>Ga0268278_1000010_pt1 | contig 228823 bp, 207 predicted proteins | sample saktaG_3_FD_190135 | JGI IMG/M metagenome (GOLD analysis project Ga0268278, IMG submission 190135) | Saline water microbial communities from Sakinaw Lake, British Columbia, Canada - sak_2010_1_5_55m | ecosystem: Environmental > Aquatic > Non-marine Saline and Alkaline > Saline ...
CGGCGTATGCTTTCATGTGACACCTCCTAGATCCATATTTTGTTAAACTGGACCATAGCATTTCCTGCCATGGTTGGGGAGGTGTCGCTTTTATAAAACGCGTTACCTTGATATGGTTATCAAGTCTACGTTTGACTCTTTGAGATTTCTATAAGGAATTAAGAGCCCTTTCCCCATTCGGCAGGGAAAAATTCGTGCAGTTTCTCTGTGCCGTAGGGACGGGAAGGGCAGACTGATTGGCGAGTATGATTTACCTGTAGTTATCTCTGCTGTAGGGTAACAAAGTATTGACAGCATGATAAGCTCTTCAGATTATGATGCTCCATAGTATTATGCTATTCGTTCAATAGCTTCTGTAATTTTACACTCTCCTCATTTATTATTTTTAGGAATGTCGAATTCTTGGTTTGGATAGATTAAATCCGGATTATTTATTTTAGATTTATTAGCTTCATAGATTAGAGTCCACTTAAATGAATCGCCAAACTCATTATGAGCAATATTCCATAAACAATCACCTTTTTGCACAGTATGGGTAAGAGGTTTTGTTGTTGAAACAATTGGAGGAGTTACTACTGGCTTCTCAAGAGCTTCCTCAGGTTTTGTTGGTTGGGTCATTGCTGGTTCTTTGGATGCCAATGCTGAAGGTTTTTCTTCACCTGACGGAGTTTCTTGCTTCACTTGTTTTTCAACAATTCTTAATTCAGGCTCTTTTGAGAAATATGGCCTAATAATCAAGATAAGAGCACCAATTACAATTAATGCTGCTACGATAAGAAAAAGAGCACCCTTCTTAGATTCCTTTTTTTCACTATTCATCATATCACCTCCGTATTTTTTGATTAATTGTGTGATGCCCTGGACGATTTCCTTAATCTAACAATTTATTGTCAGGCCAATTTGCCCATATCCCATTATCATCAATAGTATGGCATAACACCCAGCACCGACTGCCACAAACACAAAACCCCGTCTCTTTATGAGAAACGGGGTTTTCTTCAAGTCCGTCCATGATTACCTCTTTTTAATGGTAAAGGATTACGACTCCAGATGTTGAGTAGATTGGGGGGTGGAAATGGGGTCAGACCTTGACTATTGACAAGGGTATATAGTGGTGGTATTTGCTGATTTATGGTTAGGCCACTTCGCATAGAATATTCTGGTGCCTGGTATCATGTAACATGCAGGGGCAATGAAAGAAAAAACATTATGACCCCTGAAGCAAATCTCCAAAGTTTCATGCAACGCTTTAACACCACCTATACAGTTTACTATAACCGCCGGCATCACAGAAGCGGTCATTTCTATCAAGGCCGATACAAGGCTATTCTTATAGAAACTGATCATTATCTTCTGGAACTCAGCCGTTATCTGCATTTGAATCCTGTCAGGATCAAGAAATATTCAAACCTTGGAATCCAGGAAAAGCAAGCGATTCTCCATAAATATCCATGGAGCAGCTATGGTGGTTATATGACTTCTGGAATGTGTAGTCAATAGTCAAGGTCTGATCCCCTTCTTATTCTTCTTACCTGATCAATAAAGACCGTTAATCATGAAATCACTGAAATTGATAAAGCCTTACTTCATAGAAAACCGATTCATCATTCTCCTCGGTATTGTGTGCCTGATAATTGTTGATTTCCTCCAACTCCTTATCCCCCGGGTTATCAAATGGGTTGTTGATGATCTGACAGCCTTTCGTATCGAAGCAATGAACCTTCTTGTCTACGCGTTATATATCGCAGGCATCGCCGTTATGATAGCCCTCTTCAGATATGTATGGCGCCGTTGTCTCATCGGAACATCAAGACGAGTGGAAGAGGGCCTTCGAAACAGCCTGTTTGCCCATATTCAGAAACTGCCTGTTTCTTATTTCGACACTGTCAAAACCGGAGAATTGATGGCCCATGCAACCAACGATGTCCAGCATATACGAATGGCGGCGGGAATGGGTACAGTGGCCCTCACGGATGCGATAGTACTCGGCACGGCCGCAATAGGATTTATGGCATATATCAATGTAAAGCTGACGATATTCGTACTCATCCCGATGCCGCTTATCGTCCTTTGCACCCGCTTTTTTACCCGAAAGATGCACCGCATGTATCAGGAAGTGCAGGCATCCTTTGCCGATTTGACCGAGGTTGTAAGGGAACGGTTCGCCGGCATTCGCATTATCAAGGCATATAACATGGAAAAAAGTGAGACGGCCAAAGTAAAAGAAATATCAAGAGACTATGTAACCAGAAATCTGGGACTGGTTAAGATAACCGGATCTTTTTTCCCCATGATGATGCTTTTCTCAAACGTGGGCCTCGCGATTGTCCTTTATCTCGGAGGACGTCAAACAATCATGACAACTATCACGACGGGTGATTTTGTGGCCTTTATAAGTTATCTCGGACTTCTGACATGGCCGATGATGGCTATGGGATGGGTCGTCAACTTGATCCAGAGGGGAACAGCATCGCTTGACAGGATAAATAAAATCCTTGAGACCACACCGGAGATCAGCGATAGTCCAGATACCGCACCCATTGAAAAGATAAGAGGTGACTTGACTTTTAAAAATGTCACCTTTTCCTACGGAACTGACAGATCTTCGGCACTCAATGGAATCAACATCAGGCTGAAACATGGTCAAACACTGGGTATTGTCGGTCCGCCGGGAAGCGGGAAAACGACTTTCCTGAACCTCATTCCCCGACTTTTTGATGTTTCCGGAGGACAAATCCTCCTGGATGATATGGACATCCGCAGCATGAACATCAGGGATCTCAGGACACAAATCTCCTTTCTGCCCCAGGAACCGTTTCTGTTTGCCGGAACTGTCAGGGATAACATACTATTCGCGAACAGACGGGCAAACGAACCAGGTCTTACAAAAGCCGCCGAGGAAGCACACCTCACGGATACCATCGAGTCCATGCCGAATGGTTTTGAAACCGTCATCGGAGAGAAGGGAATTATCCTTTCAGGCGGGCAAAAGCAGCGAATTGCCCTTGCCCGCGCCCTTTTACGCGATACCCCCATAGTTATCCTTGATGATCCGGTAAGCCAGGTTGACGCGGAAACCGGAAATGGCATCATAAACACCATCAGATCCATGACGGGGACACGAACGATTATTATCGTCTCGCACCGCCTATCTGCCGTACAGTTCGCCGATAGAATCATTGTACTTTCCGACGGACAAATAATGGAATCGGGCACACATGAGGAATTGATGAAAAACGACCGGTACTACGCAAAGACGTTCCGTCTACAGGAAATTGAAGAGGTTTATAATGGTACGTAATTCCTCTTATTTTGAAGAAGAAAAGCTGTCCAATACATACGACATTAAGATGTTCACGTGGCTCTATCCATTCACGAAGCCCTACAGGCTCCTGCTGTCGGGTGCGATATTCCTTATCGTCTTTATAACTCTTCTCGATCTTGCACTTCCCTATGTCACCAAGATTGCCATAGACCGTTACATCGTTCCCCGAATGGGTTCTTCAATAAGTGTAACCCCTGATTCCGATAACGACAAAGTCAGACACTTACATGTAAATATTGCGGATTCCGGAACCGGGGAAATCGTGCATAAGTATTCAAAATTCTTTACGATAGACAAAACAACCGCTTCTATTTCCTTCGATGACCTCAAAAAACTCGACAAAGATGATATTGTCATTCTGCGCAAGGGGGATCTTGCCGGCATCAGTATTATCGCCCTCATCTTTTTGGGACTCATTGGCGCAAACTTTGTCTTCAACTTCATCCAGGTTATGATTATGGAATACACCGGTCAGATGATCATACATGACCTGCGGGTGAAGCTCTTCGAGCATATTCAGAGCCGATCGGTGGCATTTTTTACCCGGCACCCCGTCGGGCGCCTTGTCACTCGCGTTGCTAATGACACTCAAAACATGCATGAACTCGTCACATCCATTGTGGCTTTTGTTTTCAAAGATATATTCTTACTGACAGGAATCACCATAGTTCTCTTTGCGATTAACTGGCGTCTCACTCTCATTACTTTTACGATTCTACCTTTCGTTATCTATATATCCATTCATTTCTCGGTAAAAGCACGGGATGTATACAGAACTCTGAGAACAAAGATCGCAGAAATTAATACTCACTTTGCTGAAATGATAGGCGGGATAAAGGTAATCAAACTCTTCAAGCAGGAAGAGGATAATTACCGTGATTTCGAACAATTAAATCATGAGAATTACCTGGCAGGCATGAAGCAGATTCATATTCACGCGATCTTCATGCCCATCATCGAGCTGCTTGGAGTAACTGCCGTAGCACTGACAATCTTCTACGGAGGCGGAAGGGTTCTGGCGGGAAGTATCAGTCTTGGCGCTCTCGTTGCCTTTATTTCATATGTGAGAATGTTTTTCAGGCCGATCAGGGACATCGCAGAAAAATACAATGTCATGCAAAATGCCCTGGCATCTGCCGAAAGGATACATCTGATAATTAACAACAGGGAATCGGAACCGCAACCTCTCCATGATCCGCAATCTGACCAAACTGATCTGGCAGCAATAAGAAATATTACCATGGAGGATGTCTCATTCAGATATGTTTCGGATGAAGCAGTCCTGAAAAACATCTCGTTTCATGTACACGCGGGCGAGACGATAGCATTCGTGGGACCAACCGGCTCAGGGAAGACGACTCTGATAAATCTTTTAACCAGCTTTTATGTACCGCAGTCAGGACGGATTTTCATGAACGGGCAGGATATACGGACGGTGGATGTTTCCGTAATCAGATCAAAAATGGCCCTCGTGACTCAAGACCCATTTCTTTTTTCAGGAACCATTCGAGAGAACATCATTAACGGAAATGATCATATGTCCGATGAAGACTTGAATCGAGTAATAGAGACTTCAAACTGCAAATCTCTCATTGACAGGCTGCCACAAGGCATTGATACCGAACTTTCGGAAGGGGGTACAACGATTTCAAGTGGCGAACGTCAATTGATTTCTATTGCTCGGGCCTTTGCCCGTGACCCGGACATTATTCTGCTCGACGAAGCGACGTCGTATATTGATTCCGGAACAGAGCAGAAGGTTCAGGAGGCTCTTTCCAGCCTGATGAAAAACAGGACCTCCATTATTGTAGCCCATCGTCTTTCAACTGCTCGCAATGCGGACAGGATTCTTGTACTCAATAAACACAGGATCATCGAATCAGGCACGCATGATGAATTAATGGAACGAAAGGGATTTTATTTTAAACTGAATCAGTTACAGAGTTAATTTATCAAAATGGGATAAGAATAAATGAAAGAGGGGCCACCCACAGGAAAAGGCAGGGGTCAGGTCTTGCTTTTTGCCTTTCAATGACAATATAGGAGCCACTATCCTGGCTGGCATCTTCGACGCCGCGGGCAACATTTTCTTCGTTCTGGCATCCCGCCTGGGAAGGCTCGACATATCGGCGACGCTCACCTCACTCTATCCCGCCGGGACCGTTTTTCTGGCCTGGCTTATCCTCAGAGAGCGCCTGGCCCCGCGGCAGTGGTTCGGCGTTGCGGTAGCTCTCGTCGCGCTCGTCCTGATCGCGTCGTGAGACGGGGATGGGTCAATTCTCCGTTGGTATGGGGAACCTTGATATGGTTATCAAGTCTCCGTTTGGCTTATCTTATCGCTTCTCAGAAACGAACGGAAATCGGGGGAATTGGAACAGGAGGGGACGTTTCTATGAATTATTGGAGAGGTCGGCACTGCTTCTGTTCATAAGATTGGTGATGAAGACGGCGGCGAGCACCAGGGCCCCGCCCGCCAGCTGGAGCGGGGTCAGACGCTCACCCAGAACAACCCAGGCGCCCAGGGCCGTTACCACGGGAATACCGTTGAGGAAGATAGCAGCCCGCGAGGCAGGTATCTTGGTGAGGGCGAAGTTGTAGCAGAAGAAGGCGGCCACCGTGGCAAAAACCGTCAGGTATAACAGCGCTACAAGAGAGCGCGTGCTGATCGCCGCCCAAGAGAGAGTTGGAATATCCAGGAAGAGGGCGGGCGCGAAGAAAAGAGCCCCGTAGAAACACTGCATACTGGTAATCTCCCTTGAAGAATACCGCTTGCCGAGGTTCCGGGCACTCACAATATAGAAAGCCGCCGAGATCACGGCCCCGAAGACGATGAGATCTCCCTTAACTGATCCGCCCAGACCCCAGTTAAAATCGGGGTCGCCGATGACCAGGATGGCGATTCCCACGAGAGAGAGAAAAATGCCGATGATGCCCAGGCGATTCGTTTTCTCCTTCAGTATGATCGCAGAGAGGATCATAACTGCTACGGGGATGGTTGCAATAATAAGCGATACCTTGGACGCCGAGGTGTACAGGAGCCCCTGGGTCTCGCAGAGAAAGTAGAGGCCCGGCTGGAAAATTGCCATAAGAAAGAGCTTCAGGTGGTCTTTTGGTGTTAAGGATGGTACGCCGTGACGGATCATTATGGCGGCAAAAAAAAGGGATGCCAGCATAAACCGGGCAAAGATGAGCGTAAAGGTAGGGATACTTTCAAGGGCCACCTTGGTGGCCACAAAGGAAAGCCCCCAAAAGACAGTCGTCGCCACCAGCGCGCCGTATGTTTTTAACTGTTCCTGCTCCGACATAGACCCCTTCCATCCGCTTAAAAAAGAAAAGAATTCGTACCATATCGACGTCCATTTGTATATGAGATGTTTGGCAGAACCCACTGAAGATATGTGTTTCGGAAATTACTTGGGAAATTCGGTGGGGGAAATTCGGTGACAGGATACTTAATTGAAAATATGTGTGAGATGTTCTATGGGATTTGATGGAGAGAATGTCCTGGACAAATGGGGTTGCCAAAAATGGAATTATAGGTGATAATATTTGTACATTTTGTAGACAGTATGGGAGGAAAACATGTTGAAACAATTTAAAATCATTGTTGAGAAGCATCCTGACATTTATGTGGCATACCCCCTCGGATTAAAGGGTATAGTGGTGGGCGAAGGCGCTACATATGACGAAGCATTAAATGATGTAAAATCGGCAATTGCTTTTCACATTAAAAACTTTGGGAAAGAAGTATTTGAAGACGAGCCACCCGTTTTGGAAGCCTTTATTGCCGAAACAAGAGTAGCCATGTAATGACTAAATTTCCTACAGACGTTCCCATTAAAAATGAAAAAAGATCACGAATACGGTGCCGGGGTAGCTCCCTCTTCTACATTCCCGGAAAAAAAGGAAATCGAAACTTTTCCATTGACACCCCTCGGTTATTTTCCTATACTTTTTGCGTAAAACGGACCTTCTGGCAGACACATAAACAAGATAGGGAATTGGTGAGATCAGTTGGGAATCTCTACGGTCCCTGGAATTCGCAGTGCCGGTCCGGTGATGTTGCTGCACCATGCAAATGCATTTCTCTCTCGCCTTCTCCTGTCGTTACCCGGAATAACATCAGTGGAAAAGCACTTCACACAATCTTCCATGATGGCATGTGCATCGCATCGATAAAAGGAAATGGTGCGTGAGAAGTTTAAAAGGATGAGGCTGTTTCTGAATTTTTTTGTGGCATCACGCTTGAATAACGAAAGGAGGGAAAGAAGATGTTTAAGAAACTGCGTTTTCAAAGGTATATCTTTGTTTTCAGTATTGTATTGCTAACCATAGTATACGGGTCAACCGCCATGGCCGTAACGACGACAGCCAAGCCAAAACCGTTGTCCCCGCAAACGTTTAAACCCGCGGGTGTGCAGCAGATACCGTTTTCGCGCCTTGACCAAGGGGATGTAATATTATTACCAGCCGTTCTGAAGATACGATATGGTCAGAATGTTCTCGACCTGCCCCAGGGAGGGAACGGCGTCATCAATATTCCGGAAAACAGCAACCTCATTGACTCACAGGGTAAGGTTACGGTTACGATCGAATATACACTCAAGAACGCAACAACAAAACGATTCAGCTTTAATTCGCTTTTACGGTACAACGCTGTATCGATCACCAGCGATCAGGTTATGTTCTTCTCGAATAGGTCAAAGACAATTACAAAAACCGTGAAACTCCAATCGACCTCGGACAGAAAATCAATAATCATCCAGGGGCCGGTTGGAATATCCGACGATACTCATATTATATTCTTCAATGCTATCCTGTGGGTCAGGATTTATGCATTGTAGCGGTAGGCGTCTCTGGTCGCAACAATCAACATGTACATAAGGCGAAGGGTAAGGGTTGAAAGTGCAGGGCAAGAGGTAAAGACGAGGGTGTTGGGGGTTGGGGGTTGGAACAAGCAGAAGAAAGGTGGAAGGAAAAACAGATACGAGGTGCCAGGTATCAGGAAAGATAAAAATGTAAGTTGTCCGTTATTTCTTATGATATAAGTTGGTTGCAGCGAATTGTTAAGGTAACATGTAATGATTTTATGTCGTCCCATGGGAGACCGGCGACATGGGTAATGGATGACAGAACAGCCTCATGAAGGCACTTTTTCAACGGCCTGCTGAGAGTTGACCCCCGGGATTGGTGGGTCAGGTCTTGCTTTTTGCCTTTCAATGACAGGTAAGAAAAAGGTGTCCTTTTTTCGTTTTTTCTCAATAATCATTTTTTATCCAGGTGATAATGTCAACTTATTCAGATTTTAGAAAAAATATGATCCATTCATAAGTCCACCATGTAATCTCAGTTTTTCCAGCCACTCACCGGGAATTTTCTTTCACAAGAAAAAAATATGCCCCAAATATGGTTGTGTGTCAAGACCACAACGGGTACAGTGCATTATGGCGTTTCATCGCTTGACAAATAAACCTCATCCTATATAGTCCTTTGACCAAAAATTCTCGTCATTCAATTATTATTTTCACATAAAGAAAGGTACTGGTCATGCGAAGATTTATTGCTGTAGCTGTATTGTTTTGCGCTTTTGGTTTTGTGGGAACGCTGTTCGGGATTGCCTCTGCAGGTGAAACTGGTCACTATGTCAACGGAGGTGAAGGGATTAAGGCCGCAACTTTACCGCCCCCAGGTTTTTACTGGCGGCTTTATAACCAATTTTATAAGGCTGATACATTAAAAGACAAAAACGGAAATGAATTGGATGTGGGCTATGATTTAAATGTTTACGCTCTGGTCAATAGATTCGTCTGGATCTCCAATATGAAGATTCTGGGGGCTGATTTCGGCGTTTCTCTCGTAGTTCCCCTTGTCTATACGGACATTGAAATTAAGGGGGCGGGGATTGACGATGAAGAATTCAATTTGGGCGATATTGCCGTGGAACCATTCGTTCTATCCTGGCACGGCCCCCGTTACGATGCTGCATTTTCCCTGGCTCTTTATGTTCCAACCGGCGAATATGATAAAAATGAAGCGGCTTCTCCAGGCAAAGACTTCTGGACGGGCATGGCTACCGTGGGAGGAACTTACTATTTCGATGTAGAAAAAAGCTGGTCGGCATCGATTCTCAGCCGATACGAAATCCACAGCGAGAAAGATAAGACTGATGTGAAACCAGGTAATAATTTTCATTTCGAGTGGGGCATAGGAAAAACATTAGCAAAGATTTGGGATGTAGGATTGACCGGGTACTGCCAGTGGCAGGTAACCGATGATAGTGGTTCAGATGTTACCTGGGACAAAAGTGTACATGACAGGGTCTATGCAGTTGGTCCAGAGGTGAGCGTTTTTATTCCTTCTGCCAAACTTTCTGTTTCACTCAGGAGTCAGTGGGAGTTCTGTGCTGAAGACACCGCCGAAGGCAATATAACAACCTTGGTTTTGACAAAGATTTTTTGAAAGAATTGAGGATGATCATCAAATCTTTTTCGTCGTCCGGGGACCGCATTTAGAAAAAATCAAAGAAAAAGTCAGAATGGGGGTCAGATCTTAAATATTAAGTAATGGTATTCTGGATGCTTAGTTTAAATAGTGAATATTTAATATTTAAGATGTGACCCCAAAAAATTTTGATGAGCGGCTTCTACATATGCCCAGGAAATGTTTTCTTTAGCCAACTTCGTACCCTGCTTCGCTGATGCGAGTCCTGAGTAAGTCCATATCGACGGGTTTAACTTCCTCAAACGTTACTGTACCTGTTTCGAGATCGACATCCACATTTTTGATGCCGCCAAGCTTGCACAGCACCCTGGTAACGGTCGCGACACATTGCTGGCATGTCATTCCTATGATTTTTATGGTTCTTTTCATGATGTCCTCCCCGATCGTTCAGGAGTTTTTTGAGAATCTTGAATATGATATGGGATCGGGTATGGGGTCAGGTCTCTGTCAATAGAGGTCAGTGAAATCTTTATGCTCTTTTTTGTGATCATATACCATTTTGTCATGCGTGCCCCGGTGACAGATCCAGCAATTCACCTGATCGGCCATCCTCCCGCTGCTGTGAGTCCAGTTAAGAAAGTTAACATTGTCATAATTGGCCATCTTCAGCATCTCACGAGCACGATTTTTGTGTCCAAGGTTTTTCTTCAACTGTTCGTCAGTTATTGCCTCCGAATCTTCCAAAGCAAAATCCCCTTTGATCCTTAGACCCTTCTTTATGCTGTCGGCATCAACCTTCGCGTCTACATTATGACAGAAATTGCACGTCACCTTCAGTGACTCGCTAAAATGGATCATTGCCTGTTGAGCTTGCTGGCGTTCCAGTATCTTGAGGTTCTGAGCATGCATAAAATAACGGTGCATCGGAAAACCAACGCCACGCATCATACCCTGGGCATAAAGGTATGCAGCAATCGCTATAAATAGAATTATGCACAAAGGAATTAAAACTTTTTTCATAAATCACCTCCACTAAGTTAAATAACCTTATTATTAAGTATGAGAGAAGTTTAATGCGCGGAAACAGGACGAAGGAGACGGTGACAGTGAATATAAACTCTACAAAATGCACACGGAGGATACAGACGAGTGCGCTGTCGGGATTTATAGTGTATTAATATTACAAGCATCATCATGTCAGAGTCAAACTATTAATTGAGGTTTTTTCTTTATTATCATAAATCTCCCGGGGATTACTCCGGCAGGTTATGGAGTATGGAAAGGTGAGGGGAGCAGGCGTTGACTATTGACTATCCCAGTCAACATATTATATAAAATAGACAGTTAGCATTGAAATATGGGCTATAGGGCAAGAAGAACGAAATCTGAGACAGCCGCTTGCAAATTTTATATAGATAGATTACTGGAGGGATTGTGTTTGGATACATTCTTATTTCCGTCTTCACATTAATGCATTGTTACGTCGTCTGGCGGGCCGCTTCGGTACCATTTCTGAAGCGTCATGTACCTCTGAAGTTCATAATTGGGGCAGGGGTGTTCCTCTGGGCAGGCTTTTTCCTCGGCCGCGTCGTCGGTCACGGCGGCTCGGGAGTCGTGGCAGGAACACTGGATTTTTTCGGCATGACCTGGATGGCCGTGCTGTTCCTGCTCTTTGTCTCGCTCCTCGCAGTTGACCTCATCACCGTATTCGGTTTCCTTCTGTCCCGGTTCGCGCCCTCGCTCCGAGGGTGGGCTCTCGTCACCGGTGTGGTGCTTTCCGTGATCGCTCTCGTCCAGGGCTTTCGCCCACCGGTGGTGCAAAATTACGAGGTGCGCCTTCCCGGCCTTTCCCGGGAGATGGACGGCACGGTGATCGTCGCCATGTCCGATCTGCACCTCGGCTCGCTCATTGGCGAACAATGGCTGGCGGAGCGGGTTACCCAGGTACAGGAGCAGCGGCCCGATCTTGTGTTTCTGCTGGGAGACCTTTTCGAAGGACACGGTAAGCCCCGGGGCGAACTGCTTCCGGTACTGCGCCGCCTGTCCGCACCGCTCGGTGTCTGGGCTGTTCCCGGTAACCACGAGTTTCATGGCGGTAACAACGGATACATGAATCTGCTCGATGAGGCCGATATCCGATTGCTGCGGGACCGTTGGGCGGAAATCCGGCCCGGCTTCGTTGTGGCGGGTGTGGATGATCTCACCTCCGGCCGTCGGAGAGGCCGTGGTACCGAACATATTTCAAAAGCCCTTGCGGGTCGCCCCCCCGGAACGACGATCCTCCTCTCACACACACCATGGCAGTTCGAGAAAGCGGCAGGCGCCGGTGTGAACCTGATGCTCTGTGCCCACACCCACGGCGGGCAGATCTGGCCCTTTGGATATGTGGTGCGCCTCTTTTATCCGCTGCTGGAGGGACGATACGAGGTGGACGGTATGCCGGTCATCGTTTCCCGCGGTACGGGCACGTGGGGACCCCGCATGCGACTCTGGCGTCCGGGAGAGATCCTCCGAGTGACGCTGCGACGCAAATAGCGGTCACCGCTCTGCCGGCAGTGTCGTGGACGGGATGAAAAAACAACTGCAGAAAGACCGTCGACTGCGAGAGCGATATGAAGAAATCAAGAATGCCGTCAAGATAAGCCAAACGGAGACTTGATAACCATATCAAGGTGCCCGGGTTATATAAAGCGACACCTCCCTTGTGATCCCCTTGTGATGGGCACCGAAGTATCGGAAGGAAATCCGGGTAGAGTACGGGTTTGGCTGTCTCTTTTTATTTCATTGCAAAATCTGCACAAATGTATTATAGACCTCAACATTCCATGAAGTAAAAGCAAATTCCCTGTTGGGAACAAATTCCCCTTCAGGCTGTCCTCGTTAACCTCGTTGTTTCCCAAGCATCGTTCGTTGCCGTCGAAGTTTCTGCTGATTACTCAACGCGGAAAAGCAGTATGAAACTTTATGTCGGAAACCCTTGTCGCACCATGACAGAAACCGACCTTTCATAAAACAAACAAAAGAATGATCAGCGGACCTTAATGAATCCGCAGATCGAGAAACCAGGGAAAATCCCTGGCAGATCACCACGAAATAGATAGGAGTATTAATGAGTTTCAAAGATTTTAAGTTTCACCCGAAGGTAAACGCCGGCATTGTTGCCTGTGGCTATACCGTCCCCACCCCGATCCAGAAACAGGCTATCCCTCCGATCCTTGCCGGCCGCGACATTTTTGGCTTGGCGCAGACCGGTACCGGGAAGACCGCGGCCTTTGTTCTGCCCCTTCTCCAGCGGCTGCTCGATGGTCCCCGGAAAAGAGTGCGGGCACTGATCGTGGCTCCCACCAGAGAGCTGGCCGAACAAACCCATGACAACATCGGCAAGATGGCGAAAGAGACCGGCCTGCGCAGCGTTGTCATTTATGGTGGCGTGGGCAAACAGCCGCAGATCAGAACAATCCGCGCCGGTGTGGAAATTGTCGTTGCCTGTCCCGGCCGCCTGCTCGACCTTCTCAATGAAAAGGCCATCAACCTCAGCGCCGTTGAGGTGCTGGTTCTTGATGAGGCAGACCACATGCTTGACAAGGGATTTCTCCCGGACATCCGGCGGATCATCAGGCAGCTGCCCAAGGAACGTCAATCCCTGGTTTTTTCCGCCACCATGCCCAAGGAAATCCGCCACCTGGCGGAAAAGATTCTGCGGAACCCGGCAACGGTACAAATCAACCACACCCTGCCGCTCCCGGCAATCTCCCATGGCCTCTTTCAGGTTGCAAAAGAACGGAAGACCTCTTTACTCAAGGAAATTATCCAAGAGCGGGACATGACGAGCACACTCATCTTCACCCGCACCAAGCACAAGGCAAAAAGCCTGGCCCTGCATCTGCAGAATGCCGGCTACAGCGCTGCCTCGCTGCAGGGCAATCTCTCCCAGCATAAACGGCAGCAGGCCCTGGGCGGTTTTCGGGACGGCACCTTCAATATTCTGGTGGCCACGGACATTGCGGCCCGTGGCATTGATGTGGTCGGGATTTCCCATGTCATCAACTATGATGTGCCGGACACGGCCGAAGCCTATACCCACCGCACCGGGCGCACGGGCCGGGCCGAACGGACCGGCCAGGCCTTCAGCTTTGTCGGCCAGGAGGACAGCAAGATAATTTCTCTCATTGAGCACAATCTGGGCAAAAAGATGCGCCGGGAGGCTACCCCTGGTTTTGCCTGGGAGCCAAAAGAGACTGTGGGTGAAGAAAAAAGGGAACGCTTTTCACGGCAGATGCCGAGAAAAAAGAAACCGGCCGCGGCCGGGCGGGGTAAAAGCCGGCACAGCAGGGTTTTTGCCTTGGCTTCCGGCAGAAGCCGGACGGCACACACATAACCGATTTTGTCTGGACACCCAGACTTCCAGTCGACGTATCAAATGATGCCTCGGCTATATAACAAAGTGGTTCCCATGAGGAACCCATAACAAAGGAGGAATACAAGATGGCTGAAGGTACAGTAAAGTGGTTTAACGATTCAAAAGGTTTTGGTTTTATTGAGCAGGATGGCGGAAAGGATATATTTGTGCATCATTCCGCAATTCAGTCCCAGGGCTTCAAATCCCTGACGGAAGGCGCGCGGGTGACCTTCGATGTTGTCGATGGCCCCAAGGGACCGGCCGCAGAGAATGTTGTCCAGCAGTAAAAACTGATATCGACTATTGCAAAGATCCCGCATTCTGCGGGATCTTTTTTTACCGCAGTGTCTTTTACGCGGAACACGAAGCATTAATAAGGACAGAGTTTTGGCCAAACCAAACTATTCATTTCAAAAGCGCCAGAAAGAATTGGCAAAGAAAAAGAAAAAAGAGGAAAAAAAGCAGCGCAAGCTGGAGAAACAGGACATTCCTGCCGGGGAAGAGGAGAACCTTCTTCTTCAGGAAGATTAGTGCCTTAGAAATTATTTCCTTGTTTTTTTGCAAGGGAACAGTTTCGTGAAGGCACTTATACCCGTCAAGCGAGTACTGAACTGAGTCCCCGTATGGGGGTTAACGGCGTTAAGCCCTGCTTTTCCTAACCGAAAACACTCTATGTCACGGGGAGTTTCCTTGTGGCTTTTATTATAAGGACACGACCATGATAACCGCATCCAATGTTGCTCTCTCCTATGGTAAGAGGGTCATCTTCAAGGACGTCAATATCAAGTTCACCCCTGGCAACTGCTACGGCCTGATTGGGGCGAACGGCTCCGGCAAATCCACCTTTCTGAAGATCCTGGCAGGTCAGCTTGAGCCTGATCGGGGCGAGATTGCCAAGGGGCCGGGACAGCGCATCGCAGTGCTCAACCAGGACCAGTTCGCCTTTGACGAGCACACCGTTTTCAATACCGTGATCATGGGCCATAAGAAGCTCTACAAGGTGATGGCCGAGCGAGAGGCCCTCTATTCCAAGGCTGATTTTACCGAGGAAGACGGCATCCGTTCCGGAGAGCTGGAAGCCAGGTTCGGTGAAATGAACGGCTATGAGGCAGAGGCAGAGGCCGCGGTGCTGTTAAACGGCCTCGGCATCCCGGAAGAGATGCGTCAGAAAAAGATGAAGGAGCTTGACGGCAACGATAAGGTGCGGGTGCTGCTGGCCCAGGCCCTGTTCGGCAACCCGGATATCCTGCTTCTGGACGAGCCCACCAACCAGCTCGACCTGAAGACCATCGCCTGGTTGGATGATTTTCTCTCCCGCTTCCAGAACACAGTGATCATCGTCTCCCATGACCGCCATTTCCTGAACCAGGTCTGCACTCATATGGCGGATATCGATTATGGAAAAATCAAGGTCTATGCCGGCAACTATGACTTCTGGTATCAGGCCAGCCAGCTCCATTTCCGCCAGAAGGAGACCGAGAGCAAGAAGGCCAAGGCCAAGGCGGAGGAGCTCAAGGAATTCATCCGGCGCTTCAGTTCAAACGCCTCCAAGGCCAGGCAGGCCACCTCACGGAAGAAGCTGCTTGAGAAGCTCACCCTCGAGGACATGCCGATTTCCTCCCGAAAATATCCCTACATCGCCTTCAAGCCTGAACGGCCCTGTGGTGACGTCATTCTGGAGATCAACGGTCTTTCCAAAGCGATCGACGGGGTTTCCATGTTTGAAGATCTCACCCTCACTGTCAACAAGGGCGACAAGATCGCCTTTGCCGGTGCTAACAGCCTTGCAAAAACCACCCTGTTCCAGATTCTGGCCGGGGAGCTTGAGCCGGACAAAGGCAGCTTCCGCTGGGGGGTGACCATCAACAACGCCTATTTCCCGAAAGAGAATAATGCGTATTTCAATAACGAGGAGCTTGATCTTATCGGCTGGCTGCGTCAGTATGCACCTCCCACGGAGAATGAGAGTTTTGTCCGGGGGTTCTTGGGCAAAATGCTTTTTTCCGGAGAGGAGGCGGTGAAAAAGACCTCTGTTCTCTCAGGTGGCGAGCGGGTGCGCTGCATGCTCTCCAAGATGATGCTCTCCGGCGCCAACGCCCTCGTTCTCGATGAGCCCACCAACCATCTCGACCTTGAGTCAATCACCTCTTTGAATGACGGCCTGATGACTTTTTCGGAGGTGGTGCTCTTTGCCTCCCATGACCATCAGTTTGTATCAACCGTGGCAAACAGGATTGTCAAAATCACTCCGGACGGCATCATCGACGTGATGAAGGACGTTGACGAGTACCTGGCAATGTCTGCCCGGTGAGAACGATTACCTGGACAGGCAGGCAGCTTAGTGAGTCTGAAGGGTAAGTGCTGAAAGCTAAATACTCAAAGCTCATTCGTCATAATTCCCATTATCTGCTCATACATGACCGGAAAATTCTTGACAATTATCCATAACATTATATTGTTTCGGCGGCTGTAATGATCGCTCTATGATGAGTGCTTCGCAACGGCGACTTACAATACGATCGGCTCCGGGAATATCAGGATATTAGGCCATCATCGTGTCCTCAGGGGCTTGTTTCTTTCAAAACGTGTGGCGTATGAATGGGGTCGATGCAAAGGCGGTATGACTGAAAAGGACTATTAATGAAGATACTTGTTGATGCTGATGCATTTCCTAACGTGATAAAGGACATCATGTTTCGGGCAGCCGGGCGACATCGCATTCCGATGATTCTGTTTGCCAATCAGCAGGTGAATATCGAAAAATCCCCTTATATCTCATGTATTGCCGTACCGGCGGGTCCTGACGTGGCGGATGACCGGATCGTGGAGCTTGTTCAGCATGGAGACCTGGTCATTACAGCTGATATCCCTCTTGCAGACCGGGTTGTTGCACGGGGAGCATACGCGATCAACCCACGGGGAGAACTCTATACAGAAGAAAACATCAAGGACCGGCTTGCTGTCCGTGACCTTATGAACGAGCTTCGAAACGGCGGCATCATTACCGGTGGTCCGTCGTCGTTCAGCCGAAAAGACCGTCAGACATTCGCCAATCAGTTGGATCGTTTTCTGACCAAACACTGCAATAACTCGAGGATTGAAGTATGACCGGGAGAAACCGCATCGATATTGAACCGGGAGCACGTGTGCAGATTGTACAGAAGCAGGATCAGCGGTCAGGGAAGCTGACGGAAGGAATTGTTAAGGATATTCTCACCAATTCTCCCTCTCATCCCCATGGAATCAAGGTGCGCCTCATCAGCGGAATCGTGGGTCGGGTGAAAGCAGTTCTAAGATGAACAGCGTTGCCCTTTTTACCGATGTGAGCCTCAATCCGAAGAGTAAATGCGGTGTGGGTGCTTATCTTATTCTTCCTGCGTCATTCCTGGACATCCCGCCTCACCGAATTGAACGCTCCCTCGTCGCCGATCGGCTGGTGATACGAACATTTGAAAGCACTTCATCGACAAAACTTGAAGTACAGACAGTGTTGTGGGCCCTTGAAGTTTATCGAAATGAATATGTATTTTCCGGACCGGTGAAGCTAGTGGTATATTCGGATTCCCAGTGCGTTGCCGGTCTTTTGAAACGGAGACCCGTATTGGAAACCACGGGCTTTATCGGCAGGAGTACACATCGCCTGTTGAAAAATGCCGCGCTGTATCGCACATTTTACGAATTCCACGACGAACTGGGATTTGAAGTTATAAAGGTAGCAGGGCACGCCCCCTCCGACTCCCATGACACGATTCACCGTATTTTCTCATATGTAGACAAGGAAGTGAGGAAAGCTTTGCGCAGGAAGGGGTCAGGTCTCAACAATTGACATATTTTTTAAGACGGCGCTATGCTCAATGAGATCGGTCAATATTATGGAATGAAAGGTTCAGCAGTAAGTCAGGCGAATCGGCGGTTTAAGGATAAGTTACAAAAAGACAAAACGCTTCAGAAGATAGTCGAAGAGGTTGCAGATAGATTGAAAATGTTGATTGTTGAGACCTGACCCCCTTTTTTTGTAAAACGTAAAGGGGATCTATCGCCCTTTACGTTTTACGTTCTCTGTAGATTGAATTGTTGCGGAAAAGCCCGTGAGCTTCTATCCCAATTTTAATGACTTAAAGGCCTCAACCTGCCCGCGGATCCCCCGTTCGGTTGGCAGGCGTTCAATGCTCGATGCCCCGAAGAAACCGGCGATGCCCGGCATTCGTGACAGTGCTTTGCCAACATTTTCCGGTTCGTCAAACGGACCGCCGTGACAGATCACAAGAATATCTTTTCTTACCTGCCGTCCAGCCTCTGCAATCTTCATGACCATATCGATAGCATCATCCAGGGTAAGGGCGACCCCTGCACCGATACTGCCTGCTGTGGTCAGGCCGACATGGGCAACGAGCTGATCGGCACCCGCTTCGGCCATAGCCTTGGCCTGGTCGGTGTCAAAGACATATGGTGAGGTAAACATATCCAGTCCGTTAGCAATTTTGATGGCTTCGACTTCTTTGTCATAACCCATTCCGGTGGCCTCGAGATTTGCCCGGAAATTACCATCGATCAGGCCGACGGTGGGGAAATTCTGTACGCCGGAGAAACCCATGTCTTTGAGTTGCTGCATGAAGACCGGCATGAGACGGAAGGGGTCGGTGCCGCATATACCGGCCAGAACCGGCGTATCCTTTACCACCGGGAGTACTTCTGCGGCCATCTCGACAACAACGTCATTAGCATCTCCGTACGGCATCAACCCGGCAAGCGAACCTCGTCCTGCCATGCGGTACCGGCCCGAGTTGTAAATGATAATGATATCAGCCCCGCCTGCTTCCGCAAACTTGGCTGAGATACCGGTACCGGCTCCGCAGCCGACGATGGGCTTACCTGCCTCACCCTGAGCCTTCAGGCGTTTTATTATTTCAGATCTGGGAATTGCCATATCTGTCACCTCCTATTTTTTTAACATGGCGAGCGTTAATTCCGCCACTTTGCCGGAGAACTCCGGATCGTTAATATTGTTGTCCATTTCGATAACCTCGATGCCCGGCTTGATATTCTTTTTTATGGCATCGAAGCAGGCTCTGTCGGCTTCTTCATCCCAGAATCGACCACCGGGGCTGTCCAGCATGGAGACACCCTTGAGGGGAATAACGATTGCCACCGGTGCACTCGATGCATTTGCGGCCGCAGCTATCATTTCTCCCATGCGAATATTTTCCTCGACGTTTGTTCGCAGGAGCGTAACGTTGGGATTCCACTCATAGAGATTGCGAGCCCTGTATTTTTCCGGAACGGTGTCAATACCCCAGAAATTGGCCATATCAACACAGCCCGGAACGATGACTGCCGGAATGCCTGCCCGTGATGCAGCCATACAGCGGTCCGGTCCGGCATTGAACGCACCGCCACAGACCTCGTCCGCCAGTTCAGTGGTAGTGATATCCATCGAAGCGGTAATGTAACCGTCGGCGATTAAGCTTTCCATCGTCTTGCCGCCGATACCGGTGGCATGGAAGACCAGTACTTCATAGCCTTCTTTTTCCACGATCTCCCTCGCATGATCAACGCATGTCGTCGTGTTTCCAAACATGGAAGCGACCACCAGCGGCTTTTCTTCTTTTACCGCCGGTTTTTCGATTTTCACCATTCCAGCAATTGCTCCCGCGGCATTTGCGTAAATATTGCGGCTGATGCTGTTAATACCGGCAACGTCAACGATGGACGGCATGAAGGTGATATCTTTTGTGCCGGTGTATGCACTCACATCGCCTCCACCGACGGTGGAGACCATGATCTTCGGTACACCCACCGGTAGGGTTCGCATGGCCGTTGTAATGAGAGATGTTCCGCCGCTGCCGCCCATGCCGATGATACCATCAAGCTTTCCGTCATCATACAGCTTGCGAACAATCACGGCTAAACCGTCTGCCATGGTCTTCATAGCTTCGTCTTTGTGATCCCCGGAAGTCAGGTAGGCGAGATCGCCGCCACCTGCTTTGGCGACTTCATCACGGCCGACATCAGGTTTCAAGGTCGGATCTCCCATAACGCTAAAATCGACAACCAGGGTTTCAACACCTTCTTTTTCGATCAACTCTTTTACAAAGGCGTATTCGGTGCCTTTCGTATCGAGTGATCCCACAATGACAACAGTTTTTGACATAGTTTCACCTCCTTTGCGCATGATGTATTGTAAATTGGGCAGGTATCTGCATAGTGAGAAATTGGCAGTCCATGTGAGGAAGAAAACATCGATTATTTGCGAAGAAGTCGAAACGATTGAGCGGTCAGTAATGTTTTATGGCGCGTATTAACCGGATGAGACGTGGTTGTGAGAAAGTTTTGTGATCGACTGGAGAAGAGTAGTAACCATTCATCAGAGCAGTCGAATAAAAACCCCCGCTCTTATAGAGTAAAGGGGCTCTTCATCGATCCGCAGAGCCCTCCTTTTTACCGATGGTTAGAACTACTGATTACTTCAATTTTTCCTTATGTCTTTAGGAAATAGAAATATGTTAAAGTAATACACTGATTCCGTCTTTTGTCAAGATATTTTCGACAGGAAGGGGTCAGGTCTCAACAATTGACATATTGTTTGATTTTTGATAATAAAACATAATTAAATTATTGATGAGAACGATATGGCACGACCCCTTCGCATTGAATATCCCGGCGCATTTTATCATGTTACCTCTCGCGGTATCGAGCGAAGAAGCATTTTTCATTCAGATACCGATCGGAAACGCTTTCTTTCTTATCTGGCCTCCGCTCACGACCGCTATGGGGCGCTCATCCATGGCTACTGCCTGATGGATAATCACTATCACTTGCTCCTTGAGACGCCTTTGGGAAACCTTTCAAAAATTCTCTGAACCCCGTCCGTGCTGCTGCGGTAGCTCGACCGGAAGCCTATCCTTACTATGCCGGCGCAATGCTCAATGAGATCGGTCAATATTATGGAATGAAAGGTTCAGCAGTAAGTCAGGCGAATCGGCGGTTTAAGGATAAGTTACAAAAAGACAAAACGCTTCAGAAGATAGTCGAAGAGGTTGAAGATAGATTGAAAATGTTGATTGTTGAGACCTGACCCCTTTTTCAGAAAGGAGGGTTTTCCATGGAGCTTTTCGCCGAAAGAATAGAGAATCTCGGTACTGAGAGCGCATTTAAAATAGGGGATGATATTCGTCGCTGCGAGGAGACGGGCATAGATGTGATCAGACTGAACCTCGGAGAGCCTGATTTTTCAAGTCCCGAAAATGTTAATGAGGTGGCGATAAGGGAGATTCGAAACGGGAATACGCACTATACTGATCCGCAGGGAGTGCCGTCGTTTCGAGAGTGCATTGCGAAGCAGGTCATGCGAACGCGTGGCATTGCCGTTGACCCGGCTCAGGTGGTGGTAACAACGGGTGCCAAGCTGCCTATCTCGTATTCAATGATGGCGTATGTGAACCCCGGTGATGAAGTAATCTATCCGAGTCCCGGGTTTCCCATTTATGAATCATGGGTGACGTTCCTAAGGGCAAAGCCGGTGCCTCTGCATCTCGAGGAGGAGAAAGATTTTAGATTCAACGCCGCCGATCTCGAGAAGCTCACCAGTCCAAAGACGAAATTGCTGGTCATCAATTCGCCCTCGAATCCAACGGGCGGTGTGCTCACCGAAGATGATCTGAAAGATATTGCCAGCGTTATAAAGACGAAGGCAGATCCAGCGATTCGAATATTCTCTGATGAGATCTACGAAGATATCATATTCGACGGAAGAGATCACCGTAGCATCATGTCCGTTCCCGGGATGGCCGAGCGGACGGTAATGGTAAGCGGCCACTCGAAGAGCTATGCCATGACGGGGTGGCGCCTCGGATACGCCGTCCTTCCGACGATTGAAGAGGCACTGATCTTCAGGCAGTTCAATATTAATCTCATTTCATGTACCCCTCCCTTCATTCAAGAGGCGGGAACGGCTGCCTTGGAGAATGAGGAGAATCGCGAGATTGTCGCTTCGATGACGAGAGAATTCGAAAAGAGACGGAACTTTGTGGTCGATGCCCTCAACGGAATTGAGGGGATTCGCTGTGTCATGCCGGAAGGGGCGTTTTATGTGTTTCCGAATATCGGTGATGTCTGTGAACACCTCGGTATCATTGACGCGTATGAGTCGCTTTCGGAATACGTAAAAGCGAACACAAGTCCGGCGAGCCTCTTCCAGATGTTCCTCCTCTACCACCATGGGGTGGCAACGATAGATCGCAGGTCGTTCGGCGCCATCGGCAGCGAAGGCAAGCACTACCTGCGGCTTTCGACCGCTACAAGCATGGAATTGCTGGAAGAGGGTATTCGCAGAATTGATGCGGCGTCGAAGGATACAACGGGTTTCAGGGAATTCTTTTCGAAGAGAGAACATTTTTACCTTGGTGCTTAGAACAAACTTTAATCGAGGAGTGAGTCAAAATGGGTAAAGCGAAAATTGCATACGTCATACTGTATTTTGTATCCATTATGTGGATCGTTTCGGGTACATCGCTCATCATTTACACCAATCAGACGAGAAGACTACTCAAAAAACTCTTCTATGTAGAAAATCTCAAAATATTTTCCTTAATCGGGCTCGTGTTAGGATTGTTTCTGATTATCGGAGGATCTTTCTCACGCGATATATTCTGGCTTTCGTTGGTACTCGGGCTCCTTGCTATGGCAAAGGGTGTGTACTTTCTCAAAGCACCGCGAGAAAACGTAAGGCGCCTGTTCGATTGGTGGTACGAGGAGGCACGTGATGAAACTATCAGGTTCTGGTCATTGGTGACACTTATTCTGGGAATCCTGATTCTGGCCTATCTTCTTTAGATACGAGATACGGTTATATAGTTAATGCGTGAATGAAAACATGGGAGGTGAGAGAGAAATATGGCAGAGCTGTATTTCGATGATTTCAAGGTTGGTGATACGATTGCATCGCCGGGCATGACAGTGACGGAAAGTCAGATTATTGATTTCGCCATGCGATATGATTCCCAGCCGTTTCACACCGATGTGGAAGCAGCCAAGGAATCAATTTTCGGCGGGTTGGTGGCGAGCGGAATCCACACGATTGCGGTGACTTTTAGACTCCTTCTCATGACAGGGGCGTTAAAGCATAATCTCGGCTCGCCGGGGTTTGATGAGCTCAGATGGCTCAAACCCGTGCGACCCGGTGACACGCTCTCTGCAGTTGCCGAGGTTCTTGAGTGTAAACCGTCGAAGAAACATAACGATCGCGGTACGATTCGCTTCAGATATTCGGCCTACAATCAGAATGACGAAAAGGTGTTTACGGTTATCGGAAGCCAGATACTGCGGAGAAAGTCCGGATCGTAATCTTATTCGGCAGCGGCGCACAACCTGGCGCGACGAAGACGTGCCCCGTATGTCAATCTCTTATCAGTTCGAGTGTCTCGAAGATGGAAACCAGGTCTCGATACATATGTCAGCGAGATCATACACATTAACGACGAAGCGGCCCAGGAAGTAACTGATAGTGCCGAGCAGACGAAGAAAAAAAGAAATCATTCTCAACAGACCTGCTCCGACGATTCCGAGCACCGTTCTTGACGATGCGATGAATGATTCAAGCGGTATAGCCACGAAAGCAAGGGGAAGGGTCAGGTCTCAACAATTGACATATTGCAGGGGAGGGGGTCTTGATGAGAACAATATGGCACGACCCCTTCGCATTGAATATCCCGGCGCATTTTATCATGTTACCTCTCGCGGTATCGAGCGAAGAAGCACTTTTCATTCAGATACCGAGTCTATGCTGGTGTGGTAGCTCGACCGGAAGACTATCCTTACTATGCCGGCGCAATGCTCAATGAGATCGGTCAATATTATGGAATGAAAGATTCAGCAGTAAGCCAGGCGAATCGGCGGTTTAAGGATAAGTTACAAAAGGACAAAACGCTTCAGAAGGTAGTCGAAGAGGTTGCAGATAGATTGAAAATGTTGATTGTTGAGACCTGACCCCTTTTTAGAAGGTTAGCAGCTTTGCGTCTCCCTTTAGGATTTCTGTAAAAGGCTCGCCCATATACTTGACTTCTATGCCGAGCTTTTCCAGATCATCGGAAACCCTGAACATATCCGCGCATCTCTTGCATGCCAGCAGATTCACACCGGCGTCTTTCATTGAAGTTATATAATCCTGCAATTCCGTATCCGAGGCGACAAGTCTGGAAGAAGATCCCCACACTATCAGTGTGACATCTTCCCACCATCCCTTTAACTTGGCGTTCAGCGTGTACATTAAAACCATTGATAACGCGACATCCCTGTCCCCGGTTGTCCATAACACGACCAGGCTGTTCGGTTTTTCTTTCACGGCACCACCCTCCTTTGTAGTTTTCTTTCGTATTATAAGCATTTAAAATGCGCCTGCATCAAGGTATCCATTATTGCAAGCCTTTCTTTCACCCTCAGGGTGCCACGGACAAACGAGAACAAAAAGGGCACCATGGACAAACTTGTTTGTCCGTGTAAATAAACTCCTTAACTCTTAAGAAGAGTTGTTGATATTCCTTGGTTTTTCACTTTCCAGGGAATTACAAATTTTCAAATGGTGTTCAACTGAAGAGCCCTGTCTTTTCAAACTCTTCAATCTCGCTATCGGTATAGCCGAGTTCGCGGAATACTTCTTTCGTATGGGTTCCCGAGGCGAGCGTCACGCCAATGCTCTTATACACAGGCTGTGCTTCGGAAAATTTGATGGGGTTGGCGAGCTGTTTCACCTTTCCCCCGTCCGGAAGAGGAAGCTCTACAACCATTCCCCGCTCTTTTGCAAGAGAATCGTTGAACATTTCTGAAAGGGTCATGACCGGCTCCACGCAGGCGTCCGTTGCATTGAAGAGCGCCATCCATTCGTCCATTGTCTTTGTCAGGATGATCTCGCGGATCTCCTGTTTCACCTTCTCGATGTTCTCGGGTGAAACGCCTCCGGGAATGAGGTCGGGACGATTGATGGTCTCGCAGAAATTCTTAAAAAACTGTGGTTCAAGACCGCCGCAACTGATGTACCGTCCGTCTTTCGTTTCGTAATAATCATAGAGAGACCCGCCGTTCAGAAGAATTTCTTCAAAATCGAGGTCCTTGCCTTCCACCAGGAAACCCGAACCATACATGGCATTGAAAGCGATCATGCCGTCGGTCATGGAGATATCGATGAACTGGCCTTTCCCCGTTGAATTTCGATAGATCACAGAGGCCAGGATACCGATAACAGCATTATTGGAACCTGACGCCACATCGGCAATCTGCATTCCCACGAGACTTGGTCCTGTTTCCTTCTTCCCCGTATAAGATGCGATACCTGAACGGGCGATATAGTTCATGTCATGTCCTGCCCGCGTCTTCATGGGACCCGTCTGGCCATAACCTGTTATGGAGCAATAGATGACGGCGGGGTTCACTGCTTTCAGACTGTCATAATCCAGCTTGAACTTTGCCATGACACCGGGGCGAAACTGCTCGATGACGATATCATAATCAGCAACGAGACGATGAATGATCTCGATTGCCCGGGGATCTTTGAGGTTCAGGGTCATGCACCGCTTATTCCTGCCAAGTTGTGCTGAGGCCGCGGATATCTTTGTACCGGGAATAAAGGGCGGAAAAAACTCCACCAGATCAGGCCGCGAACCGGAAACAACTCTCAATACGTCCGCCCCCAGATCGGCAAGACACATAGTGGCATACGGGCCGGGAAGCAATGTAGTAAAATCCAATACTTTCAATCCTTCAAGTGTGCCGGGCATAAATTCCTCCTTTTTTATAGAACATATTTTTGAAATTCGGGGATATCCTGTTCAGGACACTTCATAATCGATACTCAATACCATTTTTTCGTTTAGAACGTCAAACCCATAAAAAGAAAAAAACGCGTTGAGGCGTCCTGAGTGTAAGCGAAGGAACTTGACGAAGAATCTGCTATAACCAGCCCATGTCGTCATAATATTTATAACAACGTGTACTTAGCGAATTTCATGCACCCATTGATGAAGAAAAAATATTCTATAACATCATAATAACAATGAAAAAACAGGAATTAGGCGGTGGATTTGGGTAAACCGTCTGGTCTTGACATTTGTCGTTAAATCATATATTAATGCCTGCTCGCACTCGCAAACCGGGCTTTTAGTGCCTGGTTTTTTGTATTGAAAAATATTTTTGAGGTTTTAAAAATTGGATAAACATCATCGAAGAGAAGTAAACCGGCGGCGTAATTTCGGGATAATCAGTCACCCCGATGCCGGAAAGACCACGCTGACTGAAAAACTGTTGCTTTTTGGCGGGGCCATCCAGCAGGCGGGAGCGGTCAGGGCTCGCAAGGCCACGCGCCACGCTACAAGTGACTGGATGAGTATCGAAAAGGAAAGGGGCATCTCCGTTACAACCTCTGTCATGAAATTCAACTACAGGGACTATGAAATCAATCTCCTGGATACACCCGGCCACCAGGATTTCTCGGAAGACACATACCGGGTGTTAACCGCAGTTGACAGCGCCCTGATGGTGATTGACAGCGGCAAGGGTGTCGAACCGCAGACTGAAAAGCTCATGGAGGTATGCCGCATGCGCAACACCCCTATCATAACCTTCATAAACAAACTGGACCGCGACGGTCTGCCGCCCCTGGAACTGCTGTCCGACATCGAAGAGAAGCTCCAGGTTGAGTGCGTCCCTCTGTCCTGGCCCATCGGCATGGGCAAATCTTTTAAGGGTGTCTATAATTTCTATCGGCGGGAATTGCACCTCTTCACTCCCGGTCAAAACACCCATTCCCGGGAAGGCGTCATGATACGTGACCTGTCCGATCCCCGCCTTGATGAACTTTTAGACAGTCAAGCCGATGAACTCCGCGAGAATGTGGAACTGCTGGAGGGGGCCGCCAACCCCTTTGAATTGAGTCACTATCTTAAGGGCAATCAGACTCCTGTTTTTTTCGGCAGCGCCATTAACAATTTCGGCGTAAAAGAACTGCTCGATGCCTTTGTGGAAATGGCTCCCGCCCCTGCTTCGCGTTCCACTCTGACCAGGGACGTTTCTCCCCATGAAGAGGCCTTCTCCGGATTTGTCTTTAAGATCCAGGCGAACATGGACCCTGCCCATCGTGACCGCATTACCTTTTTGCGCATCTGCTCGGGGACGTTCCGCCGGGGAATGAAGGTGATTCACCACCGCATAGGCAAGGAAATTGCCATCAACAACGCTACCATCTTCATGTCCCAGGATCGTACCAATGTTGAAGAGGCTTACCCGGGGGATGTCATCGGAATTCACAATCACGGCACCATAAAGATCGGGGACACCTTTACCGAAAATGAACCCCTTAAGTTTACCGGTATCCCCAACTTTGCTCCGGAACACTTCCGGCGGATACGCTTGAAGAACCCCATGAAGAGCAAACAGCTCCAGAAAGGTCTCCTTCAGCTCTCAGAGGAGGGGGCAGTTCAGGTATTCCGCCCGCTGGGGACCAGTGAGTGCATTCTGGGAGCGGTGGGGGCTCTTCAGTTTGACGTGACTTCGGAACGGCTGAAGTCTGAGTATGGCGCCGACACAGTCTATGACCCAGTGCCATACGGAGTTGCCCGTTGGGTGACATGTGGTGATCAAAAGCGCCTCAAGGAATTCGAAGAGGATAATAGAGGCTCTCTGGCCAGCGACGCCGATGGACACCTGACCTTTCTCACCGCCAGCGAGTGGCGCCTGGAATACTGCATGGAAAAATGGCCTGAAGTTTCCTTTCACAAGACCCTGGAACGTAGTTAAGGAATGAGGCATAGATTCCCGATCATCTGTACTTTGAAAAATCGGGCTTCCTTTTTTCAAGGTATGCTTTCTTTCCTTCCGCAGCCTCTTCAGTTTGATAATATAAGGCCATGGCTTCGAAGGCCATCTTTTCCGAACCCGCAATATGATCGCTCTCCCTGTTTAAAGATGCCTTCAGGAACCGCAAAGCCGTGGGACTCAACGAGAGGATCTTTTTGCACCACGCGTCTACTTCTTCATCGAGCCTATCGGCAGGAACTACCTTGTTTACAAGCCCCATTTCTTTCGCTTCATTAGCATTATATTGTTCACATAGAAACCATATCTCCCTGGCTTTTTTTTCACCAACGACCCGGGCTAAATAGGCTGTTCCATATCCAGCATCAAAGCTTCCCACTTTTGGACCAGCCTGACCGAAAATGGCATTTTCTGAAGCAATGGTCAGATCACAAAGCACCTGAAATACATGTCCACCACCGATGGCGTATCCATTCACGGCCGCAATGACGGGTACCGGCGCCTTGCGGATCAGATCATGAACCTTGCGTACATAAATGATCAGTTCGGGCCGATAACCGGCACCTTCCGCTTCACTTGTGTCTCCGCCAACACAGAAGGCCCGATTGCCGGCTCCGCCGAGAACCGCCACACCGATGGTTCTATCATTGCCGACATCTTCAAAGGCTTCTGCCATCTCCATAAGCGTTTCCGTTCGAAAGGCATTGTGTTTTTCAGGCCGATTAATAGTTACCCTCGCAATCCCATTTCTCTTTTCATAAATAATATCCTCAAACTTCATCATTCCCTCCGACTTTCAAGTAACTCATTTAGCCAAACTTGGCATAACTTGTTGATTTTCTTGTATGCTATTCAAACACAAGGCGTCGGCCTCATTTTGATGCGGATTCCCTGTAGGGGCCGATGCCCCCATCGGCCTTAAACATGCTTTGTAAAAGTTACTTACCGGTTTTTACTTCCCAAGAAGAAATATAAGGAGAAAAAATCTGAAAATCAAGGAAATAAACCGGCCAGTGCTCGGGGCCACCAGAATAAAAAGTAAATATTTTTTGACAAATTAATGCGAACTGTTATAGCAACTTGCGTAATTATATAAAAAGAAGTAAGAAGCATTACAACTACCCAGGAGACAGGAGACAGAAGAAAAAAATAAAACCGCCCGATCCTGTCGTGCGGGGTTTATTTGTTCCATAATTTAAGAAACAGGCAATTTGTTTGTTTTTATTCTGGATTCCGGCTCCTGACTTCTGACTACTGAGTAGTTACGAAACATCAAAGTTTCTAAGAAAGGATGTTTGAAGATGGGGAAAAAGATTTTCTTGGGTTTGGTTGGCTTCGGCACCATAGGAACAGGTATTGTAAAGCTGCTTCAGGAAAATGAAGAGCTTATTCAGAAACGATTGGGGGCGAGGCTTGTCATAAAAAAAATTGCCGATATTGATATCGATACCCCCAGGATCGTATCCGTTGATAGAAATATTCTCACAACAGATGTAAATGAAATTCTGGAAGACCCCGAAATTCCCATTGTTATAGAACTTATTGGCGGATATGAACATGCAAGGTCCTTTATCCTTGACGCAATGCGCAAGAAAAAACACGTGGTTACTGCAAACAAGGCCTTACTGGCGATTCACGGAAACGAAATATTCACCGTTGCCGATGAGGAAGAAGTCAATATCGGTTTTGAGGCGTCAGTGGGTGGGACCATACCGGTTATCAGAACCTTGAAAGAGAGCCTTGTGGCGAATAATATCAACTCGATCGCGGGGATCATGAACGGGACATCAAATTACATCCTCACAAAAATGACAGAAGAAAAAAGACCTTTCGAAGATGTCCTCAAAGAAGCCCAGGATCTTGGATTTGCAGAAGCTGATCCGACATATGATATTGAGGGAATCGACACGGCACACAAACTTACCCTCACACTGTCCCTGTCCTATGGAAAAAGAGTAAATATGCAAGATATTTACATGGAAGGGATCTCCAAGATCAGTTTGCAGGACATAGAATTTGCTAAAGAACTGGGATACAATATTAAACTACTTGCCATAGCGATACAGCGGGAAAATGCTATTGAGGCTCGAATACATCCCACCATGATTCCTTTTGATCATCTCCTTGCAAATGTCAGTGGAAACTTTAACGCTTTTCATTTCATCGGCGATGCTTCCGGTTCTGTTTTCCTGTACGGGCAGGGGGCCGGTATGATGCCGACGGCAAGCGCTGTTGTGAGTGACCTCGTCGATATAGCGAGAGATATGCTAAAAGGTGTATGGCGAAGGGTTCCTTTACGTTCATTCAAAAAAGAGTATATCGACGATATCAAATTGATACCCATGGATGATATTGCAACGAACTACTATTTCAGGTTTTCTGCTTTAGACCGCCCCGGTGTCCTTTCCAAAATATCAGGAATTCTTGGCAGTCGCAACATCAGCATTGCCTCCGTTATTCAGAAAGGCAGACAAGTGGATGGTGCCGGTGCCGTGCCGGTCGTCATGACGACTCATGAAGCGAGAGAAAAAGATGTTCAGATGGCATTGAAGGAAATTGACGAACTTGATGTCGTTGGAGGAAAAACAATACTGATCAGAATAGAGGACGACAGGCTCAAATGAAATATGTAATTTTGCTTGGTGATGGGATGGGTGATTATCCCGTTGAAAAATTAGGCGGGAAAACACCTCTCGAATGCGCGAATATACCAAATATGGACAGGATGGCCGCTGAGGGAACACTGGGTCTGGTCGATACCATACCGCCAGGTCTTCCCCCCGGAAGTGATGTGGCAAACCTGTCGGTACTGGGCTATGATCCTGAAAAATACTTTACAGGTCGGGGTCCCCTGGAAGCGGCGAGCATGGGGGTAAAGTTGGGTCCCGATGATATAGCTTTCCGATGCAACCTGGTCACCCTTGATTTTGGTAATAATACCATAATGGATAGTTTTAATGCCGATCATATAACATCTGAAGAATCAAAGGAAATCATTGACAAGCTTAATGAAGAACTTGGTTCCGGGACCATATGTTTTTACCCCGGCGTAAGCTATAGACATCTTATGGCATGGAAGAAAGATCCTGTTTTAATTAAGACAACTCCCCCTCATGATATTGTCGGACAGGATATACAAAACTACCTGCCCCATGGAAGCGGTTCGGAAAAGATAAGAAATCTTATGTCCCTTTCCCAGGAGATCCTGAAAGATCACCCCGTCAACAGATCGCGGATATCGACAGGTAAAAAACCGGCCAATTCGATATGGCTGTGGGGAGAGGGAAGGGCGCCCGACATAAATCCCATGACAAGGAAATATCATATTAAAGGCGGGATGATATCTGCCGTCGATCTTTTAAATGGTATCGGTCTTTATGCGGGCCTTGATGTTATCAATGTTGAAGGTGCCACAGGTTATATCGATACGAATTACCTGGGAAAGGCAGAAAAAGCATTAGAGTCCCTGAAAGAAAATGATTTCGTTTTTATTCATGTCGAAAGTATTGACGAGATGGGACATGAGGGCAATATCGAAGGAAAGATTAAGGCCCTGGAAGATTTTGACAAGATGGTAGTCGGAACCATATTAAACGAAATACACAAACTGGGAGAATTCAGGGTACTGGTATTGGGCGATCATCCGACTCCGATCAGCGTTAAAACTCATGTTTCGGACCCGAGCCCTTTCGCTGTATATTCTTCCCGTGATGATGAAAATCTCCACGGCGGCAAATCTTTCGGGGAGGCGGCTGCGAAGGAATCGGGAATTATGATTTCCCCCGGCCATCAGTTGATGGATCATTTTATTATGGATTGGAAAACATTCATTGAAAAAAAGCGAGATTAAAATAAGGGTTATTTACGCTGATACCGATGCCATGGGTATCGTTTATCATGCCAATTATTTCAGGTGGTTCGAGATAGGGCGCACGGAACTGTTGCGCGAGATGGGGGTTGTTTATGCAGAACTCGAATCGGAAGGATATTACCTCCCTCTCACAAAATCAACGTGTCACTATCTTGCTCCGGCAAGATACGACGATCTTATTATTGTTGAAACAGAAATATCCTACTTCAGGCGGGCCAGTATAAAATTTGATTACATTATCTGGGATGAAAAAAAAGAGAATATTCTCGTAGAGGGGTGCACCCTGCACGCTTTTATAAATAATGATGGCAAGATAGTACGGTCTCCCAGGGAGTTAGTTGAGAAGATTAAAGGGGTGAAGGAACAAGGTTAAAGGAACAAGGAGAAAAAATGGCAAGGAAGATAACAAAAGCGGAGTTAAAAGAACCGGATCGGATTCATACCTTATTAGGGAACGCTATAGATTATGCCTCTGAAAATAGAAAGAAAATCTATCTTCTTTCGGGGATTTTTCTTTTAATCCTTATCCTGTCAGGAGGATGGTACTTCTATGGTTTAAGTTGTGAAAAAAAGGCACAGGAAATGTATTCATCGGCGGATGGCTCATATAAAACAGTGAATGCCACCACTGACAGCAAAGAGCATAAGGATGCTGTCAATCTATTCGAGGAACTTATAAAACAATATCCTCAAACTGACGCCGCACAGCTTGCCCGTTACAATCTGGGAAATATATATTTTGATCTTGGCGAAATTGATAAGTCCATGGATTCATACAAACAGTTCCTCAACAAATCATCAAAAGATAATGTATTGACATCTCTTGCATATTACAGTTTGGGTTACTGCTATGAAGCGAAGAAAGAATATACCAACGCCTTGAATTCATTTGATAAATCCAGCACACAAGGCACCGGAAAGTTTTATCTTGCCATGAATTATCAGAATATGGCGCGCGTATACGAAGAGATGAATAAACCGGATAAAGCAGAGGAGTATTATAAGAAAGCCCTGGAACAGACGACCGACCCGTTTACGGAAAGGCTGATAAAAAGAAAGATTTCAACGCTTGGCAGTCTCGTAAAAAGCAAATAACGGGCCGATGAGGGCATCGGCCCCTACAAAGCAACCCAAAACATGTAGGGCCTGTTCCCCGAACAGGCCGCTCCCGTGCACAGCACGGGGCATTCTGGCATGATTTCATAAATGAGAGAAGGGAAGATAAGATAAAAACATGAAAGAATTAATGTCGGGTAATGAAGCAATCGCAAGAGGGGCTTATGAATATGGTGTGACTTTTGCCTCTGCGTATCCGGGAACGCCCAGTACTGAAATCACAGAGGAGTTTTCCAAATATGAAGGCGTATATGCTGAATGGTCTCCCAATGAAAAAGTGGCCCTTGAGGTGGGAATAGGAGCTGCCATTGCCGGTGCGAAGGCAATGGTTGTAATGAAACATGTCGGGGTCAATGTAGCGGCCGATCCGCTTTTTACGGTGAGTTATACGGGAACAAATGGAGGTCTCGTTATAATTACCGCGGATGATCCTTCTCTGCATAGTTCGCAAAATGAACAGGACAACAGGAATTATGCAAGGTTTGCAAAAATCCCTATGATTGAGCCGGCAGACAGTCAGGAAGCAAAGGAATACATCAAGCTGGCTTTCCAGATCAGCGAACAATTTGATACCCCTGTTTTCCTGAGATCAACAACCAGGGTTTCCCATTCCAAATCTGTTGTCAAGCTGGAAGATCCTGTGCCGCGAGAGGATAAAACCGCCATTCAGCATAACCGTGACAAATATGTGATGGTTCCCGCGAAAGCAAGAGTCAGAAGGGTAGAAGTGGAAAAAAGGATGGGGAAACTCAGGGAATTCGCAGAGACATTCCCCGAAAACAGGATTGAACTGAATGACCCGGACGTGGGAATCATAACTGCGGGCATGTGTTACAATTATGCCAAAGATGCATTTCCGCAATATTCCTATCTCAAACTTGGCATGGTTCACCCCCTACCCGTTAATCTGATCAGGGAATTTGCCTCAAAAGTCAAGAAGATCTACGTAGTTGAGGAACTTGATCCTTTCTTTGAAGAGCAGATAAGGGCTATGGGAATAGAAGTTACAGGAAAAAAATTATTTCCCTACACCGGCGAATTTGACCCTGGCCTGGTAGAAAATACGATTACCGGCAACTCACCGAATACTTTAATCAATTTACCTGCCTCCGTTCCGCCCAGGCCCCCAAATCTATGTCCCGGTTGTCCCCACAGGGGCCTCTTCTATGTACTGGGAAAACTGGGTGCATTCGTATCGGGAGATATAGGATGTTATACCCTTTCTTTTATGAAACCACTTGAAGGATTGGATTCCTGTATCTGCATGGGCGCCAGTATCGGAATGGCTCATGGAATGAGTCATGCTTTGAAAGAAAAAGGAAAGGGGAAGGTCATCGGTGTCATCGGCGATTCTACTTTTATCCATTCGGGAATTACACCTCTTTTGAATGCGGCCTATAATCAAAGTAACGTCGTAATTGTTATCGGTGATAATCGTACAACAGCCATGACAGGGATGCAGGATAATCCTGCTACAGGGGTTACACTCCAGGGGAAAAAGACGAAAGAACTCGATTTTCCTGCCCTTGCTTCAGCGCTGGGCATTGAAAGTGTCAGGGTGATAAATCCTTTTAATTTGGATGAAACAAGGGCTGTCATGAAGGAAGAACTGGCTAAAGACGGTCCCTCTCTTGTTATATCAAAAGGTCCCTGTGCGCTCCTGCAAACCAAACGGGCTGAAAAGATAATTCCTCTAAGAATAGATCCTGACAAGTGTACAGGGTGTAAATTGTGTCTTCGTTTAGGATGCCCGGCAATTTCATGGAAGAAGCTTGAGGACCTGGAGATGAATATTGAAAAGAAAACAAAAAAACAGGAAGGAATAGCCATCATTGATCCTTTCCTCTGTAATGGATGCTCTCTGTGTGATCAAGTGTGCAATTTTGAAGCGATTGAGGAGGTGCAGGAAGATGAATAATTCAACTCACAGCATCTTGCTTGCCGGTGTCGGAGGACAGGGAATCCTTCGCGCAAGCGATATTTTGTCTCTCGTTATGATCGAAGCCGGGTATGATGCCAGGAAAAGTGAAGTGCATGGCATGGCCCAGCGTGGTGGTTCTGTTACGAGTCATGTGAGATACGGTAAAAAGGTATATTCACCAATCGCTAAAAAAGGGGATGTGGACATACTGGTTTCTTTTGAAAAGCTGGAAACCCTTCGATACCTGGATTTTTTGAAACCGGAAGGAAAAGTGATTATAAATGATGAAGAAATATATCCTCCTTCAGTAAATTTGGGTGAAGCGGAATATCCCAAAAATGTAGTCGATTCAGTTAAGACTTACTTCAATGATATCAAGGTTGTAAATGCATCAGAAATGGCCTCCGAAGCTGGAAACATAAGGACCGCGAATACGGCAATTCTTGGAGTATTATCTTTATATCTGGATATAGGGGCAGACTTATGGGAAAATGTTCTACGCAAGTCCTTTCCGGAAAAAATATTTAAACAAAATCTTAACGCCTTCAATTTAGGGAGAAATGCGTGAGTCAAATTCATAAACGCCTTGCCGCTCTTCTTTTTCTCAGCGTTCTATTTATTTTAGTCTCATTTCCTTATCAGGCCAGGGCAGGGTGTACAGTTGATTGTAAAAAACAATTTGAATTTGCGGAAAAACTATTTGAAGAAAACGACTTTTACAGGGCGATAACGGAATACAAGAGGTTTATTTTTCTTTTCCCGGACAGTGAAATGTCCGAAAAAGCGTACTTCAGGATCTGTGAGAGCTATTTCAAGGCGAACAGGTGGGCGGAAGCCATCGATTCGCTGGAGCAGTTCATCTTGAATTTTCCCCATAGTCCGATGCGAAATGACGCCCTGTACCTCAAGGGAATGGCGGAAAAAAAAATAAAAAAATATGATGACGCCTTATCTTCTTTCGAAAGCATTGCAAAATCATATTCTGAAGAATTCAGGAATAAGGCATATTATCAAATTGCATTAATTTATGTAGATCTGGAGGAATGGGGGAGGGCAAGGGAATATTTTTCAAAAATATCAGACGAAAGCACCCTCTATCCATCGGCATGGATTTTTTCATCAGGACTTGAAAATATCGATAATATTCCCCAGAAATCCCCGGCCCTGGCAGGAACTTTTGCCGCCATAATACCAGGCTCCGGACATTTATATACAGAACGACCACGGGATGCTCTTGTTGCCTTTCTCCTCAATGGCGCTTTTATATGGGCTGCCATTGAGCTTTTCGAAGATGACAATTATGTTGCCGGTGGCGTCGTTACTTTTTTTGAACTCGGCTGGTATACCGGCAACATCTATAGCGCTGTCAGCAGTGCTCATAAGTATAACAGAAGGGCTAAAAACGATTTTATTCAGGACCTGAAAAACAAATGTAACGTATCCTATTATTTTGACGACAGAAATTCATGCCATTTTTTAATGTTAAGCATGAACTTTTAGATATAATATGCTGAGATATATAATATTATCGATACTTGCTTCTTTCATTGTTTGTTCTGCAACGATCAGTTTCGCTGACAACAGAGATACTTTTGCGCCATGGCATTTTAATCATCCGCCTGAAAGGAATTATTCACACGTTACCCCTGAAAATAACCTTAATGTTCCAACGTATCTCCTGAAAAATACTGTTAAAATATTTATTAAATACATTTCCAGAGTAGACGGAGACAGGTGCCCGATGTACCCTACCTGTTCTTCCTACAGTCTGCAGGTTGTAGAAAAACATGGTTTTATTATGGGTATAGTCATGACAGCCGACAGGCTTATTCACGAAAGTAACGAAATGGATTATGCCCCAATTATAAATACAGGTAATGAATTAAGGTATTTTGACCCCGTCAATAATAATGATTTCTGGTGGTACGGGGGGAGGGAACTTGACAAATAACAGGCAATTAATAATTTAATAGTGTAACTACCCAGGTAGACGCAAAGAAAGAATGAAAAATGGCAGAAGATTATTATAAGGTATTAGGTGTTAATAAGAAATCATCCCCGGACGATATAAAAAAGGCATACAGAAAGCTTGCCTTAAAATATCATCCCGACAAAAATCCTGACAATAAACAAGCCGAAGAACAATTTAAAAAAATCAGCGAGGCCTATGCTGTCTTAAACGATTCCGAAAAGCGAAAACAGTATGACCATTTCGGTTCTGATGCATTCAGCCAGAGATTTTCCCAGGAAGATATATTCAGAGATTTTGATTTCAGTAAGATCTTCAGAGATATGGGCGTTGGAGGTTCAGGAGGGGATTTCACCACATTTTTTGGCCGTGGCGGTCGTAAGCGCTCCTTTACAAGTAGAGACAGCGATCCCTTTTCTGAACTTTTCGAAAGAGCTCAATCCGGTCAGCAAATACGCCGCAAAGGAAGTAACCTGGAATATGTCCTTAACGTATCACTTGAGGAATCCTTTTCCGGAGTCGATAAAACTGTATCCATAAATAAGGGGGGTGAAGTTGACGAAATCCGATTTAAGGTACCGGCGGGCATCAGTTCCGGGAAAAAACTTAGAATTCCCGGGAAAGGTCAAGAAAGCATTAATGGAGGTTCTCCGGGTGATCTCTACATAAAGATAAATGTCATGCCTCATTCGGTATTTACGAGAGATGGAGATGATATTTACGTTCAAAAATCGATTACTTTTTCAGAAGCCGCACTCGGTAAATCTATAGATGTGCCCACACTTGGCGGAGAGACAAAGAGACTGAAAGTTTCCGCAGGAACTCAAAATAATACAAAGATACGGATGAAAGGTTACGGAATGCCTCATTTCCGCGGTACAGGGAAGGGGGACGAGTATGTAAAAATTGCTGTATCAGTCCCCAAAACACTCACAAAAAAACAAAGGGATCTTATCAAAAATCTTTCAGAAGAAGGCCTTTAAATTCATTTTCGTCCACGGTTAAACAATACTGAAACAATTTCAGCACAACCTTCGAAATAGGATTTGTTCCAATACTGTCCGGTATGAATATTGCGTTCCCCGGTAGGGCCCGTTCCCCGAACGGGCCGATGAAGGCATCGGCCCCTACAAATGCTGGGTGGCATGGGCGGTTCGACCTTGAACCTTGTTCCCTGGTTACACATTAAACGTCTGATAAGATATGTTATGTAAACTTTGCCATCAAATTAACTCACTGAGGACTTGAAGCACTTTTTTATCTCTTTACGACAAGAACAAGATTCTCTGACTTTCTTATAACCTTTTCAGAAACCGATCCCATGAGCATTTCCTGAATATTGCTCATTCCATGGGATCCGATGACGATAACGGAGACATTTTCCTCTTTCGCTGCCCTCAATATTTCACTGGCCGGAACACCCTTTTCAATTCTTACCCTGACCTTAAAACCAGTTTTCCGCAGGTCTTCCTCGATTGAATCTATTTCCCTTTTCACCACATCTACAAGGTCCACCTCAATGTCAGCTAGATTCTTGGTGGCATACCAAGCCATGGCATCGAAGAATCTGCTGTCAATGACATGGAGAACAACCACCTCTTTTGCGCCGGCATCTTTTAATTGCATGACAACATCAAAGGCTTTCTTCGATACATCCGAAAAGTCAGTTGGATAAAGGATTTTCTCAAACATTTTGACACTCCTTTTTTATAGTGAAAACACTGTGTTATGATTTTCCTTCTACCGATTTTACTTTCGATACGCTCCGATACTATATCAGTTCAATCGACCCCCTGGCCCCCAGCTTATCCTTTACAATAATCAATACGCCGAGAATTCCCTCGATTTGTGACCCCACATCAAGGGCTTTTCTTATATCCCCCTCCCCTTTTACACAATTACCGATGAATGTAGCTGCTGCGTCGGCCAGTGATGCCGATTTTGATGTGACACAAACAGCATCAGCCTTGCCAAGGCTAAGTGAGTGACCAAAAGTACCTGAAGACGTACAGATACCGATTGGTGTGTCTTCAGCTTTTATTCTCAGGGAGATTTTGTAACTTAATGGAGATTCGCCAGCAAATATTCCTACACGGGCATCATCTTCAACAAAATTCAGAAATATGTCGCCCCCGTTTTCGACGATAACATTATCGGAATATTTTAAAATATCTGAAGCAACATATTGGGCAATGGCACCGGCTACAGAGGCCATTGGTCCCACTCCGGAGATATGGGACGCTTCGATCATGTCTCTTATAATAGCCGGAGCAAATTCGTCTTTTTCGATTGGCGTAAGGGAATTTAAAAAAATGGGGCGCTGTTTTATATATTCTTCAATGTTTCTTCTGAATTTATAGACAGATTCGAGGGCCAGGTCTTTGTAATCATTATCGGCGCTGATATAAAGATCTGTTTCTTTTACCTTTACATGAAAGGTTGCCAGATGTCCTTTTGATACTTTATTTCTGTAGGTTCTTTCACTATATTGCATGTTTCTGGTTTCTTGTTACTCATTGCTCATCTCTCATTAACTACATAAACTTTGTGCTTCCCGCACCAAGAATTCCATCCGCTTCTTTTTTTATATCTTCAGAAATATCAAGCCTTAAATTTTCACCCAGGCGTATTACTGTTTCACTCGCTCCATCTGAGATAAGATGCATATATCCTTTATACTTACCCCTATATTTATAAAGTATAGTATTAAGTATTTCTATATCGCTTTCCTTTGTTTTTGCAATATCGACCATGAAATGAACGGATGTAAAAGGTGTCTTTGCGGCCTCTTCCAGGGTAATTATCTCTGAGGCTATAATCTTGGCACTTTCCTCGCCGGCATCGACTTTCCCTTTTATAAGCAGTGGCTCCTCGCTATTTATGTTAAAAAATACGGTCCTGTAAAGATCGGGAAATACAATGATTGTGGAGATGCCTTTCATATCTTCGAGAGTCAGATATGCCATTGTTTCTTTTCTCTTTGTTGTAACTTCCTTGACGTTTGTAACTATCCCCGCCAGTGTAACCATACTCCCATCTTCTTTTTTTGATACTGTTTCCGAATCGCAATCCGTAATCATGTTGAGCCTGTCCCCAAATTTTAAGAGAGGATGCCCTGTTATATAGAAGCCGAGGGTTTCTTTTTCATAGGATAGAATCTTTTCCTGGTCCCACTCCGGAGTGTTCGGCAATTCGACCCCCTGGTCGCCTCCCAGATTTGCTGACTCAAAAAGGCTGATCTGGCCACTTGCCCTGTCCCTGCTCCTCTTTTGTGCGATATCAACGACTGTCTCGTAACCTTCCATCAGGCGGGCCCTGTTTTTTTCCATCGAGTCAAAGGCCCCGCATTTTATCAGGCTCTCTAAAACCTTTTTGTTGATTTTCCTGAGGTCTCCCCTGTTACAAAAATCGTAAAATGAAGAGAAATTTTCACCTTCTGCCCTGGCTTCAATGATCGAATCAACAGCAGCGGCACCAACATTTTTCACTGCGGCAAGACCAAACCTTATGCTTTTACCGCTCACGCTGAAATCTCTGTAAGATTCATTGATATCGGGTGGGAGGACATCGATTTCCATATCTTTGCAAGCAGTTATATATTTTATTATGTTGTCTCTGTTATTTTTTTCACTTGTCAGGAGGGCAGCCATAAATTCAACAGGATAATGGGCCTTCAGATAGGCCGTCTGAAAAGATATCATTGCGTAAGCAGTACTGTGAGATTTGTTGAACCCGTATTCGGCAAACGTTTCCAGCTGTTCCCATATCTTTTTCGCCTTATTCTCAGGCAGCTTGTTCTTTTTTGCCCCCGCAAGAAATTTAGGCTTTTCAAGTTCCATATCTGCAGCCTTTTTCTTGCTCATGAGTCGGCGGACATTGTCTGCTTCAGCCATTGTATAATTACCGATTGTACTGGCTATCTGCATGACCTGTTCCTGATAAACTATAACTCCGTAAGTTTCCTTCAGGATATTCTCAAGCTGGGGGACCGCATAAACAATTTTTTTGTTTCCCTGTTTTCCTTCTATAAAAGCAGGAATCATATTCATAGGCCCCGGCCTGTAAAGGGCAATCAAGGCGATAATATCTTCAATGCAGTCCGGTTTCATATTGACGAGAAGGTCCCTCATACCCGAGCTTTCAAGCTGGAATACGCCGTCGGTTTGACCTTTGACCAGAAGCTCATAGGTCTGCCTGTCATCCAGGGGAATGTCATTAATATTTATTTCTACCCCCCTTCCCTCCTTAATATGCTGGAGAGTGTGATTAATAACGGTAAGGGTTCTTAAGCCGAGAAAGTCGAATTTTGTCAGCCCGACTGATTGAATGTCATTCATGGAAAATTGCGTTACAACATCGCCGTTGGGACTTTTGCAGAGCGGAACCCTTTCCACTAAAGGCTTATCGGAGATCACAACACCTGCGGCGTGAGTAGACGAATGCCGGTTCAATCCTTCCAGGGAACGGGAAAGTGAAAGGAGTCTTTTTACTTTTTCATTTTTCTTTTCTTCTTCCCGGAGGCGGGGCTCCTTTTTTATTGCATCATCGAGGGTTATATTGAGAGTATTTGGAATCATCTTGGCAATCCTGTCCACCTCGCCATAGGATATGTTAAGTGCCCTGCCGACATCCCGAACAACCGCCTTTGCCTGCATTTTACCAAAGGTAATGATCTGGGCGACACAATCACTTCCGTACTTCCCGGTTACATATCTGATAATATCGTCCCTTCCCTCCATGCAGAAATCTATGTCTATGTCCGGCATAGTCTTCCTGTCGGGATTGAGAAACCTTTCGAAAAGAAGATTGTATCGTATGGGATCGATATTGGTAATACCCAGAGCATAGGCGACCAGGCTGCCTGCGGCTGATCCCCTGCCCGGTCCGACGGGAATATTGCTTTGTTTCGCATAATTTACGAAATCGGCAACGATCAGGAAATATCCCGGGAAACCCATTGATTTGATTATATCGAGCTCTGAATTTAAGCGTTTCTCATATACTTCACGAAGATTACCATCACCCTCTTTTGTTATCCGGGGCATCAATTTTTCAAGCCCTTTTTCAGCTAATAATGTGAGGTGTTCGTCAGGTAAGAGATTCTCGTCTATCTCAAAGCGCGGGAGGAAGGTATTATCAAAACTCAATGTCAGGTTACATCGTTCCGCAATAATTATCGTATTTTCAATTGCTTCTGGACAATAACTGAAAAGATCCTTCATTTCAGCGGGAGATTTGAAATAAAAGTGATCCGTTTTCATCCTCATCCTGTCGTTATCGTCTATCGTTTTGCCCGTTTGTATGCACAATAATATTTCATGGGCTTCTGCATCTTCCCGGTTAAGATAATGACAGTCATTTGTGGCGACTAAGGGGATGGAAAGTTCTTTGCTGATCTCAAGAAGTTTCTTATTGACAATCTTTTGCTCAGGGAGACCATTTTCCATAATCTCCAAATAAAAATTACCCTCACCAAATATCTCAAGATACTCTTTTGCCACACTTTTAGCAGAATCCCTGCTGCCATTTAGTAAAAGGCTGGGGATCTCGCCATGAAGACAGGCACTCATACCGATAAGGCCCTTGCCATGCCGGGACAAAAGATCTTTGTCAACACGGGGACGATAGTAAAATCCTTCCAGGTAGCCGGCAGAGGTAAGCTTCATAAGGTTGTTGTATCCTTCGAAATTCCTGGCGAGGACAACGAGGTGATGATTATTCGCACCTGCCCCGTATGAATTCTTGTCAAATCGGCTCTTCGGAGCTACATAGAGTTCACATCCTATGATTGGTTTGATTCCGTGGCGATAGGCCTTCTGGTAAAAGTCTATGGTTCCGAACATGTTGCCATGATCTGTCATGGCAACGGCAGGCATTTTATACTCTTTTGCCTTTTTGAAAAGGTCATCCAAACGAATTGCCCCATCAAGAAGGCTGTATTGAGTATGTACATGGAGGTGAACAAAATCGGAGTGCTTCATAATTATTTCTCATTGCTCATTGCTTGTTGCTGGATATAAGATGCTGGATGCTTGATATTGGATAAACACATTTTGTGACTTATATACTCAGAAACCAGAAACAAGCATCCAGTATCCAGCATCTTGTATCCAGTTTAATCGAGCCAGTAATTCGGAGCTTCCTTGGTTATGATAACATCATGAACATGACTTTCCCTGAGGCCTGCTGATGTTATTCGAACGAATTTCGCTTTATTTCTCAATTCTTCTATGCTTTTACAACCAACGTATCCCATTCCTGCCTTGATGCCGCCGACTAATTGATAAAGGCTCGCTGAAAGGGGTCCCCTGAATGGTACTCGTCCCTCTATTCCTTCAGGGACAAGCTTCAAGCTACCATCTATGTCATCATCCTGATAGTAACGATCTTTGCTTCCGGCCCTCATTGCTTCGATAGACCCCATACCTCTGTAAACCTTATAACTCCTCCCCTGGAAAAAGATGGTTTCACCGGGGCTTTCCTCTGTTCCTGCAAAAAGTCCCCCTATCATAACGGAATGAGAACCTGCGGCAAGTGCCTTGACTACATCACCTGAATACTTGATTCCACCATCCGTTATTATAGGGATATTGTACCTGGTATATGCCTTATAACAATCCCTGATGGCTGTCATCTGAGGAACTCCGACACCGGCAATCACTCTTGTTGTACAGATTGAACCGGGACCTACTCCTACCTTTACTGCATCGACCCCCGCCTTGATAAGAGCTTCCGCTCCTTCGTATGTCGCCACGTTTCCGGCTATTAGTTCGCAGTTCGGAAAATTTGCCTTTGTATCTTTAACGGCATCCATAACTCCCGCGGAGTGCCCATGAGAAGTGTCAATAACGATAACATCGGCTCCCACTGCCAGAAGGGCATCAACCCTTTCTTCTCTGTCGAGGATTCCCACCGCTGCACCAACTCTCAATCTGCCTAATGAATCTTTACACGCACTGGGATATTTCTTTATTTTTTCAATATCCTTAATGGTAATAAGTCCCTTTAAAGTATAATTATCATCAACAACCAGAAGCTTTTCTATCCGGTGCTCATGGAGGAGTTTTTTTGAATTTTCCAGTGTGATGTCAGCGGAAACGGTCACCAGATTCTCCCTTGTCATAACGTTGGAAATCGGTTGATCCAGATCAGTCTCGAATCTGAGATCCCGGTTTGTCAAAATCCCCACAAGTTTCTGCTTCTTTACAACGGGAACACCGGATATCCTGTATTTGCTCATTAAATCAAGGGCATCCCTGACCTTTTGCTCAGGTTCAATGGTTATGGGATCAACGATCATTCCACTTTCCGATTTTTTGACCTTGTCAATTTCAAGCGCCTGTCTCTCGATGCTCATGTTCCGATGAATAATACCTATACCCCCCTCCTGAGCCATGCATATAGCTGTTTTCGACTCCGTTACGGTATCCATTGCGGCGCTGATAATCGGTATATTCAGGAGGATGTTATTTGTCAGCAAAGTTGATGTGTCTGCTTCATTTGGCAAAAATCTTGATTCCGCCGGAACAAGGAGAAGGTCATCAAATGTAAGCCCTTCCCTTATTTGATCTTCCAACATTCTGTACCTCCATTATATGGTTTACAAATCGATCTTGATGGCTTCCCCATATTGGCCCGTTCGGGGAACATTTCCTACATACTTTGATGTGGGTTGCTTGCAGGAGCCGATACCCTCATCAACCCATTATTCTCTTTTTACGGGACTGTCAATCTTCGTGATTTTACGAGGCTGAACCTTTTATATAATAATATCGATTATCTAAATACAGATAGTACAGATCTTTTTCTTCATTGTATCCGATCAAGTCTGCAATCTGGTAATAGCCTGCCCTGGAAAACCTCGCGTCAAATGTATTGTTCTTGACACAACAATACATTACATTATCTTTTCCGATCCATAGAGTCGTTGGATCGAGCTCTTCAAGGTCAGAATTATTCAGCAGGAGGTTTATGGATTCGTTGTTATTTTCTTGTGAATTAACTTTATATACAGACCTCACTACATAGGGAGTATCTTCGACTTCTATGTAACATCGGTCATTTTTCATCTCAATAATATATCTTCCCGACGCATCCCTCTTAAGGTTTTCATAAAACAGGTTTACAATATCTTTTCTAAACATTTCCGCACCTTTGTAATACCAGACACCATCCTTATCAACCATGATATTACAGGGAGGAATATCGTTATTACTTTTCAGATTCATCGTTGTCCGCCTCTACGTTATGTATTGGTAAACCGCCCATTATTTTCTGCTGTCCAGAAGTATGGTAACGGGGCCGTTATTCATCAATTCTATTTCCATCATGGCCTGAAATTTACCGGTTGCTACTTTTTGAACTTTTCCCCGCGTATTTTTTACAAAATATTCATAGAGTTTCTCGGCCAATTCGGGATCACCGGCATTTACAAACGAAGGCCTTCTTCCTTTTCTGCAATCTGCAAGTAGTGTAAACTGGGAAACCACCAGCATTTCACCCGATATATCCAGAAGAGAGAGATTCATCTTACCTCCCTCATCTTCAAATATCCTGAGGTTAACTATCTTATCGACAAGATAATCAGCATCCGTTTCTCCATCTCCCTTCTCGACTCCGAGAAGAACCAGGAATCCTTTTTTTATTTCTCCAATAGTATTTCCATCGACGTTTACTTTTGCAAAATCGACTCTTTGAATAACAGCTCTCATGTATACCCAATTTATAAAGTGTTCGACGTTATCAATAATTATTCCATGCTTCAAGTATTTTCTATTTTATGTTTGACGGTCTCGAAAGCAATATTCACACCGGACAGTATTGACTCATTTTAAAACCTTGTAACACATAATCGGTCCCATCTTGTCCTTGATGTATACTTTTTCCATTTTTTGCACGTTAAAGCGTCCCATTGTTTGGAAATATGTATGTTGACCGATAATTATTTCGCCTCCCTTTGCAACCTCTTCCAATTTTGCAGCGATGTTTACGCTATCTCCTATAACCGTATAGTCCATTCTATTCTCTGATCCTACATTTCCAACAATCACATGGCCTGTGTTAATCCCTATTCCTATCTCAAAAGTCTCTTTGCCCTCTTTTTTCCTTGCCTTCATCCATTGATCCACAACATGCTGCATTTCTAAAGCCGCTTTAACAGCGTTGCAAGAGCTAATATCATCAGAGGGAACAACTCCAAATACGGCCATGATTGCGTCACCGATAAATTTGTCTAATATACCCTGATTCCTGAAAACAATATCCACCATGGCGCTGAAAAACTGATTAAGCATAGTGACCACGTCTTCAGGCTTTGTCGTCTCGGAATAGAGTGAAAAAGACCTTATATCAGCAAAGAGAATGGCCACCTCCCTTCTTTCATTTTCAAAAAACACTTTACCTTTTGAATCAACCAGTTTATTGATCAGGTTATCTCCAACATATCGGCTTAATTTGTTCCTCAATTCTTCGTCTTCCTTAATTTTTTCATAGGACATGGAGAGGTCCTTACTATAAACCATAAGTTTCACAGATTGTTCTTTAATCTCACGATTAAGGTCATTTAGCCGTTTCAGCATGTAATTAAAATTAACAACTATATCGCTCACTTCCTCATCGGCAATCTTCCCAATATAAATAAGTTTGTTTACCTTTTTTAATTCAATTGCAGTTGTTTCCCTTGCAAGTTTAACAAGTTGATCGGAAGACCTTCGCATGAGAGAAAACCCCGCAAGGGCGGAAAAGAGGGCCAATGCAGAAAAGATAAGCATCATTTCCGTAAATTCTATCTGCTCATAAGCAAACAGATAAACGACCACAAGGGAAGGAAGAACCCATAACAAGGCAAAAGCAACTCTCGTCTTTCCAGCAAAACTTTTGGAATTATAATATTTAGATTTCATTTATTATTAAAAACCCCTCGTGAGTTTTCATTCGTCCTTTTTATTTTCCATATCGCTTCTTTCAAAATTCAGCCAGTCATTAAACTCAACGGCTATGCCAGCACCTTGATTTTTCTCATCAATTTCTGAACTGTCAAATGGATCGATCCGCACAACGGTTGCTTCTCCCTTCATATAACCCTTAACATCATCGGTTCCGGGCAGATAAATCTTCAGATCCAGTAATTGACCGAGAAAATATCTTTGGGCATTCCGGGTTATGAACTTTGCGCCTCCTCCGGAGATGTCCGTTAACACCGTCTTTTCATTGAATATTTTTTCTTCAACGTCTTTAGAGGCTACTTCAACGACAAGTTCCATCGAAAAGCGCTCAAATCCTCTTCTATCGGTATTATCGGTCATTGTTCAAATACTTCCTTTTCTCCTTCTATGTCAACCCGGCCTAACCTAACCCAGATAAACTGGAAATTCGAAATTCGAAACACTAAATGCGAAACAAATCCGAATTTCTAATATTCAAATGTTCAAAACAGCAACGCCACAGAAGTGGCATTAACTTATTGTCAAAAGTTTAACTCTTTCCCGTTTAGATATTTGTATTTTTGTCATTCGATATTGTTTCGAGTTTCGAAATTCGATATTCGAATTTAAGTTTTGCAAGGACTTATCAACCATAAAAAAATTCTTTTGCCACTTTTGCAAGAATTTTACAACTAAGGGACTAATTTGTAGTGTCGTTTTCGGGTCTTCCAGTCTGAAGCGTTGGGACAGGCACGCATCAAAATAAATTCTGAAGTTTCATGGCTGCAGATACATCTCCTCCAATCTTAAGCTTTCCGGACATAAAAAGTTCTACCGGATTCGCATCCTTGTTTATCATTGCGACAAAATCAACTGCATCCATGGTTACTGTACACTCCGCTTTTTCATTTGTACCCTCCCCTGTTTCAGGAGGATTTTTGGTCAGATCAAACCACCAGTCACCGCCTCCATCACCGTTTATAACAAATTGATAAATGGTGTTGACTTTTTCACTGATCCCAGGGTTCGCAGCAAGCTTTTCCCTGATTTTTTCAATAATAACTCCTGGTGTTTCACTCATTTAATAACCTCCTAACCCAGATAAACTGGAAATTCGAAATTCGAAGCACTAAATGCGAAACAAATCCGAATTTCTAATATTCAAATGTTCAAAACATCAACGCCACAGAAGTGGCATTAACTCTATTGTCAAAAACTTAACTCTTTCCCGTTTAGATATTTGTATTTTTGTCATTCGATATTGTTTCGAGTTTCGAAATTCGATATTCGGATTTAAGTTTTGCAAGGATCTGTATATTATTCTTTATCTCATCTTCGAACCCAATCAGGCGGCTTTGAATTCGATCGAGTTCCTCCTCCCATAACATTTCCAGTTCTTTTTTTAAAGAATCAATCAGTTGATCGGCACTTTTTCCCAGGAGTTTATTGTAGCGGATATAGAATCTGTAGCCAAAAAAGATATTGATCAGCGCATAACTTCCCAATGCCGCAAGACCGCGGGGGGTAAAAAGGGCGTACATTGCCGTTACTATAAAATTAAGACCATTTGCCCACCCCGGATTTTCAAAAAGCCTGTGCCATGCCCCCTCCCCTGCCAGAGAAACGAGCAGGATGAAAAAAATGAATAAGTAAGTAACATACTGGATACCACTGAATACAAAATGGGAAGAATTTTCATAGACTGTGAAACGAATGTTAAATAAATGCTTTAACCTTTCATCCAGGCCTCTTCCATTATGCGCCGCGCCTATACTATCTTCCAGGCTGTCCGCGAAAGATGAAGGAATTCCCTTACGCAGAAGCTGTCCGGCAAATCGGTTTTTCAGCCGATCTGAATGGCGTTTAAAGATTGCGGCAATTTCTTCCGTAAAAGGAATAAAGCTTTGCTCTTTACTATCTTCCCGATCCTTTCTCAGATTGGATAAAAAAGCAAAACCGGAAGTAGGACCCACCATAATGGAGGGATTCGTCATTTTCGCAACCAGCTCCGATTTTAACTCCTTCGTTTCCATACATGAAGCCGCTGATTCATGAATAGTTTGCCTCCACTCCGAACTTTCCGCTTTCAGTTCCGCGATGAAACTTTCCACTGTCTCCTGTAGAATTTCAAGATTAATTAACTCCTTTTCAAATTGTGAAAGGAGCTGCGCGGCTTCCCTGTCAAGATTGGCTGTCTTTATATTTCTGATTTCCTTGAATTCTCTTTGCTGAAAGATCTGCTGAAGAAAGGTCGGAAACTGGTTCCAGTGAGCGAGACTTCCCCTCTTTTTAGCTTCCGCCGCTGATAGTGTGAAGATCAGAGGATTATCAAAACCGTTTTCATTCAGATGCTCCCGGAGTGAGGTAGTCACCTTTTCCAGTTCCTCAAAACCTGTCTCGACAGATTGTCCTTCAAACAGGATATCCACTTTATTGAGGACAAAATAAAAATTCTGTTTTGCCTTGGGAACAAGCTTTAAGAATTCATAAAATTGTCCATCGGCATACTTTTCCGGAGAGATAACCCACACTAGGACATCCAGATATTTAAGAAAATCAATTACATGGTTACGGTGTTCACCGATAAGGCTGTCAAAATCGGGAAGATCACAGAGCAGTATCTGCTGAATCGATTCTGCTTCGTGTGTATATTCCTTCCAGGGAACGTCGGTCATGGGAAGATCGGACGGAAACGGCGTTTTCACATATCGATAAATTAAAACAGAATCCGTATGAGGCCGGCGGTGACTGGTTGTTGAAATTTCAGACCCTGCAAGGGCATTCATAAGACTTGACTTTCCCACACCTGTTCCACCCAAAAGTCCCACCATTAAAGAGCTTTGCGTGAAGGAATCGAGTTTTTCCAGGAGATCTCCGGAAGTTATGAAGAGAGTTTCCTTCTCATCAGGTGTAAGGGTATAAAAAACACCTTCTTTTAATATTTTTCTGGCTTGCGTCAGGTCATCTCGCAGTTTTTGGATGGGATCTTTCATTTTATTCCCTAAACTTTGATGAATTGGCAAAAAGTTGAATTTCCCCTCCCCTTCACCCTCACTCTAACCCTCTTCCATCAAGGAAGAGGGAACTCTTTCGACTTTTTGCGAAGCCATCAATCTTTCCTGGACGGATCGAATGGATTCAATAGTTTCCTGCAATGTCGTTAGAGAAACAAGGCATGATTCATAGCGACCTTTCTGTTCCTGTAATATGGAAAGAAGTCCTTCCCGGTAACGGTGGTCCAGCTCATGGGCAATTTTCTTAATCTCGCGTGACGCGAAAAGTTCCACAGAACCCTTGGTAACTAATGGCGCAAGAACAGAATCCAAAGCCGCCTCGAAAATGCTGATGCCGCCCCCGAGGACAATTTCGAAAGACAAAATTAAAACGCCCCAGAGAATAGACGCTGAGTAGATACCCCACTCCTTGCTTTTCGGGATACCCCGGGCAAGTTCCTGAAAGGTTTCTTCAATCCAGAAAGCCATCTTTTCCTGTTCTTCCCGAACCTTATTTCTTATTTCTTCATTTGTGAGGGCAATATCTGTCTCACGCATTTTATTATAAAGAGGAGATATATTATCCTTGGGAGAAAGCTTCTCTAAAACAAGTCGATTGAACCGTTCCACCGTTTCCAGAACGGGAGAAATATCGACCCTTTGTCTAATGTTTAAAAGCTCTTTTGTATGGGTCTCGGATGACTCCCTTTTTTTTAATCCGAGAAACCTGAAGGGCGCCAGAAAAAGCCGGCCAATATAACGCCGTGGTTTTCTCAATAGATCATATTTATGAAATATCTTTCTTATCTCATTCTGAAGGTAGTTGCGAGAGTCCTTCCTGTAATGACTTTCAAACTGCGCAAGAAGGTCACGACTGCTGTCCTCAAATATTGAATCGAGTCCTCCTAGCCATTCCTTACCGGCCAGATTTTCCTCTTCAAGCAAGCTTAGAAAAAGGTTAATTTTTTCCGAGAGTTTTCGGGCATTTCGCATCTTCCCCTCCTGATGGAGCTGAGGTAAATGAGTCTTGCCTGACATTTCAGAAAAAAGGGACGTAAATTTTTTAAATTCTCCGTTGTTTGAGATCGCTTCACGGGTGGGCGATGATATGTAGGGTATAAGCCAAAAATGATCGTTGGTGATTTCCATTCCCTGATTAAGGAAAAAAGCGAGTATTTCCTCCCGGGTCAGGATGTTATCTGCTTTATTTAAAAGAAAATAATAAGGTTTTCCCTCCTGATAAATACGGGAAAAGAACCGGGAAGGCACTTCATCGGCATATTTCTCCTGACTCGTTATAAAAACAATCACGTCAGCTAACAGATAAAAATCCTCGGCCATCTGCCTGTTCTGCATCTCAAGACTATCGAGATCAGGCGTATCTACCAGTGCGAGATGATCGATTTCTCCACGACTGTGTTCGGCCACAACATAATTTCCGGAAATGCCATGATGTTTAATAGAATCACTTTCATCTTCATCGATATGCCTTATTTGAAATTCGGGAAAAGGGAACTCTTCACCAACAGAGTTCTTTGAATGAGTGTATATGACGGGTTCTTCCGTTTTAGGTCTTTCCACTCCTGTTGCACTTATATCACTTCCACAAAGAGCGTTGAAGAGAGTGGACTTCCCTGTTCCCGTTCCTCCTGTAAAAACAACCCAGAGGAAGGGCCCGGCCTGTTTGTAGTAATAAACGGCCAGCTCTCTTTGAAGTGAGTTTTTAAGATGATAAATTTCCTTTGCCGATGGAGTGAGCCCCGGCCATCGAACAGCGTTCCATATAGAATCTGTATTTTTCTTTTGGCCGCTAATCACCGGCCACTGATCACTGACCACTAACTCACCCCATTCATTTTCTTTAAGGCAAGGATGAGGGCTTGAGTCCCCAAACGTCCATGCCCCTGGGCCTTGACTGCAATATAAAGCTGATGTACCAGAGCCAATCCGGGCAGAGAAAGGCCGGCAGCTTCAGCTTCTTCCAGAGCAATACCCATATCCTTGATGAAATGCTCAACAAAAAACCCGGGATCATAGTTTCCCTGTACAATTCGAGGTCCCAGATTGTTTATAGACCATGAACTTGCCGCCCCTTTTCCTATAATATCGATTACAGCCTGTCCATCCAGTCCCACCTTTTCGGCATAAAGAAGTGATTCACAAACACCTGTTATTGTACCGGAAATAAGAATCTGATTACACATTTTTGTATGCTGTCCCGCTCCCGATTCACCCATATACACAATGTTCTGCCCCATTAATTGGAATAGAGGAAATACTTCATCAAAAGCCTTCTTATCGCCCCCGACCATGATAGCAAGGGCTGCATTTTTCGCCCCTATATCACCTCCCGAAACGGGAGCATCAAGACTTGCGATTCCTTGTTCTGATGCGACTGAGGCAATCTTTCTCGCCAGACCGGGTTTGCTGGTGGTCATATCCACAACAATACGGCATGATCCACTTGTTGAAAGAATACCATTTTTTCCAAAATAAATCTCTTCCACATCCCCCGGAAATCCGACCATAGTGAACACAATCTCCGAATTGGCAGCTACTTCAGATGGAAAATCACACCATTTGCCACCATTTTTGAGGAGACCTTCCGTCTTCTCTTTTGTCCGGTTATAAACGTAAAGTTCATGTCCTGCTGCCTGTAAATGGCCAGCCATGGAAGATCCCATAATTCCTGTACCAATCCATCCAAGTTTCATAAAACTGCAACGCTCCTTTTCTGCAGGGCCCGTTCCCCGAACGGGCTGAATATTGGACCGATGAGGGCATCGGCCCCTACAAATCATGCATGTATTATGTGATTTAAAACATAGTGCAGTACAATTATCAAGCATATAATCTGAGACCTCTGCATAACGTCCCTCCCGAAAATTATCCACATCAAAATTTAATTGTCAACCCAGCAATTGAATAATGGTTGACATACAAATTTCCGTTTGATATGAGCGGCAGTATAAATAAACAATTTGAGGAAAAACCATGTTTAATAAGACGCTAATCAGAATAACGGAAAATGTATTGAGGGACATTAAAATTTCTATCTCTTATGAAGAAGCCTGTGAACTTGCTGCTCTCCCCGATGACAACACTACGGATTTGATAGCGTGCGCAAATAAGATCAGGAATAAATATAAAAAAAATAATGTGTTTACATGTTCCATAATTAACGCCAAATCCGGTTTTTGTTCGGAAGACTGCGCCTTTTGCGCTCAATCGGCCCATCATAAAACCGAAATTGATACCTATCCTCTGCTGAGTGAAGAAGAACTTATAGATAATGCCATCCGCATGCATGAAGCAGGGGCAACGAGATACTCAATGGTTACAAGCGGTTACATGCTCACAGAAAAAGAGATAGAATCAATAAGCAATGCAGCGGCAATAATAAAAAAGAAAACCGGTCTTTCCATCTGTGTCTCGGTTGGTATGTTGACAGAACCGATGATACGGCAACTGAAGGAAAGCGGAGTTACCACCTGTCATCACAATCTGGAAACTGCCAGAAGTTACTTTGATCAGATTTGTACAACCCACGACTATGACGAAGATATAGAGACGATTAAACTGGCTAAATCGGCCGGTCTCAAGGTTTGCTCCGGAGGCATTCTTGGCCTTGGTGAAACATGGGAACAGCGGATCGAGCTGGCCTTTACTCTCAAAGAACTTGACGTCGATTCGATACCGATCAATTTTCTCAATCCGATTCCCGGTACCAGGATGGAAAACAGACAGTTACTCCCTCCCATGGAGGCGCTGAAGAGTATCGCCCTTTTCAGGTTAATAAATCCCGGAAAGAACATCACTATATGCGGCGGCAGAGAGATAACTTTACAGGATTATCAATCGTGGGTTTTTATCGCCGGCGCGAACGGGCTAATGGTGGGCAACTACCTTACCACAGAGGGACGAAGTATAAAGATGGATATGGACATGATTAAAGAGATGGGTCTGGGGGCTTAGAAATGGAAACAACTATCGAACGTAACAAACAGTTAGAAATTGATGACAAGAAATACATCTGGCATCCCTTTACCCAGATGCAGGATTATATGAAGGAAAAACCCCTCATCATAGAGAGCGGGAATGGATGCACCATAAAGGACATTTATGGAAATGAATACATTGACGGAATTTCTTCACTCTGGACTAACGTTCACGGGCACAGAAAGGAAAAGCTCGATCTTGCAATAAAGGAACAACTGGACATGATTGCTCATTCCACACTGCTGGGACTCTCAAATATTCCCGCCATCGAATGCGCCAGAAAACTTATCGAAATTGCCCCGGAGGGACTGACGAAGGTTTTTTATTCCGACAGCGGCTCCACTGCCGTCGAGATAGCCATTAAGATTGCCTTTCAGTATCATCAACAGGCAGCTTCAGGCGATCCGAATAAGACAAAATTTATCTCTCTGACCAATGCATACCATGGAGATACCATAGGTTCGGTGAGTGTGGGAGGAATCGATCTCTTTCATGCAACGTATAAATCACTTCTCTTTTCAGCTATTCATGTCGAATCACCTTATTGTTATCGATGCCCCTTTGGAAGGTCTGATAATTCCTGCGATTTCGAATGCTTGAAGAATTTGGAAGAAACGATGGGGGCACACTGCCACGAAGTTGCCGCTTTTGTAATAGAACCCCTGGTTCAGGGAGCAGCGGGTATGCTGGTCCAGCCCCCGGGTTATTTAAAAAGGGTCAGGGAACTCTGCACCGAGCACAACATTATCATGATTGCCGATGAGGTTGCCGTAGGTTTTGGAAGAACGGGCAAGATGTTCGCGTGTGAACATGAAGGCGTAGTGCCGGACATAATGGCCCTTGCCAAGGGGATTTCAGGGGGTTACCTGCCGCTGGCGGCTACTCTTGTCAATGAAAAGATCTACGAGGGATTTTTGGGGAAATATGAAGAGTTCAAAACATTCTTTCACGGACACACATATACCGGGAACCCCCTTGCCTGTGCCGTATCCCTCGCAAATCTTGAGATCTTTGAAGAGGAACATGTGATAGATAAACTCCAGGGAAAAATCGAACATCTCACGAAGAAGTTACAATCATTCACATCCCTGGATCATGTCGGAGAGGTGCGACAGCGTGGATTCATGGTGGGCATAGAACTGGTAGCAGACATGGCTTCAAAAGAATCCTATCCTCCCGAGGACAAAATCGGCCACAGGGTAATAATGGAAGCCCGAAAGCACGGCCTTATGATAAGACCACTCGGTAATGTGATTATACTCATGCCCCCTCTCGGCATTTCAATAGATGAGCTCGACAGGCTATGTAAAATTACATACGAATCGATCAGGGTAGTTACGGAGAATTTATCGTAAAACAGTAAGGCAAGGCTTCAGCCTTGCATTATGTTCGCAGGGCTAAAGCCCTGCCCTACATCGTTTTTTGCAGGGCTAAAGTCTTTTCATACGGCACAAACATGACAGTTTCGTAAAAAGTCTGTCATTCTCGCGTAGGCGGGAATCCATAAAGGGCTAAGCACTTTAAAAAACTGGATTCCCGTTTTCACAGGAATGACAAAATTGTACATTTTTCGACTTTTTACGAAACCATCAGACATAGATCCCGCAGGATATAGTATTCTATGCACACAGAAGGAACATTTTTTTTCGACCCGGCAGACGGGATTTACAGAGACCACTTTCCCGGCAATCCTGTTGTTCCGGGAAGCTTGATAGTCCATGCATTTCTTGAGGCTGGAGAAAAGGCCGGATTCTCAGGTGCTGAATACACCATAGAAAACTTCAGGTTTCGAGAATTTATCTCCCCCGGCGAATATTCATACAGCATCCGGATGCTTCCGGATCATCTGAAATGCCGGCTCTATCGAAACCATCGGGATACACCAAAAACATTAGTGACTGGGACAATCAGAAGATGAAACTTCATTTTTCCGGTAATCGCGTCCTCATTTTAGGCGGCAGTTCTGATCTCGCAATAACCCTGGCCGAATTAATGATCAAATCGGATCTCTTTCCGATCTTAACTTACAGAAATGATGAGGGAGAGAGGTATATATCGGAAGCGTTGCAGCCTTTCGCGGGAAAATACAACTCTCATTACCTTGATTTCAGCGATCGCGATTCTGTGGACTCACTATTCCATCAGATCGGCAATGATATCGACTTCCTGGTAGATTTCGTTCAGGGTGACCTTGAAAGTCTTATCGCCTCAGCAGATGAAGACAGTATCTACCGCTACTTTACCGAAAATGTTTCTTTCCGTGCGGAGATTCTGAAAAGGGCCGGCCGGGCCATGCTGAAAAAGAAGAGAGGAAAGCTTGTCTTTATCTCTTCAACGGCGGCAGACAAGCCCAATCCCGGCCAGGGTTTTTATGCGTCTGCCAAACTGGCATCGGAGGCCCTCTATAGAAATCTGGGAATCGAATTAGGCAGACACGGAATTACCACCGTGTCTTTGCGTCCCGGCTACATCGATGCAGGGCGTGGCAAAGCATTCATTAAGGCCCGGCAGAAAGAAGTCATGAAAAAGGTACCGATAAAACGAGCTCTAACCGGCCAGGAAGTAGCAGAAACAATCCTTTTTTTTCTCTCCGACAGCTCAAAGGGGTTTAATGCTACCGAAATTTGTATAGATGGCGGACTGACGGCGGGCAAATAAAAGATGACCCATTAGATCACCGTAAAGACGCAAAGGACGCAAAGAAAAACTCAGATTTTTTAAATCTTTGGTAACTACTCAGGTGGATAGGCTAAAGGCTGAAGGCTGTTAGGGAAAAGATTCACGAAACCTAAAGCGGCAAAGCCGCAACCAAAGAGGTGTTGACCTCTTGCATGTAGGGCAAGGCTTTAGCCTTGCATCGGGCTTTACGCAGGGCTAAAGCCCTGCCCTACGTTTCCAGGGCAGCAAAGTTGCAACCTGTCTGCGTGTGCCGCACAAGCAGGCACCGCACAGGCAGGGGGGTATCACCTCATAGTGAGACCTTATACAAAGGTCTCATAACATAGCCATTCGAGTATGCTATCCCCAAATACGGCTTTTGCCGTTGGGAGGATATCAGCATCCTTCAGGCTAATAATCTGAGCAGTTATAATCTCTGCGGTCTTTGCGCCTTTACGGTAAATTAATTGGAGGTATCCAAATGGAAATTTTGGACGAAATAAAGGAAATTCTGACGGAAATTCTTGATCTTGAAGATCAGAAAATTACACCGGAGACTTATCTTGTTAGAGAATTGGATGTTGAATCTATCGATCTTCTTGAGCTGGCAGTGGCATTAAATTCCCGGTTCAACATAGAAGTCAGCGATGATGATATTTTTCTTAAAAAATTCAGACTATATGTAACAGAAGCTGAGCAGCAGGGAACGGATACTTTTCAATACGTGACGGCAAAACTCCCGTTCCTCACGAAAAACAGGGCGGAAGAGATAATGGCGGATCTCCAAGAGGGTCCCGCTCTCAAGGTGAAAGATCTGATCAGTTACGTGGAGTGGCAGAGTAAGGATGTCTAAAAACGCAATATCATCATTAGAGAAACTTATAAACGAAAGAAGAAGTATAAGAAAGTATAAATCGGATATACCTCCGGAAGATTGGATCATCAGTATGATCCACTGCGCTGCAAGAGCCCCCTCCCCCGTAAACAGTCAACCGGTTCGTTTTATCCGGATCAGCCCCCCCGAAATTAAGGAAAAACTTTATGAGGCAATGGCTTCCGGTCGGCAGAAAATTCTGAAATCCCTGGAAACACGTGACAAGCCAAAAAGGCTGAGGAACTGGATAAGCAGCTACTGGCGATTCTCGGAATTCATGTTCAAGGCACCTGTCCTCTTAGCCGTGGGAACGGTCCTGTCAACTCAAAGTTTTTCAGAAAGATTGCTTGAGGCCGGATTAATTGAAAAGAATGTAAGGAGCAGTACCGATGTGGATATCACCGTCGGTCTGGCCCTGAAAGGATTTATCCTTAAAGGGGAAGAACTTGGTCTGGGCTCATGTATTCTTACCGCTCCACTGGTTTTTATCTCGAACGTTGAAGAAATTCTCGAGGTTGAAGGAATACGTGTCAAATGTCTTGTTACTGTCGGTTTCCCCGATGAAGAACCCCGATTACTTGAGAGAAAAAGTGTCGAAGAAGTGTATATGAAAGTCTGAAGGCTAACGGCATAATAGTTTATAGCAAGATTTGAGGTGTCCAGTTAAAATGTCAAGAAGAGTGGTTATTACTTCCATAGGAGTTTTCTCGTCTCTCGGTTTTTCTATTGAACAGATTGTTGACAATTTGAAGAACGGAAGGGTCGCCTTTGAAAGGCCATCATTTGATGACAGTGTAGTTACCTGTCCCATTAAGAACTTTAATATAAAAGATTTCATTAATCCTTTCAAAGACCGGCGATACTTGAACCGGGGGGCACAGTTTTGCGTGGTATCGGCGATAGAAGCTGTAAAAAACGCCGGAATCAGTAATAAATTACTTTCAAATGCCGGTTTATTTATAGGAGCCGGACCCAATCTGGATATGGGCAGTGAATTTCCGGAAGTCCGGGCAGGAGAGATAGATCGGGAGGATCTCAAAGCCCTGTGGATTTTAAGGTTTCTCCCGAATACGGCAGCTTCCGCTATAGCCAGATTGACCGGCATACATGGGGAAAATCTCACTATAACTACTGCATGCGCCGCTTCCCTGCAGGCTATTGGAGAGGCATTTAGAAAAATTAAGTACGGTCATCTCGACCTGGCTTTTGCAGGTGGAGGCGATTCACGGTTAAGCCGTGGTGGCATCCTCGCTTATAAAAAAGCCCAGGCATTGTATACGGGAAACAGTGATCCCGCGAAAGCGAGCCGCCCTTTTGACATCAACAGAAACGGGTTTGTCCCCGGTGAGGGGGGCGCATTTTTTCTCCTGGAAGAAATGGATCACGCTCAAAGAAGGGGTGGAACAATATACGGGGAAATATGCGGTTTTGGAAACTCGATTGACGGATACAACATGACTGCACCAAACCCGGATGGAAGATGGGGAGAAAAGGCGGTACTTGCCGCTTTAAATGAGGCGGGCATGTCTCCCTCTGAGATTGATGTAGTATCCGCTCACGGAACAGGTACATCCCTTAATGATGACATGGAGGCAAATTTGATAGATCGCGTCTATGGAGATAATACACCTTTTGTCATTGCCCCGAAGTCATGGATCGGGCACATATCGGCGGCCTGCGGTGCCGTGGAGCTGGCGATCACTCTGGCCTGTATGCGAAATAATTATCTGCCTGAGATAAGGAATCTGGAAGAACCGTGTCACTCAAAAATCAACTTCGTCAGGAATGGGCAAGAACATTCCGTCAACACGGTTATGGCAGAAAACTTTGGCTTTGGGGGACAGAATTGCGCACTTATTATTTCATCTCACGCAAAGACGCAAAGGACGCAAAGAAAGACGTAAGATGAAGAAAAAGAAAGATGAACTAACAGTAAATACGGGTTTGGACGGCTTTGTTCTTATTGATGAAATTACCGAATCCGGAACGAAAAGCATCAATGGAATCAAAAGATTTTCTAATTCCCCCTTCTATTTAGGCATTGAATCTCTTGCCCAGTTGGGTGCTTATCATGTCCGTTTCCTCACCCGTTTTGAAAGGCACGCGTTTCTACTCAAGATAACACATTGCCGGATGCCTGCAGAGCAGGTTTTAGACGGCAGATATCTTTTATGCGGAACTCTCATGAACCGGAGCGAGTCTGCATTTTCATATATCCTGGAGGCTAAACAAGAAAGTGGAACCCCTCTTTTAAAGGGTAAAATCCCCCCTGCCTCCCCTTTAGTAAAGGTGGGAATTAAAGGTGAGTTCCTGTACGGAACTCTTGATTATAACGATAATTTCAAGAAGGAAATATTACAAAACCATTACCGGAAGGTGTTTTTATGTTTGCTAAACGATTTAAAAACAGAATAGCCATCCAGAAGCAGTCCGGCCTGTACCGGAATCCACCCGAAATAAGGGAAAAGGAGGGGAAATATCTTCTTATCGGCAACAGGAAGGTTCTCAATTTTGCATCCAACGACTATCTTGGCCTTAGCGCCTCTTATGAACTGAGACAGAAAGTAGCCCGAAACTTCCGGAAATACAGCACATCATCCTCATCATCACGACTTGTTTCGGGCAATTATTCGGTTATCACCCGGGCGGAAAATGAATACGCCCAATATTTCGGCTATGCGGATGCACTTTTTTTCCCCAGTGGCTACCAGGCAAATGTTGGAATTCTTTCGACTTTTTTCGAGCAGGGAGATACGCTGATCTTCGACAAGCATATCCACGCAAGCAGCGTCAAGGGAATGACTTTAAGCGGGGCCAACTTCCTGGGATATAATCATAACTCCATGTCCCACCTTTCCAGGAGGTTGAAGGCAAACAATCAGAAACAGGCCGCCGTCCTTACGGAATCTCTTTTCAGCATGGATGGTGATTTTCTGGATGTTGATGGTTTGGGAGAACTCAAAAAGCTTCACGGTTTTTTGAGCATAGTAGATGAGGCCCATGCATTTGGTGCGGTAGGCGAAAATGGCCGCGGCATTGCCCGTGATGTGGCAGATATCGCAGTGGGGACCTTCGGCAAGGCCATGGGTCTTTTCGGCGCATTTGTACTTTTACCGGAAGGACTAAAAGAATATCTCTTCAATTTTTCTTCTCCCCTTATCTACACCACTACCCTTCCCGAAGCTCATGCAGCCTCGACTATGGATCTGTTGGAAATCATCTCCAAAAGTGAAGATAAAAGAAAACATCTGCGCGGAATCAGCCATCGCTTAAAAGAGGATTTGATGCGTGAAGGATTCAAGGTTAATGGAGATGCCCATATTCTTGCTCTGGAAATCGGTGATGAAGACAGGGCCGTGGAAGTATCCCGGAGTTTGCTCGATAAGAATATCTTTGTTTTACCGGCCAGGTATCCCACGGTACCGATGGGCAAGGCCATATTGAGGATAGGAATGACCGCTTCGCATACTGAAGACGATGTGACGCTTTTTATCAATTCTATAAAGGAGACATACAGAAAGTTTGAAGAGAAAAATGGATGATCTTTATATTGTCGGAACCGACACAGGCGTGGGGAAAACAGTGCTTTCCCTTTTACTGATGCAGTTTTTCTATACAAGGGGTTTTACGCCCTTTTACCTGAAGCCTGCCCAGACGGGATGCCGGAATCCCTACGATACAGACAGCGATGCGAAATTTATTTATCAGCATGTAAATCCTCTCGGCAGGAAAGACCCTGCCGATTCTGTGATCTACTGTTTTAAGAATCCCAAGGCGCCTTACTTCGCCGCCAGGGACGAAGGAAAAGAAATAGATTTCAGGATAATACAGGAAACTATTAATAAAAAAAGACTCCTTTACTCCCCGATTGTTATAGAGGCAGCCGGCGGACTTTTTGTGCCTGTTAATGAAAAACTATTGATAATAGATACAATCAGGATGACAAAAGCCAGACCGATTATCGCCTCCCGGGCCGGACTCGGAACTATAAACCATACACTCCTCACCATAGAGGCCCTGAAAGGAAGGGGAATACTGCCGGCGGGAATTGTTCTTATAGATTCCGGCGAAACGAGTACACCACAAGATATGATAGGCGAAAACATTGAAGCCATCGAAAAGGTCTCCGGGATAAAAGTTGCCGGGGTAATCGGAAAGATCGTTGATTTTTCAAATCCAGACCGGGATTGTTTTCAAACCATTGAAAGATTATTTATCAGGTAAAAGACCCCCTCCCCTTGCTTAAATCCTGTTTTTAACGGAATTCGTAATTTAATTCAAAATCGTTAGAGTGGAACAAATCTTGCTATATCGTAACAGTGAAGCTAATCATCGTCAAATACATGACACTCGAATCTCTAAGCACAGATACCTGTCACAGGGTTTTTCAGGAAGAAGGGGTTTTAGTTTTTTGGAGAAAAAATGGAAATTGCAAACAAAATAAACCTTTTCGCTTTATAATCTTTTAACATTCCAAGGACATTCTTATGAGAAGAAAACCAGCATATGAAGAACTGAAGCAGAGGGTTCAAAAATTAGAAAAAGAGATCCTCGACCTCAGGCAGAGCAAGGAAGTGCATAAACAAGCTGAAGAAAAATACCGCACCCTTGTAGAGTCCACATTAGACCTTATCTTCACCGTTGACAGGAGGGGAATGTTCACATATGTCAACCCGACACTTGAGAAGGTTACCGGTTACACTTCCTCCGAGTTGATTTGACATCCATTCACATACATCATAGCCCCCGAACTGATAGAATCCACCGTCAACCGATTCAGGAAAGGCGTAAGGGGCGATAGCATTCCTCCTTATAAAGCCGATATTGTTCACAGAAATGGAACAAGGATACCCGTAGAATTTCAAGTGACCACATTACATGATAAGAATGGCAAACCCACAGGGAGATTTGGTTTCGGCCGTGACATTACCGAGAGAAAAAAGGAAGAAGAGATTTACAGAACTCTGGCAAACACATCCCGCGCCGGTGTCTATATCGTTCAGGACGGCAAGTTTCATTTTATCAATCATAATGCGGCCATGTATGCGGGCTATACCGAGGAAGAGATGACAGGAACGGAAGCTCTCAGCATCCTTCATCCCGAAGACAGGAAATCTGCCACAGAGAACGCCGGAAAGATGCTAAGAGGGGAAACCACCACTCCCTACGAATTCAGGATCATCACCAAAGACGGACAAATACGCTGGATTATGGAGACCCTCACATCCATTGACTACCGTGGAAAGAGGGCAATACTTGGTAACTCTTTAGATGTAACCGAACGCCGAGAGGCGGGGAGAAAACTGGAAGAGAGCGAAAAGAAACTTTATCACATCATTGCGGGAATTTCCGTACCCACCTTTGTTATAGACAACAACCATACTGTCACCCACTGGAACAGGGCCTGTGAAAATCTTACCGGCATTTCTGCACATGAAGTAATTGGAACCAGTAAACAATGGTCCGCTTTCTATTCTGCCGAAAGACCCACTATGGCCGATCTTATAGTAGATAAAACAGCAGGGGAAGCGATATACGAGTACTATGAGGGCAAGTGTCAAAAATCTGTTCTTATGGAGGACGCATACGAAACTGAAGGTTTCTTTCCGGCTCTTGGAGAAGGCGGTAAGTGGCTTTTCCTTACAGCTGTGCCATTGAAAAACACAGCGGGAGAAGTAATTGGGGCGATAGAAACCTTGCAGGACACCACCGAGCGTAAGAAGGCGGAGGATGAATTGCAAAAGGCTAAAATAGAGGCGGAAGAAGCAAGCCAGGCAAAGAGCCAGTTTCTCGCCAGTATGAGCCACGAGATCCGTACTCCCATGAACGCAATTATCGGCATGTCCGAGCTTCTCGCGGGCACTTCCCTTTACGACGAGCAGAATGATTATGTGGAGATGATACAGGTTTCGGCTGACAGCCTCCTCGGTATAATAAATGATATACTGGATCTGTCAAAGATTGAAGCGGGACATATCGAACTCGAAGAAACAGAATTCAACCTGAGGGAGGTTGTGGAAACAACGGGCGTTACCCTGGCAACACGGGCAAACAAAAAGGGCCTTGAGCTTCTGTGTCATATAAGACCTGATACGCCGGCACATATTGTGGGCGACCCGATGAGGCTGCGCCAAATCCTGGTCAATCTCACAGGCAATGCCATAAAATTTACTGAAAATGGCGAGATTGTTATAAGCGTGGAAGCAGCCGAAAAGAAGGATGGCAAAGCGCTTTTACACTTCCGTGTTTCCGATACGGGGATCGGGATCCCGAAAGAAAAGCGGGAGAAGATATTCGAAAGTTTCACCCAGGCAGACAGCTCTACAACCCGTCAATACGGGGGTACGGGTCTCGGTTTGACCATTTCGAAACAGCTCATTGAGATGATGGGAGGCAAAATCTGGGTGGAAAGCGAAGAGGGAAAGGGAAGCGTCTTTCATTTCACCATTCACACACGTACAGTAGAAGAAACCGTGGATAAATATGATGTAGTGCCAGGGGGAATAATTCATCTCAGGGTTTTGATTGTGGATGACAACTCAACGAACCGCCTGATCTTGCGTGAGATAACTTCCGCATGGGGGTTTTTACCCGGGGAAGCGGAAAGTGGCTCAACTGCCCTCCGGGAATTAAAACAGGCAAAGGAAAATGGCAACCCTTATCAGTTTATTCTCCTGGACAAAAACATGCCGCATATGGACGGGTTTGAAACGGCCGAAAGAATAAAGAAACTACCGGAATATACCGACTTACCCATTATCCTTTTGACATCAAGTGAAGCAAAAGGTGACAGAAAGAAGGCAAACGATATAGGGATTTCAGAAGTTTTGCTGAAACCTGTAAGACGCTCAAAGCTTTATGACGTTATTGTCAACTCCATCGTCGGTGTCAGAAAGAATAAAGGGCTTCCTGAAAAGCAAGTAGCCGAATCATCTCTCAAAGGCAAACCACTGGAGATACTGCTTGCCGAGGACAACCTGATAAACCAGAAACTGGCCGTAAGGCTTCTGGAAAAGCAGGGCTGGCGGGTGACTGTTGCCAACAATGGCAAAGAGGCTGTTGATCTCTCTGGCAGGAACGGCTTCGATCTTATTTTGATGGATGTTCAGATGCCCGAGATGGACGGGATTGAGGCAACCAGGGAGATAAGAAAAAGAGAGCAAGGTACAGACATGCATATTCCCATTATCGCCCTTACAGCCCACGCCTTTGAAGAGGACAGGAAGCGATGCCTTGCCGCTGGCATGGACGGGTACGCGACAAAGCCAATCAAGGTTCAGGAGCTGTTTGCAATGATAGAAAAGACACTGGATTCTAGTGACACGAGGACACAGAAGGAGGCATAAGATGAAAGAAGAAAATGCCAGGCCGGTATTTGACATGGATCATGCTCTGGACATAACCGGCGGGGATACGGAATTTTTGAAAGAACTGGTCGAATTATTTAATGCCGATTGCCCCCAGAAATTAAACGTTATATCCAGGGCTTTAGAGGATAAAGACTTCAAGACTCTCGATGAAGCCGCCCACAGCCTGAAAGGGGCGTCCGGCAACCTTGGGCTTACCTGTCTCTATGAGCTTTCTTTAAAACTGGAAAAGATGGGAAAATCGGAAAATACCGATGAGGCAGATGTAACCTTCAACGAGCTTGAAGAGGAGTTTGAAAGGTTCGGGGAGTTTATTTCAAGGCCGGGATGGGAAGAAAAATGAAGTTGCTTATAGTGGAAGATGAAAAGACTATCCGTATGACTCTGCAAAGGCTGCTGGAAACTCAGGGATATGATGTTCTGGCGGCAGAGAATGGCCGGGAGGGCTGGGAGATCTTTGAGAGAGAAAAGGATGACATCTATTTTGCCATCCTTGACTGGATGATGCCTGAAATGAATGGCCTTGAACTGTGCCGCAGGATAAAAGAAGCCCCTGTTCCTCATTATATCCATGTAATGTTCCTGACGGGAAAGAAAGATATAGAGAGTGTCATAGAGGGATTTGAGACAGGAGCCGACGACTATATTACGAAACCCTTTAACAGGAGGGAGATTCTTGCCCGTTTAAATGTGGGCGAAAGGATTGTTGACCTTGAGAAAAAGTTGAAAGAAAGAAACGAACTGCTACATATACTTGCAATAAAAGATGGCCTCACGGGAATTTTAAACAGGAGGGCACTCTTTGAACGACTGGAAGAAGAGTTGTCCAGGTCGGACCGTATAAGGAATCCATTATGTCTGATTATGCTTGACATTGATCACTTTAAAAAAGTTAATGATGTACACGGACATGTAATGGGCGATAAGGTTCTTGTCGAGGTTGTTAACAGGATAAAATCTGCCCTAAGGCCTTACGATATTGTCGGCAGGTACGGGGGTGAAGAATTTCTGGTTGGAGCGTCTGTACCCGATCCGGAAATCGGCAGGAAGATTGCCGAGAGGATTCGCGTCTGCGTCGGTGAAAGGCCTTTTGAAATCGATGGTGAGAATTTGGATATAAGTATAAGCCTCGGTGTAACCAGCATCATGCCGTCAGGTAACGGTGATACGGATAATATACTCGAAGCCGCGATAAAGTCGGCGGACAGCGCTCTTTACAGGGCAAAGGAAAAAGGCAGAAACAGGGTGGAATGTGAATAGTTCCAGGAAAAGCATTCTTTTGATTAATCCCTGGATACATGATTTTGCCGCGTATGACTTCTGGGCAAAACCTGTTGGGCTTTTATACCTCGCGTCATTACTGAGAGAAAATGGATATCATGTTCATTACATAGACTGCCTGAATCCCTGCCATCCCGAAACGAAGCATGAAACGCATGTAAAACCACCGAAAAGAAGACCATCGGGAGATGGCAAGTACCCTAAAGAAAACATTCCAAAACCGGAGCCGCTGAAAGATATCCCGAAGAGATACAGCAGGTACGGCATAACACCCCGCATTCTCAAGAACGAACTTCTTCAAATCAAAAAACCCGATCTGATATTCGTTACATCCATGATGACCTACTGGTATCCCGGCGTATTCGAAACGATAGAGCTTATTCGTCAAAACATTCCTGATGTGCCGGTCATACTGGGGGGAAACTATGCGACCCTTTGTCCGGAACATGCGGCAAAGTGGTCAGGCGCGGACATGGTTATTTCCGGTGAAGGTGAAAGAAGTATTAACAAATTACTAAAGGATCTTTTGGGGAACGATCTTCAATTCATCCCAGACATAAAAAATCTCGATTCATACCCCTACCCTGCATTCGACCTCATTTCGCGCAAGGATCAGGTTCCCATCATAACATCAAGGGGATGCCCATACAGGTGTACCTACTGCGCGTCACACCTGTTAAACGATGGGTTCCGGGTCAGGGACCCCGTAAAAGTCGTTGACGAGATAGAATTCTGGAACAGGCAGTCCGGGATCAAGAACTTTTCTTTTTATGATGATGCCCTGTTTGTCAATTCGAAAGGAAGGGCCACACCGATGCTAAAGGAAATCATAAGACGAAGGCTCGATTGCGATTTTCACTGTCCCAATGGTCTTCATCTGAGAGAAATTAATGAAGAATTAAGCAACCTGATGTTCAAGGCAAGATTCAAAACGATTCGCTTCGGATTTGAAACGGCAAGCATAAAGAGACAATTCGAAACAGGTGGAAAGATTACCAATGATGAGACAAGAGAGGCAATTACCCACCTCAGGAATGCGGGTTATAAAACGAAGGAAACAGGCATGTATATTCTTTGCGGTCTTCCCGGTCAAACGGCATCCGAAGTGCGTGAGAGCATCAATTTTATCAAATCATGCGGGGCAAGACCGGTCATCGCCGAGTTTTCACCAATTCCAGGGACTCCGATCTGGGATGAAGCTGTCAAGGCATCTCCATATAATATCAGTGAAGAACCTTTATTCCACAACAACTCTCTTCTTCCCTGCCAGGGAGAACAACTCACTTATGAAATGTACATAGAATTAAAGAAGCTGACGAGGATCTAATCCTCTTCTGTTCGGTATACTGAAAGGTACTTGTTAAAAAAGTTCCACTTATGTAGCGTGGGGTCTCTGTGCCCCACAGAGGGGGCACGCTACTTACAACACATTCGCAATTGACATTCTCTTTCAGTAAGGCCCGTTCCCCGAACGGGCCAAAAAGAAGGCTGAAATTAATCCTGTCTTCTTCCTGAGATAAATTCTTCAGTCATTCTATATGCTTCGTCATCGCTAAATTGTTTTGGAGGATGCTTCATAAAGTACGAGGAAGGTGAGTTGAGGACCCCTCCCTTGCCTCTTTCGAGAGCCAGTTTGCAGCACCTTATCGCGTCTATCACGATCCCCCCGGAGTTGGGAGAATCTTCCACAGAAAGACGCAGTTCAAGATTCATGGGAATGTCGCCAAAAAGCTTGCCTTCCATCCGGATGAAACAGACTTTGTTGTCCTTTTGCCATGCCACCCAATCGCTGGGACCGATATGGATGTTCTCATCTTCCAATCGGTTTTCAGTTTGGGACTGCACAGCTTCGATCTTTGATTCCCTTTTGGAACCCAGGCGGATTCTGTCTAACATATTCAGAAAATCAGTGTTCCCCCCGGTATTGAGCTGATAAGTCCTCTCCAGCTTCACCCCCCTTTTCCTGAAAAGATTGGTCAGCACTCGATGGACTATGGTGGCACCGAGCTGAGATTTTACATCATCGCCGATAATGGGTAATCCCTTCTCCTCAAATCTCCGGCTCCAGTCAGGGTTACTGGCTATGAATACAGGCATATTGTTTATAAACCCCACTCCTGCTTCCAGGGCGCATTCGGCATAAAATTTAACAGCCTCTTCAGACCCCACGGGGAGATAATTTAAGAGGATTTCAGCACCCGATTCTTTAAGTTCTCTGATCACATCTTCTTTGCCAGCCTCTTTCTGGCTGGACAAAAGGAAGGTATATTTCTCATCATAATTTTTCATGTGATCAGCAATGCCGTCCAGAACCCGGCCCATGCGGACAATAGTTCCTGTCTTCGAAAGATCCTTATAGAAGTTTTTGGTACAGTTTGGAAGCTCGAAGATAGCTTCGGATACATCCTTTCCAACTTTCCTCTTATCAACGTCAAAGGCGGCTACCACCTCAATGTCATAGGGCTTATAACCACCGATTTCCCAGTGCATCAATCCGATAGCCTCTTTGCTGTCTATATTTTTATAGTACTCAATACCCTGAAGTAACGCACTTGCGCAGTTTCCAATTCCGATAATTCCCACTCTGATCTTATTCATGATCAACAATTTCCTTTCCAGTGTGTTTTTGCGTGGAGATCCACACCTACAGGGCAATGATTAATTAACATAATTTTTGTAAAACCCATGAGAAAGTTTTGATATATTTAATATCGGGATCAGCTCGAAAATGTCAATACAGCTTATATATTTTTTTGAAATGTTTTTCAATCCTTTATGCTTGTAAGATTCAACGTAGTTGTAGTAATAGGCAGATTAATAGGTTGAGACGTTTGCAAAACTTGCAAACGTCTCAAAATCCATCGCAGATGGATTTCACAAGTATCTAATTATTAAAAATATTCCACGGGGAGTCTGAGGGGTATCCCCTCAGAGTGAGACCTTTTGCAAAGGTCTCTTATTATAAAATAATCGCATGACAAGGAAAAAGGCAAAGATAGTATGGAAGATTTAATCTGGTGGGGGAAGCAATTTCTGATAGGAATTTGTTCTATATTCTTCCTTCTTTTAGGAATTGATACACTGATTGCGGCCTATCATTCAAACAGCCCCCATGTATTTATCATGAGCTTTTTTTCATCAAATCTGATGATCCTGATCAGCGCTGTCGGTATCATTTATCCCATTATTAAGATCTATACCCGCTTTCGAGGGGAAAGAAAAAGCGAAGGCAACAATGAAATTCAGAAATAAAAGTGAAATGTCCTATCATTATAGAATTAATTTATATAAGTTAATTGTGGTATTAGCTCTTGCTCTATCATGTATCGCTTTAACAACTGTTGCGTTTGCCTATGATCTGGAAAGAAAGGTCCAGGAATTTACCCTCGAAAATGGATTGAGAGTCCTCATTGTAGAACGGCACTTTAGCCCCACTGTATCATTTTATATCAGGCACAAGGTAGGCGCAGTGGATGAGAGCAGCGAACATACGGGAACGGCTCATTTTCTGGAACATATGCTGTTTAAGGGAACCAGGACAATAGGAACAAAAAACTTCGAAGAAGAAAAAAAGATACTCAATAAAATAAATAAGGTCATTAATGCTCTCGACACCGAAAGGATGAAAGGAAAGGAAGGGAACAAACCAAAAATCGATCAGTTGAACCGGCAACTTGAAGTCTTGCAAAAGGATGCCGGGAAATTGATCATAAAAAGTGAGATCGACCGTTTATACACTGAAAATGGTGGAGCGGACATGAATGCCTCAACCGGTTATGACCTCACTTCCTATCATGTAAGTCTCCCAGCGAATAAGGTTGAACTGTGGGCGAGGATTGAATCAGACAGAATGATCAATCCGGTTTTTCGTGAGTTTTTCCCGGAACGTAATGTTGTTATCGAAGAAAGGAAACAGACCGTTGAATCCAATCCCCAGAGGAAGCTCATGGAGCAGTTTCTTGCAACGTCTTTTATGGTTCACCCTTACAGAAGACCCATTCTCGGTTGGGCGTCAGATATGTATTATCTAAACATCGATTATATGAGGAACTTTTTTAAAACCTACCATGCCCCCGATAATACTGTCATTGCCGTGGCAGGTGATGTCTCCGCTTCGGAAATTATGAAAATGATCAAAAAATATTTCGGTGGAATCCCGTCAAAGAAGAAACCGGTCTCTCATCTCTCGGAAGAGCCTGCCCAGCAGGGGGAAAGAAGAATTGAACTGGTATCTGATGCGAATCCCTACATGATGATAGGATATCACAAACCGACCCTCCCCTCTTTTGACGATTATGTCTTTGATGTTATCGATACAATCCTTTCAGGGGGCAGAACTGCGAGACTGTTCAAGGTACTTGTCGAAAAAAAAGGTATCGCCACAAGCATAGATACTGCAAACGGCTTCCCGGGAGCCCGGTACCCGAATCTTTTCGTATTCTTTGCGACCCCGAGATGTCCGCATACAAACAAAGAGCTGGAAGATGCTATTTGTGAGGAAATTGAAAAACTAAAGAAGGAACCGGTTACCGCGAGAGAACTGGAAAAGGCAAAAAATCAGATGAGAGCGGACTTTCTGAGAAAACTTTCTTCTAATTCAGGCATTGCCAACATGTTATCTTACTTTGAGGCCGTTGCGGGAGATTATCGGTACATAACAAATCATATCAATATGATAGAAAAGATTACCGCTGAGGACATCATGAAAGTGGCAAAAAAATATTTTAATTCGGAAAACAGAACGGTGGCCTCGCTAGTAAGGATGAGGGATTAGGGGATTAGGGAGTAATGAGAAAACACCTTTTTTATCTATGCATAGCCGTCATGCTTTTTGTGCTTCCTTTAGGGGGATGTAAACCTGCAGCAATGGTAAATCCGGACGATATCAGTTATCCCCCCATTACTTTTTCGTTGCCGGAGGCCGAAAGGGTCGAGCTTCCGAACGGCATCATTCTTTATCTGCTGGAAGATCATGAGCTTCCCTTCGTCAATATTTCTGCTGTAATAAGGACGGGATCAATCTATGACCCGGTGGGTAAAGAAGGGGTTGCCGAAATTACAGGAGTTCTAATGAGAACCGGTGGGACTAAGGGCATGACCGGCAATGAAATCGATTCGGAACTGGATTACATGGCGGGCAGGATTTCTGTTTCTGTTGGAAAAGAGTCGGGTACGGCAACCATGTCAGTATTGAAAAAAGACATCGAAAAGGGACTGTCTATCTTTTCTGACATCCTCATAAATCCTGTTTTCGAAGAAAAAAAGCTGAAACTGGCGAAAGAATTAAAGACTGAAGCATTGAGAAGGATATATGACAATCCCCAAAAGCTGGCTTTCAGGGAATTTGTCCGACTGATATACCTGGGCAATCCAAGGGGCCGGCTGTCTTCAATTAAATCGATTGAAGTCATCGGGAGAAACGATCTTGTAAAATTTCATAAGCTGTTTTTCTATCCGGGAAATATCATGATGGCTGTAACGGGAGACATATTAAAAGAAGAAGCGATTTCGAGGATAAATAAATACTTCGGGACATGGAAAACTTCCGGAAAAGTTGAAAAAATATCCATTCCCGGTAAAAAAGACAAAGGATCGATCAATTACTTATTTAAAGAAATTCCTCAATCCATTATTATTTGGGGACAGTTCGCGCCCGGCAAGAAGGATTCAGATTATTATTCCTTTGAAGTCCTTGACTTTATTCTTGGAAGTGGCGGGTTTCGTTCCCGTATTTTCAGTGAAGTGAGAAATAACCTGGGTCTTGCCTATAGCGCGGGAAGTTTTTATTCCCCCAGAAGTGAATACGGGGCATTCGGTGCCTACGCTATGACAAAAACATCCTCTACAGTAAAATCTCTCTCTGCCATCAAGAACATATTAAAAGATGCAGGAAAGACAAAAGTAACGGATGAGGAACTGAAGTGGGCTAAAAAATCGATCAATAATAATTTTATTTTTTCATTCTCCTCGGCAGAACAAATAGCGCGGCAAAAGATGATGCTGGAATATAATGATCTTCCTGAGGATTTCCTGGACACTTACAGGGATAAAACAAATAAAGTGTCTCCAGAAGATCTGCAGAAGGTTGCAGTCAAATATCTCTCCGACAGTGGAGAAACCATCTTTGTTCTTGGAAATGAAAAAGGTTTTGACAAACCCCTGTCATCCTTTGGTAAGGTCAACAGGATTGTGAAGACTGAAGAGTGACAAGTTCGTAAAAAGTCAGAGTTTTTGCCGTTTTGTCATTCCCTACCTGATCGGGAATCTATAACTACGTGCAATTACTGGATTCCCGCTTTCGCGGGAATGACAGATTAGCGAGTTTTTGACTTTTTACGAAGCCATCAAGAGTGAATTGAAAATATACTCCCATTTATTTTCACAGAAACAGGCTGTGAAAACCTGTTGCATAGAAGAATTTTAGATGATAGCATGCGGCATCATAATTCATACCATGAGACCTTTGCAGAATGTTCAATTTTGTTCAAGTTCAAGGAAGGCTAAAATTTTAACCACAGGAATATATCGGATATTTCGAGGATTAAAATTTGAGACTGACGCAGAAATTGGGCAAAAGGGGGCGTTATGCAAAGGTCTCAGAAGGTTAGACTATCTTTGAAGGCCCGTCCCGAGAATATTTCAATCAAAGAGATTCACTTTCCGGATAATAATGCCTTGAGAGTGCTTCTCGGAGAGCACGATGGAAACATTAAGCTCGTTGAGAAACTGGAAAACGTGAAACTCAATGTGAGGGGAGATAAGGTTCTTATAAAGGGAGAAGACATCGGAACCTGTATAATTGAAAATTTACTCGGGCAGCTTTATAATATTATTAAAAAAGGGTACCCAATTTATCCCGCCGATATCGATTATGCCCACAGGATGCTTACCAGTAATGGTTCAATCGATATAGAAAAGATATTTCTTGACACGGTTTTTATCTCTTCAAAGAAAAGGTTCATTACCCCTAAGAGTATCGCCCAGAAATTGTATATCGATTCTATACGAAAACATGATATTGTTTTCGCAATAGGTCCTGCCGGAACGGGGAAAACTTACCTTGCCATGGCTGTTGCTGTGGCCGCTCTGTTGGAAAAGCAAGTGAGTCGCATTGTTTTAACAAGACCAGCCCTGGAAGCCGGTGAGAGGCTCGGTTTTCTCCCCGGTGATCTTGCGGAAAAGGTTAACCCCTATCTGAGGCCTCTTTATGATGCCCTGTATGAGATGGTGAACTTTGACAGGGCATCTGCCCTGATAAATAAAGGGGTTATCGAGGTGGCCCCCCTTGCCTTTATGAGAGGAAGGACACTTAATGATTCCTTTGTCATTCTCGATGAGGCGCAGAATACCACTTCTGAACAGATGAAGATGTTTTTGACCCGACTTGGTTTCGGCTCAAAAGCAGTTATAACGGGAGATGTAACTCAGACAGATCTACCGCCGGATAAAACATCGGGCCTGATAGAAGCAGAAAGAATTCTCGGTAAAACTAAGGGAATGCGGTTTGTCTATTTTTCGGGAATAGATGTGGTAAGACACCCCCTTGTCCAGGATATTATTCGTGCCTATAACCATCTCGACAGGAAAAAGGCGAATAATTTTTAATATCAGTAACTTACATATATAATATGTCTAAAAACACAAAACGTTCCAGTCACAGAAACGGATCAGTACGAATTAATTTTATTCCGCAGTTCGCCAGAAATATTTTGTTTCAGAGATGGGCTGTCTTAATTTTAATGAGTCTGATTCTAACTCTCATCCTGTCCCCCCGGATTCATCTTATATCTTCAACGTATAACTTAGGAGCAATCGCAACAAAGGACATAAAGGCAGATAGTGACTTACTTGTAGAGGATAAAGTCTCGACAGAACAAAAAAAGTTAGAAGCTTTGGAAAAAGCAAAACCAATTTACGATTACGATAGAGATATGCCGTCCTTAATTGGAATGACCATGGCTAAAGCCTTTCTCGCTATGGAAGAAACATATTACCGCATGGAAAGGGAAAATGCTTCTCCAGACGACAGGAAGACCATTATTAAAAAGGCACGAAAAGCTTTTGAGCATACCATGGGTCTTACCCTCACAGAAAATGAATTTAAGACACTAAATAAGTACAAATTTTCATTTGATATATGCAACAACAACGTAAAGTTGATCTATTCAGTATATAATGAAGGATTAATTGGTCAAGGAGACTTCGTAACTCTCAATACGGATGAAGGCATTATTGTCAGGAATATCAGAACTCAAAATGAGGAAGAAATCAGCGACCTTTCCTCAATCCTTAACATGGATGAAGTTAATGAACGTATCTTGAAAAATTCAACTGTTATCTTCGCATATGCACCAAAAGACATAAGGGGGATCTCTGTTTCCCTTGTGAAAAGAGTAATCCGGCCAAATCTCACATTCGCCAGGAACGCGACGGAAAAAAGAAAACAGCATATCATGGATAACGTAAAACCGGTGTTCTATAAGGTTCAGAAAAATGAGATGATCGTCCGTGAAGGTGAAAAGATTTCAGATGTTCAATTAGACAAACTCGCTGCCCTGTATAAAGAAGAGGATGGAAAAAGCTTCCTGAATATTTCCATACTCCTGGGGATGTTTCTTGCCACTATGCTATTCTCCATTATTCTATATAAAATATTCAAAAATTTCCTTGTATCACGTGACAAGAATATAAACACTGACATCCTGTTGCTGGGGATTGCTGCCATCCTTCAGGTACTCCTTGCAAGAATAGGCATCTTTATATGTGAATCAATAAATCATGCGTTTCCTGTTATTCCTGCCAATGCCTGTTTATATGCCATACCATTTGCGACGGCTACCATGCTTGTCGTGATTCTTCTCAATAGAGACGTTGGGTTGGTATTTTCTATTTTTTCGGCCTTTCTCATAAGCTTTCTTTTTGAAGAAAAAGCATTCATGTTCTTCTATTGCTTGCTCGGAAGCATGGTAGCGGCTTTCAAAATTTTTGAATGTAAAGAGCGCACGGCATTTTTCAAGACAGGTTTGTTTGTCGGTTTCGTTAATATGGCCGTTATTATCTGTCTGTCACTTCTCTCCGGTAAATTGATAACGACTGCTACGCTCATTAATCTTCTTATGGGAGCTATAGGTGGTATCCTCTCCGCTGCTGTCGTTTCCAGCATCGCGCCACTGTTTGAATCTGTTTTCGGCTATACTACCGATATAAAGCTTTTAGAACTGGCCAACCTGAATCAACCCATCTTTCAAAGGATGATTATGGTAGCTCCGGGAACGTATCACCACAGTATCATTGTGGCATCTATGGTAGAGGCGGCTGCAGAGGCAATAAGCGCAAATTCACTCATGGCCAAGGTTAGCGCCTATTATCACGATATAGGCAAGATGAAAAAATCTCTCTACTTTATCGAAAATCAAAAGGGTCCCGAGAACAAGCTTGATAAACTTTCACCCAAAATGAGCAGCCTGGTCATTATCTCTCATGTTAAAGAAGGATGTGAGATGGCAAAAGAATACAAGCTGGGCTCTGCAATTACTGATATTATAAAGCAGCATCATGGGACACGCACAGTCAGCTACTTTTACGAAAAGGCCCAACAGGACAAAGATCCTTCTGTTCGATCCATACCGGAAGACGAATTCAAGTATCCCGGACCTAAGCCTCAAACAAAGGAAGCAGGACTCGTTTTGCTCGGTGATATTATTGAAGCTTCATCAAGAACCCTGAAAAATCCGACACCTTCGCGGATAAAAAATCTGGTTGAGGACAGAATAAATCAAGTTTTAATGGAAGGTCAGCTCAATGATTCTGAATTAACATTCCATGATCTCAGTAAAATTACAGAAAGTTTTATCAGGACTCTCAATGGAATTTTTCACCAGAGGATAGATTATCCCATGTCCGCTACCAGAGAAGATAATTTGGAAAAAGAAAAAAATGGCAATTCTCACAGAAAACCGTCAGAAAAAAATAAACATAAATATTCCAAGAGTTCGTCAGACACTCAATAACATACTAAAATATCTTCATGTAGAAGATAGTGAGATCAGCGTGCTCTTTGTTGATGACGAGGGTATCAAAGATATAAATAACCGGTACCTGAATAGAAACTATCCCACAAATGTTATTGCATTTTCCATGAGAGAGGGAGAATTTGGAGATATTAATCCCCACATCCTTGGAGATATCGTTATATCTGTAGAAACAGCCTTACGAGATGCTGAGCAAGAAAACCTCCCATTTGAAGATGGGCTGGATTACCTTATGATTCACGGCATACTTCATCTTCTGGGATATGATCATGAAGAATCCGAAAGTGAATCAAAAAGGATGAAAGAAAAAGAAAAAGAAATCTTTTTTGACGCCAAGAGCTATATGATTGAATAGGTTCAGATTGAGACCTTTGACCTATCTCGCCACAACAATAACCTGTCCGGGGTAAATATTGTCCTTCTTGCTTAAACCATTCAGTCTTAAAAGTTCATGAACACTGAGTTTATGTTTTTCTGCAATGGAGCCGATGCAGTCACCCTTTTGCACTACATAACTGTTTTTTCCTGAACCGGATCTAATGCTGAGAACCTGTCCGACCTTAAGCCTGTTGCTTTGCAGCCCATTCAGTTTCTTTATTTCAGAAACAGTCGTATCGTAACGCCTTGCTATGACCCACAAAGAACTGCCTTTTTTTACATTATAGGTTATTATTTCTCCTTTTTGTGGTTTTGTAATCCTCTTTGAAGGTTCGAAAGCTCCCTCTTCAACATAAGTATAACCCCGGAGTGGAATCTTAAGAGTTTTTCCTGCTCTGATTCTATGCCTGGATGTCAAATGATTGGCCCTTACAATTGCTCTGACGGAGCTTCCATATTTTCTGGCAATTGTTGAAAGTGACTCACCCTTTTTGATCCTGTGCCTGACATATCTCGCACTCCCCGGTAATTTAGCTTTAGGAATTTGATTAACAACGAGAGCAAATCGCTCTGCCGTCCCGCGGGGAATCTTAAGATCATATTCTTTATCGGGCGTTACTTTAAATCTGAGCTCTGAATTAAGAGCAACCAATTCATTCTCCGGTACTTTGAGGTGATGGCTAATATCCTTCAATCGCATGCATTTATTTGTTCTCACCACTTCATAATCGATTGGTTTATCTATATTTTCAGGCAGATCCATCCCATATTTCTTCGGGTCCTTTATTATATGCAGTACTGCAATAAAACGAGGCACATATTGTGCTGTTTCGACCGGTAATTGATTATAAAGATCCCAGAAGTTATCCAGATAATTCATGTGCTGCCTGGATATTACTCTCAATACCCTCCCCTCCCCGCAATTATATGCGGCAAGCACGGTCTGCCAATCTCCGAATATTTCATGGAGGCTTTTCATGAACGCTATAGCCGCCTGAGTTGATTTTTCAATGTCCATCCGCTCGTCAATCCAGTGGTCACGCTTAAGGCCGAATTTATAGCCTGTAGAGGGTATAAATTGCCATAAACCGAGTGCACGGGCGGAAGATAAGGCCTTGATTTTAAAGCCACTTTCAACTAACGGAAGCCATGACAGTTCCTCAGGCAAGCCGGCGTTTTTCAACTTTTCTAATATAAGTGGACGGTATCTGCCGGATCGCTTATAGGAATCAATAAAGAATTTGCGCTCTCCACGCTGGTAACGCCGGATCTCTTTTTTTACATCAGCATTCATTGCAAGGGGTATTTCACTTTGATATCCAGTCGCAACGTTACTTCTCGATGTATAAATTTCCAGAATCCGCTTTGCTATCATAAAACGCAAATCATCTTTTTGCCAGGCAATGCGCGGTTCACCATCAACATCTAATATAAGTGAATACGCCTGATCCAGGAGGCTCAGTGAGTTATCAAGATTTCCTTTTTCCCACTGAATCTGGGACTGATCGAGCAATTCAAGGGCTTGATCCATGTTTTCCTGCTCTTGAGCCTGACGTTGTTGATCACCGTTTGAAGACTTGTTGTTCGGTGTTATTTCAGAAGATGAATTCGAACCTTCATTGGATTCTACTATGTCCTCTCCAACAGCAGAAGAGCTTTCTTTTCCATTTTCTTTTACATTGACTTGATCTTCAGATGCGACAGAAACATCCGGGACTCCTTTGGAATTATTTAGATGTTCATCACGGATTATATTAATTGGAAAGGAACAGGAAAGTAAAAAAAATGACAAAAATGATATGAGCGCTACCCGGAATCTCAACGTGAACATTCGTTATCTCCTCTATTGTGTTTCATCTACAAAAATAATTTTCAGTACAATTAGTAAACAATCTTTAACTCATCAGATATGACTCAATAAAATCATCTATATCGCCATCTAACACCCTGTCTACATTTCCTGCTTCCGTATTCGTCCTGTGATCTTTTATCATTCTATACGGATGAAGAACATAAGAACGTATCTGACTCCCAAAAGCTATCGTTTTTTGGGATTTGCTCATATCCCGTAATTTTTCATTTTGTTCCTTAAGTCTCATCTCGTAAAGCCTCGACCTCAGAACCTTCATTGCTACAGCTTTATTTTTGTGTTGTGACCTTTCATTCTGACATTGTACAACGACTCCCGTGGGAATATGGGTAATCCTGACGGCTGAATCGGTCTTGTTAACGTGCTGCCCCCCCGCACCGCTTGACCTGTATGTATCTATTCTCAAATCTTTTTCATTAATCTCTATCACGATATCATCATCAATCTCCGGATACACAAAGACCGATGCAAATGAGGTATGCCTTCTTTTACCGGTATCAAAGGGAGATATTCGCACAAGCCTGTGTATGCCAGCCTCAGCCTTTGCGTAACCGTATGCGTATTCTCCTTCCAGAGTAAAGGTTACACTCTTTACGCCGGCTTCATCACCAGGCTGGAAGTCAATTATTTGTGTTTTAAATCCCTTTCTTTCACACCATCTCAAGTACATACGTTGAAGCATTTCCGTCCAATCCTGTGCTTCTGTACCGCCCGCGCCTGAGTGAATGGTCATAATTGCATTATGAGAGTCCTTTTCTTCGCTCAACATTCTTTTTAGCTCATCATCCCTGACAGAAGCCCTGAGATTATCGATATCCGTTTCAATCTCTCTCAGCGTTTCTTCGTCATTCTCCTCCCGGGCCATATCGAAGAGGATTTTCAGGTCGAGCAGGGTATTTTGCTTTTTCTCCCAATTATCGATAGCAAGTTCTATCTCGCTCTTTTCTTTCAGTATCTTTTTGGCCGCTTCCTGATCATCCCAGAAATCATCTTTCAATACCTGTTTTTCGAGTTCCTTGATCTTCATTTCCTTATCATTTATGTCAAAGATAACCTCGCAAGATGTTGATTCTGGTTTCAAGATCATGTATTGCTTCTGAAATATCTTCAATCATCAGTCTTTCTCCTTTTTAATGAAATAAAAAAAATCCCCGTTAAACAAATGAAGCATAAATATATAAATACATTACCATATTTCGAATAAAAAGTACACTCATCGACGAACCCTACCACTCCATTGAGAGCTGTCCTCTCAAACAGGCCGGTTCGGGAAATAATCTCACCTGTCGGACTTATTATAGCGCTTATGCCCGTATTGGCCGCCCTTATAATGTAAAGACGGTTTTCTATGGCTCTGAACGCGGTCATTGTCAGATGTTGATAAGGGGCTGAAGAGGTACCAAACCAGGCGTCATTGGTTATATTAACCAGCAAGGTAGCTCCTTTTTTCTTATAGCCCCTGCTGATTTGAGGGAAAATACCCTCATAACATATCAAAACCCCTGTTTTCTCATCACCAACAGTAAGAGGGATTGGCCCCTTACCCGGAATAAAATCTCCAACACCGACGACCAGTTTTTCAAGAAAGAAAAAAAGCCTGCGCAGTGGAACATATTCACCATACGGTACCAGATGTATTTTATCATACCTTCCTGTAATTTCACCGTCCGGCGATATCAGGTAGGCACTGTTTAGAAATAAATTTTTGCTTCCTTTTCTAATATAACTTGGGCTTCCAAATAAGAGATAAGAATTTGTCTCTTTTGCTATATTGATGATAACTCTGTGTTTGTCATCAATATTCTGGAAAAAAAAAGGCGCCGCCGTCTCAGGCCATACAATTAAATTGACACCTGATTCCGACATCCCAAGAGATAACTTTCTGTATATTTTCAGTGTATCACTCTGATATTTGTCGTTCCATTTCACACTCTGGTCAATATTACCCTGGATTATCGCAACATTTTCCGTTCTCATTTCTTTTGTCGCATTTTTCATACCATCCAGCCGGTACAGACCATAGCAAAAAATCAACCCTATAACGGTAAAACCCACAATCAACCCTGATAAAACTCTTCTTTTCGATTCAGAGGTTACCGTGATTATTTCGTAAAGAATACAATTTACAAGAACGATTACAAAGGTCAGTCCGTAAGTTCCCGTTATATCAACAACCTGAATAAAAGAGATCATTCCATGCAAAGAATAGGCAAGATTTTCCCACGGAAACCCCGTAAAAAGATGTGATTTTGCGTATTCAAGGCATGTCCAGAGTATGGGGGCTGAAATTATTTCATTTATCCCTTTTCTCCTGAAAAAAACAACGCCTGCCGAGAAGAGGGATACATAGAGACCCAGATAAAGGGCGAGAAGCAACATGACAAAAAAGCCGAGATATAAGGGAAGATAACCATATTGAACAACAACAAAGGAAACCCAGTAGATTATTCCGATATTGTATACAAGACCGGTGGCAAGACCCAACCGAAATGCTTCCCCGAAACTCACCCTCTGCAGTGCACTTAGAAGGGGCACAAGAGAGAACCAGACAAGAAAGCTGAGATCAAACTTTGGAAAGGAAAGAAAAAGGAGAATTCCGGAAGCTAAAGATAAGATTAATGTTTTCTTGCCCATTACCCCGGTTTACCCTTTTCCCTTACCTGTACACATTTTTATAAAGCTTTAGAACCGCTACCTACCCTTTTTATTCTCACTTTTTTTATACTTCTTTCATCGGCTGATTCAATGATCATCTCGAAGTTATCATTCTGAATGACTTCTCCCGGTACGGGAACTTTTCTGACAATATGAAAAATAAACCCTCCAAGGGTCTCAAATTTTCCCTCTGGTATCTTTACGTCGAAATATTCTTCAAATTCTTCAATTTCCACCCTGCCGTCTACGAGTACATCTCCGTTGGGAAGAACCGTGAAAGCATCCTCTTCCATATCATGTTCATCATGTATTTCACCTACTATTTCCTCTATAAGGTCTTCCAGTGTCACAAGACCGGCAGTGCCTCCATATTCATCAATGACGATAGCCATGTGGGACTTTTTATCCTTTAATTCATGAAGCAGAAGATGTATATTTTTTGTTTCCGGAATGTAATACGCTTTCCTGAGAATCGATGATATGTCGCACGCATCGGAAGGCCGTGCCCAGAATTTCAGAAGATCTTTTACATTTAATATCCCTATAATGTTATCCACACTTCCGTCGTATACAGGCATTCTCGTATGACCATGTTTTAAAATTAATTCGAGGACATCTTCTATCGTAGAATCGCTGCTTACAGCAACAATCTCCGTCCGTGGGACTACTACTTCTCGAACTATTTTCTCCCTGAGCTCAAGAATGCTCTGAATCATTTCACCTGATTGCTGATCAATCAGATTTTTTTTCTTTCCCGCATCGATGATTGATTTAATCTCCTCTTCAAGATCAAATTCCTCTTTGTCTTTGCCGATTTTTGATAAGAGACTGTCAATCCACGGTTTATGTTTCATAGAGATAATAAACCCCCTATTATGAGTTCCATGCTTCAGTTACCAACTCGAAACTTGAAACTTTAAACTTTATTCACAATCCACGCATGAACTCAGGTCTGAGTATATTGTGATTTCCTGATTGAATCACACTGTGGATGAGTTTTACGGTTTCATCCTTCTCCTCGGGCATCCGGGCCCTTACAGGCAGGTAATTTGAGGCATGGTTGGATGTAAAGAAACAGTTCGTAAAATCGGAGTTGGAAACGATAATGCCAAGCTCTTCAAGAAAACCAAACGTGTCGGGAAGTTCAAAAGTTTTTGAAATATATTCCTCATACAGAGGAGTGCCGGGAATAAGCATAACGGTGAGGGCTCCGACATAATCAGGATCTATTTCGGTCAGTATTCTGGCTGTACCAAGGGCATGATCCACACTTTTCTCTTTGCCTCCGATTCCAAGAAGCACGGTAACCGACAGTTTCATGCCTGCATCTTTAATCATTCTGCCTGCCTTTACCATCTGCTCATAACTGACCCCTTTGTTAATCCTGTCCAGTAATTCCTCGTTTCCCGTTTCTACACCGAGATAAACGATCTTAATGCCCAATGCCCTCAATTGCCTCAATTCATCGGGGGTTTTTCGAAGAATACTTTTTGCGTTGGCATATGTTCCAACCCTCTTTAACCCCTTTATATTAGATCTCAGTGACTCCAGAACAGGTACCAGTTTTCTCTGTGGTATAATCAGGGCATCTCCATCACAGAGAAAGACCCTCTCAATGAAACCGTAACTGCTCGCTTCCAGTATATCTTCTTCGATTTCACTGAAATCTTTAATCCTGAATCTTTTCCCACTGTAAGTACCGCAAAAGTTACACTTATTATGGGAACATCCAGCGGTTACCTGCAACAGCAAACTGTTGGCCTCACTGGGAGGCCTGATAATTACACCTTCGTATTTCATTTTGATTACTCTGGCCTTATTCCACCATAAGGATTAATATCAATATCATCGTGGCATGGATTGCAATAGAACATTACGTCCACACTACTGCAACCATGTGGCATCATATCAAAAATTCGACAATCTTCACAAAGTGGTATGCCACACCCGTTGCAATAAACCACCGCATTTCCTTTTCCACATACTGTGCATTCTTCTTCGCCTTTTACTATAATGACCATTTCCAATGTCCTTTCATTTTTCAGCTGATCTTGATGAATTAGCAAAAAGTCAGAAATCCGTCCATTTGTCATTCCCGCGGAAGCGGGAATCCAGTATTTACATATGGTTACTTTTTGTACTTTTCGATTTATATCCAATATCGCGACTTTTTTCGAAACCGTCAATCTTTATCAGGATATATCTGTCTTTTGTTTCGCGAGTATTTATAACATGAGGAAGAAAAAGGCAAGAAATTAGAAAAAAAGCTAAGACAAGTGTGGGTTTTTCCACATTTCATATTGACACGAAAACATCACGTTATTATTTTTCGTCCACTTTTACTATTTTTAACCCGGCAAGCGAAGCCAGTTTTGATTGGCGTGTATCGAGAGTTAAAAAACTGCCTGCTTTCATTGATAAAGCTGAAGCAACATGCAAAATATCCAGGGATCGTGATCCTGTATTCTTTGTATGATTTTTTGACAGATCGATGGCATGTCTGAATATTTCTGCCCAGCTTAATTGCGGGCGATAGTAAATACCTTTGCTTTCATGTTCATAAAATTTTGACAATATATAAACGGCCTCGTCCTCTGTGATTTCTCTCCTGAAACGTTTCAGGTTGATTGCATTGGTAAATTCCAGGTCATGAAAACCTGTCAGAGGAATAGCTTCATTATTTTCTATGATCCTGTTTGACACATCCAGTGAATAGTCTTCTTTGACATAGAGCTTTACGATTATGCTTGTATCAACGTAAAGCATTTAAAATCTTTCCTCCCTTTCTTCAACAACTATGTCGCTTAGAGATTTGCCTTTAAGTTCAATTGCTTCATTGGAAAAATCGGGCCATTCGATTTTGCTCCTGGGGCCCAGCGCCGTTATCTTTGCCACGGGTTTGCCTCTTTTTGTAATGGTAATCTCTTCGCCGGCTTTTATGCCCCTGAGAACTCCTGAGAAATTCTTTTGAACCTCTCCTACGGTTGCTGTTTTCATAACAGAACCTCCACTGTTTTACGTATATTATATGCGTAAATTGTGAAATGTCAAGATTTATGATTGCGCTGTTAGAAACACGTAATCTGTCCGGTTTATAATGGGTCACCGGGAGGTGGATAATTGCGTCAGCTTTGAGGGAAAAACGCTGCAAATCCCTGCGGACCGGCATAGATGCCATTACGTCAGGGTCAGGGTGCGTGTCCATCGGTACACGGATGGCTCACTGGCTGTTTTTCACGGCCCGAGAAAGTTGGCTGATTATGATGCACAGGGAAAACTGAAACAGTCCAAAAAGGGGAAGGCAGCGTAGGTCCGCCGCTCGCCACTTCCTCAGAGAAGCTGCTTCAGTCTACGACTTGCGCAGCTTTTCTGAGCAGTACAAAGCGGACAATTCATTTGCTACAAAACCGGACACTTCTATTTGTTGACAACAGAAGAAATTTGCGCCTCGTCCTGTTTTTTTATTTTGGACATTGCCGTGTTAAAATGAGTATCCGTATTTATGTATCCGTATTATGGAGGTTGGAAATCAGGTTGGAAATTGAATTTCAGGCAAAAAAAAAGGGTTACGATTCTCTCGTAACCCCTTGTTTGACTGGCGGGGTCGAAGGGACTCGAACCCTCGGCCTCCGGCGTGACAGGCCGGCGTTATAACCAGCTTAACTACGACCCCTTAAAATAGAAGAAAATCCCTGCATATGGGTTAAACGCAAAGATTTTCTTTTCATTTCATGGTAGGCGGAACAGGGCTTGAACCTGTGACATCCACGGTGTAAACGTGGCGCTCTCCCATCTGAGCTATCCGCCCGAAAGATATCTCTCAGATGGACATATCTTTAACTATATCAGACAATGTTGTCAAGTCATATTTGAGAAATTCAGCAGGCACTCATCTGCGCCTCTGCACTTTGCGCCAAATCCGTATTCCCCCGAACTTTATCTTCCGTGATCAGGGCTTTGTCCAAAACTTCATCCATATTCTCAACAAAGACTATTTCAAGATCTTTTAATACATTGCGCGGGATATCATCAGCGAGATCCTTTTTATTTTCCTTCGGGATGATGACGGTTTTTATATTACCACGATGTGCCGCCAGGAGTTTCTCCTTTAAGCCACCTATCGGTAAAACTCTGCCCCTCAATGTAATCTCACCGGTCATTGCAAGATCACTTCTCACCTTTTTCCTCAAAAGAGCCGAGGCAATCGACGTTGCCATGGCAATACCTGCTGATGGCCCATCCTTCGGAATGGCACCCTCCGGAACATGAATATGAATATCCACTTCCTTATAGAAATTCTCCGGTAACCCGAAATCATCTGCCCTCGATCTGACAAAGGTCCACGCGGCCTGGGCAGATTCCTGCATGACATCTCCCAATTTTCCTGTTGTAAGGATAGGTTTACCTGTTCCCTTAACAACAGTTGCTTCTATATCAAGAAGTTCACCCCCTACTTCTGTCCATGCCAGACCTATCGACGACCCAATTCGATCCTCACCTTCTGTTTCCCCGTGTTTGAACCTTGGGATACCAAGATACTTCTCGACTGTTTTTGACGTTACCTTAACCTGTTTATCATAACCATCTGCCACTATCTTCCGCGCCACTTTCCTGCAGATTGATGCTATTTCTCTTTCCAGGTTTCTTACGCCGGCCTCCCTGGTATATCTTCCAATAATTGTTAACAAAGCTCCTTCTGTGAATGTTATGTTTTCCTCCGTAAGACCATTCGCTTCCATCTGTTTTGTGACAAGGTATTTTCTGCCGATATTCAACTTCTCCGGTTCAGTATACCCTGCAATGCGAATGACTTCCATCCTGTCCTGAAGAGGCGCAGGGATTGTTTGCGTTACATTGGCCGTTGTTATAAACATGATATCGGAAAGATCATAATCCACTTCAATGTAATTATCATTAAAAGCAAAATTCTGTTCGGGATCGAGAACTTCCAGTAAAGCGGCTGCGGGATCCCCCCTGAAATCTGAAGTCAGCTTGTCTATTTCATCAAGGCAGAATACCGGGTTATTAGAACCTGCCTTTTTCAGCAATTGAATAATTCTACCAGGCAAAGCTCCTATATAAGTCCTTCTATGTCCCCTTATTTCAGCCTCATCTCTCAGGCCACCGAGAGATAATCTGACGAATTTTCTGTTTGTTGCTCTGGCAATAGATTTGGCTACCGAGGTCTTTCCAACACCAGGGGGACCTACCAGACAGAGTATTGAACCTTTATTTTTTTTCACCAAACTCTGGACAGCCAGGTATTCCAGAATCCGTTCTTTAACTTTTTTCAATCCGTAATGATCTTCTTCCAGGATTTCCTCTGAACCGTTTAATGTGTTTGTATTTTTCGTTTTTTCATACCACGGAAGGTCCAGTATCCAGTCTATATAATTCCTTACAACTGTCGCCTCCGCAGACATGGGCGCCATCATCTTCAGTTTCTTTGCTTCCTTTTTTACCTTGTCATGGGCCTCTTCAGAAAGTTTCTTTTCCGTTAACCTTTTCTCGATTTCCCTTATCTCATTCTTCGCGCTATCCTCTTCTCCCATTTCTTTCTGGATAGCCCTCATCTGTTCATTCAGGTAGTACTCCTTCTGAGTTTTTTCCATCTGTTTTTTTACACGTCTCTTTATACGTCCCTCAACCTCAAGAACCTCAGTTTCGGCAAGAATGAGACCATATATCTTCTCGAGTCTCTCATCAACATCTGTTGTCTCGAGTATATCCTGTTTTTCGTCTATCTTTATGGTAAGGTGAGACACTGCAACATCGGCCAGTTTCGCAGGATCTTCTATGGATGCAAAAGACGTTAAAATTTCATTAGGTACTTTCCTGCTCAGCTTCGAATAGTGTTCAAATGCTTCCGTTATATTCCTCATGAGGGCTTCTGTTTTAATAGACTTTACCACACCAGGCATCTTTTCCTTTTCTTTAACCCTGACGAGAAAGAAATCGTGATTGGGAATATATTCTTCAATAAGTCCTCTCTTTTTCCCTTCAACTAAAACCTTTACTGTTCCGTCTGGAAGCCTCAATAGTTGAATAATTGTGCCTATTGTGCCAAATCGATAAATATCATCTTCGTGGGGTTCGTCTTTGTGGGCAACCCTTTGAGCAACCAGAAATATACTCTTCTCCTCTTTCATGGCAGATTCCAGGGCATTAATTGATTTTTCCCTGCCTACAAAGAGTGGAACGATCATGTGAGGAAATACTACGACATCCCTTAATGGTAATAATGGAATTATCAATTCTTTTTCTTGTTCTTCCGGTTTGTCTTTATTTTTGCTAAAGTTAAACATAATTCTTTCCGCGGTATTATTTTTTACCGGTTATTTTATACGGCTTTCTTTTTTGTTTCGAAAAGCAAGATCGACTTCTCGTTATTTAAAACAACCTCTTCACTAATGAGGCACTCTTTTACATCATTCCTCGATGGAATATCATACATGATATCAAGCATAATATTTTCCAGAATCGCCCTGAGTCCCCTGGCCCCGGTTTTTCTTTCCATGGCCAGCCTTGCTATTGCTCTCAGGGCACTATCAGTAAATGAAAGTTTTACCTTTTCAAGTTCAAGCATCTTTTTGTATTGTTTCATATGTGAATTTTTCGGTTCTACCAATATTTCTATGAGATCTTCTTCGCTCAGGTCATGTAACGTTGCAACGACAGGCAGCCGACCTACAAATTCCGGTATCAATCCATACTTTAAAAGATCTTCAGGCTGAACGTCCGATAATATTTCACCTATTCTCTTTTCTTTCCTGCTCTTAATGTCCGCTCCAAAGCCTATTGTGCTGACTCCAATTCTCTTCTCGATAATACTCCCCAGCGCATTGAAGGCACCACCGCAAATAAACAATATATTCGTCGTGTCTACCTGAATAAATTCCTGCTGAGGATGCTTTCTTCCCCCCTTGGGAGGAACATTAGCTACCGTTCCTTCTATAATCTTCAATAAAGCCTGCTGAACACCTTCACCTGATACGTCTCTGGTAATTGAAGGATTCCCGGATTTTTTCGAAATTTTATCAATTTCATCAATATATACAATGCCACGCGATGCTCTCTGTACATCATAATCAGCATTTTGCAGCAGGCTGAGGATGATGTTTTCAACATCCTCTCCCACATATCCTGCCTCCGTTAATGTTGTGGCATCGGCGATGGTGAATGGTACATTCAGCATTTTAGCCAGCGTTTTGGCCAGAAGAGTCTTTCCTGAACCTGTTGGTCCTATAAGCAAAATATTGCTTTTCTGAAGTTCGATATCATCACGATCAATTTCACTTTTAGAAGACAACCTCTTGTAGTGGTTATAAACTGCTACCGAAAGAACCTTCTTGGTCCGATCTTGTCCTACAACATATTGATCCAAAAATTTCTTGATTTCCCTGGGTTCCAGGATGACTCTTTTTGATTCCTCTATACTTTCTATTTCACATTCTTCTTCAATGATACATTTGCAAAGCTCTATACATTCATCACATATATATGCTGCAGGACCGGCTACAAGTTTTTTCACTTCATACTGTGCCTTCCCGCAAAAAGAGCAGTTACGAGTTGCCCGACTGCCATCGGTGTCTTTACGCCTTTTACTCATCAGAATGCTCCTTTCTATTGACGATCCAATACCCTTGTTACCATAACCTCGTCAATAATTCCATATTCTTGAGCCTCTTCACTTGTCATGAAAAAATCCCTGTCTGTATCATTTTCAATTTTTTCAAACGGCTGACTCGTCAGATTTGTCAGTATATCATTTAATTCCTGCTTCAATCTCAATATCTCTTTCGCCTGGATACCGATATCGGAGGCCTGCCCCTGAAAACCGCCAAGAGGTTGATGAATAAGAATTCTCGAATGAGGCAACGCATACCTCCTCCCCTTCTCACCGGCAGCGAGGATTATTGCGCCCATACTTGCCGCCTGTCCCATGCAGACTGTACAGACAGGTGGTTTAATATAACGCATGGTATCATAAATAGCCAATCCACTACTAACAATACCACCCGGTGTATTGAGGTAGAAAAAGATTTCTTTATCAGGATCTTCAGATTCCAGATATAGTAGCTGAGCTATAATGAGATTGGAAATCTCATCGTCGATTGCTGTCCCAAGGAATATGATTCTATCCTTCAAAAGCCTTGAATAAATATCAAAAGCCCTTTCACCCCTTCCATCCTGTTCAATTACCATGGGAATGAGAGCCATTTATTCTTCTCCCTTTTTTTCTTCACTTTTCTTTTTCACAACTTTTATATCGGCTTTTTCCTCAAGAAAATTCAGTGTTTTTTGCTCGAGGATTTCATCTTTAAGCCGGTCAATAAGATTATTTTTTTCGTAATTCGCCCTTAAGGATTCATAGTCCTGAGCATAATTATGGGCAAGTTCCTTTAATCTTTCCTCAACCTCTTTTTCATCAACAGTAATTGATTCTTTTTCGGAAATTTTATCAAGGAGAAGGGATGTCTTTACCATCCTGGTTGCATCACCTTCAAATCTGTCATGTAAGTTTACACTGATTTCTGTGGCCTTTTCCGGGGGCATTCCGTTGCGGATCATCCGTTGCTGAGCATCCATAATCATATAATAGATTTGCCTGTTTACGAAGGTGGAGGGAACCTTAAATTCATTATTATCCAGTAACTTGATAATTATATTATTTCTTAAATCAGATTTGATCCTTGATTCATTTTCTTCTATAAGTGATTTTCTGATATCCTTTTTCAGATCCTCCAATGTTTCATATGTTTCGAAATTTTTTATAAAGTTTTCATCCAGATCAGGAATTTTCTTTTCCCGGATATCTTTTACAGTCACTGAAAAAAGGCTCTTTTTCCCGGCAAAATCTTTGTTCTGGTATTCATCGGGGAAAGTCACCTGAACCTCCCGGAACTCACCTTTTTGGGCTCCGATTAACTGTTCCTCAAAACCGGGAGCGAACTTCCTGGAACCAATTTCAAGCAGATAATTTTCCGAAGATAATTCCTTGCGAACCTCATCATCTACTTTTCCTTCAAAATCTATAGATACAAAATCACCCTCAGCAACTTCTCTATCTTCTTCAATACTCTCAATTGTACTGTACATTTGTCGAAGTTGCTCAAGCCTTGTCTCTACATCGCTGTCCGTAATCTCAAGCTCCTCTTTTTCTGCTTCTATGCCTATATAATCCTTAGGTTCGAAGACCGGCTGAACTTCAACAGTCGCTGAGTAGGCAAAATCCTTATCCGTTTCAATTCCCTTCTGGTCAATAACCGGCTGGCTGACGGCCATAATTTCATTCGTTTCCAGGGCTTTTGAATAAGACTTACTTACCAGATTCGATATTGCTTCCTCTTCTGCCTGATCCTTATAATACATCTCCAAAATTTTTCTCGGCGTTTTACCGGGTCTAAACCCTTTAACCTTGGCCTTTTTGCCGACCATATTGTACGCCTCGTCCAGTTCTCTCTTTACCTCAGACCAGGGAATTTCAAGCGATAGTTTCTTCTTTACAGAATTTATTTCTTCAATTTTCACCTCAGCAGCTACTTCACCCACAATTTAGCTCCTTTTTCGTAATTTCCAATCCTGACTGTAAATATTTCGTGGTGCGAGAGAGGGGAGTCGAACCCCTATCCGCAATATGCGGGCTGGATCCTAAGTCCAGTGCGTCTTCCAGTTCCGCCACTCTCGCAACATCACATGTTATATTATTAACTACATTGACAATTGTCAACTGCGAATAACGAGATATGAATCCCCGGCAAAACCAAAAAAACCGCAGTAAAAGCGGTTTTCTATTAATGGTCGGGGCGAGAGGATTTGAACCTCCGACCCTCTGAACCCCATTCAGATACGCTTCCAGACTGCGCCACGCCCCGACTTTTCTTCGATATAATTTGAATTTAAGTTCGCCCGATCTAACACATATAACGTTTATGTGTCAAGAATTATAAGCTTAACGGTTTTCCACCTGTGATACACAAATATCAGTACTTATTAAGAGAACATCACATCCGCTTCATTGCCGCATAATAACAGATTTCACCAAACCTATCAATAAAAAGGTGCTTCCTCAAAAGCTTTCTTTGTGAGCAGAATATCCTTATACGCCACCTATATAGAAGTATTTTTTTACTTCCCCGAACTTTTTCACCCCTAAGGAATTAATCATGTTCAAATTATCTATAGTTGTAAATTTGCCGGTTTTTTCTCTGTGTTCAATTATCGCTTGAGCCGTCCTCTTCCCTATCCCTGGGATAAGCTCCAGATCCTCGACAGTTGCTTTATTAATGTCCATTGGCATATCAAGGACAAATCTTGTAGCTCCATCTATTTCCCCCAATTCTATATATGGACGGGATCTGTCTTTTGAATTTATAATAACCTTTCTGCCATTTTCTATGTTAACAGCAAGATCTTTTTCATTAAAATCTCTTAAACCTTCAACTCCTGCAATGGTCAAAAGATCATGAACTGTTACCTCTTGAGGTAAAAAATATATTCCGTTGTTTGTACTGCTTCCCTCAAGTTTTACAACAAGGGAATTCCGGCTGTTACCTGAATAGAGAATGGAGGGAGCTTCATTATACCAGCAATGAAAACCGGCCTTAACGATATACAGAAACACTGCTATTAGAAGGACGATTACCGCTCCTCTAATCTGGCCCGTGCTCATTTGTTTTCACTATCCAGATGGAAAGCATCATGAAGGACCCTGACTGCAAGTTCTGTATATTTACTTTCTACTACACACGATATCTTTATCTCGGACGTGCTGATCATAAGAATATTTATTCCTTCACTTGCAAGAGCTGCAAACATCCTGGAAGCAACTCCGGCATGACTCTTCATGCCTACACCAACCATGGACACCTTCGAAATATTTTCATCGTATTCTATTCTGTTGGCTCCGATTTCCTTTGCAACCTTCTTCAATATAGCTTGAACTTCCTTCATATCTTTTTTAGGAACGGTAAATGTTAAATCGGTAAAACCCTCGACGCTTGCATTTTGAATGATCATATCGACAACAATATTCTGGTCCGAAATTGGTGTAAATAAACGAGCAGCAATTCCCGGCTTATCCGGAACGTTAACAATCGTTATCTTTGCCTGATCTCTATCATATGTTACACCGGAAACAACCTCTTTTTCCATTTCTTTATCCTCCTTCGTTACCAAGGTTCCCCGTTCATTATTAAATGACGATCTGACATATACAGGTACCCCATATCTCTTTGCTATTTCCACGGAACGTTGCTGAAGAACCTTTGCCCCGGAACTGGCTAACTCTAACATTTCCTCGTAGGTTATCTTTGCTAACTTCCTTGCCCTGGCATAAATGTTTGGATCTGTTGTATAAACACCATCCACATCGGTAAATATCTCACAATAGTCCGCGTTAAGGGCGGCAGCAACGGCAACTGCGCTCGTATCTGATCCTCCCCTTCCCAGTGTGGTAATGTTATTATCCTGATCAACACCCTGGAAACCGGCCAATACGACAATATTACCCTTTTTTAGTTCACTGTTGATTCTTTCTGTATCTACATTAAGAATTCTTGCCCTGGTGTGATCTTTATCTGTCAATATCTTGACCTGATGACCCAGGAATGACTTAGCCTTGCAGCCCATTTTATTAAGAATTATTGCGAGAAGGGAAATGGTAACCTGCTCACCCGTGGAGACAAGTGCATCGTATTCTCTTTCAGCGGGGTGGTCGGAAGCGCTATAGGCCAACTGAGCAAGTCTGTCTGTTTCGCCCTCCATAGCAGAAAGAACAACGACAATACTATTTCCTTCTTCCTTAGCTTTGATAATTCTTTTGGCTACATTCTGCATTTTTTCAATATCAGAAACGGAAGTGCCACCATACTTTTGAACGATTAAAGCCATCTACTGGAACCCTCCTTTTTCCAACTCTCTAAATATTATTGACGTTCTACTTATATTTCCGGAAATTTTGATCTCACGTCTTTCTTCATCTACATGTTTTAAATAAACAAATAAACAATCGGGGGGAAGGATATCTTTAATTTTCTCGGCCCACTCAATAACGATGACTCCATCACCGTAAAAATATTCTTCATAACCCAGATCATCTAAATCCTGAGATCCCGATAATCTGTAGATATCTAAATGATACAGGGTAATTCTTCCAGGATATTCATTGATCAGGGTAAATGTCGGGCTTGTTATGTAATAGTTTTCAGGTACGCCGATTCCCCTGGCAATACCCTGGGTAATGCATGTTTTGCCTGAACCCAACTCACCTGTAAGGGCGACTATACTTCCCTTCCGGAGGGTTTCCCCTATAATCTTTCCAATTTTTAATGTATCCTCTGTCCCTGTTGAGATCAAGGTCAAAGTTGATTTATCTTCATCTATCATCGAATCTACATTATCCACTATCAGGCATCAAGTATCAAACATCCAGCATCCAGCATCAAGTATCCGGCCCCTCAAGAACGACAACAGCGGTGGCATAATTATCCGTATGGGAAATACTTATATACATATCAGTTACACCCATACCGTTAATCTTGTTCTTTAACTTTTTGTGAAGTTTTAATTCAGGCTTCCCGTCACGATTGTTGAAAACCTCCACATCCCTTAATGTCAAGCCGCTCCAGATTCCCGAACCCAGGCACTTCAGAAAAGCTTCCTTTGCAGCAAATCTTGCAGCGTAATGTATTGAAGGGGAAGCCTTTCTTTCGCAATAAATTATTTCATCCCCGGAGAATATTCTTTTCGTAAACTTCTCATCCCATTTTTTAAGGATCCTATCAATTCTGGCCACTTCAACAAGGTCTATTCCAATGCCGAAAATCATCTTATCCCCTTGCAATGGCATCAGCCATACTTGATACCCTTCTCATAAACTTAACATCGTGGACCCTGAGAATATGAGCCCCATTCATGATTGCTGCCGCTACGGTCGCTGCGGTACCTTCAATACGATCAGAAGGGTCTCCTCCCGTAATCTCCCCTATGAATCTTTTGCGAGATGCTCCGACGAGAATCGGCCTTCCGAGTGTCTTGAATTCCTGCAGATGTTTTAGCAATTTTATATTGTCATTTGTCGTTTTTCCGAAACCTATACCAGGATCAACGATAATATTATCCACATCTATTCCTGATGATTGCGCCTTTTCTATCCTCTCTCGCAAAAATTGAATAATATCACCCATCAATGATCCATATGAAAGATCTCCCTTCTGCATTGTTCTCGGTATGCCCCTCATATGCATCAGGACAACAGGTGCTCCATAACGGGCCACGATCCCAGACATTCTTTCATCAAATCGCATCGCGCTTATATCATTGACTATTTCCGCGCCCTCTTCCAGAGCTATGCGAGCAACTTCAGATTTACTTGTATCTATTGATATTGGAATATGGCAGCGTTTCTTTAATCCCTTTATCAGGGGAATAACCCTTTTCAATTCTTCCTCTGTCGGTACGGAATCTGAACCGGGTCTCGATGACTCACCCCCAATATCCAGGATATCGGCCCCTTCTTCCTCCATTTTATCACCATATTCAACGGCGTTTTCGACACAACTGAACATGCCTCCATCTGAGAAAGAATCCGGTGTGACATTTATTATTCCCATGATTAGCGTTCGATTTCCGAGTTCTATTTTTCTGTTTGGAGTTTTCAGGATAAAACTGTTTCTGGTAATATTGGCAAGTAACTTTTTAATATCTTCAGATATTCTCTTCAAACCAAATGGCTGAATGGAAATTTTATCGGCAAACTTTTTCAGTTGCTTGTGAGTACCGATAATAATCGCGTCTGTTTGATCTATACTGCAATCTACAGTACCTCTTGCTACGGCAACATCACCACCAATAGAAAGCATCTCTTGCTTTATGATATTCGCTACTTTAGACCTGATTCCCTCAAGCAATACATTAACATTATTCATCTTGGGAGCCATGGCATCTATGCCATAGGGATCGACTCCAACTTTTTTTAATTCCTCTACTGCCTCAGGCTGGGAGGTAATATGCAAGCATCTCATTTTCATTAATCAACGAAGTATAGACAACCATTAACATTCCGCGAACGCTCACTATCTTCCAAAGCGAATAATGGGCCTCTTACAACACATTTGCAAATTTTAAGTTACTTGAAAGTCAAAAATCGAGTCACTCCCGCGAAAGCGGGAGTCCGTAAGTGTTTGAAAAAACTGGATTCCCGCTTTCGCGAGAATGACAAAATAGTAGAAATTCGACTTTGGGGGACGTTATGCAAAGGTCTCAATTTACACTTACCGCGACTTCCTCTTTATCAATTCCCATAATCGCGTTTATTTCATCGGCATTTAACACTTCTTTTATCAGAAGCTCCTGGGCAAGTTTATTAAGGACATCTATATTATCAGACAAAAGATTCTTCGCTTTTTCATAACCTTCTCGAACAATCTTGGATACTTCCCTGTCAATTTTTTCTGCAGTCTCTTCACTGTAATCCTTATGGGTGGCAAATTCCCTCCCTAAAAATATCTGTTCCTCTTTTTTCCCGTACGCAAGCGGTCCCATCTCATCACTCATGCCCCACTCACATACCATCTTTCTGGCAAGTTCTGTGGCACGCTCGATATCATTACCTGCTCCCGTTGAAAAGTCTTTCATAACCAACTCTTCAGCCGCCCTTCCCCCGAGGAGAATAACGATATTGTTCAGGAGAAACTGTCTTAGATAGGTGTGTTTTTCATCAACGGGCAGCTGTTGGGTCAGGCCAAGAGCACGGCCTCTCGGGATAATGGTAACCTTGTGTATCGGATCAGATCCGGGTATCAATTTGGCAATCAGGGCATGGCCTGCTTCATGATAGGCCGTATTTCTCTTCTCCTCATCGCTGATGACCATGCTCTTTCTTTCCACACCCATCAACACCTTATCTTTGGCATATTCAAAATCATCCATAAAAACATTTGTTTTATTTAATCCTGCCGCACGAAGAGCCGCCTCATTAACCAGATTTTCTATATCTGCACCTGAAAAGCCAGGCGTTCCCCTGGCAAGCACCGCCAGATCAACATTGGCATCTAAAGGTACTTTTTTGACATGCACATGAAAGATCTTTTCTCTTCCCTTAATATCAGGGAGAGGAACCACTACCTGTCTGTCAAATCTGCCAGGTCTCAACAAAGCCGGATCAAGTACATCAGGACGGTTAGTCGCGGACATGAGGATAACCCCTTCATTGGACTCGAATCCGTCCATTTCGACGAGAAGCTGATTCAATGTCTGCTCTCTCTCGTCATGTCCACCGCCTAATCCTGCCCCTCTGTGTCTTCCAACGGCGTCTAATTCATCGATAAATATAATGCAGGGCGCATGCTTCTTCCCCTGATTAAAGAGGTCTCTTACGCGGGATGCACCCACTCCTACAAACATTTCGACAAAATCGGAACCGCTTATACTCAAAAAGGGAACTCCCGCCTCACCGGCAATAGCCCTGGCAAGGAGTGTTTTTCCTGTCCCCGGCTGACCCACAAGAAGAACACCCTTCGGAATTCTCGCCCCTAATCTGGTAAATTTCTTAGGATCTTTCAAAAAATCAACGACTTCCTCAAGTTCTGCCTTCGCCTCATCTACACCTGCAACATCGTCAAAGGTTACATTTCCCGACTTTTCGGTCATGAGACGCGCCTTGCTCTTTCCAAACGACATGGCCTTTCCGCCACCTGACTGCATTTGCCTCATGAAAAAAATCCAAACTCCGACAAGCAGAATAATCGGAAGCCATGATATCAGAATGGTCATATACCAGGCGGATCCTTCATCAGGCTTGGCAGCAATCCTTACCCCTTTTTCCTTCAAGGTAGAAACAAGGCCGGAATCCTTGGGTGCATACGTCTTAAAAGATCTTCCATCAATCAACCGGCCTTTAACATTCTCACCCTGTATTGTAACTTCCTCGACCTGACCCTTATCGATATAAACTAAAAGATCGCTGAATATAATCTCCTGCTGTCCCCTTTGAGGCTGATTAAACATATGAAAGAGGAGAATAATTACTAAAGTTATAGCAAGCCAGAGGGCTATATTTTTATGAATTGGGTTCACTTTCCATACTCCTTTAAAAACAGCTATTTAGGGTAGCTATTAGTTTTTCTTATTAGTTTTTTTGGCCCATATCTGAGAGTCCCATATAACAATCATTATATATAATCAAATAATTTCTGCTCTCAGTACCTTCTCTGTTCTATTGGTAACTTTCGCTCTATCGCTTAACCTCACTCCCGGTATCCATAACACCGATTCCTGATCAACCAGAAGAGGTATTTTCCCCCTTTCGTTTCTGGGGACTTTTTCATCAATAAAAAGTGATTTTACTTTTTTCGTACCTTTCAGACCAAAAGGCTGAATCCTGTCACCGGGCCTTATATTTCTTATGACAAGAGGGAAAGATATAACGCTGTAATCTATAAATACTGTACTCCCCGAGCTGTAATCAAATGGGCCGGTATCCATTAGATCAAAAGCTATTTTCATTCCTTTTTCTTCGATGTTCACGCTACCAGGAATCTCTATATGATGATAATAATAATCATTCACTTTCCGTTTGTCACCCTTACGGCCTTTATTCTTGTCATTTTTCATGGTTAAAGGCGAAGACACCTTCGTGTCAAATCTTTCATCCTTTAAAATTACAAGATTATCATATTCCCGCCTTATAGCAACACCAGCGGGAAGATCCAACAGTCCATTTGGCCGGCCACCTTCTATCAGATCGATGACAGATTTCACATGGATGTAACCGATTCCCTTTTTTGAAGATGAAATGTCATCAAGAATTGTCTTTATAACCCTGAACTGCAAAGCCGGATGCAACGATTTTAAATTCGGGATATCAATTTTTACCCCTTCCTCGCAAGAATTGATATTCCAATCTGACAGAGTCTTGTCAACGCATTTTTCGATAAAATCATTTTCCAGTCTGAGAATATTCGACATACGGCCAACATTTTCTACCAGTCTCGGGTTATAGAGCTCCTTCAACTCAGGAATTAATTCATTTCTGATTCTATTCCTCAGATACCTGTTATCCATGTTGGAACTATCGGTAATATATTCAGCCCCTTCCCCCCTCAGAAAAAAAAGTATTTCTTCTCTTGATACCTCTAACAGGGGTCTTACATAAATTCCATCCCTGACAGGCAATATCCCCCTAAGTCCTTCCAGCCCGCTCCCCCGCAGAAATTTCATAACGACTGTTTCCGCCTGGTCATTCAGGTTATGTCCGAGAGCGATTTTGTTCAGGTTATAATTTTTCGCCACTTCTTCAAAGAATTTATAACGTTCCTTCCTGCAGACATCCTCCAAAGATCCTTTTTCCCTTTCTCTGATAGAAGGAATAGAGATTTTTCTGGATTCAACAGGAATTTTCATCGACTCACCGAGTCTTCGTACAAACTCATCCTCTCTGTCCGACTCTTCACCTCTCAAACCGTGGTTTAAGTATACAATAATAAGGGTCAGGTTTAAATCTTCGGCAATCCTGGCCATAACATGTAAAAGAGCTACCGAATCGGGACCGCCTGAGGTGGCCACCCCTACCCTGTCCCCCGGATCAAACATCCTGAATCTTTCAATAGTCTTTTTTACACTGTGTAACATAACAAATCCTAATGCGGCAAGGGCTGAGGACTGAGAGCTAAAGGCCGGGATTAGAGGATTATTCTCCTAATCTCTAACCCTTCAGCCTTTAACCTTGTACCTTTAACCTTGTACCTCTCACATCACAACTCAAATAAACAACTTTTTCAATTCCATTATATTTTCACAGAAATAATCAGGCTTTAATTGAAGAAGTTCATCCCTGTTGCCCAGGCCATTCAGTAATGCGCAACTTAAAACCCCTGCATTTTTAGCAAGGATGATATCATTATTTCCGTCTCCTATAACAACTGTGCGGCTGTCCTCCACTCTATACTTTTCAATCAGGGGGTGAATTATCCGGGCATCGGGTTTCTTATATGAACTGCTATCCATACCGAGGATGTCATCAAAAAATTCTTTAATATTCAATTCAGCTGCAATTTTCAAAGTATAACTATAAAGTTTATTTGTAACGATAGCTTTCCTCTTGCTTCTGAAGTGATTGAGAACTTCCAGCACACCCGGATAAAGTTTTGTCGTATCCATCATGTGTTCGCCGTAATAGGACATGAAAATATTCAGCGCTTCATCAAACCTATCAGGAAATGCGTCGCCAAGTGATCTTTCAATAAGCTTTCTTACGCCGTCTCCGACAAACCCTATGATTCTTTCTTTCGGTAAAGCAGAATTCCCAAGCGTCTCCAGCATATGATTCACTGCTGCGGCAAGATCATCCCCGGAACTTACAAGGGTACCGTCAAAATCAAAAACCATGAGATCAATCTTCGTCATCTTATTTCCCCGTTCCTTCAGCCGTTATTCACTTTAAATATAAAAGTAATACACTATTTACAAGAAATAAAATTGAAGCTTCCCTTCCTTTTATTTATATTGACAACTCATTTTATCGTATGATACGGGTAAGAAACCGCTTGGATCCACACTGAATGGACTGAGACGGAACGGTTAGTTGTTTTTCAAAGATATGAAGACGTGTATCTAAAGATAAAGACCCTTCCGACATCAGTCAGAAGGGTCTTTCTGGTTTTATCTAACAAAAATGAGATGGTATGCGCAATGAAAAACAAGAAAGATACGATCGCTATCCTTGGTAGCGGGAAGGTAGGTACGGCAGTCGGGTTTCTCCTTCTATCATCCGGCTATGAGATTGTCGCCATAGCAAGCCGTTCCGACGAGTCGATAAAGAGGGGTGTTGAATACACTCGAGCTAAACCATTTCGCAGTCTTTCTCAAGCCGCAGCCATGGCTGAGTGTATCATTATTTCCACCAGCGACGATGCTATCGCATCGGTTTGCAAAAAAATAACAGAAGACGGCGCTGTCACCCCCGGCAAGAAAGTCATCCATATGAGCGGCGCGGGAGGGCTCGATCTGCTTGAATCCGCCCGGAAATCGGGAGCACATGTAGCGAGCATACACCCCATTCAGTCCTTTGCCGATGTGACAGGCGCTATTGAAAATATACCGGGTACCACTTTCGGCATCACGGCCCAGGAAGAGATAAAAAACTGGTCCGTTCAAATCGTCAAAGATCTTGGCGGCGTTCCCTTTTTTGTTTCAGAGAAGGATAAACCCCTGTATCACGCTGCCGCCTGCATGGCTTCAAACTATCTCGTTACCCTGATGAACATGGTCGTAGAAGTTTATAAGGCTTTAGGCTTGAAGCACGATGAAGCGATGAAAGCCTTCTGGCCACTTGTCAGGGGAACAATAAAAAATATAGAAAACCGGGGAACGGTTCAATCACTAACCGGCCCTATTTCCAGAGGTGATATAGGAACTGTCGAAAAACATCTTCAGGCATTTCAAACCAAACTCCCTGAATTTTTAAATCTGTACCGTGAACTGGGTATTTTCACTGTAGACATAGGTCACAGAAAAAAGACATTGTCCGATGAAAGGGCAAAAGAAATAAAATTATTGCTATCAGGAGGATTAAAAGATGAGTAAAGCAGGTAAGATGAACAAGGTAACTACGTCGGTAATCCGTACGATGAAAGAGAAAGGTGAAAAAGTAACCATGTTGACTGCGTACGATTATTCGACTGCCGCCGTTATGGATGAGGCGGGCGTTGATATGATCTTAATCGGAGACTCCCTTGGCATGGTTGTCCTCGGTTATGACAGCACACTGCCCGTAACAATGGAAGATATGCTTCATCACACGAAAGCCGTTTCCCGTGCCGTAGAACGTGCCATGGTGATAGGGGATATGCCCTTTATGTCATATCAGGCCTCCGTTGAAGAAGCCGTGCGCAATGCAGGACGCTTTATGAAAGAAGCCGGCGCGCATGGTGTAAAACTGGAGGGAGGCAGAGAAGTAGCCGAAGTCACGAGAAGAATAGCATCGGCAGGAATTCCCGTTATGGGTCATCTTGGCCTTACCCCCCAGTCAGTTCATCAACTTGGAGGATATAAGGTTCAGGGAAAAGATGACGAAGCAGCCAGGAGAATAAAAGAAGACGCCAAAATCCTCGAAGAGGCAGGGGCATTTTCCCTTGTTTTAGAATGTGTGCCAGCAGCACTTGCAGCTGAGATTACCAATTCCCTTAAAATATCCACCATCGGAATAGGCGGAGGCGTTGATTGTGATGGACAGGTACTGGTGGTGAACGATATGCTTGGAATGTTTGAAAAATTTACGCCCAAATTCGTCAAAAAATATGCCAACCTGAACGCCAACATGAAAGAGGCCATTGAGCAGTATCTTGACGAAGTTAAAAAGGGCACTTTCCCCGGCAAGGAACACTCATTCTAAACGTTATTCTGGAATCGTTTGGCATATTACGCATCGGTGTCATAAAAAAGAATTTTTACCCCGTTAAATTTGAAGATTATTTAACTGGGGTCTGCTTAAATTTGCCAGAGATCGACGCCAATGGTTGCAATGGCTGTTTTCCCCTCGTTCCCACGCTCCTGCGTGGGAATGCATATCCTGTGCATCTTACTTTACTCATGAGTAAAATCGTGTTATGGTGATTTTATCATGAAGAAAATATATGAGCGGTACATAAAAAAACCCGTTGAGGAAGACCTGAAGTCAACCATGGTTTTTATAGGCGGACCAAGGCAGACAGGAAAAACCACATTTGCATTGAACTTTCTGCCTGAACCCAGTGAAAAACACCCCGCTTACCTGAACTGGGATGATCCTGGTGCAAGATCGTCATTGCTTAAGGGAGAACTGCCTGCAAACCAGAAATGCATTATATTAGACGAAATACATAAATTCGCAAGATGGCGGAATCTGGTTAAAGGATTTTACGACACAAACAGGTCTGAAATATCATTTATTATTACAGGATCGGCAAGACTCGATTATTACAGCAAGGGCGGAGATTCCTTGCATGGCAGATACCATTATTACCGGCTTCATCCTTTTTCCCCGCGAGAACTCAACCCTGCCCCCACAAAAGATGATATTCAGACATTGTTAAAATTCGGAGGATTTCCCGAACCATGCCTGAGAGGCGAAGAAAAATTCTGGAGGAGATGGCAAAGGGAGAGACTTCAGCGGGTAATATATGAAGATATCAGAGATCTTGAGAACATTAAAGAGATAAGTCTGCTTGAACTGCTTGCAGATGAACTTCCAGAAAGAATCGCATCTCCTCTTTCAGTGAAGAATCTGAAAGAGCTTCTTGATGTTGCCCATGAAACGGTGGAACGGTGGCTTAAGATATTTGAAAGGATGTATTACTGTTTTCGCATTTCTCCATACGGCCCCCCAAAAACAAGAGCGGTTAAAAAGGAAAGAAAACTCTATTTATGGGACTGGTCCATTGTTCCTGATCATGGCGCGAGATTTGAAAATTTCATTGCAGCACAACTTTTAAAATATTGTCATTTTATTGAAGATACAGAAGGTTTTCGCATGGAGCTTCGTTTTCTGCGGGATACGGACAAGCGGGAAATAGATTTTGTTGTGCTGAAGGAAGGGTCTCCGCTCTTTGCGGTGGAATGCAAGGCAGGAGATAAAAATATAGACCCCTCCATCTACTATTTCATGGAAAGAACGCCGATCCCGAAATTTTATCAGGTGCATGGAGGCGATCAGGATTATGAAAAAAATAACGTAAGAGTCATTCCTGTTCACAGATTCTGTCAGGAGCTTGGTTTGCCGTAAAGCGTGGCAGAGACTGGAGAAACGTTTGGGTTTGGGCAACAGGCCGTGTAGGCCTGACCCCTGCAACCTCCTTTTATTGCTTGACAGCAATCTTACATAAGAGTAGAAATTGAAACTTCGCGTGAATCGACAAGCAATCAATTTTATGGATAAAAAGTGAGAATATTGTGGTTAAATCACTGACTGAATTAAAATCAGATGAAAGCGGTACGGTGCTTAAAATAGAGGGGGGCCCGGGTCTTCTGAATCGCCTCGGAGCGCTCGGAATCATTCCTGGTAAAAAAATAACGAAAATCAGCTCCGTATCTATGCGAGGTCCTGTAACCGTTCTGGTTAACAGAACCCAGCTTGCTCTCGGATTCGGTATGGCCGGCAAGATTATTGTTAACGTAAATCGGGACGTAAAATGAAAATTTTACTCATGGGTAATCCGAATGTCGGCAAGAGCGTCCTTTTCTCCCGCCTCACCGGTATTCGCGTCCTCTCATCAAACTACCCCGGCACAACGGTCGGTTATACCCGGGGATTCATGAAAGTAAATAACGAACCCGCGGAAGTTATTGACGTTCCCGGCACCTATACGCTCGAACCTACCTGTGAAGCAGAAGAAATCGCCCTGAAAATGCTCAAAACGGGAGATGTTGTCATTAGTGTAATCGATGCAACCAACCTGGAGAGAAACCTTTACTTAACCTTACAGTTACTGGAAAAAGACGTACCGGTAATCGTTGCCCTTAATTTGTGGGATGATACCAAACATCGTGGAATCAACATTGATCTGGATAAGCTGGAAAGCCTTTTAGGAGTTCCCGTTGTTCCAACTTCAGCCTTGACCGGCTGGGGAATAAAAGACCTTGTAAAAAGCATTCCAAAAGCTTCAGCCCCCCATACTCCCGCCCGGAGTCTCAATGAACGCTGGACACTCATCGGTAACATAACAGGCCAGGTCCAGCAGATTACTCATCGTCACCATAGATGGTATGAACGTCTGGAAGACGCCAGTGTAAAGCCCAGATTCGGTTATATAATAGCCGCACTGGTTCTCACCGCTTCCTTTTTCATAATTCGTTTTATAGGCGAAGGCCTGATTGGCTACCTCTTTGACCCCCTGTTTGACAATCTGTGGACACCGGTATTAATGAAATTGAGCAATTTTATGGGCGGAGGAGGTTTTCTGCATGATGTCATTGTCGGCAAGCTGATTTCCGGAGAGATACATTTCGTTGAATCTTTCGGTCTGTTAAGCAGTGGAATCTATGTTCCTTTCGCTATGGTACTCCCCTACATTGTTGCGTTCTATTTTGTCCTGGGTCTCCTCGAAGATATAGGATATCTGCCAAGATTGGCCGTTTTGCTTGACACCACCATGCACCGCCTCGGATTACATGGATATGCTATTGTCCCTACCCTCCTCGGACTCGGCTGCAATGTACCCGCTGTACTGGCAACTCGCGTACTTGAAAGCAGAAGAGAAAGATTCATAGCGGCTACTCTTGTATGTATTGCCATACCATGCGTATCAGGACAGGCAATGATCTTCGGACTGGTTGGAAAATATGGCGGAGGATACGTAGTCATTGTTTACGCAACGTTACTCTTAGTGTGGATCATTCTTGGAACGATTCTAAACCGCCTCTTGAAAGGATTGAGTCCTGAACTTTTAATCGAAATTCCTCCCTACCGCTTCCCACCGTGGCAAATGATATTTCAGAAACTGGGGATGAGGATACGCGGTTTTCTTGTTGAAGCCGTTCCGATCATCCTGGCTGCAGTACTGTTTATTAATGTCCTTTTTATAATGGGTGTATTCGATTATATAGCCAATTTCGCGGCACCCGTTATAACAGGAATTCTGGGACTGCCGAAGGAATCGGTAACAGCCATCGTTATCGGATTTTTGCGTAAGGATGCGGCCCTCGGAATGCTGGCGTTATCCCCCATGACTGCCAAGCAGATGGTTATCGGCAGTGTTGTTTTAACGATGTTTTTCCCCTGTATCGCCACATTTATTGTTCTTCTAAGGGAATTAGGATTAAAAGACTTTCTCAAATCAGTGGCCATAATGATTTCTTCGGCCTTGATAGCAGGGGGAATTCTGAACGTTATCCTATAAGGGCCTGTTGTTTAAATTTCTCATTCCGCTCTCAACAAAAAGAAGCATGTTACATCCGGTTTTATAATATTTCATCCAGAAAACCCAATCAAAAACCTTGACAAAATTCAAAGTTAAGCATAGGGTCCCTTAACTTTGAGGGACAATTCTACGTTTAAATACAGGTGTTTTGAAATCATGGCCAGAAAAAAGGGCACGATAACGATTGAAAGGGAATCATGCAAAGGCTGTTATCTGTGCATTTCGGTTTGCCCGGACCAGCTAATTGCAATCTCCGGAGAATTGAATCAAAGGGGATATTATCCTGCTGAATTTACAGAGGCAGACAACAAAAAAGAAGACAGCAAATGTACAGGCTGTGCAACGTGTGCACTTGTTTGTCCTGATGTCGCAATTGAGGTTTATCGTGAGTAAAAAGGTATTAATGGGAGGAAGTCATGTGATCGGCGAAGCAGCTGCACGAGCCGGTTGCAGGTTTTACGCGGGCTACCCGATCACCCCGCAGAACGAGTTGACAGAATATATGGCCGAAGCTATGGACAGGCTTGCGGATGGAACCTTTATCCAGGCTGAAAGTGAAATAGCCGCAATCAACATGGTAATCGGTGCGTCTATGGCAGGAGCGCGGGCCATGACCAGTTCATCCAGCCCGGGCATGAGCCTGAAACAGGAGGGGATTTCTTTTCTGGCAGCCCAGGAGCTTCCTGCAGTAATTGTGAATACCATGCGTGGCGGACCCGGCCTGGGAAATATCGCGCCTTCCCAGGGTGATTACTTCCAGTCAACAAGGGGTGGCGGCCATGGTGATTACCGGACCATTGTTCTGGCTCCGGCCTCCGGCCAGGAACTGGCTGATCTGACCCGGACAGCCTTTGAATACGCCGACAAATATCGAATTCCCGTCCTCATACTGGGTGACGGCATGATGGGACAGATGATGGAACCCGTTGTACTTCCGGACCCCGTTGACGTTAGCAAACTGCCATCCAAATCCTGGATTCTGGACGGCGCCAGGGAAAGACCGAGTCGTATTATACTGTCTCTCCTTCTTAACCCGTCAAAGCAGGAAGAACTCAACTGGAAGCTGATGAGGAAATACGAAACCATTTCCAGGGAAATCATCAAAGCAGAAAACTATCAGACCTCCGACGCTCATCTGGTTGTCGTTGCCTACGGTACAGCGGCAAGGATTGCCAAAGGCGCTATTAAGAGGGTTCGAGAAATGGGACTTAAGGTTGGTCTTTTCAGACCTGTTACGCTGTGGCCTTTTCCGGAACACGCCCTGAAGGAATTAAGCAGACACGTTAAGGATTTTCTTGTTTTCGAGATGAACATGGGGCAGATGGTCGAAGATGTTAAACTGGCCATCGAAGGCAGGAGCGATGTGCATTTTTACGGCCGTCCCGGCGGCAGTATCTCGACGCCTGACGAAATAGCCAAAGCAATTAACACCATTTATCACCGCAAGCATCTTGAAGAGGATTAAACAATGTTAAAAAAAGTTTTCAAGAGACCAAAGTATTTAAAAAAGGCGGTTTTTCACTACTGCCCGGGCTGTGGGCACAGCATTATTCATCGCCTGATAGCTGAGGTCCTTGAAGAACTTGATATAGGGGAAATAACCATTGGCGTTCCACCGGCCGGTTGTGCCGTTTTGGCTTACGATTATCTGGATGTCGATATGGGGGAGGCCCCCCATGGGCGAGGGGCGGCGGTAGCCACGGGCATAAAACGCACGCTTCCCGACAAAATTGTTTTCAGCTACCAGGGGGACGGAGACATAGCGGCCATTGGAACTGCCGAAACCATTCACGCCGCTAACAGGGGTGAAAATGTTACCGTCTTCTTCGTCAATAACGGTTGTTACGGTATGACAGGAGGGCAAATGGCCCCCACAACTCTCATAGGTCAGGATTCCACGACCACACCGGGTGGTCGGAATGTAACCAGGGATGCCGCTCCCATCGATTTGAGTGAAATGCTGGCAATTGCCAATGGCAGCGTTTATATTGAGCGCACCGCCGTTAATTCTCCAAAAAATATCAGGCGAACGAAAAGGGCTATCACCAAAGCCTTTAAAATTCAGATGGCAAACCGGGGGTTTTCGCTTGTTGAAATTCTCTCCCCCTGCCCCGTCAACTGGAAGATGTCGCCTGTAGACGCTGCAAAGCGGATAGACGATGTCATGACAAAGATTTTCCCCCTCAAAGTCATCAAGGATGAAATCGGGAAAATTGATTAATAAAAGGATTTATTGTGATGAAAAAAACAGTCTTTTCAGGATTTGGCGGACAGGGCGTTCTTATGATGGGTTACGTATTTGCAACGGCAGCCATGAATGATGGAAAGGAAATAACATATCTTCCCGCCTACGGCGCCGAGATGCGCGGAGGTACCGCCAACTGCACGGTAGCCGTATCAGACGAGGAAATATTCTCCCCCGTAGCCTCTTCACCCGATTATGCTGTTATTATGAACAATCCTTCAATGATAAAATACGAGGGTATGATAAAACCGGGCGGAACTATTTTTATCAATTCAAGTCTTGTAAGCAAGGAACCTTCAAGGGATGATATAGCTGTGGTCAAGGTGCCGGCCAACGACATGGCCAAAAAGTTAAAAAACGAACGTATCAGCAATATGATAATGTTAGGGGCATTTGTAGAAAAAACAAAAGTAACCTCCCTGGATTCAATCATGAACGCACTTGCCGAAAACATTAAGGGGAAAAAGGCAAGCCTCTTGAAGTTAAATCGAAAAGGCCTGGACAAAGGTGCTGAATATGTTTCAGAAGGAGCGCAATAATGAAAACGGTTAAACAAATCGATGTATGGTTAAAAAATAAACCCGGCTCGCTGTCTGTTGTCAGCGATTTACTGGGTGACAACAGGATAAATATTATCGCTTTCTACGTCACCACTCAGGGAGATGAGGGAAAGCTTCACTTTGTTGCCAATGACCCTGACAAGGCCATCAATGTCCTGAAAACGGCAGGATACAGAATAGCAGAAAAAGAAGTGATTGCATGCGAGGTACCCCACCATCCGGGCGGCATGAATACCATTCTGAGGCTGCTGAAAGGGATCGACATAAACGTGGATTATATATATCCCTGCGTTGGGACCGGCGACATTACCGTGTTGATTGTAGGAGTTGAACCGGTAAAGGAAGCCTTGAGCGTTCTTAATGACAATTGGATGCGCATACTCGGCAATGAGCTCTACCACATGTGATTACGACTCGTTACTCATTACTCGTTGCTCAGTCCTCATTGCTAATGGGGGTGTCCGTGTCGATTATTTCCGGTTCGTCCAGCGCTGCTTCAACAACGTTTCTCTGCTTTCTTAAATCTTCAATCTGCCTGAGGGAACGTTCGAGTTGATTCCGGCGGGTTGAAGTCAGCGTATTATATTCCTTCTGGGCATCCTCTATCCTTTTGCCCATCCTTTCCATTGAGTTGACAAACGCATCCCACTGTTTGTTAAACGCACCGAGGAGTGACATGATTTGAGCCGCCGTCTTTTCCAGATTGAAGTTATCTACGGCCTGCCTGATAACCGCCAGAATTGCATACAGCGTGGTGGGTGAACAGAGAATCACCTTATTCTTTAAGGCCTCATCCATAAGGGAACTGTCATTTTCATTGATGAAGGCATACACCTGTTCGTTCGGAATGAATACAATGACGTAATCAACCGTATTTTCTTCAGGGTTGATATAATCTCTTGTTGTTACCTCTTTAACTCTATTTTTGACATCTCTTAAAAACTGACTCTTATACTTTTCCTGATCCACCTCCCCCTCCTCTTCAAGATAACGCAGGTAATTATCGAGGGGGAATTTTACATCCATGTTTACTTTAAGGTCCTGCGGCAGAAGAAAGGTATAATCCGGACGTGTGCTTACCGTTTCCAGTGTTTTCTGTTTTATATAATTGATGCCTTCGACGAAACCGGCCAGTCTCAACACATCTTCAGCCATCCTTTCGCCCCACTGTCCGCGGACTTTTGTACTTGCCAGCGCCGCCTTCAACTGACCGGCAGTTTCCTGAAGTTTCCTGGTCTGTTCGGTAGTAAATTTTAACTGATTGGCCAGCTCACCGAATTTATGCTCCCTGTCTTTCTCAAGGTTGGTTACAAGATTTTGAACACCCTGCAAGTCTTCCCTCATCACCTCAAGAGTCTGATCAATCAGTTTTTTCTTCCCCTCCAGTTCTTTTTCACCTGTCCGGGTTTGCTTCGAAAGAGTCTCATTGGCAAGCTTCAGGAACTCCTCAGTATTCCTCGACAGGGCATCTAAGGAAAGGGCTCCGAAAGAGTCTTTGATCTTACCCATGAGAGCCTCCAGATCCTGAATTTTCTGAGATTCAGTTTCTGACACTAACTCCCGGGCAAGCGCCCTGGCGTCCTTTTGCTTCAATACATGAACAACTAATACAACGGCCGCCCCGAAAAGTGCACCAATAACAAAAATGAACAAATACTCCATATAAACAAATCTCCCGGATTTCCATCTTTATATTGGATTTCGCTTTGCTCAACCCAACCTGTAATCTTTTTCAGTTAAGTCCCAACCCGATAACCAGACCTATGGCAATACCCAAACCAATAAATATGGAACCCACCACAATTCCTACTGCTACGTTATTTTCCGCTAAATGCCTGGAAGTATCAAAAGGTGTAACCTTATCAAATATTTTGTATCCGATCATCATAAATAGCAGCGTAAACAATGCTCCAAATATGGCATAAGCAAAATTCAGTCAAAATCAGGGCCAAAGTATCTCTTTGAATACTTTGAAAAGTATCTATCATATTTCACTACTTTATTATAGCGTTCAAAGGCCTGGGCATGGAGAGGTATGAGAAGCAATATAATGATCAGAACTTTTTTTACCATAATCATTCCTGAGAACTTTTAGCCATTACGGGGCTTTACACGATATGCCAGGAAATAAAGCGTCTAAAAAAATCCGTCGTCTTGACAAAGATCCGTCCCCTGTAGATACCTTCCTGCTTTTCCCTCTTCTCAACCAAAAAGCCGAAATAGACACCGAAACGTTCCAGCACACGCAATTTAATGCAGTCGCAGACGATTTCGTAGGCAGGCTTGTAGGTCCTGTCAACCTCCTCCAACACCTGTGGATACGCGTCAATCAGGCAATCCGCAATGACGCTCCCATCAACATAATCCATTGCCTTCTTTTTAAGCAGATATAGAGAAAAAAGGAACGATCGTTGTATTATATAAAATTCCGAGTATCCATCCTGAAAACCCCAGTTAAACTCTGTCGTGAATACCTTCAATAGTTTAAGATAATGCTCGCCGCCAAATCCTTCGTCAACAATTGCCCTTCCGTTTTTCGTAAGGCTGAAAACACCCTTTCGCTTCTTAACCCAGCCGCACATGGTAAGAATATGACGAAGCGGCAGAATCTCTCCCATTTCTTCTTCGGACCTCATCCTCCTGAACCAGGGAAAACCCTTATTACCGTACATCTTTTCAGCCATTTCCTTGGAAAAGGCAAGGGACATATTCCCCTTCTTCGTCGCTTTCACGGGTTCCGATTCTGAAAGGGCATCTAAAAATATAAGGACACGCTCAACTGCCGGAATCATCTGAAACTCATTCGGAGGCAATTCCACATTGAAATTCAGGATATCGGAAGTTGCATCATATGGACGGCTAAGCATCCGGTGCATCTGCTCCGGGCTTATTCCGAAAAATTCCTGCGCCGGTTCGCGATTCTTGCCTTCCATGAAAGTCTGCAAAAACGCATTCGCCTCGTCGATGGAATCAAAATCCCGGCCTGCCAGCTCTTCTCTGATTTCATCGAATATATCCTGCGCCATACCCTGCTTGCTTGACGACTCATCCTTCCCAATACAGCAATATTTATACTTTTTCCCTGAACCGCATGGGCACAACTCATTTCTTCCTATCTTCGCCATAAACCACCCCAATCTGCTTAATAACAACAAAGCAGATTTTCACGTAAGTCGCCCCAATTGATTCGGTTATGCTCACTGACGGCTTTTTGTCAGTTGTCCTTATTTATAAGATTAACAATTATTTTTGTTATGACATCCTTTTCCTTCGGATCACTCATGGCAATCATCAATGTCAATGCAACTAAAGCGTTGTCTGCTATACGTTTTGTTCCGTCAGATTTATAGAGCAAACCATTCCGTTCCAGAAACCAGGTAAAGATAGCCGTGGCGATACGCTTGTTTCCATCTACAAATGAATGATTTTTTACAATGAAATAAAGAAGGTGTGCTGCTTTTTCTTCAATGCTGGGATAGAGATCTTTGCCGTCGAAAGTCTGGCAAATCGTATCCAGAGAGCTTCCAAACGACTTATCCTTTTCACGTCCAAACAGGTTGGAATCACTCAATCTTCCCCGCATTGTCTTAATAGCGTCTTTCGCTTCTTCATATGAAATTCGTTTCGCTGTACGGTCAGATACGCGGACTAATTCCAGCTTTCCATAGTCGTATCGATCAAGCGTATCCAGAGCATAGCTGAAATCACCAATAACCCTCAGGAGACCTTCAGCTTCAGACGTGGAGAGCAGTTTGCGATCAACTATATTATCGATAAGCCTGATCGATTGTTTAAGCGCTTCATATTTTTCAATCTGTGATCGTAATCTCTTTTCATTCAGCGCGTAACCCGTGACAAGATAATCTTTCAGTATTTTATTGGCCCAGATGCGGAATTGGGTTCCCCGTAATGAATTGACACGGTATCCGACGGAAATGATTGCATCCAGATTATAGTATTCGATATTACGGGTTATCTTCCTGTCACCTTCAATTTGAACTGTTGCAAATTTTGCAACAGTTGACCCCTTTGATAACTCCCCTGTTCTGAATACATTAGAAATATGCCGCGAAACAACCGACTTGTTTCTTTGAAACAATCCTGCCATTTGATTGAGATTTAACCAAACTGTTTCTTTAATTAATTTAACCTCCAAAGACGCCTGCCCGTCTTCTGTCTGATATATGACTATCTCACCTTTATTTATTTGTTTATTCATATGTCAGTATTACCTTTTCCATATTTGTACTTGGATTTGTAGAAAAATGTATTTTATGGTGAAGATATGCATTTATTCCACCTTATGTGTTTTAAAACGTTTTTTTCGTGAAAAACATACCCTACAGCCCAAACCCCAGTAGATCCATCACCCCAAGTTCTTCTCTGCATTGGGGGCAAAGATCATTGATGTCCTCAACGCCGATATCACGAAGAAAAATATCTGCCAGCTCCGTCGCGGGGCTGACATCCACAACATCAACCTCAGATTCCTCAAATTCTCTAAAACATCTCTTGCAGGTTTTCATTAAGTATGCTGGCTCCGGAATTCGCTAAAATGATTCAGAACTCCATCATTCTTAACAAGGTTATATCCGTCGGCCCGGATTCTACGATCAGCTGTATACTGGCAGTAGTTGAAGCTTTTCACTTCTTAAACTATAGCGAGCCTTTCAGTCGTTCTAATCAACTTACCAGGCATGGGATATTTCAAGCGCCAGATAATGCTCATGGGCCTTGAACCATCATGGCTAACATAGGTGGCCGGACCCAAAAAATAATAGGGCATGTTCAGGTTATTGTTTTTTTTGTCTTCCCGGACAAAGAGTAGCACCGTGCTGCCGCGGATTTCATGATTGGTGTAGCGCTGGCCAGTGGGCGACTTTTCAGAGGTCGTACTCTGAGACTGCCAATGGAATAAGTCCTCACTTATTGCATAGTCTTCATACATGGTAGTCGGGGAATAGTCCTTATCGGTCTTGTTGAGGGTGATAAGAAACAGATCTGCATTGATAGCGTGCATGTATTTTACACCTTCGCGCATACTGGGCTGATGTGAGATCGTCCAATGACCCAGCGCGGATAAGATTTCATCGCGGGTATAACGTGCATGTACATATAGCGGACAAACAAAAGGCAGCTCTGGTCTATGGACAATCGTATCTGTCCTTTCATATAAGTACTTCAACAGTTCCAGGAGTTCATTATATAATACTGGATTATTATGTAGGTCGTTAAATCCTTCTGATAGACTTTCGAACCGTAGGTTTTGCCCCCAGATGGACAGAGTCAGCATGGTCATTAGCCGCTCATCCTCAATGGCCAGCCTGTCGATAGCCCCCAAATTCCCTGCCAAAATATTCAGCAGTCGTTCAAGCTGAGGGGCACAGTCATAATGAATTATCCTGCGCAACCCTTTGCTTAGACGCTTTTCGTCGGGTTCGGAAAAATCGGATTTTGCCCCCGCCTCGACACAAAGCCGCGACCAGGAACCACGTTTATAAACGTCATCTAACCCAAGTCCATAATAATCCAGAAAGGCAGAAAGGGAAAGCTTACAACCAGTATCATTTTGAAAGGTTGCAATTCGTTGAACAAACCTGGACCTCGTGATATTTAATAGATTTTGCTTAATATTATCCAGGACATATTTCTGGGCATATTTTTCAAGCTTGATCACGCATCCCGAAGGCAAATGCGGGAAACCTTCTTTGATCTCTTTACTAATCCTGCGGGATGTCCTACCAGTAAGCGCAAGAAAGCGCTGCTCATAGTTAAAACGCTGGTGGGCCTGCCCCACAAAATCGAGCACTGTGAGGCATTCTTTATCATCATAAAGCCGCAAGCCACGGCCTAATTGCTGCAAAAATACAATCAGACTTTCAGTAGGTCGGAGGAAGAGCACCGTGTCAATCTCGGGGATATCGATTCCTTCGTTATAAAGATCCACCACGCAAATAAAGTTTATCTTACGTTCAACAAGCCTTCTCTGGACGGTATCGCGTTTATGTGGAGATGATTCTGCTGTGAGGACGTCAGCAGGTATGTTGGCATGATTGAATCTTTTGGCCATAAAGGCGGCATGATTTTGACTGACACAAAAACAAAGCCCACGGGAATGGTGTACATCGAGCAAGGTCTCCCTTACCTTTCTGATAACAAGCTGGGCTCTGGCATCATTGCCGGTAAACACCTTATCGAGTTCTTTTTGATCATAGCCACCTCTACCCCAAGTCATGTTCCTTAAATCAATCGACGTATCATCAGTTATTCCGAAATATTGAAACGGACAAAGCAGCTTGCTATTTATCGCATCGGGCAGTCGTATCTCGGCTGTAATATGGTTATCAAAATATTTTACTATATCCAGGCCGTCTGATCGTTCCGGGGTAGCAGTAAGCCCCAATAAAATTTTGGGCCGAAAATGGTTCAGCAGTTGTTGATAACTTGCGGCTGCTGCATGGTGAAACTCATCTACAATGATAAAATCATAAAAATCAGGTGGGATAATATCCCATAAGTGTCTGGCGTTGAAGCTCTGGATAGAAACAAAAAGTTGTTCAAGACGGTCGGGCTCATGATTACCTACAAGAAGCTCACCAAAATTCTGATTGCGCAATATCGTGCGGAAGATACCCCGGCTCTGTTTCAGTATTTCCTCGCGATGGGCCACAAAGAGAAGCCTATCCTGCCTGTGTTCCTTTACTGATCGCTTATAATCAAAGGCTGCAACAACCGTTTTGCCTGTTCCGGTAGCGGCAACCACCAGATTTCGGTATCGTTTGTGCAACTTGCGGTCAGCTTCAAGTTTATCTAAGATTTCTTGCTGAAAGTGATACGGAGTTATATCAAATAAAATAATGCCCTCGTTATCTTCAGTATCTCTGGCTGTACGTTCCTTGTTCAGGGCCTGTTTCAGGCGGTCTTTTTGCGATTTATCATAAACAGCAAACTCTCGATCATTCTGGTAAGTCTCAAATGTGGCGCAAATCTTGTTCCACAGATGCTCTGACTCGTACTGGCTGATCTTGACATTCCATTCCAGACCACTGGTAAGCGCTGGGTTAGAAAGATTAGATGAACCCACATAGGCCGTACCAAAACCACTGTTGCGGTGAAACATATATGCCTTGGCATGCAACCTGGTTCGCTTTGTGTCATAGGAAACCCATAGTTGGGTGTTGGGCAAACTTTGCAGGAATTCAATTGCTTTAAAATCCGTGGCGCCCAGATATGATGTTGTGATGATCCTGAGACGGGCATGCTTTTGCCTGGTGAATTCTTCTAATTCATCCCTGAGTATTCGAATCCCACTCCATTTGATGAACGAGCATAGGATATCAACCCTGTCTGCATTGAGTATTTCCTGTTGCAACTGGGATACAAGGCTGGGGTCAGATGATGTGGCGGTAAGCAGACATCCAAAAGAAAGCGGTGTGTCCGGCCTTGGATAAATGGGAAGCATCGGGTCGTGTACTTCAAGCAGACGCTCTGCCGGCGATAAAAGCATGTCTGATTTATTATATCTGGCATTGTGTCTTTGAATTATCTCCAACAGATCATTATAGAGAGCTATATGATCCTCAGCATTTATATCGGCCAGAGATCGGGCCAATATCCGTTGCATATGTCGAGCAATGATTTGGTGGCTTTCGCCAGGGTCTACTTTTCCGATCGTCACATCATGGTTCTGATTCTTGGCACCCTCAATTGCATTTTTCATAGAGTGGCTTATCAGTTCCTCATATATCCCGGGTTTTAATGTCATATACTCCTCGATCAATATTAAATGGTTCTGCTATTAAGAGCATCCATAAAAGGAGGTGCCTGCAGCCGTGCAGCTTCTCTAAGTGTTAAACGCCTGGATCGACCTATAACCGAATAAGCCTGACAGGGTGGCCCCCCGATTAAAACCCATGTTTTTTTCCCGCAGAGTGATTTTTCAATTCGAGCGTCAACCTCTTCGGAAGAAGTTTCTCCCAAGGTTGCCCGCCAGGCTTCCTGCGAGGCAAGTTCAGCTTCATGGGGATACTTTTTGAACAGTTGAGTACGGGAGATTTCTCCACGAAGATGCATATAGTATTCGGCAGGTACTGTTTTAGCAGAAAACTGTCTGAAAAAACTTCGGAGTTCAAGTGTCTTGTGTGCTTCGGGCTCTTTCTCGATGGAAAGGCAGATTTTGAAAACAGGAGGATCATTGTTGCGTTTTAATGCAGAAAAACCTTCTCCCAGGCCACCTGGCCCGGCAAAAAGATCAATGATTGGAATTATGTCATTTTTCATTGGCTCAAATAGTGTAAATAAAAATCGAAACACCATCCCCGTGGACTGTTATGTTATTATTTCCTCATCCGAAAAAACAACCGTATGGATCTGTATCTATCTCTGCAATCAACTCAGCAAGATATCGAGACGACTTAAGTGGGCCGTACGCGTGCCACTTCATATTGGCTCTTTGCCAGAATAGCTTCCAGACATTCTGGCTCCTTACAAATTTGAGTTTTGCGCAGGGCATCCCGGTTTGTTCATTTGGATCATTCCATTGAGGGCGAATTTCAAAAAGGATTACATCCTGATTTTCGATTTTATATTCATATCGCAATTTGTCTCTGATAGACTCAGGCGCCCTTTTTTTACATAACGCACCAACAAATTTGTTTATCTTGTATATCTCTATCTCTGTGAATACCATAATTTACTCTTTTCGTTTATAACATCTGCATAAAATGAAAAACCCCGCCTCTGTTTAAGAGATACGGGGTCTTGTCACAATTATCTGCCATCTTCAGAGCCTTCTCGTGTTTAAGGAGAAAAGATCATTTGTTGTTTAGTGCATGGCACCCTTTTGTTTTTTGTTAAGACTTTTGCATATTCAACAAAAAGCCGTGAAATGTCAAGGGATATCAATATCTGTGGTTCAAGGTTCAAGGAAAAAGGAGCAAGGATATAAATACAATTTTGAATTCTTAATTCTTAATTTTGAATTAACAGACAAGGGAAAAACAAAGGATCATGGGAGTGCTCACAAAAAATTACCGGCAGGCATAACTCTGACACTGCCGTTAAATGTATCATTGCCCTTTTCAAGTGTTATCTGATCCACTTCACATTGACCAGGTGCTCAACATGTTTGAATTCCGGATCACCGGTTACAATGACTGCAGAATTCTCCAATGCGCAGGCCACGACAAAACAGTCGGCATATGCAATAGGGTATTCCGCCTTTATCTCTGCTGCCTTTAAAACAAGTGAATTTGGCGCGGGCAGAATTTCAAATGTAAGCTGGTTAATTCGGCCTAATATTTCCAATTTCTTCTGGTCTCCAAAGCGCCTCTTCACCGTATAGATAATCTCACCCATGTTGATGACACAGAGAAGGGGTTTGTTGCCGCGTTCTTTCGTTTTTATGAGAATATCTTCCACAATATCAGATCCGATTTCATCCTGAAAAAAGGCAAGGAGCGCGTGGCTATCAAAAAGATATGGACTGTTCATTTATGCAAAGTCCTTTTTTCTTTCATGGAGAAGTTCCACAGATAAAGACGGCTTTTTCGGAAGGCATCCCCTGGCGTCCTGCACGGGATTTTTCCCCGGAGGAACAAGATAGATAAAATTACCATACTCAAAAATATTGATGGAAGAACCCGGACGGATCCCGTATTTCTTCCTCAGTTTTGCAGGAATTACTATCTGGCCTTTCGCCAATACTTTAACAGTATTCATGATGAGTTCCCCTATCATGTTAAACATTTTTCCGTAATGTATAACCAATTTAAAGAAATGTCAAACGGAATGTCTTTGATTCGGGGTAAGAGACAAGGAGTAAAAGAAAAGGGGTTGCGGATTCATCCACAACCCCTTGATTTTACTGGTCGGGGCGGCAGGATTTGAACCTGCGACATCTTGCTCCCAAAGCAAGCGCGCTGCCAGGCTGCGCTACGCCCCGATACAGGTGCATCTAAATTATTTAATACTTCGTTGCAAGCTTTTTTTCAGTTTATTGAAGGCTTCAGCCCGGTGACTGATTCGATTTTTAACATCAGGGCTGAGTTCGGCAACGGTACAGCCAAATTCAGGAACGATAAATACAGGGTCATAACCAAAACCTTCGTTCCCTGCAGGGTTTATGGATATCTTTCCCCGTAATGTTCCTTCAAATGATTCAGATGTTCCATCCGTGTTGAAAAGAACAAGAACACATTTAAAGGCAGCCCCCCTCTTTTCCATGGGAACGTCTTTTAATTCTTCTAACAGTTTCCGGATGTTTTTTTCATCATCCGCATCGGGTCCCGAGTATCTTGATGAATGAACTCCAGGCCTTCCTCCCAGGAAATCAACCTCCAAACCCGAATCATCGGCAATGACTACCTGACCGGTATGTTCCGAAACAACCTTAGTCTTTTTTAAGGCATTTTCGAAAAAGGTTTTTCCGTCTTCTATAATTTCAGGGATGTCCGGATAATCACTTAGTGATAAGACTGCTATATTATATTCTTCAAGTAATGCTTTAAGTTCTCTAAGTTTTCCCTTGTTTTCTGTGGCAAATACTATTTTCCTCAGTTTATTTCTCCGAATATTTCTATCTGCTTTTCCGTAAGTTCCAATATTCCTCTGGTAGCAACATCTACCATTTTATCGAGCAGGTCCCGGCTGAAGGGAGCTTGTTCCGCAGTACCCTGAACTTCAATAAACTGCCCTCCCCTCGTCATAACGAAGTTCATATCCACATCGGCTGTGGAATCTTCTTCATACGCGAGATCAAGCAGGATGTCTCCGTTTACAACGCCGACACTGATAGCGGAAACAAAATCTTTAACGGGGACTTTCTCTACAATACCATCTTCCTTCAATTTGCGGAATGCATCCATCATGGCAATAAAAGCACCCGTAATGGATGCCGTCCTCGTTCCGCCATCGGCCTGAATCACGTCACAGTCGATATACATTGTCCTTTCACCAAAGGAGTTTAAATCGGTTACGGCGCGAAGGGATCGACCGATCAGTCTCTGGATTTCGTGTGTTCTTCCCCCAATTCTTCCCCGTACAGATTCCCTGATATTTCTCGTAGGTGTTGACATGGGCAACATGGAATATTCGGCAGTCAACCAGCCCCGGCCTGAATTTCTTAAAAATGGGGGAACGCTGTCTTCAAGTGAGGCGGTGCAGATAACCCTTGTGTTTCCTATTTCAACAAGAACAGACCCATCAGGATGTTGAAGGAAATCCCTTGTTATTTTTATCTCCCTCATCTCATCCCATTTGCGACCGTTTGCTCTCATATTTAAGCTCCTGAGGTTGAAAAATATTCTTTGATACTCCTGCTTAACGCTTTAGCTATTAAACTTTGAGTTTCCTCATTCATCAGTTTTTTCCTGTCCTTAATATTCGTGGCAAATCCCAGCTCTATTACGACTGCAGGAATTGTTAACCCATCAAGGATCGGAATCGGTGCGTTCCGTAGCCCCCTGCCCTGTCGGGGAAAGACTTTCTCGATATTTTTAATGGCGATCTGGGCAAATCGAACACTTTCGTTGAGATATCTGCTCCTTACCATATCGTTCACTATCTCACTTGATCCATCTCTTTTAGAGGGCGTCTTTTTAAATCCCGGGTAATATACTTCATATCCGGATGAACTCTTTCCAAAACCTGCATTAATACTAAGACTGATAAAAAGATCAGCCTTTAGTTTGGTTGCTACCTTTACCCTTTCTGGTGTGGAAACATTCTCATCTGTTGATCTTGTGAGATAAACTTTTATGTTTTTTGTTTTATTTAAATCTCCCCTTAAACCCTTTGCAATGGCAAGTGTGACATCCTTTTCATAAAGATTCCTTGATAATTTTACTCCCTTATCGGTACCTCCATGAGCCGCATCAATTACTATTACATACTTGCCCCGCGGGCTTTCTCCCATTGCCGATAACCCGGAAAATGCCAGCAACAAGATTAAAATGGATAAAACTTTCTTATATAATCGCAGATTCATTCTCTATCGTTCCCCTTGTAAATAGCATCCGTCAGGTGAATGCTTCATACAGCAACTCCATCATGACTGTCAATTTATATATTCTTCTTCCCGCCTGGATAAACCCCCCTCAACCTCTCAATTGACACCACACTTTTTAGCTTTCTGAACGCCGAAACCAGGGTATTGAATTGATTAAGATCATTTACGTCTAATTCGAAATCGCACGTTGCATTCTCGCCCCGCATTGTATTGATATAGGCAGAACTGATGTTAATTCCCAGGGAGGATATAACAGCACTCAATTCGGACAGAAGTCCTTTCTTGTCCATACAAAACACTCGAATATTGACGGGAAACGCCTGTTTTTCATCTATATTCCACCGGACATCAACAAGCCTTTCCGGATCCATTTCCTGAATCTCCGGGCAGTTTGAAACATGAACACTTACCCCCCTTCCCCTGGTTATATATCCTACAATATCGTCACCGGGAAGCGGAGTACAGCATTTCGCAAATCGAACCATGACATCGTCAACCCCCGTTATGGATATACCCGCACTGGATGATTTTCTCAGCTTTTTCCTGGGCTTTTCAGGTAGAATCTCTTCTTTTCCTTCTTCCTCAGGCAGAAACCGATTGACAATATATTTGGCAGATATCTTTCCATATCCGATGAGTGCCATGAGGTCATCAATGGTACTTAATGTTTGTTCATTCAAAAGTTCTTTAAATTCATCGGATTTTACAATCTGGTTATACTTAAGATGATTTTTTTTTAACTCCCTTTCGAGGATTTCCTTTCCAATGGATATACTCTTTTCCCTTTCTTCCGTTTTTACCCATTGCTTTATCTTCGATATTGCCCGTGATGTTACGGCATACTTCAACCAGTCTTTACTCGGATGATGGCCAGGTTGAGTCATAATCTCTACGGTGTCACCATTCTGAAGCTTATATTTGAGAGGAACAATATTTCTGTTTACCCTGGCACCGATGCATTTATTCCCCACATCCGTATGAACGCTGTAAGCAAAATCAATAGGTGTTGCACCCTTGGGGAAGGCTTTAACGTCGCCTTGAGGAGTGAAAATATACACTTCATCGGGAAAGAGAGACATTTTTAAATTCATCATGAATTCCCGGGCATCTTTATGATCCTGTTGCAATTCAAGCAGTTCCCTTAACTTTTTGATCTGATCTTCATCTTCAGCACCAGACACCCTGCCTTCCTTGTATCTCCAGTGGGCCGCAATCCCCTTCTCTGCCCACTCGTGCATCTCCCGGGTCCGCATCTGTATCTCTACCCTTTCACCATAAGGACCGATGACTGTTGTATGTAAAGAGCGATAGCTATTTGCCTTGGGCATGGCTATGTAATCCTTAAAGCGTCCGGGAACAGGCTTCCACAGAGCATGAATAACGCTCAGGGCTTCATAACATCCCTTCACTTCATTTAATTCGAGAATGATCCTGAATGCAGTGAGATCATAAACTTCATCGAAGTTTATGTGCTGTTCCTTCATTTTTTGATAAATGCTGTAAAAATGTTTTGCCCTTCCTTCAACCTCCGCTTTAATATCAAAGGACTCCAGATTATTCTCAATGATGCCCATTACCTCTTTTGTATATTTTTCCCTTTCCTCCTTCTTTTTTGCGACCTTTTCTGTCAGATCAAAATATTCGTCCATGCAAAAATATCTGAAGGAAAGATCTTCCAGTTCCACTTTCATCCAGTTAATACCCAGACGGCTTGCCAAAGGGGCATATACTTCAAGTGTTTCCCTTGCAATGTATTTCTGTTTTTCCACCGGCTGAAATTCCAGCGTTCTCATGTTGTGGATTCTATCTGCCAGTCTTATAAGGATTATCCTGATGTCGTCGGACATGGCCAGCATCATTTTCCTGAAGTTTTCCGCCTGTCGTTCCAGCTGGCTGCCAAATGAAATTTGGCTTATTTTCGTGAGCCCCTCCACAAGAAAAGCAACATCCTTACCGAACCCCTCTTCAATTTCTTTAGTAGTGACCAGCGTATCTTCAACCGTATCATGGAGCAAACCAGTTAAAATGGTAGCCGTATCGAGTTTCATGTCAGTCAGTATTCCTGCGACCTCAAGGGGATGAACCAGGTAAGGCTCTCCCGACAGACGACTCTGTCCCTGATGCACTCTAGCGGAAAAGATATACGCCTTTTCAATCATCTCCAGGTCATCCTGAGGAAGATACCCATGCGCCTTATCCAGTATGTCGGTAATCCTTATCATAACTGGTTACTCGTTACTCGTTGCTGGTTGTCGAAGATCCACCGGAGGCAGACTCGCTGGTTACACGGACAAATAAATTTGTCCATGCCACCCATCTCCTTTGGCCTTTATACCTTTTAGCTTTTTCCTTGTACCTTGTACCTTTAGCCTGTTTTAACCTAATCCCTCATTTACCATATTTACGACGAAGTCTTCTGCTTCATCAAGAGGAATTTCATGCACTTCACCTGATTTTCTGAACCTTACTTCCAGTTTACCTTCGGCAAGTTTTTTTGGACCCATGGTAATCCTGAGAGGAATTCCGATAAGATCTGCATCCTTAAATTTCACTCCTGCTCTTTCATCTCTATCATCAAGGAGGACATCAATACCCCTCTTCTCAAGGTTATCATACAATTTTTCCGCCATCGACAGAAGGTTTTGATCCTTTACATTCACAGGGGTTATCAACACATGATACGGAGCTATCGAAAAAGGCCATATAATCCCGTCTTCATCATGGTTCTGTTCTATACATGCGGCCGCCGTTCTTCCCACACCTATCCCATAACACCCCATGACCATATATTTTTCTTTACCGTCTTTATCGAGGAAGGTTGCCTTCATGGCTTTACTATATTTCAACCCGAGTTTAAATACGTGACCTACCTCAATTCCCCTGGCAAATTTTACAGGACTTTTACAGCGGGGACATCTATCTGTCTCTTTGAGAAGTCTCAGATCCGCAAAATCTTTTACCTTAAAATCTCTTCCAATATTGCAATTCTTTATGTGGTAATCCTCTTTATTGGCACCCATAACGAAATTCCGCATATTTATCAGGGAATAATCGGCAATAATCTCAGACTTTATCCCGATTCCTCCTGCAAATCCTTTAGGGGCTCCCGTAACTTCATAAACAATATCGTCCGTTGCCAGTTCCAGAGAATCGCATCCCAGGTGGTTTTTCAGCTTTATCTCATTGATTTCCTCATCGCCCCTGATCAGAACGGCAATGGGAGAACCATCTGCCGTAAATATGAGGGTCTTTACGATGTCTTGAGGCGTAACATCCAGAAACTCGGACACCTCTTCAATGGTTCTTACATCGGGAGTATGGATTTCTTCAATGGGGAGGAAGGTTGATTCATCAATAGCATCTTCTTCCGGCTTTGCAACTTCAGCTTTTTCAAGATTGGCGGCATAATCACAGGAGGTACAATAAACCATTCCATCCTCTCCTGAATCGGCTGTAACCAGAAATTCATGGGAATAACTTCCTCCAATACTTCCAGTATCCGCCTCCACAGGCCTGAAACCAAGGCCGCAGCGGTTGAATATCTTCGAATAAGCCTCGAACATTTTTTTGTAGCTTAATTCCGCGCCTTCTTCATCGACATCAAAGCTGTAGGCATCCTTCATGCTGAATTCCCTGCACCGCATGATGCCGAAACGAGGCCTTATTTCATCTCGAAATTTTGTCTGAATCTGATAGAGATTTTTGGGGAGCTGCCGATAGGTCTGAATATCATTACGTACAAGGTCTGTTATGACCTCTTCGTGTGTTGGTCCTATGCAGTATTCCCGATTATTACGATCCTTTAATCTCAGGAGTTCTTTACCATACAGTTTCCATCGTCCCGATTCTATCCAGAGTTCGGCAGGTTGCACCGCAGGAAGAAATACCTCCTGGGCACCGGCCCTGTCCATCTCTTCCCGGATTATTTGCTCCACCTTCTTAATTACTCTGTAACCCAGGGGAAGATATGAATAAATCCCGCTGGTCAACTTTCTTATCATCCCGGCTCTTAACATAAGACGATGGCTGGTAACCTCTGCATCGGAAGGGGTTTCTCTGCTCGTCGGCAAGAACATCTCTGAATAACGCATTGTTCCTCCTTATAATATTGTGTAATATTTCACCGCAAAGACGCAAAGAACGCAAGGGGTTAAAGACCATTAACAACTTTTTATGTTTTTCTTTGCGTCCTTTGCGTCTTGGCCGCATTAAATAGCAGGGTCTTCATGCAGGGCTAAAGCCCTGCCCTACGAATGCGGTTTATTTGGTCTATTTCGATATCATACTGTTTATTTCATCCACCAGGACATCTACGAATTCTTCTTCTTTTATTTTTCTTACGATCTCACCCTTTTTAAAGAGTAAACCTGTGTGGCGACCTCCGGCAATGCCGATGTCAGCCTCCGCAGCCTCTCCGGGTCCGTTAACAACACACCCCATGAGGGCTATTTTGAGATATTCCTTCATACCGGACAATCTTCTTTCAACCTCCTCAGAGAGTTTGAAAAGGTCTATCTCACAGCGTCCGCAGGTGGGACAGGATATAATATCCGGACCTACCTTCCTGACATTCAACGCTCTCAGTATACCGAAAGCAACACCTACTTCACTGACGGGATCACCGGTTATGGAAACCCTGATCGTGTCTCCGATGCCATTATAAAGAAGGGTCCCGATACCAATGGAAGATTTAATAGCTGAATTAACAAGGCTTCCTGCCTCGGTAACACCGATGTGAAGGGGATAATCGGTCCTTTCTGAAATCGCGCGGTGCGCCTCAATCATTGTGGTAACGTTTGATGACTTCAAGGACAATTTGATTGAACAAAAACCCAGATCCTCAAATAATTCTATATTTCTTAAGGCACTTTCCACGAGTGCTGCAGACGTCGGACCACCGTATCTGGATAAAAGATCCTTTTCCAGAGACCCTGCATTAATCCCTATTCTAATTGCTACGTCTTTTTCTTTCGCGAATGAGATGACTTCTTTTGTTTTTTCTTTACTTATATTGCCCGGATTTATTCTGATCCCGTCAACACCATTCCGAATGGCGTCAATGGCAAGAATGTGATTAAAATGTATATCTGCAATCAGCGGTATCCCGATACTTTTCTTAATATCCACAAGGGCCGCTGCAGCATCCCTGTCGGGAACTGCGACCCTTATAATTTCGCAGCCTGCATCCTCGAGTCTTTTAATTTGTTCAACCGTTGACTTTACATCCCTTGTATCTGTACAGGTCATGGACTGAACAACTACCGGGGCATCCCCCCCTATTTTGACAGAACCTACATATATGGGCCTGGTCTTTTTCCTTCTGATTGTTTCAGATTCCAATGGTAACCTGCTTTCCTCTTATTTACTTCAACGTTTTCTAATATAGCACGAAGAACAAATGGCAATCAATATCTAATGCGTCAAAGCCGTAAAGTTAACAGGGATAAGGAATCAGGAGTCAGTAAAAGATGACAAGTTCGTAAAAAGTCAGAGTTTTTGCCGTTTTGTCATTCCCGACCTGATCGGGAATCTATAACTATTTGTAATTACTGGATTCCCGCTTTCGCGGGAATGACAGATTAGCGAGTTTTTGACTTTTTACGAAGCCATCAAAGATTAATATTTCAATTAATACGAACAAACGAGTTTGCCCATGTCACCTGGCACCCGGCCTATTATGAACTTCTCAGATGCTCAAGTATCTCGAATTGGGCATGAAGGGGCGGGATTCCGCCCGGTTCAATCACTGCAGGAAATCTCTTGTCCATCATATTCATCAGTGCTCGTACGGCGCTGAACATCTCTACCGGCGGCATTCCATTTCTCGTCAGGTAGTTGACAAGTTTCAATGTCTTAAATCCGTCAAACCAGAAAAGGAAGTGTTTCAAAAGTACGGAGGTGCTGCTGCTGTTTTTTTTCAATCGGCCCCATATATAATCAAAGTGCTGTTCCCTGAGATATCTCTCGAGTAATGGATGTATCTTCTCTGCCCTGGCTAATATTACTCTTTCATCTGTATCCGAGCCGGAAGACATATATTCCAACCACTTTTTCAATACAACAAAGACCTCCGGATCATATAATTCATATTCGGATTTGGAATGACTTCCCTCCAGAAATCTGACAATACGCTTTCCCGTACCGAAGGGAACACGCCTTGATTTCCTTGATGAAGGATAAACCCGCGTTGTATCGATATTTCCGACACCATTAATCTTGGCAAGTTTATTCAGGAAATAGAAATCTTCCCCCGCTTTTCTCCTGTTCATTCCCCTTACGGATGCGTAGGCATCTGCAGTACATACCATTGTCGAACCGATAGAGTGAAAGGCATAATGAGAACCCGCGAAGAACAAACCGAGAACATAGTAACGAAGAAATATCTCATAACAGCAAATGGCAGCCTGCTCATCAGTGCTTTCAGCATCCCGGTGTACAAATTCTACAACAGCAGTTTGAGTCTTTTTGCTCTGAAAAAAGGATCGTACGGCTCTCAGATAATTGCTTTCAACCAGCGTATCGGCATCTAATGAAAACAGAAGTTTTACCACACTGTTCTCATAATCAAGTACCCGTAAAGATAAATCGAGACCTATTTTCCTGGCAAGCCCTACCCCTCCGCTCCCGTCAGGCATCTCACATCCAGGCGAGGATGCATCAACGTATGCAACCCTGAGATTGTTCCGGAGAATTTTATTGAGCGAGCAATAAAGAGAATCATCGGATAAACCGGCATCCGGCATTTTGCCATCAACGAGATCTTTCAAAATTCTTAATGTAATTTGATTGTCATCAATCTCTTCGGGAAGGGTATGATCAATACTTTTATTATTAATGACACAGAGAACCAGCGTGCTTTTAAAATCCGATTGCGGATTTTCTGAGAGACTTGATAGAGTTTTAAAAAGCCTTTCTTTCTCGGCAAGTGCGGGGATAACCACCACGCTGTCTATACCGGCAAGTTCTCCCGCGTTAAGAGGCCATCTATCTCCGACGGAGTATTTATCGATATATTTTACAATCTTTTCAGGAATCACCATTTATATTTCCAACCAGAGCTTTAAGTTTATCAAAATCAGCATTGTCAATCCAGTGTATGACCGTTCCCTGTCTCTCCATCCGCCTGAACCATGTCTCCTGCCTCTTGGCAAACTGATGAATGCGCGTATTCAGTGTTTTGAACATTTCTTCGTGACTCGTTTTACCCTGAAGATACAGGCTTATGTATCGATACTCGAGTCCGAAAAAGGACAACTTTTCCCAGCTTGTGCCTGACTCATGGAGTTTCCTCACTTCATCAATCATCCCCATTTCAAGCCTTTTTTCCAGACGGTCTGTAATTCTGCGACGAAGAATCTCCCGTGTCCAGCGGACACCAATGATAAATGGCCTTATTTCAGGTTTGTCTGCTTCATCGGGAAATTGATGTTTTTCGGTGTGATCTGCTATCTCAATAGCACGGAGAAGACGTTTCCTGTCCAAGAGATCCGTTGTATTATGAATGGCAGGATTCAGGGCAAGCAGGCGACTTTTCAGGGTCTCCATGTCCTGATTATCCAGTTCCCGTCGTAACCCGGGATTTTCAGGAACTTCAAACATCTCGTAACCCTTTATGACTGCATCTATGTAAAGCCCGGTTCCCCCTACCATAATCGGAACAATTCCTCTTTTTAAAAGTTCAGAAAAGCAATCAAAAAAACTTCTTTGATACTCAAAAACGTTGAATTCATGGTCGGGTTCAACTATATCTATCAGGTGATAAGGTACCCGGACACCATCAACGACAAATTCGGTCAGATCTTTCCCTGTTCCCAGATCCATACCCCTGTATATCTGGCGCGAATCCGCGGAGATAACTTCCGAATTTAATTCTTTGGCAAGTCTTGCAGCCAACCCGGTTTTTCCTGTTGCTGTAGGCCCCAGTATAACAATCAGATTACAGTTTTTCGTCATGAGCTAACAAACCCTTTATGTTTTTTTTGATCAGATGAATGACCTTACCATGATTATATTCCTCCTTCAAGCAGGAGGCTGTCCGATTCCTGACTCATCGTCAGAGACCTTTGCAAAACGCCTCCTCTCTGTCATTCCCGCGAAAGCGGGAATCCATAACAAGTTAAAAATACTGGATTCCCGTTTACACGGGAATGACCATTTAGACTATCTTTGGCAAAATTCAAAGGTCTCCGTCAAAAGTCTTCGTTTGAATTATTAAACAGAAAGATATATTGAACAAAGAAATGACAAATTAATGTTTTGAACATTTGAAATTCGGATTTAGGATTTGTTTCGAATTTCGATATTCGACTTCGACGTGAGCCTGCGACGAGCTCAGTCGAATCGCTCAGTCGAACGATATTCGAATTTTTGTAGAGCAATCAGGATAGATTCAGATGAAATTTATTACAGGTCAAAAAAGGCTCGACCTTGGAAATGATCCTATTGTTCCCCTCCTCTTAAAAATGAGCCTGCCATCTATGGCAGCCATGCTCTTTACATCCATGTATAATATAATAGACACCTTCTGGATCGCCAGGATCAGCACTGATGCCATTGCGGCATTGACTATCTGCTTTCCTATTCAGATGATATTTGGTGCCATTGGTTTCGGAACCGGTGTTGGTGCCGGTTCCTTTGCGTCACGGATGTTCGGAAAAGGAGATGATATAAAAGCGCATCGCGCTGCCGGGCAAATAATCTTTTTTTCCATATTTTTCGGATTATCTGTCATCCTTCTGGGAACCATATTTTATGATCCCATTTTGTCTTTCTTTGGTGCAACAACGGCAATCCTTCCCCTTTCAAAAAAATACCTTACCGTGATCATATTCGGCACTCCTTTCTTATTCTTCATGATGATGTCTGACAATCTTTTCCGCGCCGAAGGGAATCCAACTGCTCCCATGTTTGTAATTATAACTTCATCAATTTTGAATGCAGTTCTGGATCCCTTTCTAATATTCGGCTGGGGGCCATTCCCGGAGTTGGGCATAAAGGGTGCGGCACTTGCCACGGTTATCTCCCAATTTGTAACCATCTTTATGTCTTCATACTTTCTTTTCTTCAGTCATTCCAAATATAAACTGAAATGGAGATATCTCCTGCCTGAATGGTCTATCATAAAAGCGATTTACCGGGTGGGTCTTCCCTCTTTCGTTGTTCATATTGCAATGAGCCTCGTACTGATCATATACAATCAAAAACTCGGGACTTTCAGCACACTGGCTGTGGCAACACTGGGGCTCGGATTCCGTATCAACGGAATTCTGATGATGCTGATCTTTGGGATTGGTCACGGTGTGATGCCCATAGTTGGATTCAATCTCGGCGCTCGCAATTATAAAAGATTGAAGGAAATTGTTCGCGTCGCGGTAAAGGTTTCCGCGTGTATCGCGGGAGGAAGTTGCCTGTTGATGGAAATATTCGCCGGCTCAATCCTTGCGACATTCACGAAAGACCCGGACCTTTTAGCCATAGCGGTGCCGGCACTGAGAATATACGTTTCTACACAGATACTGGTGGGGCCTGTCATAGTATGGATCTACATGTTCAATGGTCTCGGGAAAGGGTTGACATCCATGATTTTACTTCTTACCCGGCAATTTATTTTCATAATTCCTTTCATTCATATTCTTCCCCGATTTTTTGATTTAAATGGTGTATGGATGGCCCAGCCGATAGCGAACGTGCTGTCATTCTTTATCGTCCTGTTCTGGGCAAAAAGAGAGCTTGGGCTCTTTGAACAAGACAATGAATGATGGACAGGCCCTTAACTTGAAACTTGAAACTGTTGTTATTCGAGGAGATGAACAAATATCCCGCTTCGCAGCTTAGGTTCGAACCAGGTAGATTTCGGAGGCATCAGCTTGCCTGTATCTGCTACATCCATCAGCTGTGTTAATGTCATAGGATACATGGAGAAGGCTACGGCATACTGGCCGGAATCTACCAGCCTTTCCAATTCCTCCATTCCTCTTACACCCCCCACGAAAGCAATCCTGTCATCCGTACGTAAATCACCAATACCCAGTATGGGCTTAAGCAAATGGTCCTGAAGGATGGACACGTCTAATATTCCGACAACATCGTTTTCGTTATAAATATCCTCTTTTGCCCTTAACCTGTACCAGAAGCCTTTTATATACATTCCGAATTCATGGAATTGCTCAGGTGCTTTTTCATTAAAATTATCCGTGAGGAAAAAGCTGTCACTAACCTTATCTAAAAACTCAGATTCGCTCAATCCTTTCAGATCTTTAACCACCCTGTTATAATCCATCACCTTAAGCTGGTTGTGGGGAAAGATAACAGCCATCGTGTAATTGAATTCTTCGTTTTCATCATAATCGGGATTTTCTTCACGACGCATTTTAGCAACAGCTACGGCCGACGCAGCCCTGTGATGACCGTCAGCTATATAAAATGAATCTACTGCTAAAAACTCACCCTTTATCGCATCAATTGTGTTTACATCATTTACGACCCAGGCGGTATGAGAGATTCCGTCATCGGAACTAAAATCGTACTCCGAGGAACCTTCCACGAGCTTTGTAACGATTTCATCAATAGATTTCTGAGCCCTGTACGTTAAAAACACCGGCCCCGTTTGAGCGTTTAGCCTTGCAATATGCTTTGTTCGATCGGCCTGTATGTCAGATTTCGTTAATTCATGTTTTTTGATGCGGATCGATTCATACTCATCAACACTTGCACAGGCAACGATTCCATACTGTTCGTGATTTCCCATTCGCTGCCGATATATATAAAAACATGGTTCTTTGTCCTGAAGCAAAATCCCTTCATCCAGAAAGTTATAAAAATTCTCCCTGGCTTTTTCATATACTCTGTCGTCGTGAATATCAATTTCGGGAGACAAATCGATTTCTGATTTTATAATATGCAAAAAACTTTTCGGATTTCCCTCCGCTATATTACGTGCTTCGTCCGAATCGATTATATCATATGGATACGAAGCCACGTCCCGTACAAATTTTTTGACCGGCCGTACGGCCTTAAAGGGCTTAACGATACACATAACAATTCCTCTCCTCGGAGCCTTCTAACACAGCAGGCATGTTTAAATCAATAGCCTTATTTTCCAGACATGAATGACGTTCTTGCAAAATCATCTATTGAGTAGTATGTAAACGCACCTGAACATCTTTAAATATCTTACAAGGATGGAACATTTATGACAATTGCCAGGGCATTTATCCACGGATTGGAAAGCAGCAGTCAGGGCACCAAGGGTGTTTACTTTAGAGAAATGTACCCCGACATGATTATAGAAGACTATCCTGGAACTTTTGAAGAACGGATGATTAAACTTAATGACATCCTTGCCGGGAACAAAGAACTGATTTTAGTAGGATCAAGCTACGGCGGTTTGATGGCCGCCGTATTTACCTGTAAGAATGAAGAAAGGGTCAAAAAGCTCATCCTCTTGGCACCGGCCCTTAGCCTGGAAGAGTTTAAACCATACCTGAACAAAAAGATTCAAGTCCCTGTTATTGTTTATCACGGCGCAAATGACGATGTTGTTCCTGTTGTTCCTGTTCAGAATATTGCGAAAGCTGTCTTCGAAAATATAAGTTACAATATTATAAATGATGATCATTCACTCCATAAAAATTTTGCCTCCCTGGACTGGAATGCCCTGCTGAGTATTTGACTTACCTGTTTACGAATACTCCAGCACTTCAACTAATTCCTTGACATGACACGTTAATTACCATATCGTTACCTCATTATTCGGGGGATCACCAGAAACTATGTATTCAAGAAAAGTAATTATTCATTATTCGGCGGATATTGTGGATCAACCCATAGTACACCGCCTCGTAAAAGATTATAACCTGGCCTTTAATATACTGAAAGCAAGGATATTTCCAAGGCGGGAAGGTCTGTTGGTTCTTGATTTAGTTGGTACAAAAGAAAATTTTGATGAAGGAATACGTTACCTGAAAAAATCCGGAGTTAGAGTCGAACCACTTTCTGACAGGGTAACGCAGAATATGGAAAAGTGTGTTCATTGCGGAGCATGTGTCGCCTTTTGTGCAGCAGGCGCATTATATCTCGACAAAAAAACGATGAAGGTTCTCTTTGATCCTGAAAAGTGCAACGGCTGTGAATTATGTGTCACGGCGTGTCCGGTCAGGGCTATGGAAATCGATCTTCTTTAAACTAAGGGTATTTCATGACAAACCCTGATTACTTGTCTCGTATCTTTTCCTCTTTTTCCCTCATTGATTTTTCAACATCCACGGCAAGGTCTTTTCCCTTTTTCAGTACACGTTTACCCACCTCAACTACACTTTTACCTTTTTCAGTTACCTTTCCGGTCTGATTTTTGACCTCACTTACTGCGCTTTTCACATTGTCAGGAAATTTCTCAGGAGCTTTGTAATAAAAATACCCGGAGACAGCTATCAGAATGAGTCCGCATATGAGTGCCAGCTTCAATAGCTTCTTGATAACAAAGTAGACCATGAAAAGTATTATAACGGCAACAGCGATAGCAGCCAAGGGATGGGTTGATAAATAATGGAAAAAATTATCCACTGCAAAACCTCCGGAATGAGGGAATTAGTTGCTTTCCCGTTTATTCTTTAAGATAAAACTGCAATTTGATACCGGCAACTTCTACGATGTCACCATCTTTCAGATCATATCTTTGAGTCACTTCTTCACCATTAATTTTCAGCGGCTTTTTACCGGAAGGGCTGATGAAATAACATTCTTTTCTCCTGTTTACAAGGGCAGCAACCTTAGGAGCGAAGAAACCTTTCAAGCGGATACCGGCACTTTCATCCTTGCCAATTGTGGTTACTCTTTCTTTCAGTTCATACTCTCCCATATCAGTGGAACCTTCAATAATAATAAAGCCGCCAAGAACTTCCAATTTTTCAGTAGAAGTCAGGATTTTTTCCTGTTCCCGCGGATCAATTACCATCGTTTCATCCATCGAGATACCCCTTATGGGAGCGTTGATCCCCTTGTCACGCTTGTGTTCCTCAGATAGAAACTCCAGGGTGTGCTTTCCAATTAAAATTACATCGCCGTTACTAAGAATACTCTTGGAAACTTTTTTCCCATCTACAAAAGTTCCATTGAGACTGTTCAAATCCTCGATATAAAAGTTTTCACCCTCTTTAAGGATTTTGGCATGAAATCCTGAAACACCAATATTATCGATAACTATATCATTTTCCGATTTTCTACCGATCGTAGTGGCCTCCTTCTCAAGTGGTAAATCCTTTATTACAGCATCTTTAAATTTGAGGAGAATCTTCGCCATACCTTTCACCCCCTGAACCATTGTAAAAGTTTTAATAAATAAGAAAGCCAGTTGCTCTTCTTGATATAAGCCACAATAACTGTGATATTATCTTTACCGCCGTTATCATTTGCCATATCAATAAGCCTTTCGCATGCTACCGCCGGATCATTGGCCGATGTAACGACAGAAAGTATATCATCGTCCGAAACCATTGCGCTGAGGCCATCGGAACAGAGAATCAGGATATCACCACCAGCTAATGTGAGTTCATCAAGGTCTACATCAATCTCTTCGCGGATACCCAAAGCCCTGGTGAGAATATGCTTCCTGTCGGATACTTCAGCTTCTTCCTTCGTTAACAGTTCCCGCCTCACCTGCTCATGGACCAGCGTATGATCGTCAGTAAGCTGTTCTATATAGCCGGCCCTTACAAGATAAACCCTGCTATCTCCTACATGAACTATGCTCAGCCTTTTGTCATTGAGTGAGACTGCATCTAGTGTTGTACCCATTCCCTGCCACTCCGGGTTACTTTGTGACGCTTCATGGATAGCCATGTTGGCGAGTCGCACTGCCGAACCAACTCTGTTCGTCGTTTCGGAGAATTCCTCATTGTACTTACCGATCAATTTTTCTTTCTCGCCAATTATGTTGTCAAAATAATCCCTGATAATGTCGATGGCCATCTTGCTCGCAATTTCCCCAGAGGCATGTCCTCCCATGCCATCCGCAACGACGAGGAGACCTTTTTCTTCCGAAATATAGAAATTATCCTCGTTGTTCGGCCTGACAAGACCTTGATCGGTTCTGGCAACGGCTAATAATTTCAATGCTACCTCCTATGATAAGCACTTTGCAAAGGTCTCATGATTTCATGCTCTCTGCAAGTTCTTTTGCCATTTCCATTCCACTCTGATATCGCTTATCTCTATCCTTGGCAAGGATCTTTTCAATAACAGCAGCACATTTTTCCGGAACATTCGGTGCCACGTCATGAAGCGGGGACGGTGGAGACGTCGTAATGTTGTACATGAGTGTAGCCAGGCTTTCTCCCTTGAATGGTTTTTCACCAGTCAGAAGTTCGTAGAGAACTACTCCGAGAGAAAACAGGTCAGAACATCCGTCCACTTTCTGTCCCGCAATCTGTTCCGGCGACATGTAACTGGGTGTGCCGAGAATGATACCCGTTTGGGTCTTTGAGCTGGCTATAACCCTGGCAATCCCGAAATCCGTCACCTTAACTTCACCATTACTTAAAATCATGATGTTTGCCGGTTTAATATCCCTGTGGATGACTCCGCTGCGATGAGCGTAATCAAGGGCTTGAGCGACTGACGTAATGATCCTCAGGATCTTACTAAGAGGAAGAAGGTTGTCCTTCTGACAATATTGTTCCAGGTCTGACCCGTCGAGAAGCTCCATGGCCATGAAGGCAATATCATAATCTTCACCTACATCGTAAATAGTTACAATGTTGGGATGGGTAAGTTTTCCAACAGCTTCCGCCTCTTTGAAAAATCTTTTTTTCACCTCGGCAATCTGCGCTTCATCTACCTCTTCATAACGGAGGGTTTTGATTGCCACCTCCCTGCTAATTTTCGGGTCTTTACCCATGTACACCGTCCCCATGGCACCCTTTCCCAATTCCTTTATAATTTCATAGCGCCCGAGGGTTGGCTTCGTCTCGGCACTTTCCACCAGCACCGTGGCATCCTTTCTCCCGCCACCCATTCCAAAGATCATTGTTTCACCAGCTGCCGTAAGCTTCTTTGTCTTCTCATCAATATCCTTGAATTTCCCTGCCTGCATAATATGTTCGTAAACTGCAACTGCCTTGTTAAACATCCGTTTTCTCTCAAAATCGAGGCCGAGATTATAGATCAGTTCTTTTACAGATTCATCTTCAACTGGACATTTCCTGAATTTATCGAAGGCCAGATCTAACATGCCCTGACCCTGGAAAGACAGCCCAAGCATCTTGTTGGTTTCAACGCCGTCAGCCTCAATGTGTTCCTTTGTCTTCTCCGTGAAGAAATATCGTTTTGATACAATAACGGTATAGCCTACCAGGAGGAGCAGGAACGGAGAAAGAACCTTGATCCAGTATCCTTTCGCAACCAGAAGATATACCGCCGTGCTACTCCAGGCCAGAAGAAGTATTATAGACATAATGGCACTGGTGCCTGCCTTCAATCTTGGTATTACAAGGGAAAGAAATATTCCGAAAATTAAAATAACGCCGAGTTCAAGGAAGAATGCCCAGGAGGGTCTTGCGATGTGTTTGTCACTGAGGATATTATCAATGACATTGGCTATGATCACACCGGATGGAACACTGGTACCAGTCGGTGTAACGTACATAGTACCAAGACCGCTCGCGCTGTGAGCAATAATAACAATCTTGTTTTTGAATACCCCGGAAGGCACTTTGTTGTTAATCACATCAACAAAAGAATATGTGGGGTATTTCTCGCTGAAACTGATGAGCATCTGGTTGTTTTCATTGACAGGAATGTTGATATTTCCAATTCTTAACTCATTGAAGCCTGCAGAGAGATCCTTTATGTCAAGATTTTGATACTTTAAAGCCAACTGCAGGGCAAAGGTGGGGAAAAAGCGGTTTTCGTAACTTATCAATAAAGGCTCTCTTCGCAACGTTCCATCCACGTCGGCAATAGTATTTATATGTCCCAGCGCTATCGATTGTGCAGCAAAATCGGGAATTGGAGGGACAATTTCCTGAGCGGTAATAAAATTTCCCAGGTTCGACAAAGATACAGAATTACGCTTGAGATAATCGGGCATTTTGGATTCGTCATTCAGAAATGGAGCACCAAGGACAAAGTAAAGGGGCAAGACCACTCTTTTACTTGATGAAATAGCTTCGGCAAGTATGGCATCATTATCCAGTTCTTTTTCGGCTTCTCGTAAAGATAAATAGATTTGACGTAAAGCATCGTTTTCAAGCAAACCGGCATCAGCCTCTACCTTTCCAAGGATCTTTCGTATTTCCAGTAATCCCTGGTTGAAATCACTTTCCGAATAGAGGATGTCCACACCAATTATCCTTGAGCCGTAGTTCCGAAGTGCATCGATCACATTTGCAATGTAGCCTCTCGGCCATGGCCAACGGCCTATCCTGGCGATACTTTCATCATCGATTGCCACTATCACGATTGGAGAAGATGAAGAATTATCTTGCAGCCTTGACTCCAGATCGTAAACCCTGCATTCCATTACATCCAGTGGCGTCCATGAAAAATAGGAAGCTGAAAATGCCAGCAGCATCAGGAGAAATCCGATAATAAGATCTGGAAGAATCGATTTTTTACCCCTTTTCATGCTCTCCCTTTACCCATAAATTAAATCTTACTTCACAATTACCTGTTCAACGATTATTTCGCTCTTCAAGAGAAACCTCTATATCACGTACCGCTTCATCTCTTGATTTGTTCCAATCAACCCATTCATTTTTATCCTGTTCTTCGGTGAATGCCTCCGGCTTTTCGGCTATACCATCACTGCTTATCCGAATTTGCTGCATTGATCTGACAATAAACGTCCACTCTTCCATCGTTACTTTCCTGGGCCCCGGAACCGGCGTCGGACCGGGAATTTTTTCCGGAGGCCCCGGCGGTTTTGGCAGTGCAACAGTTTCTATCCCCTTGGAAACATTTACCTCTCCATCATAAGTCCTTATTAAAATGGATTGATCCTCATTAACATTCATCCTGAAAACTGTTCCCCTGATACCGCAGACTGCATTCGTGGCAGATATTTTCATCCTGGGTTTCAATCCAAAAAAGAATTTTCTTATACTTGTCCAGGTTCTTCCAAAGGCAACTTTGACTCTGACATCTCTTTTCCCCGATTTTTTACTGCAGTGAATCTGACGGATCTTAAAACTGGTATTATCGGCAAAACGAAGGGTAGAACCATCGGGCAGCATAATTTCCAGCCTTGACCTGACCGCTGTAATTATCTCATCTCCTTCCGTAAGGAAGTCTCCGGTCTTTAACAGGCGAATTCTCGTATTCCCTGTCGAAGTAACCGTGGCCGTACCCTTTAGAAAAGTTACACTGGCTTGATCGCTCCCGATCTTTACAATTACAGGTCTTTTTGCATTAACAGCCTGCGGAAAAGCTATCAAAAGGAAAAAGAAAGATGTAATCACAAGAAAAATCGAATTTATACGCACTTTCATTATGCTGTTGCCCTCTCAAACCAATACTGCGAGACCTTTGCATAACGTCCCCTTTTGACCAATTTCTGCGTCAGGCTCAAATTTTAATCCTCGAAATATCCAATATATTCCTGTGGTTAAAATTTTTACCTTCCTTGAACTTGAACAAAATTGAACATTCTGCAAAGGTCTCACTGCAATCTCTTTTAATCCGAAATCCGCCAATCCCTGCTAATTGAAAATAACTTTCACAATATTCGATTAATTGCTTATTCAAATAACATTTCCTTTATAAAATAGCAATATATTTCCCTGTTTAGCCGCATACATAAGATTTCTAAAGATATAAAATTGACAGTTTCGTAAAAAGTCCGAATTTCTGCCGTTTTGTCATTCCCGACATGATCGGGAAGCTATAACTGCTTGTAATTACTGGATTCCCGCTTTCGCGGGAATGACAACTTGGCAAGTTTTTGACTTTTTACGAAACCATCAAATTTTAATCCTCGAAATATCCCCAATTCACTACCTTCGTGCAGGCTTGCTGCTGTTAAAGATGTCGCGGTGCAGCTTCCACTGTCCATCCACTTGCTTCCAAATAACGATATACTTCCCATTATCGAAGACCCGTCCTCCCTCACCCAGAATCGTGTATCTCCCCACTTCGATGGCAGTATCGCCGTGGCCATCTACTTCAACGGTCTCAAGCTTCACTGCCCTGACTCCCCTGTCAATACTGGCCTGCCAGAACTTCTGGATTGCCTCCTTGCCTGTGACAAAGTCGCTGTTGGTTGGCATGAGCTGGCCGTTCTCCGTGTATAGGGTCGCGAGGTCAGCCGTATCGCCCCGGCTGAAGACGGCCATGAAATTCTCGTTAGCATTCGTAATGAACCCTCGAACTTCGGTTGAATTTGACTGGGTCATGATTCCTTACCTCCATGAACTTGTGTGAATAATTACTCCGCTTAATGTACACAATTACTAGCTCAATTCAGGATCGCCACGTGGGATATTGCCGTGGTACTTGGAGTCAAACTTATAATATACATTATGCTGTACGGACATATAATAAAATTTATGGTTGCTTGTGATCAATTTTCAAAAATTTCCGTATGAACTGAAAAGCAAGACATGTAGCGTTAAATGTATATTGCAGGTTTGACACTGTCCCTATCGCTGATAAGTTGATATTTGATGAATTTTCTGGTAGATTTGCCCTATTCCTATTATCACCAAAACAAAAACACTTTAACAAGAGATCGGAATAGCTGTCAACATCAAAAAACCGTATATAAATACTGGATTCTCGAAGGTCAAAGGCTAAAGAATCCAAAACTCAAATTTCCAGATTAGGGGGAACAAAATGGACTGGGGAATGAAAAATCGTATGTCACAGCTTATTCAACCGGACGGGCATTGTTTTTTTCTGCCCATAGACCATGGTTATTTTCAGGGACCGACGGCCAGTCTGGAAAAGCCCGGTGAAACCATAGCACCTCTTCTGCCTTATTGTGATGCCCTTTTCGTTACCAGGGGAGTATTACGATCGGCAGTGGACCCGGAAAACAGCAAACCCATAATTCTCAGGGTGTCAGGAGGAACCAGCGTGATCGGCAATGACCTGGCAAATGAAGGTATCACAACGTCAATCGATGAAATTCTACGCCTCAATGTGGCTGCCGTGGGTATTTCCATCTTTGTGGGAAGTGATTATGAGCGCGAATCACTGTTAAATCTTGCAGAGCTTGTGAATCAATGTGAAGGTTACGGCATACCGGTGATGGCAGTGACGGCTGTTGGCAAGGAATTGGAAAAACGGGATGCCAGATACCTTGGTTTATGCTGCCGCATTGCTGCTGAACTCGGCGCGCGTGTCGTCAAAACATACTGGTGTGAAGACTTTGATCAGATTACGTATGGTTGCCCCGTCCCCGTTGTCATGGCAGGTGGACCCAAATGTGAAACAGAGCTTGAGGTCTTTGAGTTTGTTTACGACGGTATGCAAAAAGGCGCCATCGGTGTCAACCTCGGCAGAAATGTATGGCAGAATCCCTATCCGGTGGGCATGGCGAAGGCTTTGCGATCTGTCATCCATGAAAATTACACTGCCAGGGAAGCCTTTGAACTCTTTAATAATGAAAAGAATAAGTAATGAAATCTTGTAAAAAGGGAACAACGGGCCGATGATCCCGCTAAAGCGGGACTACAAAACAACCCGCATCAAAATATGTAGGGCCTGTTCCCCCGAACAGGCCAATACGGGCCAATGAATGACAAAGGAATTATACGATCAGCGAAATTACGGGGGAAATATTAAGATGCGCGTAGCAATGTATTATAATAACTCCGATGTCCGGTTGGAAGAAATGCCAACACCTGAGATCGGACCCGGCGAGATCCTGGTCAAGGTCATTGCCAGTGGTATCTGCGGCAGTGATGTTATGGAATGGTATCGTATCAAAAAGGCCCCTCTCGTCCTGGGTCATGAAATAGCGGGGGAAATCGTCGAAACAGGAGAAGGTGTAGAAAGTTACAAGGTCGGTGACAGGGTCTTCGTTTCCCACCATATCCCCTGCAACACCTGTTACTATTGTCTGAGAGGGTATCACACGGCATGCGAGACATTGCATACGACAAACTATGATCCCGGCGGTTTCGCCGAATACATACGAGTGCCCGCCCTCAATGTTGACCGCGGCGTTTTTATTCTACCGGACGAACTATCCTTTGATGACGGTGTTTTTATTGAACCCCTGGCTTGTGTTATACGAGGGCAGAGGATTGCAAACCTGCAGCCGGGACAATCGGTGCTCATCCTCGGAAGCGGAATCTCCGGATTGCTCCATTTGCTGCTTGCAAAAGCTCTTGGAGCGGGAAGAATCATTACAACGGATGTAAGCGAATATCGACTCCGGATGGCGCTCAGTTTCGGAGCAGATGCAGCGATAGAGGCCCACGAAGATATCCCTGCCCGACTACTCGAGATCAACGACAACAGGCTTGCCAATCTTGTAATCGTGTGTACCGGGGCTCCATCGGCTTTCGACCAGGCATTGAAATCGGTAGACCGGGGAGGCACCATTTTATGCTTTGCAACGACAGAGCCGGATGTTGAGCTCTCTGTCCCCCTTAATGAGTTCTGGAGAAATGAAATAAAGTTAATGCCCTCTTACGGCAACAGTCCCCTTGATGCCATTGAAGCCATAGAGCTTATTCGGGCAGGTCGTGTACCTGTCGAAAAGATGATTACACATCGATTGAGCCTGGCAGAAACCGGGCCTGGTTTTCAGATTGTTGCTGAAGGCAATGAATCGATGAAAGTTATTATTGAACCGCACAGATAACACTAACGCGGCAAAGCCGCAAATCCGAAATTCGAATATCGAAATACGAAACAAATCCTAATATCAAATAACAAATTTTCGAAACAGTTTTGGGCATTCGAATTTAAGATTTTGATATTGTTTCGAATTTCGTACTTCGGATTTCGAATTTATTTTCCGCCAACATCTGCGCAAAAAACGCAGTTGTTGTGAATAAAGACTCTAAGGGAGTGGAAACATGAAAAAGATTTTATGTCTGATTCTTTTTATTATTTTCTTCTGGACTCTTCCCTCATCGGCCGAGAACTACACTGTTCAAGGGGATATGGCGTCTCAGATTCGCTTTGAGCTTCAAAAAAATGTGACAACCGTACCGGGAGTTCAAAAAACAATCCTGAGCTTTGTTGTTCCTCCGACGTTCCAGTCACCCACTTACAATCAAAATGTTCAGGAATTCGATATCAACTTTTCACCGAGTCCAAATGACAAAAAAAGAAATACGGATGAGCGTGGAAATCAGATCATTACGGCCACCTGGGAAAAACCACCAAAATCCATTAATGTACGACTTGCCTTTAACGCATCAAACACGACCAAATTGGAGACACTGGAAACCACTGCCCCCTTCCCTGTCAGCGACGTACCTGATGACATCAAATATTATCTGAAATCAACCGAACAGGTCCAGGCTGATGATCCCCGAATTGAAAAGAAGGCCCGGGAACTGACCCGGGGGGTAACCACCGAATTCGATGCCGTGCAGCGTATCCTGACATGGGTAGTTGATCACGTCCGTTATGTAACTCCCCCTGCAAAGTACGATGCTCTTTATGCCCTCGAGTCAAGCAAAGGTAACTGTCAGAATTTCTCCCACCTGTCTGCTGCACTGATGAGGGCCGTCGGTATTCCCGTGCGTATCGTGAATGGGGTTACACTGAACAGGCCATTTAATATTACCCGTCAGAAGGGCGTCCTCACTGTCAAGATGGGACAGGGACGTCATTCCTGGATTGAGGTGTGGTTTCCCGACCTTGACTGGGTACCTCTTGATGCTCAACAGACATCGATGTTCGTTGCCAACCGCTTTATCAGGATTGAAGTGGGTATAGACAACAACGAAACCATTAAAGATGGACGTCTGAGATGGACCAAGACCAGGGGTAGCACAGGTAAGCTGAGTACCCATGAGATCATAAACGCCGATTTCGCCAGCGATTCGGTGAATGTTGAGGGTAAACGTGAAACGTATGGTCCGAAAAACCTGCTCATTTCTCCTCTTGTAAAAGCCGAATTCAAGAAAGTCGAGTACATACCGCCGCCGCCGCCGCCCGTTATAACTGATGCAGAGAAGAAAAAATTCCGTTACGAAGTTCCCTTTCTGTTCGGCAATCTCGATTTTCCCGCTGATATTGATTTCGCCTTCCCTCCAACCCCGACAGTTGCAACAGGTGAAAAAAGCTTCGAGAAGACCAGGAACTTCTATGTAGAAACCGCTGAATATGTGACCACCAAACTCGTCCAGTATGCCCAGGTATTTGTCTTGGAAAAGCCGGTCAAACTCCAAAAATTAGGCCTGGCGTTACACAAGTTTGGCGGCGAAGGCCAGCTCTGGATAGACCTGTATAAGGATAATAATGGAAAGCCGGGAGATATTCTTACCACCAGTGATATGCTCGATCTTTCAGGGTTATCATTGAAACCAGGTTACCGCTGGGTCGATTTCGATTTCATCCGAAGCAATCTTATCCTTATGCCAGGCCCTTACTGGATCGGCCTGGGATATACAGGAAGTCCCATTTTAAACTGGTTTTACACCTATGGAAAACCAGTCGGACCCGTTGATGGTACCCGATATAAAGGAGTTTACGAAGTGGACTGGAGCGGGGCTCTCAGTTATGAATTTAATTACCGGGTGACCGGGCTTACGGTGCGGTAAGGTGATGAAGTATAAGCTTCGCGAAGAATATTCCTAAAATTTATGATAGTTGCCACCTTAAAAAGTAAGAAATATCAGGGAGACATAGCATGAATTCACTCGACAGCCTTACAAAAGAAAACATAATTGATCTTCTTAATAGATGCTGGATGACCCATGACGGTATGTGGTTTTTTCAGTGTTTGAAGGAATTCGGCATTGAGAAAGCAAACGAAATGAATAAGGCAGCAATAAGGTCGTTGGCGCCGATTGAGATTGAAAGAATTAAGGATGCACTTGGCGTAGAAAAGGAGAAAATTGCGACGTTTGAGGAGCTTAAAGACTTTTTCTCTAAGGCTTCTAAGCTCTTTATTCCTGATTTCATGAACGTTACTATGAGTTTTCAGACCGATAACACGTTACATTGGGAATTTGAAAAAAACCAGTGCTTTGCGTATAAAGGAATGAAAAGAATAGGGGTAGTCGATCAATACAGATGCGGAGTGATTTATCGGCTTGAGTGCTGGTTCGATAGTTTGGGATTAGAATATACGGTTATGCCTCAAACAGATCGGTGTCTGATGCTATCTGATGGAAATTGTTTCGGAGATATTAAATTTTTATTTTAATATTGCTGTCTTGGAAAATTAATTTATCTCCGAGGTGAAACTACAATAAATTAAATGTAACATGATCTTCCCCCCTTGAGGGGGAGGATTAAGGTGGGGGGTATTCTGGCATTATTTCATAAATATTTACATTGGCACACTTACCACTAAGGCTGATCATCACGATAGGACAGAGCTGCACGCTTTACTTCTTCCGCAACCCTTTTATGAATACCGAGGTTCATAAAATTGGGCACACCTTCGTGTTTCCCGGCCAGAGCTGCAATTGCTTCGGCTGCCGCAAACTTCATCGAATAGGTAATTTTCGAAGCCCTGGCATCAAGGGCACCCCTCACAATCCCTGGAAATGCAAGACAATTGTTTACCGTTCTGCCATCATGGGCAAATGCGGCACCTGCGTCTCGCGCATCTTGCGGCATTATTTCGGGTATCGGATTTGCAAGAGCAAGTACCACAGGATCTTTATTCATACTTCTCACCATGCTTTTCGAGACCAGATTCGACACTGAAACGCCTATAAATACATCCTTTTTTTTGATGATCTCCCCGAGAGACCCTTTTTCCATATTCCTGTTAGTAACCTTTGCAATATCCTTTTTATATACATTCATTTTTTCTTTTCTTTTTTCATGGATTGCTCCCGCCGAATCGCAAACAACAATTCTCTTAAATCCATATTCCAGCAACATCCTGCAGGTAGCAATCCCGGCTGCACCGGCACCACTAATGACTATACTTACTTTTTCTTTTTCTTTGTTCAGCACCTGTAATACGCTTATTAATGTTGCCAGTATAACTATTGCAGTACCATGTTGGTCGTCATGAAATACAGGGATTGGTAATCTTTCCTGCAGCTTTCTCTCGACTTCAAAGCACAGCGGCGCCTTTATATCTTCAATCATGATCATGCTGAATGTTTTCGATATCGCCTCTATAGTATCAATAATCCGACCAGCGTCATTACTGTCAACCAGGATGGGGATACAACTTACCCCTGCCATTTTATGAAGGATAACCGACTTGCCTTCCATAACCGGCATACCCGCATGAACTCCGATATTACCCAAACCCAGAATAGCAGATCCATTTGTCGCGATGCACACGGAATTGCCGATCGATGTGAAATCACGAACCTTTTCAGGATTTTCAAGGATATAATTACAGGCCTGCGCGACCCCGGGCGTATATATCATCCGTAAATCGCCAAGGGTGTCCATTTTCACCCTTGGTTTCACCTCTATTTTGCCGCCCCTGTGAACATTAAGGACCTCATCTTCAATGGAAAGTATTTTGTATCCTTTAAATTTTTCCAGTGCCCCTATCGTTCGTTCAAATTGCTCCTGACTGTCAAAAAACATTATAACATCCCTGGTAACATGTTGAGATGTCAGATGCACTTTTGTTATATCACCCAGCATTGCACCATGTTTCCCCAGTTCCACAGCAAACTTGCCGAATGCCCCGGGCACATCATGAATTCTTATCCTGATTTTCTTTACAAGCTTAAAAGCATACTTCTCGATTTCTTGCATGCGAAGTTCCCTTTTCGAAGACGTTAATTACTTACTGTCAACTTTATTCATGTACAAAAGATCCATAAATAAAACTTCACGAGATTTGATTAATCGTAATTCACGTCTGGGTTTGTGGGGCATTATGTCAGTATTTTTACAATGAATGGCCTGTAAGTCTCACAGTGTACGCCCAGTCTTCGCCATTCCTGGCGTTTGTCCAGCTCTTCGTTGATGATCTCTTTGATGGTCATTACCCTCCCGTCATCGCAACATATTTCAAGCTGAAGGCTTACCTCTTCAATGGCTTCTTCTGGCAAGGTCTCTCCTATTTCATGTATGAAGATGTTCTCGGCATCTTCCGGTAAATCTGCCGCTATTATGTATTTTTTAATTTTGTAAGCTTTCATTTTTACTCTATTACTCCTTCCCACCCTCCTGTTACACTTAACAAATTTACTCAGTGATCTCAAGATAATTGTAAACAAAAAATAATAAAATCATAACGATATGTTAAAAAATAATTTTAATGATTAAGATCTTTTGTCAGTGGTAATTTCCAGATAGTTTCCGTTAACCCGATGCGCCGTTCCGCCACGAAGTAAAAGGCAGTACCTACAGCATGATCCGCGAGACTTTCTGTATCGAATCCCGGTATTCCCGTAAAAAAACTAAACAGTGAATTGCTTTGATAAATGGTTCTAATTCGTCGCACCTTGCGGGGAACTTTCATCCGGAAGACCATACAAATCAGATTGCAGGCAAACCTGAGCTCTCCAATGGTCTGGACGAGAACATGGTAAAGATAAGCCGAATTGTCTTCCTGGCGAAATAAATACCGGGTCACCTGCCACTGGACCAGACGTGACCACCCCTCTCGCATCCACTTTTCGCCCTCGTCGCCGAAATAGTGGTAATAAAGATGGTGTGCATACTCATGAGACAGGTATGACTGAAACTGAATGGCGGGGAGTTGATCGATGATGATTGTCGAAATACCTTCCGTGTCCCTCAGGTAGCCGCATTCATGCTCGATGTTGATTCGCAACCTGCGTCTATAAATTAAGGGAAATGCCAGCAGAAAAAGTATTACGCCCCGTACCACCCAGACAGCGGCACCACCATCTGAATGCTGTAACGTAAAATAAAAAAAGAAAAGGCTTATAGGAAGGAAAACAAAATAGAGCCTTGCTGTCTGCCACGGCAACTGGCTGAGACGACTGGTAAGTTCAATCCTTGGATCGGGTAGATCGAGGGTACTGATACCCAAAGCCTCCCTGGTAACTTTAGAAATCTTCTTTAAAAGATGATTCGCCTCCTCTTCGCCGGTTATTCTCGATCCAAAATCCGTATGTTTAATCGTATGACGGAGTTCTTCTTTTTCAAGAATCAGAGCCATTAATTCATCAAGGATTTCAAATGATATGAGTGATTTGGGCAGAACTTCCACGTGCACGAACCTCCGTATCTCCAAAAGATAGCCGCAACATTAACGTTTTGATTTTTCAATAAAATAATAAATTCGACTGATCGAAATCCACAGATCTGTGGATAACCCTGTTAACAGGCATGTTGATAAATTTTATAAATCCTTTAAAACTTCCACGTTAAACCGGATTGCATACAATTCATGCATTAAATATAATCAACGATATCAAGTAGATAGATTTTATTCTTTTGAAACTAGCAGGTTATACATGTCTCCGTATTTGTACTTAAAGATATCAACAGGTTACTGAAATATCTAATGAAATCAATACGCTTTCACATACTTTATAGTCTTCTCCCATCTTGATATTCATAAAGTATTGATCCTATAATTCATATGTATTGCTGAACGAATCAATAATTGACAGAAACTCTTCGGGTAGTTTCTGCCTGACACATGATACTATATGGCTTGGTATTTCTTTGTAAAAAGCCTGTGCAATTCCGCCTGCTATTGAAGCCATTGTATCGCTGTCACCACCGAGAGATACTGCCTTCCTTACAGCATCCTCAAAGTCTTCTGATTCGAGAAAAGCTATGATAGATTCCGGTACCGAGCCCTGGCATGATACATCAAAATAATATGTCGGTCTTATCTCATCTAATGTCCGGCTGAGATCATAGGCAAAAAGTTTCTCTATTGTTTCTTTAATACTATCTTTACTGTAACCTGTACGAGCTAAAAATATAGCCAGGGCCGTCGCCTGAGCCCCATTGATGCCCTCCGGATGATTATGGGTTACCTCCGCACTTTTTTCAGCCTCCCGTAAAACAGCGTCCACGGAGTTAAATGCAAATCCAACGGGGCTCACTCTCATAGCAGAACCATTTCCCCAGCTATTGTATGGTTCCATGTCAGAGGAGAATATCCAGTTGAAAAAGGCGCCGCCATAACCCGCATATGGATACTTTCGCCCAAATGTTTTAAGCGACACCCCATAATCCATCCCTTCCAGAATGGCATGAGCTATAGCTACGGTTAAAACCGTGTCATCCGTATATACAGAATTGGCACTGAACAGAGGAAATTCAGTGGACTTTACAGGATTCCCCTCGTAAACAGAGCCGATAATATCACCCGCAATTGCTCCCAACATTTATTCTTTCTTCGGCACTTACATTTTTTTTCTGGGAATATTTTTAATAACAAAATACATTACAACACCGAGGAGTACAGCATAGCTGATAAATCGCATCTTAAGATCTGTATCCATATCATCGGGTAAGATAACATTCCATATAAAAACAATTAATAAGGCCGTTCCCAACCAATACGCGATTTTATACAAACCTCTCCTCTTTAAATCCTTTCTTCATGCATCCTGTTCGGCATCCTGATACAGTTTGTTCACGGGATTCATACTGGAACAAGGAACACCAACAAGGCATTTGCCGCATACATCAGCTCTACCGAGGAATCGGAAGATCTCTTCGTTCCGAAGGCACATCTCATGACACTTGTGTCTGTCAAAACGATCCACAAAGAGTGCGTCATTTACGCATCTCTTGACGCATTTAATGCAGGAAGCATTGTGGTGGTACAGGCATGCATCGGTTTCCGGCCTGAGATCCGGTGCCACGTTAGCACTGGTGACAAAACTACCAATTCTGCCGCAGCATCCACTGTGTGTGATCAGCATGTTGTTGAGGCCGAACGTGCCAAGGCCAGCCACGAAGGCAACATGGCGGTGTGACCAATCACTGACTAACACGCCGGGATCAAAGTTGTGGGTGGGAGGAGTGACTGTCACAGCATGGCCGCGGGACTCAAGATACCGCTTCATGTGCGCGCCCAACTCGGCTATAAGCCCATTTGTTTCCACATATGCCTGAGCCCAGTTCCGGGAAGACGTTTCGCCTTCCACATTGCTTCTTATCGTTGACTCTTCGAAGGGAACAAAAAACGCCACGACGGTGTGTGCGACCGTCAACAGATCCTTTGGCATAGCATGGGTCGGAGTGACAACCCCTTTCAGAGTCCTAAACAGTGGATCCAGGGCAGACGCAAATCCCACCAATGGAGTGCGCCAGATGGTTTCAGTGCGACGTTCGTTCCGGTACCCCTCTGTGAAGCGTTTTATCTCGTTGCGTATACTGTCCTTCATGATTTCAAAAATGCCGAACTTAGATTAGACCACCTATATTCGGTATCCATCCTTCCTGTGATCAATGGTAAGGCTGCAACCGTATACCATATCAACATCCTGCCGCAAGGCGATCTATTCGCTGAGTTTGACAGCTGTACCGTAAACTAAAAGTTCAGCCGCACTCCCCACAACACTCGTAGTCATATAGCGAACATTTATTATTGCATCCGCACCCAAAGCCTTAAAAACGTTGGTAAATGTGACGCTTAGCAGGACATACGCAAATAAAAAAACGCCCCGCCTTTAGGTGTCAGCGTGAATGCGATTGATATATTTTTACCTGTATGCTTCTTGCCTGTGCCTTATTCTTAAGATAAGAACGGTATCGCCAATAAGAGAGTAGATTATACGATAATCTCCGACCCTACATTTTTTTAGACCAGTGAATTTTCCTGTTAAAGACGGGTAGCTGTCAGCTTTTTCAGGAAGCTCTTCTTCTATTTTTTTCAGGATTCTATCTGCCTGGTCTTTGCCAATCCTTTTCAAGTCACGGCCTACTGATTTTTTGAATGCAATCTTATAACTCAAGCTCTTTCCTCATATCACCCAAGGATATCACAGGATCAGATGTATCATGCAATCGATCAACTGCGACTTGTAAATTAGCAAGTTCTTCCAGATAAGCCTCTAAAGCTTTTTGTATGTGAAAGGACTTAGACCTTTCAGTCTCTTGCGCGATTGACGAAAGTTCCGAAGCAAGGCTGTCAGGAATCCTAACTGAGATTGCTGTGCTCATACAACACCCCCAATGTATTTAGTTGTCATATATTGTAAACATTGTTTGAAAAGAATGCAACTATTTCTTGGAGCAAGAAAAATATAACGACGCTCTTCAGCCACAGTGGGGAATTAACTTGGTCATTGACACTTAAGCTCGGTACTTCGCTTAACGCCGCCATATCGGTGGGATTAAGCCGTAAAGGCTACTGGCGGCTTTCCCGAACGCTGGCCACACAGACCGGCATGACTAATCAATGGCTGAAGGAACAAGGGTTGGTTTCTATAAAAGCATTGTGGGTGAACATCCATTATCCGGCTATTGCCCGATAGGTTCTGTGAAACGCCCCGTGCGCGCCCACAGGAAGTGCCCTTGGGGTAGACACACATGCGGGGTATTGTGGGGGCCGGGGGAGGAAAACCCCCGGCTACCCGATTGGGCGAAATTTTATATGATCATAGTTATATATGTTGAATGTCAATGATTAGTAACTACGGCCACCCTGTCCTCCTCGGCCACCACCCTGTCCTCCTCGGCCACCACCTTGTCCTCCTCGGCCACCACCGAAACCTCCTCTACTACCGCGACTTTCGGCGCGAGGGCGAGCCTCATTCACGTTAATCTCTCTTCCTTTTAGTTCTTTGCCATTTAGGCCATCGATTGCAGACTGCCCTTCATCTTTAGAGGGCATCTCCACGAATCCAAATCCTTTTGATTGACCACTATACTTGTCTTTTATAATGGTGGCGGATTCAACCTGCCCGAATTGTTCTAAAGCCAGCCGTAAGTCCTCTTCGGTGACCTCGTACGACAAATTTCCTACATAAATCTTCATTCTAATCTCCTTTTGTAATAAATTGTAAATTTTCACATCGCCTAACGAAAAAGCTGACCGGCGGCAATATAGCGTAGCGAAATTGCCATCCGGTGCAGCACCTTATTATGTGTTTTCATTTGTTTTTGATGAGATTTATTACCTTCAGCTTCTTGTTCAGCATAACAACTCCTTAATAAAACTTCTCTTGGCAAAAGATGTTTAATTAAAATTTCTTTTTGTACACATGGCAGTATGGTTGCTGTTTTTTCTTGTCGTAGTAGTCCTGATGGTACTCTTCGGCTTTCCAAAAGGTACCGGCGGGAAGTACTTTTGTTACGATTTTATATCCTTTGGTTTTGAGTATATCTATTAACTTATGAACAATCTTTTTCTCATCATCATTTTTATAAAAAATGGCGGATAAATATTGTTCCCCAATATCCGGGCCCTGACCATCGACTTGTGTCGGATCATGAATCTCAAAGAAAAATTTGACAAGTTTCTCATAATCCACTTTGGTCGGATCATATGTTACTTTGACAACCTCCAAGTGTCCAGTGTTTTTATGAGTCACATCCCGATAGGAGGGGTTTGCCATGGAACCTCCCATATAACCTGAGATTGCCGAAATGACACCATCTTTATGCTCAAAGAGATGCTCCACACCCCAAAAACAGCCTCCTGCAAAGTAGGCTTTTGCTATATAAGGTTCTTTTTTATTTGGTACAAATATCAAGGAGACGGAATTGACACAATGTCTGATATTCTTCTCTGTTAGTCCTTCTCCTTCAAAAACGTGACCCAAATGTGCCCCGCAATTTGCACACAACATCTCGGTTCTTCTTCCATCAACATCCTTTTGTCTTTTAATGGCTCCTTTGATTTCATCATCAAAGCTTGGCCATCCGCAGGTAGATGCAAACTTATCGTCTGAACTATAAAGTCGTGCATTGCATCGTTTGCAGTAGTAAGAACCCTTTTCAAAAAAGTCGTTATATTTCCCACTGAAAGGTGCCTCTGTACCTTTATGGACAATGACCCTTTCTTCTTCCGTTGAAAGTTTGCTGTAGGGCTTCTTATCCATAGCCAATCCCTCCGAGCATGAGATTAGGTTAAGCATTAATACTATTGATAACACCATTATTGTATACTTTCGCATGAATTCGCCTTTTCAAACACATAACGTTTTGCGTCAGTTGCCGCCGCCAATGACGTTCGTTTCAAAAACCGTGCAGGAGAATCGCCAAACTTATACTTTTTATCCCTGAAAAGGTCTTTGTAGAGCGACAAATGGCCCTTTTTGGGCAATCAAACTTAGTATTTTAAGATAGTTGTCTTGGCCCACCCAAGTTGGATCTCGGTTTTTTTCGCCCTGCAGTTAAACGAGATTAGAGTTGACGAACTCCCAATTGATAAGATTGTTAATGAAGGCATCAAGATAGTTGCCTCGCCCGTTTTGGTAGTCAAGGTAATACGCATGCTCCCAGACGTCCACCGTCAATAAGGGCTTCACGCCATGAGCTATAGGTGTATCAGCATTTGAGGTTTTCATAATTTCCAGCTTGTTATTTTTCAGTACCAGCCATGCCCAGCCGCTGCCGAACTGAGTAAGACCGGCATTCTTCAGTTGTTCAATGAAGTTGTTATAGCCTTCGAAATCGGCATTGATCTTCTCTGCGATGTCGCCTGTGGGTAACCCCCCGCCATTAGGCTTCATTGATTTCCAGTAAAATGTATGGTTCCAAACCTGAGCCGCGTTGTTGAAGATTCCGGCTTTGTCAGCATCATTTACTGTTTTTTTGATGATATCCTCTAGCGTCTCACTGGTCAGATCAGTTCCCTCGATCAGCTTATTCAGGTTGGTAACATAAGCGTTGTGGTGTTTTCCATGATGAAAAGCCAATGTCTTCGAGCTGATATGTGGTGCCAAAGCATCTTTTCCGTAAGGAAGGTCGGGTAGAGCAATGGTCATGTTTTTCTCCTTTTTTGCGAACTTCGGTTTTTTCGAACCGAACGTTTGAGTTCATCTGCATTTTGGAGCACAGCGGAAAAATGTCAGGTGCAGCGATTTGTGTACGCCCGGCATGGGCGTGAACTTATGGGATGAAAGTCCCCTATACGTGAACCCTGCTAATATGTTGGACATCTTAGCAAAAGTATTAGCCGAAGGCAAGGGCGTTTTCGTGAGGAAGGGTCTGTCAGGAGCACGGGTCAAGTCTCCGTTTGACTTATGCTAGAGAATCAAAACAGTCAAACGGAGTCTTGGCCCCTACTGGAGGAGGGAGGGGGAGTTAAAATCTCCCCTTTACCCGATTGAACAATGGATTGGAAACGACCTTATCAAGTCGTGTCAATCCTTAAAGGTTATATAGTGTCTTTTTCATGACGCTCCATCTTAGTTCAGGGATAGCGCCTTTTGGGGGCACTGCACCACGCAGGCATTGCACTTCAGACACATTGAATCGTCAACTATTGTGATATCCTTTTCATTTTCTGCGATGCCATAAACGCCCACAGGACATACCATGCGGCAGGTACTGCAATTGACGCACATAGATCTGTCTTGTGTGATAAGACCCTTGTGGATACCTTTCGCTCGAAAGAGATCTCCGAATGAGTCAAAACCTAGTCTATGCATAAATGCTTCTGCCTCAGAGGTCCGATCACCCACAATGCCTTTGAGATCAAATCCAATGGATAAAATTACGAGAAAGGTGAAAATCATCCAGCCCGCATAGTGCCAAAGGCTTCCGGCAATATGCACGGACACCCCCGCAAAAATGACCACTGTGGCAACACTGAGCATCAGCGCTTTCAACCATCCGCTCTTGAACGGCAAGAAATAGTATCCGGCATACAAAACAAATCCCGCACCCCAGAAAATAATTGTGATGGCAAGTGCCCAGGTAGGACGAATGGCCAAGGCAATCGACGCAAAGACAAGCCACGGTAAGCAATTCATGGAAAGCAGCATTTCCATCCGAAAAGACAAGGAGAATCTTGCGTAACACTGTTCCTGTTTCTTGGTATGGGCGTTTGCAAAAAACGCAGGCAACTCATCGGCATATGCGGGTCCCCATTTTGCCTTCCAGCCGGTTGCTTTCTTCAACAGTCTTGTGTCAATTCCCGGGGCTGAAAACTGCGGTAGAATAAGCTCTCTGTGATCCACACGCTCACCAATGCCGCTCGTTTTCAGGGCCGTTATGATGGAATGAGTGTTCATTTCTCCGCCGGCAGATGCGCACCAGACGTTGATGCCTCTTGACTGCACGACAAGCAGATAACAGTTCTGACCTTTAAGAGCCTTTTCGACGCGACGAACTGTAAGGTGGAAATTACCGGTAACAACGATCGGACTATTTCTGTCTGGTGTAGCAATTTCCCGTAATCCAGGTTCCACTGGATTAGGAAACCATCGTCCGCAGAAATCGAACAGTGATTTGAGTGGTGATTTATCCTGATCGGGTTTTAGCGCTCGCACAACGGCCGCTGGTGGCGCGGATTTTGATCTTCTTGCGGCAATGATTATGAAGCTTTCAAGAAACGAGTACCGTTCCTCTGTGATTTTGAAGCCCGCTCTATGCATTTCATCGCCGATGTTCCGTACCGGCTTGGTACCTGTTTGGGAAATGAGATAGGTGATAAACGTCAGAGGGAATCTCAAAGCGTAATAGAGCAGTCGTTTTAGTACATGTTTCGGCCTTACCTCACCCGCTACCAATAGTGTACCTTCAGGTTTGAGGATTGCGTACAACTTCCTCAATGTCCATTCACGTTCTTCGGCATACAACTCGCTTATCACAAGGGTAGATGTAATGAGATCGAAGCTGTTTTCATTAAACAAGTTGTCTATTTCAATAACTCCGGCATGATGAAGAATGACTTTGCTTTCCAGTCCGTATTTCTTTACGCGCTCCCTCGCGATGGCCAACATGCCTTCCGAAATATCCACTCCGGTCACAAGTGCACCGGCCCGCGCCGCTCTAACAGCCAAATCTCCCGTTCCACAACCGACATCAAGAATTGCCATGCCCGGCTTGACAAAACTGGTGACAATATTCTCCTTAATCTTGCCTGCTTGTCCTCCTGTAAGAAGATTTATACCCCAGTCATAGCGATGAGGCCGACTTTCAAGAATCTTCATGAATATGTAAGAGAACATTGCAGTCTCTCTTCCTTTAATTTATTAACCCAAACCATATAACGTACTACTCACTTGACGCAGACGCTATCCGAAAGACTATCAAAAAAGTGATAAGCTGCCGCAAAACTACAAATGTTCTAAATCGGCTCGGCTTCTGCGGTCAAGTGCAGCCTTGTCAGGTCGTATCAATCCTTAACGGAAGGTCGCCCACAAAGGCCTCTCCGGTATCCAGCAAAAGTTTAACCATAGCGATATTTCCCCTGCTCGTAGCAGCCATTAAGGGCGTCAATCCATAAGCTTCATACGGAGCATTAACATCCTCACCTGATGCAATGGCTTTTTTGACATCCTCTGCCGAACCGGACATGGCATAAGCAACAAGCGGAGGATAACCTGCGTCTATCAGGTAAGAAGCTCCTGCAGCGGCTGTAGGGTGATTTACTGCTTTAGTAACTTTCGGCACATTATAAACCGGCACTTCCCTGCGTTTTAAAAATTTTAATTTACGTGTATCATATACAATCAGACTCGATTTTGGCACTTCCAGCATCCCTCTGTTTGTTTTTTTATAATGTGTGGAATCGAGCCCGACGCCAACAACTGCCAGCCTGGACTCATCAGGTGATAAGGCAACCGACCAGGCCCGGCCAGGCACATTGCGTATGGCAAGCGTGGCTGTTAAATCGGTACGTTTACCTGTATTGAGATCAACCATCATAATTGTTTCTGTGGGGGCGGGAATGAAATAATTCCCGGAAAGAGCCCCCTGGTATTGTGCTTCTGCGATACGGATTCCCATTATGGCTGTCATTCTTGCTGCCAGATTTGTCTTTCTGATTAAACTTTCCCCGAATTCCTTCCAGAAAACATTACTGATATCTGCCATCGCATTGACAGTCATGATCGCCATGTTTACGCCGGCCATATTTCGCTGAATCTGCATACTGGCCGCTGTCGCCTTTGCACCGCCCCCCAGTATTACTCTTTCTTCGAGCGTGGCGCCTGATTGCTGCAGATGCTGGTATTTCTGCTGAAGGTTCATAACAGATTGACTTGTTCTGAGATTCGACGCAGCATATGAAGAACCGCTTTTGCTCCTTAAAGCACTGTTGAGTTCAGGGGCTACGCGATATAGCAGGCACAGGTTCTCTTCTCTAACGGCACTGTTAAGCGGCTGTTTCCACACGACCATCTTTTTCTTTGTATTCACCGCTGTAATACCCTGCTTCTCCCGCACCACGAGAAGCAGCTTCCCCCTCGATATCAGATTGTCCGGCAGCGACACATATTCCGTTTCTTCAAGTACCGGAGATGAGTCAAGAACAATACTGAAAGAAATTTTTTTGTGCCGAATGCTGATACCAACAAACGTCCGCTCTCCTCTCTCAATCTCCTGCGGAGCCGTTGTCAAATATAGCGTGTTATTTTTAAGCAACAAGGGACTCATCACATTGCCAGGAAGGGGAATCACCCATTTTGTTTTATAAGAAGCCACGGCATGTAACATATCTTTTTTTCCGTTTTTGCCGCGTGTGACAATAAAAGTGCTGTTCCTATACGGTGCTATCAGTTTTATATCACCATAAGCGCTCCGCCATTGTTGTCCCGGTTTTCCGGTTTCATCAAAATAAACCGCCTTCTTCCCACCGTATACAAAGATACCTTTCGATCCGGACAGCACATTGAAATCCTCCCCAACCGGATTCGGCCTGCTCCACAAATGCCGGCCATCCTGAAGACGATAAGCTTCAACACTCTTCGCGCTAACCAGGACCAGGATGGTATCCAGTGAAATGATCTCTGTTTCGGCACCGGGAATTCCACCAGACGGTATCTCTGAACACCATTGCTGCTTTCCGGTCAGCATATCAATGTTTGCCAGGATCCTGTCAGTGATCACATACAGATTTGCCAGATCAAGCGAAGATGTGTAGCGGTATGCATAAAGGCTCTCCTCCTCAATACTGTTTTTCCATAAAGTGCTGCCCGAGCTAAGATCATAAGCGGCATGGATGATCTTCTCTTTGTATGCCGACCGAATCACCAGATTCGGCTGAAGAGCAACCAGATCATGCCTTGCCGCGTAGTTACGTTCTCGCGAAATGCGCCATTGTTCAGATCGCCCTGGCATCTGATACATGATAAGCGGGCCATACTCTGGTGTGCCGGCAACGTCGAATGTAACTGAGCCGACCAGAAGACGCTCGTCATCAACAAATCTGAGAATGTCCGCGCCATGGTAGCCGACATGCATATCCCACTTCGGGGCAGGCTGGTTTTTGCTTAGCCGGTTTGACGTATCTATTGCATATTGCATCCGACTCCCCAGCTTTATAGCTCCGCAGCCCAAAACAGTCAGTATTACAAGAAAAAAAACAAATCCCTTTAGATGGTTATTCATACATCGCCTGCCTTGATTCACTTTGGAAACTTTAATTCCGCTGATCTTACCCCATAGTATGGGCCATATTCAAATTGAGTCTTTGGTTCTGTAAAGATATATTTTGTTGTCAGGTCGTTTTTGTTTTCTTGTTTCGTTAATAAAAACTCTTACGTATCTCAAGCTTGACAATATCAGTGCCAATCCAATCCAGATATACAAAATGGCCAAATACTGTTGTGGAATCGCTGAATGACGAAGTAATGTTCCCATCGCGACCATCACAATAATGATCATATAACTTTTCCAAGTAATAAAAGAGAATAGGCATTTCTTCTCAACCATTGGAAGTATCCGCTCGATATTTTTATCGACAATCTTAAGAAACCCAAAATGATGTACCAACAAAGCCACAACAACCCCGAAACCAAAAGGCATAAAAGAGATTGTTCCTGGTGCATCTGACAACCATGAATATGCGAAAACCAAAAGCATTGTTCCAACACAAAGCCAGACAAAACCGGCGAGAAACAACAGAACATTCTTAGTCACAGCAGGTTTGAATATGTCTCTTTTTCTCATTTTGCGCTCTTTATATTTCCTAAATGTTGATTGTTGAGACCTGACCCTTTCTCTTTTCTTTCTCTTTTGAAAGCCATCATTTTTCAGCAATAATGAGCCTAACTATGTCGAATGCCTTATTTTCAACCGATTTAATAACAAAACCTGTCTGTTCAATATTTTGTTGGGTCTTACGAACCATAGAGGTTCCTAGAATATTTGATGATGCTATGTTCATTATGTATAGCATGATATTGATAATGGGATTCTTGCTCTTCATGTGTTCTAAAAATACCGCTTTCCCATTAGGTTTTAATACGCGATATAGTTCTTTCAGTCCAGCAATTGGATCGGGAACTGTACAAAAAACAAAAGTGCTTACGACTACATCAAAGGAGTTATCTGTAAAGTCAAGATGCTCAACATCCATTTCACGAAGTTGAAGACTTTTGAGATCAATACCTTTTGCCTTCTTTTCTGCAATGTTCAACATTCCAGGGCTGAAATCGATTGCGACAAGCTCAACGCTTTCAGGATAAAATGATAAATTCTTCCCTGTTCCAACCCCAACTTCTAAAGTTTTATCACAAGCGTATTCAATTGCTTCTTTTCTTAGCTTGTGAAATAGGAGTCGTTCGATTGGCCATTCTAACAAATCGTATGCTTTAGCGATTCTCGAGTATTTCTCTGAAGCTCTTAGAACCATATTTGCACTACCATTCTTTAGATGTATGGCTAACGGCGGCGGATGAGCCGCGAGGATGTGAATCGGCATGAGCTTGCTCATGACGAGACGCACCGCAGTCGGCTCCATCGCACTTGATAGGCAGAGCACAAGCGGAGACTCTCAAATGTGATGGCTTGCGGCCGCGCCTATCGCAGGGTATTAAAGGGACATCCAAACGGGAGTGGGGTCAGGTCTCAACATTTGACAAAATGAAACAAGCTAAATGTTGATTATTGAGACCTGACCCCCTTTTACTCTTTAGGGTCTTCATTCTATGTGGTCATAACGTCACTCCTCAGGCGTGGCCTTTAGGACGTCGCCTGCGGGAGTTTGTTCTGTGCTGATCTCAATTCCAGCATCCTTCTTGATTGACTCTACATCGAGTTCCTGAATCCACTTGGGAAGGTTGTCAAAAACTGCATGAAAGTTGAAGTCTCCTTCGGTCATTTCCCGAACGGCCTCCTCATTCGGCCAGCCTTGGACGGCAATCCGGTACAAGGCGCACATGGTCCCGGTACGATCGGCACCATGAAGACAATGGACCAGAACTGGGGTGCGCTTCGGATTCGTGACGATCTGTAGGAAACGGACGATTTCTTTCCTCTCCGGATGCCAGGCCTTCATGTAGATATGCTCATACCCTAATCCTGTCTTCCCGATTTCGTCTCGATCTGAATGGAAGGAACGCAGATTTACCACCGTTTCAATTCCCTTCTGCTTTAGATTCTTCATACCTTTCGCTGTGGGCTGGGCACTCCGGTACAGATTGTCGCTGACCTTATGCAGGTTAGGCACACCGTCGAGCTTCACAGGTTGAGCCCACGACGTAGGTCGGTTGCTGGCAAGTTCAGACGCTACAGCCAGATTGGCCAGAACAAAACATGCAACTATGATTGCTATGGTTCGTTTCATCTTATGCACACACGTCGCTCTTCAGCCGCAGCGGTTAGCTGTCGGCTGAAAGAGCCTTGACCCCTGTTTCTCCTGTTCTACTCGATCATTTCACAGTCCTTCAATTAGCTTGTAATACTCCTTGAGAGTACGAATGGATTCCATCGTGGCTTGGAACAAGATCCAACTGAGAACAAGGATTCCTATTGTGAGTCCGATCTTCCATGCCCGCGTCGTTTGTGGACGCCACCAAATCAGGGGCAACGCCAGAGGCCCCACACAACAGACTGCGATGATAATAAAGGATTTTCGGAAATACCATTGAATCTTTTCCTCTGTAAAGCGTGGATGGTGGGAGGCATCCAGAAACTCACCGCAGTGTTTACACTTTATAGCGTCGTCTTGAATTTCTTCAGCGCAGAATGGACACTTTTTCATTTTCATCTCTCTTGGTAGAACGCTATGATCAGCGGCGAGTTTAAGAATCCGCTGAATTTGATTCGTTATGCATAAGGCACCCCATCTCTATTTTATCAATTTGCTGTTCATCTCTTTAATTATATTGCGCCCGATCAATTTTTCCTGAACAGCGGGCCAAGTCCAACCTCAGTCCAATCCTGGAAGCCGGGAACCTTGAGCCAAATTTTCAACTCCGCGGGGACAGCAATGACCTGATATATTGTCTCTTTCGTATCTGTGGGACCACCATTTTCGATGGAGGTATCAAGAACTTTCATCATAATCTGAGGGTTGAATTTGCCACGGTACTTTTCTCCGAGGGCGAGAAGGTTCCGGTACCTCTTATAGCTTGTTGTGGGCAGTACACTGTCGTCAATCTGCGTCAGTTTCCACGTTGACCCCATAAAGTGGTTTGTAGCTGCCATGAAGCCATCACGCTCCGGATTCCTTCGCCTCGTGTCATAGAGCGAAGATTCGTACGAGCAAGCCCTGTTTTTATCGGCCACGTTAACAATAGTAGAAAGATTGGGCAGAGTGGCATTAAAGGCATTGTCGATCTCAGACAGGGAAGCATAGTCCTGCAAAAAAGAAAAAAGCGTCACAAACATAGATGTCCTGTCCAGACAGAATCCCATCCAGGGACCGCTGTTCAGTTCAATGAACAGCCCTTCGCTGTTCATTCCTGTGGCGTTGTATATTACCCCGGCGTAATTGATGAGTGCGGCAGGAATGGTTCCATCGTCGGCATTGAAGACCGAGACCACCATGAATCTGGCAAAATCCTTATATAGGGAATCGTCGTCATTGTTTCTCCCGAATACGAGCGGGCCTCCTGACGTGTACGGACCCCAGGCGGCAACGCCGGAACAGTGGTCAAATGACAGGTGTTTTATCTTCGGAAACCACTCGATAGCATTCAGCAGAATCTGCTTTTCAGCTCCCAGCCCGGATGTTTCAGCCATCCCGTAGATGATTTCCTTATATCGTCGAGGGTAAAGATCGAAGATCGACCCAGCTATGGTTTTCAGTCGCTCCAGGGAAAATCCCTTTTTCTTTATAAAGAACTTGTCTATGGCATCGTGGTAGAGTTCCTTCAGATCGTCTTTCAGAAGCATCCCGTACTGCTGGCCCATCTGCCGATAGTTACCGTTCAGTTCTACCACCCTGATCTCACCGGAACGGTACAGTTTACCTCCTTCAAATTCCGCTGAGAATATCAATTCCGGACTTTTCATGTCGGCAGTTTCCCTGGCGTGTACGGAACCGGATACCGACAGGATAAGTAAAACAACAAGCAGTATTGTCAGTCCTGTTCTATTCATCTGTTCACTCCTTTCCTTTTTCAGAGCCCATCAATTTATGGGTCTGTTGATTTATGAGGGTTTTCGTTCAAGATCAAGGCATGCAAAAAAAATAACCGCAGGCATATATTTGATATTCCGAGGATTATTTTTTGAGCATAACGCAGAGATTGGGCGAAAAGACCATTAATCGACAGGCTCATTTATTCCGCAATGTATATATCTTCCGAAATTTTTCCAAGGTCATTCCCGACTTCTAACATGTCATTGAGTTCTTGTATGGGTACATTATTCACGTAAACCGCAAATGCCAGTTTGCGACCACCGGCTGTTGTTATATAGCCTGCCAAGCCCTTCACCAGAAGAATGGGCCGGGCATTCAGAAGATCTCCCTCAACGATTGTGCCTGTCTTGGCTCGGACCTTGCCCCTGGCGGGGCTGCCGGGTGAAACGGCATGAGCCAGAGTTCCGTCTACCCCGAGTATCGGTAGGGCATCGTGATACGCCTTAAAATAGGGACGGGTTGTAATGTATCTTAAGAGCTGGACCGCAGCCCGTGGTGTAACGAGATCGCCCCGCTCCCCGCCCTGGCCATCGGCGAGTGAAATAGATTTAATATCTACACCAACCTGCTTAAGAAAAACTCCTTCAATGGCCATTCCCTCTTCAAAAGTGTATTTTCCGTTCTTTGCGGCAACTAAAAGGGGGGTAATATCTGCACCAATATTGTGACTGACTTTCAAAATCAGTTTTACCGTTTCGGAATAGGGTGGTGATTTCAACAAGGCCACCCTTTGCATTTTTTTATAAGCGTTTTTTTCAGGTAGCCGGTTGGAAGGGTTTTTGCCGTATGGTGAGATATCTACCTTAACATTTGCCCGTCGAAGTGCCTCAACAAGAAGTGTTCGGGCAAACGAGGCGGGGTTTTCAACCTGCCAGACACGAATTGCCGGCTTCTGTTTAACCGGCATTTGTCCCCTGACTAAAATTCTGTTAGAGCCACCGGATGTAATAAGAATACGGGGTTTTTCCGTTGAGGCTACGGTTTTTACCTGAGCGTCAACACGATAGGCCGAGGTGCGAGGGCGCCATTTGACAGTCGCGTCCATCCCGGGTTCAGACGGTGTTATCATAAAATCAATGAGATTATCATTGACGGTGATGGGTGTTCTTATGAAACTGTGTCCGGCTGTGCTTACTTCGAACAGACGATCATCGATAATGACGTCTCCACATACCCGTTTGATACCGGAAGCGGCCACCTGCAAGGCCAGATTGTTAATCCCCGCCAGTGGATCCTGCTTGGTCAACACTGCTGACAGGGGCCCGTCCATGCCTGCGTCCGTATGATCCATTTCGGTAAACGCTATGTGACCGTTAACGTCCGTACGACCTCCGAGGGTCAGATCACCGCTGGCCACCAGTATAAGATCACCTTTCAATTCACCTGCGGAATTGATGGGCGCGTTGCGATATATGGGAGTTTCGAATTGGTAATCTGCTCCGAAGGTGTCAAGCCCGGCAGCTATTGTAAACAGTTTTGTCGTAGATGCCGGAGCAAAAAGTTTGTCTGCGTTCAGCTCATAGATTGTCTTCCCCGTTTTAATGTCTGCCACCAGAATTCCCCATTGAGAGTGAACGTACCGGGGCGCATCAATAATTGACTGTATCTCCCGGGGCAGTTGAGTTCCGGCGTGCAGCATTACCGGTATCGATAAAAACCATACAATAACTGATAAAAAAATCATCCTGTTTTTTAAACACATAATCAATCCTCCGGTCATCGTTGAACTGAACAGCGAGCGCATTCCCCGCTGCTTGCGGTGGGGTTAGCGAGCGAATAAAAAATAAACATTTCCCCTAACAGTCGGAGATCCACGCAGCTTGTTGCGGGGAGCTTCAATGAAAAATTTGCCCGCTATCAGTAGCAGAGCAAAATTACTGGTTTACCGGCAGCGTTAACAGTGGCTGGGCCGTGTGCAGTTCTCCCGCCTGGAGGGAAAAGATCATTCCTACAAGCACGAAATACGCCTTGGACCGGGCATCATTGTCCGCTATGTAATACCAGCGCCCCCGGTAAAAAATGGACACATACGCATCACTTGGCCGTGCAGAGCTGTTTCGCACCTTAATAAGACCCCGATGCAATCCTTTTCGCTTCATCATATTTTCCCCGAGGGGTTTAAAGTCCTGTGTCAGTCCCTTTTCCACATCCTTTTCTGACACCTCCACATTCCGCGCAAGGTCATACAGCATGCCAAAGCAACTCTTAAACTTAATGGATACTGCATTGTGTCTTTCCGTTTCCCTGAGACCGACGGTAAGGTCCCTGACCGGTGTCAGTTTGATGCTCGAAATAATTTTACCGTCCGAAGCGTTGATCCTCTCAGGTTTGATTCCAAGAAGGTTCTCAACTTCGCTGGCCTCTTCCGGTCCAGCATATCGTAACTGCATAGTACCCTTCCCTTCCTTATCGACACCGACGAACTCAATGTCACCGCGCGATTGCATCCGTCGAAATATTTCTGCAAGATCAAGAAATTTACCATACGGGTCGGCTACGCCCTTAGTTATGCCGGGATCATAATTGTTGAGTTCACCGATCCGCTGCACGACGGTCCACATAAGAGAGTCGATACTCCACCCTACCCGTGTGAGGAGCAGAAACCGATCCAGATTAATTTCCTCCATAAGCTGCTTTAACGCCTGCTCCCCCTGGACCGGCGTGTAGGTAATGGTAGGTTTTTCTCCGTAACCGGCGCCGAGCTCTGGTGATATGGAATTTGCGAATACATCAGTTCCCTTACTATAGATTGTCCCCCCCAGCGCCGCACTGACCGTATAGCTGAATGATGAAGATATGGATCCCACCTGAAGGAAAAACAGCGGCTCGTAATATTTCGCACGGACCAGATTAATGAGGAGTTCTTCATTATTGCTCTTCTGAATGCTCACGTTATAATCGAGACGATTCCCCTTGAGAGCCTTCGGCCCCATGGAACAGCCGCTCAGATAAAAACACGCCATTAACATGAAAAGTGCGGGATACATCACGCTTCTTGCTCGTGTCGACATAGTCATTCGCATAAAATCAGCCCTCCTCACCTTATTCGATTTTAATGTGCATAATTGCCGTCATTTATTGCAATCCCGGACATGAAACATTTTTGTTGGGAAATTGTGTTTTTATCCCAATAGTGCCGCATTACTTCACTATAGCAGTTTTCGAATCAGGCAAGCGTTTAAAGTTCAACATATCACCCATATTCACTTCGGACACCCCACCCTGGCTATTAATCCTGAAGGTAATGAAGGTCTGGCCCATTCTCGTTTCTACAGCCCGATCGCGACAGACAGCACGGAAAGTATCGTAGTGCCAATGCGTCAGATTCCTGACAAGCGTGGAACTTCGATACATGACAAGGTTATTGTTTTCAAGGCTGACCTTGATTTTTCCCAAGATATCGTTCTCATAAGTGCCGGTATAGGAAGCAAGGGCAAGTGACGGCTTTGTTTCTAGAACACGGGATGCCTCCAATGCTTTTTGGGCTTTTGTTATTGTCGCTTCTTGCTTTTTTTGGTTTTTCAGATAAATGGCGTTCCAATCCTTCGGTGTCCGTTCAAGCAATACATCCATAGCCCGAAGGAACAGCACATCAGAAAGCTTCTGGTTTTCGTAGTTCGTCAGGACAACGACTCCCACCTGCTTTTCAGGGATAAACCCGATGACAGCATAAATTCCATCGATCTCGCCGTTGTGGTACACACAAAGTTCTCCATCGTAATCGATCAAAACCCAGCTCAGGCAATAATCGAATCGCCGTGCCCAAGGAAAGGCGCTCTTGATCTGACGGGAGAGTGAAATGGGTGTATGAGGTTTATGGGTTTCTCGAATAATATCTCCATCGGCAATCTTTTTGCCGTCGTACATACCATCTGCAAGATGGAATCGCAGCCACCGGGACATGTCTTTGATGCTGGCATTGACGGACCCGGCAGGCCCGACATTGTCAATGTTTCGAAAGGGTACGGGTGTAACCTTTCCGTCGATTTTCAGATGAGGTGTAGCCACATTGTCGATTTTTTGTAAATCCTCCACGCTGGTGAAGCTCCGGTTCATGCCCAGGGGGTTAAAAATACGTTCCTTGAGAAAGACGTCCCAACTCATGTCGGTCACAGCAGGAATTATCTGTCCGGCCGTAAGAAACATGCAGTTCCGGTAAGCATACTGGGACCGAAAACTTGATTCCGGTTCGACATAGCGGAGCCGCCGGACAATCTCATCCCGGTCATAGTCGGTGGCATACCATAGAAGATCGCTCACTGCGGACAGGCCACCCCGGTTACAGAGGAGGTCGCGCACGGTGATCTCACGGGTCACCCATGGATCGTACATCTGAAAGCCCTGTAAATGATCGATGACCCGGTCATCCCAGGAAATTTTCTTGTCTTGTACCAGAAGGCCGATGGCTGTCGAGGTAAAAGCCTTGGAAGCGGAACCGATGGGGAAAATTGTATTCTTGTCTACCCTCCTCGTTTCACCAAGTTTACGTATTCCATATCCCTTCATGAACACTACCTTGTCGTTCTTGACGAGGGCTATGCCCAGACCGGGAACCTGCCAGTCTTTCATGATTTTTTTGATATAAGCATCCAGGCCCTTGATATTTACGGTACGTGCATATGTCAGAGTCGGGGTAAAGGCCCACATCAGAATAATCAATACAAAGACACCCGTTGCAGCTTGACGCAATATTTTATTCATGGAAATCTCCTTTCTTTGTTGATTGGGAAATCCTTTCTCGTTCACCTTTATTTCACTGCACAGGACATTTTATTATGTTGACAGTTTCTTTGAACCTGTGATGATAAGTAATGATATTTTTTTATCTTTATAAACGATATCACGTTTCCATGAGCCGCTACGATTGCCGTAGTGCGGACCCGCATGCGTGGCGTTGTGGGGAAGGGGCAAGAGAAACTCTCTCTTACCCGATTATGTTTTCTTTTTATGTTCTCGAAAGCCGGCCAGCAAATCCGCAAACAACTTCGGTTCATATTTCGTGAAGCCTTCCTCGTCCACGTACACAAAATCATACGTCACATCCGACTGCATCCCGTTGATATCCTCGCACCACTGACGTATCCGCTGGACTTTCAACGGTACGTCTAAATCTTCTTGCCCCTTGGTCTCCACCACCACAATTCGCCCATCTGTCAGCTTCACCAGGAAGTCGGGATAGTAGTTGGAAATATCGCCATTGGAGTTCACGTAATCAAGTTTGAAATGCACGGCCAGATAGTTCTTTGCGTAGGACAGTACGTCTGAGCAATCTTCGAGGAAACCGGCGAAGCGGAGTTCCAGTTGGCTGTCACCAATGATTCGGTTGAAGACGCTTTTCTTCGGAACCAGGTAACCCTGGTCTTTGGCTACAAAAGGGCGGGTCTGGCGAAGTTTGATTGTGTCGCGGATTTCGGCGTTGCCTTTTTCTTGCACGGTAAGGGCGTTGATTGCCTTCTTGAAGGACTCAATCAGCATTTTTGTTGTGGCTGGTTCGGACAGGTTGCGCAGGGTGTTGGGGCTTTCGAGTTCTACCGGGCGGTCAAACAACTCGTCCTGTACAAATGCTTTGACTTTGCCGTAGAGAACATCGTAGCCGCTGACCAGGCGAAGATCCTTCATGATGATTTGTGCAAAGTAGCCGATCACGCTGCGGTAATCGGCGACACCGGCCGTGTCGAGAATCGTGGTATGGGTAACCTCGCCGGTAGTGATGTCCTTGAAAACGATCTCCCGTTGCTCTTCCTCACTGAACTGCAGGTAGGCCACGGGTTGATGGCCCAGCGCGGCCACGTCTAGGTCGTTGAGGTTTTTATATTCGCGATAGACACGGGGCGTCAGGACAGGGATTTCAATGTCCAGTGCATCAATGTCTTTCTTCTCGTTCTCTCTGTCAATTTCCACCACCAGCGGTGTTTTGGGCGCAGTTCCCTCGCCCATCGCCTTACGTTCCAGGACAACACCTTCGGCCTGGATAGATTCGACGAAGTCCATAAAGGCATTCGTTCCGACTACGCTAACGTATTCCTCTGTCCCGTCAGGGTACATCTTGCGAAGTCCACGGCCCAACGTCTGTTCCGGGAGAATGTTGCTTTTGGCTGAATAGGCGCGCAGTCCGACGATGGTGGTAACGTTGCGCACGTCCCACCCTTCCTTTAGCATCATCACGGAGATTATAGCCTTGAACTGGTTGTCGGTATCGTCAATCTCATTGGCCTGTTTGCGTAAGGATCCCAGTACGTCTTTGGCTTTGCCTGATTGCGCCTCGGAAATCTCGCCGTTATTCTTTGTGTGAATAACCAGGACAGCGTCCTTTAAGTCGGGATAGTGGCCTTCCAGGTATTCGGCGACGTCATCGCAGTTGCGTGTGTCGTCGGTCATTACGAACAGAATGGCTTTCTTGCCCATCTTTTCGTGTTCGGTATATGCCTTGCGCCACTCAATGACCCCGAGGTCGATATAGTCAGCATATTTCTCGGTGTACTTTGCACTCTGACGCTCGCTGAGTTTTGCGCGGCTTGCGGCATCTGGCAGGACAGGGTGTTTGACTACGTTTTGCGATATGGCTTCCACCAGCGGATAATCGGCCACCGTCTGCACGAAAATAGCACCGTTGTTGTGTTTGGGCGTGGCGGTTACATCGATCTGGAGAGAGAGGGCGGCTTCTTTCTGTTTGAGGCGGTTGTGAATGTCTTCGATAGATTTGAACCAGGCCATGCGCGGATCGTGGATGTGGTGTGCCTCGTCATTCAGGACCATCAGCTCGTCGATATCGCGTACGATCATACCCAAATCCACCTTGGAATCTGTGGTTGCCCTGGTGGGCCGCTTGCCGAGGAAATAGTCCATGGTGTTTTCATCGTCCGGTGAAGGGGGGATATCGTTGCCCGCATAGACTCGATGGATATTGGTCAGGAAGATATTGCCGGTGGGTCTGGTGATGGTAACCTCGTCTTGCTTGTGCAGGGTGAGTTGAAAATCATCGCGCCAGTTGTGGCCGTCCACACCGTTGTCTGGAAGCACCGGATTGTCGAAGAAGATGCGGAGTCCTTGAAAGTCTCGATAGACGCGGTCGAGCACGATTATGTTGGGCGTGATTACCTGGAAGTTGCGCGCCAGTTGGGAGTCCGGCTCATAGAGTTTGTGGAAGAAACTCCACGCAAGCGCAAGGCTGATGACCTTGGTCTTGCCGCTTCCGGTAGCCATCTTGACTACAAAGCGCCGCCATGTCTCGTCGAGCATACTTCCCGACACAAGACCGCTCGCATCGAAACGCATCATGTCGTGTTTATCCTGAACGCTTGCAACGTCGTACAGGTAAACGATTGTTTCCAATGCCTCGCGTTGGGCAAAATAGTACTGAAACTGAGTCATATCCCCGCCAGGCTGCTCCAGCATGTGTGGAGTATTGAACCACCAGTTGAGCAGACTCTTGCTGGTATCGGCCGCGCCGACGTAGCCGCCGTCACGGAACTCCTTCACCTTCTTGCGCGGTTGCGAGACCAAAGGCGGCATGAGTTTGTCCATGCTCGTTTCGCGCAAGGCCTCATCAGCAGGAAACCAGCGGATGGCCGGATCGAGGACAGCGTGCGGCGAATCGGGGAAGTTCTTGTGTAGCGCCATTATTCCCCTCCTTCCAGCTTTCTGATGCCACGGTCGTCGGTAAGAAGCTTCATCTGCTGAATGGCAATAGCGTTCAGCTTTATCAGCCGGTCTTTCTGGGCCAGGCCTTCATTAATAAAAAGGGCATTAAGGTTTTCCAGATTGGAGAGACAGACCAGTTGGGAGACATTGGCATAATCTCTGATATTACCTTTCTTACCACGGTTGTTCCCACGCCATTCCTTCGCCGTCATTCCAAAGAGCGCCATGTTCAGCACATCCGCCTCCGTGGCATAAACCAGGTTCACCTGCTTCGGTGTGAGTTCCGGCGGCACAAGGTTTTCTTTGATTGCGTCGGCATGAATGCGGTAGTTGATTTTAGCAAGATTCCTTTTGATGTCCCAACCGAGCTGCTTGAGTTCCTCATTCTTGAGCCGCTGAAATTCCTTGATAAGATAGAGCTTGAATTCAACGGATATCCATGATGCAAACTCAAAGGCGATATCCTTGTGGGCGTAGGTTCCTCCGTAGCGGCCCGCCTTGGATAAAATACCAATGGCGCCTGTCTTTTCAATCCACTGCTTGGGTGTAAGGGTAAAACTGTTGAGTCCAGCCTGTTTTTTAAACCCGTCGAATTCGACGGGTTTAAAATTCGGGTTGTTCAGATGTTCCCAGATGCCGAGAAACTCAATGGTGTTCCTGTTTCTTAGCCAATTTCTGATCAAATCATCAGTACGGTCTGAATTCTTATACCGTGCAATATCGGTGATACAGATATAATCTTCCTCGTCTCTGGTGTATATGGTAATTTCCTTGTTCAGAACCTTGATCTTTGCCATGACTATTTACCTCCTACTGTGATCTCAACAATGGTCATCGTGTCGTTGCCGAAAATGTCCACCACCTTGACCGCGAGCTTGCGCCGTCCCGGCGCGCATTCGTGGAAAATGCTCTTCAGTTCCAGGGAGCGGTCTTTCTTTGTCCGGAAGGACTGAGGGTCCTATTTGGGGTCGGACCAAGTTAACTTGTTAATATATCACCATTTATGTTCCATAAATAGGTGTTTTCCGGCCTTAGAACATACTTTTTGGGGTCAAAATGGGCCCTGTAAGAAACAGATGGCTCCCTAAGTTCAAACACCCCGTTTCTTTCATGAATATCCCTCCCTAATGCTCTGCTTGCCAAGGTTCTTTTTGTCTCTGATATAAACTCCATATCGTTTTCTTGCTTCATACAGCCACTGAACCCATCGATTCCTGTCTCTTGAAAATTTGAGTAAGAACTCTTTCTTGTGACAACGATGCGTAATATGCCAGACACAACCGGGAATGTGATGACGATTAGCTCGGGCCATGATTCCTCAGATACTTCCGTGAAAACCTTAGAACCACTTTTTGGGACCTAAAATGGCGGTTCTAAGGGCAAAACAAAGCCTTTTTTTAACACATTTATACATTATTTCAATTAGTTGTCTTGGTCCGACCCCATTAAACTTAACAACACCCCCCATTGGAATAACCCTTTAAATCTTTATCTATGTTTATTCCGTTTTCTTCGAACAGTGATTTTGCTGCCACCCATTTGGCAGCCGACAGCTTGGACCCGAACATGACGCTTTTCCCTATTAAATTTTCCAATTTGTTTATATTACCGTCTTTCCTGGCAATGACCACGCCAGAGAGGGAGGTCGCCCCTTCACGGGTTAGAGCCCTCAGGAGGGTGCCTTTGTCAAACAAGCTGGCAAATCTCACATACATATGGGGGTCCAGAAAAGCAAAGTTTATATTTTCATTCTTAATGACCCGTTCAAATTCTGCGGCATCCTCCGGGACCACCAGCCTTATGTTCAATCCAGTCTCCTCTTTTAGATATTTGACCAACGGCTGGAACTTCTTAAAGTTCATTACCACGTCGGAGCAGGGAAAGACCGCTAAAGTAATGGGCTTTTTTACCCCATCAGCATAGCTTACACCAACCAAAAAGCATATAAAAAGCAGACCTGTTATTATCAATTTATTCAGCTTTTTGAACATTATCGTCATTCCTTTCAAAGTTTTTTAATACCCTTTTTTCTTTGTTCTTGTGTACGCCCGGCATGGGCGTGAACTTATGGGGTGAGACTTCGACTGAGCTCAGCCGAAGTCAAGTCCCCTATGCGTGAACCCTGCTAAAAGTTTTAATAATTTAGCAGAAGTATTAGCCGAAGGCAAGGGCGGAATCGTGAGAGACCGTCTGAAGGAAGCCGGAGTGCAAAGCTATGAGCCGACGGACAGAAACAGCATACAAGGCCAAGTTTCCGGGTAAGTTAGCACCACATAACGAAGCCCAGGGTTCAGGAGATATGGTAAATGCTGCGGTTGTGTAGCGAAAGTTCACGTTCTTATACCCCTCAAGGGGGTACTGAAAAGAGTCCGGGGAGATCTGCTCGACATGCAGCTCGCAGGAGTCTTCATGCCATCCGGTGAAAGTGCCGGAAGGGGCAACCGGCTGACCAAGTCCCGGCGTTTTAAGGTAAGCTTGATGGCTTCGTAAAAAGTCAAAAACTCGCTAATCTGTCATTCCCGCGAAAGCGGGAATCCAGTGATTACACGTAGTTATAGATTCCCGATCAGGTCGGGAATGACAAAACGGCAAAAACTCTGACTTTTTACGAACTTGTCAAGCTTTCACCTTGAAACGAGCGAAACAAGGAAGCAGGCAGGGTGGGGATGTAAGACACGTGAAGAGCCGCGCCTTGTGGGGCAACTCACAGGGTGATTGAGCAGAAGTCAGCAGAGGCCATATTAGCCTAATGCCCGGGACATGGTGAAGGGCCGCACGAGAATGGGGTCACGGTCTCAACATTTGACAAAATGAAACAAGCTAAATGTTGATTGTTGAGACCTGACCCCTTCTTTTTTTTAGAACCACTTTTTGGGACCTAAAATGGCGGCCCTAAGGGCAAAATAAAGCCTTTTTTTGACACATTTATACATTATTTCAATTAGTTGTCTTGGTCCGACCCCATTAAAGACATCATTAAAGACATTTTCGCTGTAATCTTAATTCAGCTCTCTCTTATCTTCCAAGTATGGTTGTTACGTCCACCTTCTTTTCAATAAGCTTGTAACGAAGGGCGAAATCCGCGAATTTCTGCCATTTTTTCGTGTCACACGTCTGACTGTGGGCGTAAAAGGGAAGCGTTATCTCAAACGCCCTGGATTCCATGTCCTGTGGGGCTTCCGGCACGGCACTGAAATAAACCTTAAGGGCTCTTTTGGGGTTTCCCCTCGTCCGGGAGATAGCACGATCTATTGCATGGGCGAAGCCTTTAATAACCTTTGGTTTTTCCGTCACCACCCGTTTTCCACTTATAAAGACCAGCTCGTCATAATCCGGTATACCCCACCTGTTCAACTCAAAATACCCTGGCTTGTACCCCTTTTCTTCAAGTTCTATAGTTTCGTAGTTTTTGTAGGGTCCCATGATCGCGTCCACCTTACCCGATACCAGAGACTGTACAATAGAAAACCCGACATTGATCGGCTCGTAGCTCTTGATCCCGTTGATCTTCGCAAACGCCTCCATCAGCACATCCATCATGCCCGGAACGGTATAGCCGATTGTCTTGCCTTCCAGATCCGCCGGGGTTTTGATTCCCTTTCCCTTCAGAAAGAGGAGGACACTCAGGGGATGTTCCACCAGTCTTCCAACAACCCGGATCTCCAGACCGGCCGAGGCGCCGATAATCACCTGGGGCTCGTATGAAACGGCAATGTCAACATTGCCGGAAGCGGCAAGCTTCATGGCGTCTGTAGTCGAGGAAGGTGTCAGTATCGTGACATCAAGCCCCTCATCGCCAAAAAATCCTTCCTGCTGCGCCACATAGATGGGTAAATGGTCTATGTTGGGAAACCAGTCCAGCATGACGGTAAGCTTCTGCGCGGCGCAGATGGGAGACGCCGCCAATAGAAAAAACGACGCCAGAACAATTGAAACGAATATCTTGAAATTTTTCTTCATAGTACATTCCCCTTTCTCTATTTCCAGTAAATGATCTTCTTTTCCAGAAAGCCGACAAATACCCACATGGCGAGCCCCATAACGGAAAGCCACAGTATCGCCGCGAAGACCAGCGACACCTGCAGCCTCGCGTTGGCCTGTATCATCAAGTAACCCAGACCCCTTTGCGCTCCCACCCACTCTCCGATGACCGCCCCTATCGTGGCAACGGTAACTCCCACCTTCAACCCGGAAAAGAAAAATGGAAGGGCCCAGGGCCAGTAGAGGAGGCGCATCTTCTTCCAGGATCCGGCGCCCATCAAATCGAAGAAAACAGCATATTCACGATCACAGTTCTTGTATCCCTCAAGCAGGCTGACTGTTATGGGAAAGAAGATGATAATCGCCGCCATCAGGACCTTGCTGGCAAGGCCATATCCAAGCCATATCACCAGGAGAGGCGCCAGGGCAAATACGGGCACCGCCTGAGATGCCACAAGAAAGGGCGACAGGGCACGTTCGACCGAGGGGCAGGCGAACATGAGCGTCGCAAGCGGTACCGCAATCAGCAGTGACAGGAATATCCCCATAATTATCTCCAATGCGGTAATGCCCGCGTGCGGCAGGAGAAGAGATGTCCTGGATACAGTCGTCTTTAATATATCGCTGGGGGCAGGAAGGATGAAATCAGGCACAGAGAACCACCAGCAGGCAAATTCCCAGATTGCAATGATAGCCAAAGCAATCAACACAGAAATCCAGTTAGATCGTCTCACCCAAATATCCCTCCAGTTCCTCGAGCACATGCTCTTTTATCTTCAGCAATTCAGGATTACTGCTCCTTCCGGGTTTCGGCATCTCCAGGACAAACCGCTCTCTTACCTGCATCGGCATAGGCGTCAGGACAAGCAGTTCATCAGACAGCAAAAGGGCCTCTTCTATATCGTGCGTGATCATCAGTATGGTCTTGTTAAATTCACTCTGGAGCAACAGGAGCAAGGCCTGGAGACTTCTCCGGGTTATGGCGTCAAGTGAGGAAAGGGGTTCGTCCAGAAGAACCAGCTCATGTTCGAACATCAGGGTTCTTACCAGTGCGCAGCGCTGGCGCATGCCGCCGGACACCTTCTGCGGTATATAATTCTCGAAATCATGCAGCCCCAGATGGTCGAACAGGGCCGATGCCTTTTCCCGCGAACCGTTCTCATCGGCTCCGGCAATCTTTGCCGGGAGCATGGCATTGTCAATCAGGGAAAACCATGGAAGAAGCAGGTCTTTCTGCTGCATGTAAGCCGCCCTGCCCATCAGATTAAGAACATCTTCCCCAAGCCAGGATATCCTGCCTCCATCCCTGGGAAAAACACCGGTCAGTACATCGAAGAGTGTGCTTTTGCCGCAACCGGACGGCCCTATAAGAGTGGTAAAACCACCCCTGCGCACGGTCAGGTCAAACCCTTCCATAACGGTGAGACCCTCAAATTTTTTTGTCAGACCTGAAACTGAAAGCACGATAGCCCCTATCCATTAAGGCCGCTGCTTACCCGAATATGCTGTCTTCCCTTACATCTTCCAGCGTTGTGCCACCTTAACATCTCCTATTCCCAACGGCCTCTACCCGGCGGCAACAATAAGCTCCGCCACTTTCTTTCCGGAAAGCAGCATCCCTCCAAATACAGGGCCCATCTTGGGGCCGCCGAACGCCGCATTGGCCGCCATCCCGGCAACATGACTGGGTATTACAGGGTATTACAAGGACACTTCCCATATTAATTTACAATTTTCTTTTTCGAACGTTTTGCCCTTCTCGGTTTTTTGCAATCATTCAACAAAAATTCTTTAGTAAAATAGGGGAAATGTCCCTGATATCCCCTATTCATATTCCTTCCCTCATATCCCCAATATCTTGAAGTGTATTGCAATTGATTCAGTTGCTTTCACACAGTTTTAACAGGCTCGCGGACCTCCACAGTCATCAATATTTCACCACAGGCTCCAAGTGGAAGCCCTGCACCATAACAGTTTATTGGCAAGTCGAAGAGCTTGCTTTCGAATTCTCCTCCGCTTTCTCCCGCGCCGGCCATTCTTTCCAACATAAGCATCACCCGCCACCAGATCTTATTCAGGGCCATGATACATATACCCGACCCATCTTTGGGCGGCTGTACCACGCCTATGGAATCGATGAGGAACTCGTCGCCTTTCTTGTGACCAGCTATACAGGCATTGGATGAAATTACTTTGACTATGATGCGATGATCATGGAACTTATCAGCGGCACGCAGCCTTTTTACCCGGTCAGGTGAAGCCAGAAAAGCTTCAAGTTCTTCCGGGTCCAGTGGGAGCTCTTTCATGAACCCATTGGGCATCGGTCCGCCTGTAATTCGGACCTCTTTTACCGCTAGGCATTCACCCCTTGCTCGTTTATTCCTGAGGAAAAGATATGGGGTCATAGTTAGCATGAAACGCAAGTATTCTATGAATGGCATCTTCTCATGGGTCACACGGAAGAGATTGTGTCCCAGTCCGCCCGCCTCTAATCCGATGTCAGTGCAGGTTGTATGACTAAAAACCATATCGTTGGGGTCTTTCCCTTGCAGAATGTGGTCATAATAATTGTAGATTATCGGCGAAAGCTGGGACAGGCCATGAATGCATATGCCCGGCGGGCACTTATGCCTGATAAGCATCCCCATGGCATTGAAATAGAAGGGCCTTCCTTCATTATGACAACCCCCACAATGTACAGAACAAACCGGATCCGCCACAATCCAGTAACTCATGGCCTTTAAATCAAGCGCATCAAAGAGGCCTAATTCTCCTGCTTTGCTTACCTCCTCATCAGTGTAGTTCCATCGGTTCTTGATTATCTTGTGCATGACAGGTTTCATTAGCTTATCGACAAAACTCATAATCTGCCTCCCTTAACATAACGGTTTGGCTAAACTGCGTAATGGCGGGAGTGGGGTCAGGTCTCAACATTTGACAAAATGAAACAATCTAATGTTGATTGTTGAGACCTGGCCCCCTCTTTTACACTTCCTCACAGAGATTATTTCAGCCAAGCCCTTATGGGATTATTTTTTCCATTCGGCACACAACCCCCAACGTTGAACGAAATAGTTTTGGAGTCACCTGATCGACAATGCGATATCCAGCATGCTTGTAGAACGTAATCGCCCGAGTATTCTCACCATTGACATCCAGAGAGATCGTGTTGAAACCTTGCTTTTTTGCCTTGAGTTCTACAGCCTCCAAGAGTATTTTTCCAAGACCTTGCCCTCTATATTTTGGAAAAACAGCAATAGAGTTGAGATAAAACTCACCAGGCTTAGCTTTGCCAAAGAAATTGGGCATAAAAAACATGACGACAAGCACCCAGAACCCTCTTACCCCAAGCAATTTTCCAAAGAGCTTCTCTGTCTCGGACAGTTCCGAGTGTTGTTCTACTTCCGTAAACCCAACAACCATACCAGCAATTTCATCATGAACGCACACAACCTGAGCCTTCTGATAGCTCGTTAACGTGTTGGTCGATCGAAACCCTTCAGAGAGTATTGCCTCCGCGTTTCGCCCAAAAGCAAAAGGAAAAAAATTGCCGCCTGCCATGATTGACAACTTCGCTAACTCACGACTGTCTTCTCTCACTGCATTGTTTAACACGATTGTAGATTTCATATTTCGATACTTGTTATATTTGTTGTTATATTTGGGGCCGGACCAAGTTAACTTACTAATATATCACCATTTATGTTCCATAAATAAGTGTTTTCCGGCCTTAGAACATACTTTTTGGGGTCAAAATGGGCACTGTAAGAAACAGATGGCTCCCTAAGTTCAAACACCCCGTTTCTTTCATGAACATCCCTCCCAATTGCTCTGCTTGCCAAGGTTCTTTTTGTCTCCGATATAAACTCCATATCGTTTTCTTGCTTCATACAGCCATTGAATCCATCGATTCCTGTCTCTTGAAAATTTGAGTAAGAACTCTTTCTTGTGACAACGATGCGTAATATGCCAGACACAACCGGGAATGTAATGACGATTAGCTCGGGCCATGACTCCTCAGATGCTTCCTTGAAAACCTTAGAATCACTTTTTTGGACCTAAAATTGCGGCTCTAAGGGCAAAACAAAGCCTTTTTTTGACACATTTATATATTATTTCAATTAGTTGTCTTGGTCCGACCCCATTATTCCACAGTCTTGGTCCGACCCCATTATTACCCGCTTCGCTATCGCTGCATATTGGATGAATTATGGCGCAAGTGTCTTCGCTAATCTCTTTGCCAAGGCAACAATCGTAAAAATTTGGGGCAAGCCGGAAGACGTTGGGAAAACGCTGGCATCACAAACGAAAAGGTTGTCCATCTTGGTTTGCAGATCTTTATCCACGACTTTGCCAATAGCAGCGGTCCCCCCGGGATGACCGCCCTGCACCTTCGAGACTACAATAGAGTTGCTATCTGCGCCTGCTTTGACTAATATCTCCTTGGATATCGAGGAGCCCTCCCTTAGCCTTGCCCAGTCATTCTCAGTCACCGGCTTGGAGAATGTTCCATCGGCATAGACACGACCGACCGGATCATCCGCAATCTTGTTCATTATGCCAAGCAAGCGATCTGTAGGCAGAAAAATGCCTTTCACCCCCAACTCAATGTACCTTACAAGTCTTGATTGATTCAAAAAGGGAGTCAAGATGAAACCCTTGCCCTTGTGGAATCCGTGATAAACAAGCGCCATTGTCGGCTCATTGGTCTGGCTAAGATCTTTAGTTACCCCATAAGTGTTCACAATTAGATCCATAAAAAAACCAGATCCTGCGTCCTCAACTCCCGATTTCAGCAGAATCACGGGTGTCCCCACTCCACCAGCAGCAAGGATGACCACATCTGCCAGGATCTCGAAATTTCCACCGGGTCCTGTCCCACTAATACCCTTCACCTTTCCATTCTCCACTATCACCTTTTGAACTCTGGTGTTATAGGTAATTTCGGCTCCGTTACTCTTGGCCTCATCCAAATAATTCAGAGCCGTCCACTTGGCATTGTGCTTACAGCCCAAATTACACCCTCCACACCGCCTGCATTTTGCAGGATCGATGAACTTGGGCATTGGTTCCATGCGATAACCCAGCTCTCTGGATGCCTCCAGGATTTTTTTGGAACCTTTTGACAAGCGTCGCTCATCGTAGGGAACAATCTTCATCTCCCCCTCTGCCTCCGCAAATTCCGCATCGAGATTAATCCCAAAGCCTGCCAGCTCTTCTTCCAGACAGCGAACCCCGCAACCGCTGGAAGCGACGGTAGACCCCCCAGCCATCAGGGCTCTAAACAGAATCGCACCTTCCTTAGCCTTTGGAGGCATCCTCGTCAGTTTGTTCTTATCAAAGTACCGCAGGGAATCCCAAAAGGTTCCAATTTTCTCCTCATAATTCCCTCTCTCCACTATCAGGACCCGCTTGCCCCTTTTGGATAACTCCATTGCCAGCGTAGCTCCACCTGCTCCTGATCCAACGATAATGAACTCAAATTTATTAGCACCCTTCATTTTTTCTCCCTCCTGTGCTGAATTTGAAAGAAACCATCATTGGTTGTCTAATATCGAAAACACTTCCACTTGCGCCATCTAACGGCATAACTGACCGACGCGGGCGGCCAGTGGCGTCCGCATGGGCAACTGACGCGGCCCGCCCGCGTTCGGTCCAGTGATTTTGTTGGGCGACATCATAATCATCAGTGTGTGACTTTGAATTCAACCTGTCCACCATCGGGAACATCGCGAATCTGCCTCGCCAAATCAGCGTGAAAAAGGATGACCTCTTCAGCCGCGACAGTCCGCAGCGATGCGCCTGCACCTGACTCACGAAAGCAAAAAGGCGGGAAAGCGAGAAAAAGCTGTCCCGGCTGCATCGTGTGACTCAAGCCAACATTCAGGAATTCTTCAATGTCCCCGCTCAACCTGCTGAAGAAATCCTCAAGAGTATTCGTAAGACCCTCAACCTCTCCTGTCTCGGCACACAGCCGGAGAACAGTGCCGTCGCGAATCAGAAACTGATCACCAATTTGGTCTTGAGCAAATGGAACATCTGTAGGCAGGACGCTATCGTAAAGACTGTGAAACGCTCGCGGGCCTCTCCATGCCGCCCGAAGGGAATGCCATTCAGGCGTCAAGCTCGCGCCGCGAACGTGAAGGCACCCCTCGTAAAGAATAAAGCCGTTCACGTCACTGAGGATGCGAAGAAGGCCGGACGGAAGTTCGCGCAGAACCTCGACATCATCAATGCTCTCTCCCTTCCATGTAATGCCTGGGATGTTCATCACGCGGGCGTCGCCCAATGCCGAGTTGACGGGCAAATTTTAGCGGCATAATGGACGCGCAGCGTCCGATTATGCAGGAAAATTTGCCGGTCGAACGATTGGTTCGCAAGGCGCTCCGCGCCGGAGAACCATTCGGTCGGCCGGGCATCCGGCAACTCGGCATTCCTCAAGGCGCTTCGCGCCTTGAGGAACCATTGATTGACAGGCCAATTTGCCTTGATATAACGATATTGAATGTATTCTCGGGCAAATTTGCCTTGCCCTATTCTCTTCAATTATTCTATAACATCTAACAGGGGTATCTTAGATATGTCAACACCTAAAAACAGGGACTGTTTGGTGAAGTACCGGATGTAACAGGAAACCCTCTCGATGATCTTGATATCTGAAGATTGTGAGTTGAGCTATGGACAACATGAAAACAAAAAGTGTACTTATCGGTATAAGCGGCGGCGTTGACAGCGCTGTTGCGGCATCGATTCTGAAAGAAAAAGGCTTCCATGTTGAAGGCCTCTATATATATAACGGATTCCCGACGAGAGCTGAAGAAGATGCTGTAAACGTTGCTGAACGGCTATCGATTCCACTCCACAGGGCTGACATTTCGGAATCTTTCAAAAAATACATTGTTGATTACTTCATATCAGAATATCTGGCAGCACGGACCCCGAACCCCTGTATCGTGTGTAACAAGAAGATCAAGTTTAAATATCTTCTTGAAGAAGCAAAGAAAAGGGGGATCGATTATATTGCCACGGGTCACTATGCCCGCATCGAAGATACAGGCGGGGAAAACGGTTTCAGGCTCAAGAAAGGTACGGATAAAACTAAAGACCAGTCTTATTTCCTCTTTGAGCTTGGGCAAAAAGAGCTTTCAAAAATCATCTTCCCCAATGGGGATAAGACAAAGGAAGAAATCAAAAATATTGCACGGGATCTTGGTTTCGGATCATTAACTGAGAGAGAAAGCCAGGAAATCTGTTTTATCCCGGATAATAATTACAGGGGCTTCATTGAAAATTGCACGAAAAGTACAATTTTCCATCCCGGAAATATTGTGGACAGAAAAGGAAATATCGTCGGAAGTCACCGGGGCATTCATTCTGTTACAATCGGCCAGAGGAAGGGGCTCAACATAGCTTCGGAACGCCCTTACTACGTCCTTGAAATTGAAAGAGATAAAAATGAGGTACTCGTGGGGAGGGAGGAAGATCAGTTCTTTGACGGATTGATCGCAGGAAATGTTTCCTGGATTTCTCCCGATTACGCTGCTGCCGGTGATCTGAAGGTTACAACTCACATCAGATACCGCCACAGGGGCGTTGAGTCTGAAATTACAATTCAGGATGAGCAGGAAGAAGGAAAAGCTTTGGACAAAAACAGTGTTTCCGTTCGATTTGAAACCCCGCAAAAAGCAGTGGCCCCCGGTCAGGCGGCTGTCTTCTACCAGGGTGATTATCTGATCGGCGGGGGATGGATAGAAAAAGGGGTTCGCGTTGACTAAAATAGCTATTACCACCCTGGGCTGCAAAGTCAATCAATACGAATCTGCGGGAATAATCGAAGAACTGGAAGGGAGGGGCTTTTCTATTGTCCCCTTCAACTCGGAAGCCGACATCTATATTGTGAATACCTGTACGATTACGGCTAAAACAGATTATCAATCCAGACAACTGATCAGGAGGGCAAACAGAAAAAACCCTTCGGCGTCAATCATTGTCACGGGATGTTACGCGCAGATCGCCCCTCAGGAACTCGCCGCGCTTCCCGGTGTGAAGATAGTGGCGGGAATGGATGGGAAAGAAAATATTCCTGATATGATTAATGACATGGCCGGAGAAGAACCACGGATCAGTTTGAGCGATATAGGCCTGAAAAAAACATATTCCGGACTTCCCGTCACTCAATTCCCCGGACATACAAGGGCTTTTCTCAAGGTCCAGGATGGCTGCAATTCATTCTGCAGCTACTGTATCATCCCTTACGCGCGGGGCAGAAGCAGGAGTCTCCCCGAAGAAGACGTCATGGAGCAAATCTGTAAGTTGAGTAGCTCGGGCTACAGAGAAATCGTTCTGACAGGAATCCATCTCGGCCATTATGGTCATGATCTTTCACCCGGAACCAGCCTTCTCGAACTCTTAAAAAAGATAGAAGATCATAATGCAATTGAAAGACTGCGTATCAGCTCCATCGAACCGATGGAGGTAACGGATGAGATGATCGCCCACATCAAGGATTCAAGCATAATCTGCAGGCACCTTCATATACCCATGCAGAGCGGTGACAACAAGATTTTGAATTCAATGAAAAGAAATTATGACACAGACCGATTCAGAAGCCGTATAGAAAAAATAATAAATGCCATCCCCGGGATGGCCATAGGTATAGACGTTCTGGTCGGGTTTCCGGGAGAAGGAGAGGAAGAATTCAAAAATACCAGAGAATTTATTGAAAGCATGCCCCTTGCATACCTCCATGTTTTCCCTTATTCCAAACGTCCCGGCACGGAGGCATCGACCCTTCCGGACCATGTACAGGAATCTCTTAAAAAAGAACGGGGAAAGATATTAAGAGATATAGGAAAAAGAAAGAGGATAGAGTACAATAGAAGATTTATTGGAAAAGAGCTTTCCGTTTTAGTTGAGAATACAAAAGACAGAGAAACAGGATCTATGAAAGGTTTCTCTGACAATTATATACCCGTCCTCATCCCGGACATTAATTTATCTATGGCAAATCATATCCTGGGGGTTACAGCTCAGAGTTTAATGGGAGGAAAAATAGTTGGAAGAAAAATTACAAATTCCCGATGAGAGAAGCGAAGATCTTAAAAGTCTGGAGGATATCCTTTCCTACTCTTTCAGTGACAGGGCCTTGCTGGATAATGCCCTTACCCACAGATCATTTGTAAACGAAAACCAGGACTTACATTACAAAGATAATGAAAGGCTGGAATTTCTCGGAGACGCCGTCCTGGAACTCTGCATCACTGACATACTTATTAAAAGTTTCCCCGAACATTCAGAAGGACAGCTTTCAAAACTCAGGGCATCCGTCGTCAATGAGCAGCCACTCGCGAAACTGGCAAAAATATTCCATATTGGTGACTATCTCCTCCTCGGAAAGGGGGAAGAAAGTTCAGGCGGGAGGACCAAAAATTCTATCCTGGCAAATACAATTGAGGCCATTATCGCTGCAATTTATCTTGACGGAGGATATGAAAAGACCCGTTTATTTATCAATGAGGTATTTCATCCCTTAATCAATGAATGGATGGAAGATCCTTTTTATCATGACTATAAGACCTCTCTCCAGGAAATAAGTCAGGGCAAATTTAAAGTCATACCAAAGTACAATCTGATCCACGAATACGGCCCTGACCACGATAAAATCTTCCAGATACAGGTTTCCATTTCAAACATCATAACAGCTGTCGGTACGGGAAAAAGCAAGAAGGAAGCCGAGCAGGAAGCGGCAAAAGAGGCCCTGGAAGAGCTGGAAATGATTGACGATGAGAAATCGTAATTTTCGGCAAAAACTGTAAGGAATCACGAATGGTTCAAAAGATCATACCCATATTTGTTATTTATAAGGGATGCCCTAACCGGTGCGTTTACTGCAACGAGAGAATCACCGCCGGAGATCACCCCGACAGGATTACAGAAGATCTGTTCAGGAAAATTGTCGATAAGCATTTAAAGAGTTTCAACAAGCCTGAGTATATACAAATTGCTTTTTATGGAGGCAACTTCACCGGAATGGACAGGAATTATCAGACCGAACTCCTGGAATTTGCCGAATCTTACATACAGAAGGGTCTGGTAAATTCTATAAGGATATCAACGAGACCCGATTATGTCGACGAAGATCGTGCAGAACTTTTAAAGAAATACCATGTCAAAACTGTAGAAATCGGCGCACAATCCATGGTTGATGAAGTTTTGAACCTTTCAAACAGGGGACATTCATCGAACGATGTGAGAAATGCCGTGGACCTGTTAAAAAAAGAGGGCTTTGAAACGGGGATTCACCTTATGGCGGGGCTTCCGGGAGATACAGAAGAGGGATTCAAATATACGGTAGAAGAAAGCATAAAACTCCACCCTCACATGGCAAGGATTCATCCAACCATTGTCTTTCAGGGTACAGCACTGGAGAAGTCTTATCAAAAGGGAGAATATGAACCGATGAGCATGGCCGATGCGATCAGGCTATGCAAATATGCCCTCGGAAAATTTGAAATGGCAAATATTCCTGTTATAAGGATCGGCCTGCAGATGACAAGGGAAATGGAAACGGAAGGAAGTATTATTGCGGGCCCTCACCACCCTGCTTTCCGATCACTCGTGGAAGGATCAATATTTCTCGATATGGCATCGGAACTCTTAAAATCGGCAAAGCCTCACAGGGAAGATGCCACGTTCTCGCTTAATCCAAAGGATGTTTCAGACTTTCGGGGCATGAAAAATCAAAACATGGCAGCGTTAAAAGAACGTTTTGACGTAACAGGAATTTCGATCAGAGAAGATTCAAAACAGGAAAGAGGAACTCTCGCTTTGGTGGTTAATGGAAAAATAAGCAAACTCTCAAAATTGCAAATGTCAAAATCCAAAGTTGAAATCAAATCCAGACCATCAAATGCCAAAAATGTTAATTATCACAGTGTGCTTTGAACTTTGAGTTTTGACATTTATTTGACATTTGGATTTTGGCATTTGAATATTACTTATTTTTATTAGGAGGTAGTTTTGTTTAAATCAGGATTTGTCGGAATTATAGGAAAACCCAACGTCGGAAAATCGACCCTCTTGAACTACATCATAGGTGAGAAAGTAGCCATCACGACGTATAAACCTCAAACGACAAGAAACAGAATCATGGGAATCAAGAATACCGACAGGGGCCAGATTATCTTTCTCGATACGCCCGGAATTCACAAAGCCAAGACACCATTGAACAAATATATGGTTAAAGAGGCCGTCAGCACTTTTGCGGATGTAGACATCTTGCTGTTTATTGTCGAAGCGAATGCACCCTTTGGCGAGGATGATTCTAGTATTATTAAATCGTTGCAAAACATACAGGTTCCTGTCATCCTGTTAATAAACAAGATTGACATTTTGCAAAGGGAAAAACTTCTCCCCCTTATTGATGAATTGAGGCACCTTTACCCGTTTAAAGAAATTATTCCTTTGTCTGCCCTCACGGGGTATAATGTGGAAACCCTCCTTGACGTGATATGGAACATCCTGCCGGAGGGTCCCGAATATTTTCCCGACGATATGTTTACGGACAGTTCTGAAAGATTCCTTGCCGCAGAAATAATCAGGGAGAAAGTAATGCTCCTGACGCACCAGGAAATACCGTATTCGACAGCCGTTCTTCTGGAATCTTTCAAGGAAGATGAAAGAAAAAATCTGATCCATATGAGGGCAACTATTAATGTGGAAAAAAATTCGCAAAAGGGTATTATTATCGGGAAAAAAGGAAGTATGTTAAAAGAAATCGGAACACAGGCGCGGCTGGAAATGGAAAAATTTTTCGGCACGAGAATATACCTGGAGTTATTTGTCAAGGTAAAAAAAGACTGGACTCGAGATGAAAGGACTCTCAGGGAATTTGGATACAGAACAAAATCGTAGCTCGCGGATCGGGTATCGGAGATCGTTAATCGAAAAACGATAACCGAGACATGATAAACGAACCACGATAACCGATAAACGATAAACTAACCACGAGATAAATATGAAACCAATAATCGCCATCGTTGGACGACCGAACGTGGGAAAATCCACCCTCTTTAATCGTCTTTCCGAAAATAAAAAAGCCATCGTAATTGACCAGCCCGGGGCTACACGCGACAGAAATTACGCCGATTCTTCCTGGAATGACAAACAATTTGCGCTTATTGACACCGGCGGATTTGAACCTGTTTCCGAGGAAAGGATGCTGGTGCAAATGCGTGAACAGACAACCCTTGCCATAGAGGAAGCGAATGCAATAATTTTCCTGATGGATGGGAAAGAAGGACTAACTCCTTCAGACATAGAGGTTGCCGGTATCCTTAGAAATACCAGAAAGCCTGTCTTTTTCGCCGTTAATAAAATAGATGGCCTGAAACAGGAAGGTCTGTCCTATGATTTCTACCGATTGGGGATTGAACCTCTTTATACAATATCTGCGCTACATGGTGGGCTCGGAGTGGCCGATCTAATGGATGATGTAGCTGAATGCCTCCCTTCATCAGATGTTATTGATGAAGAAGAGGATCGAATCAAAATCGCCGTAATAGGAAAACCCAACGTGGGGAAATCATCCCTGATCAATAAAATAATCGGTTACGAGAGGACAATTGTTAATCCAGCTCCCGGAACGACAAGAGATACGATAGACACACCGTTTGAAATCGATGACAGAAAATACCTGTTAATAGACACTGCCGGGATAAGAAGAAAAAGCAAGGTCAGTCAAAGGCTAGAACAATACAGTGTCCTTGAAGCAATAAAAACCCTGAGCCGTTGCGATGTTGCGTTAATCCTTGTAGATGCAACGGAAGGAGTAACGGACCAGGACACAAAAATAGCGGGGCTGGCCTACGAGAGGGGTGTTGTCTGTATCATAGTCCTCAACAAATGGGATCTTCTGGAAAAAGATAACAGCACCATAGGAAAACATGTAAAACATACCAAGGATAAATTGAAATATATTGATTTCGCACCCATTATATCCCTTTCAGCCCTCACCGGTCAGAGAATATCCAGGATATTTGAATTAATTGAAACAGCCTACGATCAATATACCACAAGAATTCCCACCTCTGAGTTAAACACGAAAGTCCGGGAATTTATCGAAGCATTTCCCCCGCCCCGTTATAGAAACAGGCCTCACAATTTCAGTTACGTTACGCAAACCTCGGTGAAACCTCCAACATTTATTTTCTTTGTCAGGGAACCCAAGGGTGTCCATTTTTCATACCAGCGATACCTCACAAATAAGATACGTAAAGAGTTCAACTTTGACCATGTACCGATCAGACTGAAATTCAGGAAAAAGAGCAAGCGGGAATAAGATATTTAAAGAAAGGCGCAATAAAATGAGAAAACTTCTAATTTGCCTGGTGGCTTTGGTTTTTTGCTTTTCAGCACCCGCTTTTGCTGCGAAGGATACTGTAAGGATCGGTGTTTACCTGCCGATGACAGGCCCAGTGGCAGCCTACGGTCAGATAGAATGGGCGGGCATTCAGACCGCTAACAAAATTATGCCTAAAGTTCTCGGCAAAAAAGTAGAGCTCTTTCTGGTTGACACAAAGAGCGACAAGATCGAGGCAGCAAATGCCGTCGACAGATTAATTAAAAAGAACAGGGTTCACGCCATTATCGGGGAAGCCATCAGTGGCAACACCCTTGCAGGAGGTCCTATTGCCGATAAAGCAATGAAACCGATGGTCTCTCCCACCGCCACGAATCCCCTGGTCACCCAAAACAGGAAATACGTATTTCGTGTATGCTTTATTGATCCCTTCCAGGGGGAGATGGCAGCCAAGTACGCCTACGATACCCTCGGGGCAAGGAACGCAGCTATCTTTATTGATATTGCCCAGGATTATTGTGTCGGTTTAGCGAATTTTTTCGTAAAAAGCTTTATCAAGAAAGGCGGAAAAGTTGTTGCAACGGCGTACTGCCAGACATTAGATCAGGATTTTACGGCACAAATTTCATCCATCATGGCCGCAAAACCGGATGTCCTGTACATGCCGAACAACTACACCGAAGTTGCCCTTGCCTGCAAGCAGGCTGTAAAACTCGGTCTCAACGTGCCAATCATTTCAGCAGACAGGGCCCAGACGAAGGAGCTGATTAAAATTGGCGGAACGGATGTTGAGGGGATCATATTTACAGGGCACTTTGCCAGGGAGGCCGCGGTCACGAACATTGCAAGGAAATATATCGAAACTTATGAAAAGGATACAGGCAAAGAGGCTAGCGCCTTCGATGCCCTCGGGGCGGATGCCTATTTCGTTTTGATGGATGCGATAAAAAGGGCAAAATCGCTACAGGGTAAAAATATAAGAAACGCCCTTGCAAGAACAAAAAAATTCAAAGCGGTATCAGGCATTATTAATATCGGTAAAGATGGAAACGCGGTAAAAAGTCTGGTCCTGGTACACGTTAAAGATGGCACATTCCGCTATTTGGCAACGTATAATCCATAAAGAGTGAGACGTTTGCATAAAAGTGCGTTTTTGATCCTTATTTAACAAAATTAATCAATATATCTTGACTTGAAATTCCTATAAGATTATAGAAGAAAATCTATGTAGTATTCATTTTTCATAAATTTAAAAAGGAGGACATATAGTATGAAGAACTGTTTCAGAAAATTATTTATTATTGTCACATCTTTGGTTTTTATTACGGGCTTCGCTGTTGGCACAAGCCTCGCTGCCGACGTAATTAAACTCGGTGTAGCCGGAGCTCACAGTGGCGATCTCGCATCATACGGATTACCTTCCGTAAAGGCTGCAGAGCTTGTCGTTAACGAAATTAATGCCAAGGGGGGGGTTCTCGGCAAAAAAGTTGTATTGTTCGTTGAAGACGACGCGTGTAAACCTGAGCTGGGATCGAATGTTGCCACGAAGCTGATATCCGAGGGTGTTGATGTCGTAATGGGTCATATATGCAGTGGATCTACAAAGGCGGCTCTCGCAATTTACAAAGATGCAAACATTATTTGCATGTCTCCCTCTGCAACCAATCCGCCCCTGACACAAAGCGGGGATTATCCCAATTTCTATCGTACAATTGCTTCTGATGATGCACAGGCGAAACTCGAGGTAGATTATGCACTGGATGTCCTGAAAGTCAAAAAAATTGCAGTGATTCATGATAAAGGGGATTATGGAAAGGGACTTGCCGAATTTTCAAAGAAATTTATTGAAGATTCCGGCAAGGGAAAAGTTGTATTGTTTGAGGGTGTTACCCCCGGAGCAGTCGATTATTCGGCAGTAGTGCAGAAGATAAAACGCTCAAAGGCGGAAGCGGTTATATTCGGAGGTTATCATCCCGAAGCAGCCAAGATAGTCATGCAGATGCGTAAAAAAAGGATGAAAACCTACTTCATCTCTGATGACGGCGTCAAAGACGATACGTTCATCAAAGTTGCCGGCAAATACGCGGAAGGTGTTTATGCAACCGGTCCCATGGACACGTCGACCAATCCGTTGGCCATTGCCGCTACAAACGCACATCAAAAGGCTTACGGATCAGATCCCGGTGCGTTTTTCCTGAACGCATATGCGGCCACCCAGGCGGTGCTCAACGCTGTCGAGAAGGCGGGCACCACCGATTACGAAGCGGTTTCCAAGGCCCTGAAAGCCCATTATGTCGAAACCCCGCTCGGAAAAATCAAGTTCGATGCACGGGGAGACGCCATCGGCATCGGGTTTGCCATGTATCAGGTCAAAGACGGTGTCTATGTGGAAATAAAATAATAACCGTTTAAACAACAGGAACGGGGACAGGCAAAAAGTCTGTTCCCGTTTTTTATGAAATAGTTCCTGAGGAAAAATGCAGGATTTTGGGGTGAAGTTGAGGAGAAAATAAATTACACGATGGATTATTTTCTTGAGCTGTTTTTGGGTGGCCTGACCCGAGGAAGCATATATGCACTTATTGCCCTGGGCTACACCATGGTTTACGGGATTATCGAACTGATTAATTTTGCCCATGGGGAAATTTACATGATCGGGGCGTTTACGGCTTTGATTGTCATATCCGTCCTGACCATGATGGGTATGAACACCATTGCCATTCTTGTGCTCGCCGGATTCATAGCCATCATATATTCCAGTGCGTACGGCTACACTGTCGAAAAAATGGCGTACAAACCTCTGCGAAACGCGCCCCGCCTCTCGGCACTTATCAGCGCCATTGGCATGTCCCTTTTCCTTCAAAACTATGTTCTCCTGGCACAGACATCCGATTTTCTTCCGTTTCCCAATCTGATTCCCGACTTCCAATTCATGGAGCCTTATGCCCACATTATCAGTTCGGCAGAGATTGTCATTCTCATAACGACAACGATCGTTATGATTCTCCTGACTGTACTGATCAAATTTACGAAAATCGGCAAGGCTATGCGCGCCACATCGCAGGATAAGGATATGGCTCAACTTGTCGGAATCAATGTCGATCGTGTCATCTCCGTTACCTTTATCGTAGGGTCGGCAACGGCCGCAATAGGCGGGGTATTGATCGCCTCTCACGTCGGCATGATTAATTTTTATGTAGGCTTTATCGCGGGAATAAAGGCATTCGTCGCAGCTGTTCTGGGAGGCATCGGCAGTATTCCGGGTGCCGTTCTCGGAAGTTTAATTCTGGGTTGGACAGAAAGCTTCGCGACTGGCTATGTTTCCAGCGACTACGAAGACGTTTTTGCCTTTGTGTTTCTCGTTTTAATTCTCATATTCAGGCCCGCGGGGATCCTCGGCAGAACGGAAAAATACAAGGTATAAATTTGCATTGAACTACTCAGATGGATAGGCTGAAGGCTAAAGGCTTTTAGAGTCTTTATTTACAACAACTGCGTTTTTTTGTGCAAATGTTGGCGTCAGCTCATGCGAATAAGACAAAGATTTTTGGTTGCAGCTTTGCTGCCCTGGAAACGTAGGGCAGGGCTTTAGCCCTGCGTAAAGCCCAATGCAAGGCTAAAGCCTTGCCCTACATGCAAGAGGTCAACACCTCTTTGGTTGCGGCTTGGCCGCATTAGGAGGATATCGGTATCCTTCAGTCTACAGCCTTCAGGCTAATAATCTGAACTGTTGCGATTTATCTTAGAAGGGCGGCTCGCATAGCCGTCGGATTTACAAGAAAATGATAAACTTTTCGGAAATTAAAAAATCACTTCTCGTTTCTCTCTGGTTCATGTTCTTAACATTCCCCATTATGGTAATCCGTGTCAATACCATAGAGAACATCGTTGAGTGGCGTTGGAGAAATATGGTTTTCATAGGTGTTGGCAGTTTCCTGCTATCCCCTGTATGGCGCTATCTCATGAAGAGGAAGGAATATGGCCTGAAAAAGGCCGAAGAAGGCAAAGAGATGCAGGTCTCCTTCGCCCGGCGCATTCTGCAGGAGAGGAAGTTTTATATTCCCGGACTAATAGCTGCGGGCCTGTTCTCCCTTGCTTTTCCGCTTACATTCTCGCTTTATCAGACAAATATAATGGTTTCGGCGCTTATTTTTGTAATGCTGGGACTGGGGCTCAATATCGTGGTGGGTCTCGCAGGACTTCTTGACCTGGGATATGTTGCGTTTTATGCCGTCGGAGCGTATACTTATGCGCTCCTCAACTATCACTTCCATCTGAGTTTCTGGATTGCACTTCCCATCGGCGGCGCCATGGGAACACTTTTCGGTGTCCTCCTGGGTTTTCCGGTGCTGCGACTCAGGGGAGATTATCTTGCTATCGTTACTCTCGGCTTCGGTGAAATCATCCGTCTGATACTTGAAAACTGGAATGAATTCTCGTTCGGACCGAGCGGAATCTCAAATATTTCCCGTCCTTCATTTTTCGGTATGGATTTATCCGTCCACGGCTCTATGATCTTCATTTATTACATCATGATCGTTTTGTGTATCTTTACGATATTCATCGTAAATCGCCTGCAGGATTCCAGAATTGGAAGAGCATGGATAGCTCTGCGGGAAGATGAAGTGGCATGTCAGGCCATGGGTATCGACAAGACAAAGACAAAGCTTACCGCGTTTGCCCTCGGAGCGACATGGGCAGGCATGGGCGGAGTCATGTTTGCCGCAAAGACGACGTTCGTCAATCCGGCAAGCTTTACCATATGGGAATCAATTATCGTCCTGTGTATCGTCGTCCTCGGTGGAATGGGTTCAGTCCTCGGAGTCATCATCGGCGCCCTCATATTAATTCTTCTGCCGGAATACCTCAGGGCATTTTCCGAATACCGGATGCTGGTGTTCGGCATCGTTCTTGTCGTCATGATGATTTTTCGTCCCGGTGGAATTGTCAGTGATGTGAGGCGGACCTACAAATTTGAAGGCGCCGGAGGCAAAGGCGGAGATGAATAGGACAGCACAGCCAATTCTGGAAGTAAACGGTCTGGGCATGAACTTCGGCGGACTTCGAGCCCTGGACAGTGTCGATCTCGATGTCGGTAAAGAAGAAATCGTCGCCCTGATCGGCCCAAACGGCGCCGGGAAAACAACGTTTTTTAACTGCATAACCGGGCTTTACACGCCGACTGACGGTGATATCATTATTTTACCTCCCGGGAAAAAACGTGAGAGGATCAATGGTGTTAAGCCCAATCTCGTTACCAGGAGAGGGCTCTCCCGTACTTTTCAAAATATTCGCCTTTTCCCCAATATGACAGTACTCGAAAATGTGATGATCGGCCGTCATTGTCGCACGACCACCGGTATAGCGGGCGCTATATTCAGAGGAAGATCAACTCGAAGGGAAGAAAAGGAAATCGTCGATTACAGTTATACCATTCTGGAAAATATCGGCCTTGAAAAATCAGTCAACGAATTCGCAAAGAATCTCCCTTACGGAGAACAGCGGCGTCTGGAAATAGCACGCGCCCTCGCAACCGAGCCTTTCCTCCTGTTGCTGGACGAACCGGCTGCCGGCATGAATCCCCAGGAAACAGAAGAGCTGGACGAGCTTATAAGGAAAATCCGTGACGAACAAGAAATCTCCATTCTTCTGATAGAACACGACATGAAGCTGGTCATGAGCCTGTCCGATCGGATCTTTGTCGTTGATTACGGCAAGAAGATTGCGCAGGGTACACCGGACGAAATCAAGAGTAACCCTGTCGTCATAAAGGCCTATCTGGGAGAAGAGATCGATGCTTAAGGTCAGGGACATCCATACGTTTTACGGAAATATCGAGGCGCTGAAGGGTGTCTCAATTAAAATTTCGGAAGGCGAGATTATTACACTGATAGGAGCCAACGGAGCCGGAAAATCTACGACGCTCATGTCGATCTGCGGCATTACCCCACCGAGATCAGGCGAAATCACATTTCTGGATCAGCCAATCACGAATATGAATCCCGATAAAATTGTATCCATGGGCATCTGCCAGGTTCCCGAAGGTCGCCGCATTTTCCCGTATTTGACTGTTACCGAAAACCTGGACATGGGCGCCTTTCTGCGAAAGGACAAAAGTGAAATAAAAAAGGATATGGAGTACGTCTTCGATCTGTTTCCGATATTGGCGGAACGACGGCATCAGGCAGGGGGAACGTTAAGCGGTGGGGAACAGCAAATGCTGGCGATTTCACGCGCACTAATGGCAAGACCGCGGCTCCTCTTGATGGACGAGCCATCCCTCGGGCTTGCCCCCCTTATCGTCAAACAGATTTTCGGAATAATAAAGAAGATAAACACCGAAAATAACACTACAATCTTTCTTGTGGAGCAAAACGCCAATCTGGCATTACAGGTGGCGCACAGGGGATACGTTATGGAAAACGGCCGTATAGTTCTCAGCGACGAGGCGGGTCGTCTCCTGTCAAATGAAGACATACGAAAGGCCTATCTCGGGGAATCCATCTAATTAGTGCAAATAATTATCTCTTATCTCTTCATAACCTGTCCATTCATAACCATTTGTCAACCCGAGATACTCCGCCCACTTATTGATCATCATGATATCACCTTCATGATTATCAATACGATTACGTTCCGTAATTGCTGCCAATTCCTCACCCCTTCTGAAATATCTCGTATAATTATACGGTTCTACATAATTTATATGAAAATGATCTCCGAGGATTTTAAAAAACGTATAATTCATATAATGGGATGTATCGTAAATTTTGGCCGGAGTTACCTTTCTTATAGAATCAGACATGGATAATATTGCCTTTTCTCTCTGCTCTGAAATAGCTTCCAACTGAATCGGCCTGAGCTCAGGATAACAACTATACATCCATTTTTCTATCATAATATCGGTAGGCATCTTCGTTAACTGGAAAACGATACCATCATACCAGACAATTATTAACTGCTTAATTTTTTCGAATCCGAGTATGGAGATCAATCTTTGAATTTCAGGTTCCATCTCCTTCATAAAGCGGATTAATGTTCTCTGATTTGCCACGGGAAACTTTCTTTTTTCTTCACTGACGCTATAAATTCTCAGGATATGACCACATTCATTCGCAATAAGATAATTTATCAGTTCGTTATGATCTTTATTGTAGAGCAAACGATGAGCAGGCATATTCTTTTTTGCCGCCTGAATCGTTGCCGGAACAGGAAGATCCTTCTTCTCGACATACTCGATTTTCTTGCCCGTTAATTCTTCCACTTTTCCCAAGATTGAATGAACGGGATCAATCAAATTTAAACTCATAACAGAAAACTCCCCTTATAAGCAAAATTCCAAATGTCAAAATCCAAATATCAAACGAAGTTTTTACCTTGAAAAGCAAAAATCTAATCACGAAAGTCCGAAAATTACAAAAACACGAAAAGATTAAGCATTAGGGACAGGTTTTTACAAAGTATCCTGGTTTTGGGTTGTGGCTTTGCTACATTGGGATAGTGATTTACATTTCTAAATTGCCTACGGCTTTTTTGATCCTTTTTATACCTTCTTTGATATTTTCCATCGATGTGGCGTATGAAATGCGTATATGGTTGTCATTGCCAAAAGGAGCACCCGGAACAACGGCGACATTTGCCTCATCGAGAAGATATCCTGTCAGATCAAACGAATTCGATATCTTCCTGCCCTTATATGAACTCCCGTACAATAATGATACATTTGGAAAGACATAAAAGGCCCCCCGGGGATTCATACAGGAAATGCCATTTATACCGTTAAGATTTTCAACAATATAATCTCTTCTCTTCTCATATTCCACCACCATTTTACCGGTAGCATCCTGATCCCCCGTAAAGGCTTCAACGGCAGCCTTCTGGGAAATTGATGTCGGATTTGAGGTGCTCTGACTCTGAATTTTCGCTACTGCCGAAATAATCTCTTCAGGGCCTGCTGCGTACCCTATTCTCCACCCCGTCATCGCATACGCCTTTGAAACCCCATTTACTACTACTGTAAGGTCTTTCATTTCCTTTCTTGCACCGGCGATATTAAAAAATGAAAACCCATCATAGATAATTTTCTCGTAGATATCATCGGAAATTGCCAAAATACCGGTCCTTACAATAATATCCGCCAGGTCTTCAAGCTCAGAAACGGAATAGGCAACTCCCGTGGGATTAGAAGGACTGTTTAAGATAATTGCTTTTGTATTTTCAGTAATAGCCTTTTCAAGCTGCATGGGGTTTACTTTAAAACCTTCGGACTCTTTCGTTTCAAGAATCACAGGCATTGCATCGGAAAGGAGGACAATGTCAGGATAGGATACCCAGTAAGGTGCGGGTATGATTACTTCATCTCCCTTCTCGAATAGTGCCTGAGCAAGGTTGTAGAGGGTATGCTTCGCCCCACAAGAAACGACTACCTGAGACCTGTTGTATGTCAGCTGATTATCCCTCTGTAACTTGTCGATAATTGCGTCTTTCAGCTCGTCTATACCAGCAACAGGCGTATATTTTGTAAAACCATCTTTGATGGCATTTATGCCTGCATTTTTAACATTTAAGGGGGTATCAAAATCGGGTTCTCCTGCACCAAAGCCTATAATATTCCTCCCTTCGGCTCGCAGTGCGTTTGCCTTTGCAGTAATAGAAAGTGTTGGTGACGGTTTTATTCTATCTACCCTTTCCGCGAGTTTCATTTTTGGTAACTGTCCTTGAGATAAATTTAGTTGTTGATCTACAATTAAGTATTTTTCAATTTAGGGTATTTTTCTTTCAGTCTCCGAAGCACAACATCGGGAACCAAACCCCTCACAGAACCACCCAGACTGGCGGCTTCCTTTATGATTCCGGAATTACAATAGAACCACTTGGAACCGGTCATCAGAAATACCGTTTCTATATTCCTGTCCAATCTTCTGTTGATCAGAGCCATTTGAAATTCATATTCAAAATCTGACAGGGCCCTTAATCCCCTTAAAATAATATTTGCATCCGTTTTTTTTACATACTCAACAATAAGCCCTGAGTAGCTATCCACCTTAAGTTTCGGATTATCCTTAGTCAGCTCTTTGATCATGTCAATTCTTTCTTCTACAGTAAAGAGAGATGCCTTGACCGGATTATATCCAACAAGGATGATAAGCTCGTCAAAACACCTCAATCCTCTATTTATAAGATCAATATGACCATTTGTAATAGGATCAAATGAACCTGGATATACCGCTACTTTTCCCATGGTAACCTCTCGTTATTTATTTCAAAAAAGGAGAGCATAGTATCTCCATACCTTCTCTGATCAGTTAGAATGAATTTGTCGTCATTCTCTTCATACTTTTCCCTGTGTGAGTGCTCAATGACGATAATACCATTTTCGGAAACCAAAGATGCCCTGCCAAGGGAATCAACTGTTTTCTGCAAAAAACTTCTTTCATACGGCGGATCAGCAAATATGACATCAAATTTCTCTTTTCTTCTCGCCAGCAACTGAATCCCATTTTCTGCGGCGGTTGGGATCAACTCATATTGATCGATAAATCCGCACAGACTCAGATTTTTCTTAATTGCTTCTATCAAAAGGTTGTTTTTCTCAACAAACACAGCCCTGGCAGCACCTCTGCTGAGGGCCTCTATACCTATATTTCCCGTTCCCGCAAAAAGATCGAGAAATAATTTTCCTTCCATCGAAGGCAGGATATTAAAGAGCGATTCCTTTGTCCTGTCAGACGTGGCTCTAATACGAGCGCCTTTTGGTATATATATTTTCTTCCCCTTCGCCTGACCTCCTAGAACTTTCATTACACTACCGGAGATAATCTCTTATAAGAATCTCGGCTATCTGTACGGTGTTAAGAGCCGCACCTTTCCTTATGTTATCAGATACGATCCACATATTAATTCCGTTTGCAATTGATTCATCCTCCCTTATCCTCCCCACAAAGGTATCATCTTTACCTGCACTGTCCGTGGCAAGAGGATACTCACCCTTGTCCGGGTTATCGACAACCGTCACACCGGGGGCATCGGAAAGCAATTCCCTAACCTCATCGGCAGTAATCTTTCTTTCTGTCTCAATATTAACAGATTCCGAATGACCGTAAAAAACAGGAACCCTTACCGTTGTGGCTGTTACAGCCATGTAGGGATCGTTCATAATCTTTCTGGTTTCGTCTACCATCTTCATTTCTTCTTTTGTATAACCATTATCCAAAAATAGATCTATCTGGGGAAGACAGTTAAAGGCAATTCTATGAGGATAGACATTTACTTTGGGTTTTTCGAAATTAAGGAGAGCCCTTGTCTGCTCGACAAGTTCTTCAATTGCCGCTTTTCCTGTTCCGGACACCGCCTGATAAGTGGAAACTACAATCCTCTTTATCCTGGCCACGTCATGAATCGGTTTGAGAGCCACAACCATCTGAATGGTTGAGCAATTCGGGTTCGCTATAATCCCCTTTGTTCTATACATACCGATTTCCTCTGGATTTACCTCGGGTACAACCAAAGGAATATCCGGATCCATTCTGAATGCACTTGTATTATCCACTACAACACATCCGGCATCTGTGGCAAATGGCGCGAAACGCTCACTTATGCTGCCGCCGGCGGAAAAAAGACCGATTTCAACTCCCTCAAAGGAATTTTCATTTAATACGTCAACAGGATAGTCTTTTCTTTTGAATGTCAATTCCTTGCCAAAGGATCTTTCCGAAGCGAGGAGTTTCAATTCTCCTACGGGGAAATTTCTCTCCTCGAGAATGCGGATCATCTCATTTCCGACAGCACCTGTAGCGCCAACAACAGCTACACTATACTTTCTCATTAGTTGTCTCTCTTATCTTTTTTTTCTTTGCGATTTTATAAAGCGTCCAGACAGGACCGGAAATGCCATAACCCACAGCGGATGTAAATATCATCAATTGCGGTTCCATAACAACAACAATAAAGATAAATATAATCAATACCAGGGTCATGAAAGGTTTTCTCGAAAAATAATTCAGATCTTTGAAACTGTAGTATTTTATATTGCTAACCATCAGGAGAGCCAGCACAACCATACTTATAAGTATAGAAATGTTATTAAACTGTCCCTCCCCTCCCATATAATAAAAAAACAAAACCGAAGCAGCCACAACCACGGCAGCCGGCGGTATGGGGAGACCATTGAAAACCTTGCTTTCGATAATACCAATCTGTATATTGAATCGTGCCAGTCTCAGAGCTCCACAGGCAACAAACAAAAATGCTGCAAGCCACCCATATCTTCCAAAGGGTGAAAGCGCCCATGTATATGCAAGAATTGCCGGCGCTACGCCAAAAGAGACCAAATCGGACAGAGAATCATATTCACTGCCGAATTTACTTGTTGTGTTGGTCATCCTGGCAATTCTTCCATCAAGACCATCCAGTATGCACGCTATGATAATCGAAATGGCTGCACGGGAAAAATCCCCATTCATCGATGCAATAATCGAATAAAATCCGCAAAATAAACTTGCGGTGGTAAAGAGATTGGGAAGAATATAAATGCCTTTTTTCATGCCATCACGATTAATTCCGAGTTTTTTTGTCATTTTAAACTCCCTATCTTCGTTTCTCCTGCTTTTACCTTCTCCCCGACCTCAACCAGAATTTCTGTATCTAATGGCATAAATACCTCAAGTCGCGAACCGAATCGTATAAGGCCGAATCGCTCTCCTCTTTTAATGCTCATTCCCTCTTTCACCCAACAGACTATTCTCCTGGCAACTAACCCCGCAATCTGTACCGTAAGAATTTCTCTGCCGTCGTCAGTCTGAACGAGGACGGAGTTTCTCTCATTGAGAGAAGACGCCTTCTCCAGATTGGCAGCGAAAAACTTTCCTTTTTTGTAAAGAATCGTTTTTACCTTGCCGGAACATGGCATCCTGTTTACGTGAACATTGAAGACGTTCATAAATATGCTGACTTTCCTGAATCTCCCCTTCAACAGATCATCTTCATCCACTTCTTCTATCTTTAAAACCTTACCATCAGCAGGAGATACAATAGCACTTTTATCTTCCGGAATTTTTCTTTCAGGGTTCCGGAAAAAATTAATGACAAACAGGGTGGCAACAAGAAAGAATACACTCGCCCAGGCAATTCCTGCATAAGCAAAGATAATCGTTAAGATAAGAAGAGGTAGTATAAAGATAAACCCCTCAAGAACTATAGGGCTGTTTCTGCGTTTCATAAATTGTCTCCCTTTATCCTATAAGTCCGGAAATTATAATTATTTTTTATCATATCACTTCAGGGCCTGTCTTGTTTCCCGAGCAACCAGCATTACCTACCCCTTCGAAAGCCGTTTTGATTCCGCTTCCGATACACGAAGATATTGAGGTGTAAACGCAATTAAATTCAGGATATCACCATCATAAAATTTTTTCAATCCAATTAGTCCTACTGACGAAGCCCTGATATAATTGAGGTGATGCGATGCGAAGTATGATTTGCCCGGCAATTTCTCCCTGATAATGCCTTCATACTGCAGAGCACCGTCACCTAAAAATATTATTTCCTCATCAATGCATTCCAGGAATTCCCCGGGATTTATGACTTTCTCGTTCATTATTTTTTCGGGGAAATCAGCTTCTTTTGTTTTATAAAGAGCCGTATAGACTTCCTTTTTTCTTGCATCGAGCATGGGACAAATCGTTATCGACGAATTTGAGAGATTCAGAGCAAGGGCATCCAGGCTTGAGACACCAACAATCGGTTTTCCTGTACTGAATGCAAGTCCCTTAACCGTGCTTGCACCTATCCGAAGCCCGGTAAAAGAACCGGGTCCCACCGTAACGGCAAAAAGATCTACCTCCTCCAGTTTCAGATTACCCTTGTCAAGCAAACCTACAACTTCCGGCAAAAGAGTTTCCCCATGGTTTTTTTCTATATTTACAAAACACTCGGCCAGTATGGCATTATCCCTTAACAGGGCAACACTCGACGTCTTTGTCGATGCATCGAAAGCCAAGGTTAACACATTAATCACCAATTATCCTTGCTATATCGTTATAAAAAACAAACACCATCAACATAATCAGGAGGAAAAATCCCACTTGCTGGGCCATTTCTCTCCATTTAATATTTACTTCCTTACCTGTTACGACTTCAATGAGATAAAAAAACAGATGCCCCCCATCAAGAACAGGAATGGGAAGGAGATTGAGTACACCCAGATTTATACTTAATATGGCCATAAAAAACATAAAGGGAATAATCCCCCGCTTTGCATATTCCCCGGACATCTGGGCAATCAATATAGGTCCGCCAAGGTTTTTTGGTGAAACCACACGTTGAACAATCTTAACAACAGTCAAATAAGTAAGCTTTGTGAACCACCACGTCTGAGCCGCCCCTTCTAAAACCGCCCGAAAAGGGTTAACCCTCTCGATAACCGTTTCAGATGAAGCGATTACTCCGAGTTTGTATGACTCAATCTCTTCGCCAAAGATATTTTTTACCTTTGCCAATCCTGGTCTTATGTAAATATCGTGAACTTTATTATTTCTCTCTACAGTAAAGTTTAGTTCCTTTCCATTGCTCTTGCTGATAGCATCTGCCAGTTCTCCCCAGCGTGATATCTCTTTCCCGTCTATAGCCAGTATATTATCACCTTTTTGTATGCCGGCTTTAAAAGCGGCTCCTCCTTCCTGAACATCTCCGATCCTGGAGGTGAGAACAGGTACCCCGAAGCTATAGATTATGGCAAATACAATGATGGCAAAAAGAAAGTTGAATAGTGGCCCGGCTGCAACAATTCCTATCCTTTTTAATACGGGTTGTTTTTGAAATGATCTTTCTTCATCCTCCGGGGATAGTTCATCCTCTTCAGATTCTCCCAGCATCTTTACATATCCACCCAGGGGAATCATGGAAATGAGATATTCGGTTTCTCCAAATTTTCTTCCTATCAGCCTGGGACCGAATCCGAGCGAAAATTTCAACACGCCCACACCCGACCACTTGGCAACAAGAAAATGGCCCAGTTCATGGACAAAAACCAATATTCCCAACAGAACTATTACGGATATAATATTTATACCTATCAATTGTTTATGTTTATCCTCTCAACTATTTCTTTAGCTTTATGTCTCCCCCATCGGTCCGCCTCCAGAACATCGCTAATAGACAGCGGTTCTACAGGCTTGTGAGAATTAATGGTTTCCTCGACAACGTCAGGCATGTCTATGAAACATATGGCGCCTTCAACAAAGGCTTCTACTGCCACTTCGTTCGCCGCGTTCAAAACGGCCGGCATGGTCCCCCCTTTTCGCATTGCAAGATATGCGAGTTTCAAATTTTTGAATTTATCAAAATCGGGGGGGAAAAATTCTAACCTGCCAACTTCACAAAGATCCAGAGTAGAAATTACATCAGAAAGCCTTTCCGGATACGAGAGGGCATACGCTATGGGAGCTTTCATATCGGGAACACCAAGCTGTGCTATAACCGATCCATCGCTGTATTCAACCATTGAGTGAACTATACTCTGTGGATGAATGAGAACATCAACTTTATCTACATCCACATCAAAGAACCATTTTGCCTCAATAACCTCGAGGCCTTTATTCATCATGGAAGCGGAATCTATTGTTATTTTTTGGCCCATTTCCCAGTTGGGATGTTTGAGTGCATCGGCAAGTGTGACCCCTTTAAGTTTCTCCCGGGATAAACGGAAGAAAGGTCCTCCTGATGCAGTCAGGATGATTTTTCTGACATCTTTCCTGTTTTGACCCTGAAGACACTGAAAGATTGCACCATGCTCACTGTCAACAGGAAGAATATTCACTCCCATGGTTTTCGCTTTTTCTACAACCAGACTTCCTGCCATCACCATGGTTTCCTTGTTGGCTAAAGCAACATCTTTGCCCGCATTAATCGCTTCGACAGTTGGTAGCAATCCCGCCGCCCCGACAATGGCGGAGACAACCATATCTGCTTCTTTAAAAGAGGCAATTTCTCTGTAACCATCATCCCCCCATAGAACCTTTGTCCCTGGTGAATGCCCAAGCATATCAACAAGTTGATCGGCACAATATTCATCAAGCACGGCTACCACTTTCGGCCCGAACAGGTCGATTTGATCCTTTAAAAGCTTCAGGTTTTTACCGGCTGATAAAGCGAGAACCCTGAATCTGGAGGGGTTTTTTACGATCACATCCAGGGTGCTGACCCCGATGGAACCGGTTGACCCGAGAATGGAAATATTTTTCATTGAATCACAAATACCTTATAATAATATACAAACGGAATGATAAAAATGAGGGAATCTAATCTGTCCAGCACTCCCCCATGACCGGGAAGCAAAAACCCGGAATCTTTAATCAGAAAAGTCCTCTTAATAGCAGACTCACAAAGATCTCCCAGCTGGCCAAGTATACTTCCCACGAAACCTAATAATATAGCATGAATCAGAGGAAGTTCCCGGAAAAATACCAACTTGAATATAATACACCCTACGATACTTCCGACAATTAATCCAAGAGTCCCCTCCACTGTTTTTCCGGCACTGACCGACGGCATAAGCTTTTTCTTGCCCATGTATTTTCCCACGTAATATGCGGAAATGTCACCTGAAAACGCGAGAATGATAATAAAAAAGACCCATTGTATGCCATCTTCAAAATGTCTCGTCAGTATAAAATACGACACCATAACAGGTATGTACAAAAACCCGAACACAACCTTGGTAAGAACTGTTATGTCGAATAGATGCTCTTTAAGCCTGAAAAGAAAAAGCAAAAAAACAGCAATGACGGCAAATGTAACGGTCGCAAACATAAGTTGAATATTACCAAAGAATGCAGATAAAGGTATCAAAAGACCGATAATAACGCCTTCACTTTTTTCCCAGTAAGAATCTTTACTAAAAACCATGTTATTGTACTCAACAACACCTCCCAATATGAGCAACATAACAATAATAGTAAAGACGGGTTCTGTACCAAAGTAAATAGCTGCAAATAGAGCAGGCGCAACAACAATCCCCGTTATCCATCTCTTTAAATGACTACTATCCATGACAGCATCCTTTATCCTTTATCCTTGTTCCCTGATCCTTGATCCTTATCCCTTGATCCTTGTTCCTTGTTCCTTTTACCTTTCGTCTTTAAGGTAACTGATCACTCGTTAAGCCAAACCTTCTTTCCCTGCTCTGATAGTCAGCAATAATCTCAATAAGATTCTCTCGGGAAAAATCCGGCCACAAAACATCTACAAAATAAAGCTCCGTATAAGCTGACTGCCATAAAAGAAAATTACTTAACCGATATTCTCCGCTCGTCCTTATTAGCAGGTCAGGATCAGGCATATCTGCCGTATATAAATATTTTGAAAATATTTCCTTGGTCATGTCTTCTTTTTTTATTTCGCCAGCTTCACTGTCACGTAATATCCTCTTTACGGCCTCAACAATCTCATCCCTGCCGCCGTAACTGAGCGCAAGATTTAAAGTCATCCCGCTATTTTTGGATGTTTGTTCAATGGTTTTGTAAAGGATTTTCTTAACCCTCTCGTATAATGCATTAATATTACCTATCGCTGCCAGTCTAATGTTATTATCGAGCATTTCCTTAAGCTCTGAAATGAGAAATTCTTCAAGCAGAGACATTAATGCTTCAATTTCGTCTGCTGGTCTACGCCAGTTCTCAACAGAGAAAGCATAAAGAGTAAGATATTGAATACCAATTTCCCTGCATATCCTAACGGTATTTCGAACCGCCTCGGCACCCTTTCTGTGTCCCGCTATCCTTCTTAAAGCATTCTTTTTAGCCCATCTCCCATTGCCATCCATAATAATGGCTATGTGACGGGGAAGTTTATCCTTATCAATTCTATTCATTTTAATCAGATATTAATCCTTGACAGTTTCGTAAAAAGTCCGAATTTCTGTCGTTTTGTCATTCCCGACCTGATCGTGAATCCATAACTGCGTGTAATTACTGGATTCCCGCTTTCGCGGGAATGACAAATTGGCAAGTTTATGACTTTTTACGAAACCATCAATCCTTGTAAAGACTGCAATTATAAACAGTTTACGTATCATAGGGGGCTAACATTTTCAAGCAAACAAAAAGGGAACCGAAAGGTTCCCTTGGGTTAATTTATTGTTTTAAAAACAGCATGTTACTATATTTGGACCTTTGAATAACTATCATTACCTGTCATTTCGACCTTAGGGAGAAATCTTAACAGACGTGAATCATTAAGATTTCTCGTCGTTAACACTCCTCGAAATGACAAAATTCAAGGGTCTCATATTTCCATGATATCTTGTTCTTTAGCAGACAGTACATCATCCGTCATTTTTATAAAATCATCAGTAATTGTCTGCACTTCCTTTTGGTAATCGTGTAAATTATCCTCTGACATTTCACCATCTTTATTTAAGTTTTTAAGCTGGTTGTTTGCATCTCTTCTCGTATTTCGAAGGTTTATTTTACACTCTTCCGCCATTTTCTTGACAATTTTTACCAATTCCTTCCTTCTCTCTTCTGTCAGGGGAGGAATGGAAATTCGTATTACTTTTCCATCATTGGTCGGCACCAGTGAAAGTTCCGATTTCTGTATAGCCTTCTCAATATTTCCAATGACACTGCCGTCCCATGGTGAAATTATAATAAGCTGGCTTTCAGGAACCGAAAGTGTCGCGACCTGGTTAAGTGGTGTTAACGTTCCATAATATTCGACCCTGATGCCATCAAGAAGAGCCGTAGATGCCCTGCCTGTTCTGACCTTATTAAACGATTTCTTGAGGAACTCAATATGCTTTTCCATATTTTCTTTCAATTCCTCAAAAACCAAATCCTTCATCTTTCCACTCCCACAATTGTTCCTATTGGTTTACCAGAAATGACACCCTTTATGTTTCCTTTTTTTTCAAGGTTAAATACTATAATGGGTAATTTATTGTCCCTGCACAGGGAGATTGCAGTTGCATCCATTACTTTAAGGTTCTTGGTCAACACATCGGTATAGCTGATTTTATCAAACATGTTTGCATCTTTATGTTTGACCGGATCTTTGTCGTAGACACCATCCACCTTAGTGGCCTTTAACATCACATCAGCCCGCATTTCCAAGGCCCTTAACGATGCGGCCGTATCAGTTGTAAAATAGGGATTGCCCGTCCCCGAAGCAAAAATAACCACCCTGCCCTTTTCCAGATGCCTGAGCGCTCTTCCTATAATAAACGGTTCAGCAATTTCCCTCATCTCAATAGCTGATTGAACCCTGGTGAAAACACCGACATTTTGAAGAAAATTCTGCAGGGCCAGACTATTCATCACAGTGGCCAGCATACCCATATAATCAGCCGAAGTCCGGTCTATTCCCTTTGTACTTGCCTCGATACCTCGAAATATGTTCCCTCCACCGACGACAATGGCCACCTGAACTCCTGCATCTACTATCTCCTTGATCTCATCAGCAATCAGCTTGACAACATCAATATCGATTCCATAAGAACTCTTACCAAGGAGAGCCTCTCCGCTTAATTTTAAAAGAACCCTTTTGTAAATTGGTTTGTCCATTATTATTGGCTTACAGGCACGTCGCGCCTCGGCGGATCAAAATTCTCATTTATTTATAGCTCTTCACCTAACTGGAACCTGGCAAATCGCCTTAATATTATATTTTCACCAGTGCTTGCTATCATATTACTGATTAACGTTTCGATAGTAATATCCATATCTTTAACGAACTTCTGATTTAAAAGGCATACTTCTTCATAATATTTTTTAAGTTTCCCTTCAATAATCCTGTCCACTATTTTTTCGGGTTTTCCTTCAGCCAGTGCCTGTTCTCTGTAAATCTGTTTTTCTTTTTCCAATACATTCTCCGGGATATCATCAGGCTTTAAATAAGTCGGATTTGCTGCCGCAATGTGCATGGCAATATCTTTGGTCATTGCCTGAAAATTATCCGTCCTGGCAACGAAATCAGTCTCACAATTGACTTCAATTAATACCCCTATTTTCCCCTGCATATGAATATACGAGGAAATAGCGCCATCCTTGGCTGCCTTGGAAGATCTTTTCGTCGCCACCGACAATCCCTTTTTCCTCAAATATTCGAAAGCTTTTTCAAAGTCACCGCCGGATTCTTTCAAGGCCTCTTTACAATCCATCATACCGGCATTGGTTTTACCCCTTAACTCCTTGACCATAGATGCTGAAATATCCAACGTTATTCTACCTCCTCGTTATTCGTTTCACTTTCGGAACCCTTGTCCATATCGAAACCTTCATCCTTTGTCTCAACACTTTCCGGGACATCTGACTCTGAGTCTCCTTCTGCCATTTCCAACACTTCTTCTTTATCGCTCTGGGCCTGAATTATTTCCTCAAAACGATTTTTTCCTTCAATAACGGCATCCGCGATTTTTGAAGAAAATAATTTTATGGCCCTGATTGCATCATCGTTCCCTGGAATTATAAAGTCAATATCATCAGGATCACAATTTGTATCTACAATAGCCACTATAGGTATATTTAGTTTTTTGGCTTCTTTAACAGCGATAAGTTCCTTTTTCGGGTCGACGATAAAAACCGCCCCGGGCAACCCGGTCATGTTTCTTATGCCACCCAGGACTTTTTCAAGCTTGTCCCGCTCCCTTTGCAGTCCGAGTATCTCCTTTTTAGGGAAAGCATCAATGCTTTCATCTTCAAACATCTTATCGAGACTGCTTAATCTATCAATGCTTTTCTTTATCGTGTTGAAATTGGTAAGCATTCCACCAAGCCATCTATGATTAACATGGGGCATCTCGCATCTTTCCGTTTCAGCCTTAATAGATTCCTGGGCCTGCTTTTTAGTACCTACAAACAAGACCTCCTTACCAGAAGCAACCAGGTCAACTATAAAATTGTAAGCGACTTCGAACATTCCCACAGTCTGCTGGAGATCAACGATATAGATGCCATTTCGCGCACCGAATATGTAAGCTTTCATCTTCGGATTCCACTTGTTTGTTTGATGTCCGAAGTGTACACCAGCCTCAAGTAACATTTTCATCGTAACATGTGCCATAAAACACTCCTTTAGTTGTTTTTTTCCTCCACCCTCGTCCTTTTGAAACGGAACTCACAACCCGGAATTTGCGGTAGGTCTCCACTGTAAAATCCGGGTTAAAAAAGCAACACCGCCACAATCAGAGGATGTGTGTTATAAATATAATCAATTGATCACAAACTGTGGGCAAGTAACACATAAAGTATAAATAATCAAGGGAAATCTAAACCTTGATCCTTGATCCTTGATCCTTGTTTTTTGGTCGTTAATTCAAAATTAAACATCCACGGACAAACGAGTTTGTCCATGCCACCCATCTTGTTCCCTAATTCAAAATTAAGAATTCAAAATTTAAAATTGCCCTTATAACCTCGATCCTTAATCCTTGACCTTTCGCCTTTGAGTTCCTCACGTGTGATAATGGGCATTAATTTTCACATAATCATAGGAAAGATCAGATGTATATAAACGGAATGATTTTTTCCCCATACCCAGTTTTACTGATACCCGGATATTATCTCTCTCCATTATTTCTGACAATTCCTTTTTGTCGCGCTTTATGCCCTTTCCATGACGAAACAGGGGAACCCCGTCAAAATGAAGCTCTACCGAATCGGCTGGTACTGATACCCCCGCAGATCCGATAGCAGCAATAATTCTTCCCCAGTTCGGATCTGCTCCGAAGAATGCCGTTTTAACGAGATTGGATTTTGCTATACCATATGCAACTTTTTTAGCATCACCCAGAGACCTGGCCTCTTCAATCACAATTTTGATCAGTTTTGTTGCTCCTTCTCCATCTCTTACAATCGATTTAGCCAGACCAGTCGTCACGTCAAAAAGGGCATTTCTGAAGTTCGTCAGGCCCTTGGACGGTCCGGTAATAGTCCTGTTGCCGGCGATGCCATTGGCTAGAATAATAGCTGTGTCATTTGTACTCATACACCCGTCCACAGTAATTGCATTAAAACTTCTGTCTATTGACTGCTTGAAAACCTTATTCAGGCAACCTTGATCGATATCCGCATCGGTCAGAATAAAAGAAAGCATTGTAGCCATATGCGGCTCTATCATTCCGGCCCCTTTGGCAATTCCACAGATGGTAATTTCTTTTCCCCCTACGTAACATTTCCGACATTCGATCTTGGGAAATTTATCGGTCGTCATAATTCCCTCTTCGGCAGACGGAATTCCATTTACACTCAACCCCTCAATAAGTTCTGTCATCCCCCTGACAATCTTTTTTACAGGAAGATTCTCACCAATAATGCCGGTAGAAGCTACTAAAATGAGATCTTCCCGGATTTTCAGTCCTTCAGCAACAGATTTTGACATGGTAACGGAATCTGCATAACCACCTCTTCCTGTTGAAGCATTGGCATTACCGCTGTTTGCAATAATTGCCTGGATCAGCCCGGCCTTTATCCTTTCCATATCAAGGATAACTGGTGCTGCCGGAAAGCGGTTTGTTGTAAATACAGCGGCCGCCCTTGCCGGAACCTCGGAAAATATCAATGACAGGTCTTTCTCACCATTATCCTTGATACCGACTGCTATGCCGTTAGCAAGAAAACCAGGAACCTTTATTTCCATATCATTAACCATCAAAATGGCCCCATTCATTGCTCATCGCTCGTAGCTCATTGCTCATTTTTTACTATCGCCCACAGCACTTCTTATATTTTTTGCCGCTTCCACAGGGACAGGGATCGTTTCTTCCTAATTTCTTTCCCTCTCTTTTTACAGTAGCAGGAACTGCCCCACTATCACCACGGCTCATCACATAATCTTCACTTTGCGGTTTTCGAATCTGTTCTATATCATCTTCCATTTGAACCTGAACCCGGCACAATTTCTCAAAGATATCCTCCTTGATTCGATAAACCATATCCATAAACATCTCATAACCTTCTTTTTGATACTCCCTCCTCGGGTCTTTCTGGCCATATCCCCTTAAACCAATACCTTCTTTGAGGTGATCCATAGCCAGCAGATGATCTTTCCAGTGAGCGTCTATTGACTGAAGCATGACAATTTTCATCACCTGCTCCATGAGATGCGTGCCGAATTTTTCTTCTTTGTCATGCAGCAATGCCTTGACATCCGAAATTATTTTTTCACGGACATATTCACCATCTATGTTATTATCATCAATTAATTTGCTGAAATCCGGCTTTAAAGAAAATTGTTTATAAAGAATATCGTCGAGCCCTTTGAGATTCCATTCCTCCGGCCGCAGTTTTTCGTCTATATACTCTGTTACTATCTCATCAACAATCTCTTCCAGCATATCCTCGGCAGTTGACCGGAGATCCTTCCCGCTCAGGACACCTTTGCGCTGTTCGTAAATAACCTCTCTCTGTCTGTTCATGACATCGTCATATTCAAGGAGGTGCTTCCGTATTTCGAAGTTTTGGCCCTCTACCTTCTTCTGGGCATTTTCGATGGCCCTGCTTATGAGATTATGCTCTATAGGCTGTCCATCTTCCAGGCCGATCTTCTCCATAACGGATGAAATCCTCTCGGCGCCGAATATCCTGAGCAGATCATCTTCCAGGGAAAGATAAAACCGGGAAGAGCCAGCGTCTCCCTGCCTTCCCGATCTTCCTCTCAGCTGATTATCTATTCGACGGCTCTCATGCCTCTCCGTACCGAGAATGTGAAGCCCGCCGAGTTCGGCTACACTCTCACCCAGTTTTATGTCCGTCCCCCTCCCGGCCATATTGGTTGATATTGTAACAGTTCCCGGTTGCCCGGCCTGGGCAATTATCTCCGCTTCTCCTTCATGGTTTTTCGCATTTAACACATTATGTTTAATGCCGGTTTTTTTGAGGTATTTACTCAAAAGTTCAGATTTTTCAATCGATATCGTTCCGACCAATACGGGTCTCTTTTGACTGTACAATTCCTTGATTTCATCAATAACAGCCGCAACTTTTTCTTTTTCTGTCTTGTAAATAACATCGGAATTGTCGACCCTTATCATTGGCATATTCGTCGGAACAACCACGACATCGAGATTATATATATTTTTAAACTCGACTGCTTCCGTATCTGCGGTACCGGTCATGCCCGCCAATTTTTCGTACATCCTGAAATAATTCTGGAAAGTCACAGAGGCAAGAGTCTGGTTTTCCCTTTCTATTTTCACCCTTTCTTTTGCCTCAAGTGCCTGGTGCAGACCATCGCTGTATCTCCTCCCCGGCATGACCCTTCCCGTAAACTCGTCAACTATAATGACCTGCCCGTCTTTCACAAGGTAATCAACATCTCTTTTGAATAGTGTATGCGCCTTTAGTGCCTGGTTTACATGATGTAGTATCTCCATATTTCTCGGTTCAAAGAGATTGTCTACCTTGAGCAACTTTTCCGCCCTTGCAACGCCATGTTCAGTCAGGACAACGGATCTGCTTTTTTCGTCAATAGTATAGTCTTCCTCTTTTTTTAAGCTGGGAATGATTTGATTAATCCTGTAATATTTATCTGTTGACTCTTCGGAAGGCCCCGATATGATGAGCGGCGTCCTTGCCTCATCAACGAGAATACTATCGACCTCGTCAACAATAGCATAATTAAAATCCCTCTGGGCGTAGTCCTCAATTTGAAACTTCATGTTGTCACGGAGATAATCGAACCCGAATTCATTGTTTGTACCATACGTTACATCACAATTATAGGCGACCTTCCTTTCATCATCGTTCATCCCGTGGACAACAACTCCCACAGTAAGACCCAGAAATTTATAGATGGGGCCCATCCATTCAGCGTCCCTTTTCGCCAGATAATCATTAACGGTAATGACATGGACACCCTTTCCGGAAAGGGCATTGAGATATATGGGCATCGTGGCAGCCAGAGTTTTTCCCTCACCAGTCTTCATCTCTGCAATCTTTCCTTCATGAAGGGCTATTCCCCCTATTACCTGAACATCGAATGGTCTCATGCCTACGGTTCTTCTCGCCGCTTCCCTGGCGACGGCAAACGCTTCTGTCAGAATGTCATCAAGATCGGCGCCACCCGCAAGGCTTTCCTTAAACTTTGATGTATTTGCCCCAAGTTCGGAATCACTAAGGGCCATCATTGACGGTTCAAGATCGTTTATCTCCTCAAGAATATGAGATAATCGTTTAAGTTCTCTGTCGTTTTTACTACCTATAAACTTTTTTAAAATGAAATTAAGCATACAATCCTCATAAAAAAACCCGGCAAGGAATTTTACCGGGACTTACTCAAAATCTCAACATTTTCATTCTTTATATATTGAAGCCAGATCGTAAGAAAAACAGGCTAAAAAAGGTACTTCCTCGGATTTAGATAAACACCGTCAACTCGAATAGCATAATGAAGATGGGGGCCCGTACTGCGCCCGGAGCTTCCCAGTTGCCCGATAACGTCTCCCCTTTTGATCCTTTGACCCTTTTTTACCGTCATCTTTGCAAGATGACCGTAACAAGTAACTATACCATTACCATGATCTATCTTGACCGTATTACCCATACCAGGTTCAAGTGACTTTTTTATCACGACACCATCTGCCGGCGCCAAAATATCTTCACCCATCTTCGCTGCTATATCTATGCCTCGATGAAATTCTCTCTTCCCGGTAAACGGAGATATCCTGTACCCGAACTCAGAAGTTACCCACCCCATGATCGGCCATATAGATGGGGTAGAAGCAAGTATAGACTTTTGCTTTTTAAGGAATTCAAATAACTCCCTGAAACTATCTTCCTGGTAATTTGCCTCATCAAGGAGCTGATCCATGTTTTTGTGTATACTGTCAATAAGGGTCCTTTGAGTTTCAGCAATTTGTGATTCTGCCATGTTTTCCTCAATTACCGGCCCACCCATGCCAAGAAACTGTCCACCGTCACGCTTATTCTCAATGTTCGTCAAGATTCTTATTTTCTGGTCGAGTTGCTTGATATCAGCCATCTTCTTTTCAAAATTGTCTATCTTGGCCGCTAACAAATCGATCTGTTCCTTTTGAATTACAGTAAGATGCTTAAACTCGGAAAGTTTTGCCGCGTCATTCCTGATATTCAAGTAATCGTAGGAGAAATACAAAACAGAAACAAAGCTCAAAGATACTACAATGAAAATAAATGTAAGAAAGGTACTTGACAGTTTAATTTTCTTTATCGAACTGTTTTTCTGGGAAATAAGAAGAAGGGTATAATAATTCTTTGCCATATTAGTTCCTTTCATATCTCCTTCTTAAAGTTAGCCAATAAAAATAAATTCCTGAATTTCCGTAAAGTTACCATAAATATTCCAAAAGTCAAGTATAGATTGCAAAACTTTACATTCCGATTTTTACGTAATTCAGAACTTTTCAGCTAATATATATTCGTCATTTCCAGTGAATTCTTTAACAGTTTAATGTGTGAAAGCCGTCACTAATTATGCGGATTTACCTTCGGTGACCACAATTTATTACTTACAATACAATGGCTTACGTAGCAGCGTTAATCTTCAATATAGACAATTCACAGATTGGAAATCTTTATGTTCTTTTCAAAGAAGACAGGCATCATTGATTATATCAATCACTTTTTTCTATAACAACTAATGGATCCCCTACGTCTACTTCGTCACCAGGGGATACAAACACCTCTGATACTGTACCGCTAATTTCAGAAATGACATTGTTGAGCATCTTCATTGCTTCAAGAACGACCAGGATCTGTCCTGCTGACACCTCATCCCCTTCAGAAACGGGAGTTTCACCGACTGTACCTTTAAGAGGAGACCTGATATCGCCCGATTTTGCCAGGGCATCAATCTCTTTTGCCGTGAGTGTAACCTTTCTCTTTTCCCCCCCACCTTTTTGCTCCAGCTCCGTTAGAATGGGTTCAGGGTGGTGGTCGATAATCAGATAGGTAATGGCATCTCCGCTCTTCGTCTTTCTTTGGGGTCCAATTTCTATAATGTGCTGTTTTCCGAAGGAATCGGAAAACTCACACCTCTCTCCCAGTTTGAATCCACCCCTCTTAAACCAAACCTCAGGAGGCAAGACCCATGTTTTACCGTATTTTTCTTCGAATTTAAAAAAACTCACCGCATCATTCGGGTGCTGCAAATATAATACGAGTTCGTCCTCAGTAGCACTTCTCTCTAAACGATGTTCAAGGACTCTCCTTTCAACTTCGATATCTATATCTTCAACCTTCTGGTAGCCCTTTTCCTTTTCAACTGTTTCCTTCCAATCCGGACCAAACACTTTCTCATAAACCTCATCAGAAGGCTGATAAAAGGGCAAATCTCCATATCTGCCAAGCATTAGATTCTTCAAATCATCATTGGCATCTTTATACCTTTCCTTTTTGAGCACATTATTTACTGCTGTTGTCCAGAGTATTTGTGAACCGGGGGTTACGCTCCACCAGTTTCCAAGTTCCCTTTGAACATTCGGCAACTCCTTCTGCAAAATTTCCGGCATTAAATGCAGAAATTCTCCCTTAACTGCCTGCTCAAAACTTGATCCCGTTGCCCCGCCCGGCAGCTTATGAGTCTGAGCCGTAGGATCAAACCCAAGAAACTGTGACTCAAAATCTTTATAATATTCTCTCTGTGGACGGAGCTTGCTGGATGTATCTATTACCTTTTGACGGTCAATACCCGCCGTTCCATGGCCATATTCTTCCAGTGTGTCGATAACAGTCAATATGGGAGGTGGGCCGTAAAAACCGGTGAAGGCATGATCGCCGGCGTCAACGATCTTCGCACCGTTACGCACCGCCGCTACGATTCTGCCGATATCGTCGCCATCCGTATTGTGACCGTGATAATGGATAACGAGATCAGGATATTTGTCCAGAATGGCCCTCACCAGGTCACCTATTCTTTTTGAGGTTCCCAGGCCACCATGGTTCTTTACACAGAGAAGAATGTCATCTCCCGTTACATCGAGTATTTCTCCCACCTTTTTCACATAATATTCATCCGTATGCTCCGGCCCTGTTGAAAAACATATGGATGGTTCCAAGATACATCCCGCGGCCTTTACCTCTTCAAAGACAGGAATCATATTCGGTATATAATTAAGAAAATCGAAAACTCTCCATACATGGACATATCTCGCAAAACTCCGCACCGTTAAGCGAACAACATTTTCCGGGTACGGTCGATAACCAAAGAGATTTATCCCCCTGCACAGCGTTTGAAACATCGTATCAGGCATGAGAGAGCTTAACACATCCAGCTTTTCCAGCGGACTTATCTGTTTTCTCAAGATGTCCACATGAACCGACGCACCCCCGGTTATCTCAAGTGAAAAATATCCGGAATCATTCCTCTCTTCTGAAACCAGAATCTGAGTGTGGGGCATAACACGGTTTTTATAATCAGACTGGGAAAGATCTCTTTCCGTGTTGGTTATGTAGTATCCATCTACACTTCTTATTTTATCAAGGATATAATGTACCCCTTTTTCTCTTAAATCCCCCGGGGTAATCCTTTCATCAATAATCTCCTGCGATACCTTCATTCCTTCTACCTTTATCCTTGTTTCTCGTTCTTTGGTTCTTTTACCTTGAACCTTGCTCCTTGATCCTTTGTCCTTGTACCTTGTTCCTTACCTAAAACGCATAAGGATTAGTCTTTTTCGCGTGAATTTCTGCGACCAGTTTTGAAAGCTTTGCAATCTCACGTTCCTTCTCAGGATGGCCAAATATTTCCGGATGAGTATCAATGTATGACGTATCAAGCACTTCCCTGCGAAAATCGGGTTCGTCACAGATCGCCAGATAAAACGGTATAGTTGTTTTCGGACCTACAATCAGAAAATCGTGCAATGCTCTCTTCAGTCGCTGAATCGCCTGCTCCCAGTTATAACCACGAACTGTCATTTTCACTAAAAGCGAATCATAGGAAGTCGGAATTCTATATCCCTGGTAAACAATACCATCCAGCCTGATTCCGGGGCCACCCGGTGACTGATACACTTCCACTCTTTTCCCACCTTCGGGCATAAAATTGTTTTGGGGATCTTCAGCATTGATCCTGACCTGAATGGCCTTACCCAAAAGCCGTACCCTGTCTTCTGGTATATCCAGGACCTCCCCTTCTGCTATCCTTATCTGTTCCCTTACAATATCGATACCCGTCAGGGCTTCAGTAACTGTATGTTCGACCTGCAGTCGTGTATTCATCTCCATAAACCAGAACTCGTTCGTGCTGGCATCGACCAGAAATTCAACCGTCCCTGCATTAATATACCCCGATTCACGGGCGGCTGAAATCGCCGTTTGATGCATTTCCTCTAAAATATCCGATGGAAGATCGGCAGGGGCAATCTCAAGCAATTTCTGATGCCTTCGCTGAATTGAACAATCCCTTGTTCCCAAATGAATAACATTCCCATGCTGATCGGCCAATATCTGAACCTCTACATGCCGCGGAGATTCAATACATTTTTCCACATAGACGCTTTCATCATTAAATGCCGAAAGAGATTCCGCTTTGGCCAGAGGTAGCTGAATGCGAAGATCCGGTTCATCCTCCACTTTTCTGATGCCTCTTCCACCTCCGCCTGATGAGGCCTTTAACATAATCGGATAACCATGTTTTTTACCAAATTCAATGGCCTCGGCTATACCTTGTTCGCCCTGGGAAAGATTATCGGTGCCGGGGATATATGGAATATTCCCCTTTTTCATAATTTCTCTGGCCCTTACCTTATTTCCCAGATCACGAATCACATCGGGAGGAGGACCAATAAAAACGATTCCCTCTTTTTTGCATACAGCGGAAAAATCAGGGTTCTCCGCCAAAAAACCGTAACCGGGATGAATTGCATCAGCTCCGCTTTTAAGTGCCGCCCAGATAATCCTGTCAATGTCAAGATAATCCTTTCTCGGTCCATCTCCAATCATGATAGCTTCGTCAGCAAACCTGATAAACAACGATTCACTGTCCGGTTTCTCATAAACGGCTACGGCACAGAGCCCCAATTCCTTGACCGTTCTAATGATTCGAAGGGCTATTTCTCCCCTGTTAGCTACCAAAACCTTTTTTATCTTTCTCGTTGCCACCATTATCATCCTTTCATCTCTCAAAGGGTATGAAAAGCTTCGAATGCTACATTAATCGTCTTATTCTGTCAAGAAAATAGGAATTGGAAGTGGAGATTGATTGTAGGGGCCGATGCCCCCATCGGCCCATTGATATTGGCCCGTTCGGGGAACGGGCCCTACTGAAAGAGACCTTTTAATTTTGCCAAAAATAGCCTAAATGGTCATTCCCGTGTAAACGGGAATCCAGTCCCCGATCAGGTCGAGGACAAGCATTTTCAACTTGTTATGGATTCCCGCTTCCGCGGGAATGACAGTAAGAGCGCATTTTACAAAGCTCTCTTACTATATATAATGATGCATGATCCTGTGTAAGTCCCTGTCTAATTTGCCGATATCTTTACTCTTGTACTCATCAACTATACTTTTCAGCATATTATGGACTCTCGTATCAGAAAGATCATCAAGCCTTCTGTAAATCCCTTTTCTCCTGCCTAACCTGTAAATAATCCTGTCGTCATCGGACAGTGCAAAATACCTGTCAATAATACCGAGAAGATTTTCTTTATCCCCGGGAAGTTTCCCTTCAAGCTCTTCCAGAAGATTCAGTATATGATCACTCACAACTCTGCTTTCAATCCCTTCGAGGGTCTCAATAAACAATCTTATTTCTCTGACAATATCCTCATCGCCTAAAGATTTAAATTTGCCTTCCTCTCTCATCTTATAAAGCTCGGTATTTCTCCTGACCTGAAGCGACCTTAATCGAATAAAATCGGGATTTATCTGATTAAGGACTCTTGCTGTCTCCACAGCATGTTCCTTCGACCACTTGTCGCCACCAAGGCCCGGGATAATATATTCCGAAAGAGAAATTCCCGACTCAACGATCTTTCGCCCCCCTTCAACGTGCTCCGCAGCGGTAACGCCCTTTTTGATAAATTTCAAAACGGGATCATAGCCGCTTTCCATCCCAATATGAATCCTTGAAAGGCCAGCATCATAGAGACTTTTAAAATCTTCAACAGACTTTCGGCAGGCCGTCTTTGACCGGCAGTATGAGGTAATCCTGTCGACGCCAGGAAACTGTTCTTTAATAAACGAAACAATCTCAACCAGATCATCCGTTTTTATAATAATCGTGTCTGCATCCTGGAGAAAGACGGATTTACCACCAAAAAACAGCCATGCGGCGATACTCTTGAAGCTGTCATTGTAAAGCCCGTCGTTCTGATAAATATAATTTACGACAACCTCGTTAATTACACCTCCCTGCCCGATTTTCCATGATATTTCTTTAATCTGGTCTGCTATATCTTTCGCTTTTTGTATGTCTTCCTTAACATCCTGAGCCGATCTTATTTGAAATTTGGTGTCACGATAAGTATGACAGAAGGCACATTTATTCCACGGGCAGTTTCTTGTAACCCGGATCAACAGACTTTTAGCTTCGCTGGGAGGTCGAATAGGACCCAGTTCATAAGAAAAACGCATAGGCGCTCCTTTTCAAAAAAATTTACAGCATTTTTAGAGACCTTTGAAAAATGTTCAATCTCGTTCAAGTTCAAGGAAGGCGAAAACTTTAACCGCAGGAATACATTGAGTATTTTGAGGATTAAAATTTGAGCCTGACGCCGAAATTGGGCGAAAGAGGGCGTTTTGCAAAGGTCTCTTTTAATGTAATCATGAATCAATAAAGGTCAAACAAGCTTTCTTAATTCCTCTGAAAATATATTGTATATTTTCTCATCAAACAGAACAAAGCGAACAAGTTCTATACCTTTATTTTCTTTCAGGTAATCTATCGTGGTTTTGATGGCGATATGCGCTGCTTCATTCAGTGGATAACCGTAAATCCCTGCACTGATGGCCGGGAAGGAAACACTCTTCGCATCCTTTTTGACGGCCTGCTTGAGGCTTTCCAGATATGCGCTTTTTAACAGATTTGCCTCTCCCTTTGTTCCTCCTTTGTACACCGGCCCCACTGTATGGATGATGTGATTTGCCTTCAGATTTCCTCCCGTTGTGACCACTGCCTGACCGGTGGGACAGTAACCGATTTTTCTGCATTCTTCCATAATTGAGGGCCCACCAGCCCTGTGAATAGCCCCATCCACACCTCCACCACCTTTCAACCCGGAGTTGGCGGCATTTACAATGGCATCCGTTTCTTCTTTAGTAATATCCCCCAGGACTAAAGCTAACGCGGCATTATTTATTTTTACCTCCATGACTTACCTCCTAACCCGGATAAACCGGAAATCGAAATTCGCAAAACGTAAATCGGTATTCGTATTACAGCCAAATTCTTTTGCCGTTCGACTGAGCTCACGCCGAAGCCATTTTTGCAAGAACTTTACAACGAATCAGCTCAATAAATCACGGTAAAACCCTTACGGGTAAACTCCGGAATTCAGGCGTAAGCCTTTTATGGTCCTTACGGGTAATCCGAGGAATTAAGGCATGAGCCTTTTATAAAACCCTTACGGGTAAACTCCGGAATTAAGGCATGAGCCTTTTATGGTGCCCCTTATTCAGGTTTCTTAACGATGAACCACGGATTTTGTAAATTTTTCTTATTGTAAATCAGGGGAGTGCCCGCGCGAAAGTCAAGAACTGCTGCACCGGCGTTCTCTGCAATCGCCTGCCCGGCTGCCGTATCCCATTCCATCGTTGGCCCAAACCGGGGATACATATCCGCCTTTCCTTCAGCCACCAGGCAGAACTTGAGAGAACTCCCCGCGGAAACGAATTCAACGGTTCCATATTCCCTGCGCTTTTCCCCGACAAATTTTTCTAATTCAGGAGAAGTGTGTGAACGGCTTCCTATGATGGTGAATGGAGAAGTTGCTGCCTGGCTGGTTGGCAATTTGGTGGAGTGGTTAATAATATTATTCAGCAGACCAGATTCTTCTCCTTCCCCTGATTCTTTACGCAGCAATTCAATTATTTGACTATTTTCCAACCTGTACGTTCCCATATCCTGTACGGCATAATATAAAATCCCTTTAACAGGAACCAAGATAACGCCAAGACAGGGTTTCCCATCTACAACGAGAGCGATGTTGACCGTAAATTCACCGTTTCTCTTGACGAATTCCTTGGTCCCGTCAAGGGGATCGACAATCCACAGTTTATTCCACGTTTTCCTTTCTTCATAGGAGATATCCCTTCCCTCTTCGCTGAGGATCGGGATTTGAAATTGCCTGAGCTCTGCAATAATTATGTCATGGGAACGTTTATCGGCAAGTGTTATAGGGGAGCTGTCTGCCTTATGTTCCACACTGAAATCAGAATTATACACATCAAGAACGGCTGTCCCTGCTCTCAAAGAAGTCTGGATAGCCTTTAACAAATAACGTTCAGTGTCCATTTTTTTAGTACCTCGGGTTAAAGTTTCGAGTTTCAAGTTTCAGGTTTGATGGTTTCGTAAAAAGTCCGAATTTATGTCGTTTTGTCATTCCCGATCCCCGATCGGAGCCGAGGACATGCCTGATCGGGAATCCATAACTACGTGTAATTACTGGATTCCCGCTTTCGCGGGAATGACAAATTGGCAAGTTTTTGACTTTTTACGAATCCGTCAGGTTTCAGGTTTCAGGTTCACTGACTTATGGCCTTGGCCCCCGCCTTCCGCCTCCTGTCTCCTGAACAGTTCCTATATTTTTAATAAAATACGGATTTTTTGTAAAGTCAATCTTTATCATGTCTTTATTGCAGGAATCCAAAATCCACCGTCAAAAGAAAGCTGTAATCAACGAGGCAAAAGAGAGGAAAAACATGACCAATCAAAATCAGGCAGTGGATCAGGGTTTTCTGTTGTTATTGCTTTTATGCTATTTCTCGCCTATAATTGATGAACTCGTAAAAAGCTCCCCTATGCCACCTTGCGGCATTATAATGGCAAGTAACTTGCATTAATTTGTCATTTCGAACGAATATGAGAAATCTTAGATTTCTCGTCGTTTCACTCCTCGAAATGACAGACGCAAAAACCGCTTCTTTGCCTTTTTACGTGTAAGTTACTTGAAAGTCAAAAGTCGAGTCACTCCTGCGAAGCATGTCCTCGACCCGATCGGGGAGCGGGAGTCCATAAGTACTTGAAAGAACTGGATTCCCGCTTCCGCGGGAATGACAAAGCTTGTCCTCGACCTGATCGGGGAAGGGTAGAAATTCGACTTTTTACGAAACCATCATAATTCAGTCTGTTAAAATAAAGATAATGGAGTAATATGATTTGCGGAGAAGATCCGATAACGGTTAAAAGAGGAGAAATGCTTGATGTTTCAGATTTCAGGCAATCAACACGCCGATTATGAAATATTACTGGAGAAAGAATGGCTGGAAACGAATGGCTGCGGTGGCTACGCCTCGAGCACTGTTCTCAATTGTCATTCCAGAAAGTATCATGGGCTTATGGTGGCAAACCTTGACAGCCCCGGCGGGAGATTTGTGTTCCTTTCAAAATTTGAGGATTCTATTCAACTCCAGGGCAAGGAATTCTTTTTATCAATTCACAAATATCCCATGGTTTATTATCCACATAATGACCATTCTTTGAGTCAATTTACCCTCGATCTGTATCCCCGATTCACCTACAAGCTCGGTGATGTCTTGCTGGAAAAGGAATTGTTGTTTGTCTATGGGGAAAGCACCCTTCTTGTCCGCTATTCTGTCCGCGAGGCCCCATACTCCGTCTGTCTCAGGGTAAAACCGCTCATTGCGTATCGGAATATCCATGATCTTGCCCATGAGAATGCGCTTCTGAGACAGCAAACGCATGGCGTACCAAACGGCTTTTCAATTTTCCCTTATGACGGCATGCCGGGTCTCTACATGCAGACAAACAAAAAAAGTCTGTTTTGCCCGGAACCCGGGTGGTACAGGCAATTCGAATATCTCAAAGAAAGAGAGAGGGGATTTCCGTACCAGGAAGACCTGTTTATGCCGGGAACTTTCGAATGTCGTCTGTCACCCGGAAGTGAAATAATATTTCGTGTATCGTTACAGGCGGATAGAAGGAGAATTGCCACACTCTGGAAAAAAGAAGCGGAACGGAGAAAAGAACTACAGACAACAATTCAGGCAAGTGATGAAAACACGGAAGGCTTTAAAACACGGTTACATATCTCTGCACAGGATTTTATTATACGAAATCGGAGGAAGAAGCTTTCGATCATCGCCGGCTACCACTGGTTTTATGAATGGGGGAGAGACGCTCTCATCAGTCTGCCGGGACTGACATTTTATACTAAAAGGATAAACGAGGGAATTGAGATCCTGAAGAATATAGGAGAACTGAGAAAGGGCGGCCTCATACCGAACAATATATCGGAGGAAAGTGAACAGCGTGCGTATAATTCCGTTGATGCGTCTCTCTGGTACTTCTGGTGTATCCAGGAATTGCTGAAGGTTACGGGTGATAAGGAATTGATAATGAAGGATTTCTGGCCTGTGTTGATCGATATGGCTTCGCATTATTTTTTCGGGACGTCAGGACAGATCCGCGTGCTGAACAACGGCCTGTTAAACGTCGGCGATTCATCGACACAGCTGACCTGGATGGACGCGAAGGTAAATAATGTTCCGGTGACGCCTCGCAACGGTTGCCCCGTCGAGATCAATGCTTTATGGTTCAATGCATTGTGCTTTACAAGAAAGCTGTCCCTTGAATTCGGACGTGATATACCATTTGACATCGACGGTCTGATAGAAAAAACGAGAAAATCATTTGAGTTTCATTTCTGGATCCCTGAAAAAAATTACCTTGCCGACACATGGGTGCCCGAAAAGAACATAAGGGATGAATCGGTCCGTCCGAATCAGATCTTTGCCGTGTCGCTTCCCTTCAGCATTGTCAGTAATCATGAAAAGTCGGCCAGTATTCTTAAAAAGGTTTCCGAAGACCTTCTCACCCCGTATGGTCTCCGCACGCTGTCCCCTTCTGACCCCCGATACAGAGGAAGATATTCGGGTTCTCCCGAGAAACGTGACGCGGCATATCATCAGGGGACCGTCTGGCCATGGCTTTTAGGACACTACGGAGAGGCGCTGCTTAAGACGGAAAATAACAGTGAAACGGCGCGAGAAAAGCTACGTGCCATTATCGCAAATATGGAGCGACACCTATCCGATGCCGGGATTGGCCATATCTCCGAAATATTCAGCAGTGATCCCCCTCATAAACCGTGCGGTTGTATTGCGCAGGCATGGAGCACTGCCGAAATCATACGATTACAAACATTACTGGAGCACTGATATGAAGGTACTTATGTTCGGATGGGAATTTCCTCCGGTTATAAGCGGAGGACTGGGGACTGCCTGCTTTGGATTGACCCGGGGATTGGCGCAGGAAGGTGTCGATATCACCTTCGTCGTTCCCAGGGTGACGGGAAAGGCAAAAAAATCACATGTCCGGCTGATCGACGCTTCCAGCATTAAACTCTCCGGGGATCATGCCGATACGATGGAAGACGTTCGAATAAGACCAGTCGACTCTTTTTTGATCCCGTATATGACGGAAGAATCCTACATGGAAGCCCTGGAGAAGGCAGCACGGGATTCGAAAAACGGAAAGTCAAAAAAAGTCGCTTCATGGGAGCTCTACGGACCGGATTTGTATTCGGAAGTGTTAAGATATTCGCAGATTGCCGGTGTTATTGCTAAACAGGAATCGTGCAGCGTGATCCATACACATGATTGGATGACTATCCCGGCGGGCATAGAGGCAAAGAACCAGACCGGGAAACCCCTTGTTGCACATATACATTCACTCGAATCGGACAGGAGCATGGTTCGATTGAATGAGCGCATATACGGCATTGAACGTCTAGGCATGATGGAAGCTGACCATATTATTGCGGTCAGTCACTATACGAAAAGAAAGATTGTTGATCAGTATGGCATCCCGGAAGAAAAGATATCGGTCGTTCATAATGCCGCACCACATTTCGAATCACGCCATAAAGATCATATCATGAAAGATCCTTCAAGGAAATTCGTGCTCTTTTTAGGAAGGATCACTGCCCAGAAAGGACCGGATTATTTCCTCGAAGCGGCCAGGAAGGTCCTGTCGAGGAATCCTGATATCCATTTTATCATGGCGGGATCGGGAGACATGATGGGACAGGTCAAAGAAAAAGCTGCTCGTTTGGAGATTGAGAATAATGTTCATTTCACCGGTTTTTTGAGGGGCGCTGATGTTGAAAAGATTTACGCCATGAGTGATCTGTATGTTATGCCAAGTGTCTCCGACCCGTTTGGCATTACGGCGCTCGAGGCGATCATGTGCGGTGTGCCCGTTATCATATCAAGCCAGTCGGGGGTTTCTGAAGTGCTTCAGACCTGTCCAAAGGTTGATTTCTGGAACACGGGAGCGCTGGCGGACAGGATCATGGAGATACTGGAGAACGATGCCCTCCGGGAGGAAATAGTCGGAAGCTGCAGAGAAGAGATGAAGAATGTCAACTGGAAGATTGCGGCCGAAAAAATTATTGATGTTTATCAGCGCTTGTTGATGATATAGTACCAGAAGATTAATGAGTTACCCGCGGTAAGCCGCGGGGGATTAAACCCTGTAGCTTTCGCATCGTCACTTCAAGCAATAAGGGTAATCCGTGTAATCTGCGAAATCTGCGGATTAAATTGGTGGGAAAAAACGGATGAGGAGTCGTCAATAAAATATGAAAGAAGAAAATGACGTCAATTATCTTTATGAAGTAAGCTGGGAGGTTTGTAATAAAGTCGGAGGGATATATACCGTCCTGAAGACAAAGGCAGGGCATGCCGTTGAACATTTTGGTGAAAATTATTTTCTCATTGGGCCTGATGTGGGAAATAATCCGGAATTTAAAGAAACCGGCGAAGATCTGTGGAACGATGTTAAGAGAGAGATAAGCGGCAGAAATCTCAGATGCCGCTGCGGCCGGTGGAATATACCTGGCAGGCCCCGGGTCATACTTGTCAATTATAATAACAAGTATCAGTCCGATAAGCTGCTGTTTCAATTGTGGCAGGATTATGGCGTAGATTCGATGAAAGGCGAATGGGACTACATCGAACCGATATTGTTTGGCACTGCAGCAGGCGAAGTCATTCAGGTTCTGCATCAACTGATCGCAGGGGAGAAAGAAATAGCAGTTGCGCAGTTTCACGAATGGATGACCACCGCCGGGATGCTTTATTTAAAGAAACAGGTCCCGGTAATTGCCACCGTATTTACAACCCATGCCACAATGTTAGGGAGATCCCTCTCCGGGAGCGGCACCGATATTTACACAAAAATAGAACATATACCACCCCGGGAAATGGCCGAAAAGGTGAATGTCACGGCAAAGCATTCCATGGAAACCGTGTCGGCGCGCGAAGCCGATTGTTTCAGCACAGTGAGCGATATAACGGCCAGTGAGGCCGCCCACCTTCTCCAGCGAAGACCGGATGTGATTCTTCCCAACGGCATTAATATCGGCAATATACCGGACTGCAACAAAGAAAAAGAAGCGGTATGCGAGCGTCGTCATGTATTGTTTGAATTTGCGTCCAAATTTCTCCAGGAGGAGCTGGATCCGGAAAATACAAAGATATTCATGATTTCAGGTCGATATGAATTTCGAAACAAGGGGATTGATCTCTTCCTCGAATCGCTCAAGAAGGCAAATGACCGTTTAAAAGAATCAGAAAGCCAGACAAAAATTGTAGCATTTCTCTGCGTTGTGAACGGGAATATGGGCATTTCCAATGATGTGCAGCAGATTCTGAAGGGCGCCGATGTCGAACGATCCGGTATTTCCAGGATATGCACACATCAGATGCATGATTCCCAGCATGATCCGATCTGGAATGCATGCAGCGCTCTGGGTCTTTTCAATGCTCCCGATGATGCCGTTAAGGTTATTTTCATGCCTGTTTATCTCGACGGTTACGACGGTTTGTTGAATCTGACTTATAATGATGCACTGAGCGGATGCGACCTCGGTGTCTTTCCGTCATACTACGAACCGTGGGGATACACGCCTCTTGAAAGCGCTTCCCTCTGTGTGCCGACGGTAACGACGGACCTTGCCGGATTTGGGATATGGGTTGCAAGACATTTTGACAACCATAACAAGGGTGTCATTATCCTGGATTATCGCGAGCACAGCCACGAAGAGATTGTTGGTTATCTGAGCAGCCACATCGCAAATTTCCTGGAATGGTCGGAGGAGGAAATTGAAAGCCAGAGAAAACAGGCGCGTCTCATTGCTGAAAAGACGGACTGGAAGGAGTTTTATCCCTTTTATCTTCAGGCCTATAAAAAAGCGGTCAAAACAGCTCTCGAACGACTGCATGTATTGGAGACGGGCGCTTACGGCCGCGAGATATATTATACAGGGACAGACTCTGCGCGGCCCCGGTTTAAAACCTTCAGCGTGATTGCAGCGCTGCCGGAAAATATCAAGTATCTCAGGAAGATTGCTTACAATCTCTGGTGGACGTGGAATCCTGAGGCACAGGAACTTTTCGCAAACCTCGACTCGCAGTTATGGACGGATGTTTCGCGTAATCCGATAGAATTATTGGAACGGGTTAGTTCAGTGCGCCTGCAGGAGATGGCGGAAAATGAATCTTATCTACGGATGTATAACCAGGTTGTACGGTTGCTCGAAGATCGCCTGAATGATAAGAAACTCGATCTTCATCAGGACTCCCCCATAATGAGGGAGACACCCATTGCGTATTTCTCAACAGAATATGGGCTTCATGAGAGTCTCCCCATCTACTCGGGAGGTCTTGGCATCCTCTCGGGTGATCACTTAAAATCGGCAAGCAGTTTAAATATTCCCATAGTTGGCGTAGGGCTTCTGTATAAAAACGGGTATTTCCGCCAGACACTGGACAAGGAAGGAAACCAGATCGCCCTTTATCCCGATAATGACTTTTCCCGTATGCCTGTCCAGATATATGACGACAAAGGCCGGGAGCCGATAAAGATCCATGTGGATCTGCCCGGGAGAAAACTGTACGCTCAGGTATGGAAGGCGGATATCGGAAGAGTTACATTATACCTTCTCGATACCAGTATTCCCGAAAACAGCAAGCAGGATATGCAGGTTACGTCCCGGCTCTATGGTGCTGATCAACGGCTTCGAATAGAACAGGAAATCATGCTCGGCATAGGCGGCGTGAGACTTTTAGATATCCTTGGAATAAAACCTGCCCTCTATCATCTCAATGAAGGGCACAGCGCATTCCTGTTGCTTGAACGCATTCAACAATTGATGAAAAAGGACGGGTTGAACTTTTGCGAGGCCAGGGAAGCAGTAAAGGCAAGTTCGGTATTTACAACCCACAGCCCGGTTGAGGCCGCGAATGAGCGATTCGAAGAATCCATAATGAAGAGTTACTTCTCCGATTATGTCAATGGTCTCGAAATATCATGGGATATGTTTTGGGAGCTTGGATGTGAGGGGCAGGGAAAACTGTTTTTCATGACCATTTTGGCCTTAAAGCTTTCCTGCGCGGCGAATGCGGTCAGCAGGCTCCATGGAAGGGTCGCGAGAAAGATGTGGAATAATGTATGGCCGGGTTTTGAAGAGGACGAAATTCCTATCATGGATATAACAAACGGTGTTCATATGCAGTCATGGGCTGCATATGAAATGAAGGAAGTATATAAAAAATATCTTGGAATAGACTGGTATTCGAAGGAATTTGACCGGACAGGATGGGACAAAGTAGACAAAATCCCGGATAAATTACTGTGGCAAACCCATGTTGATCTAAAGACCAGCATGGTGGATTACTTAAGGAAACAGATTTCCTGCGATTATGAAAAGCGGGGAATAGCCCCAAAGTTGATTAAGACTAAACTGGCAAACCTCAATCCGGACGCCTTGATCATAGGATTCGCACGACGTTTTGCTGCTTACAAAAGAGCAATGCTTATATTTAATGATCCGGAAAGACTGCTGCAGATTTTAGGGCATGCCGGGCATCCTGTACAGATCATATTTGCAGGGAAGGCGCATCCCAATGACGAAGGTGGCAGGAAATTGATCAAGGAAATCCATGAATATGCCTTCGATGAACGATTTATGGACAAGGTGTTTTTCATAGAGAATTACGATATCGGAGTAGCGCGACATCTTGTCAGCGGCGTCGATGTATGGCTCAACAATCCTACGAGGCCACGGGAGGCAAGCGGCACAAGTGGCATGAAGGTTGTCATCAATGGGGGATTGAATTTCAGCATACTCGATGGATGGTGGGACGAAGCGTATCGGGAAGACAATGGCTGGGCGATCGGAAATGGGGAAGAATATTCAAATCCGGAGACCTGCAATGCGGCGGACAGTCAGAGTCTCTATGATATGCTCGAAAACAGAATAATACCCGCATATTCCAAAAGAGATGGGGATGGTATTCCGGAACAGTGGGTTTATATGATGAAACAATCGATAAAGACCCTTGTCCCGCAATTTAACACACACCGGATGCTGAGGGAATACTACGAAAAAATGTACCTGCCCGTTGCAAAAAGATCGAAAATGTTGAAAGCGAACAATTATGAACGAACCAGGGCGCTATCTGACTGGAAGTTGAAGATTGCCTCGCGATTTTCAACCGATCATATCCTGTGGTACAGAACAAAGGGTGTCAGGGGTGATCGTCTTGATTTAGGAGACAAAGTGGAAGTGGAAGCGGGCGTGGCACTCGGCAAACTGTCAGCGGACGAAGTTCGTATAGAGCTTGTTATCCTTGAATCTGATGAGCAGAATCAGCTTAAAAACCCTGTTATTATCCCGATGAAAAAGGCGGGGGCAACGGGGGATGATGGGTCTGTTATTTACACATGCAAATTTAAAGCTGTAAAATCGGGGAAGCATGCCTGCGGTATCAGAGTTCTACCAGGCCACCCTGATATGTTTTCCTATCAGGAACTCGGTCTGGCACACTGGGCATAAATAAAGAGAGGATGAATCATGAAGATGAAGGATGTGCGAGAAATCGCAAAAAAATGGGGAGTGAATATTCGCGTGGGTCGTTCGAAACAGGATATTATACGAGACATCCAGGTTGAGGAGGGGTTTGCACCCTGTTTCAGAACAAGAGAGGAGTGCGACCAGCACGATTGTTTATGGAGAAAAGACTGTATTGAAGAATAACCAATCCTGTGATGTGAGAGGAGAGGCAGGTAGTTTATTATGCCGTTATTAACCTTATATTTCCAGCTACACCAGCCGTTCAGGCTTCACCCGGATAGAGATGAATTTCTCTGGGATGACCTTAATGCAGAAATATTTAATAAGGTTGCCGCAAAGTGCTATCTCCCCGCGATTTCCATGTTTGAAGAACTGATTTCCGACCATAAAGCCTTCAAGATTACACTCGGCATGTCCGGCACATTTTTAGAACATGCAGAGCTGTATCAGCCTGATGTAATAACGGCTTTGCAAAGATTGCTTGATGCAGGAAAGGAAGAGAATCAGGTCGAATATCTCGATGAGACCTATTATCATTCTCTCACCAGCCTTTTTGAAGACCCGAAAAAACAGGAATTCCGTGATCAGGTCTCTCTTCATCGAGATAAGATAAGATCTCTCTTCGGCCTTCAACCCACCTCCTTCAGAAATACAGAGCTTATGTACAATAACGAGATTGCCGGTACAATCAGTGACATGGGTTACCGATCCATTCTCTGTGAGAAGAGATCGGACATGTTTACAGGAGGCGATCACCCAATTTCACCAAATGCGATCTTCAGGGCAAAAGGCAATCCTCTTGTTGTTATTCCTCGAAACAGGGAGTTGAGTGATGACATAGCCTTCAGGTTTCCCAATCAACATGTCTCTCCTGAGGAGTATGCAGCCAATATTGCCAAAATTGATGGTGAAGAGGTGATGCTCGGCTACGATTTTGAACACATCGGGGAGCATATCTGGGAAGATAAGGGAATTTTTGAATTCTGGAGGGGCCTTCCTGAAGCCCTGGCTGATCACTCCAATATTTTGCTTGCCAATCCTACGGAGATTGCCGATACATTTGAGAATGCAGAGTGTCCGGTTGTTGATATTTCCGGTTTGTCCACCTCATCCTGGGCGGATGCAAACCGGGATACTTTTGGATGGCTGGGAACGTATACCCAGTACGAGTTGTTCCGGGATATTGAAAAGCTGGAGGCGGATGCAAGGAAGGCCGGCGGAAAACTGTTGCAGCAGTGGAGACATCTGACCACTTCCGATCATGTTTATTTCCTTCACGAACGAATAGGTGAAGACCACGCGGTTCATTCTTACTTTAATCCTTACGGTGGCTCGATCACGCAGGCCACCCATATCCTGACGCGGAAAATCGATTATCTGGAATCGGCTATGAGGCGCTTTACAATATTGAAGAAGAAAGAGAGAACGACACTACTTCTCATAGCTCCTGAAACCGGCAGGTTGCCGGCTGAGATGGGGCCTCTGGCACGATACATATCGGGTAAAAGTGGTGGATTAGGTGAAGTAGTTTCCGCCCTGTGTGAAGGTCTTGTCGAAAGAGATATCGACGTACATCTGGCTACCCTCAATCTTAAAAAGCGCTTTCAGAAAGAGGGTCACGTTGACGAAACTGAGTGGCGCGAAATCAGATATAAGACGGATTCCGATGCAATTCATCTCGTAAGCTCATCCGTTTTTACCGGACTGCCGAGCGCTTATGCGGGTGACCCTCTGTTGAATGCGGCTGAATTTCAGAAAGATATTATCAATAATGTAATCAAAGATGTCAGGGCGAAAAGCAGGGGGAATCTCATTGCCCATAGTCATGACTGGATGGCGGGCGGGCCGATTACGGCATATATTAAATCCAGGGATATTCCCGTTTTGCACACCGTTCACAACAGCTTTACGGGGCATGTGCCTCTCGACATGATTTTCGGCATTGATCTTGATGAGTTGTCAGGGTTCCTGTATTTTTCCGAAGATAGTGGGAAACGCTGTGTTGACTGCCAGGCCACAGCCATCAAAAACGCTACCCTTATCAATTTTGTCGGACAGGAATTTCTTGAAGAAGTCGTCAATGACTACTTCCTTGACAGTCATATTGTCCCTCCAAGTGTCCGGCAGGAGGTCAAGGAAAAGTACTATTCCGGATCGGCACTGGCTATCATCAACGCACCTTCCCACACCATGTATCCCGAAAATTGCGGACACCTAGTGAGGCAATATGGCCCTGAAGATGATATTATTGCCGCAAAGCGAGAAAACCTCGTGGAATTCCAAAAAAGAACGGGCCTTATTGTAAACCCCGAGGCAATTCTCTTCTACTGGCCTTCCCGACTCGATCCCCTGCAAAAGGGGATAGACCTCCTTGAGGATATTATTCTGAAATTTGTTATTGAACATGGAGATATCCAATTTGCTGTTGTTTCGGATGGAGTTGGCGGAGACCGGACTTATGAGGAAACGATGGGTCGGATCGCGTGGGCATCGGGAGGCAAAATTGTCTACCATCACTACGACGAAGAATTATCAATGCTTGGTTTTGCCGCGGCCAGTGACGTCTTTGGCGCCTCGCTGTATGAACCGTGCGGTCAGATCGATCAGGTTGGCAATCTTTTTGGGGCGACTGCTACGAATCGCGATACAGGCGGCTACCACGATAAGATACGAGAATTGCGATTGAAAATTGAAGGTGCTCCCCAGGATGTTGGGA
>Ga0268278_1000013_pt1 | contig 179450 bp, 173 predicted proteins | sample saktaG_3_FD_190135 | JGI IMG/M metagenome (GOLD analysis project Ga0268278, IMG submission 190135) | Saline water microbial communities from Sakinaw Lake, British Columbia, Canada - sak_2010_1_5_55m | ecosystem: Environmental > Aquatic > Non-marine Saline and Alkaline > Saline ...
GCTACTGCGATACAATCATCTTGCACCCGTTTTGACCTCCTTACCTTTTGAGTTTCTCTAACCCTAAGGCTACAGAGGTCAGCGGGTGCTTTCAACTATCCCTTTTCACACTTAATAGTGTAGAGCCGCTAATCCTCTGTTGTTTACATTGCTTGTTTCACAGTTTATAATGGAGGAAATATTTAATGGAGGTCAATTCAGAGCAATGAAAATTGTCAATCTATGTTCAGCCGGTTCATGCTGCCCAGTTGTCAAAATAACTGATGATGAGGTGGAGATTGGCGAAGAGGGCAATCTGTGTGTCTTGAAACTGGACGAATGGGAGGCTCTTAAGAGCAAAATCCTAAATAAAGAGGTTTAATGTATCCAAATCTCAACCTGGTTAAAATGAGCCCCAAACAGGGGCTCATTATTTAATAAAGACCTATGCACTTCAACCCATCCTCAAACCTGATTTTGGACTTATGCTAAAGCAAGACGATTGCACAGAACGTCAGAATGTTCAATAAAGGAAGGATTCTTTCCACGAGGTAACAATGCAGATCCATTATTATGACTTCGAATAAACGAACTGGACCAGTTTTTGGGGGCAGGTCAGAACTAAGCCGCTATCTGTTTCTTCAATTGCCCACCTTCTTAACCACAAGGTTAAACCCCTCATGATAATGAGGGGTACCATGAGAAACATCTATTCGTTTCCAACTATCCTTGACAAGCATTTCAAACCCGTCGGCCCCACAGAATAAGTGAGCCATGCTCTCCAAAGAGAGATCATTATTCGGAGTCTTGAAACTGCCTAGAATCATTGTTCCTCCCTTTTTCAAGCTGTACTTCATATGTCTAACAACTTTGGCAATATCATCATCGCTAAGATGCTGGAAAACATATAGGCAAATGATAACATCGTAGTAATCCTCTCTGCTCCATCTCAGTTCCACGATATCTTGCCATTGTAGATCAATCCCTTGTCTCCTCATCATTTCGATAGCCCTAGGATTGATGTCAACCGCTGTTACTTCAAACCCGTTATCGGTCAAGTATTTGCCGTTGGTACCTTTGCCCGCACCAAGATCAAGTGCTTTCCCCGTCATTCCCAGAGTGTATTCAGAGACCAACGGATTCAATCGCTGGATTTCGTAGAAATTGTCTTCAGTGTAGCGATCTATCAGAGCCTCGGGGAGTCTATACATCTGCCGTTGTCCTTAGAAATCTTTCCATCTATTTACAAATTCAGCCAGTAACTTTATTGATTTATCAAAGTCATCTTCTGCTACTTTGGCTTCATTTGGATTGGAAAAACCATATACCCCTGTTTCCGTTACCTCGGAGGCCAGCAAAGGAAGCATGGTTTCTATCAACAGTTTGTCTATTTCATCTTTAGGATCCTTTTTTAGCAAGTCGACCAATTCAGATTTCAGTTTAGTAGATGGTTTCCAATCCTTTATCCTCTCCATCTCGACCAAATTGGGGGTAACCTTGAGCATGACGGAGGTTTCCCCTTTGCCGGCATGAATGTCCAGGGTTCTATATTTTCGTTCCCTAAGCCGATCAGCCAGAGAGTATAGTCTCGGAAAGGCTATTGAGACATTGAATTCTGTCCTTGCCTCCTTGACGACATATTCTAGTATGTGATCATTTCCCTGGTGAGAATTGACAAACATCACCCTCTTTATGCCATGATGAGTAAGGCTTTCAATTGTATCCATCAATACGCTAATCATCGTGTTTGATTTGAGGGAGATGGTTCCTTTGAAGCCCAGATGATGAGGCGAATACCCAATTAAGCAAGTTTGAACAACGAAGGAGTCAGTCAACTCGGCGATTCTGACACTCTTCTCCAGCGCCGAAAGACTATCACTACCCAACGGCAGATGAGGGCCATGCTGTTCAATTGACCCCACTGGGATTATAGCCACTGCTTTTGGGTTCGCTTCCAGATACTCCTCGAAGTACCCTCTAGTCATCTCGTGAAGTAAGACTCTTTTCATATGCTCATTACCAGCTAATTGGATAAGGCAATCCAACCCTTTTCATCTTGTTTCTCAACCTAATCTGACGGCTCTTGTTGTGAGTATACTCGGTATACGCTTTATGAGTAAACTCTTTTAGTTCGGTCAGGGTAATACTCCCTAATCCTCTGTTACTATCAGCGAAGACGTTTCTTTCATCTTCTCGTATGAGTCCCCTCTTTACTGCTTCAAACCACAATTCCGATCCAGCCATATATCCCAGTATCTTGAAGTTTACAGTGTCCAGAGGCAGACTTTTGGCAAATTCAAGAGTTTTTTCCAGGTGCTCTCTCGTCTCGATTGGTGCCCCGAATATGAAGTTCCCGGCAGTGAACAAATCATACTTGTTCGCCAGCTCCACAGCACGCCGGCTTGCCTCCAAGGTTATCGGTTTCCCATAAAAGTCCAAGACATCCTGATTACCTGATTCTAAACCGAAACTTATTATTCTCACCCCGGCTTCTTTGCACAGTTTGTAGACATCTTCATCAGCCGATCTTACCCACTCGCTAAAAGCAAATGACATATCGATTCCGAGCTTGATGATACCTTCCATTATCTGATGAACCCGCTGGAGATTAGCCCCGAAATTGTCATCGCTTATCCACACCATTTGGTAGCCTGCACGATAGACCTCCTCAATCTCCTCCAATACGTTGTCGACACTTCTTTCTCGGTATTTGGTATAGGATAGTGTGTGGCGGGCACAGAACTTACAATGGAGTGGACACCCCCTTGAGGTCAGTAGCAGAGTGGACTTGGGGAGTCTGGCCTTTCTTAATGGATGCTCCCCAAACGATCCGTTTTGGCTGACCAGGTGACGGGCAGGAAATCTAATACCATCTAAGCTATCCTGCAAATGATAAGCCATTCCTTTTTTAGTACTATCACTGGAGGCATCTCTAAAGATCACTCCTTCGCAGTGGGACAAGTCCCCTCTTCCCAACAGTGAATCGAATATCCTTACAACTGCTCCTTCTGCTTCACCTATGCTTGTGGCATCCGTTCCCTCAACCAATCTGGGAAAGAGGATACAGTCTGGTCCGCCTGCCGCTATTGGTATCTCAGGTTTTATTCTCCTTATTTCGGCGATGACCTTCATAGCATTGTTTAAGGAATAGCTGGGGATTGAGATACCGACCAGATCTTTGTCGCTCAATAACTGGGACAGTCTATCGAGGCTGTAATTCTCAACACTAAAATCAGCCAACTCGACATTGAAACCAGCATTTATTAATTCCGAAGACAAATACAATAGCCCCAATGGTATGCCAAACCTGGTCTCCCTCGGAGTGTCTGGAGGCGGGAATATGAATAGTACATTCCCTTTCATGGAAGACTATTCCCCGCCAGAAATTTGCTGATTTGAGCCAATGCATAGAGCCCCCACGAACTTCCATCCTCTATCTGATGATAACTCCACAGGCCGTTTCCTAGCTGATTTTCGACGAGCCAATTTAGACCTTCCCCAAGGACACGGTCTTCGACAAACTCGGGATACTGTAACAACCCTAAAATGGCTATGCTTGTGCAGAGGACATTACTTCCTACGGGGTGTTCCTTCCAAGGAGCAAACCCCCCGTCCTCCATTTGCTCGCCGGCCAACCATTTGGCGGTATCTCTGATCAAGACTATGTCGGTTGGCTGATAATCATTTCTCTTGAATGCCATCAACGTATATGCGGCCTTATATGTAATGGAATAGCATTCCCTTTTCCATGTCTGCTCCAACCAATTCAATCCGGGCTCATCGGCCAATTGAGGTAAAAAATAGAACAGAGCACCGGTGACGGGAATTCTCCCCATATCCCGTGCTGAACGGCCCCAACTGAAGTCCGTGAGCCGTTGCTCTTTCAGCCATTTCAGGCTGGTTTCTATTCGGTCTGTATGATTGCTACCCAAGGAGCTCAATAGCAGAATGCACCACATTGTGTCATCAACACCGGTCCAGCCACCGTCCGCTCGTTGTTCAGATACACAGCGGGTATATATGGCCGGTGGTATGGAATTAGGACTAACGCCACTCCACAGCAATAGACTCGACGTCTTGGCTATCCGGGAGAAATCGATCTCTTTTCGTTGTAACTCATCTACTATATTCCTGAGGGCAAGTATCGCCCGAGGGATGGCAGCATCCAGTCGTGAATCTCTTGCTATATCTGGGGAAACATCCAAAGGAGCTTGTTTTTTCATCGTTTATTCAAATCGTGCAACCAAGTGGGCGCACCCTATTTTGTGGCTAATTTTGGCCATTAAAGATAACTCTATATCGTTTCAGCAACGCTTGGAATTCCGCTTTCCCCTCAATATTCTTAAAATCCTCAAGATCAGGTTTCAGATGATCTTTGAATAGCTTTTCCCCTGAACCTTCGAGTTCAGCCAACTTGAAGGCCCGCGTTAAATACTCAACCGCTTCATCCTTTTGGTTCAAAAGAGCAAGAGCACGAGCCTTATCATAGAAATGGTCATAATCAGCTTTTAAATTCCCCAAAATATTAATAGCTTCGCCAAAATGTTCAGGTTTATTTTCAATCTTTCCAAGCTGAATTAGAGTAATAGCTTTGTTATTATTAGCCTCCTCAAATTGTGGTTTTTTTTCTAAAACCCAATCGTAGTCTTTAATTGCTTCTTTGTAGCATTCAATTGCATCTGCGTTTTTGCCATTTATTTCATGCTGTCTTCCAAGCCAAAAGTGGTCTATCCCGAGTGATTGATGAATATGTAGGTTCAGAACTTCATCTGTAGGATATTTTTTCAAAGCTTTATCATAATATTCTATTGCTCCTTCATAGTTCTTATTTATATTTATATCCATATCCAAGGAACGGCCTACTCCATACACTTCCCAGGCTTCATTATCTTGGTTCTTATTATAATGGCGGGTGATGCTCTCAACCACTTCTTGTGATTCGTCTTTCCTGAGATAAGGGTCTGTCGGAAGAACTTTATCCTTTAGTTTTGATATCGTCATTAGTTCGTCCCGGTCTTTTTGCAGTTTCTCTATAATTGGCTTTTGCTCTTTTTCAAAGTTCTCCCACTCGCTCTTTGTCTTAGTGGACGTATAGCCTATATAAATCGCTACGATAGCAACGAGGATAGTCAATACCGCAACAGCAACGTCGAGCGGTTGAGGGGGATGTTTAACGATATTGTCACTCAACCAATAGCCGACAGCGAAATAGATAGCTACGACAACAGAAGCAATGAGTGCTATCGCGAATAAGAAAAGTAAAAAGGTGCGTAATTTCTTCCAATTTTCCCCTTCCCCCCCTTTTTCCCCTTGAGAATCCCTCTCTGTCATATTCGTCACCTCATTAATAGAATTACAATCCGGGGTATATCTATTCCCTCAAACAGAAAACCGCCATTCCCCCGTCACCGTCTGCCACATAGACATAACCACCTGATACAAAGACTCTCCGCGCGAATCCATCTAAACTCAGGTTCTCCCTCAGGACAGGTCTGGAAGGACTGCTTATATCCACTACTTTCAAGCCACTCTGCCCGTCAGCCAGGTAGAGGCAATCGCCCATTATAAAAATCCCTCTTGCCTCTTCGGTGTTCAGTGTCCCCAGTAGAACAGGGTGGCTTGGCTGATTGACGTCAACCACCTTTAATCCCCCGGGGCCATCGGCAAGATATGCGAGATTCTCCTTTACGCTAACGTCCCAAGTAACTCCATGAGTTTCAAGCGAACCTCTCAGAAGTGGCTTTGATGGATTGGTTACGTCTACCACCTTCAAGCCCTCTTCCCCGCAAGCAACGTAGGCGTAACTATTTTCTACCCGGATTCCCAAAGCTCTCCCTGTTAACAAGACGCTCCCAACCAGAGTCGGTTTCGCGGGGTCTGTTATATCCACTATCTTCAGTCCCTGGTCATAATCGGCTAGATAAGCATAGCTACCTCGGACACAAACATCCCACGTTCCACCGTCCGTATCAAGAGACCCTACTAGAATGGGGTTGGCAGGATCCGAGACATCAACTATTTTCAAGCCGTTGGCCTCATCTGCCATATAAACGAAATTCTCCTCTACCCACAAGCGAGCAGTCTTCCAACTGGGATCCGACAGAAATCCTACTAAATGAGGTTTTGCTGGATTACTGACATCAAATACCTTCAGGCCTACTACATCTGCCACATAAGCATGATTATTCGATACCCAAACGTCCTTTGGCCATCCGGGAATCCCTAACCTGCCAACCAGAAAAGGTTTGGAAGGGCTTCTTACACAGGCTATTTTCAGACCAGAGACATCGGCCACATAGGCATGGCCATCAGATACACAAATTCCCTTGGGAGATACTCCTGTTCTAACCTCTCCTTGAAGAATAGGATTTGAAGGATCTCTAACATCGACAACACTCACCCCTTTCTTGTTTGAGATTAGGTAAGCATAGCCATCTGCGACAGCAAAACTTCGGATATCCTCTATTCCTAACGCCCCAGCCAATCGGAGATGGCCTGGGATATTGATATCAAACACTTTCAATCCCGCGGCATCAACCATGTAGAGACAATAGCCGGAAATATGAAGCTCAACAATACGATTGGTAGGATAGAAACCTACTTCCTTCGGTTCGGTTGGATCTTGGACATCAATTACTGCCAACCCGCCAGTTTTGACAGCATAGACATGGTTGTCTTTTGCCAAAACCCAATGGTACGCACCACCATATTGGCCGATAGATTGAAGAGACATGTCGTCTAACCTAGCCTTATCGGACAGAGTGGAAGAAGGTCATACACAATAGCTGCCACACACCTGGCATCCTTAGTTACAGTTGCAATTACTGCAGCCAAAACACCAATGTCCCTGATTAAACTCCTGCCAGATTTCCTCCGGAAAGACCAACCCCTCCTGTTCTTCCATGACAGGTTTTTCATAGGCCATTTTCTCAACTGCTCCGGTTTCCTTCAGAGAAGGTCTATCATAAGCCATTTTCTAGCACCTCCTTAGGTAAGTCTCACACCTTTTTAACTATCTGCCTATTGAGACAGCCAACTATGAACTCCTCGAAGTCCCCTAAAATAGTCTTACTATCCCGTTGATATCTTTTAGTCAACTCCTCCTTCAATTGTCCAACCGATGTCTGCCCATCGCATCTTGAAAGGATGAAGTATGATACCTCATTCAGCTTGAAATTGCTGCCATCTTTCACGTTGAAGAGCCAGTATTTTGTCTGCTTTAAATCAAGACTGTATAACGAGTAATCCTCAGAAATAGCAACAGCATCGTTGTCTCTTATCTCCAGCACTGTGGGTCCTCCCCCATGTAGTCCCCCGTCAATTCATAGGCGATTGCCCGACATCCTCCACACGATGGCACATGTTTGCATCCGTTGCACTTCCCTTTCAGGTTACGCTTATCTCTGATTTTCCACAGAGTATCAGAAGTATACCAGATTTTGAATAGGCCATCATCCAGAATGTTTCCTAGTGGAATATTCAGTCGTCTGCAGGGCAGAACTGTTCCGTCATGGAGAATGGCTATAGAGGTAAGACCCACTGGACAAAACCCTCCCACTATGTCAGGTGAGTCCTGCCCGTTGCAGGTATTAATCCACAGAGGCCTGCTTCGCCTTATGACCAGCCCACTTTCCTTGACGTCGTTATGTTCTGCCCTCTCCGCAATATATTGGTAAATATCTCGAAGCTCATTTGGGGAAAGGACAAGATTCTTGAGATCATTTCCACTGCTGCAAGGGGTAACTCTCTCCACCGTTAGCGCGTTCACCTTTTCCTTTATGGCCAGTTCGATCAATTGGGGAACATCTTGCATATTACTTCTGTGGAGGGTGAACATCAGAGTTATCTCAAGCCCGTTTGCCCGGAGTAATCTGATAGCTTCTATCGCTTTATTGAAGACACCCTTTCCCCGAATTCTGTCATGGGTCTCCGCAGTTGCTCCGTCAAGCGATATTTGTATCTGCTTGAGCTTACTGATTTCCTTCAACCAATGTATGTCGGTTTGATTAATTACTGTTCCATTGGATAAAACAGACAGGTAGGAAATCTGCTCGGATTCATTAAGGAGTCGTAACAGTCCGGGAAGATTCTTGCTAAGGAATGGTTCCCCCCCCGTGAGAGCAATTCTGCCGAACTTCCTCCATTTTTTTAACGTCAGAATTATGATACTGGCAACCCTTTTCAACTCGGCCGATCCCAAATCGTTTCTCGAATAACTTTCTTGATAACAATGGAGGCACCGCAGGTTACATTTCTCCGTAATATGCCACTGAATGTAGAATTCACCATCCATGTGATCGACAACCTGCCTTAATATTAGCCTGTTATTCTCCTCAACACTCCCAAGGTGGCGGCAACGGTTTATTTAACTTGATAACATTATAGGCCTATTATATTGGCTCTTCAACAGTACTGCCGCACACACAGCGTTCCATTGTACTCACTTTGCAGGAGTCTCGCATTTTAAGTGATCCTATTTTGGAGAGGCAGGTTAGAGCAACGTAGCAAGATTGGCAAGGTGAAGAAAGATAATGTTCCGTAGCGATTTTGTCGACTATAGTGGTAAAATTGACTACCTGAGGAATTTCTGAGGATGGTGAGAGAGGGAGGTGAAGGGGGTGGGGTAGAAAAGGAATGGAGGATAAGTGCACTGGAAGAGAGACGCCTCAATAACCGCTTATATCTGCAGCCCATGCATTTTGTGGAGAGAGAAAAAACGCTAAAGAGTTGAAGACATCTAGTTGAGGAGGTGTTGCAATGACACAGGACATGTCACAAGATATAGAGATGACTTTGAAATCGCTAAAGGCTAACCGTTTTGATGCCCGGTTTGCCCAGACAGCGGTTGAAGCCAAGAAGATGATGCTAGAGATGATACCATTAACAGCCAGTGTAGGTGTCGGAGACTCTGCAACTCTGAGGCAAATAGGCATACTTGAGGAGCTAATTCGACGGGGGACTAAGGTCATAAACCCCTTTACACGTGAATTAGCTCAGGATATGGGGGATAACCTGTTTCTACGCATGCGTCAGATGGAGAGGATGACTTTTGGCGCTGATGTATTTTTAGCTAGCAGCAACGCTCTGACCAAGGATGGCAAGATAGTAAGCATAGATGGTGCTGGCAACAGAGTTGCCGCGATGATTTTCGGTGCACCGAAGGTCATCTTGCCTATAGGTAGAAACAAAATAGTGAGGGATGTAGCTACAGCCATTTATAACATTAAGAATATCATCGCTCCTATCCATGCAAAGCGGACGGAGCACAAGACACCCTGCGCTGTAACTGGCAAATGTAATGATTGCGATAGCCCGGACAGAATTTGCAATATAACAGTCATTTTAGAAAAGAGGTCGATGTGTACCGACGTATCTATTATCCTCATCAATGAAGACCTAGGATTAAGCTGGAATCCTACCTGGGATGATAAGCGCATCAGTGAAATCAGGTCTAGTTATTACCAAAATAGTTGGGCCGTCTTTAGACCAAAATAACAATAAAAAAAAGACCACAGTTAAACAAAATCTTAAGGTTAGCTGTTTTCGCAGAATAGGGGGAAACGTACTTCTTCACCTGGATGTAACCCAACAAGCCATCTTGTTAACTGAATTACGCTTTTCATATTCGCGCTCGATCCATTCATGGAGCACTTCGCCGGACACCCCATGATGCCTGACAGAACCAGCAGAATGCCAGGGAACAGTTCAAAGTATCCCTGTTGCTGGTGTTAGCTCAATGTGCTAGCATATTGCCTGTGGCTAAGTTCTTAACGACACGAGGGACGTCATCAAGTCTCGAGAACATCATAAACACAGCGGAGAGAACCTTGGTTCTCATTTCTCCCTATATCAAGATTCCAGAGACTTTGTTCCCGTGCCTCAAGGCTGCGGATAAGAGGAACGTAAAGATAACTCTCGTATACGGCAAGAAGGACGACTTGGATGACGGCGTCATAGGTCAGCTTCAACAGCTAAGTAATCTATCACTCTATTTCGACAAGAACTTACACGCCAAATGCTACTTCAACGAAGCATCGATGGTCATTACCTCTATGAATCTCTACACTTTTTCTGAGTTGAATAATAGGGAAATGGGTGTCTTGGTAAGCGCCAAGGAAGATAGCAGTCTCTATGACGAAGCCGTGAGGGAATACCAGAGAATGGTTGATATTGCAGAACCAATAGGATTGAAGACGACATCAACTAGGAATCAGAAGCCCAAACGTATTGAAGTTGCACGTCAACAGCCCGAGACAGCAATAACGGGGCACTGTATAAGGTGTGGGACTGGCATCGCCCTAGACCCCTCCAGACCTTACTGCCGTGATTGTTTCGATGTGTGGAAACAGTGGGAAGACCCCGAGCATAAAGAAAAATACTGCCATTGGTGCGGCAAGCCGATAAAAACAACGATAGAGTATCCACTTTGTCGTACATGCTACAGGAAACTAACGTAGCAGGAAGTCCAATCTGAGGCGTTTTTACGCTTATTACTGTTATGTTTCCAACTTCCCGACTTTTCCTTGGTTGAGCCTAGTTCTCGGTCATCATTAACACGTGGCCCCGTTAGCAAGAAGTAGAACCGTTAGTCTGGAACTGGAAGGAGCAATTATCCAGAAGATGACCTGTCACATTTCATCTTAAAGTTACCTCCTTTGCCGTTCGGGATCCCAAAGTTTATAATCTTATACGGGAAGGATGGTCATACCTTAACCAGCTTTTAGGGATCACGAAGACCCAGGTGATTGTGTACAGGCCTCGGCATAACAAAAACATGGCCAGGGGGGCAGAAAATGAAAGAACACACACCCACATACGAGGAAGCACTGTCACTTTTCAAAGAATTTAACAAGAGCGAGAGTCTGCTGAAACACGCTTATTCCGTTGAGGGAGTGATGCGCTACATGGCCCGGAAGAGAGACGAAGATGAAGAGAAGTGGGGCATTGTTGGCTTAATGCATGACTTGGACTATGAGCGTTTCCCTCAGCAGCACTGTAAGAAATCGCGAGAGATATTAGAGGAGCGAGGTTGGCCAGAGGAATACATACGAGCAATTGTCTCTCATGGCTGGGGTATATGCAATAATGTGGAGCCTCAGACGGAGATGGAAAAGGTACTATACGCCATAGACGAACTCACTGGGCTTATCACGGCAGTAGCAATAATCCGACCATCAAAGAGGGTGGCAGACCTGGAGACAAAGTCGGTGATGAAGAAATGGAAAGATAAGTCATTTGCTGCTGGTGTGAACCGCTCGCTGATTGAAAAAGGGGCAGCGATACTGGGGATGGAATTAAGAGACCTGGTTACCGATAGCATTATGGGTATGCGCCAAGTAGCCGACCGGATAAGTCTATAACATTGCGGTTCTCCTTGTTGCCTGGTCAAATGCAATTGAGCAATCTGCCAGATTGTTCTCCCAAATAGGATGGAGAAGCAGTGTTCTAGTCATATTTTTCCTTCAATATACTCCTCAATACCTTGGCGGTGGGAGTCTTAGGCAGACTATCAGTGAATACTACAGATTTTGGCACCTTGTAATTCTCAAGCTTATCCTGACAAAGTTTTATTATCTCTTCCTCGGTGGTTTTCTCACCTTCTTTCAGTACCACCACTGCTTTCACCGATTCCCCCAGTGTCTCATCAGGAACACCTATCACAGCCACCTCAGAAACACAGGGATGAGAGTAAATGGCATCCTCTACCTCGGTAGCATAGATAGTGTTGCCCCCGCTCACCATCATATCCTTCTTTCTTCCCGTTATGTAGAAATAACCGTCCTTGCCCTTGCTGGCTAAATCTCCGGTATGAAGATAGCCATCCCTGAGCACCCTATTGGTCTCCTCTGGCATCTTCCAATAGCCCATCATTATATTGTCGCCTTTAGCCACAATCTCACCAATTTCACCCGGAGCTGCCTCGCTGCCATCTTCATTTACCACTTTGACTTCAATATTGAGCATCTCCTTGCCGGCAGAGCCCGGTCTTTTTACCTTCTCCCATGGCCCTTCAAATAACGGGGGTCCGGTCAACATAGGAGCTGCCTCGGTCAGGGCAAAAACGTCCATGAAGATGTCTCCAAAAATATCGTTGGCTCGCTTCAGCAATTCTGGTGACATAGGAGCACCAGCCGACACTACCATCCGTAGGCCGCTGATATCATATTTATCGATGTCAGGGTACTCGATTAAGGGAACAATCATATTGGCTACCAGGGCTGAGGTCGTTACCCCCTCCTGGCTAAGAGTCCTATAAAACAGCCCGGGGTCGAATCGTTCCAGGAACATGTTGGTGCCACCGATGTAGAAAAGGCAATTCATATGGCACAGCATACCGGAATGAAACATGGGTAACAAATTCAGGTGGGTGTCATTAGAACTGACAGGAAAGTTGGACATTATGGTATTTACCGTGTTGGCAATCAGGTTTTTATGGCTTAGCATTACCCCTTTGGGTAATCCCGTCGTGCCGCTGGTATAGAGTAGCCAGGCAAGGTCATCTTCATCAGCAGCTACCTCCGGCTCATCGGCAGGATAGCGTGAGGTCAAATCCTCATAGCTTACTGTTCCCGAGGCTTCACCGATAACTATGAGGTTACTGACGGTGTCCAACCCGCTGTAGATAGAATTGACCGTTGCTGAGTATTTTTCGCCAAAGACCAGGGCTACTGCCTCCGAATTATTGATAATGTAGGAGATTCCGGCATTATCCAGCATATTGTTAACCGGGACACATACCATGCCGCATTTAGCCGTAGCGAAGAATACCTCTATATACTGAAGACAGGTGTCGGCCAGAACAGCCATTCTATCACCTCTCCCCATTCCCATGTCCAACAGGGCATTAGCCAGCTGGTTTATCCGGTTATTAAATTGGGAATAGGTGTATCTTGTACCAGCCAACGCCACTGCTGTCTTATCCGGGTGTTTTCTGGCATTGCCCTTTATCATATCTCCAAGAAGCATACGCTGACCCTCCTTAGTAATTTTATTGAACACGTGGTGCCATCTAGGCGGTAACTCAGCCTCAGCTTCATCAGTATAACTGGTGAGCAACTCAGCTTTCAAATAGATGGGTAAGCTTGTGGGTAACATTTAGCCATATTGGTTAACCCGCCTCCCTACTCAAATCCTGGTGTATAAGTAGTATTATGCGTAGAAGGCTCCGGCGTGCGGAATGTAGTTACGACAATTGAGAGGGAGGTAGTTTTGAGAATTTGAATAAATATATTCTTCTATATAACAGTAAGGCTGGATACCTTCTTTTAGGAATATTCAGCCTTACTAGGAAGGATTTGCCCCAGAACCTTTGTTTTTAAGAGCAGCCTTCTGCTTAGCCCGATACTCGGGGTCTTGCCACATTTTCTTGGTAGCAGCCCTTAGCTTGGCTCGATACTCTGGGTCTTGCCGATAGCTCTTTCTTTCTAGCTTTGTTTCAACTAAAAAGTCCACATACTTCCTGGCAATGGCGCAGTATCCTTTAACCCGACCATCCCTTGCTATAGCTTCAACTTGCTGACCGCAAGCAGGACAGGTAACCTTGAGCAGTTCCAGCTTCGCCAAGCTCATATATATCTTAGTCTATTCCACTTGGCACTTGGCATTAGTCATCACCATTGCCACCATCATCTCCACCATCGCCAGTAGCATCGTCCACCTGAGTCTCGGTAAGCCTCACCTTGACTGCCTGCGGACGACCATCACGTCCCTCTCCCTTCTCAAATTCCACTTCTTGCCCTTCTCTAAGGGACCCGAATTCCACTCCTTCAAGGTCGTTGCGATGGAAGAAGAGGTCTCCTTCCTCCTCTCCCTTGATGAACCCAAAACCACGGTCCATGAGCCGTCTGATTGTGCCCTTTGGCATAAGACACCTCCCTTTAAATCCACTAGCTAGGCTTAAGAATTAGTATACCACACAATGCGAAAAATGCTATAGCGGTTCCGGTGCCCTTCTTTGGCCCACCTGAGGGAATTCGAACCCGGGGAGTGTTATTTAAGGGGCTGGCACCGGGGGCAGAAGCAGGTGCCACGGCCGCGGAGCTTGATATACTCGAGCGGTGTGCCGCAGACAGGGCAGGGCTTCCCCCGTTGGTGGGCTACCTTGAAGTGGTGGTGAGCGAAACCGGCCTCACCGCCGGGGCGAAAGTAGGTGCTGGTGCTGGCTCCCATATGTTCGATGCCCGAGCGCAGCACCTGCCTGATGGCCCGGTGGAGGTGCTTTATCTCCTCCGGGGTCAGGCTGCCGGGGTGGCGCTGCGGGTTGATACCGGCGGCGAAAAGGGCTTCGTCGGCATACATGCTGCCGATGCCGGCGATGAAATTCTGGTCGATGATGACTGCCTTGATGGGGGCTTTGCGCCTGGCGAGGCTTCGCTCCAGAAATTCGCGGGTGAAGCCTCCCTCCAGCGGCTCCGGCCCGAGCCTGCCGGTAACCTTTCCCGGCCTGTCGAGCAGCCTGAGTACCCCGAATTTCCGGGGGTCGCGGAAGTGGATGGCGGTATCATTGTCGAAGTAAAAGATGGCTCTCGTAAATTTTCCCGCCTCCGCTGAAGACGGCTTTAGTAGCAGGGAACCGCTCATTTTCAGGTGCAGGTTGAGCACTTTACCGCCGGAGAGGTGCCAGAAGATATACTTGCCGCGGCGGGTAATTCCGGTGACGGTCTCGCCAATCAGCCCGGAGCGAAATTCCGCAAGCGTGGACTCACGGACAATCCCTTCCCAGGGGAGGGCCACGCCGGTAATGCGGCGGCCGTTGATGTGGGGGGCTGTCTCTCTGACGGTGGTCTCTACCTCGGGTAGCTCAGGCAATCTAGTCCATCTCCCCCCAGTTGGTGCCGGTCTTGATATCTACCTTCAGCGGCACGCTGAGCTTGATAGCGGAGGTCATTATTTCCGGCACGAGCCGGCGCATTTCCTCAAGCTCATCTTCGGGTACCTCGAAGATGAGCTCATCGTGCACCTGGATAAGCATCTTGCTTTTGAGCCGGAGCCCGGTCATCTCGTGGTCGAGGTTAATCATTGCTACCTTGATGATATCGGCGGAAGTGCCCTGCACCGGCATGTTTATTGCCATACGTTCGGCGGCTTCTTTTATCTGGTGGTTGGGTGAGTTAATTTCGGGGATGAAGCGCTTTCTGCCCAGGATTGTCTGGACGTAACCCCGCTCCCGTGCCTGGTTTTTGGTTGCTTCAAGGTAGCCTTTTACCCCTGGGTGGTCTTCAAAGTAGGCATTGATAAACCGGCCTGCCTCCTCCCGTGAGAGCCCGGTTGCCTGCTCCAGGCCGTAGCCGCTCATCCCGTAGATGACACCGAAGTTGACGGTTTTTGCCACGCGGCGCATATCTGCTGTTACCGCGGCGGTGTCCACTCCAAAGAGGCGGGCGGCGGTAGCGGCGTGAATATCCTCGTCGTGATGGAAGGCGCTTAAGAGACCGGGGTCTTGAGACAGGTGGGCAAGGGCGCGGAGGTCAATCTGCGAGTAGTCCCCGGACACCAGTCTAAAGCCGGGGGGAGCGATGAAGGCTGTCCTTACTTCTTTCCCCAGCTCGCCGCGAACGGGAATGTTCTGCAGGTTTGGCTCGCTGGAAGAGAGCCGGCCGGTGGCGGTCCGCGTCTGATTGAAGCTGGTATGCACCCGCCCTGTTTTCGGGTTGATTAGGGCGGGCAGGGCATCGATATAGGTTGACTTGAGTTTGCTTAAGGTGCGGTAGTCCAGGATAAAGTCTATTATGGGGTGGGTGCCGCGCAGTTCCTCCAGCACGGGAGCCCCGGTCGAGTAGCCACTCTTGGTTTTGCGGGTGGGCTGGAGGCCCAGCTCCTCAAAGAGGACGGAGCCCAGTTGCCGGGGTGAGTTTACATTGAAGCGGTGGCCGGCGCTGTTATATATCTCTGCCTCCAGCTTGAGCAGCTGCTCACCAAGGCGGTGGGACATCTGGCGCAGCAGCCCTGTATCCAGGGTGACCCCGTTTCTCTCCATCCGCATGAGCACCGGCACGAGTGGCATCTCGACCTCGGTAAATAGCTGCCACAGCCCCTGCTCATGGAGCTCCGGGGCCAGCAGTCCGTCCAGCTGCCCGGTAATATCGGCATCGGCACAGGCGTAGGGAGCGGCGCGCTCAATATCGACCTGAGACATTAAGATATGCTTGCTCCCGGTACCGATGAGGTCGGTGATGGGCGTCAGCTCGATACCCAGCCGGCTGAAGGCAAGGGCTTTTAAGCCTAAGGATTTCTCTCCCAGGAGGTAAGCGGCCACCATGGTATCGGAAGTGAGGTTACTGACATTTACCCCGTATTCCGCCAGCACCGTCATATCATACTTGCCATTGTGGGCAAGCTTGGCGCTGGCGGCATCCTCCAGGGGCGGTTTGAGCCGCTCGATGACCTGCTCCAGCGGCAGCTGCGCTATCTCCTCCAGGCCGGCATGGCCCACCGGGATATAGCAGGCCTCCCCCGGAGCCGGGGATAGGGAGATGCCCACGAGGCGAGCCGACATTGCCTCCGTGCTGGTTGTTTCCAGGTCGAAGGCGAAAGACCCGGCTGCCGGTAGCCGCTTTAGAAACTCGTCAAGGGCCGGGATGGTGTTTATGGTATGGTAGTTTTCCCGGGGCCGCCCGGCTTCGGCCCGGGTCTGGGCCGGGGACTTGCCGGTCTCCATCCCGGGCAGCTTGGGCAGCAGGCTGGAGAACTCGAGCTCACGGAAGAGCTCGGTTACCTCTCGCCGTTCGTAGTGGCTGGCCTGGCAGTCGTCCAGGTCGAGGGTGACCGGCACCCGGGTAACAATAGTAGCCAGCACCTTGCTCTGGCGGGCGATGTCTTCACTCTTTCGCAGGGTGTCGCTGAGCCTGGCTGGCGTTATCTCGTCGATATGCTCATATATCCGCTCTATGGTGCCGAACTGCTGAATGAGCTTTGCGGCGGTCTTTTCGCCTATCCCCGGTACCCCCGGGATATTGTCTGAGGTATCACCTACCAGGCCCTTGAAGTCGGCAATATGCTCTGGTTTAATACCGTACTTCTGGCTCACCGCGGCTTCATCGTAGAGTTTGGTATCGCTGAAGGAGCGTCCCGGCCTGGGGGAGAGTACTCTTACCCGGGGTGAGACCAGCTGCATGGCATCGGCATCGCCGGTGACGATGATGGTATCGATGTGCTCCTCACTTGCCTGGCGGCTCAAGGTTCCCAGGACATCATCCGCCTCGTAGCCATCCAGCTCAAAGATGGGAATGTGGAAGGCTTCCACCAGCTGTCTTACCCGGCCCAACTGCTTTACCAACTCGTCGGGGGTTGGAGGTCGCTGTGCCTTGTACTCTAAAAACATCTGGTGGCGGAAGGTAGGGGCTTTCTTGTCAAAGGCGATGGCGCAGTGGCTGGGCTTTAGCTCCCCCAGTACCTTGAGCAGCATCTGGGCAAAGCCGAAAACGGCACCTACGATTTCGCCCGTTTTTTTAACGGTCAGCGGGGGGAGGGCGTGGTAGGCACGGTGGACCAGGGCGTTACCGTCAAACAGCACCAGCAGCGGCTTTTCCATGAGTATATTATAGCAGATAAATCTCTGGTCCATTTGGCATTATCTGTCAACTTATAGTATGGTATATCAGGATGTTCGGATGGGGGAAAACAGGATGCCTGGCACTGACTCCGGTATGAAGAAGACTCACATCAGTATGGTAGCCGGCAAGGGTGGGGTGGGCAAGACGACCTGCGCCGCGGCGGCGGCTGTCCACCATGCCCTGGGTGGGGAGACGACGCTGATTATATCAACGGACCCGACCCCATCCCTCTCTCACATCTTCGAGGTGGAGGACAGGAAGAAGCCGGCCAGGGTTATGGACCGGCTGTATCTAGCCGAGCTTGGCGTGGAAGAGATAAAGCAGATGTGGGACAGGAAGTTCGGCAGAGAGGTTTATGAGGTCTTCTCTTCGCTGGTGGCGGTTGGCTATGCGGAGTTTGTTGATTTTATCACCTCCGTATTGCCCGGTATCGGGGATGAGTTTATGGTCGATTATATAAAGGAGCTGAGCCAGGACAGGAAGTACGACCACATCATCTGGGACACCGCTCCCCTGGGGCAGACACTCGGCTTGCTTCAGGCCCCGGCTATGCTCAGTGAGCATCTGAAGCCCGCCCCCCGCATCTATTCCCGGTTGAAGCTTGGCGGGGAAACAAAGAAATCGGTGCTGGATATTATAAGGGGGTGGGCGAGCCTGTCCAACGACGATATTGACTTTCTTAAGTACCAGGTGAAATTTGTTATTATTACCATCCCGGAGGCACTGGCGGTCGCGCAGCTTGACGGTATCTTTGATGAAATCAATAAACACGGGCTTACCCCCGACCAGTTAGTGATAAATAATGTCATTGAGGATAGTGCCGGCTCGAGTTTTCTCAAGGCCAGGGCTGAACAGCAGAAGGGGTATCTTGAGCTTCTCTTTACCAGGTATCAGGGGATAAAGATAGTTAAGCTGCCCCTGTTTCCCGGCGAGATAAAGGGAATAGACAGGTTGAAGGAGCTGGAGAGATACCTTTTTGAGTAGAAATCCGGTATTTTCCCCCTTAATAGTAAAGCCTTCAGGCCTGCTCCTCTTCCCTGTTGAATAGTTGTCTTTCCGTGATATACTATAGGGCATGAAAGAAGGCCGGGATGAAAGGTAAAGACCTGCTTTCAGTATCCGACCTGAGCGGTGGGGATATTCGCCAGCTCATACTGGATGCCGCTTCTATGAAGACCAGGGGCTGGCTGTCGGTGCTTAGCGGAAAGACGCTTGCCATAATGTTTGAAAAGCCCTCGCTGCGGACGAGGGTGAGCTTTGAAGTGGCGATGCGCCAGCTTGGGGGACAGACAGTATACCTCTCTCCGGCTGAGGTCGGCCTGGGCGAACGCGAGTCGGTCCCGGATGTAGCCCGGGTGCTCAGCCGCTATGTGGAGGCAATCGCCGCCCGCACCTTTTCTCACCAGACTCTGGAGGTCCTGGCCTCTTACTCCTCCGTGCCGGTGATAAATGCCCTGTCGGACGTGGAACATCCCTGCCAGGCACTGGCCGACCTGCTTACTATCTATGAGAAGAAGGGGGAGCTCAGGGGGTTGACCTTAGCCTTTGTTGGCGATGGTAATAATGTGGCCCGCAGTCTCATGCTGGCGGCTTTACTTTCGGGGATGAATTTCAGGATTGCCTCGCCGCCGGGCTATGCTGTTGGGGGCAGACTGCTCGAGGTGGCTCGAGAATATGCCCGGGATAGCGGGGCTGAGATAGTCTGCGCTGAAGAGCCCCTTCAGGCAGTCAGGGGCGCTGACGTCGTCTATACTGATGTGTGGGCCAGTATGGGGCAGGAAACTGAGACTGAAGCGCGGCGCCAGGTATTTGCGGGTTATCAGGTGGACAGCGGACTCCTCTCTCAGGCTGATGCGGATGCGATATTGATGCATCCTCTGCCGGCCCACCATGGTGAGGAGGTGGCGGTGGGCATCCTGGATAGTCCCGGGTCGGTGGTCTTTGACCAGGCAGAGAACCGGATGCACCTGCAGAAGGCGCTGCTGGCGTGGATGCTGGGTGGCCTGGAGGTCCCGCTGGTAGACTATCGCTAGGGGGTAGTTATGTATATGTTGAGGGCTCTGGTAAAGTGGGGCTGGTGTCCGATTTTGATTACGGCGCTGGCGGCGGCTGGCTTTATCTGTCAGTGGCCGGCGGAAGCCATCGTCACCGCCCTGGTTATTATCCTGGTTATCGGGTTGGTGGTCGCGGCGCTCGGAGCCAGGGAGAAGGAACTGGAACGGCTGTCACTGCAGCTCAGGCAGCTGGCCGGCTATTTTAACCGCCGGTTTATGGGTGACTCGTCGCTATCTATCTTTGCCATTATCGAGGGCCTGTTCAAGGTTGATGAGCCCAAGCTGTGGGAGTGGGCGCGGGCATGCGATATGTCACGGCGGGTTATCAATACCTGGTGCGGTAGTTTTGTCTCCAGGGTGGAGAGCGACATCAGGACCAGGCGGTTTGATATTTACCTGCACACCTATCTGAATGAGCTGTGGCTGGTGAACAGCCACTACCATGAGTATATTACCCAGTTTTGTGAAATAGGGGAGAGGGTTGAAATCCCGAGGGAGATTAGAGACCAGTATAATCGGTTTGTGGTAGAATACAACGCCTTTGTTCAGGACTTCAGGGATAACATCAGTGAACTGAAAAAGGTTGCCGGGACCGAGATTGAACCCCCCAGTGTCCAGTTTGCCAGGGAACTACCGGAGATAAAGTAATTATCTACCTCACCCCCTTAATCCCCCTCTCCTTCAAAGAAGAGGGGGAGGTAAAGAAAGAGGGGCTTCGCCCCTCTTAAGTACCCCGTTAGCTTGAGGTATCTCCTTCAAAGGAGGAAAATGAAGATATGAAGTTAGCTATCGCACAGATGGTCTTGGGGGTGTTTGGTAAAGGGTGAGGGGTTGGAGACTAGAGTGAGTAAGCCTGTTGTGGCAATTGTTGGCCGGCAGAATGTGGGTAAGTCCACCCTGTTAAACCGGCTGGCGGGCGAGAGGCTGGCTATTGTCGCCGACCTGCCGGGGACTACCCGTGACCGTATTCTGGTCGATGTTTCGTGGCGGGGGGCCGGGTTTACCCTGGTTGATACCGGTGGTATTGAGGTGAAGCCTGACTGCCCGGTGGCCCGAAGGGTCAGGCAGCAGGTGGAGACGGCTATCGCTGAGGCCGATGTTATTATCTTTCTGGTAGATGTAAGGGATGGGGTGGTGCCCTCGGACCTGGAAATTGCCGACATGCTTCGCAGCTCAAGCAAGCCCGTAATAGTGGCGGCGAATAAGGCGGATAATGCCAAACTTGAGGCTGAGGCGGTGGAATTCTATGAGCTGGGGATGGGGGAGCCCGTGGCGATTTCAGCCTATCACGGCCGGGCGACTGCCGAGCTGATGGATAGGGTTACCTCACTGCTGCCGGCCTTATCCCCGGTTGAGCCGGAGCCGGACATTATGAGGGTGGCCATTGTCGGCAGGCCTAACGTGGGTAAGTCAATGCTGGTAAATGCCATTTTGGGCAGGGAGCGGGCTATTGTTGACCGTGCTCCGGGGACTACCCGTGACGCTTTAGATACCCTGTTTGACTTTGGCGGGCAGAATGTGCTACTTATTGATACGGCCGGTGTCAGGCGGCGGGGACGGCTGGGGGTAGGAGTGGAGCGGTATAGTGTCATCCGTGCCCTGCGGGCTATCAACCGGTGTGACGTAGGGGTGCTGGTTGTTGATGCGAGTGAGCTGCTTACCGCCCAGGATATGCACATTGCCGGTTATATCCAGGAGGCGACTAAGGGGGTTGTCCTGGTAGTTAATAAGTGGGACCTGGTCCAGGGGGGAAGCACCACTGACTGTGATAGGTACATCAGGAGCGAGCTCAAGTTTATGAGTTATGCCCCTATCCTTTATGCGTCGGCTAAATTCGGGCACGGTGTGGACAGGATTATGCCCCGGGTGTGTGAGGTCTATCGTGAAAGGCGCAAACGGCTGACCACGGCCGTGGTCAACAGCGTGGTCCAGCAGGCCGTAGCCGCTCACGGTCTGCCCCGGAGCGGTAGAAATCGGCTAAAAATTCTGTATGCTACTCAGGCTGAGGTAAACCCGCCGACCTTTGTCTTCTTTGTCAACGATGCCAGCCTGCTCCATTTCTCCTACCGTCGCTACCTGGAGAACAAGCTGCGCCAGTCGTTTGGTTTCGCTGGCACCCCGTTCCGTTTGATTTTCAAGACCAGGGGTGAGTCATGATTGTGGCCGAGTTTATTGCGGTAGTGGTAATAGGTTACCTTCTGGGTTCCATTCCCTCCGGTTACCTGGTAAGCAAGCGGAAGATTAAAGCCGATGTCAGGCAGTATGGCAGTGGCAAGACGGGGGCGACCAATGTGCTGCGGGCGGCCGGTGGCAAGGCCGGGGCGCTGGTGATGGGGCTTGATTTGCTAAAAGGGGTGCTGGCGGTGGTATTCGCCGGGCTGATAGTGGGTGGGGATTATCTAGTAGTAGGCGGCTTTGGCCTGGGCGCGCTGGTGGCTCGAGTCCTGGCGGCCCTGGCGGCGGTGGTGGGGCATATCTGGCCGGTATTCCTCAAGTTCAGGGGGGGAAGGGGGGTGGCTCCCTTTCTCGGGGGACTTCTGGCGCTGTGCCCGCCGGCAGCATTATTTGGCGGTGAAATTATGATTATCGGCGCTGGCTTGACCCGGTATGTGTCACTGGGTTCTATCGCGGGAGCCGTAGGCACCTACGCTATACTGGTGCCGCTGACGATTATGAATGGCTTTCCTGTTGAATACCTGTTTTACGCCCTGGTGGGGGTAGTAGTAATCTTTATTATGCACCGGGATAATATTTCCCGGTTGATGTCAGGCAGGGAGCGCAGGCTGGGCGATAAGGCTGAGGAGAGGGAGCCGCCGGTTAACCCCGGTAGTGGAAGCATAGGATAGGATATGCCCAAGGTTGCTATTATAGGCACCACTACCTGGGGAATGACCCTGGGGGTGGTGCTGGCACATAAGGGGCTTGAGGTCAGACTGTGGGCACGGACGGAGGAGGAAGCTGATAAGCTAAGACAGGCTGGCCCTGGTCCTGTTTTGCCGCCTGATGTTACCTTTCCGTCACAACTATCGGTTACCAGTTCGCTGGATGAAGCCTTGGCTGAGGTAAAGGCAGTAATTCTGGCAGTACCGTCACAGAAGATGCGGCAGAATGTGAGACTGGCTGCGGGCTATCTTAAGGGGTCGGTGCTGATAGTGAGCGCTGCCAAGGGGCTGGAGAGCGGCAGCAACAAGCGCATGTCCCAGGTAATCGGTGAGGAGATAAAATCCCGCCAGCGGTCTAATATTTGTGTTCTTTCCGGCCCTAACCTTTCCCAGGAGATTGTCCACAACCTGCCGGCGGCTACCGTGGTAGCCAGCTGGGGCGAGGCTGTAACCAGGAAAGCCCAGCGGTTGCTGACTACCCCCGACCTTTGTGTATATACTAATACCGATGTCATCGGTGTTGAGCTGGGGGGAGCGTTAAAGAATGTCATCGCCCTCGGTGCGGGCATGGTTGACGGGCTGGGTTACGGGGACAATGCCAAGGCAGCCTTTATCACCCGGGGACTGACCGAGATAAGTGCTCTTGGGGTTGCTCTGGGGGCAAGCCCGGTTACCCTCTCGGGCCTGGCTGGCCTGGGTGATTTAATCGCCACCTGCTCCAGCCGGTTAAGCCGCAACCATTATGTTGGCGAGGAGTTAACCAAAGGCCGCTCCCTGAAGGAGATAATAGACTCCATGGCCGGTGTCGCTGAGGGGGTCAGCACCACTGCCGCTGCCTGGGGCCTGGCCCAGGAGTTTGGACTGGAGATGCCAATTATCGAAAGGGTTTATAAGGTGCTCTACGAAGGTGTTGACCTCCGCCAGGCGGCGGCTGAGCTGATGCAGGCGGAAGTCAGCCATGAGTTAGCCGGCCGCAAGTGGAAGCTTTTTTCCTTTCTCAGGCCCCGAGGACATCCCTGAAGCGGCCTGCTGCCCCACCCCGTTTTTTTGATGCCGGCATATTAGCCGGTCCCAGACTTGAAGCCAGCTCCTCGAGGAGCTGGCGTTGCTTTTTGGTCAATGACCGGGGGGTAAATACGAAGAGGGTGGCGAACTGGTCACCACGCCCGTTTCTGTTGAGATGGGGGATACCTTTCCCCTTTAGCCGGAAAATATCGCCGGACTGGCTGCCGGCCGGGACCTGAAGCCTGGTCTTACCATCAAGGGTGGGCACCTCTACCTCAGCGCCAAGGGCAGCCTGGGTAAAGTTGACCGGCAGCTTGTAGATGATATCGTCTCCATCCCGGGTGAAGAACTCATGCGGCTTGACAGACAGGGTAACGTAGAGGTCGCCTTGTGAGCCGCCCCGAAATCCAGCTTCGCCCTCCCCACGCAGGCGCATCTGGGAGCCATCATCAACCCCGGCTGGAATCCTGGACAGGATATGGTGCTGCCGTTTTTCTCTCCCCGTGCCCCGGCACTGAGGACAGGGCTCGGTGATAATCCTGCCTTCGCCGTGGCACTGGTTACAGGTAGTGGTGTGGGAGAAACGGCCGAAGATGCTCTGCTGGGTGCGCTGTACCTGTCCGGTGCCATTACAGTTGGGACACCGGGCGGGCTGGGAACCTGGCCTGGAGCCGGTACCCTGGCACAGGGAGCAGTGCTCGATGCGTAGTATATTGAGTTCCTTTTCACAGCCGAAGGCGGCTTCCTCAAAGGTGATGGTAAGACCGTGGTGCAGGTCGGCACCGCGCTGGGGGGCTTGGCGGGTGGCGGTGGTTGCCCCGCCGAAGAAGGCATCGAAGATATCGCCAAAGCCGCCGAAGTCAAAGCCTTCAAAGCCTCTGCCGAAGACCCCGGCCGCGCCGGCATGCCCGAAGCGGTCATAGGCAGCCCGTTTATCAGGGTCGGAGAGGATTTCGTAGGCTTCGTTTATCTCCTTGAACCTCTCCTCAGCCCCTTCGCCGTGATTATGGTCGGGGTGGTACTTGAAGGCGAGCTGGCGAAATGCTCGCTTTACTTCCTCATCGGTGGCATTTCTACCTACACCGAGGGTTTCATAATAGTCCTGCTTTGCTGGCATCCTCAAACCTCGTGGAACTCACCCTCCACCGTGCCCTCTTCTTCTTTGCCCGGAGGAGTCTCCTCACCCGGGGCTTCCCCACCCGGGGGCGGCGGTTGCTGTCCGTATACAGCGGCGCCTATCTTCTGCATCGTCTCAGATAGCTCCTGTGCCGCCTGGCGGATAGCGTCGGTGTCGGTACCCTGCAGCGCGGAGCGCACCGCCTGGACTTTGCTCTCTACCTCCTGGTTCAAATCGGAGGGTATCTTATCCTTCTGCTCCCTCAGGCTTTTTTCTGCGGTATAGGCTAGGGTGTCCGCCGCGTTGCGCGTTTCTATCTCCTCGCGGCGCCTGGCATCCTCGGCAGCGTGCATCTCCCCTTCCCGCTGCATCTTTTCTACCTCTTCCTTGGAGAGCCCGCTGGAGGCGGTAATAGTTATTTTCTGCTCCCGTCCCGTGCCTTTATCGTGGGCCTTGACGCTGAGGATGCCATTGGCATCGATATCAAAGGTAACCTCAATCTGAGGCACTCCCCGGGGTGCCGGCAGGATGCCATCGAGCATAAATCTGCCCAGTGTCCGGTTGTCGGCAGCCATGGGTCTCTCCCCCTGGAGGACGTGGATTTCCACGCCGGGCTGATTGTCAGCCGCGGTGCTGAAGACCTGGCTCTTGGAGGTAGGGATGGTGGTATTGCGCGGGATGAGGGGGGTAGCCACGGCACCGAGAGTCTCAATACCCAGGGTGAGGGGGGTGACATCGAGCAGCAAAACATCCTTGACCTCTCCCTTGAGCACCCCCGCCTGGATGGCGGCGCCGATAGCCACTACCTCATCGGGGTTGACTCCCTTGTGGGGTTCTTTGCTGAAAAACTGTTTTACCTTTTCCTGGACCAGGGGGGTCCTGGTCTGTCCTCCGACCAGGATTACCTCATCAATCTGGGCCGCCGTCTTTTCGGCGTCAGCCAGTGCCTGGCGGCAGGGGCCCAGGCTTTTTTCCACCAGGTCTGTTACCAGCTGTTCCAGCTTGGCCCGGGTAAGGGTGATATTGAGATGTTTGGGGCCGCTGGCGTCAGCGGTGACAAAGGGGAGGTTTACCTCGGTCTGCTGGACGGTGGAAAGCTCGCATTTAGCCTTTTCAGCGGCCTCCTTCAGCCGCTGGAGGGCCATCTTGTCCTGCCTGAGGTCAATCCCCTGGTCTCGCTTGAATTCGTCACATAGCCAGTCCATGATTATCTGGTCAAAATCATCGCCGCCGAGATGGGTATCACCGTTGGTTGACTTGACCTGGAAGGTGCCCTCACCCAGCTCCAGGATGGAGATATCGAAGGTGCCGCCGCCGAGGTCATAGACAGCGATAGTCTCCTCCTTCTTCTTGTCCAGCCCGTAGGCGAGGGAAGCCGCCGTTGGCTCATTAACTATTCTCAAGACCTCGAGTCCGGCTATCTTGCCCGCGTCCTTGGTTGCCTGGCGCTGTGAATCGTTGAAGTAGGCGGGCACGGTGATTACCGCTTCGGTGACCTTCTCACCGAGATAGGCCTCAGCGTCTGCTTTAAGTTTCTGCAGGAGCATGGCTGAGATTTCGGGCGGGCTGTACTCTTTATTACCCATCGCCACCTTAGCGTCGCCGTTGGGGGCCCTGGTTATCTTGTAGGGGAGCATTTTCCTGTCGTATTCCACAGTGGGCTCATCAAACTTGCGTCCCATGAGGCGCTTGATGCTGAAGATGGTATTTTCGAAATTGGTGATAGCCTGGCGCTTTGCTACCTGTCCTGCCAGGCGCTCACCATTTTTACTTACTGCTACCACTGACGGGGTGGTGCGGCCGCCCTCAGCGCTGGGGATAACCACCGGCTCTCCACCCTCCATTACCGCCACCGCTGAAAAGGTCGTGCCTAAATCAATACCTATAACCTTGCCCATTATTTATTCCTCCTTCTTCTCCTCTTCTTCCTCTTCACCATTGCCCACTACTACCATAGCCGGGCGGATAACCCTGTCATGGAGCCGGTAGCCTTTTTGCAGCTCTTCAATGACAATTCCCTCTTTACCTTTACCGTGTATTGCAGCTTCGTGGAGCTTGGGGTCAAAGGGCTCGCCCAGCGCCTTGATCGGGGACAGTCCTTGTGCCTCCAGTATTGCCCACAGCTTGCGCTCAATGAGCCTGACGCCATCCACCCAGCTGAGTTCGGCGAGACGGGGAGGGATTGAAACAAAGGCCCGCTCCAGGTCATCTAAGAGAGGCAGTAAATTGAGCATGAGGATAGAATTGGCGAACTTTGAAATCTCCTCCTTTTCCTGTTCTGCTCTCCGCTTGTAGTTAATAAAGTCTGCCTGGGCTCGCTGCCAGTTGGCCAGATAGTTCTCTACCTTTTCCTTTAATGCCTCTACATCCTCCTCAGCCGCCTCTTGCCCTGTCTCGCTGGTTTGCGCCTCTTCCTCTTTCGGAACCATTATTATCTACCTCACCCCTTTGTTTTTGTTTGATAAGCCTGTTTTCTTACTCATTATCAATCGGTGCTTGTTTTTCATATAGTTCGGCCACCAGCCCGCTCAATACTGAGGACAGATAGTTTATGGCAGAGATAGTGCGGGCGTAGGGCATACGGGTGGGCCCGACCACGCTGATGGTGCCGATAGCTTCTTCGGGCACCCCGTACCGGCTGATGACCACACTATAGTTACGGACGACCTCAGCCTCATTCTCCTTGCCGATAATTACCTGCACCCCCCGCTTGGCCAGTTTGGGTGGGAGGATGGTCGGCAGCAGGTTTTTGTGTTCGATTAGTTCCGTTAGGGAGAGCATCTGCCGGCCCTGGGCAAATTCCGGCTGGTTAAGCATAAAGTGCAGGCCATCAAAGTAAAGCTCCTCGTACTCCTGTCTGTCTTCAGCCTGCATTATCTTTACCACACAATCGGTTACCTCTTGTTCGGCAGCGGAAAGTCCTTTTCCTCTGGCTGAAATCTGGCGGTGACTTGAGCCGGTGTAAGCCCTGTTCAATTTATCGGCGATAATCGCCAGCTCCGGCTGGGCTACGGGCTGGTCGAAGGTTATTAGCTGCTGCCTTATTCTGGCACCACGCAGGGCGAGAACGAGCAGGGCCCGTAAGTCCTGCAGGGCGAATAACGCCAGATGCCTGAAGTGAGAGCCCGCTGGTTTGGCGATGGTAACTATCGCCACGTTTTGAACGAGCTGCGCCGTAAGTCTTGCTGCCAGAATCAGCCACTCCTCCAGCTCCCTCTCTATCTGGTGGAAGAGGTGACTTATCAGCCGCTGCTCGGCCAGGGGGAGCTCGACATTGCCTAAGGACTCTACGTAGTAACGGTAGCCCTTATCGGTAGGGATGCTCCCTGCCGAAGGGTGAGGGCGGGTAATAAAGCCCTCTTTCTCGAGGTGCGCCATCTCATTACGAATGGTGGCACTGCTTACCCCGAACTCAAGGTCATCCAGGATGCTCTGTGATGGCACCGGTACCGCTCCGGCGATATACCGTCCCGTTATCGACTTAAGTATTGTCTGTGTTCTGGGAGATAGCATGTCTACCTTCATTAGCAGTCCAAGCCCGAGAGTGCTAATTATATAACTTACCACTCCAGGCGCTGCTTGTCAAGGGGAATTTGGGGGATGGGGTGCCCGGTTGCTAATTGACCGTCAAACTTACCTTGTGCTATATTGGGAAAGAAATTATGGACATCAGCTGGTTAGGTCACTCCTGCTTCAGGATTAAGGGCAAGCACGCTACGGTCATTACCGACCCTTATTCACCGGAGCTGGGCTATTCATTGGGTAAGCCGGCGGCTCGTATTGTGACCGTAAGCCACCAGCACCCCGGTCACTCGTATACCCGGGGTGTTAGTGGTGGACCGCGGGTGATAGCCGGACCTGGTGAATATGAAATCGGAGGTATCCTGATTATAGGGGTAGCCACTTTCCATGACGCTGAGGGGGGTAAAGACAGGGGGAAAAACACGGTCTATCTTATGGAGGTGGATGATATCTCAGTGTGTCATCTTGGTGACCTGGGGCATGTGCTTACGGCTGAACAGATAGAGGAAATAGACAGCGTGGATGTCCTCCTCCTCCCGGTGGGGGGGGTGTCCACTATTGATGCTTCTCTGGCCGCCGAGGTAGTCCGCCAGCTTGAGCCAAAGGTGATTGTGCCTATGCACTACAAGACACCGGCCTTAAGCCGGGCACTTGACCCGGTGGACAGGTTCCTTAGGGAAATGGGGATAAAACAGGTTGACTCCCAGACCAAACTCTCCTTCAGCCGCTCCAGCCTGCCTGCCAGTGCCCAGGTCTTTTTGCTCGACTATCAGGACTAATTGTTACATCTCTTTGGTCAGGTTGGCCAGGAACTCGGCGTTGGTTTTTGTCTTGCGCAGGCGGTCAAGGACCCGCTCGGTGGCCTCGGCAAAGTTCACGGAATCATTTGAAATCATCGATACCATCCGCCGTAGCAGCCATACTTGCTTTACCACCTCTTCACCCAGAAGTAGTTCTTCTCTTCTGGTGCCGCTGCGCGGGATGTCCATTGCCGGGAAGGTCCGGCGTTCCGAGAGCTTACGGTCGAGGTGGAGCTCCATATTACCTGTCCCTTTGAACTCCTCGTAGATGAGCTCGTCCATCCGGCTGCCGGTATCGATGAGGCAGGTGGCGATGATGGTCAGGCTTCCCCCCTCGGCGGTATTGCGGGCGGCGCCGAAGAAACGCTTTGGTGGATAGAGAGCCGCCGGATCGATGCCGCCGGAGAGGGTGCGGCCGCTGGGGGGCATCACCAGGTTGTATGCCCGGGTGAGGCGGGTAATCCCGTCGAGAAGGATAAAGACATCCTTACCGTGTTCTACCATTCGCTTGGCTTTCTCCAGTGCCAGCTCGGCGACCCGTGTCTGATTCTCCACCGGCTCATCGAAGGTGGCACCTATTACCTCACCCTTGACGGAACGCCTGATATCGGTAACCTCCTCGGGACGCTCGCCGATGAGGCATACCATCATGTGGATATCATTATAATTGGTGCTGGCGGCATTGGCGATAGCCTTCAGCAGCAGGGTTTTACCGGCTTTGGGTGGTGATACAATCAGTCCTCGCTGTCCCCGTCCGATAGGGGCAATAAGGTTCATAAGCCGGGTGGACAACTCACCGGGTGAGTTCTCCAGGTTGACCAGCTTGTCAGGGAAGGTCGGGGTGAGCGAGGCAAACCGGGGCCGGCCTTTAGCCAGCTCGGGGTCGAGGTCGTTAATTGCCTGCACCCTGAGCAGGCTGTAGTATTTCTCGCTGTTCTTGGGGGGGCGCCCCTGACCGGCAACGCTGTCCCCGGTGCGCAGTCCGAAGCGGCGAACCTGGGATTGGGAGACATAAATATCGGATGAGCTGGGCAGGAGTGAGTCCTGCCTGAGGAAACCATAGCCATCGGCCATAATCTCCAGGTCACCGCTGCAGAAGACGTAGCCCTGCTGCTCGGTGTCGGCCTGGAGCAGGCGCATGATGATGTCCTGCTTCTTGAGGCTGGTGGAATTGGTGATACTCATCTCCTTGGCCAGCTCAATGAGTTCGTCTCTACTTTTATTTTCCAGTTCGGCAATGTTCATGGTGTAACCTCATTCCTGGTGATTATTACTGCTCGGAAAGGTGTTGCCAGTCGGCGAGGAAGCGGGTGATGCCGGTATCGGTGAGCGGGTGGCGTATCATCTGCATCAGCACCGCATAGGGGATGGTGGCGATGTGGGCCCCGGCTTTGGCGGCGGCGACACAGTGCTCAGGGTGACGAATGCTGGCGGCAATCACCTGGGTGGGTAGCTGGTAATGCGTGAAGACATCGACCATGTCTTTAACCAGCTCCATGCCGTCATGGCCGATATCATCCAGTCTGCCGACGAAGGGGCTGACATAGGTGGCGCCGGCTAATGCCCCGAGGAGAGCCTGGTTCAGCGAGAAGCAGAGGGTAAGGTTCACCTTGATGTTTTCCCTGGCCAGGACGGAGGTGGTCTCCAGCCCCTCGGCGGTAGCCGGGATTTTAATCACGATATTGGGTGCCCAGGTAGAAATTTGCCGTGCCTGCTCAATCATGGCTTGAGCTTCCTCTACTACCACCTCAGCCGAAACCGGTCCCGGGATAATGGAGCAGATTTCCTCGATGGTAGCCCTGTAGTCAGCCGGTTTTTCCCTGGATACCAGAGAGGGGTTGGTGGTTATGCCGCTGACTACCCCCAGTCTGGCAGCTTGCCTGATGTGGTCAATATTGGCGGTATCAAGAAAAATGCGCATTTAGACCTCCGTAACTAATTGGGTTGAGGCAGGACGACACTATGTAAGCGCTCATAGGGGAAACAACTCTACGTTGAGTTTATCCTGGCGATAGCGGGGAATAAATACTAGCCTAATTATAGGCAGGCAATTGCCGGTTGTCAAGTTCACATTGGCTGGGGCTCATCAACCTCAATCTTGCGTAGCTTGTCCATACTTTCCAGGCAATCTATGTAGAGTACCCCGTTTAAGTGGTCTATTTCATGTTCTAAGGCTTGAGCCAGAAGTTCCCCTGCCTTGATTTGTCTTACCTTCCCGTTTGGGCTGAGTCCTTTAACCTTAACTTGCTCTGACCGCTTGACCTGCCCGACATAACCGGGGATGCTGAGGCAGCCTTCTTCTACCAGTCGTTCTCCTGTTCCCTTGACTACTTCGGGATTAATCAGGGCAAAGTCTTCTTCCCCTGGTATGCCAATGACAATCACCCGCAGCAGGGTGCCTACCTGGGGGGCAGCCAGGCCAACGCCACCAGCAGAGTGCATTGTCTCCAGCATATCGTCGATAAGCCGGTGGATTGAGTTATCAATACTCCTGACGCGTTTTGACTTTTGTCTCAGGACAGGGTCAGGCACCACCCGAACAGGTATAATCGACATCTGGTCACCACCTGATTATAGTTTACTAGACCAGCCCCACCGGGTCAACGTCCACTGTCCATCCCTGGGGGATGGTTAAGTGGGAAAGAAGGGCAGAGGGCTCCGAGCCGCGGAGGATAATCTGCCAGCGAAACCTGCCCCGCAGCCGGTGAATAAAAGCTGGGGCAGGTCCGATCAGGCTCAGGTCGGCTATTCCCCTGGCTTCTGTTTCGGCGATGAGCAGTTGCTGCATCCTTTCCGCCTCCCGCTGGCACAGGATGTCATTGGGATGGCTGTAGGTAAGGAGAGCAAGCCGGCTGAAGGGCGGGTTACGGAGCTTGCGGCGATAGTTTATTTCCCGCTTGTAGAAAGAGGCATAGTCATGTCCGGCTGCCGCCTGGATGACGTAGTGGTCGGGAGAGTAAGTCTGGATGATAACCTGTCCCCCCAGAGTGCCGCGCCCGGCCCTCCCCGCTACCTGGCATAGTAGTTGAAAGGTCCTCTCCCCGGCCCGGAAGTCAGGCAGGTTCAAGCCGGTATCGGCGTTGACTACCCCGACAAGGGTAACCAGCGGTAGGTCCAGTCCCTTGGCAACCATCTGGGTACCAATAAGAATATCAGCCTCGTGAGCACGAAACCTGGCCAGTATCTCCTGGTGGGAGTGCTTCCCCCGGGTAATATCGCTATCCCAGCGTGCCAGTTTTGCCTGGGGGAAGGCATAACCTGCTTCCTGTTCCAGCTTCTGGGTGCCAGCGCCTAGAAACTTCAGGCTGCGGCTCCGGCATCGGGGGCAGGCCTGGGGCAGCGGCACTCGGTAGTTACACTGGTGGCAGACCAGGATATTCTCGATTAAATGGTAGGTAAGAGTAACCTCACAGCGCTTGCAGCGGAGGACAAAACCGCAGTGGCGACACTGAATAAATGTTGCCCCTCCCCTCCGGTTGAGGAAAAAGATTACCTGTTCCCCTTTTGCCACTGCCTCGGCTGTGGCCTGGGTGAGAGGCCGGCTGAAAAGGCTTCTGTTTCCCGCTTTGAATTCTTCCTTCTGGTCAACTATTGCAACCCGGGGCAGGGGGGAGCCTTCACTGGGGACAACCCGCTCCGGAAGCTGGAGTAAGCGATAGTCTCCGGTTTGGGAATGATAGAAGGTCTCAACATCGGGGGTAGCGCTGCCGAGAATGACCACGGCGCCGCTGAGTTCTGCCAGCTTAATAGCAGCCTCACGGGTGTGGTAGCGGGGTGATTTATCGTGCTGCTTGTAGGTCCATTCGTGCTCCTCATCAATAACGATGAGGCCTAAATCGGGTTGGGGAGCAAAGATGGCACTGCGGGGGCCGATAACGACATCGCATTCCCCGTTTCTTATTCGCTGCCACTCGTCGAACTGCTCCCCCAGGGAGAGCTTGCTGTGGAGGATACCCACCCTGCCGGGAAAGCGTGACGAGAAGCGCTCTATGGTCTGGGGGGTGAGGGCAATCTCCGGCACCAGGGCGATGCCCCGTTTTCCCAGCCTTGTCGCCTCGGCCAGGGCCTGCAGGTAGACCTCGGTCTTACCACTCCCGGTAACCCCGTGAAGGAGGAAAACGGATGGTCTGGCACTGCCCTTTACTATCCGGGTCAGGCTGGACTTGATTGAACTCAGGGCTGACTCCTGGTCGGTGGTAGGACGTAGCGGCTGAGAAGGGGTGATACCCTCATCGGAAATGGGTCTGCGTCTTACCTCGACCGGCTGAAGCCGGACTAAGCCCTTGCCGGCCAGGGCGCTGGCAATTGCCGTTGAACAACCGGTGCTCTTCCTGACCTCGGCCAGGGGCAGCGGTCCGGTTTGCTGGGCCAGAAAGTGAAGGAGGTCTGCCTGCTTACTCGCCCGCTGCTTGCGGAGACTCTCTACTGCCTGCCGGGCCTGGTGGGGCGGTACTGCCAGCTGCAGGTAGGGTACCGTCTTTGGTCTTACCCTGACCTTCTCCAGCTCATAGCGTCTGGTCACCAGGCCTTGGCTGACCAGCTGCGATATGAGCCGCCGGGCACGCTTTCCTCCCAGTGCTTTCTCTATCTCTTTCAGACTGGCCTTGCCCCGCCTCCCTACCAGTTCCAGCACCGCTTTTTGTTCGGGGGTGAGGGGGGGTGTATCAGTTCCGGGGTTTGGAGAGCTGCAGATAAAGGTAACTGCCCGGCGTTCAAAACCCGGCGGCAGCATCAGGGCCACAGCGTCGAAGAGGGGGGATAAATAATACTCACTGAGCCATCTGGCCAGCCTTACCTGGGATGGGGTTAAGAGGGGGTGGGGGTCGATGACCCCGCTTATTTCCCTGACCTCGTCTACTGAGGGATAGGGATTGACCTCGAGGATGATACCCTGGAGAAGCTTGTTCCCGAAAGGAACCCACACCGCTTGCCCGACAGCGGCGTTCAGTCCTGGGGGTATTGCGTAGCTGAAGGTGTGGCGCTGTGCCAGCGGTGAATTAACACTAACCTCAGCATACTCCATCCCGCATCCTCCAACGAGGTAGGGCTGGGTTTAGTCCCTGGGCGCTGCCTTCGCGGTCCGTTTTTCCTTGATGCGGGATGCCTTACCGCTCAAGCCCCGCAGGTAGTAGAGCTTGGCCCGGCGTACCTTTCCGTGGCGCATAACCTCTACCTTTTCCACCAGCGGTGAATGCAGGGGGAAGGTACGCTCGACGCCGATACCGGAGGCGACTCGCCTTACGGTGAAGCTGGCCCCCGCCCCACCGCGCCGCAACCGGGTTACCACCCCCTGAAATATCTGGATGCGCTCTCTTTCTCCCTCTACTACCTTGGCACTGACCTTTACCGTGTCACCGGGGGCAAGGGGTGGAATATTAGGGTTTGTTTTGACTTTGACTAGTGATGCTATCTCCATTGACTACATCTCCTCTATTAGCTGGGACTCCTTTAGCTTGTCGATTGACCCTGTTTCTTCTAAAGACAGGTTAGCCTTGTCCAGCAGTTCGGGACGGCGTTGCAGGGTACGCTGGATAGCCTGCTGGCGGCGCCACTTAGCAATCTGAGCATGGTTTCCTGAAAGCAGGACCTCAGGTACTGACCATCCCCTGTATACTTCAGGGCGGGTGTACTGGGGGTACTCCAGAAGCCCGCTGGCATGAGAGTCGTCCACCGGTGAAGCCTCCGAACCGAGAACCCCGGGCAGTAGCCTGACCACGGCATCCACTACCACCATGGCCGCCAGTTCACCGCCACTGAGCACATAGTCACCAATACTGACCTCATCAGTGGCCAGGTATTGTCTTATTCGTTCGTCGACCCCTTCATAGTGCCCGCAAATGAGTATCAGATGGCTGTGTTGTGATAGCTCGCGGGCGATTCGCTGGCAGAAGAGGCGGCCCTGGGGGGTGAGCAAAATTACGGGCTGGGGGCGGGACTCCTTGTTACCACTCTCCGCTTTCAGCTTCTCTACCGCCTCGAAAATGGGTTCGGGCTTGAGCACCATACCCGCGCCGCCCCCGTAAGCGTAGTCGTCAACGGTGTGGTGCCTGTCATGAGTGTAGTCCCGAATGTTATGCAGGCTAATGCTGACCCGTTTCTGGTCGATAGCCCGTTTCAGGATACTGGCGTTAAAGGGCCCGCCAAACATCTCTGGAAACAGGGTCAAGATATCAATATGCACCGACCTAGTCCTTCCCTACCTGGTGCTCGGTTATCTCCCCCTTGATGATTCCCACGGCATGGGGAATGGCGGGCAGGATTACCTCAAGGCACTCCCGGACTGCCCTCGGGCTGCCGGGCAGGTTGATGATGAGGCATTTTCCCCTGACTCCAGCCGTGGCCCGGCTCAGGATGGAAAATGGTGTTGTGTCGAAGGTCCTCATCCTCATTGCCTCGGCCAGACCGGGCACGACCCTGTCCACTATGGAAAGCGTTGCCTCAGGGGTAACGTCACGCTGGCTGAGGCCGGTGCCACCGGTGGTCAGGATAACGTCCATTCCTCCCTCATCTGCCCACCGGGACAGTTTGCTGGCGATGATGTCTCTCTCATCAGGGACAATCTCATACTCAACCACGCTACTCTCCAGGCAGGCCAGGCTTTCCCTGATTGCCTGGCTGCCCTTGTCCTGGCGCTCTCCCCGCCACCCCTTATCACTGATGGTAAGTATACCCAGATTAAGCATAATGCCGCCTTTTGGAACAAGCTTCATTTTACCACATATGGGTCGTATCGCAAAATCAAGTGCCCTTTCCCGGTCTCAAGGCAATCTGTAAAAGGCGGTCTTTAAAAAATTTAGCCAAAAGACTTGACAAATGGAAGCAATTGTGTTTTACAATGGTAGAAAGTGGTGGAAAGTGGTAAGATAGGGGAACAGGTATAGGCTGGGATATGTTTTTTGGTGAATTTGAGTACAAGGTAGATGAAAAGGGGAGGGTGCCTGTCCCGCCCCGCTTCAGGAGGGAGCTGAGGGAGGGGATAGTACTGGTGGCGGGGGTGGAGAAGTGTATCACGGCTTATCCGCTAGCCGAGTGGAAGAAGTTGGCGGGTACCCTTACTACTGGCTCGTTGACGCCGAATGATAAGATGAGGCGCTTGAGCCGGGCTGTTTTCGCTGCTGCCTTTAGTCTCAACCTTGATGGGCAGGGCAGGGTAGCGCTCCCGGTGCCGCTGCGGCAGCATGCCGGGATTGAGGACGAAGTAATTATCGCCGGGGTCAATAGCTATCTTGAACTGTGGGATAAAGGTGAATGGGAGGCGGAGAAGGCTATTAGCCGGGAGCAGGCGTGGCAGGATATAGAAAGCCTGGAGAGGCGCTGATGGTTACAGATATGTCGACCTCCAGCCATACCCCGGTTCTGCTTGAAGAGACGGTCCAGGCACTGGCGGTTCAGCCTGGAGGGCGTTATATTGATTGCACGGTTGGTGGTGGTGGGCATGCGGCTGCCATTCTGGACCGCAGTTCCCCGGGGGGGCAGCTTCTGGGGATTGATGCTGACCCGGAGGCGATAAAAGTAGCGAAGACAAGGCTTGAAGCCTACAGCGGCTCAAGCCTGCTTGTTAATGAGAACTTTTTAAATCTACAGGCAAGCTGCATCAGGTACGATTTCTTCCCGGTACACGGTATTCTCTTTGACCTGGGCCTGTCATCACTTCAGCTTGGTAGCCCGGCTCGCGGCTTCAGCTTTCAGCATGAGGGGCCGCTGGATATGCGTTTGAGCCCGGCTCAGGAGCTTACCGCTGCTGAGATTGTCAATACCTATTCCGAGAACGAGTTGGCCTGGCTGATAGGGACGTATGGTGAGGAAGGCTACAGCCGTCAAATAGCCCGCCGTATCGTGCAGAAACGTCCCTTGCGGGCTACCCTTGAGTTGGCCCGGGTGGTAGAACAGGCTACCGGGGGCAGAAGGGGTAAAATCCACCCCGCCACCAGGACCTTTCAAGCACTGAGGATAGCCGTTAATCAAGAGCTCGAGCATCTGGAGGCAGCGCTTGAACAGGCAACCAGTCTCCTTGGTTTTCAGGGCAGGCTGGTTGTCATAAGCTATCATTCCCTGGAAGACCGCATCGTGAAGCGGTTTATGCTTAAGGAAGCCAGGGACTGCATCTGCCCTCCGGGCACACCGAGCTGTGTCTGTGGGCATACTGCCTCCCTGAGGTTACTTACCAGAAAGGTTATCAGGCCGTCTCCGGCTGAGGTTGAGCTTAATCCGCGCAGCCGCAGCGCCAAGTTGAGAGCGGCAGAGCGCTTACTTTCCCGTGACAAGCTGGATGAGACGATTGAGAAGCTGTGCTTTTCGGTTGCCGGCAGTAGCACCGTGTGGAAGCGTCCCGCTTTGCTCAAGGAAGTGAGAAGGGCCTTTTCTGCGGTCTAGATTTAGATAAAGCTGATAGAGTGGTGGAAGGGGGGCAGGAAAATGTGATGGTGAACATAGATTAAAGTGAGTCAAAAATCTGTTAGCAAGGAGGGGGTAGATGAAAAGAACGACTTTAGCTTCGATAGATGTTGGCACCACCAAGGTGTGCACTACCATTGCTGATGTAACCAGTGATGGGGGTATCCGGGTTGTGGGTGTGGGGGTGACCCCGTCCCATGGTTTGCACAAAGGGCTGGTGGTCAACATCAACGAGGCCGGGGAGTCAATCAGGGAGTCGGTGAGAAAGGCGCAACAGGCCAGTGCCACCAAGATAGAATCAGCCTATGTTGGTGTAACAGGAAGGCATGTCAGTTCGCTGAATAACCGTGGGGTAGTCGCTATTACCCGAAATGACCGATTGGTGCGCCCTGATGACCTGAGACGGGTACTTGAGTGTGCCCGGAGTGTTAAAGTTCCTAACGACAGGAAGCTGCTCCATGTTATTCCCCGGGGTTATGCCGTTGATGGTCAGGTGGGAGTCAAGAACCCGGTGGGGATGCATGGCTTCAGGCTGGATGTCGAAACCCACATCATCACTGCCGCCACGACCTCGGTTCAGAATCTGGTGAAGTGTATCCGGGGCATCGGGATTGATATCGACGACCTCATCCTTGAACCATTAGCCAGCAGTGAGGCAGTGCTGACCGAGGACGAGAAGCAGGTTGGGGTTATCCTGGCTGATATCGGTGGGGGTACCACCGATATTGCTGTCTTCAAAGAGGGGAGCATCTGGCATACCTCTATTCTGCCGGTGGCCGGTTACCAGCTCACCAGGGATGTGGCTATCGGTCTGGGGCTACCGTTTGATGTCGCTGAGGAGATGAAGAAGAGATACGGTAGTGTCATGCCAGTTTACGAGAGCAAGGTTGAAACCAATCCTGCAATATCACAGGATGGACACGGCGTCTCCTATCAGGACCTGTGTGATATTATCAGAGCCAGGATGGAAGAAATTATGAGACTTATCATGCTGGAGATGCCGCGTGCTGAGTATGAAACGCTGGTCCCGGCGGGGCTGGTTCTTACCGGTGGCAGCGCTAACCTTTCCGGCATAGAGGCGCTGGGACGTGATGTGTTGCGGCTTCCCGTAAGGGTAGGTGTTCCGACCAATATGTATGGTATTACTGATTCTCTCCGCGACCCGGCGTATGCCACTAGCGTTGGTCTCTTGCTCTGGGGAGCAAAAAATGAGGGTGCGCATACCTGGCGTTCTGTCGGGTTTGCTACCAGGCTGCGGCGCTTACTTTTCCGCATGAGAAAGCTATTTGTTTAATGCGATGATGAAAAAATCTGGAGTCGCAACGAAAGGAGGAGGAGATGGCAAAAACAAGTTTTGTCCCTAACCCGGCCAAGATCAAGGTTATTGGTCTGGGTGGTGGTGGTTGTAATGCGGTTACCCGTATGGTCAGAGAGGAAATCCAGGGCGTAGAGTTCATTGCCATGAATACTGATGCCCAGGCTCTGGCGATTACCGAGGCCCCGACTCGTATCCAGCTGGGAGAGAAGCTCACCCGGGGTTTGGGTGTGGGCGGCGACCATACGATGGGTCAGAAGGCTGCCGAGGAAAGTCGTGATGAACTCAAGGAGCTCGTTAACGGAGCTGATATGGTGTTTATCACTTGTGGTCTGGGTGGTGGTACTGGCACCGGGGCTGCCCCGCTGATTGCTGAAGTATCTAAACAGAGCGGGGCTCTCACTATCGCCGTAGTTACCAAGCCGTTTACCTTCGAGGGTACTCACCGTACCCAGGTGGCTGAAGAGGGAGTGGTGCACCTGTTGAGTAAGGTTGATACCCTGATTATTATCCCTAATGACCGCCTGCTTGACCTCTGTGACAAGAAGACGGCAGTGGACAGTGCTTTCAGGCTGGCTGATGATGTGCTGCGTCATGGTGTGCAGGCGATTGCTGAGGTTATCACCGTTCCCGGGTTGATTAACCTTGACTTTGCCGACGTCAAGGCGGTGATGAAAGATGCCGGGCCGGCATGGATGAGCATAGGCAGGGGGTCGGGTCAGAACCGGGCCACAGATGCGGCCAGGGAAGCCCTGGCCAGCCCGCTGCTGGATGTTTCTATCAACGGCTCAAAGGGTGTCTTATTCAATGTTGTTGGTGGTAGCGACCTCAGCCTGTTTGAGGTTAATGAGGCGGCTGAGGTAATTAGACAGGCGGTGGACCCTGATGCTAACATCATCTTTGGTGTGGCACATGACCCGGCGATGGATAAAGAGGTAAGGATTACCCTGATCGCTACTGGCTTCGTTTCCAAGATGGGACTGCCGGGAAGCGAGGATGAGGAGTTGAAGCATCTCCTCAAAGGCCTGGAGAACGAAGAGGAGCTGGATATTCCTTCCTTCCTGCGTCGCCCGCTGTTCAGCCACCGGCGCCAGGCAATAACACCGTCAACCAGGGTGGTTAGGTCGCCCTTGGGCACTGAAGTTCGGTAGAGTTCTCGGGGAGGTTACTGCCAGCGGGCAGGAAGCCCTGAGACCGGTGCAAGGCTGTAGGGCATTCGTGTCCTGCGGCCTTTGTGTTTAAAAAAACCTTGACAAACACTACATATTGTGGTATCTTAGTATCGCTACTCAATATAGTGTGGTATTTGGCGATGAACTGTCCCTACTGTGGTTATCAAGATTCTAAGGTTATTGATTCGCGTGAAGTGAGTGACGGAATCCGCCGCCGGCGTCAGTGCCTGAGCTGTGGTTCCCGCTTTACCACTTATGAGCGACCGCAGCCCGCCAGTCTGTTTGTGATTAAGAAAGACCAGCGGCGTGAAGAGTTTAATCGCAGTAAACTGCTGATTGGTATTCGCAAGGCATGTGAAAAACGGCCGCTGCCTACCGGTACGGTTGATAAGCTGGCTGATGATATCGAGGCTGAGCTTTACCGCCTGGGTAAGGCGGAGATACCCGGCGCTGTCATTGGGGATATGGTAATGGAAAAGCTAAGGGACCTTGACCATGTGGCTTATATCCGCTTTGCCAGTGTGTACCGGGAATTTACCGACATCACTGCCTTAAAGCAGGAGGTGGATAATCTGGTCAGTGGTAAAGCGGGAGCATCCAGGTCCACCAGTCAGTTGCCCCTGATATTGGATGGGGGGGCAGAGGTGAGATGACTATTAAGCCGGGAGATAAAGGGTCAACCTCAGTTGACCGCACCCGGGTCGCCCGGGCTGTCTTTGCCGCCGCCGAGTCTATGGGTATAGCTGATAGAAAGCTAGTGGAGCAACTCACTGCACAAGTGATTAAACGTCTGGAAAAATCGAAGCCGCTACCTGAAGTGGAACAGCCTCTGCCCGGAATGGAAGACCTAGTGCCCAAGTCCCGGCGAAGTCAGAAACAACTGCCCAGTGGGTCTGAAATCCAGGCTATAGTGAAAGAGATCTTGGCGAGTAAAGAAAAAGAATCAGTTGAGAAAGAGGAGGTTAAACCTATGGCAGAACCAACTACCCAGGTCAAGCCGGAGGTTCAGCTTACCTCTGACATCAAGCTTACCGAAAATGCCCTTCGGGTTCTGGAAAGGAGGTATCTGAAAAAGGACAGCCAGGGGCAGGTCATTGAGACTCCGCAGGAGATGTTCCGGCGGGTGGCCCGGGCTGTTGCCTCTGCGGAGCTCGTCTATGACCCCGGTGCCGATGTCAAGGCCTGGGAGGAGAGATTCTACCGGTTGATGATGGGTTTGGAATTCCTCCCCAACTCGCCGACGCTGATGAACGCCGGGCGGGAATTAGGGCAGCTCTCTGCCTGTTTTGTGCTTCCCGTTGATGACTCAATGGAGTCCATCTTTGACGCCGTAAAGTATACCGCCCTCATTCATAAAAGCGGTGGTGGGACTGGCTTTTCCTTCTCCAGACTGAGACCGGAAACGGATAGGGTCGGCTCTACCGGTGGGGTAGCCAGTGGTCCGGTTTCCTTCATGCGGGCCTTTGATACCGCCACCGATGTCATCAAGCAGGGAGGAATGCGGCGCGGAGCCAACATGGCCATCCTCAACGTTGACCATCCTGATATTGAGAAGTTTATAATGGCTAAGGGTGACCCTGCTCTCTTCACCAACTTCAATCTCTCGGTAGCCGTAACCGCTGAGTTTATGGAGGCGGTTAAGGCGGGCACTGACTATGACCTGGTGAATCCACATACCAGCGAGATAGTGGCCAAGCTCAACGCCAGAGAGGTGTTTGACAAGATAGTAGATATGGCATGGAGGACAGGAGACCCCGGGGTTGTCTTCATCGACCGCATAAACCGGGATAATCCCACCCCTAATCTGGGTAAAATTGAATCTACCAACCCCTGTGGTGAGCAGCCGCTGCTTCCTTATGAATCGTGTAACCTGGGCTCTATCAATCTAGCCCGGGTGCTGTGGACCACGGATGGGACGGTCGAGATTGATTATCCCCGGCTGGCGGGAATAGTGAGGGACGCCGTCAGGTTTCTGGATGATGTTATCGAGGTCAACAAGTTTCCCCTGGAACAGATAGATGAGATGAGCAGAAGGTCAAGGAAGATAGGGCTTGGGGTAATGGGATTTGCCGATATGCTGATTGAACTGGGCATCCCTTACGACTCGGAGAAGGCGATGGAGGTTGCTACCGGTATCATGCGCTTCATGAGTGAAGAGGCGTGTAAGGCCTCGGTGGAGTTGGCTGAGGAACGGGGGGTTTTTCCTGCCTTCAGTGGCAGTGTCTATGACGTTCCCGGCGGCCCCAGAGTGAGGAATGCCACCCGGACCACTATTGCCCCTACCGGCACCCTCTCCATAATTGCGGGCTGCTCCAGCGGTATTGAACCCCTCTTTGCCCTGAGCTATGTGAGAAATATCCTGGATGGCGACCAGCTGGTAGAGGTAAATCCCTATTTTGAGGAGGCAGCCAGGAAGGAAGGGTTTTACTCTGAAGAGCTGATGCAGCAGCTGGCTGATGGCGCCAGGCTTGGTGAGGTAGAAGGGGTTCAGGATAAAATCAGGCGGCTCTTTGTCACTGCCCACGAGATAAGTCCGGAGTGGCATGTCAGGATGCAGGCCGCTTTCCAGAAGTCGACCGACAATGCCGTGTCTAAAACCGTCAATTTCCCCCGGGAGGCTACCCGGGAGGACATCGCCAGGGTGTATACGCTGGCTTATGATGAAGGGCTGAAGGGGATAACCATCTACCGGGACCGGAGCCGTGACGCTCAGGTTTTGACCACGGGCAGGGTGGATACGACGGAGAAGGCTGCGGGAGCCGTGCTTACCCCGAGAAAGAGAGCCAAGGTAACCTCGGGAGCTACCGAGAGGGTGACCACCGGCTGCGGCTATCTCTACGTAACGGTGAACTCTGATGAGCGGGGGATATGCGAGGTCTTCTCCAGTCTGGGCAAGGCCGGCGGCTGCGCCTCGGCCCAGCTTGAAGCCACCTGCCGCCTTATCTCGCTGGCACTGCGGTCCGGGGTGGATGTTGCCTCGGTGGTAAGGCAGCTCCGCGGCATCCGCTGCCCGTCTATCGCCTGGGAGGCAGGTAAGTCCGTTCTCTCCTGTGCTGATGCCATTGCCAGCGTGCTGGAAAAGCATATAAGCCCTGATAGCGGTCATGGCGTAGACGCAGTCGAGAATCCCGATGTTGCTGTAACCAACGGGGACAATGGTCATGGTGCAGGTATGTCCAAAAATATAGCCGGGCAGTGCCCCGACTGTGGTAACCTGCTTGTCTATCAGGAGGGCTGCTTCATCTGTCCCAGTTGCGGGTATACGAGGTGCTGAGGGGGGGATGACGGCGCAGGCTGAATCTCCAGTAGCGGGTAACATTGGCCAGCGCCCTTGCGGCGCGCTCGAAGCCGGGATAGATAGGGATGCCCGCCCGGGTAAGCCTTTCCTCCGTTGCCATCCGCTCTACCTCGTAGATGCCGCCCGGCGGTGATACCACCAGCAGCGGTTTTTTATTCCCCCGCCGAAAGCTTATCAGGGTATCGTTTATTGCCTGAAGCTCGTCCCCCGAGGTGAATGCCAGCAGGAAACTGACCCGCTCGTTGAGCATGATTAAATCGGTATCAGCCAGCCCCGCCAGCAGTTCCAGCACCTTCCCCAGCAGCACCGGGTTGCGGCCCGCCAGGCTCAGGTCCAGGGGGTTGCGCAGGATGCTCCCCGGCGCGCTGGCTATTCCTCTCAGCTTCTCCTTTACCTCTCCACTGAAAGGGAGCAGTTCGAGCCCGAGGCTGGTACAGACGTCGGCGGCCAGGACCCCTGCCCCGCCTGCCCCTCCCCCCAACTGGGAGACGGCGGCTATCCGGTTCCCGGTTATGGGGGGCAGGTACTGAAAAGCCATCAGGGTATCTGCCATCTCGTCGAGGGTGGCTACCTCAATCGCTCCCGCCTGTTTCAGGGCTGCCTTCCATACTATTTCGGAACCGGCCAGGGAGCCGGTGTGGGACATTGCCATTTCTCTCCCGGCATCGGTCCTGCCCCCCTTGAGTAACACCACCGGCTTAACCGGGGAGGTCTGCCCCAGGAGTTCAAACAGGCGGCGTCCGTTGGTGATACCTTCCAGGTAGATGGCGATGGTTCTGGTCTGTGGGTCTTCCCTCAAGAATTCCAGAAAGTCGATGGCGTCAAGGTCGGCGCCGTTACCGAAGCTAATCAGTTTACTGAAGCGGATGCCGCGGCTGTACCCGATGTCGGCCAGGGTCTCGGTGTGTCCGCCGCTCTGGGCGAGCAGGGCAATATCTCCCGGCTCACCAATGGTGCCGGTGGTCTCCAGCGGTATAAGCCTGTCCGGCACGGAAATCCCTACGCAATTGGGACCGATGAGGCGAATGCCCGCCTCCCGGGCACGGGATACTATCTGCCTTTCCAGTCTTGCTGGTCCGCTCTCCCCCGTCTCGGAAAAACCGGCGGTAAATAGTTGCACTGCCTTTACGCCCCTGGCGGCACAATCTTCGATTATCCCGGGAACTGTTGCCGCTGCCACCATTATAATCACAAAGTCCACTGGCTCGGGGATGTCCCTGACGCTGGGGTAAGCGGCAAGCCCCATGATTTCCTTTTCAGCGGGGTTTACGGGGAAGATTTTACCCCTGTAGCCGGCATGCCGCAGGTAATGGACTGCGAGCCCGCCTACTTTCCTCTCCCGGGAGGCCCCGACGATGGCAATCGACCGGGGGTTGAAGATGGCCTCGAACTCCGTGCGCCTTTTTTTGTCCAAGTGAAACCTCTGAGTAAGGCTGTGTTGTGGCATTTTACCATTGCCCGGGGGTGTTGTCCAAGAGGGCTTTCCGGGGCTATCGCAATCCAGGCCGGGAGGCTATATAATAGGGCAGGACAGATAGAGAGGGGGCCGGGTAATGTTGGAGTTAAGCGTTGAGCAGCGGTATGAACTGATGCGGGTAGCCCTGGGCGAGGCCGAGGCTGATTTAGCCATCGTTAACGGGGCTATCGTAAATGTTTATACCGGTGAGGTGCTCAAAGGAGACAGTGTCCTTATCAAGGGTGACAGAATAGCCTGTGTCGGCAAAGATACCGGGGCAATCGGTCGCCGGACCACGGTCATTGATGCCGCCGGGAAGACGCTTTTGCCCGGGCTTATTGATGGTCATACTCATATTGACTGGCCGTATACTGCAGGTGAGTTCCTGAGGTATGCTGTCAAGGGGGGGACGACCACGATTATTACCGAGACTTCCAATGTTGCTTCTGTTGCGGGGTATGAAGGGGTTATCCAGTTCTTGAGGTCGACTAAAAACCAGCCGGTAAAGGTCTTTATTACGGCCCCGCCGATGGTAACGATAAGCCCGACGACCGAAGCGCATTCCCTCACGGTTGGGGAACTCCGCCGGCTGCTGCGGCGGGCAGAGGTTATTGGCCTGGGTGAGCCTTACTGGGGTCAGGTGGTTGGCGGCAGTCCGAGGGTCCTCGGTCTAATTACGGAAACACTGAAGGCCGGTAAAAGGGTTGACGGACACAGCTCCGGCGCCAGCCCTGGCAAGCTCGGGGCCTATGTCGCATCCGGGGTATCGTCCTGCCACGAACCAATCACCGCCGGAGAGGTTATGGAAAGGCTGAGGCTGGGGCTTTTTGTGCTGGTGAGGGAGGGTGAAATAAGGCGGGAGCTGGAGGCTATCTCGCAACTGAAGGGTGAAGGTATTGATTTCAGCCGGCTGGCGATATCGACCGATGGTATCGGAGCGTGGCAGCTTGTGAGCGATGGTTACATGGAATTCGTGGTGCAGAAGGCGATTGACCTTGGCTTTGACCCTGTTCGGGCAGTCCAGATGGCGACGCTGAATGTTGCCCGCCACTTTGCGCTGGATGGTGCTATCGGGGGAATCGCCCCCGGCAGGTATGCCGATATTGTCATTGTCCCGGACTTACAGACGATACGGGCGGAGTATGTTATCAGTAACGGGCAGGTCATAGCCAGGAACGGACGGGTGATTGTCCCGCCAAGAAAACATCGTTACCCCGCATCAGCCCGGAGGAGCGTCTATCTGCCCCGGGACCTTGATGCCGGCGATTTCGCTGTCCGGGTGGAAGGCCCCCGCCGTAAGATAAGAGTGAGGGTGATTGACCAGGTTACCGAGCTGGTCACCAGGGAAGCCATCATCGGGATGCCGCTTTCGGATGGCGAGCTTGAGTCCGATACCGCCCGGGATATCCTCAAGGTAGCCGCTATTGAAAGGTCTTACCACTCCGGCAGGGCCTTTACCGGCTTTATCAGGGGCATTGGGCTTAAGGCCGGGGCTATTGCTACCAGCGGGGTGTGGGATAGCGGCCTTATCATCACGGTCGGGGCTGATGATGCCGCGATGGCGCAGGCAGTAAACCGGGTGGGGCAGCTTGATGGTGGCATTGTCGTTTGCAATAAGGGCCGTATCCTGGCTGAGATACCGCTCCCGGTATGGGGGCTGATTTCTACCGAGCCGATGGAAACGATAGCTCGCGAGCTCTATAGTGTCCAGGGGGCGGCGGCTGAACTGGGGTGCACCTTACCTGATATCCGGATTACGCTGGCGGTTCTTGCTACTCCAGCGATAGCCCATCTCAGAATATGCGAGGACGGTCTGTTCAACCTCAGGGAAAACAGGTTCGTTGACCTGATAGTGGGCTGAATTATGAGTCGGGACGCTGTTGGAAAAGCGAGGTGGCGGCTCTCCCGGGAGCAGGGCGCTATCGTCAAGGACTGGGGGGGCAGGCTGCCCGTTGCCCTTATTTATCCCAACTCCTACTACATTGGGATGTCGAACCTGGGAGTTCATGCTGTCTACCGCCTGCTGAACGGCTATCGCGGGGTGGTCTGTGAACGGGCCTTCTGGGAGAGGGAGAACCGGGACCGCAAATTGCCGGCGCTGTCACTTGAGTCCCAGCGGCCGCTTTCTGACTTCGCTGTCCTTGCCTTTTCCGTCTCCTACGAGCTTGATTATTTCAATGTTGTCCAGATACTCAAGGCGGCTGGTATACCGCTGTATGCCGCTGACCGTGATGAGAGACATCCGCTGGTTATCGCCGGTGGTCCGTGCATCACCGCTAATCCCCTCCCCTTAGCCCCCTTTTTTGATGCCCTGTGCATTGGTGAGGCGGAGCCGCTCCTGCCTGTGGTGTTACCGGTGTTGTCCGGGGGCATCGGGGGCAAGCGTCCTGAGCTGCTCAAAGCACTGAACCAGCTCCCTGGCATCTATGTCCCCCTGGCGCACTCCGGGGAGCCGGTGGTCCGCCAGTGGGCAAAAAACCTGGATGATAGCCCGGTGGCTTCTACCGTACTTACCCCGGACACCGAGCTGGGCAATTTATATCTCATTGAGGTGGAACGGGGCTGTAACTGGGGTTGCCGCTTCTGTCTGGTAAGCCGGGCGTTTTGCCCGATGCGCTATCGCTCTCTGGGCGGGCTTATTGCCCAGGCGGAGCTGGGGCTTAAATCCAGGAAACGCCTGGGCCTGGTCGGCCCCGCCGCCGCCGACCACCCTCAGATAGAAGAGCTGCTGGTAGAGCTGCGCCGGCGGGGGGCCGGGCTCTCTATCAGCTCGCTTCGCGTGAGCCCCCTTTCTCGCATCGTCTTGAGAGAGCTGGCTGAGGGAGAAGTACGGACCATTTCCCTTGCCCCCGAGGCTGGTTCCGAGCGCCTGCGCCGGGTTATTAAAAAGGGTATCTCCGGGGGCGATATTCTGGAATCAATGGACAAGGTGGCGGAGCAGGGCATAAGGCTGCTCAAGCTCTATTTTATGATTGGTCTACCTTCGGAGACCGATGATGATATTGAGGAGATGGTGAGCCTGGTTCTTAAGTATAAAAGCGTCCTTGACAGGCGGCAGGCCGGTGCCCGGATTACCCTCACGGTTTCCCCCTTTATCCCCAAGGCGGGCACCCCGTTTCAGTGGCTGCCTGTGGCCCCGCCCTCTGTCCTGGAGCGGCGGTTGGCCCTTTTAAAAAATCGCCTGCCGGCGAAGGGTATTAAGCTCAAAAGTGAGAGCCCTGCCTGGAGTCAGGTCCAGGCGGTACTGGCCCGGGGCGATGCCAGACTGGCCGGGGCACTGGCCATGATAGATAGGGTATCGCTATCGGGCTGGCGCGAGGTGGTGGCAAAATGCCACCTTGATATTGATTTTTATGCGCATCAGCGGTGGGATACCGGTCGGGAATTGCCGTGGGCGATGCTGGATTTGGGTACCAGGCCCGGCTATCTTGAGGCGGAACTGGGCAGGGCCCTGGCCCGGTGCTAGTCGGCGGTGGTGGTCAGGAGGCGAGCAGCTCAGTGACGATGGTGTTTATCTCCCGTCCGTCTGCCTTGCCCTTGAGTTCGGCGACAAGCCGGGGCATAACCTTACCCTTGTCACGTGGGCCCTGTGCCCCTGCTTCGGCAATAATACGGCTGGCAGCGGCAGTAATTTCCTCACGGGTCATCTGCCGGGGCAGGTACTCGTTGAGGGCAGCCATCTCGGCCTCCTCGCGGACTACCAGGTCGGGGCGGTTTCCCTTCTTGAAGGCATCGATACTTTCCTGGCGCTGCCTGACCTCTTTGGCGATGATACCCAGGATATCACCATCATCAAGGGGGGCCTGGCGGGCAATTTCGGTATTTTTAATAGCGGCCATTACCAGCCGGATGGTGGCGCGCCTCACTTCGTCGCCGCCCCTCATCGCTGTCTTGAGGTCCTCGGTTAGTTTTTGTTTTAAAGGGGGTACCTTGACCCCCTGACTTCCGGGCTGAGACCCTGTTTCCATCTTAACCTGCTATGAGTCTTATAACCTTGCTTTTACACGCCCGGCGCTCTTGCGACGCTTGGCTGCTTCCTTGCGCTTGCGCTTGGCACTGGGCTTCTCGTAGTGTTCCCGGCGGCGTATTTCAGATAGAATTCTATCCTGCTGCACCGTTTTGTTGAACCGCCGCAGCAGACTCTCAAAGCTTTCGTTGTCACCGGCCTTTACATCGGCCACCTGGCATCATCCTCCTTTATCTGACCCGGCCTTCGGTTTTGCACCATCACATTCTAGTGGGCTTGAACTGCTCTGTCAAGGTAAGTTTGCGCCCGTCGCCCTTAAGTATCTTACGAGCCGCTACTACCCCGGAGGCTGACGCCTGGATTAAGCCCCGGCTGACACCGGCTCCGTCGCCGACGGCAAACATGTTGCTGACCTCGGTTTCCAGGCTGGAGTTGAGCTGGGGGCGGCAGGAATAGAACTTGACCTCAACCCCGTAGAGCAGGGTGTGGCGTGAGGCTACCCCCGGGGCCAGCTTGTCCATTGCCTGAAGCATCTCCACTATCCCGGTGAGATGACGGTAGGGGAGGACAAAGCTGAGGTCACCCGGGGTGGCGCTCTTCAGGGTGGGCTGGACCAGCCCCCGCTGGATGCGGGTGGGGGTGGAGCGCTGCCCCTGCATCAGGTCACCCAGGCGCTGCACCAGTACCCCGCCGCTGAGGATGTTGGCCAGTTTCGCCAGGTACTTACCATAGGCGATGGGCTCCCGAAACGGCTTGGTGAAGGTCGTGCTTACCAGCAGCGCGAAATTGGTATTGCCGCTCCTGTGGTCGGCATAGCTGTGCCCGTTGACGGTAATTGCCGGCTCGGAGCCCCCGGTAGATTCCATGATGACCTCGCCTCCCGGGCACATACAGAAGGTTCTAATCCGGTCATCAAAGCTCTGCGACAGGAACTCCAGTTTTGACTCGTACAGGACACTGGTCAGTTCCTCCATTGTTGCCTCCGGCACCTCTACCCTGACCCCGACATCAACCGGGTTGGAGTACATCGTCAGATTAAGCCGGCTGGCTTCCCGGGATAGCCAGTCGGTGCCCTCTCTCCCCGGCGCCAGAATCAGGTAGCGACACTCAAATCTATCACCGGTCTCGGTTTCGATTCCCCTGACCTGCCCGCTATCGGTGATGATGGTGGATGCGGTTAGCTCAAGCTTGAATTCCAGGCGGGGATGGAGGTAGTCCTGCATTGCCTTGAGTACCGAGCGGCAGTGCTCGGTGCCCAGGTGGCGGACTGGCATCGGCAGCAGCCGCAGTCCGGCCAGGGCAGCCTTGCGGCGCAGGTCATCAACCCCCTCGCCGGTTCCGTAGAGCTTATCCGGAGCACCAAACCTGAGGTAGACATCATCGACATACCTGACCAGGGCTTCGGCATCACTCTCTCCGAGGTAGTCTCCCAGCCGGCCTCCTATGCGGGAGGATAGGGTCAGTTTACCGTCGCTGAAGGCACCCGCCCCGCCCAGACCGCTGACCAGGTTGCATGGGGAACAGAGGGTGCAGGCGCTGCCGTGGTCGCGGACCGGGCATACCCGCTCGTCGATGTCTCTTCCCTTCTCGATGAGTAGAATATCCAGGCCGGGTGCCCGGGAGAGTTCCAGGGCGGCGAAGATGCCCGCCGGACCACCACCGATAATGATAACGTCATATTTCCTGGGCATTTCAGCAGTGCCATTGTATAACCGCTGGTTTTGCTCGTCAAGGAAAGTGGATTGACAAGGGGTGGGGGTTGTGCTATTATTTTTCTGCTTAAGTAGTACCTTAACAACTGGATAGCGGAAGGAAGGTTCAAAAACGTTTTTTTGGCGAGTTTGATCCCGGCTCAGGATAAACGCTGGCGGCGTGCCTTATGCATGCAAGTCGAACGGTCTTGATTTATCAAGATAGTGGCGAACGGGTGAGTAACGCGTAAGTGACCTACCCCTAAGTGGGGGATAACCCTGAGAAATCGGGGCTAATACCCCATGTGGTGATGGAGGTAAAGTACCATCAGTAAAGCCTTCGGGCGCTTGGGGAGGGGCTTGCGTTCGATTAGCTAGTTGGTAAGGTAATGGCTTACCAAGGCGACGATCGATAGCTGGTTTGAGAGGACGATCAGCCACACTGGGACTGAGATACGGCCCAGACTCCTACGGGAGGCAGCAGCAAGGAATTTTGTGCAATGGGCGAAAGCCTGACACAGCGACGCCGCGTGGGGGAAGAAGGCTCTCGGGTTGTAAACCCCTTTTCCCAGGGAAGAATAATGACGGTACCTGAGGAATAAGCCTCGGCTAACTACGTGCCAGCAGCCGCGGTAATACGTAGGAGGCGAGCGTTATCCGGATTTACTGGGCGTAAAGCGGGCGTAGGCGGCTTTTCAAGTCGGACGTAAAATCTCCCGGCTTAACCGGGAGAGACCATTCGATACTGTTGGGCTAGAGGGCAGCAGAGGGAGGTGGAATTCCCGGTGGAGTGGTGAAATGCGTAGATATCGGGAGGAACACCAGTGGCGAAGGCGGCCTCCTGGGCTGTTTCTGACGCTGAGGCCCAAAAGCGTGGGGAGCAAACAGGATTAGATACCCTGGTAGTCCACGCCGTAAACTATGGACACTAGGTATGGGGAGTATCGACCCTCTCCGTGCCGAAGTTAACGCTTTAAGTGTCCCGCCTGGGGAGTACGGCCGCAAGGCTAAAACTCAAAGGAATTGACGGGGGCCCGCACAAGCAGCGGAGCGTGTGGTTTAATTCGATGCAACGCGAAGAACCTTACCAAGGCTTGACATGTCGGAAGTAGCGACCTGAAAGGGAAGTCACCTGTTGAGTCAGGAGCCGGCACAGGTGCTGCATGGCTGTCGTCAGCTCGTGCCGTGAGGTGTTAGGTTAAGTCCTGTAACGAGCGCAACCCTCGTTGCCAGTTACTTTTTCTGGCGAGACTGCCCTGCAAAACGGGGAGGAAGGTGGGGATGACGTCAAGTCAGCACGGCCCTTATGCCTTGGGCTACACACACGCTACAATGGGTGGTACAGCAGGCAGCAATGGAGCGATCCGGAGCTAATCCTGAAAGCCATCCTCAGTTCGGATTGCAGGCTGAAACCCGCCTGCATGAAGTTGGAGTTGCTAGTAACCGCAGGTCAGCACACTGCGGTGAATACGTTCTCGGGCCTTGTACACACCGCCCGTCACGTCATGAAAGTTGGCAACACCTGAAGTCGATGCGCTAACCCCGGTTTTTCCGGGGAGGCAGTCGCCGAGGGTGGGGCTGATGATTGGGACGAAGTCGTAACAAGGTAGCCGTAGCGGAAGCTGCGGCTGGATCACCTCCTTTCTAGGGAGATGTACCTGAGTGGCAACACTCTAATCTCCTAGGTCGGTCTCCGATTATTCGGAGTAAATTCAGCTTTCCTTCCGCTATCCAGGGGTTAAGGTCTATTTTTAGCGGAGGAGCATTATTAAGTATCAAACGCTGCGGATAATAGCTTCCTGCCTTAAGGTCCTGACCTGGGTAGTGGTAGCGGTTGGTGTTCTTAGCTCTATTTCCCTGGGCATCAGGACCTCGGCGCTGATGCCAGCCATCACCATCCTGGTGGGGGGGCTTGTTGCTACCGCTATCTATGCGCTGCTCCTGCTGGCGGCATCAAAATTTATTTACCTGTTTATCGATGTGGAGGAAGACCTGAGCCGGATAGCCGCCCTGCTGGGGAAAGAGCCGAAGGATTAAGCCTGTGTTCGGGGGGGCCATTAGCTCAGTTGGTTAGAGCGCAGTCCTGATAAGACTGAGGTCTCTGGTTCGAGCCCAGAATGGCCCACCATCGTGCACAATAGGGGGAACTACGAGAGTCTCCTGAGATGCCGCACCCGCTGAAAGTGGGATAGTGTAGCTAAGTAAGACTTCGGTACCGGTAACTCTTACTTCTCTGACAAAGCTCTTGATAAAGGATTTTCTCTCAGCCAGCGAGCTATTTTCAAGTAGGTTTTGTAAATCTTCAACATAAGTCTTCACCGTTTCCACGTCGGCAAGCTCAACCTTCCTGTCAGAAAGCAGGTTCTCCAGTTCCAACCACTTGCTCAAGTTTTCTGCTATTGGTATATCTTGCAGGGCATGACCCCGTACCCTTTTTTGTAACGTACCGCACACGTAGTAATGAAATCTACCCCCTTTGGCATCCTGTCCCACTAAAGTCTTACCGCAGTAGCCACACTTTGCCAGACCGCTCAGCAGATAATTGCTGGCAACTCGCTTCGGATGAGTGGTGATAAAAGCTCTCTCTTTTAGCAGTGCTTGAACAAGAAGGTGGTTATTGACACTTTTTCATGTAATCATTTTAGATGATGAAATCCGAATGATTGAAAAAGAGCTGGTGACAGCGTAGAATACTTAACACCGGAAGTATCCAGGCCACGAGTTTTTATAGAAGAATTGGGACATAACCCTCTCTTACAGATACCACAAAGAGAAAGAGGAGGAAATATGGAGATAATGGCCAAACTTTTGGAGGTTGCCGGAAGTGATAACTTCTCTGACGCCCCTGATGTTTTAGACACATATTCTAAAGACTTCAGTCTCACCCCTTGGGGGGTGGCAAATTACGTGGTCAAGCCAAAGACAGCCCAGGAAGTTCAAAAAGTCCTCAAATTTGCCAATGAACACTTAGTCCCGGTAGTACCGGTAAGCTCCGGGGTTCATTTCCACGGGGCTACCATCCCCAAGCAGGGCGGCATTATCCTGGACTTAACCGGAATGAACCAGATTCTGGAGATCGATGAAGTTAACCGGAGAGTAAGGATTGAAGCCGGTGTAACCTGGGAACAGCTCACCAGTGAACTGGAGAAAAAAGGATTCAGGATGATAATGCCCCTCCTTCCCCACCCGCAGCGCTCGGTGGTCACTGACTACCTGGAAAGGGAAGTACCCACCAATACCGTATATGATTACGGGGAGCCGCTGCAAAGCATGGAGGTGGTCTGGCCCACGGGAGAAATCTTCCGGACCGGCTCTGCCAGTGTCACCGGTTATCCTGATTCGCCATCTAAGGGAGCCAATCCCTCCGGACCGGGTCTGGATTTTTACCGCTTCCTGCAGGGTGCCCAGGGCACGATGGGAATAGTAACCTGGGCCAACCTGAAAATTGAGTACCAACCCAGGATAGATAAGATTCTGTTCGCTCCTGTTGATAATCTCAGCTATGCTATGCAGTTCCTCTACCGGGCACTGCGGCTAAGGATAGGTCAGGAATGTCTCCTCTTGAACAATGTTAACCTGGCAGCCATTATGGCTGAGGATTGGGACAGGGATTTTGAAAGGCTAAAGGCATCTCTGCCGCCCTGGACTCTCATTCTGGTAATAAGCGGCATGCAGAGAAGCCCGGAAGAAAAGACAAAGTATGAGGAAAAAGCACTGCGTGAGATTTTAAAGAATGAATTCCCGGAAGTTCACCTTACTGACAGCCTTCCCGGGTTTCCCGGCCTGGGAAAGAAGCTCTTAAGCATGCTTCGTAAGCCCTGGCCCGGGGAAGTGACCTACTGGAAGAACCGTTACAAAGGGGGCTGCCAGAGCCTTTTCTTTATCACCAAGCCCGCTCTGGCCCCGTGGTTTATTGAGAGGGTAGAAGAAATGGCCGCCAGATATGGTTATCCGATAGATGACCTCGGCAGCTATATTCAGCCCATTGAACATAACCGCGCCTGCCACCTGGAATTCAACTTCTTTTATGACCCGGCTGACCAGTCGGAGGTAGAGATAGTTCAAAGCCTGTATACAGAAGCGGCTTCGGTTTTACTGAATGAAGGGGCTCTCTTTACCAGACCCTATGGAGAACTGGCCAGGCTGGTATACGAGAGAGCCGCGGGATATACCACGGCCCTAAAAAGGGTGAAGAAAATCTTCGACCCTAACAATATTATGAATCCCGGGAATTTGTGCTTCTAAGGAGTGTAAGGATGCTCAAAGGAAAAGTAAGCCTGGATGTAACGCAAATAGATAATTTTATCTTTGATATGAGCCGGTGCATCAAGTGCAAGGGATGCACCTGGGTGGACCATATATACATGCCCGGAGTCAAATTCAGTACCAGGTGCCCCAGCGCTACCAGGTATCTGTTTGACTCTTATGGGGCATACGGCAAGATGAGAATTGGACTGGCGCTGGCCGAGGGAAGGCTGGACTACTCGGACGAACTCCTGAAAATACTTTATGCCTGCACCCTGTGTGGTGCCTGTGATGTGGGCTGCAAGCGGAATCTTGATTTGGAAATAGGGCTTACCCTTGAGGCGCTCAGAATAAAAGCGGTAAAAGACGGCAAAGGCCCTATGCCCGAGCACAAGATGGCGGCTGAGAAGATACTGGCCAGCCATAACCGTTTCGGGTCACCCCATGAGAACCGGACAAAATGGCTTCCTGAGAGGGTAAAGCCCTCTCCCAAAGCCGATGTGCTCTACTTTGCGGGCTGCTCTGCTTCCTATACCCACCCTGAGATAGCTCAGGCAACCGTAAAAATACTTGATGCTGCCGGCACTCAATTTATGCTGATGCCCGATGAGTGGTGCTGCGGCAACCTGCTCTACTCGGTAGGGATGATTGATGAGGCCCGGGAACTGGCTCAACGCAATATTGATGTGGTCAAGCAGACCGGAGCCACCACCCTTCTAACCAGCTGTGCCGAATGCTACCGGATGTGGAAGGTTGATTACCCCAAGATGCTTGGTATATCAACCGCCGATTTGGGCTTTCAGGTAGTGCATCTAGTCGAGCATGTGGATGAGCTGATGAAAAAAGGAGCTCTCAGGCTTACCAATCCCGTAAATTTGCGACTCACCTATCATGATTCGTGCAGCCTGAGCCGGCTTAGCGAGCCCTGGGTGCCATGGGAAGGGGAGCGTGGTGTATGGGGAACAGTGAGTCCCACATTAGAGCGCCGGCGCGGTACCAACGGGGTTTACCAGCCGCCGAGGGATATCTTGAGTTCAATCCCCGGGGTGGAGCTGGTGGAGATGATACGGATGAGAGAGAATGCCTTCTGCTGCGGAGCGGGCCGGGGGACCCGGGAAGCCTTCCCCGATTTTGCGCTGTGGGCAGCAGAGCAAAGGCTGGAAGAGGCAAAAGAGGTAGGGGCTGAAGCTATTGTATCTAGCTGCCCCTGGTGCAAGGATAATTTTGCCACTGCGGTTAGAAAGAATGGAGAGGGCTTGAAAGTAGTTGATATTTCCGAGCTTATTCTGGCAGCAATCTCAGGCTAAGGAGAATAAATTATGGCTATATCTAAAGAAGCATACAAAGTACTGGAGTCTATCGTCGGCTCCGAGTATATTTCGGATGACCCGGCAATTTGTGAAGGCTACAGGGCCGGGCCGGGGGGATATGAGTGCAGCCTGGGGTATGCGCGGGTGATGACCAAAGTGCCGGGCTGCGTCATCATGCCACGGACTACAGAGGAAGTCCAGAAAGTAGTCAGGGTCTGTAACCGCTATAAGATTCCCTATATTCCTTACAGCACCGGATTTTATGGCGCCCGTTCCCATCCCCACGTTGCCGATGCCTTGCTTGTAGACCTGAAGCGGATGGATAACTTTGAAATCGATAGTGAGCACCTTTATGCTGTTGTTGGCCCCGGGATTATCTACTCCCAGCTTCAGGAAGAGGCGATGAAAAGGGGAATGTATATCGTGGTTGGTGGTGGGGGCGCGCAGGTATCTGCCATTGCCAACATGATAGGCGATGGTTGGTCGCCGCTAAGCTACCGCATTGGTCTACCCCACCGGAGAATACTGGGAACAGAGCTTGTCCTGCCTGATGGTGAGCTGCTCTGTATGGGTTCGCTGGCTCTGCAGGATGACCCTTTCTGGGGTGAGGGACCGGGACCAGACCTCCGTGGGCTACTGCGGGGCTTTACAGGACTAAGAGGCTGCCTTGGCATTGTGACCAAGATGGCGATAAAGTTAATGCCATTTCAGCCCGAGAGGCTCGAGCCCACCGGCATTTCACCGAATACTACCCTTCAGCTTCCTACAAAGAGGGTGAAGTGGATTAACTTTAGTATGCCCACTAAGGATTCCATGAAGCAGGCTATGGACGAGATGGCAAAAGCGGAAATAGGTGCCGGGGTAACCAAGGTACCCATTTTCTGGCGGGTGATTGCCAAAGCAAAGTCAAAAGAGGAGTTCTGGGAGCTCTGGTCAAAGGAAAGTGAGGAAACACTTAGTAACTTTCATGTCCTCCGTGTATTGCTCATCGGTTTCGCCTCTGAGGAGCAGCTTGAATATGAGGAACGGGTGCTGATGGATATAATAACCGAGCTCGGGGGTGAGGCACGCCGCACCCGGCCATCGGATGAGTCGTGGTTCAAGAATGCGGACTCGGCCGGGATGTGGCTTATGTGCGGTGGGTATATCTCGGTGGACTACGTCATAGAAACGGTTGAGCATGCCATCCCCCATGGGGAAAACTATGCAAAGTTGAAGAGAGATTTCACACCGCCGCTTATGCCTGACTATGGCGACCCCGGTTGGTTCCAGAGCTTCGAGCTGGGCCATCAGGGCTACTCCGAGTTCCTCGTTTACTGGGACCCGGATGAGAATACCGATAAAGTCGATGAGTTCTATCTGGAAACATCCAAGGAAAACATCAGGAAGCACTTTTATACCTCGCTCCTGGGTCCGCACCAGCCTCTCTATTTAACCGGGCCGGCATACGGGCCGAATTACCACAAGTGGCTGCTGGCAGTGAAGGACGAGTTTGACCCTAACTTTGTTTGCCATCCACCGGTACCTCTGGCTCACGACGCATTCGTGGAACGGGCAGAGTGGATGAAGCCACTAAAGGACTGGGGAAGCCCTAAAATACTCGAAAGGGGAAGCTAAGGAACGGGAGGATAGTAAAAGTGAAGGACATAGCATCTCGGGTATGTTGCCAATACACCAAGGACTAGAAAGAAGGATTTAATGGCCAAGAAAAGGATGTTATGCCCCTTCTCGGGTGAACTGTGTAAGGAGTGTGCCTTATATAGAGGCAGACATTATTATCTGTGTTTCTGCAAGGAGTATCGGGGATATCTGGATGAGCCGGGAGATGCTATCATGGCAGCTCCTCCTGCTCTTGGAATAAGCCCTGAGAAGAAGTTCGAGATGCTATCTCCAGGCCCGGGAAATGCGATAGACCCGTTTACCACTACCATGAAAGATATTAAATGATAAATGAGGAGGACTGAGCTAAAATGTTAATAGAGGGGAAATTTACTTTAAAAGCACCGATTCAAGAGGTGTGGGATTTTCTGCTTGAGCCGGGGACGCTGGCCTCTTGTATTCCCGGGGCTGAGAAAATGGAAGCTATTGATGACCGGACCTATGAAGGTGTGGTCAAACAGAAGGTGGGACCAATAGCCGTCAAGTTCAATTTTACGCAAAACTTTACCGAGGTTACTCCCCCAAAACACTTGAAGGCAATTGGCAGAGGCGCTGATGTGACCAAGGCGGGCACCTTTAGCCAGGAGACCACAGTTGACTTAACCGAAATCTCAGGGGGCGAGGTAGAGGTGTCATATACCTCGAATGTGAGTTTGGTGGGCCGGATAGCTACCTTCGGGGAGAGGATAATGCGGGCCAAAGTCAACAAAGTGGGGGAAGAGTTTACCAAAAACCTGCAGCAGAAACTGGAAAGCCGGACCGCCGGCTAGAATGAAAAGAATGAAGGGGGAGGTAATATCAGGTTGATTAGAGCGATAAAATTAAGGAGGTTGGGGGAAAGTGATAAGAGATTTTAAGTACCTTGCACCCAAAACGCTTAAAGAAGCCCTTACTTTACTTGATAAGTACGGTGAGGATTGCAAAGTAATTGGTGGGGGACAGTCCCTGCTAATTTTAATGAAACAGGGACTGGTTGCCCCTGAGTACTTAATCAGTATTAAGGGTATATCCGAACTGGACTACATCGAATCTGATGCTAAGGAAGGACTGAGAATTGGCGCCCTGACGACACACCGGGCTATTGAAAAATCACCTGTGATACAGAACGGCTTCAGGGTGCTGGCCGAGATGGAGACGAGGCTGGCCTCAATCCAGACCCGCAACTGGGGTACGATCGGGGGTAATCTCTGCCATGGTGACCCTGCCGGGGACCCGGCACCGATACTGATGGTGCTGGGTGCTACCTTAAAAATGGCGGGGCTTAATGGTGAGAGGGCGATGCCGGTTGAGGACTTCTTCCTGGATTACTTTGAGACAGCCCTTGAGCCCGGAGAGCTGTTTACCGGGATTCAGGTTCCGGTGCCTCCTCCTCATACCGGCAGTGCCTATACCAAGTTCAACGTGATAGAAAGTGACCTGGCCACGGTAGGAGTTGCGGTGTCAATTACACTGGACGCCAGCGGTGGGGTTTGCCGGGATGTCAGGATAGCACTGGGGGCGGCGGCGCCGACCCCAATAAGAGCCAGGCAGGCAGAAGAGGTGCTTAAGGGTAAGAAGATTACTGATGAACTGCTCGGCGAAGCGGGGCAAATTGCTTCTACCGAGGCTGAACCCGTATCCGATATTTATGCCTCGGAAGAATATCGGCGAGAACTGGTGAAGATTTTGGTAAAGCGAGTGGGTAAAGAAGCCTTAGCCGGAGCGATGCAGGCTTAAGTTTGCCATAGGAGGTCTAAGAACATGAAAGAAGGATTAACTTTAACGGTCAACGGTCAGCCATATGAGCTTTATATAAAACCTAAAACCCTGCTCGTAGAGGTTTTAAGAGACCATTTAGGCTTGACCGGAGCCAAGAGGGGCTGTAATAGCAGCTCCTGTGGTGCCTGCACGGTGATTCTGAATGGCATGGCGGTTAAGTCGTGCTCGGTACTGGCCCTTCAGGCGGATGGGGGAGAAGTGCTGACGGTTGAGGGTCTGGCCGTGGGGAACAAACTGCATCCCTTACAGGAAGCCTTCCTCGACCACGGTGCTTTTCAGTGCGGCTTCTGTACCGCAGGGATGCTGATGTCGTCCAAGGCACTGCTTGATGAAAACCCCGATCCTACCAGAGAGCAGATAAAAGAGGGTATCGATGGCAACATCTGCCGCTGCACCGGCTATAACAGCATTATCCGTGCCTTAACCGATGTGGTTAACGGTGAGTATAAGGAGGCGAAATGAGCAAGTACTCAGTAATCGGTACAAGGGTGCGCCGGGTCGATGGACCGGAAAAAGTAACCGGCAGCGCTGAATATACCTTCGATATCGTTTTGCCCGGTATGCTTTACGGGAAAATCCTGAGGAGCCCCCATCCCCACGCCAGGATTCTTAGTATCGATACCAGCCAGGCGGAAAAGCTGGTCGGAGTAAAGGCAGTGATTACGGGAAAAGATACGCTGGGGCGTAAGCAGGGCATCTGGCGGCGCTTCCCTGAACTCTGTGATGAGGAAATTCTCTGCCGGGAGAAGGTGCGCTATATCGGCGACCCGGTGGCGGCAGTAGCCGCGATTGATGAAGATACAGCTGAAGAAGCACTGGACTTAATCGAAGTTGAATATGAACCTTTGCCGGCAGTGTTTGACCCTATGGAGGCAATCAAGGAAGATGCGCCGCAGGTTCACGATGGTGTCGAGCTTAATATTAACGTAAACCGCCACATTGAATGGGGTGATGTTGATGAGGCATTTAAGCAGTGTGACTACATCCGTGAGGACCAGTTCAAGTGCTCATCGCAGGCCCATGTTTGTATGGAGACCCACGATGCTGTTGCCAGCTTTGGCTATGATGGTAAGCTCACCATATGGACCTCAACTCAGTCTTCGTACTACATTCAGGCACTGGCGGCTGATATGCTCGGCCTGAGGGAGGGTGATATCAGGGTGATAAAACCTCCTACCGGTGGCGGCTTTGGCAGTAAGTTTGAGTTGGACTCAGCCCAGTTCTGTGCCGCTCTGCTGTCGATGAAGCTATGCAAGCCGGTAAAGATAGTTCTCTCCCGGGAAGAGGAATTTACCGCTACCAAGCGGCGGACCCCCATGTACTACTTCCTTAAACTTGGTGCCAGGAAGGACGGCACTATGCTGGCTAAGGAAGTCCGGGTCCTTACTGAGGGCGGTGCCTATACTTCTATGGGAGCTACCGCGCTTTACCTCACCGGTTTCTTCTCCTCGTTCCCCTATAAATATCCCAACTACCGGTTCGACGGCTACCGGGCGTACACCAATACGGCACCGACATCAGCCATGCGCGGTTTCGGCGCTCCCCAGTCAACCTTTGTCGGTGAGTCCCAGATAGATATGATGGCTGAGGACCTGGGAATAGACCCGATTGAAATCAGACGTATAAACGGGATGACGCCTGATTACGAGGTCCCGGGACAGGCCCATATCCAGAGCTGCGGACTGCACCAGTGTCTGAACAAGATTGATGAACACATTAAGGAGCGGGGTAAACTCCCCCCGAACCATGGTATCGGGGTATCCGCCTACGGCTTTATGTCCGGCGGTATCTTTAACTGGTTTGATACCCCCTATGCCTTCTCAGCCGCGATTGTCAGAATAAATATTGACGGCAAGGTAGACCTGTTTACCGGGGCCTGCGACATCGGTCAGGGCTCCGATACGACCTTGAGTATGATCTGTGCCGAGGAACTGGGGGTACACCTGGATGACATCCGGATACATGCGGCTGATACCGGCATCTGCCCGGCCGACCTCGGCGCATGGGGCAGTCGGGAGACCCTGATGAACGGCAATGCCGTCAAGATGGCAGCGGCCGATGCCAAGCGCCAGCTCCTGGAGTTTGCCGCCGCCAAGATGGGACCCAACATTGTTTATGACTTTGATATCAAAGACCAATGGATTCACCTGGCTGACCGTCCGGAAAGGGGCATCTCTTACTTTGATATCGTTAAAGAGGCGATAAGGGGTAAGGACGGTGAGGCCATCATCGGCCGCGGGCACTATACCCCCCACCGCAAGGGGATGATATCCCCCGCCTATAGCTTTGGTGTCCAGGCGGTTGAGGTAGCAGTGGATACTGAAACTGGCAGATATAAACTGGTCAATGTGACCACTGCCCATGAAAGCGGCACCGTCATCAACCCCGTGGGCATTGAGGGACAGCTGGAGGGAGCAATAATGATGGCTGGGGGCTATGGCTTCTGTGAAGACCAGCCGATGGATGAGGGTAAGATACTTAACCCCTCGATTGCCGATTACAAGCTTATCCGCTCCCTGGATATGCCGGAGACCAAAATATTAGAGGTTGAGACCTATGAGCCGGAGGGGCCGTTTGGCGCCAAAGAGGCAGGTGAAGGGCTCACCAACCCTACGGCTGGGGCCATAGGTAACGCTGTATATAAAGCAGTGGGCGTAAGGATAAATGATTTGCCGATAACCCCGGAGAAGGTCTTTAGGGCCTTAAGGGAGAAGGAGCAGCAGGGTAAGTAACCAGGAGCGCATTGATATCAATTCGGCAGGAGGTTAAAGATGAGCTATCACTGTCCGGTGTGTAATAAGATTTCAGTTACATCTTTGGACCTGGCCCGCCATGTGTTTGGTCGGGGAGACAAGGTGCATCGAGACTGGATGAATTCTAAGGGCCTCAAGTACGCAGAATTGCTTGCTATGCAGTTTAAGTCGTTTGGTGGTGAGGGTTATAAAGCTCTAGCCGAGGTACTGGAGAAAGAGGCCAAAGTAGACGATTAGGTCAACATACTCTACCTCCCATGTGGATCAAAATATGTGGTCAGGGGTTGTTGATGTTATACGATTACGTCAGCAGGAGCAACTATGGACAAGACCTATCCCAACGTAGATGAAGTGGCCTGCCCCCCCAAAAGAGTTCACTTATAGCGGATTAACTCACCTTCATGGACCTGCTCTACGGGAAGAAACCTTGACAATACATAAGTATATGTATAAAATGTTTCCACAATATCTTGTGGAGGGATTCAATGGTCAAGAAGGTAATACAGGTTCCTGTTGATGAAAAACTTCTTAAGGACTTGGACAGCTTATCCAAAAAGCAGCGCAAAGCCAGGTCAGAGTTGATTCGCCAGGCCTGCTTAAGTTTTTTGCAACAAGTTGAAGATGAAGAGCTGGATAGGATTTACCGGCAGGGATATATGAGAATCCCTGAGGAGCCAGAGACGGGGGAGATACAGGTAGCTATGTCAGGTGAGTTTATATCCAGGGAGTCATGGTAAATGCGCCGTGGCGAAGTATGGTGGGCTGAATTGCCTCCGCCCATCGGTAAACGTCCGGTTCTTTTAGTATCTAGAGATGCGGCATATAGTGTCAGAACCTCGGTGACTACCGCTATAATCACCCGCACAATTCGTAACATTCCTGTAGAAGTGCCGCTTGACCGGGAAGATGGGATGCGAGCGAAGTGTGTAGTAAACCTGGATGATATACTCACCATTCCTAAGTCCAGGCTGACTGAGCGGATTACCATACTATCTCTAGAAAAGATGACCGCGGTGGGAAAGGCCATTATCTTTGCTCTTGACTTGAGGGTTTGATATGATTCTTAGATGTTCCCTGCTCTACGGGAAGGATTGACTGAAATGGTGGGAAGGTATAGGATATGTCAAAGACAAATTTCCACCGGGTGGGACTACTGACACCTGAGGGAGGCTGTTAGTGTGTCTTAGAGGGGAGCAGGTGATGCTGGCATGACAGTGAAGAAAGAAACTGTACTCGTAGTTGATGACGATATTCACATATTGAGCCTGATGCAGCGTATCCTGGGAGAGGATGGCTACCGGGTGCTTACTGCCGGTGACGGCAAAGCTGCCCTCAATGTGTTTGGAGATGAGACCCCGGACGTGGTGCTGCTGGATGTCATGATGCCCGGCATGAATGGATATACGGTGTGCCAGCGCATTCGCGAGTTCTCGCCGGTGCCAATAATTATGGTAACTGCCATGACTAATCCGCGGGAGAAGGTTGAGGGACTGGACGCCGGCGCTGATGACTATGTTACCAAGCCCTTTTCTCCCCGGGAGCTGATAGCTCGTGTCAGGGCAGTGCTGCGCCGTGCCAGCCTCTGGGAGAAGCGTTCGGAGCCTTTATCCCGTTTCGGTGACCTGGAGATTGACTTCGCCCGGCACCGGGTCACTCTGGGCGCGCAGGAGGTAAACCTGACGGCTACGGAGTATGCCCTGCTTTCCTATTTAGCCCGTAACGCGGGCCGTGTGCTTACCCCTGACCAGATACTGGAGAAGGTGTGGGGTGAAGACTACGTTGGCGAGTCCCACCTGCTCCAGGTGAATGTAACCCGGCTCAGGCAGAAGATAAAGGATGATGCCAGAGAACCCCGCTATATCTTCACCAGACCCGGCATCGGGTATGCCATGGTGGAGGAGGCATAATCGTGTAGCCACCGCCTGGCAGAAAAGGCGTAATACGTGTCGGTAAAGGGGCCTTCCTGAAATTGGAAGGCCCCTTTCTTTTTGCCTCCTCAAGAGCATCTTAAAGACACCCTCCCTTTGTGATTCTTTTGTTAGGACTCAGGGCGGCGTTGTGACATAACCGTGAGTTGGCTTCGCTAGACTTAAAGGTAGAAGAGTTGGTGAGGTCGACAGTGGTAAAGAAATTCACAAAGAAGTTCCCCGGGATTTTCCCCCGCCTGGCTCTCTTAATTCTTATTTTCTGTCTGCTGCCCTGTGCCTGTGATGCGGGAGGACCCTCCTCAGTTACGGGACACGTGGCTTTTATCCCCTCCCCGGCAGGAAATGCTTCTTATGAGCTGCCGCTGGCTGGTGATAGCTCCTCTCCTGAGCAGTGGGGTTTGTCTGTGATTATGGCACCCGAGGCGTGGCAGATTACTTCCGGCGGGTCGGGGGTTCTCGTGGCCGTTCTTGATACCGGTATTGACCGGAGCCACAAAGACCTGGCAGGCAGGGTAGTAGCCAGTATTAATCTTACCCCGAGCCCCACGGCAGGTGACCTTTTTGGTCACGGGACCCACATCGCGGGCATCATCGCTGCGGCTGATGATGGGGATGGCATTACCGGTCTGGCCTATGATTGCTCCCTGATGAACGTCAAGGTTGCGGGAGACAGCGGTTTTTGTGACCCGGCTGTGGTGGCCGAGGGCGTCAGGTGGGCGGTTGATAATGGGGCCAGCGTCATCAATCTGAGTCTGACCGTCGCCGAGCCCTCATCCACCCTGGAGGATGCGGTAGACTATGCCTGGGACAAGGGTGCTATCGTCGTTGCCGCCGCGGGCAACAGCTTGGGTTCGGCCCCGGTATATCCGGCCGCCTACTCCAATGTTATCGCGGTGGCAGCTACCGACAGGGAGGGCCGTTTACCCTGCTGGTCAAGTCACGGTAGCTGGGTTAGCCTGGGTGCTCCGGGCGCGGGCATCTACTCTACCTTACCCGGTAACAGCTATGGTTATAAAAGCGGTACCTCGGAGGCAGCGGTGCTGGTATCCGGAGAGGCGGCTCTTCTCTTCACGGTGGTGACCGATACCAATGGCAATGGCCGCCTCAATGATGAGGTGCGCTCCAGGATTGAAGATAGCTGTGACGAGGTGGGGACAACCGGGTTGGGGAAGGGACGCATCAACGTTCTGAGGGCAGCTGCGGCTCGACCCTGAAACTGCCTTTCTAGCTCCACAATATACATAACCTCACCCAGGTTAATTATGCTCATGTAGAGGCGACTTCCTTGATAAACGGCTTAAAATGGTGTATGATAAATACATAAAACAAGCAGTCATACGGAGGTGTATTATGAATACAATTCGATTGAATATCACCCTTCCTGAGGAGCTTGCTCGGCAATTGGATAATTTGGCTGGCCCAAAAAAGAAGAGTTATTTCATCGCCGAAACCTTAAGGCAGAGGATTGAAAAGATTCAAAATGGCAAGCTTCGAGTGCTCCTCGAAGAGGGCTATAAATCTGCTAAACAAGAAAGCCTTGACATAGTAAGGGAATTTGAGTGTGTTGACCTGGAAGGGTGGGATGAGTATTAAAAGAGGGGAAATACACCTTGCTGCCCTTGATCCAGTGGTGGGAAAAGAGATTTCCAAGACTCGTCCTGTTGTAGTCGTCTCTAATGACATAAACAATGAATTCTCAGCTACAGTAACCATCTTACCCTTAACCTCCGGGAACCTTCAGAAGATTTACCCTTTTGAGGTATTTCTATCCAAAGGTGTCGGGAATTTACCCAAGGACTCCAAGGTTAAAGCCGACCAAATTCGTACCCTTGATAAAAGTCGCCTCCTTACTCTTATAGGAAAGTTGGGAAGGGAAGAGATAATCCAAATTGAGAAGGCGCTGAAAATCCACCTCGGATTTGCTTAGCTTATCCGGTGGCAGCTACGGCTCGACCCTGAAACTGCCTTTTGACTCCTCTAGCTCTACGCTGTAGGTGCCGGGCCTGTCCTTGAGAATGGTGAAGGCTACCTTCTGGCTCTGGTCGGGCTCGAGGGTTATTTCCTTAACCGCTTCAACCCTGCCTTTTATTCGTAGTACCAGACTGTAGTTGCTGACGTCAGCACTGAGGTTGCTTGCCTCGGCCATAATGGTGACCTTCTTCCCCAGCTTGGCCCGCTTCGGGGTGATTCTCAGGTTGTTGACACGAAGCGGTGCCGGTTTCTCAGGAGCCAGAGGCCACTGCCAGCGTTCCCTGGTAGAGGTAAAGGCCGAAGCTGCCACCTCTGCTACGTTAGCGAAGCGGAAAGGTGCCGGCTTTACCGCGGGTGCGGGAGCAGGCTGCAGGCGTTCTCTGGTAGAGGTAAAGGCCGAAGCTGCCGCTGCCGCCATGTTAGCGAAGTGGAAGGGTGCCGGCTTTACCGTGACTGCCGGAGCCCACTGCAGGCGTTCTCTGGTAGAGGTAAAGGCCGAAGCTGCCGCTGCCGCCATGTTACCGAAGCGGAATGGTGTCGGCTTTACCGCGGCTGCCGGAGCCCACTGCAGGCGTTCCCTGGTAGAGGTAAAGGCCGAAGCTGCCGCTGCCGCCACGTTACCGAAGCGGAAAGGAGCCGGTTTTACCGCGGCTGCGGGAGCAGGCTGCAGGCGTTCCCTGGTAGAGGTAAAGGCCGAAGCTGCCGCTGCTTTCACGTTAGCGAAGCGGAAGGGAGCCGGTTTTACCGCGGCTGCGGGAGCAGGCTGCAGGCGTTCCCTGGTAGAGGTAAAGGCTGAAGCTGCCGCTGCTTTCACGTTAGCGAAGTGGAAGGGTGCCGGGGCCGGCTTCTCAGGTGCGGGAGCAGGCTGCAGGCGTTCCCTGGTAGAGGTAAAGGCCGAAGCTGCCGCTGCTGTCATGTTACCGAAGCGGAAAGGAGCCGGTTTTACCGCGGCTGCGGGAGCAGGCTGCAGGCGTTCCCTGGTAGAGGTAAAGGCTGAAGCTGCCGCTGCTTTCACGTTAGCGAAGTGGAAGGGTGCCGGGGCCGGCTTCTCAGCTCCGAGAGCCCGCTGGAGGCGTACTTTTGTAGCGGTGAATATCAGGGCGGTAGCTGCTGCCAGTGCCGAACAGGTTGGGAGCAGCCATCCGGGTACCAGCCATCGATAGATATTTGCCATGCCTACGGGAGTCCGCTGGAGGCGTACCTTTGTAGCGTTAAATATCAGGGCGGTAGCTGCTGCCAGAGCCGGGCCGGTTGGGAGCAGCCATCCGGGTACCAGCCATCGATAGATATTTGCGATAGCCGCAGGAGCCCGCTGTAAGCGCACTCTGGTGGCGGTGAATATCAGGGCGGTGACCGCTGCCAGAGCCGAGCAGGTTGGGAGCAGCCATCCGGGTACCAGCCATCGATAGATATTTGCGATAGCCGCAGGAGCCCGCTGTAAGCGTTCCTTGGCGGCGGTAAATGTCAGGGCGGTGACCGCTGCCAGAGCCGAGAAAATTGGGATTAGCCATCCGGGTACCAGCCATCGGTAGATATTTGCGATAGCCGCGGGAGTCCGCAGGAGGCGTACCTTTGTAGCGGTGAATGTCAGGGCGGTGACCGCTGCCAGAGCCGAGAAAATTGGGATTAGCCATCCGGGTACCAGCCATCGATAGATATTTGCGATAGCCGCAGGAGCTCGCAGGAGGCGTTCTTTTGTAGCGTTGAACGTCAGGGCGGTAGCTGCTGCCAGAGCCGAGCCGGTTGGGATTAGCCATCCGGGCACCAGCCATCGATAGATATTTGCGATAGCCGCGGGAGTCCGCAGGAGACGTACTTTTGTAGCGGTGAAGGTCAGGGCGGTGACTGCTGCCAGAGCCGAGGAAATTGGCAGTAGCCATCCGGGCACCAGCCGCCGGAAGATATTTGCCGTGCCTGCCGGGGCCGGTTGCAGGCGTTCCCTGGCGGCGGTGAATGTCAGGTCAGCGACCGCGGCTCCCGCCGAGACACTGGGCATTAACCATCTCTGGACACCTGCCTCAACTGCCAGCGCGGGCTGGAGGCGTTTTCTGGCGGTGACGGTTGCCAGGGCGGCGAGTACTACCACCGCCGAGACGATTGCTATTATCCAGCCGTACCCACCCGGTTCAACTGGCTCGGGTGTGGGGGGTACGGGTACTGCCTCCACCACGAAACTAGCCTTGAGGTCATCAAGTGCTACTATATAGCTTCCGGGACTGCCCGGGGTCAGGGTAAAGGTCAGCTTCTGGCTCTGTCCGGGGGCGAGCCCTATTGTCTGGCTCGTTTCCAGCAGGCCCTTCATGTTCACGATGACGGTGTGCTCACCTCTCAGCCCGCCGATGTTAGAAAGCCAGGCGCTGATGGTAATACTCTCCCCGGTCTTAACCGCGAGCGGGGAAATATTCAGGTCGCGCAGTTCGAAGAGGGCCGGCAGGACAGGAGCCGCTACGTTAGCCATAACGGCAAAGGATGTGAAGTGGTTTACCTGGGCCGCCGCGGTGCCGGCCTCGGCCACGAAGCCGGTGGGGGGTTCCAGGTGGGTCCAGCCCAGCTCCTCGTCATAGTAGGCAATAAACACCGACGTGGTATTCTCCGGCAGCTCATCCGGGTCATAACTGATGAGGAGCCTGATAGCCGGGTCGAAGGTGACCGGCTGGGGTGCTCCGTCATCGGTATAGGCGGTGAAATCGTAGACCGGGCTCACGGTTGCGAAGCCCTCGGGTACCGGTAGTGGTTCCTCATAAAGTCTCATCTCCAGCCGCTGCGGCACCTTGTCGTTGCTGCAGATTATATTGGTGCCGCTGTCAACCCCCAGGCTGACATTGCCCTCGGGAGCGGCGATGACGAACGATTCGAGCAGGGTTCCGTCAAGTTTGACCTTCACCTGCATTATTTTGCCCAGCGTATCCAGTGTCAGGACTCTCACCGTGGGAGGAGCCAGACCGCCACCTCCGCCACCGCCACCTCCGGCTGGTAGGGAAGCACCCACGCAGTTAAACATAGCACCCTTGAGGTCGGTTAGATTGGGGGTGGTGCTGGCGGTTATGGTCGCCTGAACATAGCCGCTATAGCCGTCACCATCATCCGTATTCACGCTGCTGAGTGAGCAGAGCACCCAGAGTGCACCGTTCCACCAGCTCATTCTTAGCGATGATTCGTCAAGGCCGGCGACCTGGGCCGCCGTGTAGTACTGCTTGATTAAAATCTGGCCAACGTCCTCGGTGCGGTCAAGGTGTACATCGATGTAGGCGTCGGCGGCGGCAAAGCCGCCGGGAGCGGCCCCGCCGGGATTACTCGTGTATTTGGCTACCGTTACGACCGGGGTCCCGTCCCCGCTCTTGGTGACCTCGGTGTCGGTGGTGGATATGGCATCGACCGTATCCTCACCGGGGGAGGTCATCTCGACCTCGCGGTCGGAGACCTCGGGTTCATCCGGGGCGATGAAGAAGGCGGAGGTAGCCCCCTTGCTCCCGTTGACCTCGGCGACTACGGTGGCGATGACCGTTTCGGTGCTTTCTACCGACTTCAGTTCCGCCGTGGCGACGCCGCCGACCGTTGTCTTGTCTACCGTTTGTGCGTCGTTAGAGAAAAAGCCGTGATTGGTGGTGAAGCGTACCGGGGTGCCGTCCACTACCGGGGTGCTATCTTCATTGGCGGTAGCGGTGATGGTTGTCGTCGAAGTGCCGTCAGCCGGAATCTGGATGGGGTCCGCCGTTACGGTGGGGGGAAGGTGGAAGGCGGGCGTGGCAGTGACCGTGACAGAGGCATTCGGGCTGCCACTATATGTCCCCCCGAACGCCAGGGACGCCGGGAGTCCACAAAGTAGAACCAGGACCGTAGTAAGAATAAGGATATAACCTATTCTTCTTCTCACTGCCTGACCGCTCCTCCTGCTAGCGACTACCTATCCTAAGGAATACCGGCAAAAGTATCCCCCTCTTATTAGCTTTAGTGAGATACCGGGTTGTCAGGGACTTTCGTCCTCACTAAAGCTATACTTGCTGCCTTCTCCTGACCAGGAAAAATACCGCCCCACCGGCGATGAGCGCTCCGAGCACCGCGCCGGGGATAACCCAGGGGAAGGAAGGCCCCGGTTCCGGCTCCTCAGCTTCGGCGGTGATGCCCACGGCACCATCGCCGCTGACGGCCGGCGGCTCGCCTGCTTTCTCAACCCTGGTGCTGATGAACAGCCGGGAGCAGAGCTCGATTTTTATCATCCCCTCGGTCCCCTGCTCCTTGAAGCTAATCCACGTCTCGCCTTTCTTCCCGCTGTAGCTGGCGTCCTCGGGCATTATGAGGACTATCAGGACGTCGGATTGCCCTCCGGGTTTGATGGTTGCCTGGTCGGGGGTAACGGTAATCCACTCCGGGTAGGGGAAGACTTCGTAGTCGGTCGCGGTGTAATCCGGGTCCCGGGCGGTGATGGCGAAGGTTGCCTCGTAGTCATTCTGGTTATAGATGGTGATTTTGTAGTCCGCCTCCGCGCCGGGATACAGATTATCAACATAGACCTTTCCCGGGTCAATGCCGAAAGCAGCCAGGGCAGCAGCCGGGATGAGCATCACCCCGACTGCCAGCCCCATTACCGCTATCAGGGTTAAAAATCGTTTCAATTTATAACCTCTGTGTTTTAGTTTATGACGGTGTTGCTGTTATGACGATAGTGCTGGACATTGCATCACCACTAGCCCAGGCGTCGGCCTGTGACTCATATGCTAACCCCCACAGGAAGTTGTCTCCAGCGCTCGAGGTAGTTAACAAGGCAGTACTGCCAGTGACCTTGGCGATTTCTTTATCGGTTGCATAAGTATTAAACCCAGCATACGAAGTGTAGGAATAAGCACCAAATTTAGCGGTGTCATTAGTGCCAAGATCACTGTTGGCGGAAGCATCGCCGCCTGTGTGGTCGGGGAAGTTGATGACAATGTCAATATTAACAGAACTGGTGTTGGTGATGGTAAAGCGGCACTCGCCATCAACAACGGTAGCACTGGGAGCAGTGGTGTCGCCCACCGGGTTGGAATAGTAGATAGTGTCGGGCGCTATAGTCTTGCCACCACCACCGTCCACATCATTGATATCCCAAGTGCCGGGTGTGTTGGCAATAGAGATGAAGGCCGGGGTAGCCGTGACCGTCACGTCTTGGGATGTAGCCGCCAGGGCTCCCGCCACCGGGACCAGCAGCAGCGCCACTGCCAGGATACATGATACAATTAACCTTTTCATTTCTGTTTTCTCCTTTTTTGGATTTTTTGCTTTGGTTTACCGCTTAAATGTACACCTCACTTCACCTCCTCGATAATCTAATTCTCTTATACCCCTTCGGGTCTCTTTTTCTCATTTTATTGGGGTCTCCTTCAGGCCGCGGTTGCCGTCAGGGTAACCGTGCCCGATTTTGGCCCTCCATCAGAAAAGGTGCCGGTCTCTAACTTGAGTTCCCATTTCTTTGTTCCGCTATCCGCCAGACCTAAGATGAAGCTCTGGGCGCTGGTAGTCAGGGTAACCATATTTTCCTCTAGAGCGTCCCCTGACTTCCCTGCTTTGAGAACAACCTGGCCTGACCCGGGTGAGCTGGCTACTAGTGTCCAACCATCGCCGCCGGTGAAGTTTGACCCGGTAATAGAAATGTTAGTTGCAAAACCGCTATTATTGGTTACAGTAAAGTGACATTCGGCATCATCCAGAGGAAACGTTGGTGCGCTGCCACTACTCCAGTAGTTTGTGCTGGCTGACACGGTGCCGATAGCCCAACTGCTGGGAGTATTTGAGATGTTCGGTGTCAGGCTGGTAACGGTAAATCCTGCGGCAAGGGTACCGGGGCTTTCGGCGTTGGTGACGGTAACCACCACATCCCAGGCTCCGGTAGCGGCTCCGGTTAAGTCGAAGTCGCAGGTAATCTTGATTGTGCTCACCACAACGACACTGGTGCCGTTGATATCAGATTCTCCGCCCTTAGCCAGTTTGACAGAGGTAGCGCCGTTAACGAAGTTGGTGCCGGCGAGGTCGGTGATACTAACGGAGCCGGTATTTTCACCGGTAGCGGGGGTAATGGACGAGACCGTGGGGTCAGGCAGATAGATGGTAAAGAGGTCATTACCGGTGCCTGACTGGGTATCCGGGTTGGTGACCTTGACATCCCAGGCAGCTCCCAGGTTGGTGGAGACGCCGGAGAGGTCAAAGCTGCAGGTAATCTGGGTCGCGCTGACCACGTTTACACCGGTGGCGGCGATGCTATCAGCGCCGTTAAAGTTCAGCTCGACACTGGCACCAGTAACGAAGCCGGTGCCGGCGAGGTCGGTGATTGCCAGTGCGGCATCAGCGGTAGTTCCCTTACTGGGTGTGATACCGGTCACCGTAGGTGGTGGCAGCGTATAATCAACAACAATCCATACATAATCAAAATGTATAGCGTCGTTGGGTGGCGAAGAATCATTATTGGTAAATTCTATATCTACATTCTGTATCGCACTCTTTGTATCTACACCGACACTATAAAGGTCGAAAGTCAGATCAGCACTCCACCCACTAATATCGGTAGGGGTTATCCCGGTAGTGGTTAACCCAGCGCCATTGTCATAGCGTACCGGGCTTGTGCCAGTGTAGCCAGTTTCAGCACCATACTGTAGATGAAGTACGGCCGCTGTAATTGTTGCCCCGTCTGGTATCGAAGAGGCATCAAAGGTATCTAAATACATTACCTCCCCCTGATCCACGGTATAAACATTGTCTATGGTAGAGACCTTAGAAAGTTTATCTGGATCCTCAGTAGTAGAATCATCTCCAGTAATACCACTCAAATCCGTTTCGCCTGTGGTATCGTTGGCATGTTGAGCATTAGGAACAACCGTAGTCGTATCGGGACTGGCATAGGCCGGGGATGGCTGACCCAAGGGAATAGCCCCGAAGACCAGGGCAGCCAGCAGCGCGATTAACACCGGGAAGTAAAGCCGCCTCTTCATTTTCATACCTGACCTGCTCATTCCTGTACTTGGGTAGTCTTACGCTACTAATAGTACCCCGGCGGGGTAAACATACGGGTAAATAGGGTAAACAGGCAGGTAAAAATTTGGTAAACAAGAGGTAAATATTTTGAGAGGAGCCGCGGCGGCCGGCTAGTCGGACGGGGGCCTGACGAACTTATAGCCTATTCCCCGCTCGCTGATGAGGAGCCGGGGGTTAGAGGGGTCGGCCTCCAGTTTGTTGCGCAGGCGCTGGATATATACCTTGAGGTACTCCGAAGAGTCGGTGTATTCTTCCCCCCACACCTTCTCCAGCAGTGCCCAGTGGGTAAGCACCGTGCCTTCGTTCACTACCAGGTAATGAAGCAGGTTATATTCAATCGGGGTTAAGCTTATCGGCTGTCCCCTGACGGTTATGGTCCGGGTGCTGAAATCAATCGTCAGCCCGGGGCTGCGGAAGGGCTTTTCCCCGGTCTTGAATTCCGGCAGGCGGGTGCGGCGGAGGACGGCTTTTATTCGTGCCAGGAGCTCGATGTGGCTGAAGGGCTTGGTGATGTAATCATCAGCTCCCAGCTCCAGGCCTTTTACCTTGTCCATTTCATCGCCCCTTACGGTGAGGATGACCACCGGCACATTGGAGGAGGAGCGGACTTTCTTCAGCACGTCGAAGCCGTCCATATCAGGGAGACCAAGGTCGAGGATAATGACATCCGGGGACTCGGCCTTAAACAGCTTCAGTCCCTGGCCTCCTTCAACGGCAGATATTATTTCGACCTCGGGCCAGCGCAGCTCGAAGCACAGAGAAACGGTGTCAACAATATCCGGGTTGTCCTCAATTACCAGAAATTTCAAGATGACTCTCCTTATAGAAAGATTACCTGCCTGCCTCCCTGGCTACGGGCTGATGGTGCTCTCTTCCTCCTCGGCGATGGGTAAGGCAAAGGCGAGGGTACTGCCCTTCCCGGGTTTACTCTGCACCCATATTCTGCCTCCGTGCAGCTCCACCAGCTGCTTGCTTAAGGCAAGCCCCAGCCCCAGGCCGGGAAAACGCGGCCGGTCGGCCTCAACCCGGTAGTAGGGCATAAATATTCATGCCTGCTCTTCCTCGGTAATGCCAATACCACTATCTTCTACCTCCACCACCAGCTCCTCGCTTTTCCTGAGCAGTCTGACCTTTATTTTACCACCTTCCCCGGTGAATTTGACAGCGTTGGTTATCAGGTTGAACATTACCTGCTCCAGGCGCTGCCAGTCAGCGTTGACCATGGGTACGGAAGGTGGTATGTCCAGCGTCAGGGACTGTCCCTTTTTACCTGCCACCGGCGATAGCTCCCGCGTCACGTTCTGCAGGAGCAGCCGGGCATCCAGGAGCTCCAGCTCCAGGTCAAAGCTCACCCCCCCCATTTTAGCCATGTCCAGGAGCTCGGTAAGCCTGTTCTCCAGCTTGTTGGTGGCACGGAGCATATTTTCAACCAGTCTCACCCACGAGGTCTGTACCTTCCCCTCCAGCTCTTCAAGCAGGAGTCCCCCTGAGGCGACAATGGAGGTAAGGGGTGTTTTGAGCTCGTGGGCCAGGGTATTGATAAACTGTAATTTCTCCTCCTGTTCCTCCTGCAGCTTCAGGCGGGCTTCCCTTTCCTGCCGGTAGAACTCCTGGAGCTTTTCCTCTGCCTGCCTGCGCCCGGTGATGTCGGACAGCATTATGAAGGTACTGCCATCGTCCAGCAGGGTTGACCAGAACTCTACCTCCCTGGCCTCTCCATTCTTACAGGCGATGCTGAATACCCGGTTGGACCCCTTCCGGGCGATATCCTCCTTCCAGGTTGCGGCGACCTTCCGCCGGTATTCCGGGTCTGGATATGCCTTGTGAAACCACTCCCTTCCGGTAGGGATGTCCTCCAGCGTGTAGCCTGTGAGGCTGGTGAATTCAGGGTTGGCATAAAGATAGGTCCCGTCCTTGCCGACCAGTGCCACCCCGTAGGGGGCCTTCTGGAAGATAGTGAGAAAGGTCTCTCGCTGCTTCTGAAATGATTCTGCTGCCGGTTGGCGCTGGCTATTCATCATAGATAGTACAGAACATAATACAATCGAGTGCCGTTTGTCAATATTGGGTTAAGGAGTAGGCTGATGAACAGGGGTGCCTTTTTCAGGTATCATTAAATAAAAAGGAGGACGCTACTACCAGTGGGCTGCTGAATTTCAGCAGCCCACTACCATATCTTACCTCTCCAGCACGGTACGGTGGGTGTAATTGAATACCCTTATCTTCGGGGAAGCGTCCCCGGCACGAGCTCGGATTCAGTCTTTCCCTTCGTACTTGAAGGACACCCTCAGCTTGGTGCGGTAGTTTGCGATCTTACCGTCCTCAATCTGCATGTCCAGTTCGACGACCTCGGCGATGCGCAGCTCCCGCAATGTCTTTGCGGCGGTCTCCACCGCGGTTGCGGCCGCCTTTTCCCATGACTCGTCGCTGGTCCCCACCAGCTCAATGAACTTGTAGACGCTGCCTTTCATATTATCCCCCTCTCTCCCCGACAGACCTTTTTAGTCCGTGGGGAACTTAAGTCGCTATACTAGCACTCTTCCTGCTGGTAGTCAATACCCCCTCTAATGGTTGCGCACCCTGTCCTTTGTTGCTACAATTAGCTGCGATTAGCCGGGAAGCAAACTTCAAATCCCAATTTAAGGCAGAGGGAATATGTCGGTGCTGTCCCGGCTGGCTTCCAGGCAGCAGGCGCTCATCTTTGGCCATGCGGTGCCCATGCCGGTGGCATTCCGGCCCCGGGAGTATGGCTCGGCGGAGTCGTACCGCGGCTTTATGGCTGCCGGGGACGAAAAACAGGCCGAAAAGGATATTGAGGAACTGTGGCAGTAATCGCTGCCACAGGGTAGGGGTCGGTCACTTTAAGGGGGTATTTATTTGCTGTGAGCGGGTGGGATAGGCACCGGGCCGCTATCGGGGCAGGTATCATTCTGGGAGCGATTTTTATCGTCTCAGGTCTGGGTAAAATACCCTCTCAGGGAGACTTCCTGATTATTCTTCTCCGCATTTCATTTATACCCGTGGTGGCAGCCTTTATTATTGCCGATGCGCTGCCGTGGGTAGAGCTCGTAGCTGGCCTGTTTTTGATAACGGGTGTTGCGGCGAGGCTGGCAGCAGGTTTCTCGACGGTGCTTATTGCGGCTTTTATGGCTGCCAATAGCTGGGTGATTGCGCATAATATGGGACAAGAGCCCTGTGGTTGTCTTGGGGGTCTTGTGAAGCCTCTGGAATCTCTGACGTCGGTGAGCGCGCTCTGCCTGGATATAGCCATGCTGGCTCTGGCAGTGCTCGTCTTGCGCTACTACCGGGGTGGTTTCCTTGACCCTCGCCCCTGGTTTTCCCGGAGGGGCTAAGCAGTAAAGAAGGTTGCGGTCACCTGGTCGGTGGCTGTCTCCTGTACCTTGACCCGCGGGAGGAGCCTTTCCACGTCGCTCCTGTGGCAGAGCTCGGTGCCGGGGGTTAGCACTGCCGCCGTGCCCATTGCCACTGCCAGCCGGCAGGCTTCTCCCAGGGGCTCTTCATCTACGAGCTTCAGTGCCAGCCCGGCGATACTGCAGTCGCCGGCTCCTACTGCACTGCGCACCTTTACCGGGGGTGGAACTGCCTTGCAAATCATCTCCCTGGTGGCGGCGATGAGGCCGTCTTTACCCCGGGAGATAACCGCTATCTCAACCCCCATCTCAACCATATCAAGGGCGGCCCTGATGGTTGTCTCCTCGGTGGGAAGTTCCCTTCCTAATAGTTGCCCCGCTTCATGAACATTGGGCTTGATGAGGTAAGGCCGGGCTTTTATCCCCTCGGCTAACCACTTTCCTTCCGAGTCCAGGATACTTCTTACCCCGAAGGTATTGGCTTGCGTGATTATATCGTAATAGGCGTTAATCGGAACACCGGGCGGCACACTGCCGCCGGCTACTATCAGGTCCGGACTGGGGTAAACCCGTATCATCTTCCTCTTGAACCTTTCAAACGTCTTGGGGGGAATGCGCGGCCCGGGGGCATCAATCCTGGTCTGCTGGGAAGTCTTAGTGTCGGAAATAATAAAGTTGGTGCGTGTTTCCCCTTTTATCGGGGTGAAGCTGAAGGGCACCCCTTCCTCGTCGAGCAGTATCTCCACCGTCCTGCCTGCCGAACCGCCGATAAAACCGTAGGCGATCGTTTTGCCTCCCATCTCGTGGATGGCTCGGGACACATCGATGCCCTTGCCGCCGGCATAGAGACGCAGGCTCTTCCAGCGGTTGGCCTCATCTACTACCAGCCCGTCGACGGTAATAATACTGTCCAGGCTGGGGTTGAGGGTAATGGTAGCAATCATCGGTCTTCTTCCATCGCTAGTATTCCCGGTACCATGTTTCCGGTATGCTGGTTAGCTCCCGGGCGGTCAGTCCCTGCTTCTTATACCAGGGCACCGCGTATCTGGCGGCTATTTCGTTTAGTCTCTTGAGCCTCTCTACCGCCACCGTTTTAAGATAGTGAGTCCTTTCCCGGGCATCATCGAGGTGCATTGCCTCCTGCCAGATAGCCCGCCCCCCGAGGAAACCGGAGGCTCCACCCTGGCAGGCGATTTCCACCTCCTGGCAGAAGAGCTCGAAGTCCACGCCGGCACTGAGGATAACCCAGGGCACCCGGGATGACGCATCCAGCTGGCGACAGAGGTCGATGAGCCGGGGTTTGTCCTTGTTGTAGCGCAGGTCGGCGGGAAACTCGGCCTTCAGCACATCGATGGGCAGCGCGGTGATGGCGCGGGCAGTCTCGATTACCACCTTTTCCTTCAAGGCCGCAAACCGTGCGGGGCTGCCGGTCTCACTGCCTACAGGATAGCTCTTTGGTTCTACCAGAAAGGGGATGTCGTATTTGGTACACTCGGCGGCAACGGCGGCAGCCGTGTTAAGCTGTTTTTCTGCCAGCTCACCAAGGTCGGGACGGAAGTAAAGGAGGATTTTTACCGCCGAGGCACCCATCCGCTTAATTTTCTCTACGCTCCATCCGTCGAGCAGTCCGGTCAGGCGGCCTTCGCGGCTGCCCCCGTAGCCGGTGGCTTCGATGCTGACGAGGAGGCCGGTGCCGGGGGGCAGGACACGGTGGCTGATACACGGGGCTGCCCCGAATATCGGGTCAAGCAGGACGGCACTGGCATACTTAGCCAGGCTGGAGCATAGCTCCAGCTTGTGCTTGACCATCTCTTCGTACTTGACCTCTTCGGGGTGCTGCTCATCAAGCATACGGCGCAGTGAGCCGCGGTGGTCCATGGCACATATGGTAAAGATACCGTCGGAGCTGGCAATCTGCTCCAGTCCTCTTATCTTGCCGATGCCTGGCCTGTTCATTTGCCCCCTATTATGGCGTAACAGGCAGCTTTAATCAAGATTTGTCTTCGCCTCATTCGTGGGTTATAATCGGCAGGTGCCGGTTGTCTTTTGGGGGAGGTTGATGTGCCCTGGTATTACTATGTGGTCGGAGGAATCGTAAAGCTGTTGCTCTGCCTGCTGACGCGGTGGCGGGTTGAGGGTGGGGAGAATGTTCCCCGCCAGGGTCCGCTGCTGGTGGTAGCCAACCATCTTCATCTGGTTGACCCCCCTCTCCTTGGTGTTAGCCTTGACCGGAGGCTGGTGTTTGTGGCCAAGGAGGAGCTATTCCGCTCCCGGCTGACCGCTTACTTTCTTCGCCGCCTGGGGGCGTTTCCCGTCCGGCGGGGGCGGCCGAGTATAAAGGCATTGCGTCAGGCAGAGCAGTTTTTAGATGAAGGCCTGGCGGTAGTGGTATTTCCCGAGGGGGCAAGGAGCCATGGCGGGCAGTTGCGGCCTGCCTTTCCCGGGGTGGTGCTGATGGCGGTGCGTAACGGCGTTCCCGTTCTCCCCGTGGGGATTACCGGCACCGAGAAGTTAAAGGGGTTGGGCTGGGTGCTGCGCCGGCCCGGGATAACGGTTAATATCGGGTGTCCTTTCTATTTGCCGCCGGCCAGTGGCAGGCTGGCCAGGGTAGAGCTGGCCAGGCAGGCTGATTTTGTCATGCGGCGTATCGCCGAGCTTCTGCCGGTGGAATATCAGGGAGACTATAAGACATGAAAATCGAGAAGACAAGTGAGCTGGGGTTTTGTTTCGGGGTGAGGCGGGCTATTAGTATCCTGGAAAAGGTTGCTCGCGAGCGTGGTGGGGTAGAAACCCTGGGCGCAATCGTTCATAACCAGCAGGTGCTGGACAAGCTCTCGGAGATCGGTGTCAGGGTAGCGGGGAGCATAGATGATATCCGGGGTAGCAGCGTTGTAACCAGTGCTCATGGGGTAAGCCCGGAGCTGCAGGCGGAGCTTCAGGCCCGGCGGATTGACATCATTGACACTACCTGCCCCTTCGTTCGGCGTGCCCAGAGAGCGGCCCGGAAGTTGGCCAGGGCCGGGTTTTCCGTTATCGTATATGGTGATGCGGAGCACCCGGAGGTCAAGGGCATTCTTGGCTGGGCCGGGGGTAAGGGGCTGGCTACCCTGGATGAGGGATTTGTCAGCCGTCTTGAGCCCCTGCCTCGCCGCTTGGGCATTCTATCCCAGACGACCCGGATACCCGCTCATTTTACCCGCTTCGCCGGCAGACTTATTGAGGCTGCCTTTACCCGGGACTCCGAAGTACGTGTTATTGATACGATATGTCACGATATCAGGCGCCGCCAGGCGGCGGCGGTTGACCTTGCCCGTGGGGTTGACCTGATGGTTATTATCGGTGGCCGCGACAGCGCCAATACCCATCGCCTTGCCGAGTTGTGTTCTGCGGTTACCCCGACATATCTGGTGGAGACGGCGGATGAGATTGAGCCCTCCTGGCTTCAGGGTAAGCACTATATCGGCGTAACCGCCGGTGCCTCTACCGCCGGGCCGACGATAAATGAGGTGCTCACCAGGCTGGAAACCCTGGCCCTGGAGCAGCACTAGGTTATGTTTTTACAGCCCCATTTCCCGGGCTACTACCTCTTGGTAGAAACTGGCATCCCCAAAGGTAACCCCGTCGGCACTGGCCCGCCTGGTGTAGTATTGCAGGTCGTGGTCTATGGTACAGCCGATGGCGCCATGAATCTGGTGGGCAAGGGCCATAACCCGCGGGCTGGCAAAGCTGGCCCATGCCTTGGCTATCGCCACCTCCTGGGTGCAGGGAAGCCCCTCGCTTATCATCCAGGCGGCCTGGTAGGCTGACAGCCTGGCGCCCTCGACATCAGTGAACATGTCAACACAGTAGTGCTGGATAACCTGGAAACCGCCAATGGGTTGGCCGTATTGCTTTCTCTCCTTGGCGTAGGCAACAGTCATGTCCAGTGCCTCCTGGAGGCAGCCGACCATATCACAGCACTTGGCCGTTGCCGCCCGCTCTACTGTCTTCTTAACCTCGGCCCAACCCTTATCCGGCTCACCCAGGATATTCTCTTTGGGGACCTTCACCTGGTCAAAGACCACCTCACACAGCTTATCATTGGCGATGGTCTTCAGGAGGCTGCAGCTTATGCCCGGGCTTTTGGCATCGACGATGAAGATTGTAATTCCGTCTTCCGGCTTTGCCCCGTCGCTGGTCCTGGCAACGCATAGCATGTAGTCGGCGATGTGGGCATCGGGAACGAAGAGCTTGGTGCCATTCAGGATGTAAGCGTCCTTGTCTGCGGTGGCCCTGGCCTCGACCCCGGCGGCGTCATACCTGGCGCTGGCTTCGGTCAGAGCCAGGGTAAAGATTGTCTCCCCGCTGGCTATTCCGGGGAGATATTCCTGCTTCTGCTTATCGCTGCCGACGTCAAGGATGGGTAGACCGCCCAGCATAACCGTGGAGAAGTAAGGCCCGGGAAGGCAGGCCCTTCCCATTTCCTCCAGCAGCATTGCCAGGTCAAGGAAGCTCATATCGACGCCGCCATACTCCTCCGGGAATACCAGCCCCATCCAGCCCAGCTCGGCCATTTCCTTCCATATCTCTGGTGAATAGCCCGACTCGGTCTCTTCTATCTCTTTGACCACTGCTTTGGGGAACTTGTCGGTCAAAAAGTCACTGGCCATCTTCTTAAGCATTTCCTGTTCTTCAGTGAGAACTAAGTCCATTATCGTTCCTCCTGCTAGCCTGTCGATTTTTAAGGGCTGCTGCTTACTTGGCAGATAACTCCAGTTTTCTTCCGGCGATGATATTCTTTAGGACCTCTGAGCTACCAGCCTGAAGGCTGTAGCCCTTGGATGACAGGTATGAGTGATAGGCCATGCCCCGCATCGGTGTTAACCTGGATGCGGGCGAGAGCTGGCCGTAGAGCCCGGCAATCTCAATGGCGGCAGTTGCCAGGCGCTGCTCAAAGGCAGTACCGTAAGCCTTGCTCATTGACGATTCCCAGTTGGGGGCGCGGCCTTCGTCCATAATGACGCCAACCCTGTACATATATAGCCGCCCGACTTCAAGCTCTATTTTGAGCTGGGCTATTTTGGAGCGGACTACCGGGTCATCAGCCAGCGGCTTCCCGTTACGTTTGGTTTCCTTGACATACTGGATAAGGGCTTCAAATAAGGGGTAGTTGGCCATCAGCCGCTCCATCCCGCTTCTCTCGAAGTCAAGCTGATTGAGAATCTGGTAGAAGCCGCGGTTTTTCTCTCCTATCAGGCATGTCTTGGGGATACGCACGTTGTCGAAGAAGACCTCGTTAAAGTGGACGCCGCCGGTAATATCCACGATGGGATTAGTACTAACCCCGGGTAAGTCGGTCCGGAAAAAGAACTCGCTGATACCCCTTGCCTTCGGCGCCTCCGGGTCTGTTCTGGCTACCAGGTAAATCCAGTTCATATTACTACCGCCGCTGGTCCATGTCTTCTGACCATCGATGATGTAATCATCGCCATCCTCGGTGGCTCGGGTCTTGAGCGAGGCAAGGTCTGAGCCGGCGTCAGGCTCGCTCATACCCAGCCCGACATAGGCCTCTCCCTTTATAATTATGGGCAGTATCTCTTTCTTCTGCTCATCGGTGCCGTAGTGAACGATGGCACCACCTATCTGACGGTCGGCAAACCAGTGGCAGGCGGCTGGCGCTCCGTAGCGCAGCATCTCTTCGGTAAGGATAAGCCGGTCAATAAAGGAGCGGCCCTGTCCACCATACTCCTTGGGCCAGGTCAGGCCAATCCAGCCTCTCTCCGCCACCCTCCTGGTGAACTCCGGGTCGTGAGCCATTATCCAGGCATCGCAGGTTGGCTGCCATAGCCCCTGCTTAATCTCACCTTCCAGAAAATCGCGGACCTCCTGCCTGAATTTTACTTGCTCGTCGGTGAACTTAAAATTCATAATTACTCCCCCTCTTTATCAGACTTACTTTGTTGGCGGGTCTAAATGGCTGGCTTGTTAAAGGTCAGCCTATTGCCAGGCAGGTTACCGTTCTGGAGATGTCGGGGACAAGTTGAATCCTTGCGGTAACCAGGTCACCAATTTCGTTCAGGTTTTCCCCTTCCACCACCGCGATAACATCATAGGGGCCGGTAACGGAGTCAACCGTTTTTACCCCTTTTATCCGTTTGAGGGCAGTAACGACCTCCCTGTTCTTACCTACGGCTGATTCGATGAGAATGAAAGCTTTTGCTGGCACCACGCTCACCCCCCTTTTGGACTACTGGGTTATGATGGAACTGACATAGCCGGAGCACAAAGCCGAGGAAGGATTTCCAATCCGGCAAATTTTATTGTAGTTTATCTCTGTCGGCATTGTCAACATTAACGCCTGCCGGATGGGGGCCATACCAAAAAATTAGAGCACCCTGAATATGAATGGAGGGTGCTCTAATTTCATCGTTTTCCGTTTTGTGTTGCTCGCTACTCCCAGGTCCTTTCATCTACTATTGTCTTGTGTTCGGAGGGGATGGTGCCTTTGGGTACAAACTCAACCTTGTCCGCCTTGACCCGGCACATATCCTGGAAGCCCTTATTCAGCTCGCCGGCCAGCTTTTTCTGGTCGATAGCTTCATCCTTAAGCTCGATGTTAAAGACCATTCCGTCTCGCTGCGCCTTGCGGTTGACCACTATCTGGAATGCGGAAATCTGGGGAAAGCTGGCAAATACCTGTTCGGCCTGTTTGGTAACAATGAACATGCCTCTTACCTTGACGGCATCACCCGCCCTGCCGACGATTGCCACCAGCCGGTTTGCGGTCCGGCCGCAGGGACAGGGGTCAGTAGTATAGTAAGACATGTCGCCGGTACCGAAGCGGATTAGCCCCCAGGTCTTATTGTGAATCGGAGTTACCACGATTTCGCCTGTCTCCCCCGGCCCCAGCTGTTCGCCAGTCTGGGGGTCGACTATTTCAACTACGTAGTCATCCATGAAGTGCATGCCCGATTTCTGGCTGCATTCGTAGGCGAGGCAGCCGCCGGGCTCGGTAACCGCATAGGCTTGCGCCGTAGAGATTTCGTAGTCATCCTCGAAGTTTTTTCGCAGAGAGGGGGGGAGCATTTCACCGGTAAACCATGCCTTGCGCAGGGCAAAGTCGCGGTGGAAATCATATCCCATTTCCTCAGCCCGTTTGATGACGGTCATCAGGAAGCTGGGCGTTCCCACGAACCCGGTGACCTTCAAATCATGCATAGTCTGGACCTGGACCTCGGTGCCTCCCACGCCCATAGGGATTACGGTCACTCCACAGTCTCTCAGCCCTTCATGGAAGAGGATACCAGCGGGAGACATATGGTAGGTAAAGGTATTTAAGGCGATGTCCCCCTTTCTGAATCCGGCAGCATAGAATGTCTTGGCAAACCACTTGACGGCTTCAGCGTGTAATGGCTCGTATATTGGACCGGGTGAGATAAATACCCGATTGACGTCTTCTTCAGGGATGGTTAGGAAACCACCATAGGGTGGCTTTGATTTCTGCAGCTCTATTAGGTCTGTCTTTCTGGTAATAGGTAGTTTTTCCAGGTCTTTTACGGTGCGAATCTGGGAGGGACTAACTCCCGCCCGGTCGAAGATTTCCCTTGTTGACGGGGCATTCTGGTAGGCATTGTCTACAGCTTCGGATAGCTTCTGGTTAAGGTATTTTTCCCTCTCCTCGGGTGACATTATTTCCAGTTCGTCAAAAGAGTCACCCCGCTGGGCTCCTTCCATCATAGCCACCTCTTTCGTCGCTTGTAGTGCTTTATTGCTCGATAGCTCTTCTTTTTACCTACCGCCGATAGCCCCATGTAGAACTCTTTGACATCTTCGTTGTTGCTGAGGAACTCGGCGGTACCATCAAGGACTGCCCGGCCATTTTCCATGATATAGCCATAGTGAGCGATAGAGAGGGCAACCCTGACATTCTGCTCCACGAGAAGCACCGATGTTTTCTGCTCGCTGTTAAACCGGTTTATAATCTCGTATATCTCCTCGACCAGCATTGGGGCCAGGCCCAGCGATGGCTCATCCAGCATCATCAGCTTCGGGGCGGCCATCATTGCCCGTCCGATAACCAGCATCTGCTGCTCGCCCCCGGAGAGGTAGCCGCCGGTATTGTGGCGGACATCCTTGAGCCGGGGGAAATAGTGATAGACCATCTCCAGGTCTTCCCTGGCGGCAGCCCGGCTGCGGTGATGGGCGCCGACCATCAAATTCTCCTCGGCGCTCAGGTGTCCGAAGACCCTCCGTCCTTCCAGTGCCTGAACAATACCCAGCTTGGATATGTCCTGGGCGGACCTTTTATCTATTCTTTCGCCATCCCACTCGATGCTGCCATCAGTTACCTCTCCCTCTACTACGTGGAGCAGGCCGGATACTGCCTGCAGGGTGGTGGTCTTGCCGGCGCCGTTAGCCCCGAGGAGGGCAATGATGGCACCGTCCGCAACCTCCAGGGAGACGCCATGCAACACCCGGATAACGTTGAGGTAGGTAACCTCAATGTTATTTAGCCTAAGCATATTTAACCTCTCGAGGGAGCCCCGCCGTTAGCGGGGCTCCCTCCTCAAATTACTACCTGGCTTATGGCTTGGCCCAGGGGAACTTGTCAGGGAAGTTCTCGTAAGGTATCCGTGGCGCATCAGTCCAGCCGCTTACAGCCGTAATCTCACCACTTATTACCTGGAAGACCCTGACTGATTTGTCCAGCCTGTTGTCGCCGGCAATATACTTTGCCGGGCCGTGGAGACCCTCAACGTCATAGTTAATCTTCTGGATAGCGTTCTTCTCCACGCACTCCCAGGCGGCAGCGTCACCCGCGGCCAGCTTGTCATAGCCGCAGCTCTCCACCGCCAGCCTCAGAATCTCAGCACCGATAAGGGCTTCTGCCCAGGAGGTGATGTAGTCCATGTTCCCGTAGTCCTTGGGATGGTATGCCTGGCAGTATTCGGTCATCTTGGCCATACCCGGGACATCATCGCCCCAGCTGCAGGTGGGGAATACGCCGTAGACGCCCTCAACAATGCTAGCCCCCGCGATGTCAACTAGAGCCGAGGTAAAGCTGGCATGAGCACAGCCAATAACCGTGCCCGGATACAGGCCCAGCTCGAAGGCATTCTTGATGACTACGGCGGTAGGTGCCGGGGTAGAAGAGATGAAGATGACATCGGGGTTGGCCGCCTTAATTCGGGTCATGCTTTCCATTTCGGAGATGGTAGTGGCGGTGTGCTCTTCGGTGGCCACGAGCTCAATGCCCAGATCATCAACCAGACAGAGAGCCGCATCCCGGGCCCCGTAGCCGGTGGGGTTGTTGAGCAGGTGCAGCGCCAGCTTGGGCTTTCCCTCGCCCTTCCAGATGTTCTTCATATAGTAGTCGGCGAAGGCGGCAAAGTCGTCACCATAGTCGGGCATTTGGGCATAGATGTGCTTCGGTGGGTTGGTGCATACCGGGGAAGAGAAGGAAGCAAAGCCCGGGAACCCGGCCCTGTTGGCAATCTCCATTGACGCCATCATCATCTTGGATGAGTTGGTGGTGAAGAACAGGGCACCATCACTCATCAGTTTCTTAACGATGGTGGCTGCCTTGGCGGAGTCGTAGGCATTGTCATACCATATTGCCTCCACAGGATGGCCGTTAATGCCGCCGAGTTCATCGTTGATGTATTTTATACAGTCAAGCTTACCATGCCCCATGGGGCTGCCCTTCTCAGCGGCGACCCCGGTCATGCAGATGCTCATCCCGTACTTTAGGGGGCCCTTTACTGCTGGCGTTGTTGGGGTTGTTGGGGTTGTTGGGGTTGTTGGCTCTTCTGTGGGGGCGCAGGCTGCCATAAGCGGCATTACTGCCATTACCAGCGCCAGGAAGATAACCCCGGCCAACGTTAGAAGTTTCCTACTTTTCATTTATACCTCCTTAGAAGGTCTTACTCCAGTCAGGCTCTATCAAGCACTACATTGCCCTGTACCTCCTTATATTAAGCTAGTATGAAAACGGCCACAGCCTGTAGGCAGCCTTAAACAGCATCCAGCGGTGAGCCAGCCCCCGGGGCTCGAGTACCAAAAACAGGACGATTACTACCCCGAAAAACATCGGGGAGACACCGCTGGCGAATCCGGCGGGCAGCGCCGGGAAGGCGGACTCAAGCATCGGGGCGATAAACATCACGCCCTGCTGGAGCAGCCGGATGAAGATTACCCCCAGGATGGGGCCGAGGGCGGTGCCCATACCACCGATGATTACCATCCCGATGTAGAGGATGGATTCAGCTATGGAAAACTGTTCGGCGTTCATGAAGCCAATCCAGTGAGCCAGTAACGAGCCGGCAATCCCGGCAAGGAAACAGCCGATAAAGAAGGCAAGGAGCTTGTAGTAGAAGAGGTTAATCCCCATTACCTCGGCCGCCAGGTCATTATCCCTGATGGCAACAAAGGCCCTCCCTATCCTCGTCCTCGCCAGGTTTTTGGCCAAGAAGACACAGAGGACGGCAATGGTCATAATAAGGTAGAACTGGCTGGCTTCGGTGTCGAAGACGAAGCCTCCGATGGAGGCATAGGGTACGGCGATACCGGTAAAGCCGCCGGTTATCGAAAGGTGATTAATAAACCAGATGATGATAAACTGGGCGGCGATGGTGGCAATCCCCAGATAGAAGCCCTTGACCTTCAGGGAGGGGATGCCGAAGATAAGCCCCACAAGTCCTGCCATCAACCCGGCGCAGATTAGCCCTACCAGGAAGGGAAGCTCAAAGGTGCCGGTGAGAACGGCGGCGGTATAGGCGCCGACGGCGATAAAGCTGGCGTGACCGATGGACAGCTGTCCGCAGTAACCGAGGAGGATATTCAGTCCCACGGCGGCGATGAGGGTAATACCTATCAAGTTGGCGACGCCCAGCAGGTAGTTATTCCAGTACAGGGGGGCCGTGAACACCAGGACGAGGAGGGCAATAAACAGCGCCCAGTGGGTCTTGGTGCGCAGGATTGCCATGTCCTTGGCGTAGCTGTAATTGTAGGTTCCGCAGGGTAAACCCATCTTATATCCTTTCTATCCTGACTTCGCCGAAGAGGCCGTAAGGCTTAATAAACAGGACAATTATGATGATAATAAAGGGGATGACATCCTTGAGTCCTCCCCATCCCACGATGGGAGTGAGCCAGCCGCTGCCAAGGTTTTCCGCCAGGCCGATGATTGGGCCGGCGACGATGCAGCCGATGAAGGAATCCAGCCCGCCGAGGATAACCACCGAGAATGATTTCAGTCCCGTCTCCACCAGGCCATAGGTGACACCACTGATGCTGGAGATGAGGATGCCGGCAATAGCGGAGACAACACAGGCGAACATCCATGAGGTAGAAAAGATGGACGTCACGGGGATGCCGGAGGCTTGAACGGCCAACTGGTCATCGGCGGTCGCCCTCATCGCAATCCCCATCTTGTGATATCTGAAGTAGAGGGTTAATATGCCGAACAGAATGAGGGAGATGACCGCCGCCCAGACGTATGCCTGACTTACGACTGCCGGGCCAATCTTGAAGGGTTCGGTGGGGAATAACGGCGGTAGGCCGGCTACCATCTCCGGCCAGATGAAGACCGCCAGCCCTTCCAGGAAGAACTCAAGGCCCAGGGTTACCGAGATTAGAGACAGGATAGGCTGCGCGATAAGGGGACGCAGGCAGAATCGCTCAATCAGCCAGCCGAAAGCCAGGGCAATGATGATAACGATAATCAAACTGAGCCAGAGGGGCAAACCGACCTGCACCAGCACCCCGTAGAAAATCCAGGAGAAAATCAGCACCAGCCCCCCCAGCGCCAAGTTGGCTACTCCGCTCGATTTCCAGATAAGGGCAAAACTCAGTCCAATGAGGGCATAGACCATCCCCACGGTAACGCCGGTGATTGAATATTGCAGGAATTCAGCCATTTACGGTTCCCCTTTCTAAACAGTCCTTACTTTGATAGCGGTCTTTACTACGCCCTGTCTCCCGTCCCGATAGGTTACCGTGGCCTCCACCACCACCTCTTCCTTGTCCTCATACATGGCGTCGATTAAGGCCTTATATCGTTCTTCCACGAAGCCCCGCCTTAGCTTTCTGGTCCTGGTAAGCTCAGCTTCGTCAGGGTCGAATTCCTTGTGCAGCAGGACAAATTTCCTGGCCCTGGATTCCGGGGGAAGGTAGTTATTCACCCGGGCCAGGTCCTTTTTCACCAGCTCGGCGACCTCATCCTTCTGCGACAGGTCAACAAAGGTGGTATAGGGGACACGGTGATTTTCTGCCCATTTCCCCACCATGGCGAAGTCTATATTTATGATGCCGGAGACAAAGTCTCTGTCCGTGCCGCCGACAACCATCGCATCCTTGATATAGGGACTGAACCTGAGCCTGCCCTCAATGTACTGGGGAGCATATTTGGCTCCTGTTCTCAACTCTCCCATGTCTTTGAGTCTGTCTAAGAAGATTAAGTGTCCTTCGGGGTTAACATAGACACAGTCAGCGGTGTGGAACCAGCCATCTATCAGGCAACTCTCGGTCTTTTCCGGGTCTTTATGGTAGCCTTTGAACAGGCAGTCACTTCTAATCAGGAGCTCCCCATCATCGGCTACCCTGACCTCGGCGCCCACAGCCGGCCGCCCTATGCTCTCGAACTTGATGTCCCCTTTGCCATGGGAAGAGATAAAGCCGGCTTCCGTCCCCGCATAGTTTTGCCTGAGTTCGATACCTATAGCGTGGATTAAGCGGAAGGTGTCCAGGCTCAATACTGAGCTTCCGGTAACGGCAAAGCGGCATTTGCTCAGTCCCAGCTGGTCTTTAAGCGGCCGGAAGAGAAGCAAGTAGGCTACCTGGTAAACAGCCCGCCAGAACAGGTTCGGTCTTTTACCTTCGAGGGTGTAGTCGGCCATCTTGTAGCCTATGGGCAGGAACAGGTTATAGCAGAACCTTTTTAGCGGGTGGGCATCAATCATCTTGACCTGGATATCGCTAACAAGCCCCTCCCATTGCCGGGGACCATAGATGGCAAAGTTGGGGCCGATTTCCCTGATGTCCTCGCGGACGGTTTCCTCTTCTTCGGGGAAGTTTACCCTTGCCCCGCTCAGCAGGTGAGGGATGGTAGCAAAGAAACTGTCTCCCACCCAGGCGGCGGGAAAGTTGGAGAAGAGGTCATCGGTTTCATTTAGCGGGTAGCGGCCAACAAAGCCGGCGGCCGTGGTTATCAGGGCACGGTGGGTGATTATGGCCCCCTTGGGCAGGCCGGTGGTTCCCGAGGTATAGTAGATGAAGGCGGTATCGTCCCCGGTGCCATTTTCTACGTTCTGCTCGAAAAGCCCGGGGTGTTCCTTCTCGTATTCCTTGCCCAGCTCTACTACCTCAGCGAAGCTGGTCAGGATAGGGTCGTCGTAGTTCTTCAGCCCTTTGGGGTCCCAGTAGATAACCTTCTTCAGTAACGGGAGTTCCCCCTGAATTTCAAGGAATTTGTCCGCCTGTTCCTGGTCGTTGACAATGGCGAATTTGGAATCAGAGTGTTCGGCGATGTATTTTACTTCGGAGGGGATGGAGTCAACAAAAATGCCGGTAGTGATGCCACCGGCTGCCTGCGTCGCGAACTCTCCCCAGAACCATTCCGGTTCATTGTCGCCGATAATACAGACCCTGTCCTCACGTTCCAGGCCGAGGCTTATCAGACCCAGGGAGAAATATTTTACCTTCTCATAGTATTCCTTCCAAGTATATGTCTGCCAGATTCCGAAGTCCTTCTTGGTATAAGCTACCCTGTCTGCCCACCTTTCGTTGTTACGCCTGATAAGCTTGGGAATCGTATCCACCTTTTCCATACTATATGCATCTCCCTCTGCTCTTTATATTGGGGGCGTTATTGAAGACATTATACTCCTGCGAACTTATATGTCAATAGGCTATCACCGCTTTACTTCCTGTCCCAGGTAAGCCTTGATGACCTCGGGATTGGTTTTAATTTCGTCAGGGGTGCCTTCGGCAATTTTACGCCCGAAGTCAAGGACGATAATCCTGTCGGCTACGTCCATGACCACTCCCATATCATGTTCAACCAGGACGATACAGGTGACGCCGTCCCTCAGGGTAGGGTTGTTGGGGTAGGTGACCCCCTGCCCCTCGAACACATCGACGACGAATCGGGCAATATCCTCTTTCTCCTCCAGGTTCATCCCGGCCATAGGCTCATCAAGGAGCAGCACTTTTGGTTCCAGAGCCAGGGCCCTTCCCAGTTCGACCCTCTTTCTCATTCCATAAGGCAGGGAACCAACCACCCTCTTCCTGATTGGCTCTATCTCCAGGAAGTCAATAATATCCTCTACCAGCTCGCGGTGTTCAATCTCCTCCTTGTGTGCCCAGCCGAAGTAGAGGGAACCGCTGAGGAAGTTCTGCTTCATAAGAACGTGCCGGGCAGCCATAATATTATCCTGAGAGCTAAGCCCGGTGTAGAGCTCGATGTTCTGGAAGGTTCTCGCCAGGCCAAGGTCTGCTACCTTATCCGGGCGCATCCGGGTGATTTTATTCCCTTCAAAGTAAATCTCACCCTGCTGGGGTTTATAGAAGCCGCTTATGCAGTTGAGTATGCAGGTCTTACCCGCGCCATTCGGTCCGATAATAGCCAGAATCTCATTGTCTTTGACTTCGAGGCTGACATCATTGAGGGCATGGACCCCGCCAAAGTTGAGTGAAAGGTGTTCAATTCTGAGCTTGGTTTGGTTGCCATTTTCCATTTATTTGCCGCCTCCTTGATAATGCTGACATTTTATAGCTTACGCAGATTATAGTGCTCGCTTTGTGGGGTGTCAAGACTTTTGTCGTAACTTGTTGTAGCTCTTTGATGATGTTCTCTTCTCGAGATAATGTTGACATTTTATAGCTTACGCAGATTATAGTGCTCGCTTTGTGGGGTGTCAAGGATTTCATTGCTTGAGGGCAGATATTTGACAGCGGGTATGTAGCTTGACTTATAATAAGCTGGTTTCCTTGTCGGAGCATGGTGTAATGCAGATAAACGTGTCGCAGCAGCTTAAGGCACCGGTCGGTTTAGCCCGGGACTATGAGCTAAGCCAGCCTGTGGATGTTATCGGCGATGGTAAGAGCAGCCCGGTCCAGGGCAAGGTCAGGCTGGTGCGTACCAACCGTGGTATCCTGGTCAGGGGGACCCTGCACGCCGAGGTGGAAGTTAGCTGCAGTCGCTGCCTGGGTCTGTTTGGCCTTCCCCTGGTGCTGAGTATTGAAGAGGAGTATTTCCCGATTAGGGGCACGGTTAGCGGGGTTCCCGTCGCTTTGCCTGATGAGCCCGGCTGTTTCACGATTGATGAGCATCACATTCTTGATTTGACCGAGGCGATACGCCAGTATGCACTGCTGGGTATTCCAATGAAGCCACTCTGCCGGGAAGACTGCGCCGGCCTGTGCCCCCGTTGTGGCCATAATCTTAACCGGGGGCCCTGTGGCTGCCCGCCTCAGGATACAGACCCCCGTGGAGCGGTAGAGGGCAAATTGACTTTAATCGGTCTGTCAAATCAAGCAAATAAGGAAAAAGAAACGAGGTAGATTATGGGGGCTTTACCAAAACAAAAGTATGCCAAGGCGCGTCGGGGTAAGAGGCGGCGCCATCTCGAGTCTTCCCCGCCGTCTCTGGACTACTGTCCCCAGTGCCATAGCCCTAAGCTGGCGTATCATGTCTGCCCCACCTGCGGAAGCTACGCGGGCAGGGAGGTCATCGAGGTTAAGAGCCCGAAAAAGGCTGGCTGATAGTCGGGGATTGGTGCGTGTTGAAAACGGCTCTTTGCCACCTCCTGGGTATTGAGCATCCGATTATTCAGGGGGGAATGATGTGGGTGGGCACGGCTGAGCTTGCCGCGGCAGTGTCCAGTGCCGGCGGGCTGGGTATCATTGGTGCTGGCAATTCCGGGCCGGACTGGGTGCGAGAGCAGATTCACCTGGCCCGGGGGTGGACCGACAGGCCGTTTGGGGTGAACATCCTCATGACGTCACCCGCTGCCGGTGAGGTGGCAGCGGTAGTCCGGGAAGAGAAGGTTGCGGTGGTTACCACCGGTAGCGGCAGCCCTGAGGCTTACGTTTCCCGGTTTAAACAGGCGGGGATAAAGGTGATGGCGGTTGTAGCTGATGCCTCTATGGCCAGGCAAATGGAGAAGGCTGGCGTTGACGCTGTCATTGCGGAGGGGACAGAGGCGGCGGGAGAGGTGGGGGAGATGACCACCATGGTCCTGGTACCCCGGGTGGTGGATAGTGTGAGCATCCCGGTAGTGGCCGCGGGTGGTATCGGGGATGGGCGGGGTCTGGCAGCCGCCCTGGCCCTCGGGGCTCAGGGGGTCCAGGTAGGGACCCGATTTGTCTGCAGTGAGGAGTGTATCGCTCACCCCCGGTATAAGGAGAGGATTATCCAGGCACAGGATGGCTCAACCGTGATTACCGGACAGGTGCAGCGAAGGGCGGTGCGCTCCCTTTCCAACAGGCTGACGCATGAGTTTCAGGAACTGGAGAAAGCAGGGGCAAGCGGTGAAGAGCTTGCCCTTTTTAGCCGGGACAGGACCTATCTGGGGCTGGTTGAGGGCAATCTTGACGACGGCTTGCTGCTCTCAGGACAGGTTGCCGCGTTGATAGGAGAGATTAAGCCGGTTGGGGCTATCGTCAATGAGATGGTAACCGAAGCGGAGGCAATAATTTCCGGTCTCAACAGAGGGGGGATGGGTGGTGGTTGAGACAGCCAGGGTGGCCTATGTCTTCCCCGGGCAGGGTTCTCAATGGGCAGGCATGGGGCGTGACCTTTATGACAACTTTGATTCCTCCAGGGAGGTATTTGAGGAGGCGGATGAGGCTCTGGGGTTCCCCCTCTCCCGGCTGTGTTTTGATGGTCCGGGGGATGAGCTTCGCCAGACGATAAATGCCCAGCCGGCGGTAGTCACCGTCAGCTATGCCTGTCTGAAGGCGGTGTTGTCATCCGCCGCTGGTAATGGTGGGTTCCCACCCCCTGCCTTTGTCGCCGGTCATAGTCTGGGTGAATACACGGCGCTGGCGGCGGCCGGGGTGCTTGATTTTACCACTACCGTCTCTCTGGCTCGGGAAAGGGGTCGTTTGATGCATGAGGCGGGGCAGATTAAGCCCGGCGGCATGGTGGCGATAATCGGGCTTGATGAGGAAGCGCTGGCTGAGGTATGCGCCGAGACCGGCACCTGGATTGCCAACATTAACTGCCCCGGTCAGATAGTAATCAGCGGGGCGAGAGAAGACCTGCCCCGGGCTTCGGAGCTGGCTAAAGCCAGGGGGGCCCGCCGGACGATACCCCTGGAGGTGAGCGGTGCCTTTCACACGCCACTGATGGAGCCGGCGGTCAAGGGTATGGCCGAGATTATAGCCACCCTCTCCTTTCACGAGCCGCTCGTTCCCATTGTTGGTAATACCACTGCCCGCCCGCTGTCCACGGCCGAATTGATTAAGGAGGAACTGCTCGCCCAGCTGGATAGTTGTGTTCAGTGGCAGCGCTCGGTTGCATATATAACGGCTAACGGCGTGGATACCTTCGTCGAGATCGGGCCGGGGAAGGTGCTTACCGGCCTTATCAGGCGAATCGACAGGGGGGTGAGGCTGATAAATATTGAGGATACCGAGGCTATAAAAGAATCTGGTTAACCCATTGTAGCCTCCTTATGGAGCAGGACTATGGACCTTTCGGGAAGAGTGGCTATAGTTACCGGTGGCGGTCGGGGCATAGGTCGGGCAATCGCCCTGAAAATGGCCGGGGTCGGGGCGGCGGTGGTGGTTAACGACCTGGATGAGACTGCCGGGACGGTGGCCCGGGAAATCAGGGATATGGGCGGACAGAGCCTGGCGGTTGTGGCTGATATCAGCCTGCCGGAAGATGCCGCCCGGCTGGTGGAGGAAGCTACCGCCGCCTTCGGCAAGGTGGATATTCTGGTAAATAATGCCGGGATTAACCGGGATCAGCTTTTGCTGCGGATGTCGGATGAAGACTGGGACCGGGTGGTTGGGGTTGACCTGAAGGGCGTCTTCCTCTGCACCCGGGCAGTGTTAAGACAAATGAGCCGGCAGCGCTGGGGCAGGATTATCAGTATTGCCAGCATCGTTGGTATCGTGGGTAACCCGGGGCAGGCGAACTACGCTTCCGCCAAGGCCGGTATCATCGGCTTTACCCGGACGGTGGCCAAGGAGATGGCTTCCCGGGGTATCACGGTGAATGCCATTGCCCCCGGCTTTATTAATACCGAGATGACGCGGCGGCTGAGAGAGGACTGGAAGCAGGAACTCAGGAGGCGCATTCCCCTCGGCGATTTTGGCTCTCCCCGGGATGTGGCGGAGGCGGTCGCCTTTCTCGCTTCGGAGGAGGCGGGGTATATCACCGGGCAGGTCCTCGGTGTAGATGGAGGACTGGCAATATCCTGGCTGTGAGCGCAGCAGGGGTAGTCTATATGGTAGGGATACGGCGAAAGGCAAGGGTGCTTGCTCTTCAAGCTCTGTATGAGGTTGATTCGGTAGGGCATGGGGTAGAAGGGGTGCTGGCCCGCCTTCTGGCTGGAGAAAGCCTGTCCGAAGAGTACGCTTCCTTCGTCCGTGAGCTGGTCTCGGGCGTTATCCAGAACAGGGAGGAGATTGACCGCAGTATCAGACAATTTGCTCCTGCCTGGCCGGTAGAACAGATTCCGCTGGTTGACAGGAATATTCTGAGGCTTGCAATATTTGAAATTTTGCTTGATAATAAAGTGCCGCTCAAGGTAGTGATAAATGAGGCGGTTGAACTGGCCAAGATGTTTGGCGGCGACAATTCGTCGAAGTTTGTTAACGGCGTCTTGGGCTCGGTCAGCGCTCTGGCCAACAGACAGGTAGTTTCTGAAGAGGGAGGTAAAAATGGCGGCTGTTTTTGACCGGCTGAGGAGGATAGTCGTTGAGCAGCTGGGTGTAGACGAAGAGGAGGTAGTGCCCTCGGCTAACTTTGTTACTGACTTGGGTGCCGACTCTCTGGACCTGGTGGAGTTGATAATGGCATTAGAGGAAGAGTTTAGCACCCCTTCTCTAAAGGTTGAGATATCGGATGAGGATGCGGAGAAGATAGTAACTGCCCAGGATGCTATTGATTATCTTCAAGACCTGGGCATCGAGGACAAATAGACGGGAAGGTTAGTGTGACCAGAGCCGTATTTTTTGACTGGTTCAATACCCTGGCTCTCTTTGACCCTCCCCGTGAAGCATTACATAGTCAGGCCTTTCTTGAGACCGGTATTAATGTGCCTCCCGGGGAGTTAAGGCGCGGCCTCCTGGTTGCCGACAGGGGCTGGTTTGAGGAGAATGCCCGGTCCAGGGTGGAAGAAAGAGGCCCCGAGGAGCAGCTGGAAATCGGGATTCGCTACGAGGAGACCGTCCTCGCCGGGGCCGGGATTAAAACTGATAGAGAGGCACTGCTCAAGGTCCTGAAGCAGATGCAGCGGTTATATAAAGGAGTGACCTTTATCCTTTTTGAAGATGTGCTCAAGGTCCTGAAAACACTAAAGCAGCAAGGCCTCATTTTAGGCCTGCTTACCAATGTGAATGAGGATATGGACGCTATCTGTCGCCGGCTGAACCTTGAGCCCTACCTTAACTTTGTGGTTACCTCGCGGGAGGTGGGGGCTGATAAGCCCAGTCCCCCTATCTTCCTGGCTGCCCTGGAGCATGCCGGGGTGGATGCCTCGGAGGCAGTCCATGTCGGTGACCAGTACAAGATGGATGTGGTGGGGGCAAGGGGGGTGGGTATCAGCCCGATACTTATTGACCGCTATAACCTGTATCCCGAGGTCACTGACTGCCCCCGCATCCGGGCCCTCTCCGAGATAGAGAAGTACCTTTATCCGTCTCCTTGACAAGTTATACTCCCTGTGATAAAGTGAACCCCGGACAGGTTAAGTGGGATATAAGATGTCATTTTATGTTGCCCATCACCCATATTATTATATGTATTTTATGTTTACGGGATGCGCCAGGCATGCTTGGGGGCAGTTTGTATGAAGAAGTGAATATCAAAGGTAACCAGTGAAAGGAAGAACGAAAAGAGAACCCTCCAAGCGGAGGGAATTTTATTTGCCGGGGATATGGTAAATATTTAATTGTTTTTAGATTAGGGGGTATTGAATGACGGGGAATAGCGATTTTGACCAATTTAAAGGCTCATCTGATTATGTTGTTTCTGAGAACTTGAAGGATGCAGTGAATGTGTCGATAGCTCTCAAGAGACCGCTGCTGGTTAGAGGGGAGCCGGGGACGGGCAAGACCCTGCTTGCCCACAGTATTACGGCGGGACTGGGGAAAAGGCTGATTATCTGGAATATCAAGTCAACCACCAAAGCCCAGGAGGGTCTCTACGTATATGATACGGTGCAGCGGCTTAATGATAGTCGCTTCGGTGACAGGGATGTCTCTGACATCAAGCAGTATATCAAGCTGGGTAAGCTGGGAGAGGCTTTTAGCTCTCCGGAGCGGGTAGTCCTGCTTATTGACGAGATAGACAAGGCTGACCTTGAGTTTCCCAACGACCTGCTCAATGAGCTGGACGAGATGTCCTTTTATATTCCCGAGACCGGGGAAACTATCACCGCAGTCTACCGTCCGGTTGTGATTATAACCAGTAACGCCGAAAAGGAACTCCCCGATGCTTTCCTGCGGCGGTGTGTTTTTCACTTCATTGAGTTTCCCGACACAGAGATGATGGAGAAGATAATTAAGGTCCACTTCCCCGATATCCAGCAGAACCTGCTTCACCAGGCCCTGAAGACCTTTTATACGCTGAGGGAGATTGACGATTTCAGAAAGAAACCATCAACCGCTGAATTGATAGACTGGATTAGTGCCCTGATTGCCGGTGGTATCAGCCATGAGCAGATAACCAAAGAGGTTCCCTTCGTCGGCACCCTGCTCAAGAAGGAAACGGACTACAGCTACTTTATGAATGCTGTCTTGAACAAAAGAATGAATGCCTATGGTATTAAGTGGAGGGACTAGTTAATCCGCATGTTCACCGATTTCTTTTATACCCTTAAACGGAGAGGGGTGCCGGTGTCAATGACGGAATGGATGACACTGATGGAGGCACTGTCCCGCGGTTTTATCACGAATCTCGATGACTTTTACTATCTGGCCCGGGCAATCCTGGTCAAGAGTGAAGCCCATTATGACTATTATGATGTTGCCTTCCAGGAGTACTTCAAAGGGGTAGAGGCACCGGCGGAGATTACCGGGCAAATCCTCGACTGGCTCAAGGACCCGATTAACAGGATGACCCTTGGTAAGGAGGAGAGGGCGTTGTTTGATGAGATGGACCTTGAGGAGCTGATGAAGGAGTTTGAAAAGAGGCTTGCCGAGCAGACGGAGCAGCATGATGGCGGCGGCCACTGGATTGGCCGGGGGGGCACTTCTCCCTTTGGACACTCCGGGTATCACCCGGCTGGTATCCGGATTGGCGGCGAGTCGGGGGGAAGGCACGCTATCCAGGTTGCCCAGGAAAGGAAGTTCAAGAATTACCGTAGTGACCTGGTCTTGGATGTGCGCCAGATAAAGCTGGCGTTAAGGGGCTTGAGACAGCTGAGCCGGATTGGTCTTGAGGATGAACTTGACCTGGAGCGGACGATAGATGCTACTGCCAAGAACGCCGGAGATATTGAAATGGTGTGGAGGCGAAGCCGGAAAAACGCGGTTAAGGTGCTGCTCCTGATGGATGTCGGCGGGTCGATGAACCCCTTTGCCCGGTTGTGCAGCCGTCTCTTCTCGGCGGCTAATTCCGCCAGCCACTTCAAGGACTTTGAATATTTTTACTTTCATAATTGTATCTATGATTATCTCTACACCGATGTTGAGAGGAGCGAAGCCGTCAGCACCAGCTATATATTGCATACCTTTGAGCCGGACTACAAGGTATTCCTGGTCGGGGATGCCAGGATGGCGATGTCGGAACTGCTCAGTAAATATGGGGCTATTTACTACTATGAGCAGAACGAGGCCCCGGGGCTTGCCCGGCTTAAGCAGATTGCGGAGCATTTTACGCACTGTGTCTGGTTAAATCCCGAGGAGCTGTATTTTTGGAATCACCCTACGGTGCTGATGGTTGGCAAGCTGTTTCCTATGTTTGAGCTAACCTTGGAGGGGCTCAACCAGGCGGTCAAGAAACTGATAGTAAAGAAATAGGAGAGGGAAAATGACTGGTGGCGATGGAATAGAAGGCCTGGTAAGGTCGGTTTTGGTTTCTCAAGGGGCCTATTCGCCAGGTAAGGCCGCGGAGACCCTGGCGAGGGAGATTGGAGTGGCCGCAGAGGATGTTATCAAGCTTGACGCCAATGAAAATGTTTATGGCTGTTCACCCCGGGTGAACCGGGCTCTGGCAAGCTACCCTTACCTAAATATCTACCCCGATGCCACCCAGACAAGAATCAGGGAGCTTCTCGCTGATTATGCCGGTATCGGGGCTGAGTATATTGTGGCCGGTAATGGCAGTGACCAGCTAATCGACTTTATCCTGGACCTGCTTATTGAGCCCGGGAATGAGGTGGTAAATTGTGTGCCGACCTTTGCCATGTTCGGCTTTAGGACAAAGCTCCATAGCGGCACCCTGGTTGAAGTCCCCAGAGACGAGGATTACGCCGTCGATGTGGACGCAGTAAAGAAGGCGATAACTAAAAGGACTAAACTGATACTGCTGGCTACGCCTAATAATCCTACCGGGACCATCACCTCCCAAAAGGATATCCTGGAGCTGGTGGATACCGGGGTGCCGGTACTGGTTGATGAGGCCTACGTTGAATTCACGGGTGAGACCGTTACCCGGCTGGTGAGCCAGTACAAAAATATGATGGTAATGCGGACCTTCAGCAAGTGGGCAGGCCTGGCGGGAATAAGGATAGGCTATGGCGTATTCCCGCCCCGAATTGCTCAATACCTGATGACCATAAAACTGCCCTATAACGTAAATGCGGCGGCCCTGGTTGCGGTGGAGGAGTCGCTAAAGGACCTTGACTATCTGCTCGGCAACGTAAAGGCGATTGTTGCCGAGAGAGAAAGGCTGTTTGAAGAGCTGAAAAAGCTGAAATTTTTGAAGCCTTTTCCATCGAAGGCCAACTTCGTTTTCTGTGCGGTGCTGAAGGGAAAGGCGAGCGAAGTCCAGCGAGAACTGGAGAGGAAAGGAATACTGGTTCGTTACTTTGACCTGCCCCTGCTGAGGAATTCTCTCCGCATCAGCGTCGGCAGACCGGAACACACCGACGCTGTCATCGAAGCGCTGCGGGAAATAGGAGATGGGATAGATGAAAAATAGACAGGCAACTATCAAACGGGAGACTAAAGAGACCCGGATTAACCTGGAACTTGGTATTGACGGTCGTGGTGAGTGGGAGATAGCTACCGGGATTACAATGTTCGACCACCTGCTGTCTCAGCTTGCCCGGCACGGCATATTTGATATCAGGATTTCAGCCTCCGCAGACGACCAGCATCACCTGGTGGAGGATGTTGCCATCTGCCTGGGTAAAGCGCTGGGTGAGGCCCTGGGGACAAAGGAGGGTATTGTCCGCATGGCCGATGCCACCGTGCCGATGGACGATGCTCTGGCGATGGTAGCGGTGGACCTGAGCGGCAGGGGGCGTGCTGTGCTTGAGCTGCCGTTTGATGATAATGATATGGCGGGATTCCCCACCGACCTTATCCGTCATTTTCTTGAATCGTTTGCCACTGAAGCCAGGCTTAATCTCCATGCCCGGGTTTTATACGGCATCAACGACCATCACAAGGCGGAGGCCCTGTTTAAGGCCCTGGGTAGGGCTCTGGATATGGCTACCAGGGTTGACGAGCGGATAAGTGGTGAGCTGCCCAGTACCAAGGGGCTGTTTGAGCGCTAAGGGCCTACCTTAACTCCTCGCCGGTTAACCTCTCGTAAGCCTGCTGGTACCTTCTGGTGGTGCTGTCAATGACTTCCTGGGGCAGCATTGGGGCGGGGGGTTCTTTATTCCACCCTGACCCGGTAAGCCAGTCTCTAACCGGTTGCTTATCGTAGCTGGGTTGAGATTGTCCCACCTGGTGACGCCCGGCATCCCAGAGACGGCTTGAGTCCGGGGTCAGCAGCTCATCAATAAGGATAAGCTTCTCACCGTCCAAGCCAAACTCCAGTTTGGTATCGGCAATGATAATGCCCCTCGTTTTGGCGTACTCCCGGCCGTGGTTGTAGATGTCCAGGCTTTTCTGTTTTAGCTCTTTAGCCAGCGCGCTGCCCGTGAGATTTCCCAGCTCATCCATCGTGAGCGGCTGGTCATGGCCGCTTTCGGCTTTGGTGGTCGGGGTGAACAGGGGCTCGGGCAGCTGCTGGCTTTCCTTCAGTCCTTCCGGGAATGATGTCCCGGAGATAGTGCCGGATTGCTGGTATTCTGCCCATGCCGACCCGGCAAGATAGCCCCGCACCACGCATTCAACCGGGATGCGCTTTACCTTCTTGACTACCATCGACCGGCGGGCGAGATAGGCGGGGTAGTCAAAACGATTCTGGCCGGGGAGATAGGAGTCAAGGCAGCTCGTGTCATCGACTACTGCTACCAGGTGGTTGGGCACCAGGCTTTGGGTCCGGTTAAACCAGAAGGCCGAGAGCTGGTTAAGCACCAGACCTTTAGAGGGGATACCACAGGGCAGGACCGAATCAAAGGCTGAGATTCGGTCAGTGGCGATAATAAGGAGATAACTCCCCAGGTCATAGCTGTCCCGCACCTTTCCCCGGATAAATAGCGGCAGAGGCAGTTTGGTAGTTAAGAGAACTGACATGCCAGGGTTGTCTATCTCCCTCACCTCACTTTAGCTTATATTGTTCTTGGTGCCAGCTCTGAGGGTCCGGCCGCTCCGGGTCTTTCCCGCCACTGGCTTCTGGTCAGGCCCAGCCGCTTGAAAATGTCATCTATATAACGCAGGTAGTACTGATAGTCAAAGAGCGGCTCGAGCTCGGTGGGGGGCAGAACGGCGGTAACCTCGGTGTCAGCTTTGAGGAGAGTCAAAAAGCTCCTGTTTCGCTTCCAGGCCTTCATTGCATTTCGCTGCACCAGCTCGTAGGCTTTCTGCCGGGAGAGCCCCTTATCGATAAGGGCGAGCATTACTCGCTGGGAGAAGGCCAGCCCTTTGGTTAGCTCCAGGTTTCGTTTCATCCGTCCGGGGTAGATTTGCAGTTCCCTCATTATCGGGATGAAAAGGCTTAAGATGTAGTCAAGGATGAGGCAGGAGTCGGGCAGGGTAATGCGTTCGGTTGAAGAGTGACTGATATCACGCTCGTGCCAGAGGGCGACGTTTTCCATTGCCGTTACCGCATAGCCCCGCACCAGTCGGGCCAGGCCGCAGATTCGCTCGCAGAGCTCCGGATTGCGCTTGTGGGGCATGGCTGATGACCCGGTCTGCCCGGCACTGAAGGGCTCCTCCACCTCTCGCGTCTCTGTTTTCTGCAGCCCCCTGATTTCAGTGGCGAACTTCTCCAAGGAGCTGGCGATTATGGCCAGAGTGGTAACAAACTGGGCGTGGCGGTCACGCTGCAGGACCTGGCTTGACACGGGGGCCGGAGCAAGCCCCAGTTTGGCACAGGCCTTATCTTCGACCTCGGGAGACAGGGTGGCATAGGTGCCGACCGCCCCTGAAATCTTGCCCACGGCAATGGTTTTTTTAGCTTCGTTCAGGCGGTGCAGGTTGCGTTTCATCTCCTCAACCCATAGTGCCAGCTTCAAGCCGAAGGAAATCGGCTCGGCATGGATACCGTGGGTGCGGCCAATCATAACCGTATATTTATGCTTTATTGCCTGTTGCGCCAGTACCGAGATGAGCTCCTTTATATCCTGGGTTAACAGTGCGGTGGCATCAACCAGCTGCAGGCTTAAAGCGGTGTCCATCACATCGGAGGAGGTAAGACCGAGGTGGATAAAACGGCTTTCATCGCCCAGGCTTTCCGACACGGCGCCGGTGAAGGCGGTCATGTCATGGTGGGTTTCCTTCAGGATTTCCTCCATGCGTTTGAGATTTACCCGGGCGAGCTTTATTCTGGGGATGGCTTCTTTGGGAATGCCGCCCAGTTCAGCCCACGCCTCACAGACCGCAATCTCCACATCAAGCCACCTGGCGAACTTGTTCTCATCTGACCATACCCTCTTCATCTGGGGTCGGGAATATCGTTCAATCATTTGGTCTCTCCTTGTAGCCCGTCCCTGTATTTCTCGTAGGCTTTTCTTACCCCGTCGTGCTTTAAGCCCAGGATTTCGGCGGCAAGATAAGCGGCGTTTTTAACCCCGCCGCTGCCGATGGCTACCGCGGCCACCGGTATCCCGGCGGGCATCTGGACGATAGAATAGAGGGCATCAACGCCTTTTAGCTCATTACTGGCCAGCGGCACGCCGATGACGGGAAGGGTAGTCCAGCTGGCCAGGACCCCGGGGAGGTGGGCGGCGCCGCCCGCGGCGGCGATAATAACCTCAATTCCCCGGCTCCGGGTATCCTGCCCGTACTGGCGGGCCTTTTCCGGGGTGCGGTGGGCTGATATTACCGATACCTCATAGTCAATGCCAAGCGCCTTCAATATCTCCAGTGCCGGCTGCATTGCTTCGGCGTCTGATTTAGAACCCATAACCACGGCTACCAGTGGCATATTATCACCTCATCCCCTCGAGTCCCCCTCTCCTTCAAAGGAGAGGGGGAAGTATTTTATGGAAAGGGACAGAGTCCCTCTCAAACTCCCTTTTGGTATCTCCCCGATTTACTTTTCTTATCTTTTTAATACAGGGCGATATCTTTGCGGTAGTGGCAGCCCTCGAAGTGAATCCGCGAAATGTTGTTATAGACCTTTTCCCTGGCTTCGGTAATAGTGTTGCCGGTGGCGACTACGGTAAGCACCCGTCCGCCGCTGGTCAATACCTGTCCCGGCTCTGGGCCTGCCCTGGTTCCGGCATGAAATATGAGGGCGTCTTTATCCAGGTTGTCCAGGCCGGTAATAGGGATGCTCGTCTGGTAGCCGGTGGGGTATCCTGCCGATGCCATTACCACCCCGACGCAGGCATCATCACTCCATTCTATATTTACCCGGTCAAGGTTATTATCAATCACTGCCAGCATAATATCTACCAGGTCCGTCTTGAGGCGGGGCAGGGTAACCTGGGTCTCGGGGTCGCCCAGGCGGGCGTTAAATTCCAGCACCTTCACCCTGTCACCGGTGATTATTAACCCACCGTAGAGGACACCCTTATAGGCTCTCTCCTCATCATGCATTGCCTTCACGGCGGGCTCCATGATGGTTTCCGCTACTTCCTTAGCCAGTGCTGGAGTGTAAAAATGGGGTGGGCTGTAGCTGCCCATGCCGCCGGTATTGGGTCCTTGGTTGCCGTCATATACCGGCTTATAGTCACAGGCGGGTACCGTCGGGACTACCGTATACCCGTCGGTGAAGGCGAAGGCACTCATCTCTCTCCCTGATAGGTACTCTTCGATAACCACCCTGTCGCCGGCGGTACCAAAGGCTCTGGCTTCCATGATGCTGGCTAAAGCGTCCAGGGCCTCCGGTATTGAATCGGATACGATTACCCCCTTGCCTGCCGCCAGCCCGTCAGCCTTAACTACAACAGGCGTTGCCTGCTGCTTGAGGTACTCCTTTGCCTTCGGGTATTCAGAGAAGCTGGTGCTCCGGGCACAGGGAATATTATACTTCTGCATTAGCTCTTTGGCGAATACCTTGCTTGACTCGATCTCGGCAGCTTTGCGGGTGGGGCCGAAAACAGGCATCCCCCTGACTATGAACTGGTCAACGATACCGTTAGCCAGCGGTGCCTCCGGCCCGATGACGGTAAGGTCAATCCTTCTTTCTCCGGCGGCTTTTAGCAGCGACTCGATATCAGTGGGACTGATATCCAGGTTATGGGCGATTTGAGCCGTGCCGGCGTTACCCGGAGCCACGTAAATCTCTTTGACTTTGGGGCTTTGGGCCAGCTTCCAGGTCAGGGTATGCTCCCTGGCCCCGCCGCCAACCACCAGTATTTTTATCTACCTCACCCCCCTTGCCAGGGCAATTATACCGGCTAGAAATAAGCCGCCAAAGAGCAGTGTAATGGCAACAATTCCCCCTTCGATGGCAATAATGCCGCGTGAGGGTTCCAGGGATGATTGCCAGGGGGTGCCCAGAAATACCGATGAGAGGTCTATTCCGTATCGCCAGGTGCCAATCAGCACAGCGGCTATAATCACGCTGCAGATGATTATACCGCCTCTTATTATCCTTGCTTCGCTCATGGTTCCACCTACTCCCATTCAATAGTTGAGGGGGGCTTGGAGGTTATATCGTAGACGACCCGGTTTACGCCGGGGGCCTCGTTGACGATGCGGTTTGAAATCTGGGCCAGCAGGTCATAGGGCAGGCGCGCCCAGTCGGCAGTCATGGCGTCATTACTGGTTACGGCACGTACCGCAACCAGATAGCCATAGGTCCGGTAATCGCCCATCACCCCTACCGATTTAACATCGGTGAGGATGGCAAAGCTCTGCCATAGCTGCCGGTACAATTTTGCCTTTTTAATCTCGTTCATCACAATCCAGTCGGCCGCCCGCAGTATCTCGAGCTTTTCTCTGGTTACCTCGCCAATAATGCGAATCGCCAGTCCCGGCCCGGGGAAGGGCTGTCGCCATACCATCTCTTCAGGTAGCCCCAGTTCCAGTCCTACCTGGCGCACCTCATCCTTAAACAGGTAGCGGAGCGGTTCGAGCAGATTGAGTGTCATCTTGGCCGGCAAGCCGCCAACATTATGATGGGTTTTTATTTTAGCTGAGGCTTTGCTTCCAGAAGAAGCACTCTCAATGACATCGGGATAAAGAGTCCCCTGGGCCAGGAAGTCAACCTTGCCGATCTTATTGGCTTCCTCCTCAAACACCTTGATGAATTCCTCGCCGATAGTCTTACGCTTCATCTCGGGGTCAGTTATCCCCTGCAGGCGTTTAAGGAATCTTTCACTGGCGTCAACGTGGATAATATTCATGCCCAAATTTAGCCTGAATACATTAAATGTCCTTTCGGCCTCTTCACGACGCAGCAGCCCGTGGTCAACAAAGATACAGGTAAGCTGGTCGCCAATGGCCCGGTGGATGAGGGTAGCCACTACTGAGGAATCAACGCCGCCGGAGAGGGCACTAATGGCCTTGCCTTTACCTACCTGTTCCCTGATACTGGAGATGCTCTCGTCGATGAAGTTACCTATTGTCCAGTTTCCCTGACAGCCGCATATCTGGTAGACAAAGTTCTTGAGGATAGTCTTTCCCTCAGGGGTATGGACCACCTCGGGATGGAACTGGAGGCCGAATATTCCCTCACCATTGCCCATCACCGCAAACGGCGAAGTCTCGGTATAGGCGAGCGTTGCAAAATCGGGAGGCATCTCCTGGACCTGGTCGCCGTGACTCATCCATACGGGGGTGGGGGAGGGTAAACCGGCGAATAAGGGCGAATCCACTTCACTCAGGTGAAGGATGGCGTGGCCGTATTCATGCCGGGCTCCGGGTGTTACCTGCCCTCCCAGCTGTTTGGTCAGGACCTGCATCCCGTAGCAGATACCCAGCACTGGCAAATGGCTTTCATAAATATAGGTGGGGGCCAGTGGGGCCCCGGGCTCGTAGACACTGGCGGGGCCTCCCGAGAGGATAAATCCCCGGGGATTTAGCTGGGCTATCTTTTCCCACGGGGCATCATAGGGCACCACCTCGCAGTATACCTGGCACTCCCGGATACGCCGGGCAATGAGCATGCTGTACTGTGAGCCGAAGTCGATGACAACTATTGCCTCCCGCTCGGCACCGGAGACCGCTTCCCCGGCTGCTGCCGGCTGCTCACCACCTATCTCCTTGGCAATCTCCAGATAGGTGGAGACTTCGATATCGCCGCTGGTGCTGACGCGGTGGCTTGACTTGTCCTCGGTCATTTATCAAAGATTACCACTGTGATATACTATCGTCAAGTAGAAAGCCTATCTTTAATTTAAGGAAATGAACAGCGCTCTCAAGCAGCAGATTGAAGAAGGGGTTTCAATTCTCAAGCGTGGCGGACTGGTTGCCTTTCCTACGGATACTGTTTACGGGCTGGGAGCCTGGGCTGGCCACCGGGAAGCGGTAGAGCGGGTCTATCGGGTGAAGGGGCGAGTGGCGGGGAGGGCGCTTCCCCTGCTCCTGGCGCACGTTTCACAGGTAAGCGAGGTGGCAGAAGGCGTCCCCAAGGTTGCCTGGCTTTTGGCCCGCAGCTTCATGCCCGGGGCTTTGACCCTCGTCTTATATAAGTCTCCCTTGGTCCCCGATATTGTTACCGCCGGAGGCAGGACCGTGGCGGTCCGCATTCCGGCCCACCCGGTCCCGGTTGCCCTCATCCGGGGTCTGGGGGCACCTATCATTGGCACCAGTGCCAATCTGAGCGGCAGACCGAGCGCGTTAACCGCTGGGGAGGTTTTATCTCAGTTTGGTGATGGAATTAATTTGATTATTGATGGCGGCAGGTGCTCCGGCGGCAGGGAGTCAACCATTGTTGATCTGACGGGGGAGGTGCCGGTGGTGCTGCGGGACGGGGCCATATCGCGGAAAGAGCTGGAGAGGGTCTGCGGGGACATCGCCCCCGGGTAAGGAGGCTAAGGCAAGTGCGTATCGCTATCGGTTGTGACCACAGGGGATTGGACCTCAAGAGGTCTGTTATCGGGTTGATTACGGAGGCGGGCCATGGCTATGAGGACTTTGGCTGTCATACCCCGGAGTCGGTGGATTACCCCGATATCGCCCGGGAGGTGGCCGGGGCCGTTGCCAGGGGTGACTTCGAACGGGGCATCCTGATATGTGACACCGGTATCGGGATGAGTATTACCGCTAATAAGGTCAGGGGGATAAGGGCCGCACTGTGTCGTAGCGCCTTTAGCGCCCGGCGGGCCCGCCAGCATAATGATGCCAATATCCTCTGTCTGGCGGCAGCGGAGGTGGGGGATGGGGCAGGTGAAATTATTAGCGCCTTCTTTGCCAGCGAGTTTGAGGGGGGGAGGCACCAGCGCCGGTTGAACAAGATAAGGGCAATGGAGGACCGGTAGAATCACCTAATATTGTGAAATGACCTGGCTTTTCAAGAAGCCAGGTCATTTCTTAGCCCTTCGTTCTCTCTTACGAAAGCCAGTTTGCCTCTTAAGCTATCAATCTCTCCTGCGGAAGCCAAACTGCCAGATAACCAGTGCCACTACGATGACTCCGGCGATGATGCCACCGATGAGCGGCCAAAAACCATCCGGCGGCCCGTGCCCTGTCGCTTGCGGCCGGGCGCTTACCACCGTCGGCGGTCATTGTCCTGGTGTCCCGGCTAAATCACGATACTGAAGCCCTGATGGTGGCTACCGAGAAACTGTCCCGCCGGGGATTCACCATCCTGCCTCTGGAGGTGCTCCATTGAAAGTGCCGGGCTGGGGGGAGAGTACCTGGGATAAGGTACTGTCGGTAGTCCTGGTTGTTGCCATTCTGGGAGCGCTGGGGACGCTGGGTTACGTGATAGCTGCCCCCAGGGTGGGGGAAAGATTTACCGAGTTTTATATCCTGGGAGCGGAAGGGAAAGCGGCTGATTATCCCCGGGAGCTTGAGCCCTCAGACACTGCCAAAGCGGCGCCGGCGGTATCTGTATTCGGAAAGGGCCTTTTCGATGTCTTCCTGCCCGAAATCGGGCCACAGCACCGGCGTAAAGTAGAGTTCGCTGTAAGCGGCCTGCCAGAGGAGGAAGTTGCTCAGGCGAATCTCACCGCCGGTGCGGATGATTAAGTCAGGGTCGGGAATGTCATTGGTATAGAGGTAGCGGCTGAATACCGCCTCATCTACCCTGTCGGCGGGGATGCCGGCGCTGATAATGCGCTGTACCGCCCGCACGATTTCATCGTGTGCCCCGTAATCGAAGGCGAGGCAAAGCGTAAGGCCGGTATTGTTCCGGGTGAGTTCGGTTGCTGCCGCTACCTTTTGCTTTAGCTTCTGAGGTAACTTATCCGGCCTGCCAATGAGCACCAGTTTGATGTTTTCCTCATGAAAAGCCCGGGTTTCCTGCTCAATCTCCTCTGCCAGGAGACGGAGCAGGCCGGTGACCTCTACCTTCGGGCGGTTCCAGTTCTCAGTGGAGAAGGCATAGAGCGTCAGGTATTTTACCCCGCAGCCAGCAAAAATTCTGACAACCGGGTGGACATTGCTTGCCCCCGCCCGGTGTCCCATGAGCCGGGGCAGGCCGCGTTTTTTCGCCCATCTGCCGTTGCCATCCATAATGATGGCCACATGCTGGGGGGGATAGTTTGCCTGGCTCATGAACCGGCCTCCCCGGGAAAGAGATGGTGGACTTTTTGCAGGGGATAGGTAAGGCTTTTCTTCAAACCGGCCAGGATTAACCGGCTGTGCCAGTCGAAGGAGAAATCGGGTGAGTTGAGTAAAGCCTCGGCGATGCCCCCAGAGTCCAGCATCTTAAATACCCCCTCGACCTGGCGGTCACTCAATCTTGCATAGACTTGCCTTGCCCGGCAGCCAAGGGAAATTTCCTTACCCATTTTTGCCTTCCACTGCCCCTGGTAGGTAGAAAGACGGGCGGCAGTTAACTCATCAGCGCGAAGCGCCTCTTTAAGCACCCCGCAGGCTATTTTAGCACCCAGGTGCCCGAAATAGATACCCCCTCCGGTGGTTGGCTTTACCTGACCGGCGGCATCGCCGATGACCAGGAGCCTGTCTCCACAGGTGCGGGGCAGGACTCCCAGGGGGATGGCTTTTTGGCTTATTTTGGTTCGCTGTCTTATTATTCTGCCCTGGCAGAAGGGGCTGAGGAGGAATTTTTCCAGATGTGACTTGGCGTGAGATGGTGCCAGGAGACCGGCCAGGGCTTTATCCGGCGAGGTGGGCACCAGCCAGGCGAAGAACCCCGGCGCTATCTGCTGACTGAAGTATATCTCAACCTCGTCAATATCTCTGGCTTCAACCTCCACCTGAGCACCGATGGCAAAGCGCTTGATTTTCCCCAGCCCCAGTTTCCGGGAGAGGCCGGGCTTAAAGCCGCTGGCCAGGATAACGGCCCGGGCGGTAAATATTTCCCGGGTGCTGTTACGCAAGGCCTGCACCTCCGTTTTATCCTTCCCGGTAGCGATATCGGTGACCCGGCAGGAGAATAGGTAGCTGGCCCCCTGGGACAGGGCCCGGGAGGCTATCGTCCGGTCGAAGGAGGGCCGGTCTATCACGTAGGCCTGGACACGCTCGGTCTGCAGCCTCAAATGTTTCCCCGAAGGGGAGAAGAACCCGGCTGAGTTTGCCCGCACCAGTACCACCTCTTCGCCGATGCCGAAAGAATCGAAGCATTCGGGGCTGATGATACCGGTACAGCAGACATCGAGCCCCGGGGCCTCTTTCTGTTCCAGGACAGCTACCCTGTAGCCTGCCGAGGCTAGCTCGCCGGCGGCGTAGCTGCCGGCCGGTCCCGCTCCTACTATGATGACGTCATAAAGTTGGTCTGACAATTAAGCCCTGCCTGTCTGGACCCCCGTTGTGCCATTATATAACGCTGGTATGGTTGAAGGCGAGCTTTCAAGGTGACCGGCGTCGTTTCTGTAGAGAATGTGGGTAACCTTTAGGAGAGGGCTCTCTTCTTGGCAGTCAGCAAACAAGGTAGTGTGACCACAGCAGAGATGTTGTAATTATGTATAAGGAGAGTTATAGTAAGGCCGCTGTTTTGAAATGGTAGCTGAGGATGCGACTGGTTCGCAAAGGAGGGCAGAAATGCAAATTGTAACTGATAGTGGAACAGACCTATGCCTATCCCCTGAGCAAGTAGTCGAACTGGGCATTCACGTTGTGCCTCTCATCGTTACCCTTGAAGGCAAGTCCTACCGCGAGGGCGTGGATATCCGACCGGACGAATTCTATCGCTTGCTGGCAGCGACCGACAGCCTTCCTATCACGTCGCAGCCCTCGGCGGGAGAGTTTGCTGAGACTTATCGGCGGTTGGCAGCCACCGACCCAGACATTCTGTCCATTCATATAAGTTCAGGTCTGAGCGGCACGTTCAACACGGCTCAAGTAGGAGCAAAACTGGTGCCGGAGGCGAACGTTACCTTCGTTGACACAAAGACCTTGTCTGCCGCAGCGGGATGGCAAGTGGAGGCGGCCGCCCGAGCACTTAAAGCCGGTTGGCCGAAAGAGCAAATTCTGGCTTTGATGGAGCGTATCGGTGCTGCCAGCGAGAGCATATACACCCTGAAAGAACTCAAGTACTTGATTCACGGCGGACGTATCAGTCATATGAAAGGGCTAATAGCCTTGTTGCTGAACATTAAGCCGCTAATCGGGGTGGAAAAAGTGAACGGAACTTATGTGCAACTTGGCCGGGCACGAACGTTCAAGCGAGCGGTCGAAGGGTTAGTTGATCTGATGGCCCGCCAGCACGCGCCTGGCAGTGCATTGCGAGTGCAGGTGCTCCATTCACACAATCCCGAAGGGGCGGCTATGTTACGCGAGCTAGTAGATCAACGATTTGATTGCGCTTGGCTACCAGTTGGTCCTATGTCTCTTGTGCTGGGCGCCCATACTGGCCCCAGTATGGTGGGAGTTGCTTACGCGTCTCTGGCGGCTTTTGCCGATATGCCATAAAGCGGAACACTTGGGAGGTGAAGCCCGCCTATACTGTATATTGTTTCGATCGCGTGTTTATTGATATGAGCCTAAAGGAGTTCTGTAATTAAGGCTTTGTCCAAGAGTGGGGACCATACTGTTTTTTAGAGTTTCTCTTTTAACGCTTTTACTACCTTTTCTGGTGTTATTGGCAACTCTTTAAACCATATACCGGTGGCATCATGAATAGCACTAACCACTGCCGGAGGCGTGCTGACAATGCTACCTTCGCTAGTTTCCTTGGCCCCGAAGGGGCCATCAGGGTCATTGGTTACTATATCGATTAATTTTATATTTGGTATGTCCGTAGAGTGAGGCATTTTGTAATCCAAGAGAGTTGGGTTCAGTGTCTTACCTCTATCCACTATGAAGTCCTCATAGATAGTTTGCCCCATTCCCTGAACCGAAGCACCCTCAATCTGCCCTTCGGCTTGTATTGGGCTCAATAGTCTACCGCAATCGGAGGCGATGGTAAAATCAGTAACGGTTATTTTTCCGGTTTCCATGTCAACTCCTACTCTGGCAGATTGAGCAGTGAAGCTGTAAGAAGTCCCACCATTGCCGATGCCATTAGTGAGGTCGAGAGGCTCTAAACCGTAGCTCGAGTAGCCGGTGCCCAGGATAACAGCTCCAGTACCTGAGTAACAAGCGATTCTGGCTAGTTTGTCAAATGGCATACTCCTCTCCGGGTCTGATGTGATGAAGACTTTTCTCTCTCTAATTTCCACATCTTCCGGTTTTACCTGCCAGGTTTTGGCGGCGGCTTCTAGGAGCTGTCTCTTGGCTTCACGGGCAGCTTTCTGAGTTGCCTGCCCAGCCAGGATTGTTACTCTACTGCCGTAACTGCCAGGGTCAACCGGGGTATAGGCAGTATCCACTCGCTTTATATTTACGTCCTCTAATTTGATCCCCAGCTCCTCGGCTGCAATCATGCATAGCACTGTATCAGAACCCTGCCCACAATCCGTAGCTCCGGTAATAAGGTTAACCGTCCCATCCTCACAAACCCTGATGATTGCGGCACACGATTGATGCCCCATCTGTCTTGCCCCACCGAGGTATGAAGTACCAGACAATCCGACACCCCAGAAAATACTACCTTCCTTCCTTGGTGTTTTATTTCGGTCTCGCCAGATTGGGTCCTCGGTAACTTTCTGGATAGCCTCTTTTAGACCGCACGTCTTCAGCGTTACTTTATTGATGGTCTCATATATCGTGCCTGGTTTCGGATTGTCAATGGCATTTCGCATTCTCACCTCTACCGGGTCTATTCCTAGTTCTTCTGCTATCATTCCCATCTGAATTTCAGCAGCGAAGCGGGTATGGGTAATTCCATGGCCTCTCATCGCCGCTCCTATCGGGTTATTGGTGAAGACTCGGTAGGCATCATACTTGAAATTAGGCAGCCTGTAGGGTAATGTCGTTGCAAACCCGGCAAGGTACAGGGAGAGGGGGCCAACAGCGGTATAGCCACCGCCATCAGCGACAACTTGGTGATGTATCGCGGTCAGGGTGCCATCCTTCTTGGCACCCATCTTGCTATAGACAATCATGCTGTGGCGGCGCCGGCTCGTTACTAGCTCCTCTTCCATGCTTTCAACATATTTAACCGGTTTTCCGCTTATCTTCGACAGCAAGACTGCACAGAAATCACCAGCCAGAGAATCATTCTTTGTTCCCCCAAAACCACCGCCGATAAATGGCTGGATGACCCTTACCTTACTCAGGGGTAGCTTAAAGCATGCTGCTAAGTGCCGGTAGTGGAAGTAAGGGCTCTGCTTTGATGCCCATACTGTGATATAGCCTGTAGGGTCATAGTAGGCTAGTATAGCTGGTGGCTCCAAATAGCCATGAGTTGCTCTTGAAGTCCTGAATCTATCCTCACGAACAATATACGACTCAGCGAAAGCCTTTTCCACATCGCCAAAATTCCAGTGGTACTCTACACTGATGTTATTCTTAACGTAATCGTGGACCTTAGGTGCGCTTTCTCTCATTGCTTCCTCGGGCTCAAAGATGCCGGGTAACTCTTCATAGTCAACCCTGATGAGTTGGCAAGCCTCCTCAGCCGTGTCCTCGTCAATAGCTGCTACTCCAGCTACTGCCTCGGCCATGTAGCGAACCTTGTCTACAGCTAGAGGCGGCTCGTCCCTGGTAGCTGGCATCCATCCCCATGTCCAACCACCAAAATCCTTAGCGGTAACCGCTGCCTTCACGCCAGGCAACCTTTCTGCCTTACTGGTATCAATAGAAAGGATCCGAGCATGAGGATAGGGACTCCTTAGCAATTTACACCACAGCATGTTGGGTAATGAGTAATCGGCGGCATACTTGGCTTCGCCGGTAACCTTTTCCCTGGCATCCACCCGAGGTAGTCGCTCACCTATAACTGAAAATTCCGCCATTTCTACTTTTCCTCCGTATTCCCGGCTGCTGCCTTTATAGACTCAATAATTTTGGTATAGCCGGTACAGCGACACAGATTACCGGCTATCCCTCTTCTTATCTCCTCCTTGGTAGGAGTTGGGGTTTTGTCAAGCAGCGCCTTGGCAGACATTATCATTCCTGGAGTACAAAAGCCACACTGTAAGCCACCGTGCTCAACAAATGCCTGTTGAATTGGATGAAGCTTGCCTCTGCTACCGGCCAAACCCTCAATAGTAGTAATCTGCTTATTATCTGCCTCAGCCGCTAACACCAAGCAGGAGTTAACCGCTCTCCCATCCATAATCACGGTGCACGCTCCACATTCACCGAGACTACAACCTTCTTTGGTTCCGGTTAATCCCAGGTCCTCTCTGATAACCTCAAGGAGAGTTCGCCACGGTGGTACAGAAAGCTCATGGGACTCCCCGTTTACCATTAGTCTTATCTGTTTCACAAGTACCTCCTAGAAGCTAGATATAGCCTGGTTGATCGCTCGTCTAGTTAGGGTCTTGACCATCTCCTTTCTATATTCAGCTGAAGCCCGATGGTCATCTATAGGGTGTGATTCACTAGCAGCAATCTCAGCTGCTCTTTCGATTACCGTATCACTAAACTTCTGTCCTCGGATGATGTCCTCTGCCCGTTTTGCTCTAATTGGCGTCGGGGCGACTGCCCCAAGTCCAATCCGAATGTCCTTACACACTCCATCGTCAGAAATAACCACTACAGCGATACCAACAATGGCCAGATCCATGGACCTCCGTGGTGACAGCTTCAGGTATATCCCATTGCTATACGGGGGTAAGTTCGGCACCTGAATTTCTTGCAGAAGTTCTTCATCAGTAAGGACTGTTTTGTTTGGTCCGGTGAAAAAGTCTTCAATATTGACGGTTCTCTCACCTCTCTGGCTAACTAGCTTTAACTTCGCCTCCAGAGTGAGTAGGGCTGGAGCTGTATCAGATGAGGGGACAGCGTTGCATATATTGCCAGCTATAGTCCCTCTATTTCGCACTTGAGGAGAAGCCATACTTTCAGCAGCTTGGGATAGTACGCTGAACTTTCCCCTGATAATTGGTGAAGTCTCCACGTCATGAATTGTGGCTAGCGCTCCAAGGTTCAGCCCACTGTCTTCATTGTATTCTATGTAATCCCAGTCGGGTATCCCTTTCAGGTCGATTATATAGTCCGGCGTCTTAGTTTCTCTTCTTCTCAGTTTAGGAATGACATCTGTGCCCCCAGCAATTACCTTTGCCTTCCCTTTATACTGGGATAGCAGCGATAATGCTTCGCCAATTGTCTTTGGCGCCAAATAGTCAAACTTGGGCAATCTCCTGTAAAACGTTATCACTTCGGACACTCCTTGGGGCGTAATTCTCTTGCCGAAGGCCCCCCTCAAAGCCTCTCCTCCGGTATTACAACCTCAGCTTGATAAGTGTCTATTGTATACGCCGTATTCCTTTTTGCCCCGGACACCCCCATCTTAATCATTAACGGTGTCATTGCTTCCAAGGCTTTGAGGAGCTTATCAGGCTCCTGGTACATATCCAGCATTATCTCCTTGGTGCCTGCCCGTTTTTTTGGGGGGAGATAGCAGTCTGGCATCAACCTATCGCAACTGAAGTCCTTTTCAGTACTTCTCCCTCAATTCTCGCTTTAGAATTTTGCCGGCAGGGTTCTTAGGCAGGGAATCAACAAACTCAACCGACTTTGGTGCCTTATAACCTGCTATGTGCTCTTTGCAGAAGGCGATAAGCTCATCGGCAGTAAGGCTTGCCCCCTCCTTCAGGACGACTATGGCGTGGACCTTCTCTACCCAATAGGGGTCAGGAATGCCAATAACAGCCGCCTCCAGAACCGCGGGATGCCGGTAGAGAAGCTCCTCCACTTCCCTTGGATAGACATTCTCCCCACCGGAGATAATCATGTCCTTTTTCCGGTCTACAATGTAGATATAGCCCTTCTCATCGTAGTAGCCCATGTCCCCTGTGTAAAGCCAACCGTTAACAATGCTAGCCTGTGTATCATCGGGCTTGTGCCAATATTCAACCATGGTTTGCTTGCTCTGGACTATTATCTCGCCCACTTTACCGGGCTCGACATCGTTAGCTTCGTCATCCACAATTCTGACCTGTACCCCGATATCTGGCCGGCCAGCCGACATGAGTTTCTTCTGTTCCTCCTTTGGTCTATCCAGGACATTGTGGTCTTCTCTTGACAGGTGGGAAATGGCTGGGCCGCTTTCACTCTGCCCATACCCCTGGGCAAAAATAGGGCCGAAAACCTTCATCCCTTTCTTTAATACCTCAAAAGGCATGGGTGAGCCACCATACCACAGGAACTTCATAGAGCTGATATCATACTTATTGAGGTCAGGAAGGTTAAGCATTGCTACCAGGTGGGTTGGCACAAAGTCCATATGGGTAGCCCGCTCATCTTGGATAATTTGCAGTGTTGCTGCTGGATCAAAGAATTTCAAGATAATATTGCACCCTGCGGTGTACAAGGAGGACCGGAAATGAGTATTCCCGGCAATATGGAAGAGTGGCGTTATCTGAACACGCTTGTGCCCAGGTTGTAGGCCCATATCTATAACTAGAGTCCTGGTGTCTTCCATAAAGCAACGTTGGGTATATAGGGCACCACGGGGTATGCCAGTAGTGCCACTGGTATAAATGATGCAGACGGGGTCGTCCTCATCTACCTGAATATCAGGCTCTTGCTCGGGGTATGACGCTAGCAAGTCATCGTAAGCTATCATGCCGGGGGCAGAACTTTCAAAAGAGATAAAATTCTTAACCTTAGGTAGACGCGGCCTTAAGGAATTAGCCACTTCTAATAATTCAGGCCCTACGAAAAGGGTGTTGGCTTCCGAATAGTTAATAATATATTCCAGCTCGTTCGCTTGTAACCTGGGATTGAAAGGTGAGGCAATAAATCCCCCCTTCATTGCTGCCCCATATACCTCTGTAAACTGCAGACAGCTCCAGGATAGAATACCAGGCACATCTCCTTTCCTCACACCCATATCATGCAAGGCGTGAATTAACCTATTCACTCTGGCATTAAACTCGGAAAAGGTTATCCTGGTATCTCTATACACGAAGGCTTCCTGGTCTGGATAGAGGAGCGCATTTCTATAGATTATATCTGCCCAGGTGCCTATGTTGTATCGGCGTAGTTCTCTTAATATGTACTCCGTTGACATAGCCTTACTCCTTTCACATGCGCGGGGGGAGACCTAACCCACTAGTTAGTCGCCTGACAAATTCGCTGAACAATCAGGGTGACATTTTCGCTGGACAGCAACAGCATATAAGTCCGAAACTTTTTATCTCAGGTCTGATCGGAATGTCCCCTGAATCCCTCCCGGCGCAGCACTTCCTTAGTCCTCAAGCTCAGAGGCATATTTATCTCCATCAGGGTCCTGCCGGTGATGAAAGTATGCTATCGAGATGGCACCGGTGCAGCCTCTTCTACATTATGACAATGTCAGTACGTTAAGTATCTATTTGTATACGCCGTATTCCCTGGTGAACTCTACCATCGCCTTGAGATTTTCCGGCTTTACTTCGTCAAGGAACGCCCCATTGGTCATTACGTAACCACCGCCTTTGCCAGCGGTATCAATGAGTTTCCTGGCGTAATCCTTCACCTGCTGGGGTGTGCCTACGGCTAATAAATCGGTGGGCATGTTGCCGGTTATGCAGGCAACGGTGCCGATTGTTTTCTTAGCTTTAGCCATATCTGTCGTATCGAACGTCCATAAAGTCTTACCTTTGGGTAAGTCCTTGATAACTTCCAGGCGCGTGTTATAGCCCCCCTCAGCCACAGGAAATGGTACGCATCCCTCATCAATTAAGCCCATGAGGACCTTTCTGAAGCAGGGCCAGTAGAATTTCTTGAACTGCTCATCGGAGAGGAAGCCGTCAGCACCTTTATGTAGGGGTATGAATACTATAGGTTTTTTGTTCATCTGTGCCGCGCCTACCCCCAACTTAATCATGAGTGGCGTTATTGCTTCCATGGCTTCGATGAGCTTGTCGGGCTGGCGGTACATATCCAGCATTATCCCCTTGGTACCTCTGAGGGTGTCGCCAATTACGTCAAAAGGTACCTTGGTGAATCCGGCGAGGAGCGCAGGGAACCCTAATTTTGCCATCTCAGCATCGAAGCCACCCACAACTCCTGCCCATTTCAGGGCTTCAGCGCCGGCCTCAAAAAGAGCCTTATAAGCGGCTTGAACGGGGGGCAGACCAAAGGGTATAAAGTTAAAGGCAACCCCATACATTTCTAGTATGCCAGTGAGAGCAGGGAGCATCTTGAATGGCTCTAACGCTCCAAATACGCGCGGCAGGTAGACATTACTGAAGAAATACGACGGGTCCTGAATCAGGGCATCATATTCATCAGCCATCATGTATTCGCCTTCGTTGCACTGGTACGAATGCTCAGGCAATACCCCATGACCGGGCCAGGAATATAGCCTGTAGTCAAGAATTTCAAAGAACTTTCCCGGGCCAGGCCCGGCACAGCCCATATGCACATCCGGCTCAAAGTCCAAGATGAATTTCTTCCATGCCTTGGCGCATTTGTCGTAGTCATACATTGCTTCCTGAGGGGTAACCCCGTAATAAAAAGCGGGGAAAAAGTTAGGAAGTGGACAGACCGGCACCCTGTCCGGCAGTTTCTTAAGTTGAACGGCATCTTTTAGCCTGGTTACTCTTTCCTTATATGCCTTCTCGGTGGCGGGGTTGGCAAACTCTATGCCCTCTGGCGAAAGCCACTTAGCAAACATCTCCTCCTGCTTTTCATCCGGTGATAGCTCTTCCCATTTCTTTTCCATTTTTTCTTGCCTCCTCCTGCAAATTCTCTGCTGAGGATTCTTAATTGACGCCGGCCCATTTTTTGGCTAGGGTAACTCCGGTCATGGCATCTTTACCAAAGGCATCAGCGCCAGTATACTTCCTTATCTCCTCGCTGATCTGACCACCACCAATCATAATCTTCACCCCATCTCTCAGACCAGCAGCTTTTATGGCTTCTATCGTCTCTTTCATGGAATCAAAAGCCAGCGTCAGGAATCCGCTTAAGCCAACAATAGGGGCACCACTTTCCTTTACCTTTTCGACAAACTTCTGCGCCGGCACATCCACGCCCAGATCGTAAACCTCAAAGCCGTTAACATCGAGCATAAAGACTACAATATCCTTGCCGATGTCATGTATATCCCCGGCAACGGTGCCAAAAACAACCTTGCCTAAACGCTTAACCTCAGCGGCTTTTGTCAATTTAGGCCTGACCAAATCAGTTATTTCCTTCAATATTTCGCCAGAGTATATGAGGTCAGGTATGAAATACTCGCTATTGGCAAAGCGCTTCCCTACGATTTCCATCCCGCCCCTGGCATCGCCCAGAATTTTGAGAGGGTCTTCACCTGCTCTTAACTTTTCCTCCACTATCCTTAAAGCCTCCTCCTCCTTCAAGTCAGCCAATGTGCTAACTAGATCCTTAGCCATGTTTCTTTACCTCCTTGACCTACATTGGGCTCTTTAGCCCGCTAGCGTTAATATGTTGACCTCGTTTGGCACCCCAGTTAATTTGTTCCCCCTCAAGGAGCTTACACTAACTAAGGGAACATTCTTACTCCCACCTATATCTGACTACAGGCGCTTCTGGGTCTCTTGTCCATTCCTGTGCCGAGCCGTCATATACCTTTACATTGGTATATCCAAGTACCTCTTGCAGCACAAACCACGCTGTACTGGCATACCCCCCAACACCACAATAGACAATGATTTCTTTAGACGCATCCTTACCAATTATACCAGAAGCCATTTCTCTAAGTTCATCGATATTCTTGTAAGTTCCCACTCCTTCTGCAAAAGTCCAGAGCCAAGGAGCAGGCAAACTTTTAGCACTTGGGATATGGCCCAATCTGGAAGTCCAAGTTTCTTCCAGCCTTACACCAAAGTAAACATCAACGTCTCTAGCATCGGCAATGATGGATTTTCCAATCTTATCTTGAACATATTCCTTTGAGACAAACATTGCCTCATTTACTGTACCTGTGTACGCTACCAGCGTAGGCATAACGGGTTCAGTAGATACAGATCTTCCCTCTTTTACCCACTTGTCGTATCCCCCATCAAGAATAGCCACGTTTTTAACTCCGGCATATAGGAGCGTATCGGCAACCCTGGTAATACCAGCGAGGGCAAATGTATCACCTGCGCCACCAACAACAACTACGAGGGAATCGCTTTTTATTCCGGCGGAGCCAATAGCATTAAACAGGTCAGCTTTGTCTGGCAGTTCCAGAAGAAGGTCATCCTTCATTGTTATCCATGCTGAAAAAGGGACGACAAAAGGAACATTCACTGCGTTGGGGATGTGACCCGCTACATAGTCGTCGCTAATTCTGACATCAAGTATAACAAGTTTTGGATCACCAATGTTCGCCCCTAACCAGTCAGTGGAAACAAGAGGGGAAACTGCATCCATTTGAAACCTCCCCAGTCAGTTTTTAAAGCAGACAACCATAGATATTCTACTATTAACAAATGTTATACGGTATTTCTCCCTGCCGGGAATTGGGTTCATACCTATAACATCACGGTTCCCCCATCAACATAGATGACCTGTCCCGTGATGAAATCCGAGTCTTCTGAGGCTAAAAATACGGCTGTCCTCACCAGGTCGGCGGGCTGCAAGCGTTTTTGAATGGATTGTTCCGAGGTGGCAATCTCGAAAATTTTCTCACTATCGCGCTGCTCTAAAGTGGCTTCAGTAGCTGTATATCCCGGGGCAATAGCGTTGACATTAATGCCTGAGGAACCCAGAGCTCTGGCCAAGGCGTGAGTTAGTGTGTAAATCGCTCCTTTGCTTAAGGAATATGGCAAAAATAGTTGTGCCGCGGGGACGTTGGCGACATTAGAGGCAATATTGATAATCTTGCCCTTGGACTCCTTTATCATCAGGGGGGCTATTGCCTTACAGCACAGCCAGGTTCCTCTTACATTCACCGCAAATATTCGGTCCCATTCCTCCACCGCCCAGGCATCCCACGGTGTGATATTGATTCCATACCATATGGCAGCATTATTGAGGAGGATATCTACCTTACCATACTGCTGCATAACCTTCTCAGCTATCTTTTTGGTGGCGTTTTCATCCGAGATATTAGTCTCCATGGCTACTGCTTCCCCACCTTTAGCTCTTATCTCATTAACCACGCCCTCTGCCCTTTCCAGGCTGATATCGGGTAATAGCAATTTGGCACCTTCCTCGGCGAACTTCAGCGCGAATGCCCGCCCAAGACCGCGGCCTGCTCCGGTTATGATAGCTACTTTGTTTTCTAATACCGGTGACATATCCCCCTCCTTTTATTTTTTTGCGGATAAGACCGCTCATATTTTATGTATCTCATATTCTTTTAAGGCCAGAGTTCCTTAGCCACGTCTTCCAGACCCAGTTCTTGTAGCTTCTTTTTACTCGGCTTTGCTGTCTTGAGGTCCCAGTCCATGGCAGCAAGGTACTCTCTGTCCAGGGTATCCTCATCAACTGTTACCCCTGCCAGGGGGCCCTCCTTTAGCGGTGGCCTACCGAGCACCCTGTCGGGGACTTTGAACTGTAGTGGGTTCAACCCTTCGCGAACATTGAGAGCCTGCCTGAGGTTAGAAATCCTCTCCCCGGTCTTAAGCAGCTCGTCATTAGTTATGTCCCAACCGGTAACCGCGCTCATGAACTCAGCGATAGGGTCAACGCTGGGAAAAGCCCAGTACACGAAAAGGCACATCCCGGTACAAACCACGGCCTGGTGGAAGTTGCTACCTATCCGGCGTGCTTCGCCTCTGCCACTAAACGAATTTAAGTCGAATTTAGGCAGCAGTCCTGGGGGATGCGCGGGCCCGTCCGACAGTTCTGAACCGACAAAATGGCGACCTGGGGTGGGGTCCAGCCTGTAGCTAGTTGCGTAGTTGAACGCATGTTTGGGATCATGAGCTGGAAGTTCTTGCCCCTGAATATGCATAGCGTATTGGTCGGCGCCCTTGCCAATCTTCTCCGCCGCTACCTTTACCCCATCGGCTAACACGGCACCGAAACCTTCCCTCTTGGCCAGTTTTTCCGTCATGGCAACGATAGCTTTATGGTTACCCCAGGTCATTTCGATGCCATCGGTATCTGCCCTGGTAATAAGCCCGTTCTCAAAGCATTCAATAGCCATGGCGATGGTAGCCCCGGCAGAGATGGTGTCAATCCCATAGCGATCGCAAATATCGTTTACCTTGATTATCGATTCGATGTTGTTATTGAGACAATTGGTTCCAAACATAGCTATCGTTTCATATTCCGGTCTACGTGAACCGGCTGCATATTTATACTCTCCGGTACCTTCCTTCATGTACCCGCCGCATCCGATAGGGCACAGGTAACAGGCAAACCTCTTCGACCTATGCTCATTCAAAGCCTCGGCTCCGATGGGTTCAGCATCGGGAAAGTCAGTAGCCCCCACTCCTCCCCAGTTTTTGACTGGCGAATCACCGCTCTGGACGCCCAGGACAGTGAGGAACGGCGTGCCTATCGGCTTTAACCAGGCAATATGTCCTCCCAGCTCACCCAGGTACTTTCTTCTTAGCTCCCTGGTTCTTTCTTCGTCGGCCAGAGGAACCTTCTTTTTGCCTTTCACCGCAACTGCCTTAAGCTTCTTTGAGCCCATCACGGCGCCCAGACCCGAACGAGCAGCGGTTCTGCCCCTATGTATAACAGCAGAGATGAGAGAGGGATTCTCCCCTGATTGGCCAATGCAAGCTACTTCTACATCCTTGCCCAATTCAGCCTTGAGTATGGCTTCGGTTTGGCGCGTATCCTTCCCCCACAGATGGGCGGCATCTCTCAACTCAGCTTTGCCATTATTAATAAAGAGGTAGACTGGTTTTGCTGATATGCCGGTAAAGAACACCGCGTCATAGCCGGCGAACTTCAGGTGAGCACCGAAATAACCACCCGAGTTGGCATCACCCCAGCCCCCAGTCAATGGTGATTTCCCCACCACGGTGTACCTTGTACCCGAAAGTGCGGGGGTACCGGTAAATGGGCCCGTAAGAATGCCAAAGGTATTACCTGGGCCTAATGGGTCAACGCCAGCCTTTTGCCGGCTGAAGAGGATTCTGGCGCCGATGCCATAGCCTCCAATGAACTGACGGCTAAGCTTTTCGTCGAGTACCTCATCCCTTAGCCCGTTTTTAGAAAGGTCCACCAGCAGCATCTTTCCCATATAGCCTCGTGCCATACCCTCCCTCCTTGCCTTGTTATCTTTCAGTTTAATGCTCAAGAGACAAAAGTCTCACCATGGCATATCATATCAATTAAGCTACAGTCCTAAATACCTAAATAGGCTTTCCTCACATGATCACTTTGGAGGAGCTTGTCACAGGTCCCTTCCAAGACCACTCGGCCACTTTCTAATATGTATGCCCTATCAGCTATCTCCAGGGTGTGTCGAACATTTTGCTCAACCAGTAAGACGGTAATTCCCTGCTCACGCAGGGACTTTATGGCCTGGAAAACTTCTAATACTAACCTCGGTGCTAGACCAGATGACGGCTCATCAAACATGCACAGTCTCGGCCTTGACATTAAACCCCGGCCCATAGCAACCATTTGCTGTTCGCCACCACTTAATGTTCTCGCTAATTGCCTCTCTCTTTCTTTTAAGCTGGGAAAAACTTGACGAACCTGCTCAATCGTTTCTTCCTTCCGTTTCCAAGCTTCAGAGGTATACGCGCCCATCTCCAGGTTTTCACGCACCGACATGTCGGGAAAGAGTTTTCTACCCTCGGGTATATGAGAAATACCCAGTTCCACAACATGGTGAGGTGCTAGCCCATCTATCCTCTTGCCAAGGAACTCCACACTACCTGAAGCTGGACGTAGCAAACCGGATATAGTATTAAGCAGTGTAGTTTTACCGGCTCCGTTGGCACCAATCAAAGCGACTATTTCTTGCTCATCGACTCTTAAAGAAACGCCCCACAAAGCTTGCATCTTGCCATAAAAAGTATCTATATTGCTAACTTCCAGCATAAGCCTACTCTCCTAAGTATACCTCAATAACTGTTTTGCTGGTGGCAATCTCCTGTGGCGTTCCTTCGGCAATCTTCTCACCGTGATGGAGCACAATAATTCGGTCACACACGCTCATAATTGCCTTCATGACATGCTCAATCATAACAATGGTAATCCCCTTATCCCGAATCCTGATTACCAACTCCATAGCCTGGGCTACCTCAGTGGGGTTTAACCCTGCCATCAGCTCATCAAGCAATAGTAGCTCTGGCTTGGTGGCTAATGCTCTGGCTACTTCAAGTCGCTTCTGGTTAGCCAGGGTTAAGTCTTTAGCCGGGGTCGCACTCATTGCTGACAACTCCAGAAACTCTAATAACCCCGTAGCTTCCCTGTCAGCACCTGCTGATGACGTGCCAGGTGACGCCCCGAAAAACGAGCCTAACCGTACATTCTCCAGGACCGGCATATTGGCGAAAATTTTAACCTCTTGAAAAGTCCTGGCCACTCCCAGCCTGCAGATTTGATGCGGCTTTAAGCCAGTAATCTTTTCGCCTTTAAATCTTATTACCCCTGGTTTAGGAACAAGAGCCGCCGATATTAAATTAAACAGTGTTGTTTTACCAGCTCCATTGGGACCAATCAGACCAACGATTTCGCCCTGGTCGACATCGAAGTTGACATTTGATACCGCGGCTAACCCTCCAAAATGCTTGGTAACCCCTTCACCTTCAAGTATTCGCATGTTGCTCTCCCGAAACTCGTTTCCACAGTTTTTGTACCAATCCGACAAGTCCAGTGGGCAGGTATAAGATAACGACTACTAATATGATACCGAAAATAAGCATATAGAAATACGGGAATTTGGTTAATAACATCTCTTCCAGGTAGGCAAAAATAACTGCGCCTATTACCGGACCATAAAGCTGCCCCATGCCGCCAAATATGGCCATCAAAACCGGCAGAAAAGAAAAGAGCGGATTAAAGGCGACGTATGGGTCAACGTATGTCCATCGTGTTGCCATGATTGCCCCGGCTGCCCCCATGAAAAAGGCGCTGATGGCGAAGGTAATAACCTTCACCATAGTTACATTTATGCCGGTGTGAGCTGCAGCTTCCTCGCTTTCCCCGATACTCTGCAGGGCTAACCCATATTTAGAGCGTCTGATAAAGTAGGTGGTAAGCATTAACGCCACAAAAATGCCGAGCATGACGTAATAAATAGTGGTATTACTTTCCAGGACAATGAATCGGCCACGGGTGCCCGTTATAGTAATCTCCCAGAACAGGAGAAGCTCCTTGATAAGCACAACGAGTCCGAAAGTGAATATAGTAAAATATACACCCCTCAGCCTCAGGGTCAAGGCACCAACGATAAGGGCAAGTATAAAACTGACTAGACCACCAATAACGACAACGGCAAGCAGGGGTAATGGTTCCCCCAATATGGCCATAGTATATATGCCGACCCCGAAGAAGGCAGCCGGCGCCAGTGAGATGTAACCGGTAGGCCCGGAGAAAATGGCCCAGCTCACCGTAAGGATGATATACATCAAGATGGCGGTCAGTAGTATGACATTATAATCCGAGCCATAGACGGGTAAAGTAGATAACAGGATTAATAAGATGAGACTAATTAACCCCGGTACAAGGGGCCTTTCAAAGATGTCTCTGGTAATATTCATTTCTCTACTTCCCCATAATACCTGTCGGTTTTACCAGGAGCAGGAGCATGAAGAGCATATAATAAGCAGCCATTGCTAAACCGGGCTGCCAGCTACTCACTATGCTACCAATAAGACCCAGTATAAAACCCCCGATAAAACTGCCCGGGATACTGCCCAGCCCGCCCAGAACGACCACGATGAGGGCGATTATGGTATATTCCAGACCCATAGTTGCGTAAATAGGGTAGCACATGCTGATAAGTAAGCCGGCAAGACCAGCCATTAAAGCACCAAGGCCAAAGCATAAAGCCAGCACCAGGTTAATGTTTACCCCCATGAGTCCAGCAGCCGCCGGGTCTTGAGCGGCGGCTCGAATCGCCTTCCCCAGGCGGGTACGGGCTAAAAAGATATAGAAGGCTAAACCTATGACGACAGCAAAGGCAAGGGCTAACAGGCGATTGGCAGCAAATACCGCTCCCAAAAAATTGACCCCAAAGTTTAAATAAGAGTACCCCCTCATGTCACCACCCCATATTGCTAAAGCTATATTTTGAATGATGAAGAGGAGGCCAAAAGTGGCTAACATGGAATTGCCCTCAAAGGCAGCTGATGATGCTGACGAGATTCTGAGGCGGGTGAACAAAGTTCTATAAAGGATAAAACCTATTATAAAGATAACAGGACCGCAAATGGCTAGAGAAACCAATGGGTTGATGCCAAACACCGTGTATAGCGTCCAGGTGACAAAAGCCCCGAGCATAATAAACTCGCCATGAGCGATGTTCAGCACCCGGGCAACACCGTACTGCAGGCTCAAGCCCATAGCAATCAGGGCGTAGAGACCGCCCATCAGCAAACCGGAAATCACTATGTTTAGGATACTCACAAGCATAATGATGCTTCCTATCTCTAGCAATCACAGGTGCAGGCTGCCCAGAAAAACACAACATACCGGGAGTGGTTATCTCCCTAATAAATAGGTCTTTCTAGACAGCCTGCTTACTATTACCGCTAAACTCCTAATCTTAATGTCCTATGGTGCTGGCCACGCCGGTTTGGGATATACAAAGTCTGCGGTAGTAATATTGCCGCCTACGACTTCAAACACCCCGTTTTGCCACTGCCCAATCTCTCCGGGATGAGATTCCTTTGCCAGAAGTCCGCCGCCATCACCGAACATCGTGAAAGAAGTATCTCCCAGAACCGTATTGAAATGCTCCGTAGCAAGTACATCCCTTATTACTTTCTGGTCAAGGGTTCCAGCCTTCTCGATAGCCGCCTTCCAAATGTCCAGTGCTGCCCAATAGTATGGATGTCCCCACCAATCCTGGATGTCTTCAGGCTTGCCTGTGTAGAGTTTATCAGCCATTGCGTTGAGTTCGGGAGAACTCCCCAGGGCAAAGGTAGTAAAACCACATATTCCCTCCACCGCTGGACCAAACGTTGTATGATAAAACCCGAAATTGACTCCGGGGCCGCCTATGAAGGCCTTGGGGTTATAGCCAAGCGCTATTGCCGTCCCAGTAACAGGGAGGACCTGGTCGGGATAGCCGAAACAGCAAAAGACATCGGCACCAGACGCCTTAGCCTCATTTATTACGGGCGCAAAGTCCTTCAGGTTAGGCGGAAGGCTCACACTTCCAAGTATTTTAATTCCCCTCTTCGGGAATTCTATACCCGCCACACCGGAGTACTCTATGCCGTGGAGGTCAGCAATGTAGGTTATATATGCCGTCTTCGCGCCCTTTTCGGCAAGAAGGTCAGCAAAAACCGGTAGCTGGTACCAGTCGGAAAAACTCAGGCTGACGAACGTGTAGGGTAGGCTGGGAAGCATGTCCTTGATACTCGTGGCACCACCCTCAGCTGTAATCGTTATATACTCGTACTTATTGGCTATAGGGGCTTGACCAAAAATAAAAGCGGTGCCACAGGCAGGCTACAGAAAGTCAACCTTGTCCTCTAAAATCAGTTTTTCTGTCAGTCTGGTCATCGTGCCGACATCACTTTTATCATCGTATATGAGCAGCTCTATGGGCAATTTCTTGCCGTATTCCTCCACGTATATACCGCCCTGTTCATTGACCATAGGAACCCATGCCTCATAGACTGGTCTGAATGCCGAGTCTCCAATAACAGCTAACGGACCGGAGAGAGGCCTTGACATACCAACAACGATTTTGTCTTTGGCTGGTAGGGCTGGTGGTGCTTCCTCAGGAGTACAAGCTGTAAAGGGGATTGCCACCAGTGCTAGTATCAGGCATAAGGTACCAATCAGTGTTAAAAACCTCTTCCTTCTCATGGATAAAAGCTCCTTTCAACAAGATTTTGGTCTGCTAAGATTATCCTTCACCTCATATCCCACCCCCTGCTCTTGACCGCCTTAATAAAGCCGAGGGGCTCACAATTTTGCCCTTAGCCTTCCCCACCTTATGGGGTTACTATACTAACTGCAAATGATATCCCTGTCAATAGCTATTTTGAAGCCCTAATCCCGGCCTCATTAGACACTCTAGCTCTCAATGCCGTTTGGTAGTCCAGTTCTAAGGCCAGGCTAACACTTTATCCAGGATCTCTCGCGTCGGGTTGACTTTGTTTAATGTATAGAAATGCAGTCCCGGTGCCCCGCCTTCAAGTAGCTCATTGCACTGCTCAACTGTAAACTGAACACCAGCCTTATAAGTAGCTTCGGCATCACCATCAAGTGGTTTAAATATATCGTGAACCCGCTGAGGAATAGTAGCTCCACAGGTGTTACAGAACCTGAGCAGCGCTTGGTAATCTGTTATAGGTAGAATTCCGGGAATGATTGGCACCGTGACGCCTACTTTCCTTATCCTTTCCGCATATTTGAAATAATCCTTGTTATCAAAGAAAAGCTGCGTTATCACAAATTCACCACCAGCATCTATTTTAATCTTCAGATATTTTGAATCGGTTTCCTTATCAGGGCAGTCAATGTGTCCTTCAGGGAAGCCGGCAACGCCTATACTAAAGAAATCGCCATAGGAACGGATAAGCTCAATAAGCTGATAGCAATACTCCAGTCCGCCGGGAGCAAGCCCCCAATGGTCCATACCCTGAGGGGGGTCACCACGCAAGGCAAGGATGTTACAGATATTCCTTTCCTTCATTTTCTCAATTATGGCTTTTAATTCAGCCTTACTATGCCCTATGCAAGTAAAATGGTGCATTGTTGGGATTTGGAAACGCTTCTGCAATTCATCAACAATATCCATGGTAAGCTCCCGAGTAGTTCCCCCAGCACCGTAGGTTACTGCGAACCAATCTGGTTTCAGTTGCTTGAGGATGCCCGCAGTTTCAGGAAGCTTTTCCTTCCCTTTTTGAGTTTTCGGTGGGAAAAACTCAAACGAGCAGGTTCGTTTCTTCTCTCTCAAAATATCCGATATTTTCCTTATCATTTTACCCCCCAACTTTTAAAAAGCTTTTAAGTCGTGCTAGGCTATACCGACGGCTAATTTTGCCGCTTTTACCGTATTTAGCATTAGCATGGTTATGGTCATTGGTCCAACCCCACCGGGAACCGGGGTGATAGCCTTAGCCTTCTCTTTAACTGCGTCAAAATCAACATCTCCGCACAAAATAGCCTTGCCCTCCGGTGTTTTTCCTATTCGGTTAACGCCGACATCAATTACCACTGCTCCTTCCTTGACCATATCAGCAGTGATTGCCCTGGGTTTGCCTGCGGCTACGATCAGTATGTCAGCTCTCCTGGTATGAAAAGCCATATCCTTGGTTTTAGTATGGCACACAGTTACGGTGGCATTAGCTCCGTCCTTCTTCTGGAAAAGGATATTAGCTATAGGTTTGCCCACGATGTTGCTTCTACCTACAACCACCACCTCTGCCCCCTCAATCTTAACCCCAGACTTGATTAGAAGCTGCTGAATTCCATGGGGGGTGCAGGGCAGGTAGTCCGGCTCCCCTATCATCAATTTGCCCACATTCACCGGGTGAAAGCCGTCAACATCCTTTTTGGGGTCGATGGCATAAAGAACTCTGGTCTCATTGATATGCTTGGGCAGGGGTAATTGGACTAAAATCCCATGAATCTTGGAGTCTTTATTTAACCTGTCGATTAAAGCCAGCAGTTCTTCTTCAGCGGTATCGCCCGGGAGGTCGTATCTTTGCGAGTAAATACCCAGGGCGCTGCAAGTCTTTTCCTTCTGTCCAACATAAACCTGGGATGCCGGGTCTTCACCCACCAGAACAGTGGCTAACCCCGGTATGAGATTGTGCTTCTCCTTGAGTTCAGCGATTTCCTGTTTTAGTTCCTCTCGAATCTGCCTGGCAATTTCAGTGCCGCTAATAATCTGTGCCGGCATTTTCTACCCCCTTATATCAAGTTTTGGAGGTTAAATCTTTCCTCCCAGCTACATAAAATTGCTAAAAGAGCCCCTGCACCCTCCCCGTCTTTGTATCGACGTCTATTTTTCTAAATGCTGGGTTGGAGCTGGTTCCCGGCATCAGGCTGATGATCCCGGCACGGGGGCAGAGAAACTTCGCCCCGGAATAAATTAAGACATCGCTGATGGGCAGAATCCACCCTTTAGGGACACCCTTAACTGACGGGTCGTGGGTGAGGGAGAGATGAGTCTTCACCATAATGGTGGCATAGTCATCATAGCTAGAGTCGGACTCAAGTGCCTTGGCTTTGGCCTCGGCCTCGGGAGTCCAGGCGACGCCGTCAGCCCCATAGACCGTGGTGGCAATCCTGTTTACCCGTTCCCGCAGTTTCATTTCCATGGGGTACAGGAATTTAAAGCCGGTTTCTTCTTCACAGGCTTCCTTAACGGCATCGGCCAGCTCCAGGGCGCCGTCGCCGCCGTTAGCCCAGTGGGTGGAGACAACAAAGTGTACTCCAGCCGCCTCAGCCGCCTTTTTAACGATGGCAATCTCGCCATCGGTGTCGGTGAGGAAGCGGTTAACGCATACCACCAGGGTGATACCGGAGGTTTTGGCGATGTTGATGTGGTGGAGCATGTTGGGGATACCCTTCTCCACGAGCCCGGGGTCATGGTCGATATAGGCTTGGGGCAAGGGTAGGCCACTTGTCACGCGGGGTCCGCCGCCGTGCATTTTCAGTGCCCGGATGGTGGTGATGAGCACCGATACATCCGGTTTGAGACCGCTCAAACGACTCTTGACATTCCAGAACTTCTCAAAGCCGATGTCAGCGCCGAAGCCGCTTTCAGTAACATGGTAGTCAAACATCTTGAGCCCGATGCGGTCGGCGATGATGGATGATTGGCCTATGGCAATATTGGCAAACGGTCCAGCGTGTACCAATACCGGCTGATACTCCACGGTGCACATCAGGGTAGGGTTGATAGTGTTGCGCATCCAGGCGGTCATAGCGCCTCCTACCTCCAGGTCACCGGTGGTAACGGGATTCCCCCGCTTATCGAAAGCAACGGTAATGTTATTCAGTCTTTCCCGCAGGTCAGCTAAATCCCTGACGATGGAGAGCATGGCCATAAGCTCAGAACTCACGGCGATGCTGAACTTGGACTGCATCATGAAGCCATCCCGCTTCCCGCCGATACCGATAACAATATTGCGCAGGCTCTGGGCACAAAAGTCTATAACCCAACCCATTTCCACACTGGTAGGGTCGATGTCCAAGCGGCGCATCTTGGTGAGCCTGGCCAATTGTTCATCATTGTAATTGCGTTCATGCTGCATTCTAGCGGTAAGCGCAACCATGGCTAGGTTGTGGGCATTCATGATATCATTAATGTCGCCGGTAAGACCCATGGAAAATTCGGTCATGGGAATAGCCAAGGCATTACCGCCACCGGCAGCGGTTCCCTTGATATTCATGGTTGGACCACCTGAGGGCTGACGGATAGCACCACCCACATTCAGCCCCCGCTTTGCCATACCTTCCAAAAGGCCCATTGTAGTTGTCGTTTTCCCTTCCCCCAGGGGGGTGGGGGTTATTCCGGTCACCTCAATATACTTGCCGTCCGGCCTGTCCTTGAGGCGTTCGATGATTTTCGTAAAATCAAGCTTGCATAGCCTCCCGTAGGGGATTAACTCATCCTTTTGCAGGTTTAGTCTTTCCCGCCATTCATCAGGGGTCGGCATGTTTGCTTCAGCAGCTTCGGAAATCTGCCAATCTTTCATTTTTACCGTATCGTAGGCCACAGAGAAACCTCCCTTAATTGCTTAATTTTTGGTGTTGCCGGTAAGCTTCGATATAACGCCTAGCACGTTTATCACGACCTAGCACAAGGTCAGCGGCTAGAACAATTGAACGCACCTTAGCCACATCTACAATAAGACAGGGCACGTCGGCAGCAATGGCAATAGCCACAAAGGCATTACCAAGCACGCCACGTTCAGGCAAGCCAAAGGAGACATTACTGGCTCCCAGGGTCAAGTTCACCCCCAGTTCAGCCTTGACCCTCCGAACTGTCTCGATGGTCACTAGACCGGACTTAGTATCAGCTCCCACAGCAGAAGCCAGGCAATCAATAACAATGTCCTCATGGGGGATACCCACTGCCCCAGCCCGCTCTACAATCTTGTGAGCAATAGCCACCCGCCGCTCTGGATTATTGGGGATACCTTCATCGTCTTGGGTTAGACCAACGACTGCCGCCCCGTACTCCTTGACCAGAGGCAAAACCCTCATTAGAGATTGCTCTTCACCAGTAACTGAGTTGACAAGCGGCTTACCCTTGTAGACCTTGAGAGCTGCTTCTAAAGCCGCAGGGTTAGCACTATCAAGGCACAGAGGCACATCCACCACATCCATAACTGCCTGCACGGCCTGAGGGAGGAGGGTTACCTCGTTTACGCCGAATGTACTCACGTTGACATCAATAATATCCGCCCCAGCCTGCACCTGAGCCAAGGCTTCCTTGCGGACAACCTCCAGATTGCCTGCCTTAAGAGCCTCAGCTAGTTTTTTCCTGCCTGCAGGATTAATACGCTCACCAATAAGCACTGTCGGCTGGTCACCGCCGATTATCACTTCTTTCGTGAAGCTTGACACTCTAGTCTCCATCAGTCAATCTCCTCCCTCCTGCTGTCTATAATCCTGTATTGCCCTAAGTAACTCGCCTGAATGAAGGTCTGCTCAAAGTTAGGAGCACTGGCCAATTCAATATATTTGACTCGGGAGGCAATAGCTTGGGCCTCAGCCCGCTTCCTAAGAGAAATTAGAGCCAGCTTGGCCCCTATGCCAGCAGCGTTCCCTACCTGCTGGAAGCAGCTCAGGGGTAATAAAGGTAACATGCCAATAGTTACCGCATTGGCTATATCAATGTAGCTACCAAAAGCTCCAGCAATGATTACCTGCTTAATTTTTTCCTCTGCACAGCCATTAGTTTCCAGAAGCACCTGTATGCCGGTCCGAATAGCTGCCTTGGCCAGTTGTAATTCTCTGATATCCTGCTGAGTGATAACGATAGCCGGTTGCCCATCCCGTTCGTCCTCACTGACCAGTATGAACTCGCACTGCTCTTTGTCAGAACGCACTCGGCGGTGGTTCCTTATCATTTTTCCGCCTTTATCAAGCACCCCGGCCAAGTAGAGCTGGGCCATAGCATCCAAGATGCCTGAGCCGCAAATACCAATCGGCGGCACCCCATCAATAGTCTGATATTGGATGCTATCATCTGCTATTCGTAAGCGTTCGATAGCTCCTGTGGCAGCCCGCATACCATCTTTGATATGACTGCCTTCGAAGGCAGGGCCAGAGGCACAGGAGACGGTAGAAATCCATCCATTACTTGCCAGGGAAACCTCGGTGTTGGTCCCGATGTCCAGGGCTAATACCGGACCAGCGGCCTGCCGGACTTCTGTTGCCAGCAACGTTGCCACGTGGTCGGCACCAACGAAACCAGCGATATTAGGCAGCAGGTGTACATACGCCCCTGGAGCGATATGTAAACCAAGGTCGCGAGCCTTAATGTCCAGAGCACTACTAACCACAGGGACAAAGGGAGGGAGAACAAGTTGCCTTACTGGCAAACTAAGAAACAAGTGATGCATGGCAGTATTGCCTACCACTACTGCCTCAACAATTTCTTCTGCATTAGCGTTAGCCTCAGTACACAGTTCAACGGCCAGTTGGTTAAGTGCTTCAACGGCCAACTTCTGTACCTGCACACCCTCATCCGGCAAGTGTATGACACCAGTAATACGGCTGATGATGTCCTCTCCATAGCTGATCTGGGGATTCATACGCCCCTTAGCCGCTAAAGTCCGGCCGTCGCTCAAATCAACCAGATAGCCAGCAATCTTAGTGGTGCCCAGGTCTATGGCTAACCCCATTTGGCGGTTTGGCCAGGGAACGAGAGCTATCACTTCGTCATTGCGGACTATAGCCTGGCACTCCCAGTTCCATGACCGTAGTTTGGGCGATAATGTGCGCATGGTATCAATATCAACTTTGCCGCAGTTTAACTGGTGTTGCTGGTTTAGTACCTCCAACAAGCGGTCAGCATCAGCCTGCGGCTCAGTCAAGGAAGGATTTGGTAGCTGTAAGTGATAGGCCTTAACTGATGGCTCCAGTTGAACTGTTATCTCTAATCCCTCCACTTGGGCCCGCTGTGGAGTGGTCATCGACTCGGGCGGCATAGTCAATTTGCAATCACTGCGGGGATAAGTCTGACAGGCAAGACGCCAACCCCCCTTCAGTTCTTGAGATGTAAAAGCCTCCAGTTCGCTAGACGTTGGTTTTGAGATAGTTCCACTCAGAATTTGCACCTTGCATGAGTGGCACGTTCCCTGACCCCCACATATGCTACTGATACCTACACCGAGCCGGCGAGCACAAGCTAGCAGAGACTCATTCCTTTGACACTCCCCTCTTCGACCTACCGGCTCGAAATCAATTGTACAAGCGCATAATTTTGGTTTTATTCTGTTTCTCCCCTCACGTATGTATTCTATAGGAACAGGTTTCCCTGAGGCTGCAGTAGACACAGACTTCAGCTCGTGTCCACGTTGTCATTTTTGGCCCTATGCCAATGACCATGGAAGTTGATTTGCGGGGGACCATTATTCCTGAAGAGGTCAGGCTCACTCCAATTTCCCGTGCTGGTACCATTTTAAGCAACTGCCACTGTTCCGTAATAGGTAAACCAGGCATACCCGGGTTGATGGGGCTGCTCGCCTGATAGCCACGGGCTGATGCCTCACCTGCCATAAACTTACAGACTTCCTGAATTAGTGAGTCCACTGCTGCGCTCCCAATGCCATCCAGCAACAGCCCTCGCAGCGGCTCTTTCTTACTAAAGTGATATGCTACCTTTTCTTCCAAGCGAGGACCGATAGTGCAGACCACAGCGGCGAGTTCCTTGGCCGTTGATAGAAGCGAGGGAAGTAGCCAACCTTGAAGTACTGTACTGTTTTCCAAGCATACTCGGTCATGGTGTATCTCGGTTACTGGGCACAATTCGTAAGCGATGGCCGGCTCCAGCAGATGAAGGTCGCCAACACTGGCTAGCAGCTCCTGCGATAAGGCTGCCATCTCTGCTCGGGGCATTAAATCTTTCCCCATTCCCTGCCGGCGCAGCACCTGTTCTCTAACCAAAGTCAAAGAGACATCTTGAAGGACAGGCATCGTTTTCCCCCAATAAGAGCACTTATTACCAGTATATGCCGTATTCCTTGGTAAAATCTGTGCGATGTCCAGGACATACTATACAGTTTTTAAAAAAGGCTGCGTCCCATAACTGGTGGAAATTTGATTTAGCCATATCCTAACCCCTCTTATTATATTAGTCAATCCTCTTAAGCAACCAATGGTAATTATCCTTTGACATCAAGTAAGAAGTGTGCTACCAAGTTCATTGAATAAACTGTCACAAAGGAGGTATCATGTATGAATGACACCATTCTTTGGCTAATAGGTGTAGTTGTAGCTTTTGTTGGTGTAGCTAGTGGAATGCACCCCGTTAGAACTGGACTGGGGAATAAGAGGCTTGAAAAATATTAAACTGCCAGTAATTTGATTGAAGGAGGAGAGGACATATGTCATTGGAAGGAAAGGTTGTCTTTGTCAGTGGAGCATCAAGACCGCGTGGTATGGGGCAAGCCATTGCTCTTACCCTGGCGAGAGAAGGGGCCGATGTGGCTGTCAGCGGCTGGGGCCATATTGAGGGGGCGGAGTCGGTGGCGGCAGAAGTAAGCCGGATGGGGCAAAGGTCTATCGCCGTCAAGATGGACGTCAGGGATTATTATGATGTACAGAAGGGGCTGGCTAGGGTTAAGGAAGAGCTAGGCGCAATAAACATACTGGTAAACAATGCTGCTCTGATGGGTCATAATATTTCCATTGCCAAAACTACTCCCGAAGAATGGGATAACGAGGTAAAGATTTGTCTTAATTCCGCCTTTTACTGCATCAAGGAGGTCTGGGACGATATGCGTGCCGGGGGGTGGGGGCGGATTGTTAATATCACCTCAGTAGCCGGGGTGATGGGAGGCTATGGACAGACGAGCTACAGTGCGGCTAAGGCGGGGTTAATTGCCCTGGCTAAATCGGCCGCCATTGAGGGAGGTAGGTTCGGTATCACCGCCAACGCTGTGCTGGTAGGGATAGCTAATACCGGTACTTATCTTGCTGACCTTACCGAGCCGGTTCGGCAGAGGGTGGAGAAACGAACATTGTTTGGTAAACCGGCTGAGCCGCAGGACATTGCCGATGCCGTAGCCTATCTGGTATCAGACAAAGCTCGATATATGACCGGGGCTGTCATGAATATGTTAGGTGGTCTTGACCTGTTTGTATTCTAGGCAGAGCCCAGCTGTTATTAGCAGATGACAGGACACAATCGCGCTTTCAGACCCTCTCGCTGTCACCGTCGGGCGTAGGTTGTTGGGGTACGCTCGTTTTCCTTTACAGCCAGGTGTTTTTGGGATAGAATAGATACGATTTGGGCGGGTGTAACTCAGCGGCAGAGTGCTTGCTTCCCAAGCAAGAGTTAATAGACATTCAGGGGGCTATACTCACCCTCTCTCACTCACTCCTATAGACATTCCTAACCACGTCATACCCTTACTCTTATTTGCTTTCAAATACTCACTATCTTATAATTAATCCATAATTCAGCGGGAGTAGCTCAGTGGTAGAGCATCTGCTTCCCAAGCAGAGGGTCGCGAGTTCGATACTCGTCTCCCGCTCCAGACCACCATCAAAATAGTGAGAATAGTGGACAAACCGCCGGTAATGTAAGCTGCCCTACCCACACGCAGCAATCACTATTTTCACTTCGTTCAATGGTGATTTCCAGTCCTTCCAGGATACCCTCATTCAGGCGCACTAAAGCGACTAACACAATAGTCGGCCTTCATTCGGCTGGATACGCTGCTTTGTGGGACTCACTATTCACGCTACGCTCAATGGTGAGCTGCCCTGGACGATAATGAGATACCAGGGCAGGTTTGCAAGCAAACTTACGGGCAGCATCAAATCGCTTTCCTTGCCTTCATGTCTTTTTATTCTACACCCTATCAAGCCACCATTAGCGGACTACACTCCGCATCACTATTTACCACTTCGTTCCTTAAAACGTTCAGCTTCGTTCCTACAATCTACTTTCGACTACCCATCCACACAACACACCACCACGTCTCAGGCTTGACTTACGAGTGTCATCCCACTTCAAAAATCAGGCAATAGCCTAGAAAGGAGTATCAAATGTATCCACAAGCCGGACAATTCAACACCACCGGCAGCATCTTCTTTGAGGAAGCCAAGCACAGACCGCTTGACCTCAGACGCTTCCAATCCGCCATGTTCACAGACAGGCCGGACTTATGGCGAAAGCCACAACGGAATCACAAAGCCGCACCAGCCGAGCAGTTTATCATGTTCACAGACCCCGAAAACGTACACCTGGGGAAACCGCCCACTTGCTCAACGAAAAAGAAAGGGCCAGGCTAACCACCTGGCTCTTTTTTTATGCTCGACACCATCAAAATTATAACAAGAAGGGGAGCATTTACGCTCCCCATTTCTCATCATCTTCTTCTCAAAAGCCGTCAAGAATAAAGGCTTTGCCCGACTTTCAGCCGTTCTTGAGTGCTTTCTTCAACTCATATTTCCGGTTATTTCCCTGACAAGCAATTCCATCCTGTTTTTTCTTTTCGCGATGTTATTGACTTCACATTGCCAAATCGTTATTACTTTCCAACCTTCTTTCCTAAGTATATCGATATCCGTCTTATCACGTTTCATATTTTCTGAAATCTTTTTCTGCCAGAATTCTCTCCTTGTATCCGGCAGCTTCGACTTAGGACAACCTTCATGCCCATGCCAAAAACAACCATGTATAAAGACAACACTTCTATATTTTGGCAATACTATGTCCGGTTTCCCTCTTAACGACTTAACATTTTTCCTGTATCGCAGACCTTTAGCAAATAATAGCTTTCTCACCAGCACTTCCGGCTTCGTTTCCCTACCGGAAATATGCGACATTATGCTGCTACGCTTTTCTTTCGTAAACTTATCCGCCATTGTAAGCGTCCAAATGCTCCTTAATGTTTTTACATTGGACATAACTGAATTTAGGAGGCAATGCCTCGCCAATCATCCACGCAAGCGACGCTTTGCTTACTTCCAGAGGAAACTTGTAGTCTATAGGGAAGCATTGCAGCAAAGCAGCTTCTCTAGGTGTAATAACTCTATCCTCTTCGGGATGCAGAAACCTTCCTTTTGACGGATTTAAACAACCCGTTGTTATAGTAGGTGAACAGTCATCCCATTTCATTCTTCCATATATATCATCGAATCCCGCATTTTCCTTCAAGTGACAATTCAATTGATATTCAGCCGGCAAATCCTTTCTACTGCCACCGTTTTTCGGTATCATCGATATCATATTCCTTATCCTTCTGCTATGATTTACAGTAATTTTATGCAACGGGTCTACTGCTTCTTCTATTGACCCCAATTCACCCACTGCATCTCTTACAGTCATTTTTTCATACGTTGGCTGCGCAATTTTTATTTCGCCCAAAATGGAGCCAACCAACACTAACCTCTTTCTCCGCTGCGGTACTCCATAATTCTTCGTGTCCACAACACCGACATCCAATGTATATCCAATTTCACGCAGCTCTTTAATAGTTCTCTTAAATAGATAATAATTTACCAACCCGGGTACATTTTCCATCATTACCGTTAAGGGCATCAACTCCCGCACCAGTCTCAAATATTCCAATACAAGCCTGTTCCTTTCATCCCTAACACTTCTCTTTCTGTTCAGTCTCCTTATACTTGAGAAACCTTGACAAGGAGGACATCCTGCCAATAAGTCAATCCTTTCATTATCAAGCAAACAGCTTATTTCTTCCGACCCAACCTCATATATATCTCTTTGCAATACTCTCGTGGCCGTATGATTCATTTTATAAGCAGTCGCAGCATTTTCATCTATTTCAACCGCTATTTTGACATCAAACCCCGCCAGTCGCATACCTTGTGTCAGACCACCACAACCGGAAAATATGTCAATAGCTTTATAATTACCCATGCTCTTACAGCCCCAAATTTACCAACCCTTTTACTCTCGGGTCTTCAGGAGCTTTCATTCTTAGCACTTCAATATAATCTCGATTTCCTTGTTGAACCATATTAAACAGGCCGTCCCACGTATATACTTCCAAATTATGCCTAAAATCCTGTACCGTCATAGCTAGAGGTGCATCTTTATGCGGATAATCTGCTATCAATATCCCGAACACCTTCCTATTCGCATATTCCGGCCCCATTTCTTGCACATAGGCCTGTATTTGCGTAATATACCTGTTTAATCTTGTTACATGCTCATAATCAAGAGGTAATCCAGGTCTCATCAATTCGATTATCAAGACCAAGAAATCGTTCTTTATGCACAACAAGTCAAATCTTCTACCACTCCTGTCAGCAGTTATAAATTCCTTATCTACTTCTTGTAGTTTTTCCTCTATCCATTTATCAACTCCTCTTTCTTTGTCAAAGTCCGCAGGCTTTAAATCTTCGTATTTTTGCCCCAACAACCAAGGATATTCCATCACGAAACCTTGCATATCAATGTGCCCTTCCGGGCTTTTTTCACGTAATCTACTGTCAATATGTTCTTTAAACTGCCTTATTATTTCCAATCGACCTGAAATTACTTCTGCTAACGAAACAGCAGTAATAATATCCCATTCTTTTATAGCCTCCACTAACTCAGGAAGAGCATCAGCACTTGTTGCATTTATCCTCATTATTACTTTCTTTACGCTTTCCCTTTCCACACCATTTATCAGGGAATTGGCTATTACTCTAAATTCCGCTTCTCCAACACTCTCCAAACCCGCAATTCTTTCTAACGCTGCCATTACATCTTTTCTTTCCTGTTCTGCTAATACATATATCCTTGGGTAAAATTCCGAGTAATCATGCTTGAACTTCTCAAGGTTTTTTTCTTCCCGCCTTTTCTTCCAATCGCTACACAATTCCTTTATTTTCTCTTGTCCCCATTTTTCAAATATCTGAGCATTACCAAATTGCCAGTTAACCGTTTGACGCGGTGTAGCTATATAGTCCACTATATCATCAAGCGTATCTGCCTTTACTTGCCCGGTCAGATATTCCAATCCCACTTGACCGTTTATACCACCGACTAGATTGAAAAAGAAAGGTGTTATTTGCGCAATCCTATCCCTAGCAAATACGGACACCCCTCTTAATTCCGAGTCTTTTATAGTAGCATTCAAGAAACCGAACCAGTATGAAATACTCCCGAATCCTTCAATATCTTCATCCATCCACCCGCTGTCTTCGCTCGGAGTTCTATATTCTAAATCCAAATCTTCTTTCGTAATGCTTTCGCCGTTTACCACTATGTCCATTATCTCAGTGTTTAAAGCAAACCTTCTGGATATACTTCTCCTAAAACTCCCGATATTGATTCTTCTCTCAAGCTTCAGCTTTTTTAAAATAACAGTAACTCCATTTTCCTCATCCGAAGCCTCATCGATTTCCGGGTCGAACTCAAAGTGTCCGATTTCAGCTCTTGATTTTAAATCCGTATAATTTAATTTGAACTCCACTACCCAATTATCTTTTACTGACCGCAACACGATATCTTCAGCAATACCAAATCCGGCAAGTTTTCCTATCCCTTTCCTCCCCATCACCAATCTGCCGGATTCTGTCCTCTCACCTCTCTCTTTCCTCCGCTCATACCCTATGGTCAAATATCTGTCTATTAACTCATCAAAACTCATCCCCTCCCCATAGTCCCTAACTTTTATTTCCGCACCCTCTGCCTTAGGGTCTTCCGGGACACTCACCTTTACCTTCGTCGAATCGGCATCCCAAGCATTTGCCACGAATTCGGCAACTGCCTGAACCGGACCACCGTACATTTGGTGACCGAGCAAGTCTATAAACCTACCTGCCACCGTCATTCTCAATCTTCTTTTCTCTGTCACATTCTCACCTCCTCACCCTTTTCGCTAACCACCTTAACCTTGCGCTTTGTCATAATTTTACTCTTTCCCAACATTGCAATCAATCTCACCCGAAAGCACTTTTGCTAAGTCGCCATTCCTATCATATATCTTTAGCTCTCGCACACCCTTTAATTCTATCGCTACCTGTTTGCCATGCTTACCTTCATAGAGTCTAACCACCAGCATACCGCCAGCTTCAACTTTCACTCCCTTCTTATCTATCGCCTCTAACGCTTGCTCTGCTAACTTCTCCCATACAGCAATCACAACCCACATAGTGGGATATTTTACACTTCCATCGCCTACACCTAGAGTAAACTCAGCTATCAATGTGCCATCAGGCGCATACTTACTTATCGCTTCCCTTACCGAATGACCTGTAACCACGCTACTAATCCTTGTTAAAAACATCTACACCTCCTAATAATCCAAATACTCATAGGTACTACGCCGGGCTTTACCATCAAACATAATCACAAACGCACTACCAAACACTTCACGAATACGCCCTAGCTCCATAAATAGGTAGCCAGTCAGCTTACCATTCAATATATCGCCATAAAATGTTAACTTCTTTTTTTCAGCCCACGCCTGCATTATCTCATTCACCTTGTCCCATCTCACTTTATCCATATATATCGCGGACAAGCCACCATCAGACTCTAAACCACCTAAAGTCCACAACTTAGCTAAACCCTCAACTTCTTTCCAGCCTTTACGCATCCAGCCTTTCGAGAACAGGAACTTATTTCTTATATCTTCATCTTCGCCTATATACTGCTTCATCATATGTTTTAATATGTACTCTTTTAACTGCTTCTTCGTATCTACCGGTGTAATCTGCACCACAAAAGCATTATGTATCTCATTCCACTTATCACCCAACGCCCGCCTATTAGCGTCTATATGCTCACTATGCACAACCCCCTCCACATCTACCCACCTATTAAAATCATCCCTCACCTCACCCGCGTACAACTTCAAAAAACCACCCTTCACCCTCAATAATCCGTGAAAATGCAACAGATGCTTCCCAGGCGAATATTCCAGCGTGCCATCATACTGCAAATCGTAGCCTTGCCCCCGAAACTTCAACACCAGCTTTCTCAAATCACGCGCAAACACCCTTGTCGTATTATCATTACCTTCCCTCGTCGTAAGATGAATAGCTCTTAACGTACTTACCGGATAACCCCAAATCCCTAAATTCAAACGCCTCATCCCCACAGCATACTTTATCTTTTCAGCCTTCGTGAGCTCTCGCCAAGCAGTCTTATGTTTTGCCACCCAATACCTCCTTATCCCATCAAACAAGTGATGTTCTTACTAATTACTATAAGACAACTACTTCTACTACTATAGTAATTACTAGCTATTTCTATAGAGTAATGTTCTTGGTTACTATCAAGTGAAGATACCTCACCCGAAATCAACCTATTTTTCCCAAATAAAAAAGGGGACTCCGTATTGCTTTACGGAATCCCCTCCTATAAACCGGTTTTACGGCATCGGCCCAACTACTTCATCCGAATCAGTCAGGCAGAGAGCATTTTTTCACCGATTACTTACTCGTCTCTTTTTAAATTCTTTTATTAAAGTACTTGTAAATATTATAGGCCACATCACTTTACCTGTCAACCAAACACCTAATAGGGTGGCAGGCTAAAGCCTTGCCACCACCGCCTCAGGCTTTCATCCAATGCCTTACCAGACGCACTGTAACTAATAAGGGGAGCCATTACAGCTCCCCTAGTTCTCATTCACCAGCCGTCAAGAGTAAAGGCTCTGCCCGACTTTCAGTCGTTCTTGACAGCTTACTTCTTCTACTAACTAATCACCTTATAAATCTCTCTAGTTGCACTTGCCGGACCTCTTCATTTGCAAGCCCGAATATACTTGCAACCTTCCCTGTACAATTTTTACTTTTAAGGAAATCACTTTTTGATTCTAGTAAAACTCTTAATTTTCTCCTACGTATCGCTCCCTCTATCGATTCATACGATTGATGTAATAGATATAATACTATTCCTGTTAATGAGTTAATGCTCGGCATCCCAGACGCTCCCATTGCAGCGTGAAGAAGACTAGTACTTTGATTCAAAATAGTGTTCCAACCCCCACCCTTTTCCTTCCACAACTCGTTGCACATTTTTTCTATTTCTACATGCATCTTTATTTTCTTTTCAATTGACATATCTTCTTTAAGCATCTCTTCCTGTATAGCATTCATATGACGCCGTAGGTCAGCAAACCTTTCTCTCATTTGTAATGCTACTATATTTAGGTCTTCCGGTTTATTCGATTCCCTAATTATACTGCTTGCAATAGGGCTTTCTGGGAAAACCGTCGTTACCCCAAACTTTTCAATTTTCTCCAACTCCTTACGCGCCCCTATATCAAGGCTTTCTTTTAAAGCCCCAATCACCTGTGTTCTTGTAGAACTTTCCAATTTTTCCTGATTAGCTAACATATCCTCCTCCCTTTTGCTGAGCCAGTATGTTACCCCTGCCAATCCGCAAAATTCACTCACGTAAAGAGGACCGCCATATAGATTAGCTAAGGCCGATATTGCTAGCCTTTCCGCCAATCCACCTTCAATTTTATACCCTACTTTTATCTCGCTACAGTATTCCTCAAATTTATTCTTCAAACTCCTGTCTATCGTCATATATCGTTTGACCAATTCGTTTGGTAGTTGTATTTGCCCATTTTCTATTACCGCATCTACGATTATCCCCTTTTCCTTTGTCCTATTCCTGAGGTCTTTCCCCAAACTCAGCGCAGGAACCAACCTGTAAACCTGAGTATAACCATGGAGAACATTATTCACATCCTGACTATCAAATTCATTTGCCGTCAATTCTACTCTATAGCTCGGACACCTTCCTACAACCACCCTCTCAAACAACACCAACAATTCCAGTAATTTTAGATAATCTTTTAAGTCATCAATAGAGATTTTGCAACCTTTCCCCTTATTATCAAAATCCTTCCAATACAATACTCCACCCTTTGGTAGAGCTTGTGTAGAAAACAATACATCACCAGGTTTTGGCTCCCTATATATCTCAAGAGCTTCTTTAGCCTCATAAGTCCATTCAACCATTTCCCATTCTCCTTACCTCACCCTGCGAAGCATACGCTTCATCAATTCACGTGACCTCATTACATCGGTACTATGCTCATTACACTTCGCAAAACCCACGAATACTCTCCTAAGCAACCGCAAATCATCTGTCCCGAAGATAGACCTTACTCCAACTCCATCCCTAATCATAGGAAATAGCTCATCAATCAGGTCAGCTTCGCCCTCATCTACCTTGTACTCAGCCTCGACAACCTCAGCCACAGGTTCATCACCATTTTCACCACCTATCGTCAACTGCTTTGGTTCAAAAGCGACCCTACCATCACCCTCACCAAACACCCTTTCACCAACTAACCTCAAAGGGGAAATACGTTGTTGAATAACATCTTCTGCATCATGGATATACTCCATACTCGTATCAATATTGTCGTGCTGTAACAACGCCTTTACCGCCAGGGCAGAACCAGTCTCTTGAGCCACCAAAGACGCACCACTATGTCTCAATGTATGTGGACCTAACTTACTACCCGTAATACCAGCCCTTCTAATCACACGCCTCACCCTATGTTGCAATGCATCCACACTAGCGACCTTACCATCCTTATCTCTAAACACAGGCTCATTAGCACCACCAGCCAGGGCTTTCATTGCCTCGCATAGCGACGCATCTAACCGGTAGCGCCTTTCACCAGTTTTACCTTTTACATTCATCCAAGCTTCACCAATATTCTTACTGAATAAACCACCCTTGCCCTCACGGTCGGCTCCTATCTCACCTATACGACAAGTAGAGTCTACCAACGCCAGCACCAATAACCTTTCACTAACCTCAACACACGCTTGAATTATCCGCATCAATTCTTCAGCACTGAAATACCGCCTGCGCTTCTTTTCGACCCTCGGCCTCTCCGCAGTCTCACAAGGATTTTCAACATTATATGTCCGCTTCATATACTTACCAGCCGAGTTCACAAAATCAAACCACATCTTCACTGTGCTATCGGCAAACCCATCCAGAGATGCCATCCACTCATTTATTACTACACCACTAACAGGCCAATCATCAGAATACCTTGACAACGAACCTAACGCCTCTCGATAATGCCTTTGCGTATTAGGCTTTATCCTTTTACCTTTAAGCACCTTTACCAGAACCTCTACCGTCTTCATTTCCACCTCCACTGTCTAGTCTACCACCTTCTAGCTTCCCAAGCAAGACGTCGAGGGTTCGAATCCCTTCACCCGCTCCAGGAGACTTTCTGATTTGCCTGGCTTTTCTCATTTCTTATCTCTTTACTTAGTTACTGGGTATCCTGCCTCAGCCCATCCAATAATTCCCGCCGAAAGATGATTGACTTCTTTGAAGCCGAGTTCAGTCATTACGCTTAAGGCCCCCCTGCTGCGATTACCGCTTCTGCAGTAAAGGAGATATTTCGTGGTTCTATCCAGATTGCCAATTTCACCCTTGAAAGCGTCAGAACGAAAATCTATGTTAATGGCATTTTCAATATGTCCTTCAGCAAATTCCTGCGGCGTTCTCACGTCAACAATAATGAAATTTGGGTTACTCTTGTTTTCTTGTATCAGATTAAACGCTTCCTCTGCGGTAACGTCCTTGATTGTTTGTGTTGGAGCTTCTGATTCTTCAGCACAGCCAGCTGTTAACATAACAGCCGTTGCCAAAAGTACTGGAAGAATTAGCATCACCGGGTATTTCCGTTTCATTTTTTTCTCATCTAAATCCTTTCTGTTTTACTATCGTTATCCTGATTTGACTGTCTCTCTTCCATCCGGGTGACAAAACGAGCTTGGGTGGCCTCTGATGTGTTCTGGACTTTTGTATGATAGAGGAACGGCATCCAGCAGTATTTCACACTGTGAAGCCCTAAGTACCTTCGGTCAATTTACGGCTGATGTCCCTCTTTAGCTGTTCTGTATCAAAGGGCTTGGTGATGTAAGGGACTCTGGTCCTGGAGAGGAAGCTTCTCGTGTCGGTCCCCATCACATCACCGGTGATGAAGACGATTCTCTTGGCCCAACTTGGGGTTGCGTCTTTAATATGCCTGTATAATTCGATGCCGCTCATATCTGGCAGCTTGATATCAAGCAGGATGAGGTTGTACCTTGTGCCCTTAATCCTTTCAAGGGCGTCACCGGCACTGGCAACCGTCTCCACCTCGTGTCCCTCACCGGTGAGCACACGCTTAAGGAACTGGCAAATCGCCGGCTCATCATCCACCACCAGTATCCTGGCAGGAGCTACCTCCTTTACCTCCTCAGCGGGCTCGGCCATCTCCAGCTGCTTCTCTTCGGTGATAACGGGCAGCTCCACGATAAAGGTAGCCCCCTTACCCGGCTTACTCTCAGCATATAGCCGGCCTTTATGCTCGGCGATGATACCGTGACAGAGGCTCAAGCCCAGCCCGGTCCCTTTACCTACCTCCCGGGTGGTAAAGAAGGGGTTAAATATCTTCTCCAGGTTTTCTTTCGTAATCCCGGGACCATCATCCTTAAAGGATATCCGGATGGTGCTGCCAACCGTCTCTGTCTTAACTGAGAGCTTACCCCCACCGTGAGCCAGCCTCATCTCCGTCTCGGCGTTGATGATGAGGTTTAAGAACACCTGCTGGAGCTGGCCGGCGTCAGCCATCGTCCGGGGAAGGTCGGGGGCAAGGTTAGTGGTGGCCTTGATATTGGAGGTCTCAAGTTCATAGGCCCGCAGCTCGAGGGTGGTCTTGATGATATCATTGATATCAAGATAGGTCCGCTCCGGCTGGTACTGGTGGGCAAAGGCGAGGAGCCTCTTTACGATATCGGCTACCCGTTTGGCTCCATTGTGGATAATTCTGACATCGTCTTTAGCCTCTTCTGGGATATCCCTTTCCAGCACCAGGTCGGCGTAGCCGATGACGGCGGTGAGGGGGTTATTGATTTCGTGGGCGATGCCCGATGCCATCTCACCGACCGTGGCCAGACGGCTTGCCACCTGCGCCTGCTGCTCCAGCTCCAGCTTCTCTGCCTCCGCCTTCTTGCGCTCGGTGATGTCTTCCAGGATGGCATCAATGTATATTATGTTTTCTTTTTCATCACGCACCGCGGTACTGGTATTAGACACTACAATCGGAGCACCGTCCTTCCGGCGCAGCTTCAGTTCCTCATTCTTGACGAGACCCTGGGCACAGACCTTGTCAGCGAACTTTTTCCTCTCAGCCGGGCCCTGGTACGTCTCCGAGACGTTCATCCTCAGGAGTTCCTCTCTGGAATATCCCAGGATTCTGGACATTGCCGGGTTCACCTCAATGAAGTCTCCCTTATCACCAGGGGATACCCGGCAAATACCGACATCAACATTCCCTACCAGGCTTCGATATTTCTCCTCCGATTCCCGCAGCGTTTTCTCTGCCAGTTTGCGCCCGGTGATATCGCGGATGATGCCCTGGTATCCCAGAATAACACCGTCTTGGGGCTGCCTTACTGTCGCAGTGAGCAGGCAGTCGAGCTCTGTCCCATCCTTCTTTCGCAACTTCAGCTCAAAGTCTTTAACCTCTCCTTTTCGCTCCATCTCCTGCTGATACCTGAGCCGGTCTTCGGGATTAGCATATGTCTTGCGGACATCCAGCCCTATTACCTCTTCTCTGGTATAGCCAAAGAGGTCTAAATAGGCCTGGTTGGTGCTAGTTAACTTGCCGTCCCGGGTGGTAATAAAGACAGCGTCTCTCGAGTCCTCGAAGAGGGTGCGGTACTTTTCCTCGCTTTCCCGCAGCGCCTCCTCCGCCTGCTTGCGCTCCTCTTCCATCTCAATGTTGTGCAGGGCAAAGGCGATGTCGGTGACCACCTCTGTGAACAGGGAGCGCTCCTCTTCGTTTGCTGTAAGAACGGATGGGATGGAGACGGAGAGCAGCCCGTAGACCTTCCTGCCGTATTCCAGGCGGGTGGTCATTACATCTCCACCACGGTGCTTAGCCGTCAGCGGGCAGCCAGTGCAGGTGGATAGTGGGTCTTTAGTTACCACGACCTCCGCCTGTGCCAGTCCTTTCCGGGCGCAGTCGGGTAGCTCACCTCGCTTTATCCGTTCCAGCAGCGGCAGGAAGTCTTCACCCAGGCCAGCTTCAGCATGTGTCAAAAACCTTCCCGATTCATCCCGCAGGGCAATCCAGGCGGTATAATATCCGCGGGTCTGGGTGAGACCATCGCAGATACCCTCAAGCAGCCGGTCGCGGTCCTTTTCCTGGGTTATGAGCTGGTTGACAGTGCGGATGGCACGCAGCACAAGATTCAGGTGTTCCACCCTCTCCTCCGCCTGCTTGCGCTCGGTGATGTCTATAACGACTTCGATTGCTTTGTCAACAGTCCCGTCCGGGTTTGGAAGCGGAGCTGAAAACAGTTCGTAATTTCTTCCCTCGGCATCTGTTAATTCAACGTTCTCTACCTTATTGCTTTTTACTGCTTTTATCATGGGGCAGGGGTCACAGGGTTTTTTGAGTCCCCGGTACTTTTCATAGCATAATTCCCCGGTAAGTCCTTTGAATTTCTCTTCTAAAGTTTGATTTTGGAAGAGGATTTTGTAGTCAGTGCTCACAATATCGACACCAATTCCAGTATGGGATAGTCCATCTATAAGAGCCTGTAACTCGTCCGTTTGTACTCGTAACATCTCTTCCAACTGCTTATGCCTGGTTTCTGAGGTTTCCAATTCGGCGATTCGCTGGCGCATCTCCGCCAATTCTTTCATAAGCTGTTCTTTTGTCTTATCTTCACCCTTTGTCATCTTACTTGTTTCCTTACATCCGCCGACTATTTTCCCGACGGGAGTTTTTAGGGGCTATCGCTTGTGGCTCCTCTTTAATCTCTACTTTATTTGCCTTCATTTGAATTTTATTCAGGTCTTCCTCGGTGAACAATCTCCATCCCCTCGTGTCCCGGCTCAATCTTTTCAAGACACCTGCTTTCAGCCAGCGGAGGAGGGTAGCTCGACTGATGCCAACCTTCCTGAATGCTTCCTGAGTTCTATAGTATACCTTCCCATCGATTTCTACTGGCATAAGTAAAGCCTCCTGACCATAAGCAATTTTGATATAACTCGAGTATATGTTAATTGAATCACAGCCGCATCACAAAAGCAAGGCAAAACATCACAAAAATGTCACAAACTGGCACGTTCGGGAATTTCGGGCACACTGCAGCACCTGCGGCGGGCCTGACATACCGTTCACCGTGCCAGGATTGAAATTCAGGCGCGGGTCTAGTATATTAGGTTAGTTTACCACCGGCGCCGGGTGTTCTGAACCGGGAGGGCAATTTCTGTTTGTGGCCAATGAAGAGACCGAATAACCTGAACTATCTATTATCCCCCCGCTCCATAGCCGTAATAGGAGCCTCATCAACACCGGGCAGGGTGGGTTACACTATTATCAGTAATCTGCTCCAGTCCCACTATCCCGGCAGGCTCTATCCGGTAAACCCCAATATCCAGGAGACGATGGGTATCAAGGCATATCCCGGTATTGATGCCGTGCCCGGTGATGTTGATATGGTTATGATAGCTGTCCAGCCCGGGTCGGTACCTGACATCATTGATGCTTGTGCTGCCAGAAAGGTTAAAGCGGCCATAATTCACTCCGCCGGCTTCTCGGAGGTTGGCGGGGAGGGCAGGAAACTGGAAGGTGAAGTGCTGCGGATTGCCCGCCGGAACGGTATCCGGATTGTAGGCCCCAATACCCAGGGGATTATCGATACCGATGCCAACCTGATGGCTCTCTCCCTCAATTTTCCCACTGTGGGAGACTTGAGCCGGGGTAGGGGCGTTGCCTTTATCTGCCAGACCGGCTATTTCTACTGGGACTGGGTCTTCCGCCACCCGGAGCTGGGGCTGGCTAAAGCCATTGACCTGGGTAATATGTGTGACCTGAGCCATGCCGACTTCCTGGAAGATTTCGGTAATGACCCTCAGGTCCAGCTTATTGCTCTCCAGGTTGAAGGAATCCGTAATGGCTCTCGCTTCCTGGAACTGGCCCGCCGCATTACCAGAACCAAGCCCGTAATAGCCCTCAAGGCAGGCAGGACGCAGAGTGGGGCCAGGGCCATCACCTCACACACCGGTTCACTGGCGGGGAATGACGCTGTTTATGCTACTGCCTTTAAGCAGGCGGGGATTGTCCGGGCCTGCGACATGGATGAACTGGTTGATTTTACCAGGACGCTGGCTTGCCTGTCGCCGCTGCCTCATGGTAACCGTGTCGCCGTTATCACCTTCTCCGGCGCCGCTGCCGCCCTGGCGGCTGATGCATGCGAGGAATACGGTATGGAGATTGCCCCGCTATCCCGAAGCACCGTCGCGCAAATAAGAAAGATACTGCCGCCGTGGGCCTCCGTCGGTAACCCCATTGACCTCTTTCAGAGCCCTGAAGTTGACCAGAAGATGGCCCATGCCGTCACCATCGAGGCGCTATTTGCCGACCCCAATGTTGATGCGATTATGATTATCGGCCTCATGACGGGATACCATGAGCCGTTTGATATCTTTGATGTCCTCAGGGATCGTATTGAGCGGGGACTCAGGAAGCCTATCGTTATCAGTGGCGTCAGGGATGAGAAGGGCCGCGGGCACTGGTCGGCCCTGGAGGAGGGAGGCATCGCCGGCTACTCCTCTATCCGGCGGGCAATAAAGGCCCTGGCTGTTGCCCACTCCCGCTACCGGCTGACCAGCACTTAACATAACTATGATTTTGCCAGTTGCCCCGGGGGTAGTTTCAAACCCGGATTGCAAGTAAGGGGGCAGGTAATGGGGGATAACACAGACAGCCAGTTATTATCCAGGGAGGATACCGTCCTCGTCATTATCGATGTTCAGGAAAGGCTGCTGCCGGCCATCCATAATGGTGAGAAGCTCCTCCAGAATATAGTTAAATTACTCCGTTTCGCGAAAATTATTGACCTGCCGGTACTGGTAACCGAGCAGGAGAAGCTCGGTCCCACCGTTAGCGAAATCAGGGAGGAGTTACCCCTTATTGACCCTGTCGCCAAGGTTGAATTTAACGCCTTCAAGTGCGCCGGATTCGCCGAACGCCTGGGGCGGTTGCAGAGGAAGAGCCTGGTTGTGGCGGGTATTGAAAGTCACATTTGTATTACCCAGACGGTGCTGCACCTGCTGCCTCACTACAGGGTCCATGTGGTAAGTGATGCGGTTTCCTCCCGGTCGCCTGATGACTGGAAGATAGCTTTGCGGCGCCTGGAGCAGAGCGGTGCCGTAATTTCATCTACCGAGATGGTGATTTACGAGCTGCTGGAAAAAGCCGGCACCGAGGAATTCAAGGCGGCCTTGCGTCTCGTCAAGTAGCTTCACTATTCAGCGGTTTGGAGGCGTATTATGGGGATAACCAGGTTTTATTTGCCGACGAAGATTATTTTTGGCTCCGGTAGTCTTGCCCGGCTCGGCCCGGAGGCCAGGAAGATAGGGCGGAAAGCGCTCCTGGTTACGGGTGCCACCAGCATGCGCCGGGCCGGGGTGCTCGACAGGGTAAGAGGAGACCTGGAGGCCAACGGGGTTAGCGTTTCGGTTTTTGACAGAGTCGAGTCTAACCCGCGTGCCTCGACGGTGGACGAGGGCGGCAGGCTGGCACGCCAGGAGAAGGCAGAGCTGGTGATAGGTCTGGGCGGTGGCAGCACGATGGATACCGCCAAGGGAATTGTCCTGGCTGGCAGTGGCACCGGGCCAATCTGGGACTATGTTGAGGCTAAAGCCACCGTGAAGGGGCCTGTGCCGTCGCTGATTCTGGTCCCGACGGTAGCCGCCAGCGGCTCTGAGGCTAATAGTGGAGCCGTAATTACCAACTGGGATACTCATGAGAAGAGGGTACTGGAAAGCCCCCATTTCTTCGCCAGGGTTTCGATTGTTGACCCTGACCTCACCCTCACCCTGCCGGAAAGGCCGACGGCACAGGGGGGAGTAGATATCTTCTGCCACCTGGCGGAGTGCTACCTCACAGCCGGGAAACCCTCGCCGTTAACCGATGGCATCATGGAAACGGCAATGAGGATGGTGGTGGAGTCTTTACCCCGGGCACTGGTCGGTCTGGATAATATTGAGGCACGCACCCGGCTTTCCTGGGCGAGTACCATCGCCTGCTCCCCGTTTGCGACATTGGGAGGGGGAGCAGGCGCTATGACTCTCCATGGCGTTGAGCATCCCTTAAGCGGGTACTATGACATTGCTCACGGCGATGGCCTGGCGGCCCTTCTCCCGGAGTGGATGCGGTATACATTCCCCGTAAGGGGTGAAAGGTTCTCTTCGCTGGGCAGGAAGGTCTTTGACGAAGCGGATGGGATTCCGGCTACTGAAAGGTGGCTGGAAAGGGTGGGCATGAAGCTGCGGCTCGGTCCGCTTGGCATCGACCTGGAGCGCCTTGAGGAGCTGGCGGACTGCGCGGTGAGGACTGCTCCCTGGCTTAAGTATCACCCCCGGGTGCTGGATGCCGCCGCTATTAAACAGCTCTATAAAAATTCCTGTTAGGGAGGGCGACTGAATTGCAGCGTAAAGGGAGAAAGATTGGTCTGGCGCTGGGGAGCGGTGCTGCCAGGGGACTGGCTCACATCGGGGTGCTGAAAGTCCTGGAGAGGGAAGGCATTCGCATTGATATGGTTGCCGGCACCAGTATGGGTTCCCTGGTGGGTGCCCTTTATGCCATGGGGAAAGATGCGGGCGAACTGGAAGAGCTGGCAGTGTACTGGGGCTCGAAGAGGTTCTCGCTTCTGGCCGACCCTGCCTTGCCCAAAACCGGGTTGGTCCAGGGACGGAAAATCGAAGATATGTTGAAGACAACTATCGGTGACATCGAATTTAGCGACCTTGTGATACCTTTTGCCTGTGTCGCCGCTGATATCGAGACCGGTGACGAGGTGGTAATCAGGCAGGGTCTGGTGCGGAGGGGGGTAAGGGCCAGCGGTTCGGTCCCGGTGATTCTTAAGGCGGTTAAATGGGAAGGCAGATACCTGGTTGATGGCGCCCTGGCTACCCCGGTGCCGGTGAATGTCCTCAAGGAAATGGGGGCAGACTTCATTATCGCGGTGAATACAACGCCAGGTGTGCAGGAAAGGCTCCGTGAAGTAGAGGCGAGGGGAAAAGAGATGAAGGCAAAGGAGCCCAATATCTTAAATATAGTCATGCAGATGATACACATCGTTGGCTACCGGGGGCTGAAGTCCAGCCTGGCCGGGGCTGATGTCGTAATTGAACCCCGGGTAACATATATCGGCTGGGGTGATTTCCACCGGGCTCACGAGTGCATCTTAGAGGGTAAACTGGCTGCTCAAGCCTCCCTTCCCGAGATAAGAAGAAAACTGGCCTGAAAGGGCGTTTTCCGTCCGCGCCGGGCCCGCTTCTTACTGCTTCAGCATATCCTATCCATCGTCCATTATGCCACGGGTGATTTCGCCCTTGCAGGGACTCCTCAGGTGCGTGTCAAATCATTTAAGCAGGTAACCCAACAGGGGGTTGACACCATGCTGATTGGTTGTTATAATATAAATAATTAGTATAGCACAAACTAATTGTATTACCTTTATTATATGCTTTGCATAAATCTTAGGGGAGGCTTCAGACCATGAAAGAGACGCAGAAGAAGGACCTCGTCGAGGGTATCCTCCAGCTCAGCGATAGGGTGTTCCGGGAACTCCTGCCTATCGTGCCCCGGGAGCTACTCGAGCTGGACCTGACGATGCCCCAGGTCAAGGTTGTCCTGCTGCTCTTTTTGAATGGCCCGGCCCGCATGAGCGTGCTGGCTTCCGGGCTGGGTGTGACCCTGGCCACCGCCACGGGGGTAGTAGACCGGCTGGTGGACCGGGGAATCGTGCTGCGGGAAGACCAGCCCGGCGACCGCCGCGTAGTCATGTGCCGTCTCTCGGACAAGGGGCATCAACTGACAAGCGGGCTGTGGCACTCAGCCCGTGAGAGGACAAGAAAGCTCCTGGAAGCGGCGGCTCCCTCGCAGCTGGTGTTGATTGGCAGAGCACTGGAGGCACTCTCACAGGCTGGAATGGCAGCAGGGGAGGGCCTGCAACCCCCCGCGGACTAAGCGGGCTCTGGCTTCAGCTTTCCGGATTCCAGATGTTTGCAAGAGGAGGTTTTTTGTGGCTGTGACCCGAACGGTAATAAAAGGGGCAGTGGTGGTGACCGGAGCATCAAGGGGAATCGGCGAGGCATGCGCGCTCCACCTGGACAGGCTGGGGTTTTCGGTCTTCGCCGGGGTGCGCAGGGAGGCGGATGGTGACGCTTTGAAGCAAAAAGCAGGCAACGGGCTCACCCCCATTCTTATAGATGTTACCGATACGGCGTCTATTACATCTGCGGTAAACGTTGTGGCCAACGAGGTTGGTGAGGCCGGGTTAACCGGCCTGGTCAATAATGCGGGCATTGCCGTTGCCGGCCCGCTCGAGTTTCTGCCCCTCGTCCGGCTCCGGGAACAGTTCGAGGTGAATGTGATCGGACAAATCGCGGTTACGCAGGCGTTTCTACCGCTTCTGCAAAAGGGTAAGGGCCGCATCGTCAACCTGGGGTCTATGGAAGGCAGGATGGCGATGCCTTTCCTGGGTCCCTACTGTGCCTCGAAGTTTGCCCTGGAGGCGCTTACGGACTCGCTGCGCCTGGAGCTCCGACCCCGGGGTATCTCAGTCTCGATAGTCGAGCCCGGTGTTGTTGCGACACCTATTCTAGAGAAGTCTATCGCCGCTGCTGAGGAGATTGTAAGGAATCTTCCGCCGCAGGTACATGACCTCTACGATACTGCCATTTCTGCCGGGCGTAAGGTCGCGGACGAACTGGTTAAAGCCGCAATTCCGGCTGATGTTGTTGCCAGGGCTGTTGCCCAGGCACTTACGGCGAAGAGACCGAAGACTCGCTACATTGTGGGGCGGGATGCCAGACTCGTGGCAATGATGGTCAGGTTTGTGCCTGACCGAATACGCGACTGGCTTATGGCTCGACAGATGGGCCTGCTGAGGCGCCCTCAATTTTCGTGATAGACATTGACGTCATAAGGAGGATGAAATGCGTGTACTGATTACTGGTGGGGCAGGCAGACTGGGGATTAATGTCTGCCAGGCCTTTTTGAAAGATGGATTCCAGGTGCGCGTGCTCGATTTAGACACACCGCGCAACCGGAAGGGCGTCCGGGAGCTGGGGGAAAAAGCGGAAGTCATGTGGGGGGATGTCACGCAACCTGAGCTGGTCCGGAGAGCGATTGAAGGAGTGGACACGGTGGTTCATATGGCTGCCATCCTGCCTCCTGTAGCTTACGAGAAGCCTGAGCTTGCCGCGAGGGTCAATGTGGGGGGTACCAGAGTGATTGTTGACCTGATAAAAGAAAAGGGCGGCCGTATTCCCCTGGTGTATACCTCCTCGGTAGCAGTGTTCGGTCCCACTCCCGGCGCTACCGAACCTATCAGCCCGGACAGGAACAGGCCTCATCCCAGGGGTGCATACGGCGAGACCAAGCTTCAGGCCGAAAACCTGATTAGGGAAGCCGGGATTGACCATGTGATACTGCGCCTGACCGCAACTATGTATCTTGCTTTTGAAATGAGCGACCTTAAGCGGATGTTTTCTGTTCCGCTGAACAACCGGGTTGAGTACTGCCACCCGCATGACACGGCCACGGCGATACTCAACGCAGTTAAGAATTTTGATGCCGTGAACGGGAGCACACTGGTCGTTAGCGGCGGACGCGAGCAGCGAATGCTGTACGGGGATATGATAGCTGCCATTCTGGGGGTCCTGGGGTTACCTGTGCCGCCAGCCCGCAAATTCACCCGGGCGCCGTACTACCTGGACTGGTATGATACAAGCAAGTCCCAGGCACTCCTTCGCTTCCAGCGAAAGACTTTTGTTGACTATCTTAAGGACTATTCCCGGGAGTTGGCCAGGCAGTATTCCCCCCTCTTCAGGCCTTTCATGCGCCGCTTTGTCGGTCCTGTGTTCGGGAAGATGGTTGTTCAGTTCATGTAATCGATGCGGGGTGGGCCTGCTTTCGGGGGCAGGTCATTAAGCACAATATATTACGTGGAAGCACAAAGGCCGGATATCTCCGGCCTTTGTATGTGTACTATCTCAAATCGATTTATCTACTCGGTCTGACTTTTCGGTAGCAATCGCTACAGTACACCGGCCTACCTTCGCGAGGTTCAAAAGGAACTTCGCAGTCTTTGCCACACTCGGCACATACCGCCGTAAACATCTGGCGCCTAGAACTGTAGCTGCTGTTTCCGTAGCGCTCTGACTTCCTTGCCTGGCGGCATTCCGGGCAGCGCTTTGGCTCGTTGACATAGCCTTTGGATTGGAAGAACTCCTGTTCCTCAGCGCTGAAGGTAAACGTAGTACCGCAATCAGAGCATTGAAGGGACTTGTCCTGAAAACTCACTGGATGACCTCCTCTCTTTTAAATTTTAGTTAGAGTTCGGGTCATCCAATACCTAAGATAAATCTGTGTGAGTAGATTCTAGGATACTTGTAATAACCTAAACCTGAACTATATATAGTATATATTAAAGATAGCCTCTTTGCAAGCAGAGGCCCTGTTCACTTCCTCCGGAGACGCGGAATCCACATTGGCACTTCCCTCATGTACTGCTCATACTCCTCGCCAAAGTGCGCCAGTAGCAGCTTTTCTTCGTAGCGCGAGATGTAATGCAGGAATCCGATGGCAATAACCCACACCACGGCAGCCGCCAGTGATATACTCAGCATCAGAAGACCGAGATAAAGCAGAATCTCGCTCAGGTATATTGGATGGCGGACGAAACTGAACACGCCCTTCCTGATCACGCCGGGTTTCTGCCTCTCCTCACCGAACACAATAGACAGGCCCGTTCGCGCCAGGTAGGCCGATAGTAAAAGCAGAACGATTCCCAGGGGTATTTTGACACCGGGTGGCACGTACTGGTCAAGGACAGTCGTATACTTCAAAAAGAACGTGTCGGCTATCCACGTCGCCAGAAACAGGCAGGCCAGTACTACCTGTCCGATGTCGCCAACTTTATGCTCACCGGTAAGGTCGTCCCGCTGTTGTTGTGCTTTCCTCTTCGTATGCCGGTGCGGCATGTCATTTCCTTTCCTGTTTCTCGTTTCATACGGGGATGCGCGCTGACAATTAATGTACCGCTCAGTTCTATCAACGAAGTATTCTATTGGGATTTGTGTAAATTTTCATTCCTCTCTCAGTTATAATTCTTACATCCGTATCTGTAGTGATCTTCATCCCTATATCCCTTACAAATCCTATAATTGTCAGTCCGCACCTTTCGCCAATTTCGACTCCCAATTTTGTTACCGCAGTCTTTGTTGCCACAACTGGAATATTCGCTCGACAAATCTTAGACACCATGTCAGAGACCATCCTTCCGGTTGAGGTCGCAAATGTATTTCTAAAATCAATCTTATTAATCAATGCATAGCCTATCACTTTGTCTAGTGCATTATGCCTTCCAACGTCTTCTGCTATGCAAATTGGTTCTGCCCCTCGTTTAAACAGTCCAGCTGAATGTATGGCTTCGGTTTCGGCATATATTTTAGATTTTAGGATCGCGTTGACACCATCGAATATATCTTCTCTACTAACCTTAAAATCAGAATGTATTTCCGGAGACCATTTTGCTTTATCTTCTTTTTTCCTGGGCAAAGTTACCTCAGCTATATTATCTTTTACTGTTATTGATTCTATGTCGGCAATATTTTCTATAATTCCCTGCCCAAATAGACGTCCGATGATAAACTCCTTCTCCATCATGGGCGTTATCGTCGCTGTGGCAAAATGCCTTCCGTTTATGAAAATTGACAGACCAAGTTCTGTCACTACCCTTTCCTTAGCCTTAGTGACTTCTGCATTCACCCTTGTATATTCAACCCACTCCAGGCTTCTATCTTTTGACATTTTGCCTCCGTAATCTATATGAGGTTGGTCAAGGTGCTGACTCCAGGATAACTTACCTATTGTTCAACTTTATGAGGCATTCCAGTTTTTCCTTTAAATATAACATCTTTAAGGCTAGCTGGCTAGCTTCGGTTCAAACAATTTTTTGAAGAATTGCTAAACAATAAAAAAGTATTGTGACGTTATATGCTAGTATCATATAGCGTTTGTTTAACGCTATATGTATATTCTGACATACTCGAGAACACAGTTGGTTGACGGGAGTAGACTGAGGGCGCTATCATTAGCAGGGCCATTTGGGGCTCGACAAAGCAGTAGATTAGTGCTGCTATGGTATAGCGTAAAAATAACGCAATACTTAATATGAGACATGCTGATGGTTCGTCCTAGAGCAGCAATACTGACTCTTTACGGTGATTACGTTATAGAGGGGTGGAAATTGGAGCATAGTTATCTACTCCGTCCCTGAGCGAAGAAGAGAGGCGAGGGATCACCTGCGCCTTGAGCTGATTTGGATGGGGTACGGGCCCTTAAGCAAGGCTACCTGGATATCGCCCTATGACCTGACTAAAGAGGTGGGAATCCACCTTCCGGTTTCCCTCTGGGAACGGGAGCAAAACGGAGCGCTGACAAGAGTAGATAGAGTGTCGCATCATTCTTAATCGGAAGGGATATTTAGAGGCTAAGTAACCTAAGGGAGTAAAAAATGAGGTACGCAGAGACAGGGGTTAATTTAGAAATTGATCTATCCCGAGGAAACATTGAGAAGGAAGGAACTGACTCAGGATTAACTGAACTTCACCTGGGGGGTCTAGGTACTAACGCCAAGATATTATGGGATAGGGTTCCCCCTGAAGTTGACCCCTTTTCTCCTGATAATCTACTAATATTTAGCGCTGGTCTTTTAGCTGGCACGCCTGTTCCTGGTGCTAATCGCACCATTGTTTCTACCTTTTCTCCTCAGACTTTGTTAATGGCATATTCAGTAATGGGAGGATTTTGGGCACCAGAATTGAAGCATGCCGGTTATGATAAAGTAATCATTCGTGGCAGGTCCCCCAGTCCGGTTTATTTGTGGATAAACAATGACAAAGTAGAAATACGTGATGCCTCTCATTTGCAGGGTAAAGGCTCTCTTGAAACTGCAGAACTTATTCGGCAGGAGTTGAAGGAGCCGAAAGCCCAGGTAGCGGCTATCGGCCTGGCCGGTGAAAATAGGGTCTATTTTGCTTCCATTGAGCAGGGCAGGTCCAGTGCCAGCCGAGGCGGAATAGGCGCCGTTATGGGAGACAAAGGGTTAAAGGCGATAGCTGTTCGTGGAAAGAAGGACATCAATATCGCCCGCCCGGCTGAACTTTTTGAGCTTTGCAACGAAGTGCTGAAATATATAGAAGTCCGAGAGGAAAATCCAATTCCGGGGGTAATGCCCATCTTAGCCGGCCTTGGGTCACCGCAAGAGATGAAACTCTTCGATGAGAAATGGCACACCACCAGTTTCATGTGGGGAAATGCCCGCACTCGGAGAAAAGATTTTTGGAACGAAGAAATTGAAAAGAAGTGGAGGGAGACTCAAGAAAATGTGCGGACGCGGTTAATAAGTTGCTATAACTGTCCGATGAAATGCGGGGCAATAATTTCCGTCCCAAGAATTTCGACCTATATGATGAAATGCTACTCGAAACTTACTTATACCATGGCGGCCTATTCAGACCTGGATTTTGGTTTTAGAATTGCGCAACGGGCTACGGATTACGGAGTGGACGGGTTCTCAACCCCGCAAGTTATGGCCTTCGCCCTTGAGCTTTATGAAGCCGGCATCTTGACTGACCAGGACATGCCAGGAATGCCGTCTGATACCGAGGGGAGGTTTTTCTATTTACTTGACAGGATTGTCCGGCGAGAAGGTATAGGAGATGTTCTGGCCAACGGCACCTATTGGGCAGCCCGTCAGATTGGCAAGGGGGCAGAAGAATATGCTCATAATAACATTAAGAAACATGAGCAGTTGCCTCTCAAGCTGGGGATGCTGAACCCCGTGTATTACCTCATGTATTGTACCGGCGAAAAGGCAAACATCACCCAGATTGAAGGACAGTTCCCCCAGGAGCCTTTTCCTACCAGAGAGGAGAGAGAAGAGTTTGTAAAGGATTGGTTCCAGGTTCCTGATGAAAAGTTCAAGCAATATTTTCTGGACTGGGACCCACGCGGAGAACACTCAAATCCATATTACCCGACTGTTCAAATGTCCTGTGAAATTGTGGACTGGATGGAGATGATGCACTACATCGATGACGCCACCGGGATCTGCGCCGGTCTGTCATCATTTCCCTTGAAGCCTCCGTATCATATACACAATTTACCACGTGTAATCTCATCAGCGACCGGGATGGATATCGATGAAGCTGGACTATCGGAAATAGCTAAAAGGAACCGAACTTTAATTAGAGCCATTAATGTAAGAAGAGGCTTAAGGAGAATTGATGAGAAGCCGCCTGAAGACCATTGGAAGAAGAGATTCCCTGAGCTTGAAGCTAATCTGCTTGACGAATATTATAAATTTAAGGGATGGAACAAAGAAGGCATTCCTACTAAACAGACCTTGCACGAGTTAGGTCTGGATTACGTTAGCGAAGACTTGGAACAAAGAGAGATTCTAAAAGATGAAAAAAGTCAGGGTAAAAAAGATCAGCCAGGACCTAAAACAAAGAGAGATTCTAAAAAATGAAAAAAATCAAGGTAATAAAGGTCGATGTTGATAAATGCAATGGTTGCCGGGCATGTGAGGTAATCTGCTCTGCCTTTCACGCTGTGCCAAAATATAGCAGCACTAATCCGGAGAAATCTCGGATTCGGCTGCTTTTTGATCCACTAAAAGATATTTATGTTCCGGTATTGGCTGGTGAGTATACTGAAGCCGAATGTAATGGCAGAGACATTTATACGATTGACGGAAAGGAATATGACGAGTGTAGCTTCTGCAGGGCTTCCTGCCCATCCAGGGAGCTTTTTAAAGACCCTGATTCCGGTCTCCCTCTAAAATGTGATATGTGTGAAGAAGAGCCGCCACTATCAGAGCCGTTATGTGTTCAGTGGTGCTTATCTGATGCCCTGACTTACGAAGAAAGGGAAGAGGAAGGGGAAGAAGAAGAGAAGCGGGGGGAGATGGAGATAGGATTAGAATCATTAGTAAAAAAACATGGATTAAAGACGGTAATGGATACCGTTACCCGAATATCAAAGGGCTAAAACATTAAGGCGAAAGAAGAGGGGAAAAAAGATAGTGGAGATTGTAGCACCCTTCAAAGAGGCAATAGATGCCATAAAAGAGACTGGTGGGGAAGCCTTCAAATTATGCTATCAATGCGGATTATGTGATACTGTTTGTCCGTGGAACAGGGTTAGAAACTTTAGTATGCGCAACATAGTCCGGCAGGCTGCGTTCGGTTTGCCTGAGATAGAAGGTGAAGATATATGGCGTTGTACTACCTGCGGAAGCTGCTCTCAGCGGTGCCCCAGGGGAGTAGGAACGATAGACGTTAGCGTATCCTTCCGCAGGATTGCCTCGGAAGCAAGGATTTCCCCTGCTCCAATCCACACCGTAAGTGCGAGCCTCGGTGCTGAAGGCAACCCCTTGGGTGAAGAACGAGAAAAGAGGGCAGATTGGACAGAGGGTCTGTCTGTAAAAACGTTTACCGAGGGGATGGAAGTTTTGTATTTTCCCGGCTGCTACCCCAGCTATGACTCAAGATTAAGAAAAGTAGCTACTGCCACAGCCAATATCCTTAACAGGGCAGGGGTAGATTTTGGGATACTGGGTTCCAAGGAGAATTGCTGTGGAGAAAGCATCCGCAAGACGGGCGATGAGGAATTATACAAACGCTTAGCCAGGGAAAACATTAAAACTTTTATCGATAACGGGGTGCATAAAATTCTTGTTTCTTCCCCTCATTGCTACCACACCTTCAAAAACGAGTATCCCGAATTTAATGCCAACTTTGAGGTGGTTCATATCTCCCAATATTTATTCGAGCTTATTAATGAGGGAAAGCTTGAGCTCAGCAAGGAGTATGGGAAGAAAATTACTTATCATGACCCATGTTACCTGGGTCGGCATAATGGCATATATGACGAACCCCGAGAGGTCTTAAAGAAGGTACCCGGTTTAGAACTGATTGAGATGGCTGATTCGCGGGAAGATAGTCTCTGTTGCGGAGGGGGAGGAGGCAGGATTTGGATGGACACTCCAAAGGGTGAAAGATTCTCCGGCCTCAGATTAGAACAAGCTATTGAGGTCGAGGCTGAGGTGCTGGTTACTTCCTGCCCGTATTGCATCATCAATTTTGAGGATAGCAGGTTAACTCTGGGGGATAGTGAAGTCATAGAGATTAAAGACATCACGGAAATTATCCAGGAAGTGATTTAGGGAACCGAAGAAACCTGATAAGGACGGAGAAAGTGGAAAAAGAACCAGTTGTAGGGCAGTTTGTTAATAGTACCGCGGAAAGTAATAGGGGAGATGTTATGGTTGTCGGTGGAGGGATCAGCGGTATTCAAGCTTCCCTCGATCTGGCTGAAACGGGTTTCAAGGTTTACCTGGTTGAAAGCTCACCGACTATTGGCGGCAAGATGGCCCAGCTTGATAAGACCTTTCCCACCAATGACTGCTCTATGTGCATCGAATCTCCCAAGTTTATTGAATGTAACAGACATCCCAATATAGAGATCCTGACCTATACTGAGGTTGACAGGGTAGAAGGGGAAGCAGGAGACTTCAAGGTAACCCTGATTAAGAAGCCCAGATACATTATAGAAGATAAATGCCGGGGTTGTACTACCTGTACCGAGTGCTGCCCGGTCAAGGTCCCCGATAAATATAATCAAAACTTATCTTTGAATAAATGCACCCATATATACTTCTCTCAAGCAGTTCCGCTTGTCACCTATATAGACCCTGATGCCTGCCTTTACCTCCAGGACGAGAAGTGTAACATTTGCGTAGGAGTCTGTGAGAATAACGCCATAAATCTTCATCAAAAGGAGGAGAAGGTAGAAGTAGAGGTAGGGGCGATAATTCTGTCTCCGGGCTATGAGATATTTGACCCGAAGCTGAGGGGCGACTATGGCTGCGGAAAGATGGAGAACGTGATAACCAGTCTTGACTTTGAACGAATATTATGTTCCACCGGGCCTTACGAAGGTGAGCTAAGGCGCCCTTCTGACGGGCAGCATCCGAAGAATATGGCCTGGATTCATTGCGTCGGTTCCAGACAGGTTATCCCGGGCGGTAACAGCTATTGTTCAGCCGTATGCTGTACGTATACCCAGAAGCAGGTGATTTTGGCAAAAGACCATGACAGTGAGATTGAGGCTACTATATTCCATAACGATATCCGGTCATTCGGCAAGGATTTCGAGCGATTTTATCAAAGAACAGAGAACCTTCCCGGGGTTCGATTTATAAGAAGCTACGTATCAATAGGGAAAGAGCTGCCAGAAAGCAAGAATGTAACCATAAAATACTCTACTACCGGGGACGGAGTAAAGGAAGAGGAATTCGACCTGGTGGTATTATCCGTTGGGTTGAACCCTCCTGATGATGCAAAAGAATTGGCTAATAAGTTCGGCATCGAACTCAATTCTCACGGATTCTGTAAAACCAATCCTGTTAATCCTATTGAGACCTCCCGCCCGGGAGTTTTTGTAAGCGGAGCCTTCCAGGGTCCTATAGATATCCCAGAGTCGGTTATGGCAGCCAGCGGGGCTGATGCCCTTTGTAGTCAACTCCTTGCCTACCGGCGAGGGAAGCTGGCCAGAGAAAGGGTATATCCACCGGAAAGGGATGTCTCAGGTGAGGAACCAAGGGTGGGGGTCTTTGTGTGTCATTGTGGAGCTAATATCGGAAGAGTGGTAGATGTTCCTTCGGTAGTTGAATATGCTTATACCTTAGATAATGTTGTCCACGCTCAAGAAGACCTCTTTTCGTGTTCTACTGATGCTGCCCGGCAGATAGCAGACGCAATCAGAGAAAAGGGACTCAATCGCGTGGTTGTCGCCGCCTGTACCCCCAGGACACATGAGCCGCTATTCCGGGACACGCTTCGTGAAGGGGGAATTAATCAATATTACTTTGAATTTGCTAATATAAGGGAACATTGCTCCTGGGTCCACTCTCGAGAAAAGGAAGCCGCCACCCAAAAGGCAAAGGATATGGTTCGGATGTCGGTAGCCCGAGCTGCCCTTTTAGAGCCTTTACAGGAATTTGAGCTGCCGGTCGACAAAAGAGGGTTAGTGGTCGGAGGAGGCTTGGCCGGGATGACCAGTGCTTTGAGCTTAGCCAACCAGGGATTTGAGGTTTACCTGGTGGAAAAGGATACAGACTTGGGGGGAATGGCTCGAAGAATTCATTACACCCTGGAAGGGATGGATGTTCAAGCATATTTGAGTGATATTATACGCAAGGTTTACCAACACCCCTTAATTCATGTATCTACTGATTCTACCATCACAGAGGCTTCCGGTTATGTGGGGAATTTCATAACTAAGGTGACGTCTGGAGGAAGGGTCAAGGAGATACACCATGGAATAAACATCATCGCTACCGGTGCCGAAGAATATAAACCCACCGAATACCTTTATGGGAAAGATGACAGAGTACTTACCTTGCTGGAGTTAGAGGAACAAATCGCCAAAGGAGAAGCAAGGGTGATTAACTCCCGAAGCTTGGTGATGATCCAATGTGTAGGTTGCAGACAGGAAGACAGAAATTACTGCAGCCGGGTATGTTGTGGTAATGCTATAACATGCGCTTTGAAACTAAAAGAGATAAACCCCCAGATAGATATCTATATCATCTATCGAGATATGAGAACTTATGGGTTTAAAGAGGATTATTACCGAGAAGCGGCGAACCGAGAGGTGAAGTTCATCCGCTATGAGCCGGATGATAAACCCCAGGTGGAAGCTGTTGAAGAGGGTGGTCAGCGTATTCTAAGGGTTACCGTGACCGATCCTATTTTAGGCAAGAAGATTGCTATAGATACCGATTCACTCGCTTTAGCTGCCGCCGTTATTCCTTCAGCAACAAGTAATGAAATATCCCGGTTATTCAAGGTGCCTTTGAACCCGGATGGTTTCTTCATGGAAGCCCATGTAAAATTAAGGCCTGTTGATTTTGCTGCAGATGGCATTTTTCTGTGTGGAACGGCTCACTATCCCAAGTATATATCGGAAACGATTAGCCAGGCTTACGGAGCTGCCGGCCGGGCTGCAACCATTCTTTCAAAGGATTCAGTCACAGCCTCTGGTGCTATTTGTGAGGTAAATGAGAGTGAGTGCGTAGGGTGTGGTCAGTGTCAGTCAGCTTGCACATACGGTGCTATAGAGCTTCATGATACACCACAAGGCAAAAAGGCCAGGGTTATTCCCGTCCTCTGTAAAGGGTGCGGTCACTGTAGTACAAAATGTCCAACAGGGGCTATTTCCTCGAAACACTATACTGATGAGCAGATCTTTGCTGAAATAGACGCGGCGTTTCCAGCCCTTGTAGAAGTCCACTAACGAATAAAGTAGGATTACTCTTTAGGAGTGAGCTAATAAATGGTTGTGAGACACGATTTTGAACCAAAGATTTTAGGATTTTTATGTAATTGGTGTTGCTACGCAGGGGCGGACCTTGCCGGAGTTTCTCGATATCAATACCCCCCTAATATAAGGGTGATAAGGGTGATGTGCTCCGGCAGAGTCGACCCGGCATTCATTTTCCGGGCTTTCTCAAAAGGAGCAGACGGAGTGTTTATCGGCGGTTGTTGGCTTGGTGAATGCCATTATGTCACGGAAGGGAATTACGAAGCATTAAATATGACAAATCTGTGTAAAAAATTACTGGAACAGATAGGGTTGAACCCGGAAAGATTGCGGATTGAATGGGTATCTGCTTCTGAAGGAATTCGTTTTGCCGAAATTGTTACCAACTTCACCAAGCAGCTAAAGGAGTTAGGACCTCTTGGGATAGGCGAAGGAAAAGAGCCAGAGCAGTTAAAACTAGATCTTGAAGCAGCTGAAAGTTATGCCCGTAAGAAGCTAACCTCATACTATATTGACCCAGATAAATGCCAGGCCTGTATGATTTGCCTTAAGAAGTGTCCTGAAGGGGCGATCATAGGTGGCAAGAATCAGATCCATGTCATTGACCAGGAGAAATGCATAGGGTGTGGGATTTGCTTTCAAGTTTGTCCCCCTCGGTTTGGCGCGGTAAAAAGGATTCTTGCTGAGCCAGTTCCTCCTCCTATCCCCGAGGAGGCAAGAATTATAGTCAGAGAGGGTAAAGAAAGATAAAGAAAGTTGAATTTATTCGGGGTCCCCAAAGGTCTTATGACTTTTGGGGAGTTACCTACTGATGCCGGAGAATTCCGAAGAGGAGAAGCTAGCAGTTCTACCTCTTATAAAGCATGGTAGGCCGTGCAGGTCTCGAACCTGTGACACCCTGATTAAAAGAAATGGGGACAATAACAAGTTCTGTCCCCATTTGAAGATGCCAGAAAGTAGACATGATAACGGCAGTTTGACTATGCTGCCTTCCTGATCATAATGAGCTACTAGCCTACTATTTTCTTCTGAATGCTATCGCCAGGACACCCGGGCCCCCATGCACTCCCAGCACAGGCCCCAATCTGGCTATTCTGACCTGCTTCAGGGAAAGTATCGAACTGATGCGTTCAGCCAGAGACTTAGCTTCATCAGGTGTGGTGCTATAAATAACTGCCAAATCCTCTATATCGGCAGTATCTTTTACAAAGTCAAACAGTCTCTCTATACCCTTGGAACGGCTGCGGATTTGGCCTACCGGCACGAATTCACCATCTCTGATTGCTAGCACCGGTTTTACGCTTAATATTGAGCCCAACAGTGATTTTGCTTTCCCAATGCGCCCACCTTTGGCCAGGTATTTCAGGGTATCAAAGAAAACGAGTAACTTGATGCTGGATACAACCTGCTTTACGTCCTCCGCCACCTGTGATAGGCTCTTCCCAGTTTTGGCTATAGTAGCTGCTGCTATAACTAGTAGCCCCAGAGCCATTGATGTCGTCTTCGAGTCGATCACCTCGATGGGACATTCCTTCTCCACTAGTTTTTTACCCTGCAACGCTGAGTTGCAAGTACCGCTTAGTTTCTCGGAGATGTGAATGGAAATAATACCATCAGCTTTAGAGGAAAGCTGGCGGTAGACTTCAGCAAAATCCTGTGGAGTCGGCTGCGTGGTAGTGGGATGGGTGGGGTCTTGCAGCAACCTCTGATAAAAATCGTCTTCGTTGATTTCCTCCCGGTCACGGTATACATCTTTCCCAAAGCACACGTATAAAGGAACCACGGTAATTCCAAACTTTTTAATTAACTCTGGTGACAAGTCAGCAGTGCTATCAGTAACAATCTTAATTGTCATAAGGTTGAATCTCCTTTAGATTAGAGCCACAAAAGGCTTTGGATGTAGTATACCACTGTAGCGACATTGTGAAAACCGGTGGGCGGAACCGACCACACTGCCAATCAGAGCGTCGTCTACCTCGCCGACCTCACTCACCTAACAATAAGATGAATTGTTAGCTGGGTTACACGCTGGCTTTTAGTTTAACTCACAACCTTAACTTAAGTCTCGGTGGTACTCTTCGCTTTCTCAAACTCTCGTTTCATCCTATCAAGTTCTATGGAAAGCCTCTCCCATTCCTCAGTAAGCGAGTGTATGGACTCCTTCAATCTGCGATGCTTCTCTATGGTGGCGATAACCTGTGCACTATGCCCATAATGCTCTTCATCGGAAAACAAGCTCTCGACTTCTCCAAGCTGTACCTCAAGCCCCGAAAGCTCGGCCTCGATTTCAGCTATTCGCTTTCTAGTGGGGGCACTTTCCCGGTAATACTTATTCCTTAGTTCCCCCTCGATTACCTTACGCTGGCGCAGTCTATTATTTGTCGCACTTTTTCCTATAGCTAAGGACATCGGCACTTCGGAAATCTCTGAAACTCCTTGTCCCAAAGACTCCTTCCAATTGAGATAGTCATCATAATTTCCGGTTAATACCTGTAGGTTGCCATCCCTTATCTCGATGATCTTATTTGCAATCTGGCGAATTAGCGTCCGGTCGTGGGTGATGAAACAAAGGCTCCCACGATAGGCTTCAAGGGCATCTGCCAGTATCTCCCGTGAGGCAATATCAAGATGGTTAGTAGGTTCGTCCATCAGCAAGAAATTGGCCGATTGAATCAACAGTTTGGTTAGCATCAGGCGGCTCTTCTCACCCCCAGAAAGGACGGATATCTTTTTATAGATATCATCACCGCTGAAGAGAAAGGCGCCGAGAATCCCCCTCAGTTTCTGTTCTGGTTCATCTGGAGCTACACTCTTCAGCTCAGTAAGTATATTATTTGTTGGAGTGAGAAGCTCAAGCTGGTACTGGGCATAATAGGCAGTGATGACATTATATCCTAATTTACGCTCGCCCTTCTCGAAAGGAAGCACTCCGGCCAGGATCTTGAGCAGGGTCGTTTTACCGGCACCATTGGGGCCCACCAGAGCTACTCTATCTCCACGATTAAGGACCAGATTAAGGTCGCGGTAAACGACATTTGCATCGTAACACTTGAGAATATGGTTGAGGGCGATAACCCTCTCTCCGCTCCGTACCGGTTCGGGGAAGGAGAAGTGCATTTTCCTAGTCGCCCTGGGGATTATCACCCTTTCCATCTTTGTCAGCTGTTTTATTCGACTCTGAACCTGAATTGCCTTGGTATTCTTAGCACGGAATCGCTCGATGAAGCGCATCTCCTTCTTTATCTTGCGATTCTGTCTTTTGGCCGTAGCTTCCATAACCTCAATTTCTTTCTTCCTGGCTATAATGAAACTATCGTAATTGCCACGGTGAAAGATGGGCTTACCTTGCTCGATGGCAAGCACTTTGCTTACCACTCGATTCAAGAATGCCCGGTCGTGCGAAACGACCAGGACCGCCCCACGATAACTTCCCAGGTAACGCTCAAACCAAATACAGGACTCCAGATCGAGATGGTTTATCGGCTCATCAAGCAGGAGCACATCAGGGGAAAGAAGAAGAAGTTTGGCCAGTGCAGCCCGCATCAGCCACCCACCACTGAAGTCAGTTAAAGGACGGTGGAAGTCAGACTCCGCAAATCCTAACCCGGAAAGGACAGCCTTGGCCTCATATTCGACGCTGTAGCCACCGGCAAACTCGAAGCTATGCTGAAGTTCACCCAACTCATACAGGAGTTCTTTCGAACTTTCCCCATCCGCCCCCCCTGCCAATTCCTCTTGGAGAACCTGTATCTTATGCGCCAGCTTGCTTATCCTGGTTGACGCGCTAGCGACATCATCAAGCAATTGCCTCTCAGAAGAGGGACTAATTTCCTGTTCTAGGTAGCCGATTGTAGTTTCCTTCGGCATATTTACACTGCCGGAATCGGGAGGTGTATTACCGGCGATGATATTGAACAGTGTCGTCTTCCCTGAGCCGTTCGGCCCGATGATAGCTATGCGGTCCCTTGCCCCCACATTAAAGGCAACAGCACTGAATAGGGTCTGATCTCCGTAAGACTTTGATATCTCTGAAATACTCAGCATTTCTACAACCTAAGTAATTATACAGATGGCGCCACAATAAATGAAGCACGTGGGGTTACTAAGACAAATTTAGGCTGATACCAATACACTGGATTGTTATTGCGGAAAGTAGTCAGTGCGGGGTTTGTAAAGTTCACTGAAAGGGGGATACCGTGATATTATTAAAGAGTATTTCAATAACTGACAGCAACACTGCTGTATATAGAGGATGAAGATACTGTGTTACTCATGCCCGATGACAGAACCATTGTGCTAAAGCCTATCAAATGGTACAAGAATCTTGCCACAAGAAAGGGGCGGCTTGAAACCGGAACATTTCTCATTGAAGGAGACAGGACCATCAAACAGATAATCAGTAGTAATCCAGACGATATAATTGAAATTGTATCCACAGAGGAACTACCTCCCTTTTACCATAGATACTCTAAACGCCTTGTCACTGATAGCCAGTTACGTTCGATCTGCTCCACAAAGGCGCCTCAGGGAATCATTGCTGTCGTCCGTCTACCCCTGGATACGTACTCTGACCAACTGCCAGACAACATCGGTGCTAAAATCTTACTGCTTGAAGATGTTCAAGATCCGGGGAATGTAGGTACTCTCATCCGCACTGCCGTAGCCTTTGATTTTTCTGGGGTTATCCTGACAGAAAAATGCGCCGATCCCCTATCTCCAAAATGTGTTCAGTCAACTGTTGGTACAGTGTTATCTTTATGGATCAGAAGAACCTCCCGTTATCTGGAGCTTGTCGAGGAATTGAAACATAAGGGATACTCCCTCGTAGCTACAGATCTCGGTGGCACGGAAGGCCCCTCGATTCTTCAATGCCAGAATAAACTTCTGCTTGCATTGGGCAACGAGGCATCTGGCCTTTCGGACTCAGTGCTGAACGCGTCCAATCATAGATTAAGAGTACCCACAATCCGGGGGAAAGCAGAATCGCTGAATGTAGCGGCTTGCGGTGCAATCTGTATGTATCTGAGCTATCATAAATATTGAGCCTATCATCGAGTGACCAGTCTTCGCCGTTTCAACCAACCACGTATTACCTTTGGTGAAAACTCAGGGTCGCTATCCGATTACATAACAGATTATTAAACTACTAGTCACACCTTCTGGCTTTTTGTTTAGCGGGAAGCAAATTGTAACTTAATAAGTGTTATAATTATGCGGGCAGGTCAAATGGAAAGGCGGGATAAAAATGAAAGATACTGAAGAGCTGATCAAAGATATTAAAGACAAGGATAGCAGTGTTAGGCGACATGCAATAGAAATGCTTGGAATAATGGGAGATGAAAAAGCGGTAGATGCTCTTATTCTAGTTTTGAAAGATAAAAATAGGTTTGTTCGGCAGGAAGCGATTGCAGCCCTTGGAAAGATAGGGGGTGAGAGGGTAATGGAATCTCTTACTCAGGCTCTAGGGGAAGAAAAGGATGAATTTGTACAAGACTCAATAAGAAAGGTCTTGGACAAGTTGCGGTAAGTAGATTGGATTCATTTGATGACAGAAAATTTCAACGGTGGTTTCTTGGAGGGGGAGACGAAAAGCCAGTCCGGCGCGGATGTACCTCCAGGTATCAGTACTAGTACCCCGAAGTTTCTGTGAAATAGGAGATGAGGCGTCCTAATGCGTAAAGAAAAGACTAATAAAGGTATTATCCTGGCGGCTGGTGATGGTGACCGTCTGGGTTCTTTGACTGCCATCCGTCCAAAGGTTCTGCTGCCAGTGAATGGTAAGGAACAATTAATAAGGTACCCTATTGAGGCATTGGCAGCCGCGGGAGTTAGTAACATCGCCATTGTGGTTGGTTACTTAGGAGATAGTGTAATAGAGGCGCTGGGCAATGGCGACGACTTTGGTGTAAGGTTGCAATATGTCTACAACTCTGATTATCTCGGTGGGAACGCCATCTCTGTATATAAAGCTAGAGAGTGGGTGCAGGAAGAGCCAGTCGTTTTATGCATGGGAGACCATTTAATCGATGGGAAGATAATAAAGCGCCTTCTGGACAGGCTAGTCTTCAATGAAACACTTTGTATTGATTATACACCAGCTTCACACCATGACCTAGCCGAGGCGACCAAGGTTACCGTTGATAGTACCAGTCGAATTAAAAACATCGGTAAGGATCTCGTTTACTGGGATGCACTCGATACCGGGGTCTTTCTTCTGACAGGGATCTTCTTTCAGGCTCTACACGAGCTTGTTAAACATCTTGGCATTGAGGTTACCATTAGTGATGTTACCAGCTTCTTAGTCAGCCGGGGACACCCTTTTGATACTTGTGATGTTAGCGGCTGCTTCTGGGCAGATGTAGATACTAAGGAAGATTTAGACATGGTAAGGGAATAGCAGGTAGGATGGAGACTGTGTACGATGGCTATATTTCCAAATACATTAACAGAAAAATGTCAGAGCCAATGGCAAGGTTACTGGCAAAGACACAAGTAACACCCAATCAGATGACATGGGCAGCGTTCGGTATCGCCCTGCTGTCTTTTGTCATCTTTATTCTTGGCTATAACCTAATAGCAGGCCTTTTAGTCCAGCTATCATCAATTGTTGATGGTATAGATGGTAGTTTGGCCCGGCTCAAAGGTATGACATCGGAGTTCGGCGGCTTTCTGGACTCTGTACTTGACCGGTATGCTGATATTTTGATAGTGCTGGGGCTAACCTTATGGTCTTTGTCCCATGAGACATATTCTGGCATTTGGCTAGCCGGCCTTTTAGCTATCACCGGTATCATTTGCATTAGCTATACCAGGGCTCGCATTAGCCCGAATCATCGGCATCTATTTGATAAAGGATTCAAGTCCCTGGCTTCACGAGATATAAGACTTTTCCTGATAATGCTCGGGGCAGTCATCGGGCAAGCTTATTTCTGCCTTATCGTCATCGCCGTCTTGACCAACGTGGTAGTTCTCTACAGGCTCATTTATATGTATAGATATCTAGGGCAAGAGGGTAATCAATCCAAACCTGCCTCTCAGGATAGTGAGGTTACATAAAAACGCCGCCAACTTCACCTCCAACATCCAGGTACTTCAGGAGTGAGCAATGATTATCCAGTGTGATTTTGATGGCACCATTATCAGGAACAATCTCAGTGTTCTGCTTAGAGAAAAATATGCTCATGGTGACTGGCAAAGGATTGACTCAGACTATCTTCACGGTCATCTAACTGTTGAGCAGAGCAACAAATTACAGTTTGCACTCATTAAAGAACCCAAGGAGAGACTGCAAGCGTTCGTTCGCCAGCACATTGAGCTGAGGCCGGGCTTCGTAGAGTTTGTCAGGTATTGTCAGGACAGCGCTATACAGTTTGCTATCGTTAGTAGTGGACTTGATTTTTACATTGAACCTGTGTTAGTAGAGATTGGCATGCCAGATTTAGAATTACACTGTGGGCGAACCTCCTTCAACCGCGATGGCATTGATGTATCCTACTATGATCCTGATGGTAACATCATCAACCAAGGATTCAAGAAAAAGTATTTGAATTGGCTTAAAAAACGAGGGGGAAATATCATTTATTTAGGGGATGGGCTTTCTGACTTGGAGGCAGCACGCCAGGCTGACCATGTATTTGCTACGAGCCATCTGCTGGATTTGCTCGGCACACAATCAATTGCCTGCAGCGCTTTTTCTGATTTTTACGATTTATTACATCAGGTTCGCCTTCTTTGATACTTCAGTACTTTTCGTTCAAGTTGTATCAGCACCTCTACCACACAAAACAGAGTATTATATGCATTTAACAAATCACATAAAAAGATGGATTGTTCAGTGGGTCATCTTGTAGCTTCTCATTCAATTATCAGTAACTAGTGGGTATTTGTGTCTATTTCTGTCGTTTTAGGAAACAAGTCAGGCTACTTCTCTCTCGTGACATTCTTGTCATGAATTTGGGTAATCTGTCATTTGAAACAAGATCATCGCATGGAGGCAAAGAATCCAGTAAAGTAGGGAACCAACCAGACTGCCCATACAAAAACGCTGAAATGGTGAAAGTTAGTGATAGCCTTCTCATCCTTACGAACTAGAACGACAGTCGCCCAAACAGCGTGAACAAACATCAGAAAGATTGCGAGCACCCCTGTCAGGCCATGAACGTCAAATCCGATTCCTCCGGCCATCTCCATCATGATAGCCGTCCCCGTTGTATCAAAAACTAGCCCACCCCAGAAAAAGACTAAGTGCCATCCTTTCAACCTTCCAGCAAGCCTTTCGCTCCAAACGCCGATAGAATAAAAAACTAGTGCCAGACTTATTAAGATCGTCGAAATGACTAGTTCATTTGTCATAGAATATCCTTATTGTCCTTATTATATACAAATCATCCACCATTAAATAGTACTGGACATCTATTGGAGTGAACTTTCTCCAAACAGATATTTAAATAATTGCACATTCTGGCTTGTTGTTCAATTGCCTTGCCGAGGTATGAGAAGGCTCACCCATTGTTGGCTGTGCCAACAACTAACTCATCCTGTTGTCTTCAGTGTAGGTCGTTGATATAATAGCCACATAAAACAATATCGATGGTACTGGTGTGGAGGGTACTATGAAAATATATTTGGGTTGGGGTTTGTTGGGAATAGCCCTTTTGCTTTTAGTTGCTACAGCATTAGTATTCGTACTACCGGCAAAATGGGCAGATCGCCTTGATTCTTGGGCACTAGTTTTAGCAGCAATAATGATGGGTTGGTCTGCTTGGCAACAGCGCCATGTTGCACACCAAATGAAAGAGCAATACGATGAAATGAAGAAGCAGGCGGAAAGCATTGAATCAATTAAACGAATGAAAGCCAAAGAATCAACACCCAGGGTATACCCCAAACGGCACGATAACCTATAGAAACAAACCCTAAAATTAGCTTGAGGTAGATACATACACTGATACCTACGGCAAAAACTTCACCGAGGGTTAACTTTCTGACGAAATGTTAGCTCCAAGGATAATTACTTTAGCCTATCGTGCTATAATAAGCCAGAACTTGCCTTTGGCTGACCTAGCCAACCGGGTTCAGGCAGGGCAAGTAGAGATGAAAGTACCTGAAATGAAGAATTAAGGGAAAGGTAATGCTTCTGGAGCCAAGGCAACAAGTAGAGAGACTAGTAGCAAAGTACCAAAATCTCACACAGAAGCAGCGCAGAGATTATAACGAAGCTAACACCAAAAATGTCTTCGTTCAGCCCCTTTTTGAAGCCCTGGGCTGGGATTTCTCTGACATCAACCAAGTGGAAGCAGAGAAGACCATTGCTAAGGGAAGAGTAGATTATGTACTCAAGGTCAATAAAGTTTCAAAATTCTGCCTTGAAGTAAAGCCTCTTCGTGATGAATTGACTGATGACTACAGGAAGCAGGCCATCAGCTATGCCTACAATAAAGGCGTTACTTGGGCAGTGCTAACTAATTTTGATAGGCTTCAGGTCTTTAATGCCGAGCGGCAGACACCTGACTTGAATAGCATCCTTTCGCTAAATCTAAGCTACCAGGACTACGTAACTCACCTTGATGACCTTCGTCTGCTTTCTCGCGAGCTGGTAATTGACAATGCCCTAGACAAAGTCGCTGAGAGGTATGGCAGACTTGCTCTCCGAATACCCGTTGAGAAGCGACTCTATCAGCATCTACGTGATTCCAGAGGAAAGCTCTCTAACGAAATCTACAAGTTCCATAAGGATATGGCAATCACTTTAGAGACAACAGACCGCTTGATTCAAGAACTATTTAATCGCCTTCTTTTTATCCGTACTGCAGAGGATAGGGATTTAGCAGGCAATCATCCACTGTTGGCATCTCTTCACCAGTGGCGACAGGATAGGAGCGAAGAGTTGATTGAACATTTGCGGCGTATCTTTCGGCAGTTTGCTCAGCTTTATGATAGTGACCTGTTCCCATCTGTAATGGACCCTTGGGAGCAAATATGGGTCAGCAGTGACCTTTTAGCTGAGACTATTGAAGGGCTTTATGACGTTCCTAGCGATTTTGCAAGGTATGATTTTGCTGCAATTGATGCTGATGTGTTGGGACAAGTATATGAGCAGTATTTGGGGTACATTGCCCAAGTAGCTAAAGAAGAGGCGAAGAAACAACAGATGCGTTTGTTTCCTCCAGCGGAGAGGATTGAGATAACCGCTAAGATAGAAAAACGGAAAGCAGGGGGTATTTATTACACTCCTAAATGGGTGACGGACTACATCGTTAAGCAGACGGTGGGGCGATTCATAGAGGAGCATAACCACAATGAGATCCTAAACATAAAGATTCTTGACCCTGCCTGTGGCTCAGGTTCGTTCTTAATCAGGGCTTATGACGAGCTTCTCAACTACCATGCCAAGGTAAAAGGTAAAACTGTAGCTGACTTGGATTGGATGGAACGAATGGAGGTTCTTACTCGCAATATCTTTGGGGTGGATTTAGACCCCCAAGCGGTGGAAATAGCTCGACTTAATCTTCTAATTAGAGCATTAGCTGAAATAAAATCTCTTCCACCTTTAGCTAGTAACATTCAGTGCGGCAATTCCCTAATCTCTGGAAGCGATGAGGAACTCCAAGAGTGCCTAGGGGATAATTTCAAAGATAAGAAGCCTTTTAATTGGGAAGACACTTATCCCAATATTATGAAACAAGGGGGCTTTGATATAGTAATCGGCAATCCACCATACGTCAATGAGGCACGGGGTAACAAGGAGCTTTTTAGAGAACTCAAAGCACTACCTAAATTGGGGGCATACTACGAAAAGAATATGGATTTATTTAACTATTTTGTCGAGGTGGGGCTTGATTTGCTAAAGGAAGGGGGGTTTCTGGCTTATATTATACCGGCTTACTGGCAAGACAGAACCGGAGCTACATTGCTCAGAAACAAGGTGGTTAAGGACACAAATATAGAGCACTTGGTTGACCTGGGGGAGTTCAAGGTATTTGAGGGAGCCCCAGGGCAGCATAACAATATTGTTGTTTTGCGAAAGGTATCCCCTCATGACAAGACATATAGTCTGAAGTATGTTCAAGTAGCAAAGGGCTCTATTCAAGGCAGAGACATTCCTTTGTTGACGGAACCAAAGCAACTTGATTATGCGCTAGTTAACAAGAAACTCATAATTGGGCAAGCTATGCTAAGCCTGGTCAAAAAAATCAGTAAAGAGAACACCTTTTATCTAAGCAAGGATGAAGTTATGCGAGGAGTAGATACCTCTCCGAGCACCCACGAAGGCAAAGGTGTTTTTGTGCTTAGTGAATCAGAATACCTGAGTTTGCGTAAAGAGATAACCCGTGAACAAGAAGTTGAGTTCTTTAAGCCTTTCTATAAGGCAAGTCAAATTGACAAATATTATTATGAGCCGAAGAACCATTACTGGCTCCTTTATACAGATGCTAGACGGAAGCAACTTCTGGAGGATAAGAGAGACGAATGCAGGGCAATAGTAAATCACTTAGATAGTTTCAGTGATGTTATTAGCTCCGACAATAAACCATATGGTCTGCACCGTCCTAAAACGGAAAGCAACTTTTTGGACGAGAGTAAGATTCTGTTTCTTAGGAAGACCCCTTACCCAAAATTTGTATCTATTCCCATTCCCTATTTTGTAGATGAGTCAGTATACTTGATAACTTGGCACAGACCTCTATGCGACCTCAAGTATTTACTTACCATATTTAACTCGACATTGGCGAAGTGGTGGTTTGGAAGGCAAAAAAAACATGGGGCACAGCTACAGATTGATAAGGAGCAAATCATCTCCTTCCCTATCAAGCGTATAGATTTTGGCAATTCGTTAGAGAAAAAGAGTTATGATGAGTTGGTAGCCTTAGCGGGTAAGATGTTAGAGCTAACACAGAAGCTAGAGCAAAGCAAGACTGAGGGTGAGGATATTTTTGGTGACAAAAGAAAAGAACTAGAGAGTGAGATTCATCAGGCCACCTCAAAGATTGACCAGTTGGTTTATCAGCTTTATGGAATAACCGATGAGGAAAGGGAGATTATAGGCGCATCCTTGTGAGAAAGCCCACGAGTGCCACCAAGAGATACATACACCACACAACTAGCGTTCTGACTGATCCACTGAATTAGCGTTGCACAATCCTGACTTTTGTGCAATTTCGCCGACACGTCGATAAGAAGTCTCACTTTCTTTGCCAATCGCTCTACCAGCGTTTCCTATAGGGTTACAACCTAAGTCTTTCGGAGTTTCCTGAAGTCATCAATCGGCCGCGTCTCCCCCTTATCATTTCGATACTGCCACCAGACCCACCCGTTGACCTGATAACCCATCAGCTTTGACCCTATACCAGACGGGGTGTGAAACTCTCCATCGAACGCAACACATCTGTTTTTCCCTTCTGCGATACGAGCTGGCACCAACTCAGCTCGGTGCTGTCCATTGACACTAAATATCTCGATTAATTGATATGTTTCCGGTTTCTGGCCACGGGACAGCTTCTGTAGGCGCTCCGCAAACTCCGTTAGGACGTGGTATGCTTCAGAGTCTCCCTCTCGCAGACTTGTCTTTGCTTGTTCCAGTACCTGCTCCTGTAGCTCATGTAACCACTCTCGACCGCTCACTGTAGTCCTCCTTATCTGAGTAATCTCAGATACTCAGTATAACACATATGTTCAGGGTTGTCAAGTATCTCACAGGGGGTTGACCATTCGTCGTTGACGACGTTCGGGATTTTAGGATTTTTGGGCTGGCGTTTATCTTGACCCTCTGCCTGAGATCGGGATTGTCGAGTAGTTTGTTGATTGCGATGGGAATGGCCTCAACAAAACTCGGTTTTGTTAAGTCTCAGCGCACTAAAGAATGAAAACTTTATATATTTGACAAGCTCTTTGCGGCCACTCCATTGTGACCTCTTTTCGCCCAATAGAGGTCGTTCATCCAGCGGTTTCGCTTCTGCTTTGCCCTACTAAGAGTGTTAGTATAAAATATAACCACTAGGGAAAAGTTTGAGCCCTGCTGGGGGAGGAGATTTGCTTCGCCCGAAGCTGAGTAGATACAAAATTATCCGAACTTCTATTGCAAAAGTATGTGAAAGGAGGATGAAATGCCGAGAGACTCGTCTAGTCATGAATACCAAGAAATTCCGTATTCCAATGGTGACTCTCTCCGCATAACGCTCGTTCCTGATAGTGTTTATGGCGGGCGCTCGCTTAGAGTCCAAGTACACGACGTTAGCGGAAAGCTCTTTCTCGGCCCAGAAATTCCGATCCATCATCTGGCTGAGGTTATGGCAGCAATGGTCAGGCTGGTGGTTACGTAATAGAAAACTGATGTCTCGCTTGTGTCCTGCTGTTGGTCAAAGCTATGATTAGCCAGACATGACAAAAGTTCGGATTTTCCCCTGCTCGGGGCCATTGTTCCTCGCAATTATCAATCAATTGGATGCTCTGGCTGTGTGACCGGCCAGTCAGTACTGCACAAATACTCAGATTGTCAATTCCCAATTGCATTGCCGCTAGACATAGGTGTAATATTGCCTCAGATAATGTTGAACAGCGCATAGTAGTCAGCAACGATGAAAAAGAAAGTCGAACAATCTGAGCGAAAGTGGACCTATTTCTTTTGGGGTCTAGGTGTAGGATTATCGGTTGCGGCAATAGTTATTGGGTTTATGCAATGGCTTATGCCTCAACCAATTGCGCTACCTGCACCGACCGTGAAAATCACCGCGTTGCGATTTAATTCAATCGAGGTTGCTCACCTCTTACCAGAAGCTGGAGTACCTTACGAGATAACAGTCATTGGGCAGAGTCAGAACTTACCAAACAAGAGCCATTTATGGATCTGTGTTTTTCCAACTGACACTGGTAGGTATTATCCGCAAAGAGAACCTGTACAGGCAGATGCCAACTGGGAATTGAAATCGGTTTACATAGGCCGAGTTGGCTCTTTGGATTTGGGCAAACGCTTTATTATCTGTGCAGTTTTGGCTGATGAGGAGGCTACAAGTATACTATCTAGATATGCCGAGCTGATTCCAAGCGGGATAGAATCTCTTCCTTCAGGAGCCGCCATACATCATCAAGTTGCCGTGATACGTGATCGATAATTTATGGTTGTTCTCCGTCGCTACATACTTGCCTTGATTCAGTTACTCGTCTGAGCAACTATGTATAGCTGCCGGTTGCACGATATAGCGTAATGTGCAGTGTATCTGACATAAATTGATTATACTTCCCAATATCAATCCTGTAGTGTAAAATAGCCTCATCTGGTTAATTTGAGGTCAGCACCATGCTATACGAAATCAAAATCCAACTCCGATACATCAATCCCCCGATCTACCGTGTCCTTCGCATCCCATCCC